>BNJS01000806.1_pt1 | contig 133337 bp, 163 predicted proteins | sample 8540461 | NCBI WGS metagenome assembly BNJS01 (sample SAMD00202454, study PRJDB9452) | human saliva metagenome | isolation source: human saliva | place: Japan
TGGCGTCTTCATATCAGCGCCGCAAGTTTTGAGAGACGACGGCAGGCGGCGACAGCCCTGTCGGATCACACAATATGTGGCGGTAACGGCAACTGAAACCCCGGCTGCCGCTGAACTTTCAGACAGAAACTCACCGATCTGCGCGCTAAGACCCCATACCAACATCCGCTCAGGCGCGCCCGTGCTATGGCGGATACTCACAAAGGAAGAACATCATGCTTGGACTCATCGGAATGATTATTGCTGGCGCTATTATTGGCGCTTTGGCCCGCCTCATTATGCGAGGCCACCAGAACATCTCGGTGCTGTGGACCATCATCCTGGGTGCTGTTGGCGCATTCGTAGGAGGAGGGATCGCAAGCTTCTTCGGTGTTGCAGATACCGCTGGTATCGACTGGATTCGCTGGATCCTATCCGTTATTGCCGCCATTATCGCAATCTCCGTATACCTAAGCGTGACCGGCAGGAAGAACCAATAGCCCATATCCTTGCGTCGCTTCAGCGTCGCAGAAACAAAACTAAGCGGGTTATGCAGAAACTCGAGCTTTCTGCATAACCCGCTTTGGTCCATATGAGGACTACTCGCCTACCAGGCAGCTGAGCCGAGCAAACATGGGCAACAGTCGTGTTTGTGCACACTCATCTAATACAAAGTGGTATATATCACCATTTTGATTCGTGAGGAATTCGGTACCTCAAGCGTCTTTATAGTAGCGTCACCATCGACCGCAAAAAGAACGGATAAAGGGCGTGGGTAGCGCCCGAACTCCCCAGCCGTCGATGCGTGCCGCACATATCAAACATCATAATCCGCGCAGCGGAAAAACACATGAAATGAGGCTCCCATGAGCGACAACTCCATCCCCCAAACCGGCCAGCAGCGCGAGCGCGAAAACAACAAGGAGACCCAGCAGGACAAAGACTCCTCGCGGTCCCCTACAGACTTCGCACGGTGTAACCACCATTGAAGAGAACGTTGTTGCCAAAATCGCTGGCATGGCAACCCGCGAAGTTCCCGGTGTGTACGATATGGGCAATGCCGTACGCCGCGCCTTCAGCGCCGTGACCGACCGCATCCCCAACGCCCAGACCAATGTTGCTGGCGGTATTAGCGTCCAGAAGGGCGAGACCCAGGCGGCCGTAGATGTCACCGTCGTGGTCGAATATGGAGTCTCCATTGTGGAAGTAGCCAATGCTATCCGCCGCAACATTATCGAGCAGATTGAGGGGACCACGGGGCTGGAGGTAGTAGAGGTCAATATCGACGTCACCGACGTTCACCTGCCCGACGACGATTCCACTTCCGCTGACTCTGCCGATCTCAAGTAATCCAACGCCCCCGATCTGAGGATCTTTTATGAAGACAACACACCTGGCCCTTTTGGTGGGCCTATTCCTGGGAACAATTCTTGCTTTCGGTTCCTTCGCCGACTTCATCCTGGTGGCACTGTGCGGCCTGGTTGGAACGGTGGTGGGTCTTTACCTGGAGGGCCGGGTCGATGTCCAAAGCATCCTTAATCGATGGAGGAAGTAATGACGGAGACCAATACACAGCCCGCTGCTGTCAGTGCCGAGGGCTCTCTGACAGAGAGCCCTCGGCAGGAGCAGCGCGGCGTCACCGTCATTCCCGCCCAGGTTGTTGCGCAGATCGCGGCTCAAGCCGCCTACGAGAGCGCAAATGTGGGCTCGAACGCCGGAGGGCTGCTCGGGATCGGGGCACGTCGAAATTTCCATTCACGCCCCGAGGCAAAGTGTGATCTCTACGGTCAGGTTGCTGTCCTTCACTTAGATCTCGGCCTTACCTTCCCTACAGCATTGGTTTCAACCCTGCAACAGGTGCGTGAGCATGTGAGCCAGCGCGTCGAGCACTTCACCGGGCTGAGGGTTGAGAAGATCAACATTGAGATCTCCTGGCTCAATCCGAACAACCAGGTAAGGAGGGCTCTGCGATGAAAACCCCCGTACAAAATCTCATCCGGCGCCCGTCGCGGAGCTTGCCCGTCATTGTCCTGGCGTTACTACTCCTCATCGTAGGAGGGCTGGGAATCTGGGCGTTGGGAAACCGGCTCCTGAACGGAGCATGGCCGAATGGAACATCCTCAGCAGTCAGCGGGCTCGGCTCCACGATCATCGGGTCGCCAGCGGTACTCGCGGCAGCCTGCTTTTGTGACCGTATGCAGTCTGTTCATGATTCTCCTGGCTCTGTGGCCGGGGGCACCTGAACGCACTGAGGTTCTTGCAGATAACATACCCGGTCAGACAGCTATTTCACGCCGTGACCTAGCAAAGCTGGTACAAGCCCATGTCGAGCGGGTCGATGGTGTTCACAGCGCTAGGGTTCGAGTCCGTCGAACGCGCGTGAATGTGACCGTGTTCAGCGTTCTGGATGACCTCGAACCTGTGCGTCAGGCCGCACAGAAGGCAGCTGAGCAGGCTATACAGACCTTGAAACCCGTCGGAACCGCACACAGCCGAGTGCGTATCCAGCACACGAGCTGAAAGAGAGAAAACCATGCGTTCGGTATCTGGAATTCTCAATAGGATAGTCCTTGCGGTAAGCGGTTTGCTCATCGCGGCGATAGCCCTCTGGCTTATGGCTTCCGGCATGGGTGTGGGTCAGTCATGGCCCGCGCTTAGCTCGGTTCTCGCCAAAGCTGATACCCGGGTCGATACCTGGGTCGGACCTCAGGCACACTGGCTGTTGCCAGCCGCCGCCCTTGGGTCGGTTCTTCTCGTCGTGTTTGGCTTAGTCCTGCTCATTAAGCAGGTGCCCCGTAAAGCTGCCGCGTCTCCCTTGCGCCTGACAGGCTCCGACGGCACGCTTCTGGCCACACTCAGCCCCGATGTCATAGCCCAAGCGCTGTCTGAGCGAGCCGAAGACGTCCCTGGGGTGCAGCGGTGCTCAGTATGGGTCACCGGTTCACCCAGCAACCTGTGGGTGCAGGCAACCGTCACCGTAGCAGAGAGCAGCGAGGTTGCATGGACCGTGAGCGAGCTCAGGAACCGACTTGACCAAGACGTTAGTTCCTCTCTGGGAAAGCATGCTCGTCAGATCGACGTCCTGCTGCGCCTAGAACAAGCCACCAAACCCCAGAGTGCAGCCCACACTGTGGCAGGAAAACACTCATTAGAGAGCGGCGGTTCTGATAACCATGACCGATGAAAAGCGCAGCAATGCAGGGCAGTCCACCGGTCCGCCCACCAAGCATGTTCCTCACCCGAACGCTGCGTCCCAGGGCAAAGACAGGTACCTGGTGCTGCGAGCCCAGGACGGTGACATTGACGCTTTCGGAAAGCTCGTCGAACGTTATCAGGGGCGCCTGTTTCGCACCGCCTACATGATCGTGCGCAACCGCCACGACAGTGAGGACATCGTCCAAGAGACCCTTGTTCAGGCGTGGCGGAGCCTTCATCTGCTTCGGGATCCTGATGCCTTCCGAGGCTGGCTCATGCGCATCTGCACTAATAAGGCCACCAGCACTATTCGTCAACTTCAGCGCCGAGCCACTGACCCTTACGATTCAGAGGGTCTTGAGAGTGCGAGCGTCCTACCTAACACAACGTCGACAGCGACCGACGATCCGGCACAGTCCAGTGAGGTCAACGCCCAGATAGATGCATTAGCCAAGCTGTTGGCATCCGCTCCTGAAGAGCTGCGTATCGTCTGGGTGCTTCGAGAGGTTGATGACATGTCCTACGAGGAGATATCTCAAACCCTAAACCTAACCGAATCCACAGTCCGGGGGAGGCTGGCACGCGCCCGCTCCCTCGTCATGCGCCATATGAAGGAGTGGGAATGAGTTCCACCACCCGCATCCCACACGCAGAACCGCAGCCCACACAGTCGGCTCAGTCTTATGAGCTTGACGAAGCCTCCACACGGGAGTACCTGCGTCTAATCGCTTCACTCCACAAGACCTGGGATACATTGGAATCACAGTCGAGCGCATCGGTGATGCCTCAGCGTCATATTATGGATGCGGTACTCGCCGAAACCCGTCATGGCGCTCAGGTAGAGATGCCGCCAACCGACTTAGGGCCATATAGTATGTCCGAATTCTCCCTACGCGCCCTAGTGCGACGCAGCGTAGACTCCGTACCCGGAGCTCGCGCACTCAAGTCTTCCTTCAAACATGCCCCAGCCCCCGAAGGTCATCGGGAGCTGGGAATACCGGATACAATCTTCTGCCGTATCTCTGCACACGTTACAACCAGTAGCCTCCCCCCAACTTGCTCAACAGGTTCGTGATGCGGTGCGCCAGGCGTGTTATGAGAACCTAGAATTGTCCCCAACCGTCAATATCCACATTGAGGATCTGCACGATGACGATTAACCTCTCAGCAGCCGAATTGACTCATGTAGTCACTGCCGTTCCCGGTGTGCGCGGCATTGAACCGGGGATCGGCTCCACGCTGAAAGCCATCGGCAGCCGTATGAGCGGCGACCCTGCGGCCGCCCGATTCGGGAATCATCATCGAGTCGGGCGGGCAGAAGGTCATTATCGAGATTGGAATCGACGACTCTCGTGCGGTCAAAGAAATTGTGCGCGATGTTCAAGAGGCGGTTCTGCGCTCACTGTCGCAAGCAAATCGAGAGGGCGGCGCTTCGGGGTCAGGCTCCAAGCCACAGCCTCAGGTGAGGGTACGAGTACAGTCCCTTCTCTGAACACTGCGTATCGCAGAACCGTCTCCGTTTCAGGGAGCACACATACCGCTAAGGGTCTAGTCCGTTCGCACATAGATGCCGTGGGGTCACCAGTCGATGCCTCAACGCGATGCGTAAGCTAGAAGACCGTGAAAACACTTGTCCTCAACGCCTGAATTCTGCGTAAACCCCGGAAAAATTATGCTTTAATCCACACGTCCGAGGCGGCGCGGCGGCCGAAGATGAATGCCCGCACGCCCTGGTACCACAGAATGTATGCCGCCCAGAGCCCCAGGTACCCCACCGTGGCGCTCAGCAGGCCACCGGAAACCGCCCAGTGGATCCCGAAAATGACGGGCGCATAAACAACCAGCATCACAAATGAGCCAATTGCCAGGTATTTCACGTCCTGAGCACCCATGAGGATACCATCAAGAACGAATACATATGCGGCTATCGGCTGCCCCACGCCAATCACGAGGGTAGCCCACGCGAAGAGGGTGGCGACGGGCGCATCCTGCGTGAAAATCCAGTTCCCAAAGAAGCCGATCACGGGTGCAACAACGCCGGTGACAACCCCGTACACCAGACTCATACGCACCAGGCGATTCTTGAGTTCACGCACTTTCGCACGCCCGGATTCAGCCGTCAGATCGCGTTCCCCAAGTTCCTTGCCCAGCAGCGCCTGCGCAGCTATTGCAAGAGAGTCCAGGGCAAAGAGCAGCAGGTTGAACACGCTCATGCCCAGCTGATATGCCGCCGTCTGCTCGTCGCCCAGGCGAGCCACCACAAATACGGTAGACAGCAGTGCCAGGCGCATCGAGAGGGTGCGCAGCATCAGCCAGGACCCGAGGGATAGCACGCCGCGCATCCCCGCAATATCGGGTCGCCACGTCACGCCCTGCGGGCGCATCTTAAGATGAATAAATATACCGAGTGCGAGCGCCATGCCCCACTGCGTGAGCGATGTGCCCGTCGCCGAACCGGCCACGCCCCAGCCGACCGGGTATATCAGCACCCAGTTCAGCGCCACATTCACCACGGTGCCCACGCCCGCGACTTTGAGCGGGGTCACGGTGTCTTGCAGCCCGCGCAGGGTGCCCATGAGCGCCAGAATCATCATCATGGGCGGAATGCCCCACAGCGAATGGTGCAGGTAGTCGCGCGCATAGCCGATGGTTGCGTCGTTCGCGCCCATGCCGCGCAGCGCAGGGTCGGCAAAGATATAACCCACACCCATAATGAGCAGACCGAGTCCAAGCGCAACCCACACGCCGTCCACGCCGATACGGTAGGCGTGCGCCAACCGATGCGCCCCGAACGCGCGCGCAACCGCCGGGGTCACCGAGTATGCGAGGAAGTTCATGAGCCCCACCACGGTTGTGATGAGGGTTGCCGCAATGCTCATGCCCGCCAGGGTTTCGGTGCCCAGCTGCCCCACGAGTGCGGAATCGGCGAGCACGAACAGCGGCTCGGCGATCAGTGCGCCGAAGGCGGGCACGGCGAGCGCCAGAATACGCCTGTTGAGCGATTTTTCGGGTTGAGTTTTTCCCGGAGTCTGCGTCGCCTTCCCCCAGGTGAAGGGGGATGCTGCCGGTGCGCGGGGTCGCATCCAGCAGGTTTTGGGGTTCGTGCGTGCTGGCGGTGCCGTCGGATGTGTTCGCGGCGCCTGATGTGTTGGGTTCTGAGGCCTTGTTGCTCATAGGTACAGCCTACTCCCGCAAAGATGGCACGTCAGCGATGCGTTTATCTGTCTCACGCTATGACCGCTTCTTATTCCGCGAGCAGGTGGTTTTTGGTTTGAGCAGGTAGGAAAAATCTTACCTGTTCGGCCAAATCCTACCTGCTCGCGGTTCTTAACGACGATCGCGGGGTGAGAGAAGCGGAACTGGGTTTAGCCTTTTCGCCCCCGCAGCTCGTCTAGGGCACGGCGTTCTTTCTTGGTGGGTCGCCCGGTGCCGCGTTCGCGTTTGGCGACCGGCGGCATCGACAGGTGCGCGGGGCGCGGCCCCGAGAGGTCTTCGTAACAGGTGACGGCGATCGGCGCGCCCACCCGTTTGGTGATGAGTTTTTCGACCTTAAACACGCGTTCCCAGCCGGGGTAGCGCACCCGCACGATGTCGCCCTCGTTTGAGTTTTTGTGAGGGTTTTGCGGATGCATCGTTCACGCGCACGTGCCCGCCTTTGCATTCGTCGGCTGCGAGTGCGCGGGTTTTGAAGATGCGCACCGACCACAGCCAGACGTCGATGCGGGCGCTGGTGATCTCTTCGCTCATACTTCCCATTCTAGGAACCTCCCCCATGCGGCGCGAGCAGATAGTATTTTGCAAAATACTATCTGCTCGCAGGAGAGGCGGAAGTCGCTATGTATTTGCCGCTTTCCAGGGAATCTCCACGTTATCCGGCACATCCGCATTCTGCTCGGTCTTCGTCTCGGTTTTCGCACCGACGCTCGCGGTATCATCCTCTGCGCTCATGCGAGTTGCCCGACGTTCCTTCCACGCCCAGCCGATTGCCCCGGCGAGAAGGCCAAACCCTGCCCAGCCCAACAGCACAGCCCATTGCAGGGAGTTTGAGGCATCCGGGAAGTAGGCGATATTCCGCAGCAGCGTGTTGGATGCACCCGGCACCATCAGCTGCCCGAGGGCGCCCCAGGGTGCGGGGATGAACTGCCACGGCATGTTTGCCCCGGAGAGCGGGTTACCCACGAACATGGAGATCACGGCACCAAGACCGATACCGACGGCGTCGGCAAACAGCGCGGACATTCCGATCATGAAGGAGGCCGTCGCGAAAACGGTCATGCCGAAGGTTGCCCAAAGTGCCCCGAAATCGCCGGGAACGAACCCGAACCAGGTTCCTAGAATAAGGGTCATGAAGAGTCCGCCGATAATCCCGTAGAGCCCAGCGGTCGCGAAGCGTCGCAAGGTTCCTTTGATGAGGTAGATACTGAGGATTCCGCCAAGCATACCGCCCATAACAAGCGGGAATGCGGCAACCGCCAGGCCCATACCGTTGGGGTCACCGTCGCCGAGCGGCACGACTGCGGTGGTTTTGACCTGCGCCTGCTGCAGTTTTTCCTGCTCGGTTTTCAGCTGTTCGAGCTGCTGGGCGCGATGGCTCCCTGTTCACCGCCCGCCTGAGCGGCCTGCTGCAGCGCCTGAGTTTTGGCTGCGGTGGCTTTGCTGCTGTACCTGAGCATTCATCTGCTGGGCTACGCCGGTGAGCATCTGGTTTGCGGATGCGTTTGCGGCGGGCGCGGTCATGACCTCGGGCGCCGCACCTTCGGTGAAGACGATCGCGCCGTAGGTTTCACGTTCTTTGATCTGCCGTTCGGCGTCTTCGCGGGAGGACGCCTGTTTGAACTCGAAGGTTTCGATCCCTCGATCTTTGAGTCCTTGTTCGAATTGGCTGACGGCTGCTTCCGGTCCCGCGATGGAGACGGGCAGGTTTTTCGCCTCCATGGCTTTAGTGGGCCAGGTGAAGGCAAGAATCACGATGCTGACAATGACGGATGCCAGCGTGGCGATGGCGATAACCTTGCGCCAGGATGAGGGCGTGATCGCCTCGGTTGTGCGTGCCATGAAACTCTCCAAACAAAATAGATGTTTTGTTTATCAACACCTAAGACTCTACTCTGCATAAAGACCAGATGCAAACACAATAACCATTTTGTTTATAATGTCACAACAGAGAATAAGCATTCTATTTTTGTCTAGCGCAAACTCTTCGAAAAGGTATAGTCTTAAGGCATGCCACGTCTGACCGAAGCCACTAAACAGGCACGTCGACGCCAAATTATCGACGCCGCCTTCACGTGTTTTACCGCCAAGGGGTACACCCATACCTCCATGACGGACATCATCAGAGAATCCGGACTTTCCTCGGGTTCCATTTACTCGCACTTCAGCGGCAAAGGCGACATTCTTTACGCCACTGTTCAACAGCGTATCGATATGATCGCCGCAGCCTACCAGGAACTCGACGACCCATCCCCGCGCGATATTATGCGCATGATCTTCGCCACCTCAACCGTCGAAGCGAATTTCACCTCGATGCTGCGCATCCGTCTGGAATCGTTTACCGTTCCCGAGGTGCAAGAATCCACCAACACGCTTTTTACCACCCTGCACGATATCGTTGCCCAATCGCTCATCCCCTGGGGCCAGCGGTATCTTGAGGCAGAGAATAAACGCAAACCTTCTGCCGACGAACTTCAAGCCTTCGTCAACGACACAGCAGATGCGCTCATACTCACTTTCCAGGGGTTCATGGTGCGCTCAACCCTGTCGCCCTCGACCAACCGTGAGCACCTCTTCCAGATTGCGCTGAGCCTGCTGCCCGAATAACTTCCCGCGAGCACCAGTGAAAAAGACAAAACATAGGGGCGCATCCCGTATAACATACAGGATGCGCCCCTCAACTCACGCGCGCCTCCCCCGGCGGACCGCACGCACGGTTTTATAGCTTACGGAATCTCGTAGACCTCAACGTTATCGAGGCGCGGGCGGGTATCGTAGCTGCCGTTCCAGGTCACCTTAACGCCGTAACGTTCCAGCGTGGGGATCACGGTGTCAAGCATCAGTGCGAGTGATAGTTCCTCATGTTTGCGGGTGACGGCCGCGCGCTGCTCATCACTGAGTTTCTTCCACGCCTCTTCATCAGAGGGGTACGCCTCAAACGAGCCGAAGCCAATGTAGGTGCTCCCGCTTTCCGCCAGATTCTCGGCATCCTGCTGGTGATAGTAGATATAGCCCTTCCATCGGTCAGAGCCCTCGCGCTCCTCCCAGATTTCGGCGCTGGCGCAGGTTCCGCAGCACGAAAATTTACCGCGCGCAAGCACGCCGTGCGCCTCCAAATCAGCGAAAGCCGCAGCCAAGTTGCCAGAATCGCCCGTAACGCCCAAACGCTCGGCGAGCGCACGACGTTCCTTCACGACTTTCTGCGCGTATTGTTCAATATCGTGGTAGAAGTCGCCTTTGACCTGCGATTCGCCTAGAAATTCTTCTAGGCAGTCGTTGAGGTAATCCGCATATTCGCTGGCGTCCTCGCCGGTGAGGAGCAGGAGCATGATTGCATCTTCAAAGTCTTCTCGTGCTTCTTCGGGCAGTTCCCAGGACGTGGGAACGGGTGGAGTGAGTTGCCATTTAAACCATGCGTCCCGAGCTTCGGGGCTCACAGTCGTTACAGCTTTTTTATCGGTGAATGAAGTTGTCATGCCCCTAGAGTAGCACCTAGATCAGCATCGCCTTAACCCCGCCCGAATTGCTACGGTAACCTGTACCTGACGTCAAACAGTTTTTGTGCACTGCCCAACTTCTTCTTGGCGAACCCGCGGCGGCTTATCCACACAATTTTCTCGGGTGGATAAGCCGCCCTGGCAGCCTGGTTCAAAGGCTATGCCCATGACTCACGGGCAAGTGCGCGGGTGAGCACGAGCGGACCGCCGGTTGCATTGCCGTGATAGCGGCCGAAATGCACGTAGGGACCGCGGTAGGCGGCATCGTGAATCTGCGCGGAATACTGGCCGTTAATCACAAAGTAGAAGTACTTGCCCTTCACCACAATTTTGCCTTCGATGCTCTCGTTGGGCTTGATAGGCTTTTTCAAACTCATGGTGTGCAGAACCTTACCTTCGCGAGACGCACCCGGCCCGCCGTCAAGACGAATCAGCTGTGCAAGATCGCCCGTCCGGTATTTGCCGTGCTCGTCCCGAACCTTCGCGCCGGGGCGAAGAGCGAGCACATAGCAGCCGTCCTCGGATGCACCCCGGAACTTCCCGGCGATACCGAGCGGACCGTCGTGGCTGCGACCGAACGCCATGTACCCGTAATTCCAGGTGGTTGTGGGCAGTTTCTTATCCCAGTGCATAGCGAATTCGAGGGTGTACTGTTCCCTGTCAGTGGCAGCAGCGAGCGGCCCCAACAGCAAGGATTCGTCGTAATTCTGTTGGTGCACGATTGCCCCGCGGGTGAAGTCGGGGTAATCCTGGGCGTTGGTGATGCTGGAGGGCAGCATGCCGTGCTCCCGACGGCCGCTTTCAACGTTGATCGTGGCCTGTTTTTTCCACCCGCACACCCAGGACGGGTCGGGGCTCATAAACCCGCGCACGCCCAGGCTCTTGTAGTGTTCGTAGGTGCTTCGGCGGTGCACCTCCCAAACAATCACGGGCTTGCCGAAGCCGACAATGGCACGCACCTTATCGTCCGCCATAGATCCATACCCGGGGCCGCGCACGGATTCAAAGTAGGGCACGCCGAGCGCATCCACGTTGTTGGATCCCGCCAGCTGACGGATTCCTTCAAGGCTGTCGTTGGCGTCGAAGTAGCACCAGGTCTGGCAGCCCGCGGCTTTCGCTTGGGCCAGATACTTTGAGTTGGGGTTGAAACCGCCGTGGCCGTCGCGGTACATCTTGATCACCACACGATGCGCCAGCCCGCGTTCTTTGATAGCTTTCAACAGATGGCCCTGTGCGCGCCAGTCTTTCGCTTCGATGAAGAGGGGAAGGCGCTTGCCGGTGGGGGCGTTGTTGATCGCATCCACGGCCTCTTCAAATGTGGGAATCTGCTCCAGCGGTGTACCTTCACCGAGGGTCTTGCGCATATTGACGTAAACGCCGCGCAGTTTTTTTGCAGGGGTAAGATCACGTACTTTGCGATTAAGTCCGGTAACGCGCATCAGCGATTCATCATGAATGCAGACGGGAATATTATCAGCCGTGGTTCGCAAAGAAATTTCGATAGCATCGGCATTTCTTGCAGTTTGAGTATATGCGTATGCGGTATGTTCGGGATTAATATCGCCCGAACCACGGTGTGCTACAAAGAATTCTTTTTGTCTAAGAAAGGTCCAGGCCGCATGTTCCGGGTCAAATTCAATATCTTCGTCGAGGATAGGCTGCTGTTCATCATTGACAGGCTGTTCCTTCTCGCCGGGAAGACTCCCTTGAATTCTCGCCTCTGCTGCGGATGCGCCCACCACGGGCATCATAGCGGCGGCAGCGCCAAGCGTGGTGGCGCCAAGAACGGTACGTCGGTTGAGTTTCTGCGAAGAAAGGCTCATGGGTATGAACTCCCAAATACTATATGTTGCTGAGTGAATGAATAGGCGGATGCGTCAAAAAACATTTTCTTGACGCGTCACATAAATAGCATAACTATTTTTTACCTGTAAATCACTTTTGCTTGAGCGAGAAAATTTATCTTTGTCAAATATTTTCCCACGCCTATTTCTTCGAGACAGTATCTTTTGCCCGTTAAAAGTTTTTTTGTTAAAAATATGGTTCCACCGAAAAATCGGTGAAACCATATGAGAAAAACCTCTTTCGTGAGGTCTGCGCGTCGGCAGCTGCGGCACAAGACCTCACATAAAGCGAGCTGCGTAAAGCCGGAGCATCGTGCCGAGACAGAGCGAGAAAAACCGGCGCCTTCCGCCCTGCCGAAGCATCACAAGGCTCTACGCGTCTTCTACTTCTTGGTCGCTTCCGCCACGTGATCGCCCGCGTTGACGGTGCGGCGCTCTCGGAGTCCTTCACAATATTGAATTTGGGGGTATTGGTAACCATCACCATCGTCTCCTTGGAGGGAATACGATCCTTAATGGCCTCCCAATCAACCTCAATAATGGGGGCGCCCGCCTCAACCTTATCGCCCACCTTAGCGTGCGAGGTAAAGCCTTCGCCATTGAGATCTACAGTATCGATACCGATATGCACCAGCACCTCGCCGCCGTTATCGGTGCGCAGCATAAAGGCATGCATGGTGTCTTGAATCAAGGCGATCGTACCTGCCGCAGGGGCAACGATCATATTCGATGTAGGGTTAACGGCGTAGCCATCCCCCATGACACCCTGCGAAAATACGGGGTCAGAAACTTCAGACAGCGGAAGGTACTCCCCCGTCACCGGTGCCACATAAATATCAGCGGTTGCGGTCGATTCCGTCGGTGCCGCTGCTTTTTTCTTCCCGAAGCCAAACATAAGATCTCCTTTGATGTAGTAAACACCCGAAAGATGTCGTTTGTGTAACGACACAGGCAAATACATGTATTTGCCCTTTAGAATACCGTACTCGTCAGGTTTTTGTTACCGTGTACGCCACAGGTCGAGGGATTTTGAAAAAATATTCCCAGCCTGCATAATATGCCGAATTTCCAGAGTATATTTCATGATGCAGTCGCTCAATCAGGCGGCAGACACAGCACTAGAGCTCCGGAGGATTTCGCCGATCGCTCAGTATTTTTGTAAGCCCTCCCTGCATCGGGTAAACACGAGTACACTTAGAGCATATTGAAGGCTTGAACCCTAACGACGAGAAAGTGTTCCCGCATGAGTGAGCAAACCGAAGAACTAACCGGCACCATCCTTGAGGTTTTCATTCCAGGCCCGGGCGAGAACCCTGAGGACCCTAACGATATGGAACGAACCCTCTTTTTGGGCGCCGCGCAGGAAGCACTCGATTCGGGGGTCGATATTGAGGTTTACTCAACCGATAGCTACCCTTCAGCATTCGAAGAATGCGAACCCGTCGCCGAGCAGATTGCGATGAGCGGTGCCGACGTTCTGCCGATTATGCTCGTCAATGGCGAGGTCAAAGTTTCGTTTATGTACCCGACCGCCGAGCAGATTACGCGCTTCTCAAAAGCCCACAAGGTCAAAAAGCCGAAGGCGAATGCGGCTGCGGCGGCATGCGGTCCGAGCGGTTCCTCCGGCTTCACTCCCATTCCCGATTTGGCACCCGGTGCTCTGCGCGAACCCGCCGGTTTCGCGGCTACCCTCGCCGGTAAAAAGCCCCAGGTGGTAGGTGGTCCTGATATTGGTAACCGCGTGAACCTCATGGGCGGCGACACCGGTGACGGCATTCCCTCTGAGGGTTCAGTCGCCACCAAATCCGGCGGATGCGGATGTGGTGGCTGCGGGTGCGGCGGCTAAAGCGCGCATCCCTGCACGAGTAGTTCCCTCCCCGAATGTTTATATGAGAGTGCCCCGGATTCCTTGAAGGCATCCGGGGCACTCATGTATTTTCAAGCCTACGGAGCATAGAGACTACATAAGGGCGGCTCCGGCGGATTCTGAGCTGTCATACTGAGACTGTGCGGTTTGCGCTGTACTCCCCTGAGTCCAAACCGTACTATTCGTCCGGCGGCGGGAATATTCTTGACTCACCATGACGATAAAAGACGATGCAGAGAGCTACGTCTATGAAATATAGAACCCAGTAGAGGTACGCCAAGCCATTGGCGTACTGGAAGAAGTCATCCATATGGGTGATCACATCAATTAGCGTTGCTATTTCTAGAGCTTGAAGGATCAGACCAATAATATTGATGCTCAGAATAAATCCCAGCGCTTTAGACCTGAGATAGAAGATACCGGCGAGTATCTGAAGGCCATAATATGCCAGAAATGCACACGTCAACGCTATGTGCAGAAAATCTTCTGCATCCCAATACTCGAATCCATACTTAGCCATAAACTCCACATAGTTATATAGACCCCACACGGACATCCCCAGGCTCACTATCATGAATGCGATACGCACCCCGTACAGCCAACGGAACGGAAATTTGGGGTCTGCCGTCGTCACGGCTATGGGCGCTTCCGTTTGGTTCGCGGCACCCGGGTGCGCATCCTGCCCCGGTACCGTCGAAGCCTGATCGTCGGAAGGCTGCGACGCCGCCCAGGGTTTTACCGCATCCTGCGGGTTCTGTTCGACAGAGTTTTCTCTCGATGATTGCTCGCTCATAAATTCAAAACTATCATGCATATCGTTCACATCCCACTATTTTTCTGCCTCTTCGTCACTGAGGCTGTTGTTTGAACTTTCCTTACTATCGAGGTTTGTGATATTTAGGGGTCGGGCGGCAGGTTTAGTTTTTGCCGTCTCTGAACCCATCATTTTCACGAAAACAATGCTCATCCCAAGGTCAAAAAGAACCATAAGACACCCAAAGGGGTTATCGTATGCGACGGTAATCAGGGTCATTACGAAAGAGAATACAAGACCATAGTTATTCACCCTTTTCAACCCAGGGGTACCTTGTGCCGTATAAATATTCCTTACATATTTCCTCATACTAAAAGGCTCTTTACGTCAATAAAGCATCGGAAAACCTACTCCATTGACATAAGCAGATGTGGCAGCTAAAGCGCGCATTTCCACACGGTAGATTCCGTTCCCGAATGTTTATATGCGAGTGCCCCGGACTCCTTGAAGGAGTCCGGGGCACTCATGTATTTTCATAACCTACGGAGTATAGAGACTAGATTAAGGGCGGCTCCGGCGGGTTCTGAGGCTGTGCTAGTCGCGGTGCGCTTGTGCTGGCGCTTCAGGGCTTGTGCTGGCACAACGGCCTGCGGCACAGAAGTATGTGGAGCCGCCGCGTAAGCGAGGCTGAGCTTGAGTCGTCTTCTATCTTTCTGGCGGCGAGAATATTCGCGAATCGCAATGATGATAAAGAATATGCACAGAACCAGATTAATAATGTACAGTCCCCAGTCTAAGTACGTTGAAGCTTTGGCATATTCAAAGAAAATATCTAAGCGCAGAAGATTCTCAATCAGTTTAGGCAGCGAGGGCAACTGGACGATTAAACCGAGGATATTCACGCCCAGAATATAGCCAAGCCCTTTGGACCGTAGGTATAGTATTGCCGCGATAATCTGCATGATTTCGTAGACCGGATATCCAATAACCTGCGGTGCTTCGATAATTTCTGCGAGGGCGAGCGACACATAACCATCAAGAATCGTGGTAACAAGTTTGTAGAGAATCCGCACGCTGAGCCATAAACTCACCGCCGTGACCACGATGCGCACCCCGTACAGCCAACGGAACGGGAATTTGGGGTATGCCGTCGTCACGGCTATGGACGCCTCCGTTTGGTTCGCGGCTCCCGGGTACGCATACTGCCCCGGTACCGTCGAAGCCTGATCGTCGGAAGGCCGCGACGCTGTCCCAGGTTTTTACCGCATCCTGCGGATTCTGTTCGACAAAAGTTTTCTCTCGATGATTGCTCACTCATAAACATAAAACTACCATGCACACCGTTCACGACGGCGACTATTTTCGCCGGATTCGCCCGGCAGACCTCTCACACACCTAAAAAGGCTCTTTATTCCAATAAAGCGGTGGAAAACCCGCTTTATTGGAATAAAGAGCCTTTTATGCCGGGGCAAACCGGCTAAGCATTACCTACTTGTTCAGCGAGGTGCCTGCCGAGCCGAGCTGCTGGCAAGCCTCAACCACGCGAGCTGCCATGCCCTCTTCAGCCTTAGCGCCCCCACACGCGGGGGTCGTATGCCTCTTGTTGCCGACCCCGCCGTCAACCCTTGAGCACGCCGTCGTAGTTGGTGAACATGTGACCGGCGACCGGGCGGGTGAAAGCGTACTGGGTATCGGTATCGATGTTCATCTTGATCACGCCGTAGGAAACCGCATCCGCGATCTCCTGAGCGGTCGAACCGGAACCACCGTGGAACACGAGCGAGAACGGCTTCTCCTTACCGTACTTAGCGCCGATCTCGTCCTGAATCTGCTTGAGCAGTTCGGGGCGCAGGTGCACGTTACCGGGCTTGTACACGCCGTGCACGTTACCGAAGGTCAGCGCCGCAATGTAGCGGCCCTTCTCGCCCAGACCCAGAGCCTCAACGGTCTTCACCGCGTCATCAACGGTGGTGTACAGGGTGTCGTCAATAGCGCCTTTCAACGCCGTCTTCCTGCCGCCGACGGCACCGATCTCAACCTCAAGCACAATCTTTTGCTCTTGTTGGTGCGCTCCAGAAGCTCAGCCGCAATCTTGAGGTTCTCGTCAAGATCAATAGCGGAACCATCCCACATATGGGAAAGTTAAAGATGGGGTTCCCGCCGCGCGCCACAGCCTTTTCAGACTCGGCGAGCAGGGAAGAACAAAGCCATCCAGCTTTGTCCTGGGGCAGTGGTCAGTGTGCAGGCGATGTTCACGTCGTACTGTTTGGCGATCTCACGAGCGTATGCCGCGAATGCCAGGGAACCAGCGACCATGTCCTTCTTCGATGCTCCTGACCAGTACGCTGCGCCACCAGTGGATGCCTGAACAATACCGTCAGAACCAGCTCTCAGCGAAACCGCGAAGAGCGGCGTTGAGGGTCTGCGAGAGGTGACGTTTACTGCCGGGTAGGCGAAGCCTTTTTGCTTTCGCATTCTCCAGCATCTCTGCGTAGACTCTCGCTGCAATAGCCATGCTGACTCCTTTGACTAGGGTGCGGAAAAACGTAAACTCGTGGTTTTTGTTAGTGCGTCTGAACGCCATCTACAGAGACCATTTTACCGCAGGGTAGGGCTTTTTCAGACTGAAAGCGCCGGTTTTTTCGGCTTTATTTTCGGGCTTTGATGAGGCATTTTAGCCCGTACTTGAGAGTCATTGTCATCATAATGAGGGGAACGCCGAATGGGTGAAAATAACCCCAAGAACGCACGGCTGGACACGCCTGCAAGAATCGCCGCGCGGCGATCTAGCCTCGCACGGATGCGCACGTCATTGGCGGCGGACCCGTCGCCAAATCCCTCGCCCTCATTGAACGGATGCGCGCCGAAGGTGCCACCGACCTTGAGATAGATACTCGCTCGCGAAGAAGAAGCTCCCTCCGTCATCGAGGTGGGCGCAAATCCGTCGCTTCACGTGCCCGGCTGGTGGCTGACTGACCCGCCGCAAGAAGCGCCTCGACCGGGAAAGATTCACGCACTGGGCGGCAGCTAAACCCACGACAAGCGAGCGCTGTCTCCTCGTATCCTGCACACCCTGCCCGTATACATGTACATATTTTTCTGTGCGCCAGGATACTTTTATGTCCCTTTGCTATAGCACGGAATAAACCGTATGTATTAAATTTCAATAATTTCTCGGAATATTCCTGCATCACAGCAGCACGTGCATTATGCATTGACACGCATATTATCGGGGTGCTCCCTGTAACATTCTTATACTTGGTCTGCTATAGTCTTAAAAAACTCCATGCGGCTTCCGGAATTTACTATATATCCGCGTGGGATATCACCATATATGTGGCGCACTGAGAAGGTACACCATCGTTCACGCTCGGCGCCGCATGTCATAAGGAAAAATATGAGTCTCGATTCACCTAAAAAACCTATGACGCGACCAGACCACGAAGACGCCTTCGCTCATGAGCAGGAAGGTCTGCACAAGGGGCTAGGCGCTCGACAACTTCAAATGATTGCGATCGGTTCCGCTATCGGTACCGGTCTATTCTTGGGGACAGGCGGGCGCCTCGAAAAGGCTGGCCCTATGCTGCGATCATTTTCGCCGTCTGCGGGTTCTTCGGCTATCTGATCCTGCGCGCACTGGGCGAGCTGATCCTGCACCGCCCCTCCTCTGGTTCGTTCGTCTCATACACCCGCGAATTCTACGGCGAAAAGGCGGCGTTCGTCTCCGGCTGGCTGTACTGGCTCAACTGGGCTATGACGGCGGTGGCGGATGCGACCGCAATTGCTATCTACATCTCCTGGTTTGGGCGATATAACCAATTCTTTTGCCGACTCTACCGCAATGGCTCACCGCCTTCATCGTGGTGATTGTGACCGTGTCCCTGAAACCTGGTCTCGGTTAAGCTCTTTCGGCGAGCTGGAGTTCTGGTTTGCACTCATCAAGATTCTGGCACTGCTGACCTTCATGGCGGTTGGTATTTGGTACCCTCATCTTCGGACAGCCCATCAACGGCGTGCAACCCGGTATTCCGCTGATTATGTCACATGAGGGGCTCTTCCCGCAGGGTATTCTTCCGGCATTACATCGTCGTACAGGGCGTTGTGTTCGCATACGCCGGTATCGAACTGGTGGGCACCACCTCCGGCGAAACAAAGGACGTCAAGAAGATTATTCCGCGCGCTATCAACGCTGTGGTGTGGCGCATTGCCATCTTCTACGTGGGCGCCGTAGTGCTGCTGTGCCCTGCTCATGCCGTACACCGTCTACAGCGATGACGAGTCGCCCTTCGTGACCTTCTTCGACAATATTGGCGTGACCGCGAGCGCCCCGATCATGCAGCTGGTCGTGATTACCGCCGCCGCATCGTCGCTGAACGCGGGGTCTGTATTCAACCGGTCGTATTCTGCATTCGATGGGTGTTGCTGGTCTGCGCCGAAGTTCGCAACTAAGGTTTCTAAGTCCGGCGTTCCGGTGGCGGGTATTCTGCTGACCGGCGTGGTGGGGCTTTTCGGTGTAGTCCTGAATTTCATTGTTCCCGAACAGGCGTTTGAGGTCGTGCTCAATATTGCGGCCTTCGGTACAATGGCATCCTGGGTTGCTATTTCGCCTCGCACCAGAAGTTCCTCGTGCTGGCCAAGGAAGGAAAGTACACACGTCCCCGAGTACCGTGCTCCCCGGCGGGCGCTTTTGCCGACTGGTCGGTTCTGACCTTTCATGGCTATTGTTATTGTGCTGATGGCACTCGACTACCCCGTGGGCACATGGACTCTTATCTCGCTTCTTTTCGTGATTCCGCTGCTCATTGTTGGTTGGTTTGTGGTGCGTGATCGCGTGAATGAGATTGCGCGTGTTCGGGAGGGCTTCACGGGCGCTGTTCCGGTGATTGCGGCCTCCGATGGCGCGTAAGCTCGAATGAGGGCGTGCAAGAATTACTTCACGGAACTTGCCGAACACGACGATGATTCGGATGAGGATCGGAAGTAGCTTTTTACACACATTATTTTCCGGATATTGCACACACTACGCTGACATAATGTCATGCATATTGTCAGCGTATTCCGGCGAATATTATATACATCACAGTAATAATCTATACATTTGACCGCTGATATACTGGTTCAGTATTTCATGTCAGCCTCTCACGACTAAGGAGATTTATCGTGACCGACCACAGGGTTGAATTTGTTGATGTTGCATCCATGGCGCAGTGGATTCAGCGTGACGGTGTTGGGAATATTATTGCCGGTATGGTGAATTTCTTGGAAGAAGATTTCAAGAAATGGCAGAGCTTCGATAAGATTCCGCGCGTAGCATCCCACACCCCCTTCGGCGTGATTGAGTTAATGCCGACCTCAGATAACATCATCTATTCCTTCAAGTACGTGAACGGGCACCCCTCGAACCCTGCACGCGGATACCAGACCGTGACCGCGTTCGGTCTGCTGGCTGATGTGGATAACGGATACCCGTCTTTCCTCGCGGAGATGACCCTGCTGACCGCCCCTCGTACCGCCGCTGTTTCTGCCATGGTGGCTAAACATCTAGCACGCAAGATTCGCGGAAGATGGCGATGATCGGCACCGGTTCACAGTCCGAGTTCCAGGCTCTGGGATGCGCGCCGTCCTCGGCATCGAAGACCTTGCGGTGTACGATGTTGATCCCGCCGCTATCGAGAAGTTCCGCCGTAATCTGGAGCCGCTGGGGTTCAGGATTCATGCCGCATCCAGCGTGGACGAGGCCGTGGCAGACGCCGATATTATTACCACCCTGCACCGCCGATAAACAGCAGGCAAAGGTGCTTCTAAATTCGCAGGTGAAAGCCCGGCGTGCATCTGAATGCTATTGGAGGCGACTGCCCCGGCAAAAACCGAGCTGGAAAGCGAGATTTTGGATCGTTCGACCGTGTTCGTGGAGTTCCCGCCGCAGACCCGCATCGAGGGTGAAATTCAGCAGAAGGACCCGGACTTCCCCGTGGTGGAGTTCTGGAAGGTTCTGACCGGCGAGGAGCCCGGGCGTACCTCGGATGAGCAGATTACTCTCTCGATTCGGTGGGCTTTGCGATCGCCGACTTCTCGGCGCTGCGCTATGCACGCGAGGGCAAACCCGGGGCACCGATCTGCAGCAGTTCATTGACCTGGTGGCGAACCCGGACGATCCGAAGGATCTTTTCTCGCTCGTGAACGTGAACGTTCCGGTGGGCTAGGGTCTACGCCCCTACATAACACCGCGAGCAGGTGGTTTTTGGTCCGAGCAGGTAGGATTTTCCTACCTTTTCGGCAAAATCCTACCTGCTCGCGGTGTATTTGCTTTAAGGTATCTGCCCGAAAACGTGGCGGCGCACCCAGGCGTGCATCGCAATCCCGGCGGCGGTTGCCGCGATTCATCGACCGGGTTGAACCGAATTGTTCGATCGAGAGCGTATCAGCTGCGGCGGCGTGAATTTCCTCCGACAACCCTGGGCCTTCCTGCCCAAAGACCAGCACGCAGTTCTTCGGCAGATCGTAGGTTTCAAGCGGCACCGAATCCGGAAAAATATCGATACCGATAATGTCCAGCCCCTCGCCCTGCGCCCACGCCACAAAGTCCTCAATCGTGGGATGATGCCGCACATGCTGGTACCGGTCGGTCACCATCGCACCGCGTCGGTTCCAGCGTTTTCACCAATAATGTGCACTTCTTCGCCAAAAAGGCGTTCGCGGTGCGCACCACGGTACCGATATTTAGATCGTGCTGCCAGTTCTCGATCGCGACGTGAAAATCATGGCGGCGCGTATCAAGGTCGGCGATAATCGCCTCCATGCTCCAGTAACGGTACTTTATCCACCACATTGCGGCGGTCGCCCTCACGCAGAAGCTGTTCATCCCAATGCTCACCCTCGGGCCACTCGCCCTCCCAGGCCGACGCCAACCTCAAACCGGGGAGTTCCGAAAGTCTCGCTTTCGGGGTACTCCTGTGGTGTATTCTGCGGCTCTGCAGACTCGTTCACGCAGGAATCCTGCCCGGAATCTGAGGGGTCAAGGGGGGTCTGATGGCTTGGGGAACTCATGGTTTCTTTCTGATGGCGCGTACATATAGTGCCGGATGCGCGGCGAAGGAATCTGGGGGCGGGCGGTGCGGCGATGCCCGCACGCCGCTGGTTACCGGCACGCGCGGGCATCTATAAAGCCCCTAGTCGAGCCCTAAATCATCCTTGGAGTAGGCGTAGAAGCAGGGAACCCCGGCAACCTCTTCGATATGTTCTTTCGCCCCGGTTGCACGGTCTACGATGACGGCGACGGCGACGACCTCGGCGCCCGCTGTGCGCAGCGCATCCACGGCGGTTAACGCGGACCCGCCGGTGGTGGAAGTATCTTCGACGGCAACCACGCGGCGACCCTCAACGCTGGGCCCCTCAACCTGGCGACCCATGCCGTAGGACTTTTGCGCCTTACGCACCACAAACGAATCGATAGCGCGGTCCTGATCGCCCGCCGCGCGCATAATTGCGGAACCAACCGGGTCGGCGCCCATCGTCAGACCACCGGCGGCCCCAAACTCGATGCCGTTACGGTCGAGCAGATCGAGCATCACCCTGACCGACCAGGCGCGACGCTTCGTGATGCAGGGTGATACGGCGCAAGTCGACGTAGTAGTCGGCTTCTTTCCCGGAGGCAGAGTCACTTTACCGCGCACCACGGCAAGCTCGAGATGAGCTGGCGCAGACGTTCGCGGGCTTCTTCGATGGGCAGGGTTTCGAAAGTTTAGTCATATTTCAAGTTTAGCGGGTTACCCCGGGCACGGGCTGGCGGTGGGCGTCCAGGGCTATGCCTTAGGTGCCTTAGGGTGCGTCCCGGATCTTCTGTTGCGTAAAAAGGCTCTTTATTCACATAAAGAGCCTTTTAGCACCTACCGCCCCAAATATGCAGGTTAGTTCTGGTGCGGCGCCTGGGCTGAACGGGCTGCGCCTGTACGACTGTGGGCTGGGCCATCGGATTCTGTGCCAGACGGTACGCCTTGAGTCACGCATAAAACCTGTTGGTCCCGGCAGCCACAAGAAAACAATCAGGGCAACGTTAGCAATAAACAACACCACGTAAATCACAATGAGCGTGGAAAGGAAGACGTAAAACCGGGCGCGAGCGATGACCTCTTCATTCATGCCGCTCAAAAGCCGCCGATGTGATAAACGTGTGCAAAACAATACCGGCAAGAGCCAAAACAGCAATAACGGTCATGACGATACGCGACCAGTTGTGTCCTCGATAGATGAAAACACCGAACAGGACGTACAGAATAATACTGAGGAACAGCGGAAGAGAAATAAAGGACACAAACGATTCTAGAGTATTGTAGTTTCTGAGTGACTGCCCGCCATTCATCGCAGCCACAGTCTGCAGAGAGCTCATGGCAGACCTCATGGTACCGAACTCAACGAGGCGTAAGAGCGCGCACGCCAGACTGACTATAAAAGCGGTCATAGCCAACGCCGTAATTTTGGGGCGAGTGGCTGGTATTGAAGCTGCAGCGGCGTAAGCTGTCGGTGCGGGCTGCATCATAGGCTGCTGAGAAGAAGTTTGCTGAACAGACGGGGAATTCTGCGGTTTTTCTTGACCGACGTAATGTTTCTCACTCATCGGTGATGCTCCTTCAAATATTGTGTGGGCAAAGATGGTTTTGTGAAACCACCTCTAGAGCATAGCCGAAATTATGTGAAATAGCGGTATTCTGCGACAGACGGTACGCCTTAGAACCATGCCCGGCACCTACAAAAACGAGAGCACTGAGGCTGTCGAAAAAGATCTAAACAGCATGTGCTCTCATATATACAGGACCAATATCCAGGACTGTGGAGCCAATTCCGCTAAGGTGCCTATAATTGTACGCAGAACATGCAGTTTTTGTCCATAACCAGTAGGCTATCCATGTATCCTCATTACAACATTCATCCACTCTTGATACTCTTCCCGCTGCAAGACAAAAAGATCTACACTTAAAGTCGCTCAGAGCGATCATTCCCTAGCTCAAGATCTATACCTTTGGAATCTGGAAACTACATCTGCCGTATTTCAAACAATTTCCTTTGTAGAAGTAACAATGCGGAATGTTTTCGATAAACAATTACGCACTTGGAACAATATAGGGGTAAACGGCAACTCAAATTGGATAGTTCAACCTAAACCATTCCTACATCAAGTCCGCAACTCTCGCAGTAACCCTCAGTCCTGGTGGGAAAACAAAGCTATAGCAAACATGAAGGACGAGTATGGAGTGCCTCAACGCGCCAACCCTTCGCATGATGATATGGTAGCCGCCTTAACTTTTGGGACATGGGCAAGCCTAATCCCCGTGCCACTTGGTTTCCAGAGATATAATCCACGTCATCGCCAACATGAATATTGGACCAAAATATTATGTTCTACCGATAACAACATTAATGGTAAAGACGGTTTTAACATATCAGCTCGACAAGCATATCTGTGGATTTCCAAATTACGATACGCACGTAATAGGGCGGCGCATCTGGAGCCCATGCTCAACAGCAACGATCTGAGAGAGTATCATCGTATAGCCATAGAGACTCTGCGAGCACTTCAGCCCGGGAGTGAAGAATGGGTCTTAGCCGCTCGGAAGATTCCATCTGCTATACAGAACAAACCTTCTTCTTATATGCATACACTCTGGGCTCCCAATTGTTCTCAATACATATCGTAGAGGGTGTGGATGGCGGCGGCGACCGCATCCGGATGCGGGTCCACCGTCAGATCTGCGAGCGGCAGCAAGGATTCATGCGAGCCCACCGCGACCGCATACCGAGCACCCTCAAGCAGCCCCTACATCGTTCGCTATCGTTGCCAAACGCGATATAAGGATCGGGTTTTTCGCCCGAACGCGCGCCAAGCGCCTGCGGAGAGCTCGAAACTTTATGCACGCCCCCGGGCGCCAGGTCAATACCGTGGTGGCATCCCTGGCTGCTTAGTCACATGCAGGTTTAGGCTCGCGATAGTCTCTTCAAGCTCGGCGTAAAGATGCGGATTATTGATGTCAAGCAGAATTATTTTGACCGGATTCTCCAGATCTTTCAAGGAAACTAGGCGGTCGGTTCCCTCGGGGTTTAGCCGTTCCACGAGCACATGCGCATCGGGCAAATCAAAGGCGTAAGAATCCAGGGAGTCCGCGATATAGTGCAGCCCGTGACGTTCGATAAGGTCCCGAATTTTTCGCATAACTATGCGCATCTAGGTGTTCCCGCGCCCGCAGCTGCCCGTCCCGATACAGCAGCGAACCGTTCGCGCCGATCAGCGCCAGCCCGCTATGCGTGCGCACATCCTCAGAGAGCATGGGCAGAATATCGCGCACCGGTCGGGCGGAGGCAAAAACCACGCGGTGTCCCGCCCGCAGCAGCGCATAAATTTCGCGCTCAATGGCGGGCTCAATCACCATGCCGTTAAAGCTGGTGGTGCCGTCGATATCGAAGACAAAATTCATGATACCCCTGAGTTTTCTCGGTCGGTCGCGGCGACGCTCTGCTTACTCACACCCTTTTCAACGATGCGCCCCACACTCGGCGGAAGCGCCGCACGCAGTTTCGTCAGCATTTCTTCGTACTCGGCGTTCGGGTCTGAATCGGCGACAATCGCGCCGCCAGCGGCGAGGGTTATAAGCCCGTTATCGTGCGCAACCAAGGTGCGTATGACAATAGAGAGATTGGCACCGCCATCCGCCGAGAAGAAACCGAGAGCACCCGAGTATACGCCGCGGGGGCGCGCCTCCAGATCCTCAATAATATTCATTGTTGAGGGCTTAGGTGCGCCGGTCATAGATCCCGCCAGGAAGCACGCCGCGCTGGCATGCACCGCGGAAATTTCGGGCTTTAAGGCGCGCAGTGACGGTCGAAACAAGCTGATGCACCGTTGCATAACTTTCCACACCCATGAGTACAGGAACCTGAACGCTCGCAGGGTCACTCACCGTCGAGAGGTCGTTGCGCAAAAGATCGACGATCATCAGGTTCTCGGCACGGGTTTTCGTATCGTGCCGCAGCCGGTGAGCCGCGGCGGCGTCATCCTGAGGACTCGCACCGCGCGGGCACGTCCTTTAATCGGCTTCGTCTTCGGCGTCTCCGTGCGTATCGACCATCAGAAAACGCTCGGGAGACGATGAAAGCACTAGAGAAAGTCGCCGCACCGCAAATAGGCGGCATAGGGCGCGGGATTGCAGCTGCGCTGAGTGCGGTCACAGCTCGAAAAAGCTGATCGGGCGTGAGAGGATGTTCTACCCGCGCGGTACTTTTCGGCGCTCAGGCACACCTCATAACTATTCCCCTCGTAACATGCCATTGTGCGCGCTCAATATCTGCGCAATAGCTTTTCACAATCAGGGGCTTCAAAACGCAGATGCTCCACGTGCTGACTCAATGGCTTTATCGCCGCTCATGTGCGTTATCACCCGGTATCTCGACGCACAAAGAATCTTCCCGCGCCAATTCGCGCAAACGCGGCTCGATTTCCTCAAGCCAGGGTTCGTCGCCCAGCAGCCACGCGCGACGGGTTTCATGTTCATAGACCAGGTACCGCACGGCGGGCATCCAGAGAGATCCGGGGTTTTGCGCCGTGTGCCGGGGCGTGTATCCGATGCGCCCGGGGTGCAGGGCGGCGCGCGCCTCGTACCCGAAATAACCCACGTAACCACCGCGCAAACCTTCGGGCAGCTCGGCAATGTCATCGGGTTCAGGCATACTGGCAAGCGCAGTATCGAGGGCATCCCAAGGTGTCGTGTTTGTTGCCTCACGTGCGTTTTCGATGCGCAACACAGCCGCCCAATGCGGGACGACGCCCACATACGAGACGCGAGACATAGGCGATTCTTCTCGTGCGGAATCAAGCCAATAGGCGTACCGAGCACCCGCAGCGATCACGGGGTATGCAGCCTCGGGCATGATCTCAAAGTCGAGGGCGCGCACGTGCAGCGTTGGGTATTGATCGGGCTGAAGAATCACGTTTCCTATTGTAGAGTGCGTTGCCGTCGGTCTTGAGCAGTGTGGCTTCGACCCGAATACAAAGGATGCGGCACCAGCAGCCATTTCGGGGGCTGGGGTGCCGCATCTTTATATGTCGTTTTGGCTATATACACTAGTCAAACCGGATATATTCCAAAGTTTTAGGGTATAGCGTCATTAGTGAACGACGGCAGGGTTCCCTGCCCGTTTTCGCTTTCCATGGGCAGCTTTGCGGTGAACCAAGCACTTGTTCCGCCAGCAATATTTTTCGCCTGGTATCCGTTCTGGCGCAGGTATTCAGCCGCACGATTTGAGCGCCCGCCGCCGTGGCAGATCACATAGAATTCTTCATCTTTGCCGGGCAACTCTGAAAGTCGTTCGGTCAGCGTTCCTAGGGTGATGTGCTGGGCACCAGCAACGTGACCGCCTTCCCACTCGTAGTCTTCGCGCACATCGATGATCTTGGCTCGGCAGGAACATCGGCAGGGGTTACCTGGGGTACGTTATTCATGGATTCTCCTCTATAGTCTCGTGAGATACATTATCAACTCTACAAAATTTTGAGGCCATCAGGCACGCGCGCGTGCACGCAATACACCCCAGCCCCACCATTCGACATGAGATTTCATGCAGAGTAAATACGGAATTTATGCCTAATTTCTGCACAAGCTTCTGTATACATATGCACTTTACAGGTATAGACTGAGGAAATATAACCTAGAACACTTCCGGTTTGTGTATTCTTGGGAGGCTTTATGGTAGCCACACAACCAGCGGTGCAGAAGCCGCGAACATTCTTTGGGCATCCGCCGATGCTCACCAATCTTTTCACCGTAGAAATGTGGGAACGGTTCTCATTCTATGGGATGCAGGCTCTTGCCCTCTACTACCTGTACTACACTATCGAAGACGGCGGATTAGGGATCCCCAAAGAAGCAGCCACCGGCGCTATAGGAGCGTATGGTGCAACCGTTTACCTCATGGCGATCCTCGGCGGTATTTTGGGCGACCGCGTCCTAGGCCCCGAACGCACCCTCTTTTATTCCGCTATCGGTATTATGGCGGGGCACATTGTTCTTGCGGTCATGCCCGGCGCAGCTGGCGTGATCACCGGTCTGCTTCTGGTCGCGATCGGTTCAGGGTGCCTCAAAAGCAGCGCATCGGTTCTGGTCGGCTCGCTCTACAGCAAAGACGACCCCAAACGCGAAGCGGGGTTCACGCTTTTCTATATCGGCATCAACATCGGTGCGCTTTTAGGCCCGGCACTAACCGGCTGGGGATGGGGTTGGCTAGGCTTCCACTTCGGCTTCGGAATCGCGGCTATCGGCATGGCGGCCGGGCTTATTCAGTATGTACTCACTCGCAAGAACCTGCCCAGAGTCGGTGCACGAGGTAACCGTTCCTTTCACCCCACGTCAGAACGGTATTCTAGCCGGTGTTCTGGCAGGTATAGCTCTCATAACATTCCTGCTGGTCATGATGGGCTGGATGACTACAGGCAACCTCGCCACGTGGGTGGTAAGCGCCGTCGGCATCGGAGCCGTAGCTCTTTTCATACAGTTGCTCACCGCGAAGAACGTGACCAGCAACGAACGCTCGCGGGTATGGGCGTTTATTCCCCTCTGGATTGCCAACGCTATTTTCTGGGCGCTCTACCAGCAGCAGTTCACGGTCATTCCCATCTATTCTGAGGAGCGACTCGACTGGCATATTCTGGGCATGGATCTTCCTCCGACCCTTGTCAATTCTCTTGCCCCTATTTTCGTGATTCTTCTGGGGTCGGGGTTCGCCGCCATGTGGACGAAACTGGGCGATCGGCAGCCGCGCACAACCACCAAGTTCTCACTCGCGCTCGTGATTATCGGCCCGGCATACTGGGTTTTCCTCACGCAGGTGGGTGTCTCTCGCGTGGCGGTCTACTGGATGGTTATCATCATGTTTATCTTCACTGTTGCCGAGCTTACGATTTCGCCCACGGGCATGGCGCTGACCACCAGGCTCGCGCCCGAAGCGTATAAGGTGAACATGATGGCGCTTTACTGGACCTCGCTGGCGATGGGTACCGCATTCGCGGGCTGGTGCGCACAGTTCTACAGCCAAGACACTGAGGCTTCTTACTTTATTTGGGTGGGTGCCGTCTCGGTTGTTGCCGGTATTGTACTCTTTCTCTGCCGTGCGCCCATCCAGAAACTTATGCGCGATGTGAGGTAGTATTCCGTTTTAGGCATATATAGCGGTGGGTGTATCTTCAACACGTGAAGATGCACCCACCAGTTTTAATTTCTGCAGTTTGACTTGGGTATATGCCGCCTACGTTATATTCCAGGAGGGGTATAGAGCCTCTCACAACATGATTATTCAGCCTGGATGCGCCGCCCGGCACGCGCCGCAAATGCGTCAAGCGCATCGTTAAGGTGAGGAACCGTCCATACGCGCTGACCCGCAACAAAGGTTTTCTCCACGGCGTATCACCCCCGCTTTCTCAAGGGTTGCGATAATGCGGTATATCGTTGCCGGTGCCACAGACGTATTCTGCTCCACCATCTGTACCGTAAAAGCCGGTTCGGTGCAGCAAAAATCGGCGACCGCCTTCAAAGCGGATGTTGTTCGACGTGCTGTTCCCAGAATTTTATCGCGCAATCCGGAGATATCCTCTGCCAGAATACGAGCGTTCTCGACGGCAGCATTTGAAGCTTGAATAAAGCACCGGATCATAGGCTCTATATCTCCAGCGCGGTATGCGGTAAGCGCCGCAATATAGTCTGCGACGTCATGCAGAAGCCCCGAAGAAATTGGCAGCACAACATGTTCGGTGACTCCACGTGCCATGAGCAAAGCCGAAATAAGCGCCCGACCGGTACGCCCATTCCCATCAGCAAAAGGGTGAATAGTCTCAAATTGTGCATGAGCGATGGCAGCCTGCACCAGCGGGTCAAGATCACGACGCGCCATAAATTCAACGAGGTCATTCATGGCGGCGGGTACTAGCTTCCAGTGCGGTGCCACATAATCTGCTGTTACAGGCGACCGCCCGCCAACCCACACCCACTGTTGGCGGAACTTCCCAGCGTCATCTAGGGTGCCAGCCGTCAGTTCATGGTGCATATGCACGATAGATTCAATGGTCAGGCTCTCTGCCGCCCCTAAAGCTGCCTGCATGGCGCGAACATTGCGTGCCACCAACTCGGCATTATGCCCCACGGCAGAGCTGGAAGCGCCCACCACCGCCAACGATAACCTACGTGCTGAAACCCGTCAGGTTTTCAATCTGCGAACTTGATGCCGATTCACCCCGCAAAAAGCACCGCTGCAAATGGCACACCACCCTAACGCCGCATGCTGCTCGTCGAAGCGAGTAATCGTGCGCGTGCAGTCCTGCACCAGAGTATGTAGCTGCGGGGAAAGCTGAGGTGTTTGCTCGGCGATGCGCGGTGTAACGGCACTTTAAACTCGCCAGTGTTCCGCCGACGAGCACGATGGGATGCGAGTGGGTCACGATGCTGCCACAGAGCCTGCTGTTCCCAATCGAGAGAAGCCCATGAGATGGCTGGCATACCCCACGCTCCTTTCTGCTGCATGATAGGGAATGCCCTAAAAAATGAGGTAAGTACGGGCAGTTAATGAGAATTTGGACCTCTATTTTCTCATTAAGAATGCTATTGAGAAAATAGAGGTCTCATTTCTCGCTAGGGCAAGCTACTGCACGCTATTCAGTCAGCAGGGGCATAAGGGCAGAATAAACCCCTCGTCAGCAGATCTAACAAAACACGTATTTTCACTAGTCAGATGGTAAATAGAGGCATTCTACGCTACCAAAAGTCAGGTGTTTACGCTACCAAAAGTCAGGTTTTGCTCGCTGCGCATCCTAACCGTCAGGATCTTAAACCCGCCCCGAACATTAGACGCCGTATAAATATTCCCGTCACCGCTGTAACATGACGTTTTGTGTCTCCGCATTACTTCATGTGACGGGTGAAGGGTTCTTAAATCTTCGTTTTAGGACTCATAGCGAAAAACATTATGCGCCGCGCCCGCGACCGGTTTAGGGTATATGCCAGACCCGCCGCACAGGCAGGTAAAAGACAACGTCCTATCTAAGGAGAAAACAGACATGGCACTGTACCTGATCGAGCTGATCCCAGCAACCGCATCCAAGGACGAGGCAACCGCGCTCATCGAAGCCGTTTCCAACTCCCTGAGCGAAGGCGCGGAGCTCATCGAAACTCAGGTTTCCGCCGATCACAAGCTGATCTTCGCCATCATCGAATCTGAAAACACCGCGTTCGCACCCGCCCTCACTGCGGCTATTGGCGAGCGCGCATCCGTGGTTGGCCCCGACGAGGTTCGCTTGGTGGGCGCAGAACTCGACGACATCAAGAAGCTCAAGAAAGATGCAGACTACTGGTCGAGTGGGATATTCCCGCCGAAATCACGATGGAGCAGTACCTGACCCGCAAGAAGGCGAACGCGCCCAAATACGCCGAGGTGCCCGAGGTTTCCTTCCTGCGCACCTACGTGCGTGAGGATACCGCTAAGTGCCTGTGCTTCTACGACGCCCCCGATGAGGATGCGGTACTTCGCGCCCGCAAAGCCGTGAGCACCCCCATCGACCGTCTCTTCAAGCTACACGCATAAGCACACCTGCACATTGCATATAGGAGCTCTCTACCATGTCTGAATTCACTCTTGAACCTCTTGAGGATTATCCTCAGCGCGAGCGCGTGCTTGCGCTTGCCGCCGAACACGCAGATGCCGTCGATGCCGGTGAGCGTTCCCCGTTTGAGAATCTGCGCGAGATTGCGAAGGATGGTCTGCTGACTCTGGGGCGCACCGGGTCTTTGCTTCCGCAGGTTTCGGTTGCTTTTGACCTTGCTTCGCAGGATGCGACAACCGGGTTCTCGCTGTGGGCTCATCGTTCTACGATTGCGTTCTTTGATGCGGTGAACCGTGAGCTGCCCGAGGGTTTGGCTGAGGCCACGACGAGCGGTACGAGCGCGATGGCGGCGGCGTATAAGGAGGCTTCGGGGCTTGCGCCGATCAAGGTTTTGGGCACTTTGGTAGAGGGCGGTGTGAAGCTCAACGGCACGGTGTCGTGGGCTTCTAACCTGTACCCGGGCGGTGTGATTGTGCTGCCGGTAGCTGTGCAGAATGCGCAGGAGGGGCATCCGAACCGGTATATTGTGACGGTTCGCCAGGATGCTCCGGGGTTGAAGGTTGTATATCACCGTAACCTGCTGGCGCTCAACGGAACCGAGTCTGGCACGATCATTTTTGAGGATGTTTTTGTGCCGACCGAGGATATTTTGACCGATAATTTTGAGGGTTTCCTTAGCGATGTGACCGCGCCGTTCTTGCTGGTGCAGTCCGCGTTCTGCTTGGGTCTTGCCGCCGGTGCGCTGGTGGAGGCTTCGAAGCATCTTGAGGCTTCGCAGGGTATTTTCAGTTCTGAGTTCCCGCTGATTGTGGGCGAGTACGAGAGTTTGCGCGATGAGCTGGTGCGTTTGGCGCGTGAGCCGCAGCGTGCCGAGCGTCGCGATTTGTTGAGCCTGCGCCTGGGTGTTTCGCATCTGGCGACGATTGCTACGCATTTTGAGCTGCAGGTTGTTGGAGGCGCCGGTTACGTTGCTTCCTCGCCGACTGCGCGGCGTTTGCGTGAGGCTTCGTTCCTGCCGGTGCAGTCGCCGACCGAGGGGCATCTGCGTTTCGAGCTCTCGAAGTACGACCACTTAGAGGATTTGCAGGCGGCGCTGTAGCGGCAACCTGCCACCGCCTCCCCCAACCCTAAAAAGGCTCTTTATTTGAATAAAGCGGCAAAAAACACTCTTTATTCAAATAAAGAGCCTTTTACAATGCGCCAGGAGCTCAACAGGTGTAGAATTACTGGGAATTTTTGTCCTCACTTTCACCTGGAGATCGCATCCCATGAGCACACAGAAATCCGGTTTCGGCTGGCGTCTGCACGGCGACGGCAGAAGTATTAAACCCGGCTCGGTCGTGGCACCGAGCGAACGCCTCGCTTGGCCTATTACGATCGGCATCGGCGCCCAGCATGTGGTGGCGATGTTCGGCGCAACCTTCCTCGTGCCGCTGCTGACCGGGTTCCCGCCCGCAACCACACTGTTCTTCTCGGGTCTGGGCACCGTTTTGTTCCTGCTCATCACACGCGGGCGTGTGCCTTCTTATCTGGGCTCTTCCTTTGCGTTTATCGCACCTCTGGCGGCGGCGACAAACCAGCACGGCCCGGCGGGTGCGCTCGGCGGTATCGTCATGGCGGGTCTGTCGCTCTTCCTGGTGGGCGTTATTGTGCAGTTTGCGGGTACCGGCTGGCTGACGAAGCTCATGCCGCCCGTGGTGACCGGCGCGATCGTGGCGCTTATCGGCTTCAACCTGGCACCGAGTGCGAAAGCGAACTTCATGAAGGCGCCCATCACCGCGCTCGTAACCCTTATCTCGATTATCCTGATTTCGGTGCTGTTCAAGGGTATTATTGGCCGCCTCTCGATTCTGTTGGGCGTGATTATCGGGTATGTGACTGCGGTTGTGCGCGGCGAGGTAGACTTCTCGACCATCGAAAAGACCGTGCAGCAGCAGGGCATCATCGGACTGCCGCATTTTTCAGAACCCCTGAGTTCCACTGGGAACTTGCCGGGCTGTTTATCCCCGTGATTCTGGTGCTGGTTGCCGAGAACATTGGACACGTGAAGTCAGTGGCGCTCATGACGGGCGAGAACCTGGATGAGTACTCGGGTCGCGCGCTCATGGCGGACGGTTTAGCGACCACTGTCGCCGGTTTTGGCGGCGGTTCCGGTACGACCACCTACGCCGAGAATATCGGTGTCATGGCGGCAACCAAGGTGTATTCGACGGCGGCATACTGGGTGGCTGCGATTTTCGCGATCGCTCTCTCGCTTTTCCCGGCGTTCGGCGCGGCGATTGCGACCGTTCCGGCGGGTGTTCTTGGAGGTGCCGCAACCGTGCTCTACGGCATGATCGGGATGCTCGGCGTGCGTATCTGGAGCGAGAACCGCGTGGATTTCTCAAACCAGATTAACCTGACGACCGCCGCTGTTGCGCTGATTGTGGGCATCGCGGATTACACCTGGGAGTTCTCGGGCTTGTCGTTCGCGGGTATTGCACTCGGCACGGCGGCGACCTTGATTGTGTTCCACCTGATGACGTTCATCGCCAAACGCACTAGGGCGGCGGGCGATCCGCTGGATCCCTTCACTGACAGGGACCACGACGAGCTGGGACACTAGACCGGCAAACGTTTTCCTTCCGAGGACGCCAAAATGCCTTGGTGCACATAACACGCTATGTGCGCCAAGGCATTTTTAGATGTCATATGAGTATGAAGATGCAGCCCGTACTCATTACTCGAATTCGAACTCTTCCTCTTCAACACTCACGATCTCAGGGAAGAAGGGTATAGCGCGCGCTACGCTGAGTGCTGTCTCTTCGCCGCCGATGCTGCCAAACTCCCGGTTTTCGCCACTGGCTCCAAAAAGGTATAGAGCACTTCCACTGCTGAACCTAGAACGTGCAATAATCCCCTCTAACCCTGCTTCCCGAACCGCTTCTGCCCACTGTTGAGTAACAGAATAGCCCTCAGCGTGGGACAACGCAGAAGAAATATCCCCGGGCGCAAAGCCACCAAATGCTTGACGAAAATCAGCAACTTTAAACACACGCGGGAGCTGAACACGAGCCACATAAACGCCGTCGAACTCATCCATCGGTACCATATCTCGGTTAATGAGTTCAGCCCCTAGCTTCTCTCGAATAGCGACTTCCTCAGTGCCAGCCAGATTAAGCGTTCCTCCGGGGAAAGATATATCGTACCTTCCGGAGCCGGAGGAAAAATAGCGGCAGTCTCTTTGACCTCCAGGTGCATCTCGTAGATATGCACGATACCAGGTACCTGTTTCATGACAACCTGATCCATACCCTACTGAAACTGTAGGTATTTTAGTAGGATCAAGCGGACGGCGAGGCGGACGCAAAGTAGAATCATGCCGTTCAGCAGGCGTCCTAGTCATCAGTAGTTTGCCCTCCGGTTAGCAGCGTCCTCATGAGCATGAGCAACAACGAGCTTGAAGTTCTCTTCGGAGTCCTTCATGTACTCAGCTGCGGGGCGATTATCGTAGAATTTCGACGGACGAGCAAGCCAAAAAGCTACACCCCACTCGGTAAGGCCGCTATCTAACAATATTTTTAATAACCTGCCGAACCTGCGGGTCCACTGCCCCGTCTTTGAACTGAAAAACCGGATATCCGTTACGTCCCGCCTTATTTTTGAGGCGCAGGATATTGTTCTTGCGCACCCTATCGTTGAGGGCCTGCAGACTGATGCCGCCAAGGTATTCGCGGGTGCTGCGGCTGTCCTTCACCTTGCCGATATATTTCCCAGACCCCCGCGCGCCCTTGCGCACTTCAACCGTATGCGAGAGCGCGTTCGAGAGCTCCTGCATAGACTCGGCAGTGGGTGTGATTTCACCCCGATCGATCTGTTCACGGATGCGCCGCTCAGTATCGTGCAGAACACCTGTGATGAACTCTTCGGTCGCTAAACTCTTAGGCATGATGCGCTCCTTCCCTTGTACACACTCACCCCTATCAGCTTTATATGGCTTTTATAAAGCTGATGGGTGCAAGAATCTTGCACTCGGTGATGTTAGAGTGGGAAAGATGAAGACGAAATCGAACTACCTCATGGTCTTTCTGATTATCACCTTCGGCGTGGATGTGCTGGATCGGCACATGAAAATCGAATATATAACGGTTCCAATAATCCTCATCATCATGCTGATCGTTTTTTTGTTCAAATTATTTACTATTCCTTCTTTAAAAAGGAATGATGCGGAAGATAATCAGCAAAACCGCTAATGCGACGGGTCAGCTCTTGAGCATTGATAAAGTGCGCACTGATAGATAATTTATCCTTAGATATAAATCTCAAACATACTTAATAATTATTATCGCTAAACAACTCTCTGAAATACACCGCTTATCATAAACTTTCTAATCCCTCAGTTCCCGCACTGCTTTGTGTTGCATGCTCAAAACGCGGGCGCATCACAGAAGTGCTGGGCGCATCCAATTCCCACAGCCGCGAGCGCGTTCCGGGGCACGTTCCAGCAGAGGAGCTGCAGTTCGCAGCCAGCCGTGCGCATCCTGCTCAGATACTCCAAAAAGAGAAAGCGAATCTTTAGAGACAAGCGCAGAAGGTTCATACGAGGGGTCGCCGAAGAGGGCCAGCTGATGGGTATCGCCGTCAGGGGTTGGATTCATATCGAAACACGGGGCTATTCCCCATTCACGCCCAAACCGCAAAAACCCGTGGTTACGCAAATGGTCGTCGGTATTCCCCACCAGCACCCCAAACATAGCGCGCTTCCACAGCTGCTCGGTATCTGCGCCTTCTTCTCGGGCGTATTCCACCACATCGACCCAGTCCCCGCCATCGCCGTCTGACGCTTCCAGTGCCGTCATCGCAGAAATATAAGGGATGCGCTGCCGATTGTCCCGCAGGCGGTCAAAACGACGCGCCACATAGATATGCCGATCTTCACCATTAATATCGGTAATTTTCAGCAGGCGCGCTTGCGGCACGGTAATGCCCAGGTCGGCGCCCAGGCGGTTGAGAGTGTACTCCCACCCCATGAGATCCCACTCATCGCCCACAGACTTAGGAAATTTTGCGAGCCACAACTCGCCATTGATCAGCACATTTGCCTTTGGGCGAGCACCACCCAGCGAGCCGGTAGCACGGAAAAGGCGCCGCGCCTGAATATCATCTACGGCAGACGGATCAAGCTCTATAGCATCCGCTGTCGTCAGTAGTTCGGGCAAATCCAACTCATGGGGTATACCCGTACCATCGAAGCTTAACGGGGTATCGTCTATCCAATATCGTAAAGACCCCTGCCGCCCGGCATCATCTACCCCCAGAAGATAGTCGAACTCACTGAGCGAGGTGCATTTTCGTGCACGCTGCAAGAGCTTACGTCCCCACCTGTCAGGGGCAGAATCGCTCAGTCCACCCAACCCATCAAGGCTGTGCGCCAGCAACAAGAGGGAGCGATGGGGCAAGAGCATAGGCGGCAGGATTCGCTAGATACGCTGCATCATAGTGAAATACTCCGGTTCCACGGTTGATGAAAAGGCGACCAGCGATTACTTCACGGTCGCCTGCCACTGTAGTAACCTGCACTGTTTCACTCATAGTTACCAGCCCATTTCGCTTTTGGGGATGCGCACCGACTTGGGAGTTTTTCGCTGGCACGCAGGCGGCCGACATCCGTGAGATACGGATCGGTGGCGGTGACGACCGCATCCAGCATGCCGAGCACCCGCAACACACGGAAAAGCACGTCGGTACGCACCGATTCGCCCTGCTCAATGCGCCGCAGGGTCACGGTCGTAATGTCTGCACGTTCCGCAACCATCTGGGCGGTCAGACCCATCAGTTTACGTTGGATGCGCAGCCGCTCGCCGATCGTCCGCGCGGCCCGGCGCACTTTGGTGGGAATATACGCCATAATCTTTATACCCTCATATAGAAAGAACTATTTCTAGTATAAGCGATAATAGAAAGAATTACTTCTATATAGACGACCGTTTTATGCCCAGTACGTACTTTCGACGGCTCCCTCATCCAAAAAAATACGCCTCTCATCCAAAAATTTTTAGACGAGAGGCAAAAATTTAGATGAGGATTTGGACGAAGACCGCACGGCATGCAGTCGCGCAGAGTCTACATCGCTCGGTACTGTGCCTCGCCGCGCCCCTGAAGCATCGCCTCAATCACCTGCGCCACGCCGTCTTCCCCGAAGGGCGGGCAGGTGCGCCCCACCTTCTTAATCAGCGCAGGCTCGCCGGATGCCATCGCATACCCGCGACCTGCCCAGCACAGCATTTCGGCATCGTTAGGCATATCGCCAAAAGCCATCACCTCATGCGCCTCAATACCGTGTCTTGCGGCAAATTGGGCGAGAGTGCGCCCCTTATTCACGGTCTTCGAGCCCATCTCGATCAGCGGCTCGCCCACAACCCCGCGCGTGACCGACACCAGCTCACCCACGGTCTGCGCTACACGCACATGCAGAATATCGGGGTCCATACCAGGCACCCGAACCAGATATTTAATGATTGGAGTATCGCCGAGCGCCACGAATGCCTCCGCTATAGAGGATTCAACCACGCGAGCGCCCTCAAGCACGTCTCCCCCGTCGTGCGGCCCCTGAATGTAGACGGTATCTACGGTTTCGAGGGTGTAGGTGACCTCGGGGAATATCGGCTCAAGCCGAGTGTGGGCACGCTCGATCACGGCGGGTTCGGCACCGTTAACCGCCTCTACTTCGTTGGCGCCCAGGTGATACACCACGGCGCCGTTCGAGCAAATGGCGTAGGAGTCAAAATCGGTTTGTTCCCGCAGCGGGGGGTAAGCCAACGGCTCGGGCGCCCGGTCACGAACACGATGTCGATGCCCGCCGCACGTGCCGCCTCTAGGGCGTGCAGGGTGCGTGGGCGAAAACGAAAATCAGGCCCGATGAGCGTGCCGTCCAGATCGCTGGCGATGAGCTTAATCATGCGAGAATAAGCACCTAAGCCGCCGGTTCTGCGTAGGTGACGGTTAAGAAGGCGCGCGCGATGCCGTGGAAGAAGAGGTTGAAGTTCACGACGGCAGGTGAGGTGTTCTCGTCTACCTCAAGCTCGGGTACGTCCACGGCAGTCACGCAGAATATGTAGCGGTGCGGCCCGTGCCCTGCTGGAGGCGCCGCACCCACGAATCCGGGGGTTCCGGCGTCGTTGCGATGCGCTATCGCCCCGGCGGGAAGCGCTGCGCCACCCTGACCGCCGACGATAGCGCCCGCGTTGGTCTCAAGCGCGGTGACCGCTGCGGGGATGTTTGATACGGTCCAGTGCCAGAAGCCGCTGGGGGTGGGCGCATCCGGGTCGTAGCAGGTGACAACGAAGGATTTGGTCTCTTCGGGGAATCCCGACCAGCTCAGCTGTGGAGACTGATCCTGCCCGCCGGGCACGCCGAAGAGCGCCGAGAGCATGGCGGTGGGCGCGGCGGCGCCGTTTTCAAGGTCGGTGGAGGTCAGGTTGAAGAGCGGCAGGTCGGGCAGCCCGGCGTAGGGTTCACGCGGCAGGGGTGCGGTGCCGAGGTTGTTAGTCACGGTAGTCCTCCTCGTTTGGTCGGGTGGCTGACTTAGCCGTTGAGCACGGCGTTAAGTTCTTCGCGGGTGGGCGGGTTCGCGCCGGAACGCGAGACGGTAATTCCCGCCGCCGTTGCGGAGAATCGTAGCAGATTTTGAATATCTTCGCGGGTGAGTGCGGCAAGTTTGCTGCGTGCTTGGGCACCGCTGATGCCTCTGTCGAGGAGCGCGGCGATCAGCGCCGCCATGAGCGAATCGCCCGCTCCTACAGTATCTGCAACCTCCACGCGATAGGCCGGTTCTTCAATCCCGTTGGGGGTATGCACGGGTGTAGGCGATCGGCCCGCCTTCACCGCGGGTTATCACCATCAGCTCTACGCCGAGGTCGAGCCAGGCATGCGCGGTTTCTGCAAGGGAACGGTCAGGATATAGCCATGTCAGATCTTCGTCACTTGCCTTCACCACCGAGGCGAGCGCAGCGAATTTTTTTCTGCCCAGCCCCGGGCGAGGGCGCGGTCGCTAATAATGGTGGGGCGGCAGTTTGGGTCGTAGCTGATGAGAGCGCTTTCGCGTGCCGCCGTGAGCGCTTGAGCAACCACATGGGCACCCGGTTCGAGCATCGCCCCGATAGAGCCGGTGTGCAGCGCTTCGCAGCTGGGGGCTAGGGCTAGAAGGTCGTCGGCGTAGCTGTCGAGGCTCCAGTCGATATCGAATTCGTAGCGTGCCGCGCCGTCTTCCCCAATATACGCCTGCGCGGTTGAGGTTCGTGCGGCGCGCGGCTCGAAGGGTACCTGCACTTTGGATGCGCTCAGGTGCGCGGTGATGCTGGTGCCGTGTTCGTCGGTTCCGTAGTGGCCGATAAACCGGGTCTTGTGTCCTAGCCGCGCGGCGCCGACGGCAACGTTGAGGGGAGATCCGCCGGGGTAGGCGCGCATGGGGGCGTCGTTGCTGTGGACGACGTCTACGAGTGCTTCACCGATGACAGTTAACATGTCTCAATTCTACTCAAGGTTGCCGCGCGGCGGAGTGTGTTTCTGTGTGTTATCCCCGTTGTTTTCGCTTCTTGTGTGAGGGCTTGTGTGGGCTTTATTGGCTTCGGGCGTAGCGCATCGTGCAAAGCGTGCTAGATTTCACAGATTCGACGGCGTGAGGGAATAAAACCATTCGCCGCAGCGGTTAGACTTAAAGCAGAGTCGGTTGCGTGCTGCCCGATAAGCTGGGCATGCGCATCGGCACGAACAACAAATTCCGACGAAGACGTCCATTGAGGAAGAAGGTCAAGAGTGACGACTCCCGAAAACACTCACGAGCAGTGGATTGCCCGCGAAACCCAGGCTGAGGAGATGATTCCCCTCATCGGTAAGCTAAACCGCGAGAACGGTGTAGTTCTTAATATTCACGGTCGCAGCCTGGTCAATAAGTCCGTTATTCAGCTGTTGCGCCTGCATGATGGCGCCGCGAAGGTTGATGGAACCCCGCTGAACCCCGAGCATACGCTAGAGCTGGTTCAGGCACTTTTTGACCTTAACCTTGGTCCCTGCTCGATCAACATTGCGGCTCTGCATCGCCAGCACGTTGATGCGGGTTCTCCCGACTTCTCGATGTGGCTGCCCGAGCAGGTTGGCGCATCGGTTGGCAAGAAGGGCGAGACCGTTAAGCAGCAGGATGTGGTGCTCTACGGTTTCGGGCGCATTGGCCGTCTGTTGGCGCGTATTCTGCTGGAGCGTTCCTCATCGCTGGGTGCAAACCTGCGCCTGCGTGCGGTGGTGGTGCGTAAGAATACCGAGAACGACCTTGAGAAGCGGGCTTCTTTGCTGGCACGCGATTCGGTGCACGGTCCGTTCAAGGGCACTATTAAGGTAGACGCTGAGAACGACACTATTATTGCTAACGGTCTGCCGGTGCGTTTCATCTACTCGTCAGATCCGACCACTGTGGATTACACCGAGTACGGTATTGAGGATGCGCTTCTGGTCGATAACACCGGCCGCTGGCGCGATGTTCCGGGGCTGACCCAGCACCTTGAGCGCCCCGGTATTTCCCGCGTTCTGCTGACCGCTCCCGGTAAGGGCGATATGAAGAATATTGTCTTTCGGCGTGAACGATAGCATCATTACCGACGACGATAAGATTCTTTCGGCGGCATCCTGCACGACCAACGCGATTACCCCGCACTGAAGGTTCTTGATGACGTGTACGGTGTGGAACGCGGTCACGTGGAGACCGTGCACGCTTTCACGAATGATCAGAACCTGATCGATAACTTCCACAAGGGTGATCGTCGCGGTCGTTCGGCGGTGCTGAACATGGTGATTACCGAAACCGGCGCGGCGCGTGCCGTTTCTAAGGCACTCCCCCAGTTGGAGGGCAAGCTGACCGGTAACGCTATTCGCGTTCCCACCCCGGATGTTTCGATGGCTATTCTGAACGTGAAGCTAGCTAAGCCCGTCGGTTCTAAGGATGAGCTGAACGAGGTCTTCCGCCAGGTTGCCCTCAACGGTGAGCTTCGCCGCCAGATCGGTTACTCCGATTCGCATGAGGCCGTCTCCACCGACTTTGTGGGTTCCCGTAACGCGGGTGTGGTGGATGCGCTTGCCACCGTCGTCAGCGACGACTCAGCCATCCTGTACGTCTGGTACGACAACGAGTTCGGTTACTCCTGCCAGGTAGTACGCGTGCTCGAACGCATGGCTGGCGAAGAAGCACCTTCGTACCCCACAAAATAGAGTTTGATTAGTATATATAGCCGAATAGCTATATAGCTTGATAAGAATATACGGGTGGCTCCCTGACATATTTTCAGGGAATCACCCGTATATTTTTATGCGCCGCCCTGCGAACAGAGCCACCTTTAAACCCCTGGTTTCACCACTTCGCGCGCATCGTCATTATGCATTATTCTCCGTTAATACTTTCCGCAAACTGGCGATAGCATTTAGGGCGGCGGGGAATCCTGCATAGACCGCTATCTGAATCATCAGTTCCACAAGTTCGTCTTGAGTGCCGCCTACATTCAGAAGCCGTTTATATGAACATGCAGCTGAGGCACGCACGTTCCTAAAGCGCTACACGCAGCCACAGAGACCAGTTCGCGTTCCCACAGGCTCAGCCCGGGTCGAGAATAAACATCGCCAAATGAGTACTCGACAATGTAGCGGCCTAAATCTGGTGCAATATCTTGAAGCGATTCAACCACAGCCTCGCCACCAGCTCCATCTACACGCTCAAGATACGAAGAACCTACCTCGAAACGCTTGTCAGGCTCGGTGCTATGCGTATCTAAGTTCACGTCAATACCGCGTTCGGTGAAAACCTTACGGGCAACAGAGACGGCATTTAATGCAGCGGGAAAACCAGCGTATATGGTCACATGGATAAAAGTCTCGATAATCTGCTCAGGAGAACAACCCACATTGAGGGCACCATTAATGTGGAATTCCAGCTGCGGAGCTGCATTCCCAAGTGCGGCCAGAGCAGATATGGTGATGAGCTGGCGGGACTGATCGGATAAACCTTCCCGATCAAAAACATCCGCATACCCAAACTCCACGACAAACCGTTCTAAATCAGGCGAAAAAGAAGCTAAGCTATCAAGAATAGATCCGTGAGGGTTCTGCTCTACCCGGGCAAGTACCTCTTTCCCACGCAGATAACGTTCATTGTTTTCAGCAGCCATAATCTTAACTACCTTCCTGGTGATGACATGATGCGATGGAGAAATCTGCATCCGATTCTATGCGGTCAGCTTTCACGTGATGCCGTCTGCTCAGACATGCTTATGAAGGCATGCAGATTTAAACCCTTACGCCCGACCGAAGACCTCGTTGAGGTGGGCAGTATAGTCAGCGAGATACTGTTCGACCTGCGGATTTTTAATCACATCATTGCAAATAAAGGTGGGTAATTGGGTAGTCCCCAAGAACTCATTGGCTTTATGAAAGTGCATATAGAGGGCATCTACCCCGAGTCCCTCGAAGAAGTCGCCCTCCCGGATAAAAAGCTTCACGAGGCGCGTTCCACGTCAGCGACAGCATATGCCGCCGCCCCTGAAGAAGACCGCCCGTGCCGTATCCTTCAGTGGGGTTGGCGCTGCTGCGACCATCATTAGCGTACAGGGTGCCCGCGCCGGTGGTAAACACCTCGTCCATATTTTTTTCACGGTCCACGGCTCGTGCATCCACCAACCGGGCATCTGCCAGATGACCGCATCCATCCACTGGAATTTTTTTCTACTTCCTGGTGAATATCGTACCCGTCGTCAATCACAGTTTCTCGCACATGATGACCGAGCGCCGATAACGTATCACGGGCTGTTTGATGCAGGGTGTGGTTCAGGCGACCCGCCGAGTGTCCAAATGCTTTACCGCCGTCGATCAAAAGAATATTCACTGTAATTCACTCTTAAACTCAGCACCACGAGAATGGCTGGTCGTATTCCAACCGCTTGTTTCACAGTACAGGGCTGCTGCGCTGTGAATCAGCCCGTTTCTTGACATGAAACGGACTTTATTCTGGTCTGTTGTCAGTACATGTAACAGATAGGCGGTATTCCAACCCCGGGCAGGGTACAGAATACCGCCGTATATACGCTATAGCAAGAGACCTTTAAAATTACCGCTTACGGTAAATAACCCCGCGATGGCCTTCTAAGGTGAGGGTGGCTGGTGCCGCGTTGTTTTGCGCATCTACGAGCCCCTTGATCCTGCGGCACGCGCACCATCGTGGTGCGGTCGCTCGTATTCAGAGCCGCCCAGCCGTGCGTGAAAGCACGGGTCTGCACACTGTCCTGAGCCTCAATCTCACCGGATGCAGCCCCCAAGTCAAAGGACAGCTCGGGCGCGTTCGGAGTACCGTCATAGGCATCGTGCTGAGTTGCATTGATACCGGTGAAACGACCGCCTCCAAAAACCCAGAACCCAGCCAGACCATACAGCAGATTCTCATCCGTGCCGCTAATCGGCGACGTCGAGTACCCGTGCGGGGTACGCAAAATCGTGACCTTAGGAAGGGACTGCTGGGTATTCACAGCGCCGTAGGCATCGCCCGAGCGGTCCTGCACCGCATTCAGCGTTACCAAGCCTTCGGCGCCGCGCCCAATATGGTTTCCCTGCATGGTGGCGTAGGCGCCGCTGAGGAATTCTTGTGCGCCCCAGCCGAGCCACACTTCCTCGAACCCGCCGCCGTAGGCACTGTGGCTTTCCCATTTGCCCCAGCGCAGGCGCGATTCGGCAATATTAGGCACCAGGATTTTGCCGATCTTATTCAGCTCAATACCGGCGAAGGAGATCAAGAAATCGAGATGCTGCCGAATCGTGGTGATGCTTTCAACGCCCTGAATCGGCAGGTTTAGTCCGTAATAATCATTCTCTACGTCGTTATCAGCCATCACGCCGTCAAAGGGCGAGTTACGAAGTTCTTCCACCACGGAGTGCACCCACTGCCAGCGGTAGTCTGCACTCCACACCGCCATCTGGTAGTGCTGCCAATAGCCCGACCACTCGATCAGAGAGCCGTCTAGGCGGCGGGCGAACAAATCTTTACCGGTTGTGTTCAGAAGATCTTGCGCATATTTATAAGAGACACCCGAAGAGTAAATGGGGCCTGGTTCATAGGCACGACTGGAAGAAAGGCACTTATAGGCGAGCACCACCATATTAGGTGACTGCTCTTTGAGGTAGCGTGCCGCATCCAGCTCCCAGGGCTGCAGAATAGCTACCGCGTAGTTCTGCGCCGCAAAGGCCAGCTGCTCTTCCGATATAGGGTCGCCGCCGTACCGAATCCAGGCACCAAATTTTCCGGGAGTGCCGGCTCGTAGAGAATTATCGCTCATTCTTCAATCTGCTCCGTAACTCGCTGAGGTATTTTACCTAGCTTACGGTATATCTGGTCATAACGGTCCATAACCAGGCGAAGTTGGAAGAACTTTACAACTCGGTTGTAAGCGTTAACACAGTACCGCTCGTAGATGCTGGGTTCCTCCATCATGGTGCGAAGCGCCTGCGTGAAGCCTTCGATATCGCCCGGAATGGTTAGAATACCGCAGTTACCTATTTCACTGCCATCCGAGGTGACCAGCACATCATCGATCAGCTGCGACATACCGCCCACGTCGGTACTCACCAGCGGAATGGATGCTGCCATCGCTTCCAGCGCCACAATGGGCTGACCTTCGTTGTAGCTGGGCATGAGCAGAACGTCGAAGCGGTCCAGCATTTCGCGCACCTTCACGGTGCCGTGGAAGGTAATGAAGTCGCCCATATTGAGCTCTTCGATCGTGCGCACGCACAACTCATAGTATTCCGGCATGTGGTTCTTCGGTCCGAGCACATCCAGGTGGAAGTTGTCGAGCCCGGCATCACGCAGCAGCGCAAGCGACTTCACGAGGTCTGTGAGCCCCTTAATGGGCACCACACGCGCAATAAACACAAAACGCCACATATGCCCGCGACCCTCCGCCAGGATGCGCGCCCGGGCAGTCTGGCGCCCCACATACGCCGGATACACGCTCTCGATAAGCATACCGTTCGGCAGCACGACCGCGCGGTCTTCTTCACCCTCGTTATACTGGTCGATGGGCGCGCCGATGCCGCGCGCCTCTTCAATCGCCTTGGGGTACAGATAGGTCACCATATCGGCGCTGGGGTAGCAGAAACGTCCCATTTCCAGGAACCAGACGCACCACGCGGTCTCTTCGAGCGTGACGGGACCCAGCTCGGGTTTATCGCGCGGCTCCTTCAGGAAGGCGTAATCCGTGGTGACGGGCTTGGCCATATTGCGTTCCAGCTTGGTGTTGATAGTATCGCGCACATACAGGTTGTGTTCGGTCAGCAGGAAGCTGGTGCCGTAATCGCGCGCACCCGCAGCGCCCAAAAGTGAGGCGTAGCCGGTGGTGTGGGCATGGTACACGCGGGCATAGGGCAGGCGCTCATGCAGCAGGGCGTACACGATAGAGACGAAGTTACGGATCTCCCAGAAGAGTTCGCCGAACGGAACCTGTGCGAGGAAGCCCCAGTTACCGACTGCCTCCATAAACTCGCGGGTGCCGGTAAGAGCAAAAAGGGAGTAGGTGCGGGTGCGGGGGTTAATTCCTTCATCGTAGAACGACCAGAGCGGGTTTACATCGCCGTGTATAAGAGCATCGAAAGCGCTCATAAGTCTCGCCACCAGTTTCTTGCGTTGGCGACGATTCATCTTGAGGTTTTTCGGGTTACATTCTTGGGCGAATTCTTCCTTATGCTCCTCTAGGCTCAGGTAGATCACCTTCACCCATTTGACGTTTCGGGCATACCGTACAGGTCTTTAAGTTCCTGTTTACTATCCCAAGAAATATGAATAATTCCGAAGCTGATGCTCGGGTTTTCCACGATAATATCGTGAACCACTGCGGAAACCCCGCCCTTAAGGTAGGGGTAGGTCGATTCCATCACCAGCGCAACATCGACCTCAGGATAATCAGGGTCGGGTGTTCGGGGTCCCGGCGCGGGCAATTGCAGCGGGGCATAGTGGTTACGCATTGCGGTGTTTATCAATGTATATGACCTCTCATCTACCAGGCTAGGGCACGACGCCAGAAGAGTGAGTATTCGGGATTAGCCCAGGCACGACGGTAGAGTATCCACGTGACGAGGGCGAGAATTGCTTCGCCGATAATGATGGGCAGATAACCGCCATCGTTCGGGATGATTGAAAAGGCGACAGTGACGATCAGCAGGTGTACCGCACCGATAATGTGCACAGTCTTAAACATGGTCATGTATTCCAGCTGATAGATGAAGAGCGCCATAGCCAGGAACAACCATGCCACCGTCAGCCCCGCATAGGCGAGCGGGAAGGTGTTCGGTACGAAGATATACATCAGAATGCCCGTAATGACCGAGCAGATAACTGAGACAATCAACGTGTTGCGCACGGAGGCGTGAGAAATACGCACTACAGCGTGCGCCTCCGGCTCAATTTCATTGAAGGGAAGTTTATTGAAGAGGGTCCACAGACGCTGAATAGAGCCGTTCACGCGGTTAGATTCAACCACGAAGAAGTAGTTGTAGGCGATCACGCAGGGAACCAGGCTCATGTAAATGGCGATAACGTCGATCTTGCCGTTCGTCACCAAGAAGAGCACGTATTTATCAGCCCAGAGGATAGAACCGGTCAGCAGGCCGCGAATGACGTCGCGGTAGGCGGCACCTAGCGGAAGGCGGCTGAAGTGGAACAGCTGCTTAATTTCACGCCCAATACCGCTGAACAGAATGGCCGACCCTACCAGCGGAGGCAGGAACCACACGGTCGGCAAACGTCAGCAGAACAATCGTGTAGCCCAACCATGCGAAGAACCACAGCGGACGGTTTTTTGCCACGTTCGGCACAATAAGCAGCTGCGCATACGCAACGTTCAGCATACTCAAAAAGAGGAAGGATACCAGCGCCACCATATCCCAGTGCAGTACGAGCACCACGGGAATGGCGAAAAGGAACGCGATGGGCAGGCCCACCAGATAGAGGTAGCCCCAGTGGCGGCTAAACGCCCTCAGCTCGCTAATATGCTGATATTTCGGGTCGGTATCGAGAGTAGCAAGAAGTTCTTGCGCCTCTTTGGATTTATGGTCCCGTTTGAGAATCGCCGCTTCTTCCTGAACCTCGCGGCGCGCATCCTCAACTTTCAGATGTTCGGATTCGAGGGCGCGGTAAATAGGCATGCATACCGCCTGGCTTAGCCAGGGAACCACGATGGATGCCGCCAGAATAATCTGGATAAGCGGCACCGACCCCACATAGTTCTTGCTGAGAATGGGGGTTACGAACGGGAATGCGACTGTTAGGAGTGCAACGGGAGATACATAGAGAAGAAAATTGTAGAGGAGTCTCCAGCTCCAGCGGTTTTTCGGGATGTCTGCATGGTGGGAAGACAAGACGGGAACTTCTTTCAGCGCTATTCTCACCTAATGCCTATATGTATATTGCCCCTGTACCTGTGGTTTAAGGGCAGGGATGGGCTACGCGCAGGAAAAACTGCGCTGAACGACTAGGTGATCGGTTTTCGGGATTTCAACCCCTTGTATTGTATACGTGTAAACTATTTTTGACACGCAGCCCGCAACTGGGATTTATGCCACATACTCCCCGCTTTTTTAAGGCAGGGCAAGCCGCATACATGCATCACAAGGTTTCACTACTACTTGAGTATAGCGGTACCGAACCAAGTTTGCGGGGTTTACCGTCAGATGTGCACAAAAATATCTCACGCGCCATGCGCTGAAATACTTAAAAATCCCTGATAAATAGCGGAATATCGGCTAAAAATATTCTTCATTTTAATCAGCATCACACCGCGACACGACGACAAAAAGCTGTTCCCTGCCCCACCCACACGCGGGCAGAGAGGGAACAGCTTTTGTTATATCTTAAGAAGAGATTTAGGACGCGCTCGACAGGGTACGCAGCGCCACCGAGATCACGGCTAGGCGCGGGTGCGATGCGCTGTCGGGCTCGGCATTGCGAACCTCTTCAAAGATGCGGTCGATATTGCCCACACGGGTCGGGTGGTTCTTAATCCAGGAATCCAACGCCTGCAAAGCCCCCTCGGGGTTGCTTGGCGCGTGGCCTGCGTCTTCCTCCGCCACCGACGTTGCAAGCTCTGCGGCGGTCTCATAGAGGCTGCCGCGCAGGGCCTGGCGAGAGAGGGTCTCCCAGCGGTCGTTACGGGGCAGCTCGCTGATGAGGCCGAGCAGTTCATCAACCTTGAAGCGGTCGTAGGTTGCGAAGTAAATCGGTGCCAGCTCAACCGCCTTGAAGTCGTTATCGCGTGCAGAGCGAATAACATCCAGGAGGGCGTAACCCTCGAAGCCGCGAATCCAGATGACGATGAGTTCTTCGGGAAGACCCCAAGCCTCGCCAGCATCGCGCTTGGAACGAACCCGTGCGCGGGAAACATCCGAGAGGTACGCGGGCAGGTTCTTGCGAAGCTCCACCACATCGCCAAAGCGTTCCAGCAGGGAGCTGATCGGATTGCCCGCAACCACGCCGCGCTCGGCGATAAACCAACGCACCACGCGGTCAAGAACGCGCTGATCATCGTGCAGCACGGTGTTCCATGCATCCAGGGAGGTATGTGCGGGCAGTTCGCGGTGCAGTTTCGCGGCCTTACCCAGCTCGAAGAGCTCGCGGGCGATGATGAAGGCGCGGGCGACCGCATCCACCCCAACGCTGGTTTCTTCGACCGCGCGGTAAGCGAAGGTGATGCCGCCCAGGTTCACCATCTCGTTGGCAACGCGGGTGCAGATAATCTCCTTGCGCAGCGGGTGCGAATTCAGGTACTCGCCGAAACGCTCCACCAGAGGTGCCGGGAAGTATTCGCGCAGCAAACCCTCCAGGTAAGGATCGTCTGCGAAGTCGGTCTCTTCCAGAGCGTGCGTGAGGTAAATCTTCACGTAGGCGGCCAGCACGGAAAGCTCAGGGCGGGTCAGCATCTCGCCGGTGGTGTCGAAACGTGCCTGCAGTTCCTTATCCGTGGGCAGGAACTCGACGGTACGGTTCAGACCGGCGTGCTTTTCGAGATCGCGCATCAGGCGCTTATAGACATCGATGCCCAACGTGCCGTAGTTGAACTCGCCCTGCAGCAGAACATTCTGCTCAACGTTGGTTTCAAGCACCTTGGCGCCGACTTCGTCCCGCAGGGATTCGATGAACGATGCCCGCTCATCCGGCGAAAGCTCGCCGCGTGCCACTAGGCGGTCCACCAGAATCTTGATGTTCACCTCGCGGTCACTGGTTTCCACACCTGCGGAGTTGTCAATGGCGTCGGTATTGATGATGACCCCGTTGCGTGCAGCCTCCACGCGGCCCAGCTGGGTGAAGCCCAGGTTACCGCCCTCGCCCACGATCTTGGCGCGCAGCTCGTTGCCGTTCACGCGCAGGGCGTCGTTTGCCTTATCGCCCACCTGCGCGTTCGTTTCGGTAGATGCCTTCACGTAAGTACCAATACCGCCGTTGTAGAGCAGATCAACCGGAGCCCTCAGAATCGCGGAAAGCAGCTCGGAGGGTGCCAGCTCGGTAACATCGTCCTCAAGACCCAGCACCTCGCGCACCTGCGGGGTGATCTCAATGGACTTCAAACCGCGCGAATACACGCCGCCGCCTCAGAAATCAGCTCGCGGTTGTAATCCTGCCACGAAGAACGCGGCAGCTTGTACAGGCGCACGCGCTCCTCGAAGGAGACGGCGGGATCCGGGTTCGGGTCCAGGAAAATATCGCGGTGGTCGAAGGCGGCGACCAGGCGGGTTTTCTCGGAGCGCATCAGGCCGTTGCCGAAGACATCGCCGGACATATCGCCAATACCCACGGCGGTGAATTCTTCGTTCTGGCAGTCGTGACCGAGTTCGGCAAAGTGACGTTTGACGGATTCCCAGGCGCCGCGGGCGGTAATGCCCATCGCCTTGTGGTCGTAGCCAACCGAGCCGCCGGATGCGAACGCATCGCCCAGCCAGAACCCATACTCGGCGCTGATCGCGTTTGCAGTATCCGAGAATGCGGCAGTCCCCTTATCGGCGGCAACCACCAGGTAGTAGTCGTCACCGTCGCGGGCGATCACGCCCTCGGGGCGTACTACGGTTTCGGTGCCGTCGGTAGCAACGGAGAGGTTATCGGTCACATCCAGCAGGGAGCGGATAAAGACCTTGTAGGATTCGCGACCCTCGGTAATCCAGGCGTCGCGGTCCACGGCGGGATCGGGCAGCTGCTTGGGATAGAAACCACCCTTGGCACCGGTCGGAATAATAACGGCATTCTTGACCATCTGCGCCTTGACCAGGCCCAAAACCTCGGTGCGGAAGTCGTCGCGGCGGTCGGACCAGCGCAGACCGCCACGCGCCACATTGCCAAAGCGCAGGTGCACACCTTCCACACGCGGGGAGTATACGAAAATCTCGAACTTGGGGTGCGGAAGAGGCGCAAAATCGATCTGCTCGGGCGCAATCTTGAACGCAAGCGCTTCTCGACCCAAGTAGGCGTTGGTGCGCAGAATAGCCTTGAGAATTTTCAGGAGCGAGCGCAGGTAGCGATCAGCGTCCAGGGTTGGAATCTTGTTGAGTTCTTCGCGAATCTGTTCCAGGATTTCTTCGCGTTGAGCTTCGCGCTGCTCATCGGTGAGCCCATTGTTCGGGTCGAAGCTAGTGTGGAAGAACTGGACGTAAAGCTTCGCGATCTGCGGGTACGCCATCAACGTATTTGACATGAACGAAGGCGTGTAGCCCAAGCCCAGCTGAATCAGGTAGTGGTTGAAGGCTCGGAATAAGCGAACTTCTTTCCAGGTGAGCCCATCGGCTAAAATAAGCCGGTCCAGGGTATCGGAGTCGCGTTCTCCCAACAGATAAGCGTTGAGCGCATCCTCGTAGAGCGTTGCGACAGCGTGCGGGTCTACACCTTCGGGGAACTGCACACCAAAGTCGTACAGGTATCCGTAGTCCTGCCCATCTTCGGGTGCGAACTCGTAGGGCCTTTGGTCAACGACGACCAGTCCCATATTCTGCATCACCGGGAGCAGCTCGGTGAGGGTATGCGGTGCTGACAGGTAGGTCTTCAGACGGGTGGTAGCTAAGTCGCCGGTCTCGACTTTGATAGCGGCGGGCCTTTGGGTATCGCCCGAGAGAGATTCAAAAATCACAATATCCTCGATCGCGTTTTCTACTTCATAGTCGGCGCGGTAGGTTGCTGGCGCGGCTTCCGCCCAGGCGGAGGCGAGCCGGCGTCCTTCTGCGCCGGGTTTCCAGCCCTCAAGCGCGGCGGCGGTAGCCTCTCCCCAGGAGCGGGTAGCGGCTTGCAGGCGCTTCTCAAGGGCGCTTACATCAACATCCGGCACGACGTTCGGGTCGGCGAGCCGGATGCGGAAAAACACACGCGCCAGCGACGATGCCGAGAGGTAAATCTGGTAGTCGATGGCGGTTAAATCAAATTCTTCGCGGAATACCTGCTGGATGCGGGTGCGCACAGAGGTGTTGTACCGATCGCGCGGCAGATACACCACCGCAGAGATAAACCGTGCGAACTGGTCGGGGCGCAGGAAAAGACGGGTCTTGCGCCGTTCCTCCAGACCCATAATGCCGCGGAAAGTTTCGGTGAGTGTATTCACCGTGGCGTGCATGAGCTCAAGGCGCGGGTAGTCTTCGATGAAGCCGATGAGCATCTTATCGGAGTAAGAGCCGGGGGTGGAATCCCAGGCGACGGCGCACCATGGCGATGCGTTCGCGAATGAGCGGGGTTTCTATGGCTGGCAGAGAGTATGCCTGGCGGGTAAACAGCCCCAGAATCACGTATTCGCCGACCACGCGCCCGCTCGCGTTGAAGCGGCGCACCCCAATGTAGTCGAGGTAGTCGGTACTCTGAATGGTGGAGCGGGTGTTCGCCTTCGTAATGTAGAGTGGGCGCGGCCTGAGCGCGCGGGCGAGGGTGTCGTTTTCCAGCCGGATGCGGTGCTGCCCTTCGGTGGACCGCAGGATACCCAGTGCCGAGTGAGGGCGGTCTGCCAGTTCGAGTACCCCCGAGGAGCCGTCGAGCAGACGCTCTTTGATACCCATGAAAGAGGAAGTTACCGCGGGCGAGCCAGCGCAAAAAAAGTCCTGTGCGATTTCAATGCGTGAGGAAGGTTCGTTACCGCCGGGATGCGCGGTGAAAGATTCTTCGCCTTCGCCGAGGGTTATGCCGCGCAGCGCATCCAGGGATTCGGCGATAGTGTTCACGCGCTCGGCCATGGCTTCGGCATCGGTTTCGCAGGCTTTAATATCGTCGAGGATTTTTCAGGGCGGTAGCGCGCAGGCGGTCGCTGTCTTCGTCGTTGAGCTTGCGGGTGAGGCGAATCGCGATCCAAGACTCGATCATGGGATGCGCCGTGAGCTTGCCGTCCTTCGCTGAGAGCACAGGCAGCCCGTAGGTTGCGGTATCGCCGCTGGCGAGGTTACTGGCGCGACCAGCGCCGCGTGCCGAGAGAAGTTTTCCGTTGGGGTCGCGATCCACGATGAAGATGGGGTGGAAGAGCGAGTAGACGCCGCCGAAGTCTGAGGCGATTTCAGCGGTGAGGGAACTGACGAGGTACCCCATATCGTCGGTGACGACGAGCAGCGTGGTGGAGTATTCGTCGTTATGCACGGTAACCGCAGGGGTATTGGGTTCGCGCGTCTCAGCGAGCGCACGGTGCGCTCGCGCTAACTCTTCTAGTTCTTCCGTTGAGAAGACTTCTCGGTCTTCAACGGGGCTGTTCTGGTAATACTGTTCAATCCACGCATCATCGCCAGACCAGCGTTTCATAGCGTTGTCATTCACTGACAAGGTATGCCTCCGAAGTTTGTATCACTTCTCTGTGACGTTCTGTCTGTGTTTTATACGGCGTTGTGTGTAATCTCTTCCTAGCTTATACCCTGTACACCGGTGCAGGCTTCCATTTTAGGGAAATCCGGCAGGAAAATATTTTTATTGCGGAGATAAATCACATATGCTTCTGCTCTAAGCAATATTTGAGGCTTTTCGCGTTGTTTTTGAGGCATTAAACCCGTATTTATGGTGTTTGCATGTATTCCGGTGTCTGTCATGTTTTTAGCCGGAAAGCTGCATGCAATGAGGGCCTTTATTCCGAGTGCGTGTCATGAACACAGTTCCGGGAGCGATGGTTTGCCTTGGAAGTGCATTCTTCAAAGCCATAACCATCGCCCCCGGAATTTTTATCTATCCTCCCGTTTGGTCTTATTCCCCGTATGGTTCGTGCCTGAAGACGAACTTTCCGATAGTTTTACCGGCGCGAAGCCGCTCTAAAGCCTGGGCACCGTCGCGAATATCGACTTCTTCCTGAATTGGCACCGTCACCTCGCCGGATGCAACCAACGCCAAAGCGCGGCGCAGATAGGCAGTAGCGATATCGGGGTAGGCATTGGAGAGCAGCCCGATGTTGAAGCCCATCATGCTGATGCCGTCGAACCAGAAGGTATTGGTGCCCACCGTCTGATCCCCGTCTTGAGCGGCGTTGCCCACCACGATCAGCCGCCCCTCAAAACGCAGAAGTTTAAGGAGTTCGGGGCGATCGCGCCCAGAAACCGGGTCGATAATCACGTCGAATTGCCGCCCGCTCTTATCCGCAAGTTCATCGCGCAGCCACACCTCGTCATAGCCGAGTTCGAGGGCGAGTCGGCGTTTTTCTTCGGTACTGACAATGCCAACCACCTTTTCGGCGCCCATGAGCTTGGCGACCTGCCCGAATTGCGTACCCAAACCGCCCATAGCGGCCTGCACCAGCACATGTTCGCCGGGCTGCAGACGCGCCGTGCGTTCGAGCGCCGCAAGGGCGGTAGGGGTATTGGCAGGAACGACCGCCGCCAAGGCCGGGTTCATGCCCGCAGGCAGGGGTGCCACAAGGTTTGCCTGCGCCAGGCAGATTTGGCCGAAGCCGCCTCCTGAACCCAGCAGGGTCAGCGGAGCCGCAACCTTGTCTCCCACTCGCAGGCCGGTTACTCCTTCACCGAGGGCATGGATGCGCCCCGCGGCTTCGATACCCGGTGCCCAGGGAAGCGGCAGCTCCGCCATGCCTTCGGCGAGAAGCGCATCAACATACCCGACTCCCGCGTATTCTGCGCGAATGGTAACCTGCCCGGGGCCTGGGGTGGGTTCGGGCACGTCCTGGTACTGCAACCCGTCGATGCCGGTGTACTGCGTGATGTTGAGGGCTTTCATGGGATTATCCTTTCTATAGCAGATACCTTAATAGTAACAGCTATCTGTTATAGAAGATACAGAAACGCATCTCTCACACAAAGAATGGGTGCTGGCAGTAATACACTCGCCCGTAAAGCGGGAGCATTTCTTCATCCGGGAGCAGTTTAAGTGCTCCCGGATGAAGAAAATGCTCCCGAAATTTCTGCTCACCCGAATACCCGAAATAGCGCTGCTTCTAGTGACAGCGAGCCCTCGCTCAAATTACGCCTGCGCCACGGTAAGCGGATGCGCATCCAAGTAAATCACCAAAAGCTCCTCAGTCACGTCAAGCTCATAGGCAAGCGCGGGCAGGTTATCCGGGTAGAAGGCGGCGGCACGGCGCAGATCCCCCGGGTCGATCAGATTTTCTGCGGCCAACAGGTCACAGCTGCGCTCACGGCGTGCACTGTAGGATGCATCCCAGGCGTCGTGCTCGTCTCCGCGCACGGCGTGCACGAGTTCGTGGGCGAGTACGGAGCGTTCTTGCCGGGTGCGCATTCCTTCGCGCAGGGTAATGGTGCGGCTGGCATGGTCGTAGCGACCGAGCATCCCGTGCCCGGGCGTTCCCCAGACTATATCGACCCCGAGCGTATGTGCGTGAGCGTAGGGATCGTAGCTAGGCACCAAAGAATCCCTCCTCACTGTCGTAGATTTCGCCGCGCTTTGCAGCCAGGGCGTAGTCCTCTGCCGTGTATTTGCGCTCCCCTTCGCCGGATGCACCGCTCGCGGCACCCGCGACTGCTCGCCCAGCTTGTGCGGATGCGGCGGCAGGCGCCTCCACGGGGGTGGCGGGGGGTACCGCGGCACGCACCGACTGTTCCCGAGTTTGCACCGCCGTCATGCGGCGCAGCACCTCGCCCATTAAGTCTTCGTTGGAAACATCGCGAATAGACCCGCCCACCCGCAGAGATTTGGCGCGAGCGGTGGTGATAAGCCCGCTTTCGACCATGAGGTCGAGCAGGTCAAGCCCGAAGCGGTCGGCTATCTTGACGAGGGTTTCTACATCCATTACTCCAGCACCCGAGAATCGCCGCTGAATAGCGTTGGGGTTCATGCCGAGTTCGGCGGCGAGCGCCCGCTGGGAGAGTCCTGTCTTGTATTTGATGTAGTCACCGATAGCCATGCCACCAGTCTAGCAGACTGATTTATTTCGGGTCATAAATATTACAAAGTCATGCATTCTGCCCGTAATTCTAGGGTTTTAATCGTATTTTGCATTAATAATTCAATCAAAACGCATGACTTTTTCTTTCGTTTCGGGTATGCTGGCACAAGGTCCCACAGCATACCCCTCCAGATAGAACCTGCCGCCCCCCCGTATCTCAACCAGCAGAAAGGACGATATGACACGCACACAAAAACCGCGCCAGCAAAAACGACGAGCAATTCAGCGGTTCAATTGGTTTAAGCATCTCAACGCGATCATTCCTGCGGTAGCCACTCTTCTGCAGGTGTACGGTCTGCTCAGCCATGAGCAGGCGAGCGCCTGGGCTGCGCTGGCATTAACCATCATCAGGTTGTGGTTAAACTGGCGCGCAGAACGGATCTCGCACGCAGCTGAGAGCACCTCACATTCCGTGTCACAACGCAGGTAATACGTGCTCCCTCCAAAACCGGCAAAAAAGCCCCGGCATTCTGCCTCTGCTAGAGAAGATCGCACAGCAGGAAGGCGTCTAAAATCTATCCGAGATTTTAGACCATGAGCTTTCTCAGGCTAGAAGTTCCCGCAGATTCCCCGCAGATTCCCCGCATATATAGGGATACCTGCGGGAGCTTTATCCGTCTTAAACATGCTTCCGATAGGTAAACTCTTATACTCGCGGTAGCATGAGTAGCAGACTACCCTACGAAGACGGAGATCCTATGCGTACCCCTCGTACCAGCATCATCATGCCGGTCTACAACACCGCCAACACCGTCATCAACGCCATACAATCCGTCCGAAACCAAACAGACCCCAACTTTGAACTGCTCATCATGATCGACGGATCCCCCGATAACTCCGCCGACATCATCACCGACTACCACAAGAAAAACCCCGACACCCGCATCCACATCTTCAACAACCCCAACAACCAAGGCGTCTCCGCCGTACGCAACCAAGGCCTCGACGCCGCCCGCGGCGACTGGATCACCTTCATCGACTCAGACGACGAATATCACCCCGAATTCCTCGAAAAACTTCACGAGGCGGCACGCACTCACGATGCCGACATTGCCGTATGCGGGCATACCATCAGACACAGCGACGGTACCGAAGTGCACCGGGCAAAAGTTACTCCCCGGAGTGCACGAAGGCGAAGATATTGCCATCGAGTTTTTGGAAGACCGCTACACCGGGTTCATGTGCGATAAAATCTTCCGTGCCCAGCTATTTGATGGGGTACGGTTCGCCGAAGACATTCATCGCGCAGAAGATGCCCTCGTCGTCTTCGCCTGCTGCATGAAGGCGAAGCGCCTAGTCGGCATCACCGATCACCTCTACACCTACAGGATGGAACAGGGCGGGCTGACCTGGGGGCGCATCACACCCGTTGAAGAGAGTATTCGCCACACCGACTATATGCGCCGCGTCGCCGGAGATTTACTGAAAACCCCGCGAGGCAAAAACGCTTTTGCCGCATCTACAAGCGTCACCTTTCTCAATAATGCGCAGCAGGCTCTTCTTGCAGGCGGTTCGGATGCACCCGGCGTTATCGCCGCATGCCGGAAACAGCTTTCGTGGGGTCAGGTTTTTGCGACTCTGCGTTCACGCCCACTCATGGGTGCTGCGGGTGCTCTCTTGAAGCTCTCGCCAAAGCTATACCGCGTGCTCTACGGCGCTTATGTCAAACGTAACTACGGCCTTTAACCCTATATCGATCCAGGAAATTTTATGCGTACCCCTCGTACCAGCATCATCATGCCGGTCTACAACACCGCCAACACCGTCATCAACGCCATACAATCCGTCCGAAACCAAACAGACCCCAACTTTGAACTGCTCATCATGATCGACGGATCCCCCGATAACTCCGCCGACATCATCACCGACTACCACAAGAAAAACCCCGACACCCGCATCCACATCTTCAACAACCCCAAAAATAAAGGTCTCTCCGCTATGCGTAATCAGGGGCTTGATCATGCACGGGGTGAATGGGTAGTTTTCCCCGATTCTGATGATGCCCTCGAACCTACCTTTTTGGAACGGTTACATCAGCAGGCTGAGCTTACCGGTGCAGACGTAGTGAATTGTGCTCATAACATGGTAGATACGCGGGGGCACAAGACTAAACGCCTCAAGGGTACACCGGGTATACGCACCGGTGAACAAGCAGCTTACGAGCTTCTGCAAGATGAACTTTCCCCCTACGCTTGGGATAAAATCATTCGCCGTTCTCTTTTCAACGATGTTCGTTACCCCGATATTGAGCGCGCCGAAGATGAATGTGCTCTCCTCAAGTGCTATTTGGCGGCACAGAGCGTATCAGTGATAGAAGAACCTCTCTACAACTACTCCGTAACTCCAGACAGTCTGACGTGGAGTCGCATCACCCCGGTAGAAGAAACACATCGCCTTATCGCATATTTTGAGGAAGCTCTCGGAGAGCGCCGCAGCGAGCCCGATGCGCAAAAAGCCCTAACCGTCGCACGAGTCCTTGCATTTCTTAACAACGCCCAGCAAGCATTAGTGGTCGGCGGTGACAGTGCACGAGAGACACTACGTGAATGCCGCAAAGGCTTCACCCATGCGCAAGCACTCACAACGCTTCACACCAATCGAATCTTTGGAGCAGCGGGAGTACTTCTTAAAACTTCCCCAAAACTCTACCGTGTTTTATACGGAATATATATAAAACGTACTTATAAAATGTAGAATATAAATTTTGGTACTGTCATGTATCTATAAGCATAAACAGCAGTCATAGAACACAAAGGGTTGGTATGGTAGGCTCCACACGCGATAATTCCCTTCACCTTAAGGGAACAAATCCTCAAAACAGCGCCGTGTGTACCTTGACCTCATCAATTCGGTGGCAATCATGTGGGTGGTACTCCTGCATGTGCGTTTTATTACCCCGGATAATCCTTCATCTTCGGCGTGGTGGGTTGAAAATATCCTATCTGGCTTCGGGGTTGCGGCAGTTCCACTGTTCTTTATGGCGACCGGTATTAATCTCTTGGATTTTACACGCCGCGAGTCTATAGGAACGTTCTATCGCAAGCGTTTTACCAAAATTCTGATTCCCATGATCTTATGGGCGCAGGTCTATCTTTTCGTTCATATGTGGACGGGTTCTACTCCATTTCCCGGAGTTCACGAAATTCTGCGAACATTAGTAGCCCCCAGCAGCGAGGCAGCCACCTTCTGGTATCTTGAGGCCTTAGTCGGCGTCTATTTAGTGCTTCCGATTTTCTCTTACGCCATACGTGGTGTTCAGACGGAACAAGCTACCACGGCACGCACCGGATTCTTCTGGCTTATGGCGGCACTCGGCCTTGTCCTACCGATTATCACCCAGGCAATCCACCTGATCTACCCTCACGTCCTACCCGAGTTTGTTGCACCCATCACCGGGTATCTTGGGTTCTGTCTTCTTGGGTATGCGCTTGCCAATACCGAATTTTCCCGTGCGTGGCGCATCGTTATTTATCTGTTGGGCATCGTGGGATTAGGAGGATTTATCTTCGGCAGTGCTTATTTAATTGAGCATCGCCCAACATTCGTGCCTCTGGTACACGGATACCTTGCAGTTCCAGCAATTTTATGGGCAAGCGCGGTCTTGGTGTTCTGCAAGTATTCACGTATTGGTCAAGCATCGCCCACGGTGCAGAATATTCTAAAACGCCTTGCGGCCCTCACGTTCGGGGTTTATCTGGTACATCTTCTTATCATCCAAATTCTACAGGCGGTAAACTTCTCTCTGACTAAAGTGCAGTGGGAAGTTCCCTATGCACTCTTCGTGTGGGCTTTATCCGCCGTGATTGTGTGGATGCTGCGGCTCATTCCTCAGGTACGCCGCTGGATTCTGCCCTAATAAGTTTTACTCCGAGAAATCGTCTGAGGGGTTTACCCACAGTATATTGACGCAACGCTGCGAAATTTGTGGAAGCGTAAACTCGCTCTCAATATATAAGTGAGCTCACCGAGAAAGATTGTTAAATTTCTACCGTTAAATAAAATTATGTAAAGCACACTGTTCAGGTAGAATTTAGATAGTTTGTGTCACTCACTGATGATCACGGTAGATCGTCTAATAACTCAGGAGCAACCGCGTGCTGCATAAAAACATACAGAGATACCCTACGCTTTATGAAGGGGTATTTGAGCGTGCCAATTCACTCAATTTTTTAAGACTTATTCTCGCTTCTTGCGTGATTTTCTCCCATACACCCTACCTTGTCATGGGTGCCAAAGTAGATGAGCATCCTCTTGTGCACAACTTTTATGTATTTGGTGACTACGCGGTTAATGCATTTTTCTGTATTTCAGGTTTTCTGATTGCGCATAGCGCCTACCGTAGCGGGGCAGGTTCTTATCTTGTTAAACGTGTGCTCCGTATTTTTCCCGGTTATTGGGTTTCTATTCTTTTTGTGGTTGCTCTTGGCGGCCCGATCTCGGTCATAACGGGGCACACCGCAACGGGGTGGGACTGGGCAGATGCTCTTCACTACATTCGCAGCAATTACGATCTGATGGCGCTTCAATATCCGCTCTTTGGCGGGCCCATTGACGTTCCCCTGGAATTTCCTTCATGGAATGGGTCTGTCTGGAGCCTAGAATATGAATTCTTCTGCTATCTCCTATTACTTCCGCTCTTTTACCTACCCTTTATTCGCAAGAATCTGAAAATCTTTATTCCGCTGGCATACCTCATAAGCCTGAGCTACTACCTGTGTAACCAATATCTGGGGTACGACTTTATGAGCCAGGCATTCGGGCTTCACCCGCGCGACCTCAACGCTTCGGCACGTATGTACCCGCTCTTCTTTGCGGGCTCCCTACTTTACCTGCTGAGCCGCAAAATCAGGGTTTACCCGGTGCTGTCGATTCTGTGCGTTGCAGCCGGAGTGTACATCACCTGGCTGGTACCGCATGCGAATGTTTTGCAGTGGACCCAGCTTATTCTCGCCTACGGAATCATTGGTTTAGGATGCTCCATCAACGTTTCGTGGGCGCGCACCAATGACATTTCCTATGGCGTATATGTGTATGCGTGGCCAGTACAGCAAATCCTGGTGATGCTCGGGTCGGTATCCCTGGGCTTAGCGGCCAATATTTTCTTGGATCTGATACTCACCTTTGGCGTTGCTTGGCTTTCCTGGATGTTTATCGAAAAACCCGCGATGAACCTGGCACGGCATCCCATTGTGACGGGCAGCAAACGCAGGGAATCATCCCCGCCGCCCGCGCACAGTACATCAGATACGCCCGCATCACAGGCGGATGAGCCCGCAGCGGCTCAGATACCGCGTCCTCTGGGGCATCCCATACAGTTCTCATAAAAGCGTCAAGGGGCGGCTTATCGTAGCCGCCCCTTTTCTATACGTATTAGTGGGTTTCACCTCGTGAGGTATTCTCAACCAGCATTTCTCGTAAAGCCTCGCCCTCACTGAGCGCCTGCGCGGAACGGGCGTGAATCCTCATCGCCGCCAGATGCACCACGAACCCGCAGATAGGGCCCGCATAGAGCGCAACTAGGGCTCGCCCCACCACCGGAAGAGGAGTTAAAAACGCTACCGCGATAACTACCACAGCGGCGGTTGCCCACCCCGTTACATACGCACGATGGCGCCCAATTGCCAACACCATATTCCCCGACAGGGAAATTAACGCCAGCACGGCGGAGGCAAAAACCAATACCGCCATGACTGTACCGGTGATAACTTCGGCATAAGCATCATTCTGATTAGCTTCCGGCGGGTAAATCAGCCTAAAAAGCATAGGAGCTACCAGGTATGCGGCACCGGCGCCGAACGCCCCGAGCCCCAGCACCGCTACAGCAGGTTTTAGAAAAGCCGCTAACGGGCGATGCTGCTGCTTCAAGAACGCCGAAACAGCCACCCCCTGAAACGCCTGCAGGGGAATCATAATCGGCGAGCGCGTAATAGAAATCGCCAAAAAGAGCGCACCCATAACGAGTTTGGTGTGTTCACTCTGGTTCGGCTCGCTGCCGTCCAAAATATTGGGAAAGCCCATCATAATCACAGCGGCGGATGCCGAGGACAGGAACGACCAGATCAGGTTCATGCTGAGCTGTTTGACCTCAATATCGGCGCGTGCCGCCCAGGCTTTGCGCCCGCCGGGAAGAAAGAGGGCAAGAAGTATCCACAACGCCATAGGGGTTACGGTGGCGACTTCCAGACCCGTGAGCGTGGGAACCGCGAATGCTGCGGCGATCATCAGCACGAGACGACCCGCCGATTCTAGGGCGCCGATCCCGGCGAAGAGATACCAGCTGTCGCGCCCAGCACTGGCACCGCTCATGGTTGCCTGCAATGCGTAAAAGGCTACACCTGCGGCAATGGATCCCTACCGCCCACGGGGTATTCGTAGGAATTTGATCATGCGCCCACAGCGGGGAGGTGAGCACCACGAGAAGCCCCGCTAACAGGCCGAAGGCACCGGCAACATACACCACGCGCACCCGGTATACGCCATCACGCCGTGCTGCGCCAACCGCGCGGGTTACTTCCGGCTGAATGCCCGTAATAATACCGGTTACCGCGAAGAGCGCACCCCAGAACAGCAGAAACTCTTTCATCTGGATACCGCCGAGCGCATGATTAGCGATAACGGTAGTGCCTAAAGTCGCCAGCGCCGTCAGCACCGAGGACGCTAAAAGCGCCATCGATTGATACCGGCTGATAGTCCCGCCGGCTGTGCCCTGCTGATCCGTATTCTCGGGGGTTATGTTCTCTGGGGCGGGGTCATCCTGGGGTGTGTTCTTCGCGCCAGCCATTGGACCTTACTTCACCACATGAACGGCAAGGTTCTTCACACCCTGCCATTTCTTCGCCAGGGCCGCCTTCGGAAGCAGAGTCAGCGCGTGAGCACGAGATGAGAAGCGGATGCGCGCCACCCGCGCTGCCTTCTTCCACCCGAGCTCGTCCATCTCGGCGGCCATCGTATTGTAGTAGCCGCGTTCCTCTTCAAAGCGGGTGCCCTCCAGGGCACGCCATGACGAGTCGGAGCCTCCGTGACGCCGGTACATGAAGGCTACCTGCGGATCGTAGTAGAGGGCGCCGCCGCGCATCGTAATGTCGAGGATAAGCGCCATGTCTTGGATAACGTTAAGGCCTTCACGGAATCCGGTATCTACAATAGCCTCAGCACGCCAACCGAGCGAGGGGAAATAGAACCAGGCACCGCGCAGCAGAGAGACCGCGAGCTCTTCACCCTGAAGAACAGCCTCTGCCGCAGGACGGTAGTGTTCTTTCGTGCGCTCCACAAGGGTATTAGACAGCGCATTATTTTCGTCAATAACCACCACACCGGGCTGGAAAATACTGGCTTCTGGGTGGGCGGCGGCGGAATCTACCAGCCACTGCACATAGTTGGGGAGCATCACGTCATCCGCGCCCATAACGGTTACAAGGTCGTTCTCTACGAAGGTCAGACACTTACGGTAGTTGGCGTTTGCGCCCAGGTTCGTTTCGTTGCGCATATAGGTGATGCGCTCATCGTTCAGCGAGGCAAACCAGCCGGGAATAGACTCGTCCGGGTAGCCGTCATCCACTACAATCAGGCGCCAGTCGGGGTTGGTCTGCCGCACGATAGAGAGCACAGCCTGCTTTCATCATTGAAACATCGCCGTAGTAGGGGAAGAGGATATCAACGGTCATCGTGTTCAGCTCCAGAGGTTGAGTCTTGGGGGTCTTGATCGGGATCTTGCGGGGTGCGATGCGCTGGCGCACCACCGGGCTGCTCGTGAAGCGCCCGCAAGATAGCCACTTCTTCGGCAAGGATGCGCGTCTTCTCCGAAAGCCTGGAGACCTCTAAGGTGAGGTGCAGGCATACGGACATCAACAGCACGATAGAGAGCAGGAAGAGCAGGTTAACCGGCAGCGTTAAACCCACAAATTCGGTAATACCGTCCAGCAGTCCGGGGAATATTCCCAGCACAATAATGGCGGCACCGACGCCCAGCCACAGGGCCGCGTATTTTTCTTTCATCTTCAGGTTGCGCACCTGAATAATAACGAGCGTACAAATACACAGCGCAACGATAAGGAAGAATATACTAGCGCTCATGCTGATCCTTCCTATCAGTCTTTTTACGGTTCATCGAAATCCAGTAGGCAAAGAGTGAACGAACAAGATAAACCGCCGATTTCACCGGACCGGAGGAAGGGGTTCCGCCTTGACGCTCGCGCATTCTCACGGGGGTCTGCTTCACACGCAGACCCTGTCGAATAGCCATAGCGGTAACGTCGATGGTATCGCCTAAATACTCGGCGGGCAGGAATTTACAGTAGAACTTGATACCTCTGCGGTTGGCGATTTTGAAGCCGCTCGTCACATCGGTGAAAGGGGTTTTCGCGGCGCGGGTGAAAAGGTGTGAAAGCAGGCTCATCGCCCATTTTCGAGGGCCAGATACGTTGTATTCGCCCGAGCCCGCAAATCGGGAGCCAATAACAATATCGCAGTCCTGCGCGTGCGCAATCAAATCTGGAATGCACATAGGATCATGCTGACCGTCGGAATCCACCTGCATCGCATAATCGTAGTCAGCTCGGCGAGCATATTTATACCCGGTGCGCATTGCCGCCCCTACCCCCATGTTGTAGGGCAGATCGATCACAAAAGCACCGGCTCTGCGCGCGATTTCTGAAGTATGATCCGTGGAACCGTCATTCACCACAACCAGGTCTACCTCGGGAACCCTCTGTAAGAGCTCAGTGATGGTGTTACCGATAACCTCTTCCTCATTCCACGCAGGCATAATGACGAGTGTGCGCGGCGTCGGCTGCGAACTCTCTGAACTCATGCGTAGGGGATTCCTCTCGGTGATACTGGAATACACGTGTTATGACTGTACTCAGTCTATCAGTCAAAGGCAGAGAGCATTGAAACACCCGTGACAGCCGCCGCTACCCCCGTGTATGTATACTCCACCGAGCTCAACAGGGAATACCGCTCATTACTGAGGGGTGCCACAAGCCGTAATGCGGTAAAGAGTTGCCTCGCCCTTGGAGTACACAGGCTCCGCAACACCTTTCTGCTGCAGATTTTCCAGACCGGGGTACTGGGAATGGTGATCTCCACGAATCTCTTCGTTAATCTCCCGTCCCTTAAAGTCCAGGTAGTAGTATGCCTTTGAATTTTGCACCGCAGAGCATACGGCGGGGTTATCGGCGGCCTCGTTGAGGTGCTGATAGATCTCACGGGCATCGGGGGTAGCCGTGTACAGAGGATGCGCAGCCGTCACCTTATATCCGGTGAGCGCATACGTCACCGCGCTGCCGGTCCAGGGCTGCACAATTACGGTTTCTCCAGTTGGCACGTAATCATGCAGATGCTCAATCACGTCACGTTCATCGGCCGAGAGGAGCAAGGCGTCTGACTTGGGAAGATACCGTTCCTGGGTCCCCTTAATATAACCCTGGATATTAGGATCTGTCTGCAGGTTGATACCCAGCGGAATCAAGAGAATAACTGCCAGCGCCAAGGATATAATTCCGCCGTGTTCTTTAAGTGGTGCGATGCGCTCGCCCAGAACCGCAATCACCGCTTTAAGCCACTGATACGCGGCGTGCACGCCAACAACGGCCATCGGAGCCGCCAGAATTGGCACATTCGCGGCCAGGCGGAACGGATCGTGGTACCACACGCCCAAAACCCAGTCGCGCCCGTCGTCCCAGACCATCCACCGGGCGGCAACATAGAAGTACATCACATACACCCAGCTGAGCAGCAGCCAAACGCCGATGCTTCGGGTACGCAGCAGATAGTACGCGCCCATCAAAGCAAGCACGGAAACGGTCCAGAGCAAACCATTACTCATTTGACCGTTCAGAAGAGCTTCACCCACGGCCGTGCTGTCCCATTGTGTGGGTTCCCAGCCGCCCGCCTCGCGAGGCGGACGAACGATACCCCACAGGATATTTAGGGTAATCGGGTATATCGCCAAGAGAACTAACTGCATAACGCAGACAAGCGGTTTGAGTTCGCCGCGCCACGCCGCACGAATCTGAAGCACCGCACGCACCAAAATAATAGGCAGAGCGAGCGCGAGCATGGTCATCAAGACGTTAGATGCGCCAATGCGAGCCCTAGCGCCATGAAAAAGCCCATGTACAGCGCCGGAACCGTCTCGATGCGGCGCACCTGTACCGTGCGCAGAAGCTGGGCGAACAGCCCCAGCACGGTGGGAAGAAGCGCAAGACCCAGGCTATTGGGGTAGAGCACACCGAAGTTGATGAGCAGCATGGGGAACGCCGTAAACGATGCCGAAATAACGCCCACGCTGAGCAGGGCCGGAATGCTGGCGCGCATCGTGGAACGCACCAAATACATGACCGACAGCGGCCAGATTACCGCCCCCACCAACACGCTCATAAGGTTTGCGGTAGCGGGTACGCTTATGCCCGTTACCTGGTAGATAACCGTGGCAATACCGTGCCAAACGGCGGGATAGAAGGTCGGAGCTTCCCCGCCCGAGGTCATATTTGCGATGGTCAGCGAGGAAGCATCGCCTGTATCTGCCATATAGCGAATGGCGTTGAGGTGAAAGTTTACGTCATAGGTTTGCGAAATGTATTCGGGGCGTCCGATAGCGCGGGCAATGCTGATGTACAGCAAGATAAAGCCGACGAGAACGCTAAGCCCCGCCGCAAGAGTCTGCGGGGTAAACCAGCCAGAACGCACAATTGCGGTGTTTTCCTGCTGATCGCGCCGTTTCTGTGGGGCGGGAAAATCCAGCCAGCCTCGACTGCCAAGCAGACGACAGATCAAATACCCCAGACCGGCGAGAATAACCGCGAAAGCGAGCGGAATCAGGAATGAAAAACGCACTCCCACTTTGGAGGCAAAAATCGCGCTCACCCCAAATATACCCACGGAAATAGGGGCGGCAAGACCTAACGCTTCCACGCCGCGCTGCCGCATAGCCAAAGCAACGATAAGACCCGGAATAAGGATTATCAGAGCACCCACTATCAACGGGATAGTGAGCGAAGCCCAGGTCGTTTCCATGCGGTTATCTCCTTGTGACTATGTTTTGCCGTGGCGGGCTCAAGTGTGCCGTATGCTGCTTGTGCTTGTGTACGTTTTATATGTGTTGCGATGTAAACCTTTAGTTTCCATAGTAGTGGCAATACGCCTGAGTACAATTTTTCACACCTTTTTGTGCACGTCTGTGTGGCGATTCATAGGTTTCCGCGAGGTATCAGCGGCATACAATTCGCTGAGAGAGCCTTTCCGAATGTTTTGCGCGGTTATCCCCGGAACTCGATGGTCTTTGTGCGTTTCAAATACCGGAACCTGGTGCATCACAAATTCCGGGGCAGGTTTGCTTTCGGTCATGGAGCCTTCCACCCGTTGTACTGTGGACGCATTCGACACAGAAACCTGCCAAAATCCCAGGTTTTATTACGTAATGTTGCTTGGTGCCCGTCATAAAAGCCCTGTCAGAGAAATATTGAGCAATAAACGTGTGCTGGGGGCGGCGGCGTTTTACTCTAAAGATAGTTTGCCCCACATTCACTGGCGATGCAGTATGAGAAAGGTCTTAACTATGGCTGAGCCTCTAGAATCAGAAACATCAGAGCTTTTCAAGCAAGCATTCGGGCATCATCCTGCCGGAGTTGCCGTTATTACCGCCACCGATGATGCTGGCGAGCCCGCGGGTTTTACCGCATCCTCACTCACCTCGGTCGCCGCTGAACCCGCGATTGTAGCGTTTTCCCTCAAGGCAGACAGCGGATCTGCCGGTAAGATCGCGGCCGCTCCCTCATTCCTCATCCATATGCTTGACGCCGAGAATGTGCAGCTCGCCAAGAATTTTGCCACCCACGGCTATCCCCGTTTTGCGGATAAGTCTTCATGGGAGTTCCTCTCCAGCGGCGAGCCGCTCGTGCATGGGGTGCGGCGCGTGCTGCGTGCCACCCCGCTCAGCCGTGTGGAGGCTGGCCCCGCTCTCGTGTTCACCGCTAGAGTTGAGGAATTTATTCGTCACGATTTGGGCGGCACTCCCCTGGTTTACCATTCGCGTTCGTTCCATGCGCTTGGCAAGCATTCCAACGTAGACTACGCCATCTAGCCCGCCGCCGACTGCATCATATGGCTGCATCAAAGGCTTTTGGGAGTGAATTAAAGCGCTAGAAAACCCGCTTTAATTCACTCCCAAGAGCCTTTTTACTATGTATGAAAGCCAATTCACAGGTCCATAGAGGCGGCAGACGCGCTAAGGTATTAAGAGAACGTAAGCCACATAACCCCACACAGAGCCACAGCATCGAAGGAGAATCCGTGAGCACCGAGGACCCCGCCCAGAGCGCAGCGCACGCCGGCGGCACAGCATCCGACATCCCCGTAGAGCCTCAGTCCTTGGAGTGGATGCGACGCCTAGTTGCCATTCCCAGCATCTCGGGCACCTCAAATCTGGGCGTTATCGAGCTTATCGAGGCGGAATTCGCGCGCTACGGGTACACCGGGCAGCGCACCTATAACGCCGATCAGACCCGCGCGAACCTGTGGGTTACCGTGCCCGCCGCTGATGGTTCGACCGAGGGCGGCATCGTGATTTCCGGTCACACCGATGTGGTTCCGGTCGAAGGGCAAACCTGGGATTCCGATCCGTTCACGCTGCGGGTTGAGGGTTCGCGCGCCTACGGGCGTGGCGTATGCGATATGAAAGGCTTCCTGGGTGTGGCACTGTGGCTTTTGCCGCAGGTCGCGCGGGCGCAGCTGAGGGTTCCGCTGCATTTCGCGTTCTCCTACGACGAGGAAATCGGGTGCGTGGGTGCCCCCACCATGCTTAAAGATGTTGTGAACCGCAATATCAGACCTCAGTTCGCGATCGTGGGTGAGCCGTCGAGTATGCGCGTGATTTCTGCGCATAAGGGGGCGCATCGTGGTCGCGTGGAGATCACCGGCACGGCGAAGCACGCATCGTTGGCGCCGCACGGCGTGAGCGCGGTCAATGCCGCTGGCGAGTTCATTACTTTCTTCTCTCGTCTTGCCGACACGTGGCAGTCTGAGGGGCCTTTTGACGATGCATTCATGGTTCCCTATGCGACCGGCGGCGTGAATTTTGTGCGCGGCGGGCTGCAATACAATATTGTGGCCGAATACGCCGAGCTTGAGTACGATCTGCGCACGCTCCCCTCAATGACCACCGAGTCTGTGGTGGAGTTGATTGAGGATGAGCTTTTCGACAAGATCCTGCCGAATCTGAAGGCGCGCGCCCGGAAGGCGGAGGAGCTTTCCGGCGCGCATTCGGGGGTTTTGCAGGAGCGTGTTCAGATCAAACATGAGCTTCTTGCCGCCGTGCCCGGCCTGGGAACGGCAGACGACGCCCCCATCATAGCCCTCATGAACGAGCTTTTAGGCACGAGCGAGGCCCCCGAAAAGGTCACCTACGGTACGGAGGCGGGGCAGTTCCAGCGCGCGGGTATTGAGAGCGTGGTATGCGGCCCCGGCGATATCGCCCAAGCGCACTCCGCCAATGAATGGATTGAGCTGGAACAGCTTCGCGAATGCGAGCGCTTCTTTGAGGCAATCCTGAGGTGGGCCTCGCAGTAGGCCCCTCCTTCCCCGCTTTTCTACCTGGCGAGTTATTGTGCATTTCGCGGGTTATTTCGCCGCATGCGCAATAGCCTACGAAACGTGAGCTTCCGTCATGTCAGCATCCTCATCTGCTTCCAAATAACGGTTAGCAATTGGAATCCAGGTGAGGGTTAGTGCCAGCAACACCCCGCCGATCGCCAGCACGGTGAGGCGCGTGCTCGCTTCCGCACCCAGACCTACGAGCGGGTTCACCACAATACCCACGAGGCTCCCGACAGAGCTTGCCACGTTCAGCACTGTGGCGCGGCGATGTGCAGGAATCAGTTTATTGGTTACAGCAGAGGTGATCGGCCCGCGCGCGTGAATACCCAACACCACGAGTAAGAACCCCGATACTACGGCAAGGACATGCGGCACCGCCATCAGGCAGAAGCCCGCAGCACCATACCCCATAGCCAGCAGAAGCGCCGTTTTGCGCCCTACCCGCTTCTCGATACGCCCTGCCGCATAGTTATACCCTGCCGCAAGGAGCTGACCGGCACCAGCGATCACGCCCCATGTTGCAATAGGCACATCTTGTGCGGCAAAAAGCGGCTGGTTCAGCGTGTACACCGCGTTGAAAAGTGCAAAGGATGCACTCGAGCCTACCGCAACGTACAGCAGAAGCGGTGAGGTAAAAAGTAGTTTCACGCCTATTTTTAGCGAAACCCACGAAGTTTCAGGGTGTTTATCGTGAGTTTTCAGATTCTGCTGCGGCAAAAACGCCACACAAACTGCCGCAACTACGGCCATTGCCGCCGATAACAGAGCGGGCAGTGAAATATCGACGGACCCCAACGCAGAACCCACCACGGAACCTGTTACCCCCGCGGTGAGCATCAGGGCGCTAAGATGCCCCCACGCGCCAACCGCTTTCGCATCAGCATCATCGCCAAGGGAATCATAAATATAGGCGTCTTGCACCCCCGTAAGCATGGCAATACTCAGCCCACTCATCACAAATGAAAGAGCATAAATGGAGAAATTTGTGCCAGTGGCAAAAAGAATCTCAGCAATCGCGTTGAACACAAAACCGGCACCTACGAGTCTCCGGCGGTCGAAACGGTCGCCAATAACCCCGGCAGGAATTTCAGCCACCAAAATACTAGCGACCAAAACACTTTCCAGCATGAAAATATCGGTGAGCGATAACCCACGGCTTTCCAGGAAGAACGCGCTGACCGGCACATAGAAATCAAATCCGGCGGCAATCATGGCGAGCGCCATGGGTATTAGGGATTTGCTCGACCAGACAATCCGACGTGCGGTATATGTGGTGCTCACCTGTTTCTCCTGATTTTTATAGCTAGTCAGGACGCGAATATGGAAGAGGATCCCATGTGCCGTGCATCCTTATTTTCTATTCTCTAGCATCCCGCATAAAAAGTACCTTTATGTGAATAAAGCGGGTTAAAACCGCTTTATTCACATAAAGGCACTTTTTATCGGGTAAATCCAGGTGAAGATTACCGCCAGTAGTTGTTGGCCGCTGCGATGGTCTGGAACTCGATGGCTACCACCTGCGCCGCAGCTGTCAGCGAGTCCGGGTCTACCGCGTATTCCGGGCGCCCCGCTTTGAGAGCATCCGGGTTAGGTTGAATCTGGTGGATGGTGTGCCGTGCGATGAGCATCGCCAACTGCCGTCCCTTCTTCGGGGGTTTCGGTGATGAGAGTACCGCCGGGAATGCCCTGTAGTTCTTCTGCCGGAAGTCGCTGACTCATGGTAAATACTCCAATCTGCATATACTCCTTCAACGCCACCGTAATGAACTGCCCCGGGCGCCCTCAAGCAAGTTTCCCCTGATGCTCGGGTTAAGCCACCCCTTATAGCCAGCGCCGCATCGGCACGCAAAAACCGCATCAACATCCCGTGCCGCTTAAACACGCGTGATTCGCCTCCAAACCCTGGACTGTCACACGTGATGTACGCCCCACTTTTCCACACAAACCCACGAATACCGCTTATGTCTTTGGGTTACTTATCCCAAAGTATTGCTATTTCGAGCTTCATCACGTCTTATAGAAACACATATAAAACCAAATATTCCAACATAAACACAAGCGGAGGGTTCCGTGCACACCATCAGCCCCTACCTCGCCGAATTCCTAGGTACACTCATCATGTGCACTATCGGATGCGGCGCCATCGCCACCGTCGAGCTGCGACGCTCCAAAGGGCACGGCGACAACTTCTTCACTATCGCCTTCGGCTGGGGTTTTGCCGTAGCCTTCGGTGTCTACGCCTCACACCCGTATTCCGGCGGGCATCTGAACCCCGCGGTCTCGGTAGGGTTGGCGGCTTTTGGCGAATTTGATTGGGCTAAGGTTCCCGGGTATGTGATCGCCCAGCTTCTTGGAGCCATGGCAGGCGCAGGGCTGGTGTACCTGAACTACCTGCCGCATTGGAAGGCCACCGCCGATCAGAAAATTAAGCTCGGCGTGTTCTCCACAGTTCCCGCCATTCACAACTACTTCACGAACGCGCTCTCTGAAATTATTGGCACGTTCATGCTCGTCTTCTCGGCGCTGTACACCGGCGTGAACTTCAAGCCCACGATTACCACCGGCGGCGTGGAACTCTCCCTGAACCTCAACGATGTGCTCAAACCCCTCGCCTTCGGCTTCATGGTGGCGGTGCTCGTGGTCGGGCTAGGCGGGCAGACCGGTTACGCCCTAAACCCGGCGCGCGATCTGGGGCCGCGCATTATGCACGCTCTGCTGCCCATTCACAATAAAGGAACCTCACGCTGGTTCTATTCGTGGGTTCCCGTCTTTGCCCCGCTTGTGGGCGGTTTTATGGGAGGAGCGTTCTTCAAACTCTATTACGAGAGTGAGTTCACTCTCTGGGTTGTCATCTCGTCGGCATGCGCCATCGCGCTTTTAGGGTTCGCGTATTGGGCAAATAGCCACCTGTACCGCGCACCCAGCGCCGAGGTGATTCCCCAAGGCGAAGATACCCAGGCGACGGCGGCGAGAGCTGCGGCGACCTACACCGCTACCGGGATCCATCCCGATTATCGAGAAGCGAACCTATCAGCAGTAGGCTCAGGTTAAGTTCGGGAGCGAAAAAGTTGCAGCGCGAGGGACGTGTCCTTCTGAGCGTGCGAGGTACCTCGTCAGCGTTCGGAACGTTGTTAGGTGCCTCGCACGCTCGGAATAACGTCCCTCAGCGACTGCAACTTTTCACTCCCAGATTCTCGATGTACCCTTACCCGATATGATCCGGCAGGTGGCGGTAGCGCATCCGACGGCGGATCCGACGCCACACAAGCACAAGGAGCGCACCGATCAGGGCGCCGACGGTGTTGTTGATAATATCGTCCACGTCGAAAGTGCGGTATGCGCAGGGCACCAAGCCCCAGTTGCCGCTCAGCTGGCTCAGTTCGATGAAGAGAGACAGCCCGAAACCCGCCAAGGCTGAGGCACGCAGACCCCAGCGCAGGCATCCGGCGGTAAACAGCCCTATAGGAATAAACAGGCCGATGTTAAAGAAGAGTTGGGCGAATGCCCGCGAGGTCGCGCCGCCGGTTCCCGGGGTTTGCAGCATCTGGAATGCTTGAATCCAGCTCCAGCCAGCATAGAGGCGTGGATAGTATAGCTCTGAGTGGCATTTCCATCATCCACCCCGATGGGGGTGAGGGTCAGAACCAAAACCACCGCCAAGAATAGTGAAAATATGCCGGTGATGATATAGTGCCGGGCTGTCAGCGACGATCCCGCGCGGCGAGCGCGCGTTCTCATCAGAAGAAAACCGAGGGCAAAAAGAGCGAGGGTAGCGCAGATGATTTCAAGACTAACCGTCCCCATCTGCTCCGATAGTAGTTTCCTCATCCACATTCCTCGTCAATAATGTACAGCGTCATAGGCAAGCCGTGAGTGGTAAAAACTCGCCTACCACCAGTGTAAAGCTATTGGGGCAACATCAAAGAACCGGAGCTTCATACGCCGCCGAATGCGCCCCTCACTTGTGCTGCGCCCCACACGGATGCACCCTGTAGACCCTACCTAGCGGGGTTAGAAGAAAATATCGATAGGGATGATGGGGGCTACATCATCCCCCAGCAGCAGGACGAAGCAGAGCGTGCCCACGAGCGCCGCGAGAACCGCCCCGATAACCTGCACGAGCCAGAGCATCAGGAACTTGGCTCGTTTGCCTTCGCGGCGTGCCGTAAGCGCTTCGACCATAGCGGTGGAGAAGGTGGTGAACCCACCGAGCAGACCGGTGGTGACGGCGGTACACCAGAAGATAACGGATCCGGAAGCGCCGTAGTGAATATCGAGCGCATTCGGGTTAGCGACCGGCATAATCAGCAGCCCGTAGAGGAATGACCCCACCAGGTTAATCACGAATACGGGGCTGATAATAGAGCGCTCGGTGCGCAGCCGGGGCGACATTTTGACGTCGAGAAAATACCTGGTCATTGCCCCTAAACCGCCGAGCAGAAAGACCGTTAGTGAGAACATGATGAGTCCTCCTGAGCACTGGCACGGCGGGCCTCACAGCGGGCGGCGATTTTTCCGCCCGTAAAAAGACCTGATGCTGCGTACCGCTAGACCGCCGATAAAAGAGCACGGCAAGGCTGAGCAGAACGTACCACCCGTGCACCGTGTAATGAATGAATACCGCCTGCGCTGTCACCGCCGCGATGGACGAGTAGGTGGTGTACCCACCCATCATGCCGGCGCCGAACAGGAAGCGGAACGGGCGCACCGCATCCTCGCCGTGCATGCGGGCGCGCGATGCCCACAGGGCAGTCAGAAGCCCCAGGGTGAAGGATCCGATCAGGTTCGCAGCAAGCACGCCACCGGGTGTGTGGATGCGGCAGAAGGCGCCTATGCCTCCTCCTAAGAAAACCAGCAGCGGCGCGGGTATGCGGTTCAAGTATGCGGCGAGCGTTCGTCTTTCTGCCATCGTGCGGTGCGCCCCTTCGATGCGCTCGGGGTGAGAACTCGTGTTCTCGCGGCGATCCCCTACTTTCACCTTAGACCACGGAGGTACCAAGACGTTAATAAGCGTGTTTTGTGTAGCCTGCCGCTCATCACCTAAAAAGCGCGAGCAGGTCTTTTTGCTCCGACAAGGTAGGATTTTCCTACCTGCTCGGCACAATACGACCTGCTCGCGCGGTATGCGTTATCAGCTAGCGGTTATTCAGTTTTCTTCTTTGCCCAGGGAATCTCGACCTCGGCCACCTTTTTCGCCGCAGGTTCCTGTGCTGCTTCAGGTTCCTGTGCTTCGGTTTCTTTCTTCTCGGAATCATCGGATGCCTCAGATTCGCAAGGCGCTTCATCACCGCCGTCGGATTTATCCGAGTCTTTGTGGTCCAGCTCTTCCAGAAGGGTCGCGCCTTCCACGTCCATATTCGGAACGAGCTTATCGAGCCACTTCGGCATCCACCACGCTTTATCGCCCAGCAGGGTCAAAACCGCGGGAGTGATAGTCATGCGAACCACGAAGGCATCAACCAACACGCCGAAGGCCAAGCCGAAGCCGATGGGGCGAATCATTGCGGATTCGGCGAAGATGAACCCGCCGAACACCGAGATCATGATGATCATCGCGGCAACCACCACACGCACCGCATGGTTGTACCCGGCGACGACGGCGGTTTTCGCATCCTTACCGTGCACATATGCTTCGCGCATGCCGGAGACCAGGAACACCTGATAGTCCATCGCCAGACCGAAGAGAATGCCAATCATCAGGGTGGGCAGGAACGCCAGAATCGGACCGGGATCGTGCACCCCGAAGAGGGATCCCCAAGAAAGCCCATCTGGTAGACCGCAACCACGGCACCAAAGCTGGCCAAAATCGAGAAAAGGAACCCGACCGAAGCAACCAGCGGCACCAGAATCGAACGGAACACCAGAATCAGCACGATAAACGACAGACCCATGACGACCGCCAAATACAGCGGCAGTTTCTGCGCCAGCGTATTGGAGACGTCGATATTGCCGCCGGTCAGACCGGTCACGCCCAGGCGCACATCGGTACCCTGCACGTTAACATCAACCTGCCGCAGCTGCTCAACTAGGTTCACGGTTTCAACCGAGCTCGGCCCGTGTTTGGGGATCACCTGGAAAATCTGCAGGGTGTGATCATCAGTTTGTCCGATGGGAACTATGGTTTTTACGTTGTCGGGGTCTTTCGCCTCAACCGCATGGGCGATATCGAGCTGTGCCTGCTCGGCCTGCGCATCGCTCATGCCTGCAGGGGTGTGTGCCACTGCAACCACAGGACCGCTCATGCCTTCACCAAACTTGTCTTTAACAATCTGGTAGGCCTGGTACTCGGTGCTTTCCACCTGCGAGCTTTCTGCCGAGGGAAGACCCATGCGCATCTGACCCATGGGAATAGCGATAGCACCCAGTGCCGCCACACAGAGCAGAATGGTCACCACAGGTTTAGCGAGCACGATGCGCAGCCAACCGTGCGGGGTAGCCTCACGTTTTTCCTGCTCGGCGTGATGCGCGGCGATCTTCTCGGGAGTATCGATAGATGCCCACGTTTTCTTCGACATGACCCTGCGGCCGATCAGCGAGAGCATAGCGGGGGGTCAGGGTTACCGAAATCAACACGGCCACGAAGACGCACAGTGCCGCCGCATCGCCCATGTATCCCAGGAAGGGAATACCTGTCACGTTCAGGGCAAGCAGGGCGATAATCACGGTTGTTCCGGCGAAGAGAACCGCGTTCCCACTGGTGCCGTTAGCGACCGCGATAGATTTCCGCAGCGGCATACCGTCCATCAGGTTAGACCGGTGCCTGTTGAGAATGAACAGTGAATAGTCGATGCCCACCGCAAGACCAAGCATCATGCCCAGCATATAGGTGGTTGAGCTCATATCGACGAGGGATGAGAACGACAGGGTTCCCAGAATACCTATCGCCACGCCCACAAGCGCCATGATGATAGGCAGCCCGGCGGCAATAAGAGTGCCGAGCATAACGATAAGCGTAATGAGTGCCACCACAATACCGATAACCTCACCAATACCCATACCCACATTGGGAGATTCGGCGATATTCTGGTCAAAATAGACCTTCAAACCCTTCAGATCAGCACTCTTGAAGTGTTCCATGAGCTTCTCTTTATCAGCCTGAGGGGTTTCTGCACTCTTTGTCTTGAAGAAAACCCCGGCGATTGCGGTCGAATTATCTTCAGAAACCGTTCGGTAGTCGCTTGTCAGCTCCAAAAGCGCAGATTTGCGGGCGTATTCCGACTGCTGTTCGGGGAGTTTCTTCTCAGCATCGGCAAGTTCAGCAGACTTAGCGTCATATTCTTTCTGAGACTCTTCCAACTTGGCGCGTTGCCCATCCAACTGTCCCTGTTGGGAGCCGAGCTGTTCGCGCATAGACTCTAAAGCGCCAGCCGCTTTGGCTTGTTCGCGGGCTTCGTCGAGTTGTTTTTGTGCAGCATCCAGCTGCTCTTTACCGTCTTTAAGCTGTTTACCGGCTTCTTCAAGCTGTTTCTTACCGTCCTCGATGCGCTGCGGGGCGGCGTCGAGCTGAGGTTTGCTTTCTTCGAGCTGTTTTTTACCGTCGGCTATCTGCTGTTCGGTAGCAAAAGGATCGCTGACGGCATCAACGGCTGAATTCTCATCCTTGAGGCTATTCAGCGTGGTTATGAAGGCCTGTTTCTGTTCTTCGGTGATTGCGGAACCGTTATCCGTCTTTACAACAATCTGCCCGTTACCGCGGTTAGCATCAGGGAATCGCTGAGCAAGCTCGTCGCTAAGACGCTGGGTTTCGGTTCCGGGCATCGTGAAGGTGGTCTTCAGCTGCCCGTGGAATGCGCTATAGCTACCGGCAACACCGGCAATAACAAGCACCCAGATAGCAATAACCGCCCACGCCCTGCGTGCGGCAAGCTACCTATGGAATATAGCCACTTAGCCACTATGGTTCTCCTCAAATGTCTCTGTATCGGTTGAGTATGGTGTGCGTATTTACCGCGCCTATGCGTATTTGCCGTCGATTAGCTCTTCGACGTAGTCGAGGCAGTGTTCTATGTTTTCCCGCATTTTTTCGGCATTTTCGGGCGGCTGCGGGTTGCCTTCGGCGTCGTAGAAGGAGGCCGCGATTCCCTCGCAGATGGCGGAAGCAATGAGGTTCCCGAAGATTGCGATGCGCATCCGCGGTATGTCCTGCCGCTCCTGCCACAGCTTGTCAATGACCATCTCAATGGAGTTCAAATAGGAGGTTGAGCTGTACTCATTGAACTTATTATCGAGAGCGTAGTCGTGAAGGGCGAACAGCAGCCGAGCGTGGGGTTCTACGTGCTCGGCAAGGCGTTCGGTGGTGAATGCTGCACGCACGCCGTTGAGCATATCCCGCTCGGGATGCGCTCCTCTGGGGGTGCAGAAGTCGGGGATGATCTCAAAAATACGGCGCAGGTAATCGTTCAGGCGTTCAACGACGGCGGCTTCAACCGAGGAAAAATGGTTGAAGATGGTACGCCTGGATACACCGGATTCTTTGGCAAGCGCATCCGCCGTGAGCGCCTTTAAGACCGCCTGCGAGCACGAGTTTTTCTGCCGCATCCATAATGGCGATGCGGTTCTCGGCTTTACGCGCGGAGCGTTTATCTACAATCTTTTGGGCAATACACACAGTTATTACACTAAGTGCAATATTGCACCAAGTGCAACTATTTTTTGTGTGAGCTCAGACATATTTCTGCACTCAGTGCATATTGTTTGAAAAGTCTCTGCTCGCCAGAAAGCCCCGAGCCAAGCGGTCTATGAGACCGAAACCCCCTGCCGCATAAGCGGAAGACGTACCGAAAAATTCGGTTCGTCCGGGGACGGCTTCGCACAGAAATCAGCCCGCCGTGTGCCTGCACGATCGCCTGCACGATTGCCAACCCGAGAGCCGGTCGTCCCGTCAGAGCCCGAACGCGCCTTGTCTGCCCGCGCGAATCGGTCAAAAATCTTGGGCGCAAACTCTGGGTCAATTCCGGGACCGTTATCCACAATGGTCATAAGCGCTTCACGCCGATCCGCAGATACCCGCAGCCCGGCAATAACGGTCGTACCCTCGTCCGTATGTTTACGCGCATTAGAGAGCAGATTCAAAATAACCTGCTGAATCTGCGAGCGGTCCGCGATCATCTCAACCGGTTCATCCGGCACATCCATGCGCCAGATATGGTCGCGCGCCGCCGCCTGCATATCCGAAACACTCTCGACAAGCAGCTCGGTTAAGTCGATGTTCTCAAACTTCGGTTCACGCCCTTCGTCCAAGCGCGCCAGCAACAGCAGATCTTCCACGAGACGCGACATTCGTTCGGTCTGCGAATCGATGCGTGCAAGCGAGGACTGCCCGCCGTCTGCGAGAGGTTCCGTCCACCGCAGCATATCGGAGTAGCCCTTAATGGCGGCCAGCGGGGTGCGCAACTCGTGGGATGCATCCGCAATGAAGGCACGTATCTGCTTTTCGGTACGTTCACGCACGTCAAGAGCCGAACTCACGTTATCAAGAAGTTGATTGAGCGCATACCCCACAGACCCCACTTCGGTGCGGGGATTCGCATCCTTGGGGGTCACACGCACTTCGGGAGCAATAGTGTCAGATTCCAGATTGAGGCGCGCCACCTCGGTCGCCACACCGGAGACACGCTCTAGGGGCTTCATCGTTCTGCGAATTACGAACGAACCCAAAAACCCGGTACCGATCATCACGGCAACCGATCCAATACCCATGGTGATAGAGAGCATGGTAAGGGTCTGATACATTGCCCCTAGCGGCACACCGGTGATAAGCGCGTCCGAAGAAGGCCCCGGTGAAGAAACCTTCACCATGTATTTACCAACGTCAAGGTCCACTTCGGTAAGCTGGCTATCTTGATTTGCAGTGCCTCGAAGAGCATTCAGAGTCGCGCGGTCTTTGTCACTGAGCTCCTTGATGCTGCCGTCGGCACTCAAATACCCCGAGAATTTGTATTCACCCTGTCGATCGACGCAAAGATTAATGGTTCCGGCACCCTGACCCGGCGTATACAGAGGGTTTTTCGGATTAGATTTATCGAGGCATTCAAAACCGTGACCGCTGGGAGAATTATTGGGATTGGCAGCGCGATTCGCAGTTTCTTTGAGGGTACTGCCAATTTGCGCCCGCAGAGAGTTCTGCAGTGTGGCATAGGTTGAGACACTGGTAATAAAACAGGCGATTCCTAGAGCCGAAACGAGAATAAGAATAAGCCGCCTGCGCAGATGCGGCATTGGGCGTATAGCGGTTTTATCCCGTTTTTTTCGACTACCCTGTGGGGGCTGTGTCTCGGGAACACTGGGAGCTTCCACAATGGTCACAGACTTCACCCCTTCCAGGATATATTACTAAATCGGAATATAAGAATATATACACCTTGACTAGGCGCTTTACATAATCAGGGGCTTAAACTGCCGGTCGAATTACATAGCCAGCACCGCGTACCGTATGGATCATAGGCTCACGACCCACATCAATTTTCTTCCGCAGATATGAAATATAAAGTTCCACAATATTCGCCTGACCACCAAAATCGTAATTCCAGACGTTATCCAAAATCTGGCTTTTAGAGACCACGCGCTTCGCATTTTCCATCAGATAACGCAGCAGGTCGAATTGGGTTGCCGTGAGAGCGATAGGTTCACCGCCACGGGTAACTTCACGGGTATCTTGGTTGAGCACCAGATCCCCACAACGAGTTCGGCATCGTCAATAGCGGCAACACCCGAACGCTGCACCAGCCTGTGCAGGCGAATCATAACCTCTTCCATCGAAAACGGCTTGGTCACATAGTCGTCGGCACCAGCGGCAAGCCCTTCGATGCGGTTATCCACCGAATCTTTCGCGGTCAAGAAAAGGCAAGGCACTTCGGGGTAAAACTTCCGGATGCGGTCCAACAGTTCCAGACCGTCGAAACCGGGCATCATAATATCAAGCACCAGCACATCGGGGCGCCAGTCGCGGGCAATAGCTAAGGCTGCGGGTCCATCACCAGCCGACTGCACCTCCCACCCGATCATCTTCAGGCCCATGCTGACGAGTTCTTTGAGCATCTCCTCATCATCGACCACTAGGGCACGAATGGGGCTGCCGTCCGGATGTTCGAGGGTCGGCAGGTTTTTAGCGATTTCGGTTGCTTTGCTGCTCATAGTGTTAAGGGTAGCGGTATTTAAACGCCTGTGTAGGTTTAGCGGCTGCTTTTCGAGCAGAACATAAAATATACATGCCCCGCACACAGCCTGCACACAGTATTCCTAACCCGCCAGTACAAGGATGTCCACAAAAAGTGGGTGACGCGCATTAGTCCACGTCACCCACATTATGAGGAATTATTTAGAGGCGAATACCGCTTGGTACTACTGTACGAGGCTGAAGCGGCACAACACCGCCGCCGCCGGGAGAGCCATATCCGTTAACGCGGGATGGCGTGGCTGTTTGGGCATCCGAGAAGTCTTCATCCCGAATCTCTCCTCGATCAGTGATCTCGGTGAGTATTTCTTTATCCCGGTCGCCCACCCGTATCTCTTGGGGAAATATTTCAATCCATGAGCCGTTAGAGCAGGTCATAACTTTTACTTCCCGGTCTTTAATATACCGATAGGTGCCGTCCGAGTTAACGTACGTTTCCTGTCGGGTTCCATACCCATAATTAGCTTCGGTGATTTCCTGCCAGGAACCGTCAGCATGCAGTTCTGCGCTGTGGCTCTTTGTTTTCATGGTCCAGGTTCCATCAGCTTTGACTTCCCCATGTTCATCGCCGCGCTTATCGTAGATCCATGACCCATCGGATTCGTTGATAGTGGTCCATTTCTTATCTTTGCTGTCCACAGATTCGGTGGATCTGGGGCGGGGCTTACCTGCTTTGTTATCGTCAGTCAGCGCTATCTCTTTTTCGCTGATACCCTTTTTCTTGAGTTCTTCAAGATCCGGGTTTTTGCCGGATTCGTGGCTCGGGCAGGTGATTGGAAACTTAACGTCCCGCATAAAAATCAAGGCCCCGCGCCTTTTCCGGGTGCTCCAAAAGTTCAGATACTTCAATCTGCTGCCCAGCAGACGATGCGTTCGAGCCGGAGGATGATGCCGCAGCATGCGAGCTTTGGGGCGAGGAATTATTGGATGAAGATGCGGTTCCTGATGAACACGCACCCAGGGCAAAAACCAGAGCAGTGCCCAAAGAAAATACAGAAAGTCTACGCATTAAAAGTCCTTATCGGTGACTATGAGGGAAGTTACAGGATCAAATATACCCTGTCTCAGATTTCGCCACCGAAGACACGCTTCTGCCGGTCATAGGAACCAAACGTAGGTACCCTTCTACGAACACCTTCTAGCGCTCATTATTTAACAACCCGCAAACCATTATTTAACCCAATACCCGTTTTTACCCCTATATTCCGGGGATTTTTTGGAAGGGGACAGAATCATTATTTAACTCTCAGCAAATATTATTTAACTCCGAGCCCTTGATGATGTGCGCAAAAGGGTGGCGCCAGCCATAAAATCTGGATGCGCCACCCTCTACCTTCTTCACAAACAATTTCCGTTAAGACACAGCCTGCTGACCGGGCTGCAGGGGCTGACGCGGGGTCAGCGGAATGACCCCTCCCCCGCCGGGACCATCACCTCCACCAATCAGTAAATCTGGTTGAGGAGGAACGTAAATATACCGTTCTTTATCTACCGAAGATACCTCGCTCTTACGTGATGACGATTCCCGATATACTTTGCCGTCCGGGGTGCTGTATACAGTTTCATAGGCGTTTTGAGTACGCCAGGTGCCATCAGATTTTACTTCTTCTGTTCGGTCCTGGTCTTTTCTCTGCCAACTTCCATCAGGGTTTACGTGAATAATATCTTCCCCGGCGCTGCGTGTATTATTTTTGATTTCCCATGAGCCGTCAGCATACAACACAGTAGTTTTATCATAATTACCGGAGTTATCAGAATCTTTCTGCGTCCACGTGCCGTCTGCTGCAACATGTATTGTCGTGTCTCCATCGCGCGATTCCCAGCTCCACGAACCATCCGGATTGACCTTAGCCATACCGAAGAAGGGGTCTTTTTCTGAACGTGGTCGGGGCTTGCCCGCTTTATTCTCATCCGTCAGGAGTATGCCCTCAAGTTCGGCGGTAGCATGCTTATACTCATCGGTTCCAGGAACAGCCTCTTTAACAGGCATTCCCAAAGGCAGAGCCGTACGCGGTTTCAGGGGAATAACACCATTTTGAGGAATATATAACCCCATATCGTACATACTATTCATGTATTCCCTAGGAGTTGTAACCCCACTTCTGCGCCCCACGTGTGATAGATTTTTCCTCCCCGGTTTCTGTATTCTTTTCCACGGCTGTACCGTCAGGGTTTCCCGTGATGACCTTATTATTCGAGTATCCGCTAGACTTCCACGTGCCATCAGCATGTGCCTCAACGTTTTCTGGGGAAGATGAATCGCTCTTACGCTCGACACTCCACGTACCGTCAGCATTAACGCGAGTTTTTGTCTGTGAAGAAGAAACTTTTTCAACCCTCTCCCAAGATCCATCTGCGTTAATCGTCATTTCGTGATATATGTCAGACCCCGTTCCACGCTTCACATGGAATGTACCATCGACATTAACTACAACTGATAATTTATCCTGACCGCTGCCTTCTTCAACAGTCCACGAACCGTCGTCCTTGAGCTTTTACATTCTTTCCTAACGAGCTCTGAGACTTCTGTTCAGCGCGCGGGCGGGGTTTACCAGCCTTATTATCGTCAGTAAGCCCCACAATCTGTTTCTCATGACTCTGTTCTTCATTCTTCTGTTTCTCCTCTGCTGGGTTCGTCGTGGGGGAAGCTGAAGAAGACTCGGGTGAGGCAGAAGATGATGCAGAGGAAGATATAGAGGAGACAGGGAAGATCCCTCAGATTTACTCGGCTGAGCTCGTTCCACAGTCATACAGGCGCTGAGCGCGAGCATGAGGGCGCATCCGGTGGAAAGAGGAACGACGATGCGGGTGAACTTAGTGATTTTCATCGGAAGTTTCCTTAAGACACGGCTTGCTGACCGGGTTGAAGAGGCTTACGCGGGGTCAGCGGAATGACCCCTCCCCCGCCGGGACCGTCCTCTAAATAGGAGAGGCGCGGTTCATGGGGAACTTGAATATGGCTTACTTCATGTTCTCCCGAAGGGAGCTCGGTCTTCCGACCCGAACTCTCCCGAAAGACTTTACCGTCTGAGGTACTGTACTTGGTGTCGTATTCAGTTTGGGTGCGCCACGTCCCGTCCGCTTTCACCTCTACCGTTCGGAAGGAATCCTTTGAAGTCCAACTGCCATCGGGGTTCACATGAACAAAGTTTTCTCCATCGCCCATTTTCATTTTAGATTCCCAAGAACCATCCGCGAACAACTGCGAACTTCCTTCACGGCCAGTTTCTGCGGAGTCCTTCTGATCCCACGTACCGTCTTCAGAAACACGTATGGCTGAACCTTTACTCTGCCAAGTCCATGCCCCATTCGGGCTGACGATAGCATCATCATCGATTTTCCTCTCTGAACGTGGACGGGGCTTGCCCGCTTTGTTCTCATCTGTCAGGAGTATGCCTTCAAGTTCGGCGGTAGCATGCTTATACTCATCGGTTCCAGGAACAGCCTCTTTAACGGGTATTCCCAAGGGCAGAGACTTACGAGGCTTGAGCGGAATAACACCGTTTTCAGGGACGATCTTATCAAGGTTAGAGGTATCGGCGATCGAGCCTTCATCATGGTCTTTCGGGGTCGTGACAATCTTCCACTCTAGCGGGGTAAGAGGTTTTTCCTCCCCCAACTTCGTGTTCTTTTTGATTGCCGTACCGTCGGGTTTTCCCGTTATAACCGCGTTCGTCCTTTCGGTAGATTCCCAGCTGCCGTCGGAACGCATCTCAACTTTTTCTGGGGAACCCTCACTCCCATATTTTTTCTCAATGGTCCACGTGCCGTCAGCATTAACGTGAGTTTTTTGTTCGCTGGAAGAACCTTTTTCGATTTTCTCCCAGGACCCATCGGCGTTGAGGGTAAATTCTTCCGTAGAATCTTCCGAATTTTTATTCTTCACCTGGAATGTGCCATCGGCGTTAACCGAAACCGATTCCGTGCGTCCATTATTGTCTTCTTCGACAGTCCATGAACCGTCATCCTTGAGCTTTACATTCTTCGTTGAATCCAAAGGCTTCTGATCAGAGCGCGGGCGCGATGTACCGGCCTTATTATCGTCAGTAAGCCCCACGATCTGTTTCTCATGCGACGTTGCAGAAGCTGAAGAGGATGCGCCGGAACCGCCATGAGTAGAATCTTCCGAACCGATTCCTTGTACAGAGGTCGAGCAAGCACTGAGTGCCAGCATGAGAATACATCCGGCGGATAGGGGACCAAATACGCGAGTGTGATTATCATTCTTCATCGGAAGTTTCCTTACGGCTATGTAGTCTATGCGGTGCTTTGATGCGGTGTTTAAAAATACCTTTAGTTTCAAGTCTATGGTTCTTGGACAGACCCGATGCCGCTAACACCCCACGTTTTCTTCCAACACTCAGCGAATATAGAGTACGTTCCCATATTTCTTCCAGCAAAGCTCCAGATAGAAGGGCGTTTTAGACATAAAAAGGGTGGCGCATCCAGCCGTAAAATCTGGATGCGCCACCGTACTACCGAGAGAAGTTCGGGGTTACTGAGCCTTCTCCCTGGTTTAAAGCGGGGTACGCGGTTTGAGAGGAACAACGCTGTTGCCGCCTACGCCGCCTTCAGCATATGCAATCGGGTTTACAGGAACCGTCGTAGGGGTAAGCTCTTTCCCAACTTCGCGCTTCTCTTGGCCTGGTTTCTCTTGGTAGACCTTGCCGTCGGCAGTTCCGTAGAGGGTAGAGTACGAATCTACGCTGCGCCACGTTCCATCGGCCTTAACCTCCATGCCCCTAGCACCTTTAGTCAGATCCGTATCGCCGCTCTCGCGTACTCGAATCCAGCTGCCATCGGGGTTTACGTGAACTCGCTCGTTCCGTTGTGCGTCAAAACTTTCCCAGGTGCCGTCGGCATTCAGATTAGCTTTATCACCTTTATGCTATTAGTCCACTCCCAGGTGCCGTCGGCTTTGGTGGTCATGGTATAGCTCTCGCTCTTATACTCCCATGAACCGTCCTCATGCACTGTCGCTCCAGGGTAGGGGTCTCCATACGTCGAGGTCGGTCGCGGCTTACCGGCCTTATTATCATCGGTCAGGGCTTTTGAGGTAGCGCTCGAACTTGCCGAAGCCGAGGCGCTGGTGCTGCTGGAAGCTGAGGTGCTGGGCGATGCGGTTTCCGAGGCAGACGCGCTGGCGCTCGACGGGCTGGCGGCGGAAGACGAAGGTGCCACACTGCTCACCGAGGAGGAGCAGGCGCTCAGGGCGAGCACCGCAACAAGAGCGGCGGAAAGCGGCATCGCTAGACGACGAGGGTTATGCATAGAAGTCTCTTTCAACAGTGATTATTGCACGGTGTTTATAGCACCGACTTATTCATTCTATCGGCATCTCTCCATAAAATGCAGAATATATCCTTCATATTTTAGAAAGGCTGCATCGTATTTTATGTTTATCGAGGTAAAAGGCGGCAAGCCTAGAGCGCATAGATTCGCTTTCTCACGGTAAATAGCACGAGGGGGCTGTAAAATCTTGAGAAAGCATTCGATACCGCCCACACGGAAGGAGGGATGCATGCGCATCAGCCGCATCTATAACAATAATGTCGCCCTCACCCGTGATTCCTACGGGCAAGAGGCGGTAGTTATCGGGCGCGGACTTGCCTTTGGTAAACGCAAGGGCGATCTGGTTGATCCAAACTAAGGTCGAGCAGACATTCATTCCCGAACACGATATTTCCGCCGAGCGGCTCAGTTGGTCACTCTCCGAGATTCCCCGGAGATTCTTGCTATTGCCTCCGAACTTGAAACGAAGGTTCGCAATACCCCCGATATTAAAAATCGCGAACTCCTTCATCATTCCTTTCGCGGACCACCTGCACTATGCTGTTGCGCGCGCTCGCGAAGGACTGCAGGTTGATTATCCTCTCGCACCAGAGGTAACGCTGCTGTATCCGCGTGAAGTTGAGTTCGGGCGCCGGGCACTTGATCTGGTACATGAGCGTTTGCATCTCACCCTAGATCCGCAGGAAGCGATTCCTTTGGCGTTACATCTCGTCAATGCCCAGTTTGCGACGGCCGATATGTCACGGGCTTTCCGCATGACTGAGGTTTTTGCGCAGGTTTTTGATGTTATCGGAGCAACGTATGGTAAGCCGATAGACACAAATTCCATGTCGGCGGCGCGGTTTATTACCCATCTGCGTTATCTCTTCGTACGTGCCGATCGAGAGAACAATAAACAACAACGGCATATTACTCAGCCCGGTGTTTTGGCGGCACTTCGGGCGGATGCGCCCCAAGCCTTCGCATGCGCACAAAAGGTTCTTCTCCTATTAGAGATGCAGCTCAATCAGCCGTTACGCCAGGATGAACTCACATATTTGACGATTCATATTGACCGCCTCGCCCAAGAGATGTGGGGTTCTTAGAATTTAAAATCATCACCTACGTGCAATAAAAATTCTCTTGATCGTAAATAATGCAGAATTTTTACGCACTGGCCCTGTGCTTCCTGTGTATGTGGCTTCTGCGCAAGAGGGTTAACGCCATTTGGATTATTTTCGGTCTCTTTGCCGTGGGTATTGCAGGTTCCTACCTCGGGTTCCTGTCACTTCCCTCTTAGGTCTGGGTGACCGTTTGATAACCCTGCGGGATGCGCGCTCCGGTAGACTGGTACCGGGCGCGCATCCCGTGATTTTTAGCCACCGCACAGACCTGAGGAATCCCATGAAAAAACTGATGGCATTCGATTTGGATGGAACTCTGCTTTTTGACCGGACCATCGATCCCGCGAATGTACAGGCTATTCACCGCTGGCAGCAGGCCGGGAATCTTGCGGTGTGTGCGACGGGAAAAAGTATTTTCGCCACGAAACTTGCCCTCGATAAGACCGGCGTAACCTTCGATTACAACGTGCTGTACACCGGTGCGGTTGTGACCGATGCCGAGTACAACATCCTCCACGCGCAAACTCTTTCGCTTGCGGTGGTGCGCGCCTGCTATGAACGGTTCAAAGAAGAACCTGGAGTTGCGCTTTTTGCAACGACTTTTAACCCATGACTATCGTCTGGCGGATAATGTGGGGTCTTCGACTAATATTCTGCCCGAGTTCCTGCCGCTGGCAGAGTCCGAGATTGATACCCAAGATTATGTGGGTGTGCCCCTATGGATTCCTGAAGACGATGCTCGCGAGCGCACCTACCGCTGGATTCTTAAGGAGTTCGGTGATTCAGTGGATTGTCACAAGAACCAGGATTTTTCTGGATATTGTGCCCCGCGGTGCACGAAGGCGACCGGGCTGGCGTGGCTTGTGGAGTATCTGAAACCGGTCGAGTATGAAACCCTACACGATTGGGGATTCCTGGAACGATGTGCCCATGCATGAGTGGGCGGATCATGCGGCGTCGTTCAGCTATTCCCCGGATGATGTGAAGGCGCGCACCGAGGTTTCGGTGGATCATGCGTGGGAGTTTATCGACTCTTCGTTGGGTGCGTAGATTCTGCGTTTCACGTGAAACTTTTTCCGAAAAACAACGTCTATAGATTGTTAAAGCGGGGTAGATGGCGAATGTCTTCAACGAATAAAGGGCGCAATCCCGAGAGTTTTGGCGATGCTTTTTCGGCAGGCCGCCCGTGAGTCTTTGGTGAAGAACCAGCGCGAGCGTTCCAGCGATATTGTTTCTATTGCCCCGATTCAACTGGCGCTCGCCGCGTTGGCTATAGGTATTTACGCTCTGTGGAACAGTTGGTTGTGCCTAATCCCGCTGGGCGTGGTGCTGGTGCTCATGTGGGTGCGTTACACCATGCAGCGGCAGATCTCCCGCGATTTTGCTCAGCTGGATGCGGCGTGCACGGCCTGGCGCAAAACCTGCGATAAGCAGTATTTAGAGTTTATGGCGGAAAATGCCGGGCGCATCCTGAAGGAGAATAAGGCGCTGACCAAGGATGCGCGCAAACGCGTGCAGGAGCACGCCGACTACGCCTCATCTCGGCTTTAATCCGCTGCCCCGCTCCCCCGCATATCGCTTTCGGTGGAAGCATAAACTCGCAGTTCTTACCCAGTGTATGTGCGCCTCAGTGTGTAGTTCTGTGGTGAGATATACCTAGGGTGGGCGGACTTTGATAGTCCACCCACCCTTATATTCTTACTTTGGAATATATGCCCGCTGACATGGCAATATTCCATTATTGACATGAGAAAAATGTAGGGGAGATTCAGTACAACAGTGCACCGAATCTCCCCTTGCTATCAGGTCTTTCGTGAGGGCGAATGTACGCCACGCTTATTTTCTGAGGGTCTTATGTTCTTTTCACAGAAGCAGCATCTTTTACTATGTTCTGAGTAACCTCTGAACCATCAGGAAGATCCTCCGGCAGAGGTTCTGCATCCATATCCACAGCCGGTTCAGCAACTTCTTCATCAAGACGCTGCACCACCGGTTCGCCGATCTCTAGTTCTGATTCATCGGGACGTTTGAGCTGAGCGCCAAGATGAGTCAGTTGATCGCGGTTAACCAAGACAACTAACACCAAAGCGTTCAGGAAAAGACCGACAATAAAGAAAATCCAGCCAATCAGCATAAACCTTCCTCCACTGAGCACAGCACCTACTATCAGCAGTGCCGCCGAGCATAGATATGCGGGTGAGAGAAGGAATTTTGTGTTCATAGCAGACCTTTAGCGAACGTTTGAGCGTGGGTGAGAGCCTCGTGAACCATTGGGTTTTGAGGGAAGAACTCCAAGTTTACCGGCGTCAGACTCACGGGTCGAAGACTGCGCGGCTTCATCCGATGCGGAGTTTTCTTCTTCACCATCATAAACCCCGTCATCACCCTCGGGACTGTCATGACGCTCCGCATTTTTATCGCGCATAGCGCCCACAAGGTTATTTTCCATCTCACTTAAGCTTGTCACCAAAGCGGGCGTAGGCTCTCCTTGAGCCTTGGAAATAGTGACCATGTGTGCAAGAACGTTCAATCCCAGCGCGGCAAGAACTAGAATCCATCCGAGCCACAGCAGCCATGTCTGTGAGAGGCTAATCAGCAAGGCACCGACCACGATAAGAAGTAGGGAGGTGAGATAGGCGGGCGAAAGTTTTTTAGAATTCATGGGTTTTCACAGCTTTTCAATTATGAAGAAACGCATAAAATATTCGTACACATTATGCGTTTGAACGGCGTAAAATTCCTCTTAATCCAATTTTAGATGATATGAGTCCTCAAAGCATTTCATACCGTGAATTTCCTTAATTTTCCCAGGTTCACGGTGTGAAAATCATAGCTTAACGTTGTTCATCAAATATGGCATTAGAAACATATGGCGAAGAAGGGGCATCCTTCACGATGGGAATAGTCGAAGTTCCCAGATGACTGCGGAGCATGTTATACCTTTCAAGAGCTACGCTTCCGGCGGGCAACGAAGGCAGAATAAAGTTATTATTCGTGCGCACATTCTCAGCCTGGACCAGAATATCCAACTTACGAATTACTCGGGAAACATCGTGTGAATCGTAACGATCCTGAGCTGAAATCACTGCACGCTGTGCCGCCATCAGCGCCGCATCACGCAGACGAATATAGTCGCTTCGCTTATCCTTGAGCTTTTCGATATGGGGCTTATATTCCTCAGGCAGGCTCTCGATAATCTCGTCGCGGCGAGTAATAGCGGTGTATATATCCTTCACGCGGGCGTAGGTCTCTGGATCAACCGTTGCCTTTGCTTCTTCCTGCAGGGCTTCCAAAGCCGCATTCTGAGCCAGTTTGAGCAGTTCGGGAACGGCGGTATCTTCCTCATGGTTCACCTGAACATTCAGAATCCTCACCACAAACGGCAGGGTCAGCCCGGGCACCACAAGGGTAAAGAACAGAATCGAAATCATCATCACGATAGCGTCTTCACGCACCTGTTCCATACCGTCGATCATGGGAATAGAGAGCGCAAGAATCAGGGTCACTAGGCCGCGCATCCCCGACCAGGTCATCACGATAACCTCGGCGAAGGATTCGGGAGCACCTTCATGCACCGGGCGGGCAGCCTTACCAATCAGCCAGATGACTGTGAACCACACAAGACGAATTATCATCGCGACCACAGCAATAACGGCACCATCGACGAAGAGACCGGCAATACGCTCTGAGTTGGCTTTATAGATAATTTCGCTCGCCTGCAGACCGATCAGCCCAAAAGCAATACCGGTCATGAGCAATTCAATAATCTGCCAGAAAGATGAGGTCGTCAGACGATCCTCAGCTTCTAAGGCCACCAAATACTTAGTGCTGGTGAATTGAATTGCGGCGATCACCACGGCAATAACGCCGGATGCATGAATATTTTCTGCCACCAGGTAAGCAGCGAAGGGAATTACAAGAGTTACGGCATTTCTCGTCACCACATCGTGGGCGCGCAGACGCACATAACCACCGATCCAGCCAAATGCAAAACCGATAATAACCGCTAGAACCGATCCTAAAGCGAAGTCCTTCATAACCTCGATTGGTTCGATGGCGTGATGTTCCTCCATCGAATGAATAGCAGCATGAAAGAGCACAATCGATATAGCATCGTTGAAACTACCCTCAGTCTGAAGCGTGCCAATCAGACGTCGTGGAATGCCGACAGGCTCGGCAACGGCCTCAACAGCAACGGGATCCGGAGGCGAAACTGCGGCACCGAGCGCCAGGGCGACAGCAACCGTCATTCCGGGAACCCACCACAGGGCAACACCGGCAACGGCAAGCGCAGATGCCGTGGTGAGCAGCACCGAATAAAGGAGAACGGATTTCCAGCGGCGCCGGAGTGTACCCCAGGAAAACTTTACGCCAATGGCCCACAGCAGCGGCGGCAGGAAGATCGGCAGAATAATATCGCTGTCGATTTCAATATGGGGTCGATCGGGAGGTAGCAGCAGCGCTCCAACACCCAGGATGGTCATCATCACGGGCCAGGGAAGATTAAGGCGATCGCCAACGCTCACCATAATGACTGTTGCAAGTAGAATCAGAACTATAACGGATAAGTAGAGCATTGTCTCTCGTATCAACCCCTTGTATTTTTAGATACACTCACACTCAACTTTACCGGAGAGTCACAGGTAACAGCCCTTCTCGCAGGAGAGTTCGAGTAATGTTCACCTACAAGACGAATAACCGTAAGGTAATACTATTCCAATTTTGGAATATATCGCTTTTACCCCGCAAAGACAGGGAACCCCCTTCACCAAAATCAACCTCTGCGAACTTGGTGAAGGGGCAATTATATTCCGTGAGGGAAGCTAGATGCTATGCCGACCCACAGCCGCCGGAACCGCATCCGCACCCACCAGAAGCGGCGGGTTTCGGAGTCTCAACCGGCTGAGCGGACTCGTGCCCGCCGCAGCATCCACCTTCGGAATGCGCGTGTTGTTCTGTCGAGACGGAATCGGAACCGCACCCGCCCGACCCACAGCCGCATCCGCCCGAGGATGCGGCAGGCTCGCTTCGTGTCCGCCGCAGCATCCGCCGCCATCAACGGAACCGCAGGCTGAGCCGCGTGCCTCACGGTGACCCATCAAATCAACGCCGAGCTCCGAAAGATACGCTAGGTACCCAGCGAGCGCATCACGACTGCCCGAACCGGCGATCACAATCCCGCCGTGACGCAGTGCTTTGAGGGTTTCATTCACGAGCGGCCAACGCTCAATATCATCGGTAATGGTAATAGCACTCACAATATGCATAGCCAGAGATGCCAGCGAACGCAGCGACTCTTCGTAGCCTTCGGGAAGGTGAATAACCTTATCGGGGGCGGCAAGCCGCAAGACAGAGAGGATGCGCATCAGCGTCATCGGAACCGCCTGCTGAGGTAGTTTTACGGTAATGCCGGTAGATTTCCCAGCTCCTAAAGCCACCATCCGGTCAGCGAGTTCATGAGAATCAATATCTTGGCTTATATCTAAAATTTCATAAGAATCAATAGAAATTGAACGTGTACCTAATGCTTCAGCTAATTCCTCATCTTCAGTATGAATTGCTATTACATTGCGAAATTCTTGGCGGCGAAGTGCAGATGCTGCTTCAATAAGCGCAAAATCTTGACCGTCTTCAGTGCTCAGAAGCGACTGCGCTTCATCGCGGGTCAATCCCTCTCCCCCGCTAATGCGTGCCACAAGTTCGGAATATGCGTTACTCATACCATTTATTAAACACCTACGTAAGCCTCAATTTTTACAGTTATGCCACTAGCAATTTCTATAGTTTTCTACATAAATACAATTACTTCTTCATACTCTTTACGAGAATTTATAGGTGTTTTTCATGACAGCAGAGAGATTTCACCCGTAAAATAGACGTGTGGTACTTTCTCAAGCAAAAATTTTAGACACAGCATTTGATCTTCTGGTAACCAATGGTTTAGCGGATTTGTCGATGCGCCGTTTGGCAGCTGAACTTCAAGTTGCTCCCGGCGCCCTCTATTACCATGTCAAGAATAAACAGCACCTTTTGGTGCTTCTTGCGAACTATATCTTGGATAAGAAAGCTCCAAAGGAGCTTCTTATGCCCGCGGATTCTAAGGATCCAGAGGCAGTGAAAGAGTCCTTGATCGTGCGCGGACAGGTTCTTTTCGAGACTATTTATTCTATTCCAGAATTTCCTGAAGTTATTCGCCTGGCATTGGCAACTAATCCTGAGCGGCTCAAGCCCGTGGCGGCCATTGCCTATGACGCTCAAAATATGGGGTTTGAGCCTGGGGAGGCGCTGCGCCGCGCCCGCATGCTCATTCACCTTGCCTTGAGCCTGGTGGAAGAGGCACAGGCTATTCCTGTATTGACTTCGCTGACTGCGGAAGCCGAAGAGAATCCCCTGCAGGAAATTCCTAAAAGCCGGTGTGTGAAGCATATACGGCTGATATTTCCACCGCGATCGATGGGCTCATGCTCTCCAAATAATTCCCGCATACAGATGCATATGCATCAGCCGGAGCTGCTGCCGTTGTGCAGTCGTGCCCCGGTACGCAGGCGTGCAGATGGTATGTTGAAGAGTACCGTTTTATCGCATTGCCTGAATGGAGTTCTATGACGACCACCGCAATCCCGCAGTGGGCTTCTCTGCCCGAACATCAGGATGAAATTCAGCGGGTACGCCAAGCGTTTCGACAGACCTATGGTAAAGAGCCCGATGGGGTATGGTCCGCCCCTGGTCGTTTGAATCTCTTGGGCGAATACATCGATTTTCTGGGTGGTTCGTGCATGCCCATGCCGCTACCCTACCGTACCTACATTGCGGGGTCGCTGCGCCGAGACGGGGTGCTGCGCGCATCCTCTCTGCAGATGCCCGGAGATGAACGCACAATCGTGATTCGGGATATTCAACCCGGGCATATTAAGGGCTGGTTCACCTATGTTGCCGGTGTTGCGTGGGCAATGAATCATGAGGGTGGTCGCGATATTATGCTTCCCGGTCAGTTCGGGGCTGATTTGCTCATTAACTCGCGGGTTCCCGTGGGAGGGGGGCTTTCTTCGTCCGCCGCTTTAGAATGCTCCACAGCACTGGCACTTCTTGACCTTTCCTGTCCCGCTGCGCCCCGGTTGCCCGGATACAGATGCGGTTCCTTCCGACCGCTCCCCGATAACGATGCGCTCCGGGCTCGCCTGGCACAGGTGTGCATCACCGCAGAGAACAAGGTTGCGGGCGCCCATACCGGCGGACTCGATCAGACGGCGTCGCTGCGGTCAAAGCCAGGTCAGGCTTTGGTCGTCGATTTCCGTGATTTTTCGATAGACCCTATTCATCTGAACCCTGCAGAAGCACGGGCCAAGTTTTTCTTGTTGTTGATACGAATACCCCGCACGCGCTTGCACATAATGGTTTTGCTGACCCGGCGTGCCGCCTCTGAATCGTGTAGCGAAAGCGCTTGGTCTCACCTTTCTGCGTGATGCTCTTCCCGAAGATCTTTCGTGTGCACACCACGATGAGCGTGAGGCTAAAGAGTGGCGTTTGGAACTGGTAGATTCTTCGGTTAATCGTTCTCTGACAGCATTAGAGGAACGTGAGGGTCCGGCAACTTTCCCGCGCGGCTGGGTTCGCCATGCGTTTCACGATATGACGCTGGTGGGGCGCGCCAGCTACCTGCTCAAACATGCGGATGAGCTGGGGTATCGGGCTTTTGAAGAGGCTGGGCGCATCTTTACCGAGTCCTTTATTTCGATGCGCGACGAGCTTCGCGTCTCCCGCCCGGAGATCGACGTTGCGGTTGAAGCCTGCCTGGCACACGGGGCCCTAGGGGCGCGCATCGTTGGAGGCGGTTTCGGCGGCGCCGTGATGGCTCTTGTTAAAACATCCCGACTTGAGGAAACAGCTCAGGCGATCGCCCAAGCATACGCCGAACACGGGTACGCCGAGCCTCGTTTTCTGCCGATGGTTGCCGGTTTTCCTGCGGATTGTGATTGGCTCTCGGAGAACTTTAGATAAATTTCACCCTAACTCATGTCATGATATTTTGAGGGTTGTTTATACTCTGTACAACCTCTACACTGTATTTCAAACCAGTCACCCAAAAATAAAGGAGAATCTTATGGGTTTCGATCCGAAGAACATCGTCGAGCAGGGCATCGACAAGGCAAAGAACCTCGTTAACGACAAGGCAGGTAAGGACGTCGTCAACGACGAGCACACCTCGAAGGCCGAAGAGGTCGTCAATGAGAACGTCCAGAAGATTACCGATAAGTTCGGTAAGTAAGACTCTAGTTCAGAATTCCCCGCATTCATTTTTCATGATGCGGGGAATTTTTCTGTATTCGAAGGCCTTTACCAGCAGATTCGTGATTCTTTCGCCCTATGCTGGAATTATTGTCTCAAACGCTCTGTTTTTTTGTAGTGTTAGACAGCCCGCATGCAGCTCTGTTGCTTTTACCCCGATGGGTCACAGTAACCGCGGCGGGCTCCCCTATTGTGTTATACCTTTGGAGATCAAAATGCTCGAACGTCAACAAGCAACCCAAGAAGACGCACGCAAAGTTCAGGAAGACGGCGGAGTCGTCATCTATTGGCGCCCTGGATGCCCCTTCTGCGAGCGCCTCGATTCGTCGTTAGGCGACCTGGGCAATCATGCAACCTGGGTCAATATTTGGGAGGATCCTCAGGCGGAGGCCCATGTGAAGAGCCTCAACGACGGCAACGCGGTTGTTCCCACGCTCGATACCGGCGATATGCATTTCGTAGTGGCTGACCGACAAGCCCGCGAAAAAGCCGCAACTCTCATTCGCAACACTCTTTCCTAAACCGCCGAAGGACTCCCCTATGCCGCGTCCACCGCTGAACCGCGATACGACCCTTTGCATTTCCCTGTCTGGACGACCGTCAAACCACGGTATCAAGTTCCACAATTATCTGTACGAGAAACACGGCCTTGATTACCTGTATAAGGCGATGACAACCACGGATATTGAGGGTGCTATCGCGGGTGTGCGCGCCCTGGGTATTCGCGGATGTTCCGTTTCTATGCCCTTCAAACAAGCGGTTATTCCGCTCATGGACGAGGTCGATCATTCGGCGCAGGTCATTGGGGCGGTCAATACTATCGTCAATACGGACGGGCACCTGCACGCCTACAATACCGACGTGATTGCAGTAGCTTCCTTGCTGAAATCGCATGCCGTTGATCCTAAACTGCCGTTTCTTCTGCGCGGTTCAGGAGGCATGGCGGCGGCCGTTGCGGGTGCCTTCTACGATGCTGGATTCCGGGCAGGCACTATTATCGCTCGCAATGAGGATGCAGGCACGGCGCTCGCACACCGGTACGGGTATGTGTGTGGGCGCCTGAACCCGGCGATCTTACCGCTCCAGTGATTGTGAATGTTACCCCGATCGGTATGTCTGGCGGTGCCGAGAGCGAGCAACTGGCGTACCCGCAACCCACGATTGAGGCGGCGTCGGTGGTATTCGATGTTGTGGCGATGCCTGTGGAAACCCCGCTGATTCGTGCCGCTCGCGCTGCCGGTCGTGAGGTTATCACGGGCGGCGAGGTGATTGCTTTGCAGGCGGCTGAACAGTTCCGGCTGTATACGGGTGTTACGCTTAGTCCCCGATGACATTGCTCAGGCTGAGGCGCAGGCGAACTAGCCTGTACAAGCGTTCCTCTGGGTGCAGTTCGTTGATCGAGCTGCACCCATTTTTTGTAATTACACATCCTGGGTTTTAAGTTTTCCACAGGTGGGGATAAACATGGGGAAAACCTTACATGCCTGTAATTTCGAGATGATAAAGCCTTCTGTCCACAGGTACTTACGGGGTACTAACATACGTGAAATTACATCACTGTAGTTATTCACAGTGTGGAAAACTCATGTGGATAATCAAAAAAATACAGGTGTTTTTTTCTGTGTTTTAGCAATCGGTGGAGCCGCAGTATCCCGCCCCTGTCCCCACAGGGAAAATTGGGATGCTGCGGCCCACCAAAAATTAGTTATCCACAGGTTTTTCGAGTATTACCTTTGGATACTTCGTGTGCGCTGAATAATCTGAGGCGCTAAAAGCGCTGCCGTGGCAAGAGCACCGACCGCAAAACCGCCCGCGTGAGCCTGCCAGGAAATCCCGGGAACGAGGAAGCCAAAGGCAACGTTCACGGCAATCATAATCATGAGGGCCCGTATATTATCCCGTTCACGCAGAACCACCATAATCACCAGGTAGGCACCGATCAGCCCGAAAGATACCGCCGGATGCGCCCACAACCTCCGCCGTTGGATCGTCCAGAAGAAGCACGCCGAAAGAACCGCCTACGATGGAGAACAGGTATACGAGCAGATACCGCCACCATCCCATCATCTGTTCTAGGGCAATACCAAAGATGTAGAGGGAGAGCATATTCATCACAATATGCGAGTAATCGTTCTGTGAGTGCAAGAAACCACTGGTCAGCACGCGATAATACTCCCCCGTGAATTCGGTGTAGTCCCATTTCAGGGCAAACATGGAATACACCCAATACTGCGGGATGATGAGCTGAAGCAGATATACCACTACGTTAATCCCGATCAGGGTGTATGTTACGTAGGGAACGAACCTGCGCGGTGCGCGCGCCTGATATTGGCGTCCATATAGCTCTCGGTAGCAGTCAGGACAGATCATCCCGACGTCCAGATTAATTTGGCATTCCCCGCAGGCGGGACGCATGCACCGTTTACACCGTGCATAGCTCACACGGTCGGAATGCCGCGGGCAGGTGGGCTCCGTCTGAGAGCTATTTTGCTGTGGATTAGATGGGTAGTCCACGTTTTTCCTTTCATACGCTCTTACTCAGTCCCTCGGTTCCCGTGGTTTGGCTCATGGATGCGAGAAGAACGCAGATACGGTGAAGGACCCGTCCCGGTTGCCCAGGCGGGTCCTTTCCCAGCACGAAATTAGAGTTTCTTGATGTCGATTGAAGAGATAACGACATCCTTCACCGGGCGATCCTGTGCACCGGTTTCAACGCTTTCAATAGCGTCTACAACCTTCTTAGAAGCTTCGTCGGCAACCTCACCGAAGATGGTGTGGCGACCGTTCAGCCAAGGAGTCTCTGCCGTGGTAATAAAGAACTGCGAGCCGTTAGTACCGGGGCCTGCGTTCGCCATTGCGAGCAGATAGGGCTTAGAGAAAGAAAGCTCGGGGTGAATCTCATCCTTGAACTGGTATCCGGGGCCGCCAATACCCATGCCGAGAGGGTCACCGCCTTGAATCATGAAGTCCTTGATAATACGGTGGAACACCACATCTTTGTAGAGCGGAGTGTTCATGACCTCGCCGCTGCGGGGGTGCTTCCACTCTTTAGAACCGTCTGCCAGACCGATAAAGTTCTCAACGGTCAGCGGTGCATGATTGCCAAAGAGATCAACGACGATATCACCGTAGTTGGTGTGAATAGTTGCTTGAGCTGTTGCATTAGTCATAGGTCTATTTTGTCATGTTGTCTCTATGATGCGCTAGAAGCCGCGCTATCACGGCGTCACGTTAAATTTAGCCTGCTGAGAAAACACGGGCGGTTTATCAGTATTTTTTTAGCTGAGGTGAGGGTTTCAACAAGCATTTTTCAGGGTAATTCCTTATGCTGAGAGGTGAACATTTACCCGCGTACGTGAGGTATTGCGGTATGACTAATGGAGGTTCACGATGTTCTGCAAGAAGCGCAAGGCTCGTAAAGCCGCGAAGAATTCGGCTGTCGTCGCCGCTATGGCCATGGCAGAGAAGGCCGATGACCTGAATATCCCCGGGCACGCAGATATGTTTGCTGAGAAGCTCACCGGCAAGAAAAAAGCCATGAAGAAGGCTCGCAAGACCGCCTCGAAAACCGCACGCAAGGCCCATAAAGAGCTGGCACGCATCGAGCGCAACGGCGGTAAGCGCCCCCGTAAGGGTCTAGCCCTGGTGGGTCTGGTTCTTGCGCTGGGCATTGGAGGCATTGCCGCCTACAACGCGGCCCGTCCGGTTGAAGACCCCTGGAAGAGCGCCTAGTTACCCTCTCCCCCATATCCGAAAAGCCATTTTCTTGATTCCCTTGTTCTCACGGCGGATCGCAGAAGATGGCTTTTCTGTTTTAACGTTCCTCACTGAGGTCATATAAGTCTGATGCCAAACCAACGTGCGGACACGTAATTCACTGCGTACGTCCAGTGGGTTCTAAAAGCTTCAAGATGGCAATCGAGGCGAAGAGAGCCGATACCAGCCAGAGGAGATCTCCCCAGCCGAAAGGTCGAAAGAATGCGACGCCAAAGCCCGTGATCATCGCGGATGCTGCCGCCAAGATTACCGAAGTAATCAGCGGAACACGGCGCGGCAGAAAGAAGTGGGCAGTCCATAATAGGGCCATCAGGAAGAAAATGGCAGATAGTCCTCGCCACCACGGTTCCAACTTGGCTATCCCGGTATCGTCCGAGGTGACAACTGCGGCTACCCAGCCGATGATAACCAGTGCCACAACGGTCACGGCCATAAGACCTGAAGCCACGCGGGAAATGTCGTTATCCTTTTTCATCATATCGGTCATCAAGGTGCTCCCATCGCCCGGGCAGAGCTTCTATCCCACTGTTTATACCTATCACGGTTAGATCACAAAGGGCGGCGCCAAAAGCATCATTGGACGGGTATTGGGCTGAATATTCAGCGCCGCAGCAGATAGAGTCTGCTGAATTATCTGGTGAAGAAGACTATTTCGACAAGGATAAGTCATATGCACAGCAGAAGGCTAGTAGGTTCGGTATCGTGCAGATACACATTCTGACCATTAGCCCGTTTTATATATGAGCAAGCAGGCAGATATAACAAAGAGGCCTCAGACATAACGTCTGAGACCTCTTCTGAAAACTAGTCCGGCGACAACCTACTCTCCCACACCCATCAAAGTGCAGTACCATCAGCGCAAAGAGGCTTAGCTACTGGGTTCGGAATGGAACCAGGCGTTTCCCTCTCACTATAATCACCGAAACGTGGAGGCGAGGGGACTCGAACCCCTAACCCTCTGCTTGCAAAGCAGATGCGCTACCAATTGCGCCACGCCCCCGCGGTGCTCTACTACTATAAACTACTTTTTATAACGTAAGCAAATCCAGCAGAGCGTTTCTTATGAGAAGTACATCACAAGATTTACAGACCCCTAAAAATTGTTTCCTTCACACGAATGTGCATTTCTTTGAGCCCCTCCAGCGTAACCCTCTGTTCACGCATATACGTTTGAGCCACATCGACGAGATCTTCGGGATTTCCATCAATAACAATAATCAGGCTGTCCTTCTCCCCCGACTTACGGCTGCTGCTTTTTCCTGAGGTATCGTCTATCCAGCGTGCCGTGAAGCTCTTCAAGTTATTGAATTCCTGGGTCTCCATAGCATCCTGAAGCGCCATAGTTATCAGATTCAAACGCTCGGCACCCAAAACCTGAATTGAAATATCCGCGGTAGCACCCGAAGGAACCTGAAGTTTATTGCGCTGTACGGTATATTGCACTCGCATTCCCTGCGAGAACTGCGCGTTTTGCAGGGTTCGCAGATTTTCCTTGATCTTGTTCCATGCGCCCTTCGTGAGGCTTGCATCGACGTTGAGGATATTCGAGTCGTTTGTCTTTCTGAATGCTCAACGTATCAACGGCATAGCGAGGTACTGAAACCCCAAGAATTGTTCCCCACTCAGCTTCGGATATTCCTTGTGGGGCAGGAATGGTCATAGCTGCTTCATTATCCGAGGGTTCAAGAGTAATGGACTCGGGGTGTCCATATTCCCACAAAGCCGAAAGAGCACGTGCGGTACCGGCAGAATCTTGTCGCCCACGACTCGTTATCGAGATACGCCCAACAAGTTCAAGATCATCCTCGGAGTTAGCGTCCTTGTTCCGACCCTGAATCGTAAATTCTTCGACCTTGAGATAGGTTCCGTCAATATTCTCTCGAATATCGCGCTCCCATTTTTCAAGCTGTTTCCTCCGCGAAACAGTCGCCGCCGCCTCATCGCCTAATATTCCGGCACGGGCAAACTGGGGCATCATCGCAACAACGTCGGCAGCCACGATGCATCCCGCCGTCAGCAAAAGCGAGCGCCTGCTCAGAGAATTCACGCGCTGAGGAACATATTTCTTCCATCCGCTAGACTGAGCATCTTTGTGTGCAACATCGTTATTTTCCGCGTTCTGCGACATTACGATATTCCTTTCACCGGTGAGTGAGATTCTACGTTTTTATCTCTACTCCCAGAATACCCAATACCCTCGCAGAAGAACTCATCAGGGTTGTCGCATCCGCTTCACATCACATGAGATTACGTTCAGGCAGATTAGTACGCGCACCATAACATTTAGCTGTGGGGCAAGAATTACTGCAATTCTCGCCCCACAGCTTTGTCTTCGGATTATCCCTAGGCAGATTCAGCTTTTTTTGAGCTCTCTTCATGCTGCCCGGCGTTGTTTTTGTTCAAGTGCCTCGTTCTGAGTGTCACATCGGCTGCCGCAAGTTCGGCAATACGGATTTCCCCGGTAGTGGGGTCATCATAGGTGACATATTCAGGATGCCCCTCGATCTCAGTACCGTCATTTACGTGAGTCTCCGATATTAAGAAACCGTGTGCACCTAAAATTTTGGCGACCCGGTCAATATCTTGAGGGGTTGGTGTATGGTCTACCACACGACGAATGTATTCGTTAATGCGTTGGTCACTTACATACGCCTCGCCGCGAGCGGCACGCGACTGCATAAGACGACGCACAACTTCTTGAAGCTGTTCGTCAGTCAAACGCATTTTCAAAATTGCCATAACCGCTGCACTGGTCTTGAACAGGAACGTCCTTCGCAACTGACACTGAGCCAGTCAACAACACGCGAGATGATGTTTTTATCCGGCATCGGATACCTCCTCTATACGTTCATCATATCTATCTTCAAGCATGTATTTAGTGACCTCCACCGGTCACACCAAAGATATTCCACCCAAAAGTATGGAAGATGAAATCTTTGGCGACCCACAGAATGCCAATAAACACAATTCCTATGATGATAGCAAATACAACGCTCGCGGCAATCTTTTGAACCGCGACTAGGAGGCTGAATCTCGATAAGTTTACCGTCTGCCGTGTACTCGGTATCCCCCGCCAGCAAGCGCATTCCAAAGGCGTAGAGTGCTGGCAAAACCGGCACCCTAAGAAAAGCCCGGCAAGAACAACAGGGACGATCTTTTCAAACAATTCGAAAAGAGACATTATGCACCCGCCTTTTTCACGTGCCGGAGAGGATAATCTAGGAATGTCTTGATCATCGCTTTGGCGACTCTCAAGAGTTTCGTCCTGAGTCTCCTCTGCCTTGCTGTCATTCTTGCTGTCGTTCCAATCGGCGGTCACGTTCGATGCGTCCACAGCATCCTTCTGGGAATGGCGCCACATCCAGATACTAAAGGCCAGCAGGATCAAGAAGACAACCAATTCACCCACGTAATGAGTGTTCGTCAGGTTGTTTAGTCCCGTACCAATCAGCCACGTAATAGCACCGATAGCGGATGCGGCGGGAAGAGTAATCACCCAGGCGATCACCATACGCCCGGCAACACCCCAGCGTACTTCTGCGCCTTTACGACCCAAACCGGTACCCAGAATTGAGCCGGTAGCAACATGGGTGGTCGAAAGTGCCATGCCAAAGTGCGAGGAGGTCAGAATAATTGCTGCGGAGGCTCCGTCGGCGGCTACGCCCTGCGGGGTATCAACTTCCACAATGCCCTTACCCAGAGTGCGGATAATGCGCCAGCCGCCCAGGTAGGTACCCAAGGCAATGGCTATGGCACAGGATGCTTTGACCCAGAACGGGATAGCATCGTCGTCTTTTACGGTACCGGAAGCAACTAGGGCTAGGAAGATCACGCCCATAGTTTTCTGCGCATCGTTGGTGCCGTGCGCCAAGGACATAAGGGATGCGGTGCCCACCTGACCCCAACGGAATCCGTTGGTCTTCTTATCATCAGATACCGGCGAGGCGACGCGGTATACCAGCCATGTACCCACCGTAGATACAAGAGCCGCTACAACCGGGGACATCACGGCGGGAATTACGATCTTGGAAACAACGCCTTCCCACTGCACACCATTGAGCCCCATAGCGGCAAGCGCGGAACCGATCAAACCACCGAAAAGAGCGTGGGAAGAACTGGAGGGAAGCCCAAAAAGCCAGGTCAGCACATTCCAGAGAATACCGCCTACAAGGCCGGTAAAGACGATCAACATGAGATCGGCGCCGTTGGTACTGATATCAATCCTGTCAAGGTTTACCAGCCCTTTACCGACGGTTTTAGCAACCTCAACGGATAGAAAGGCACCCACTAGGTTCAGCGATGCTGACAACGCCACCGCTGTCTTAGGCTTAAGCGCACCGGTAGCGATGGAGGTCGCCATCGCGTTTCCGGTATCGTGAAAGCCGTTTGTGAAGTCGAAGGCCAGTGCCGTCAACACCACAATCACGAGGATGATAAGTTCAGTAGTCACATTTTGATTATGGAATGTCTCGCGTAAAATCTAAAGTATTCTTCCCCGAAACGAAATAACACTTAAAACAACATAAACCAACACAATGCCTGTGGGCTACAATGCCTCATCTTGACCTAAAAACCCTGAGAAATAAAGGATATACGGATAATAAATCCACCATATATCACGAGCCTTTTTCCATGGTTTTCTGTGGTTTATAGCGTTTCTAAGATTCTCCCCAACAGCAGGTCTCCCTCATGTATAACACGTGTTCATCTACTGTTCATGTAGATGCGAGGATTTATGACGCAGCGCGATTATAAGGTTTGTAATTCCATCTAGGAACACTACATATTTGAGAGAATTTAGCGGAATTTTGGTATGAACGAAGGACCCCTGAGTTCCATACTCGGGGTCCTTTTCTAAAAACTAGTCCGGCGACAACCTACTCTCCCACACCCATCAAAGTGCAGTACCATCAGCGCAAAGAGGCTTAGCTACTGGGTTCGGAATGGAACCAGGCGTTTCCTCTCACTATAATCACCGAAACGTGGAGGCGAGGGACTCGAACCCCTAACCCTCTGCTTGCAAAGCAGATGCGCTACCAATTGCGCCACGCCCCCGCATTAGCGGAAAATCGCTATGAAGTTCTAAATGGAATCTGTAGATTCCTGCCAGGCCTGACGGACCTGCTGCGACTGAACCTTTTTGAAGCCCAGAAATGCCACGATCGAGACAGCCGCAAGAACAAAGAGCTTTTTCATAGCAACCTTTCGTCATGGAGAGTGGGCGTACCAAGACTTGAACTTGGGACCTCTTCGTTATCAGCGAAGCGCTCTAACCGCCTGAGCTATACGCCCTCCCATTCCGGCGGAATTCTCCGCAAGAACGAAATATAACTATACAGATGTTTTACCCTGTTGCCAAATCTCTTAGATGTGCATTACAACACAGGAGAAACCCCATAAAATTAGAAAAACCGGGGAGTATCACTCCGATACTCACCCCGGTCGATAACGCACAAAGACGGCGGTTTTAGATACTCAGGACTATCTTATGATTCGTCGCTGAGGGTCAGCGTAATACCACCCACGAGCTTAGCGGCCAAGTTATACAAAATTGCGCCGATCATACTCAAAAGCGTGAAGATAACGGTGTTAATGACCGACAGAATAGTCGTTGCCAAAGCCACCTGACCGATATTGACCATCTGGGTAATATCAATATTGGTGTTACCGGTACCCATGGAGGTTAAGATCTGGTTCACGCCGGTAAAAGCACCCGAGGCCTGCAAGAAAAGCCAGAGGATTACCGAAGCCACAATGGTCACAATGCCCAGAGCCATAGAGAGCAGGAAGACCATCTTCGCAACCGACCAGGTATCAATTCGCTGAACCACCAGACGAGCGCGGCGAATACGCGAGCGTGGAACCGGGCGGATAGACTGGCGTCGTTGTCCCTTATTCTTAGGACGCGCGCCATTGGCGGGACGCTTCGCAGAACGCTGCTGTGATGAACCACCAGGCTTAGATGCGTTGCTTTGCCGGTTAGAAGCATTCGTACCGCCCGCAGGGGATCCCTGTGCTGCGGGTGCCGTTTGTTTTCCTGGAGCCGACCCCTGTGGGTTTGCGCTCATTAGTTACCTCCGTCTACATCGGTGGATGCGGTGGTTGGCGTATTTTCTTGCGTATCCACCACCTCGGAATTTATCACAGATTCTTCTGTGGCTTCCACCTCAGCGTCGTCTTCTTTCTGTTCATCTAGCTGGCGATCTTGGTTACGAGCAATACCAATAATGCTATCGCCCTTACCCGGCTTCGCAAAGATAACGCCCATAGTGTCGCGTCCCTTGGCAGGAACTTCGCTCACATTGGTGCGAACAACCTTACCGCTCTGCATCACCACGAGCACCTCATCGTTCTCAGATACGATCAGGCCACCCACAAGAGCGCCACGGCCTTCCACAAGCTAGCAACCTTAATACCGAAACCGTTACGACCCTGAACGCGATATCCCTCAACATGAGTACGCTTGGCGTATCCGCCCTCGGTCACTACGAACACGAAGGACTCAGGGATAACAACCTGTGCCGAGATCAGTTCATCACCGTCACGGAACTTCATACCGGTCACGCCCGAAGTCGAGCGCCCCATAGGACGCAGAGACTCATTGTTAGCGTGGAAGCGCAACGACATACCATTGCGCGAAATCAGCAGAATATCATCTTCGGGGGAGACGAGGAACGCAGAGACCACTTCGTCATCATCACGCAGGTTAATCGCGATTAGACCGGCGGTACGGTTCGTATCGTAGTCGCTCAGGCGAGATTTCTTGACCAATCCGCCCTTCGTGGCAAGAACCAGGTACTCGGCATCCTCATAGGTCTTCAGGTCCATGACCTGGGCAATATGCTCATCCGGCTGGAATTCCAAGAGGTTCGCCAAATGTTGTCCCTTGGCATCACGCCCAGCCTCTTGCAGTTCATAGCCCTTGGTGCGATATACGCGCCCCAAATTGGTAAAGAACAGAATCCAGCTGTGCGTGGTGGTCACGAAGAAATGCTCCACAACATCGTCGCCGCGCAGCTGAGCGCCTCGAATACCCTTACCGCCGCGATGCTGGCTGCGGTACTGGTCGCTGCGGGTACGTTTGATATATCCGCCGCGGGTAATCGTCACGACAACTTCTTCCTCAGGAATAAGGTCTTCCATCGACATATCGCCGTTGAAACCGCGCAGAATCTCGGTGCGGCGGTCATCGCCGTAGCGATTCACGATCTCGCCTAGCTCCTCGGAAATAATCTCGCGCTGGCGATCTTCAGAGGCAATAATCGCGTTGTATTCCGAAATGAGGCGCTGCAGCTCGTCGGCGATCCTGAATCTTCTGGCGTTCCAGAGCCGCCAGACGACGAAGCTGCATATTCAGAATTGCCTGAGCCTGCGCTTCATCAATATCCAGGAAGTCCATCAAGGCCGAACGAGCTTCATCGGCTGTGGGGGAGCGGCGGATGAGTGCAATAACCTCATCCAGAGCGTCCAGAGCCTTGAGCAGACCGCGCAGAATATGCGCTTCTTCCTCAGCCTGACGCAGACGGTACCGAGTACGACGCACAATCACGTCCATCTGGTGGTTTACCCAGTGGCGAATGAAAGGCATCAAGCGAGAGAGTACGCGGCACGCCATCTACAATCGCCAGCATATTGGCGGAGAAGTTCTCCTGCAGCTGGGTGTGCTTATACAGGTTGTTGAGTACAACCTGGGCACGGCATCGCGTTTGAGTACGATCACGAGGCGCTGACCGGTACGGCCTGAGGTTTCATCACGCAGATCGGAAATTCCGGTGACTTTACCTTCCTTGATGAGATCGGCAATCTTAATCGCCAGGTTATCGGGGTTTGCCTGGTACGGCAGCTCGGTCACCACAAGGCAAGTGCGCCCGTGGATCTCTTCGACATTGACAACCGCGCGCATCGTAATGGAACCGCGGCCGGTACGGTAAGCATCCTCAATACCCTTAGTACCCAAAATGGTGGCACCGGTGGGGAAGTCCGGTCCCTTAATACGCTCCATGAGGGCGCTCAGAAGCTTCTTCATTCGTGGCGTTCGGGTTCTTGAGGAACCATTCCACACCTGCGGCAACTTCACGCAGATTATGCGGAGGAATATTGGTTGCCATACCCACGGCGATACCTGAGGAACCGTTCACCAGAAGGTTCGGGATGCGCGCCGGCAATACCGTGGGCTCAAGCGATTTACCGTCATAGTTAGGCTGAAAATCGACGGTATCTTCATTGATGTCACGCACCATTTCCAAGGGCGATAGGTGCCATCTTCGTCTCGGTATAACGCGGAGCCGCAGCGCCGTCATTACCGGGGACCCGAAGTTACCCTGACCGAGCGCCAGGGATAGCGCATAATCCAGCTCTGGATCAGGCGTACAAGGGTATCGTAAATGGCGCTGTCGCCGTGGGGTGGAATTGACCCATCACATCGCCCACCACGCGAGCGCACTTATTGAAGGCACGATCGGGTCGATACCCGCCGTCATACATCGCGTAGATGACACGACGATGCACAGGCTTGAGTCCATCACGCACATCGGGCAGGGCGCGACCGATAATAACCGCCATTGCATAGTCCAAGTAGGAACGCTGCATCTCGGTCTGCAGATCTACCTGTTCAATATGACCGTGGGGATCGTCAAGCACAATCTCACCACTATTTGTGGTGACCTCGATATCTGGGTTTTCGCTTTGGTTTTCTTCACTCATGAGTTTTTCCGTTCCTCTGTGACTCTCTCGCTTATATTCCGTTTGGGAAATATAGCCAACTGGCTATATGCCAAACTCTTTAGATATCGAGGAATCGAATGTCCTTGGCGTTCTGCTGAATAAAGTCGCGGCGGGCTTCTACATCCTCACCCATCAGAACCGAGAAGATCTGATCGGCTGCAGCCGCATCCTCCATCTTCACCTGAAGCAGGGTACGGCGTTGAGGATCCATCGTGGTATCCCACAGCTCGGTGTAATCCATCTCGCCAAGACCCTTATAACGCTGAATGCCGTTGTCTTTGGGTAGACGCTGATTCTTTGCCTGACCGCGCGCTAGAGCCTCATCTCGCTCAGCATCCGAGAACACATAATCATGCGGGGCATTTGACCACTTGATGCGATACAGCGGAGGCTGTGCCAAATACACATATCCGGCTTCGATAAGCGGGCGCATAAAGCGGAAGAGCAGGGTTAGCAATAGGGTGGTGATGTGCTGACCATCCACATCGGCATCGGCCATAAGAACGATCTTGTGGTAACGAGCCTTCTCCAGGTCGAAATCGTCGCCGATACCGGTACCGAAAGCCGTAATCATAGCCTGAATCTCAGCATTGGAAAGGGCTCGATCGAGGCGGGCACGCTCCACGTTGAGGATCTTACCGCGCAGCGGCAAAATGGCTTGGCTATTTGGATCGCGCCCCTGCACTGCCGAACCGCCTGCGGAGTCACCCTCCACCAGATAAATTTCGGAGATCGACGGATCCTTTGAGGCACAGTCCTTGAGTTTACCGGGCATGGAGCTGGTCTCCAGCAGACCCTTGCGCCGAGTCGTTTCTCGCGCTTTACGTGCCGCCATACGTGCCTGTGCCGCCGTAATAGCGCGGCGCACCACATCTTTGGCAACAGCAGGGTTACGATCGAACCAATCGGCCATATGATCGTTAATCTCGCGCTGGGTAAAGGATTTTGCTCGGAGTTACCGAGCTTCGTCTTCGTCTGCCCTTCGAACTGCGGCTCGGAAATCTTAATCGAAATAACCGCGGTCAGACCCTCACGCACGTCTTCACCGGTGAGGTTATCGTCTTTATCGCGCAGCAGTTTATTTTCGCGAGCATAACGATTCACCAGAGACGTCAGCGCAGCACGGAAACCCTCTTCGTGAGTACCGCCTTCGTGGGTGTTGATCGTATTCTGCATAGGAGTGCACCGACCTTTATAAGACCCGGTCCATTGCATAGCCACCTCAAGCGCCATATGGCGCACGGTGTCCTCAGCCTCAAAGTAGATAATATCTTCGTTAATAACGGTTTTTGAACCCGCGTTGAGGAAGTGCACGTAGTCGAAAAGACCATTATCGTAACGATAGGTGACCGTGCGGTACCCTTCGGCGTTTGCGCCTACACGGTTGAGGGGAAGAACTTTATCCTTTTCATCCTCTTCTTCGGCAACCCTCATCGCCCCCCTCAAACTGGTCACGCTCATCGGTGAGAGAAATTGTCAGTCCCTTGTTCAGGAACGCCATCTGCTGGAACCTAGCACGCAGAGTCTCAAAATCAAACTCAACGGTCTCAAAAATCTCGGGATCAGGGTAGAACGTCTGAATAGTACCGGTCTTCTGAGAGGCTTTACCGCGGCGCAGGGGACCATCAGGAATACCACCGTTAGCAAAAGAAATGTGCCAGGAATAACCCTGACGGTGGACTTCGGTTATAACCTTTTTGAGAGCGCATTAACGACAGAAATACCCACGCCGTGCAAACCACCGGAAACGGCATATCCGCCGCCGCCGAATTTACCGCCAGCGTGAAGAACAGTCATAACGACCTCGACCGTGGATTTATGCTCAGTTGGATGCTCATCCACGGGAATACCGCGGCCATCATCTTGAACGCGCACGCCACCATCGGCCTGAATTGTAACTTCAATATGACTTGCGTAACCTGCGAGCGCCTCATCTACGGAGTTATCGACCACCTCGTAAACCAGATGGTGTAGACCGCGTTCGGTTGTCGAGCCGATATACATACCGGGACGTTTACGAACCGCTTCCAGACCCTCCAAAACGGTAATGTCAGATGCGCCGTATTCATGGGGTTGTTCAGATGTCACGAGTGCGTAACTCCTTGGGGTAGATCTCATGCCCGGTGATGTATCACCGCTGCACCTAGATGAGCGCAGCATCAGCATATTCTCTACTATTCTACCGAATTTCACGACTTTACGCCCATATTTTGAAGGGTGTGGAACGGCTTATTTCGAATATACAGCCTTCTAAGGCTTTTCTGAGCATACTCACCCCGGTATGCGGTGGGGGATATATACCGTACCGTTATCTTTCGTTTCCGGCGATTTAGGGCCCCTTATGACGCAAAAGGTGTCAAATAAGCGGGTTATCCGTAAGTGTCTCGTACCCCTCGGCCTCCCGGTGCTCGTTTAGGACCGCGCGATGCCCAGCGCCCGTTATTCGGCCCGTAAATACGGATGTTCGCCACCACGCCTTCACCAAGCTCACGCGCGAACATCTGCACAATTTGATTACGCATGAGCCTAAGCTGCGTTGCCCAAGCGGTCGAATCACACTGCACATCGACCACGGCATTCTCAAAGCGCGTGGGTTTAGCGTGTGTGGCAAGTTCGGGCCCAACGAGTTCGCTCCATCGTGCCATGACGCTGGAGACCGCCACAGGTTCTTTCCACCCACGAGAACGAATCAGATATGAAATCACGCCGTCAAGCGGCTTCGGATCTCGAGAATCTTCTCCAGAGGCGGTATAGCCGCCCAACGCGCGCATATCAACCCGTTGGGCGCGAGGTTTTGCTCCTTTCCCCGGTTCGACACTCATGGCAGATCCAAATTCACGAAGAATCTTTTTTGCAGAGAATGCGTTGAGTCGCCCCTCGCCGCGGGCGGCTGCGGCGGCGCGCATCCGTTCTACTATGGCGGCGGGGGCATCGACCTCATCACGATAGTATTCTTGCTCGGGATCAAGTGAAGATTCTTCATGATTCGACGGTTGCGTGCCTATTTCCTCACCGTCATCCCAGAGTTTCTCGCCCATGAGGACAAACCTCAGTCTGCAGGTGAGTCTGTGGTTTCGGGCGCATATTCGGCGTGAGCGGCACTCACCCGCACTAAGCGGTACGTCCCCAGCTCCTCGGGAATATCGCTCAGCACGGCGCTGGTGAGCAAAACCTGTTCTGCCTGGGCTACCAAAGCACCGAGACGGTGACGCCGTTCTGAATCTAGCTCGGCAAAAACATCGTCAAGAATAAGAATGGGGAAGACCTGGGGGAATCAGTCGTCGGCACGATGCACAAACCAGGAAGCCAACCGTAAAAGAAAGCGCAACCGACCAGCTTTCCCTCGTGAGAGGCAAATTGATCGAATAGCCAACCCGCCCAAAAAGCAGCGTTATATCGTCCCGATGCGGTCCTCACCAGAGTCACCCCGCGTTCCAGTTCGGCGGCACGACGCTCGCGCAAGCGCTGCGCCATCGCATCTTTAATATCGTCGATGCTCATACGCGAAACATGTTCGAGCCCTCGCTCGGTGATCTCGGGAAAACCGTCGAATCGTAGGTAAATGAGATGTCCTTTTGACCCATCGGTAAGCCCGGCGCAGGCGCGCCTCAGGTGGGGGAAGCAGAAGCCATAGAACACGAAATCGTGCTGCGAGGAGCCGTGCCCCTAGCTGAGCCAATTGTTCCGACCACACATCAAGGGTGTGCATCGCGTTTTCATCGTCTGCCGCCAAGGAACCGCGGCGCTGCAATGTTTTCAACAGCGAATTGCGCTGGCGCAAAATGCGTTCGTATTCCTGACGGTACCCGGCAACAACGGGTCGCAGCGAAACCAGCTAAATCATCAATAAAAACGGCGTCGCCCCCGCGGGTTCACCCTTGACGAGCTGCAAATCTCGGGCGAGAACAACACGGTGCGCGTAATCCCTAGGGCTTCGCGGGCGCGCACGGGAGCGGCTCGATTAATGCGCACCCGATTACTCGCCCCGGGTGCTATCTCGAATTCGGTGACCGTTTGTTGTGAACCGCGTACCGTGCGCACACGAATATAGGCTCGGGATGCGCCCACCCGCACGAGCGGACCATCATGGCTTACGCGGTGCGAGGAAAGATTCGCGGTGTAGTCGATAGCCTCAATAATATTGGTTTTTCCAACACCGTTAGCCCCTACGGTAACTCCGGCGCTTAGCGGCAAATTAAGAAGGGGGTAGGTGCGGTAATCAAGAAGCGAAAGATGATCAAGATACACAATACCCCCTTCTATAAAAACGAATGTTTATTCTAATTTTCTATCGCCCCGTGCCGAAACGCACGATTAGTTAGCGGGCAAGCGAATCGGCTGAACCAGGTACCGGTAGCTAAGATCTTCTTCACTCAGCGGTTCATCCTGACCGGAGAGCACAGCAGGTTTAGGAGCCCTCAGTAAAGGAGAAACGTACAAAATCGGTATCAAAGGCTCCCAATCCCTCCGAAAGGTACGTGGGGTTGTATGCCACCGTAATTTCGTGACCGTCCAGCTGCGCGGGCATCGATTCGGATGCGCGAGCCTCATCGCCACGCCCGGCATCGATCGAAACCCGTCCGTCTTCGGTGAATTGAAGGCGCAGGGAGTGTTACGTTCCGCCACGAGGGAAATACGGCGCGCCGCCTCCGCCAAATCTGATGTACGGACCACAGCATGAACCGCGGTTTCGGTTGGGAAGAGGGCACGAAGATTCGGGTACTGACCGTCCATGAGAACACTCGTGGTTCGGCGGGATCCCGCAGAGAAACCGATAAGATCGCCATTTTCAGGAAGTGCGATAGAAAGCTCTCCTGAGCTTGAGAGGGTACGCCCCACCTCGGTCATGGTTTTGGCCTTGAGCAGAACCGCAGCCTCAATCTCAGGATTCTCAGGGTTCCAGGTAATTTCGCGCATTGCCAGGCGGTACCGGTCGGTAGCAAGAAGAGTCATGGTTGAACCGGAGATTTCCAGGCGAATACCGGTAAGCAACGGCAAAGTTTCGTCTTTGGAAACCGCGATCTGAACCTGGGAGACAGCTTTAGCGAACTCCGCGCCATCAACGGTACCGGAGATCTGCGGTAGTTCGGGAAGCTCCGGATAGTCCGCCACCGGCATACCCGCTAACTGGAACTTTGCGGAACGACAGGTCATAAAAGATTGTAGAGTCATTAGCCACGAACTCAACGTCTGCATTAGGCAGCGAACGACAAATTTCGGCAAGCATCTTACCCGGTACTAAACAGGTTCCTTCCTGCTCTACCGACGCCTCGATCGTCTGCTTAGCGCTAATTTCATGATCGAAGCTCGAAATAGAAACCTCACCACTTTCAGCTTTGATGAGAAGGCCGTTGAGCACGGGAGAGGTGGGACGAAGAGGTAGCGAGCGTGCGGTCCAACCAACCGCCTCGGCAAGTACGTCACGTTCAACGGTAAATTTCATCAAAGAGCCTTTCGGTGATGAAGCAAACGGGTTTGGAAAACAACGATGATGAGCTCATGGATGCGTATGGAATTGAGAACCCGACATCGTGCGTGTGTAGTTTATGCAAAACTGCATAATCCATCCTACCGGATACAGGTTCGTGAAGGAGAGGCTACAGGATAGTTCCGCTCAGAGGGTTTAGAAAATTTTGTAATTACATCTTTAGGAAGGTAGATCATGCAGGACAGCTTCAGAAGGTTATGAAAATTGTAATTACAAAAATCTGGTGTTGTTACCTCACTACCATAGTCAAGTCAGTTGGATACTGCGTTCGATTGGACCTGCGTGGGTGTACTTCATGTTATGTGAGGGTGTTTTCTTTAAAGTACAGTAATGTTAATAACCCCTGTGGATATCGTGGAAAAACCAGAGTTTCCGTAAAAATCAAGGAAATCATCTGTGGATATTATGGACAAAATTAGCGTTTTGAGGATGTATTGGTATGGATATTTATACATCTACTTTCGTCCACACATCATGAATAATCATGCACTTAATATCCACTTAACACCCCGGTTTAACACACACGTTATCCACAGGCTGTTTAAACCTTGAAATTCCGGGGAACTACCGGCTTTCACGCTGATCCTGCTTGATTTTGTTCGTCAAATCGGTGACCTGGTTAAAGGTAGTGCGTCGTTCGGCCATTTGTGCCCCTACCTTCCGTACCGCGTGCATGACCGTTGTGTGGTCGCGGCCGCCTAATTCCTGCCTGATGCGCGGCAAACGACATATCCGTAAGCTCCCGCAGTGCATACGGCAATCTGACGTGCATTTGTGAGGGTTCGGGTGCGGGACTTTGACCGTAAATCCTCTAGAGTCACATCGAAATAGGAAGCCGTGGTCGCCAGCACTTGCCCCGAGGTAATTTCGGCGTCGCCCGCATCTGTAATGAGATCCTTGAGCACAACTTCGGCTAAGGCAACATCGACGGGCTGTTTATTAAGCGAGGCGAATGCCGTTACACGAATGAGCGCGCCCTCCAACTCGCGGATATTCGCCGTAATATGCGATGCAATATATTCCATCACATCATCGGGAACGTTGAGCGATTCGCTCTGTGCTTTCTTACGCAAAATAGCAATACGAGTCTCCAACTCGGGAGGCTGAACATCGGTAATCAGACCCCACTCGAAGCGTGAACGCATACGCTCGGCGAACCCGGTGAGCTGTTTTGGCGGCAAATCAGAAGTAATCACAACCTGCTTTTGGTGATTATGCAGGGCATTAAAAGTATGGAAGAACTCTTCCTGTGTATGTTCTTTACCCGCCAAAAACTGGATATCGTCGATCAGAAGCATATCGACATTGCGGTAAATCTGCTTGAAAGATGACCCCTCATCGTCACGAATCGAATTGATGAAATGTTCGTGAACTCCTCAGAATTTACGTACCGCACGCGCAGGCTCGGGAAAAGATGCTTGGCATAGTGCCCGATCGCGTGTAGGAGGTGGGTTTTTACCCAGCCCCGAATCGCCATAAATAAAGAGGGATTATAGGCTTCAGTGGGGACTCTGAAACAGCAAATGCTGCGGCGTGTGCAAAGCGGTTAGACTGACCAATCACAAAAAGTATCAAAGGTGTAATTTGGGTTCAGACGTGCCGAAGAATCCCAACCGGAATCCGAAGAAACAGCGGTATGAGTATCCGCGGGTGGGGAAGAAATATCCTCAGTCTCTGCAGGAGAAGAAATCGGCTGAGCGGGAACGGCAGAGTCCACATGCTGCGGCGTGTGTACTTCGGAAAAATCGGTGGGGGAAGGGGAAGAACCTGCGGGCGCTCGGCAAAAATGGCGGGATCAACTCGGTGACGCTGCCGGTGCATCGGCAACGGGCACATCCGCAGTTTGATGAGGTGGTACAGGGGTGTGGAGCTCGGCCTCAACCTCATGAAGTGGGGGCATAGGAGAATCGTCTTCGATCTGCGGTATCGAAGGCGAAACCGTCTGAGATGTTTGCGCAAGCGATTCATCAATCGTGAAAGCCTCTGATACACCGGGACCAAAAACGGTGGTCAGAGCCTGTTGGAAGGGTGCCTTGAGCTGAGACTGAAAAATATTGCGGGTTAGTTCACTGGGAACGGCAATCAGAAGAACGGTTCCCACGAAAGCCTGAGGCTGCGCAAGACTCACAAAACCACGTAGACGCTGAGAGACCTCAGGATTCGCTTGCAGAATGCTTATGACCTGTTCCCAGCGTTTCTGAAGCTGTGTGTGCTCAGCGTTCATCAGTGATTCCCCTCGTAAAGATGACAAAGATATGTACAGATTCTACCGTAGGTTATACACATCATAAACAGCTTATCCACAGGAGTTATACACAGTGTGGAAAAAATGTGTCTTTCCTGAGGATAAACGGTTGAAAAATTCTTGAATTTCGTTATTTTTCCTTGATATATCAAGGAAATTAAGTGTATAACAAGGATGTGGAAAACTGTGGATATGATGTTTTTGAAGACGTTGAGAACATCTGTGGATAGTCTAATCCCCACAACCCTGGGGATAAACCTCGGGGTTATGTGAGGGGCGGATTAACTTGCTTTGCAGCATAGACTCTTCTAGAGTTGTTCTGTTGTATGTGTACCGCCTACCTCGAAGTGTCGAGGTACCATCGGGCACGAAAAAGCTTAGAAATCCTAGCCAGCGGGTAGGATTTTGTGTCCAAGGAGATAAGTATGAGTAAACGTACTTTCCAGCCGAATAACCGCCGTCGTGCGAAGAAACACGGTTTCCGTCTTCGTATGCGCACTCGTGCCGGTCGTTCTATCCTGTCGAACCGTCGTTCCAAGGGTCGTTCCAAGCTTTCGGCATAAAGAACTCAGCAAAACCCGCTAACGCATTCGTGTTAGCGGGTTTTCCACTACAGGGAAGGAAAACGTGCTGCCAATCCAGCACCGGATGCGCACCAGCTCCCAATTTTCCGCGACTTTTCGTTCCGGTACCCGCTCAGGGCGCCGGAACTTAGTTGTATATACGGCTCAAAAACCCGGAAATACAACCCGGATAGGTTTCATTGTGTCAAAAGCCGTCGGAAATGCTGTGACTCGTAACCGTGTTAAACGGCGTTTGCGTGAACTCGCTGCCGCAACCGTTAGCACCTACCCGCAGGGACTATATATTGCCGTGCGGGCGCTTCCCGCATCCGCTGGAGCGAACTGGGAAGAATTACGCGCAGACTATCAAGGTGCCCTAGAATCCTCCCTGAAAAAACTTGACCGTCAAGATCAACGCTGCAATGTTGAAAACCGTGGGGGAAGGGACTATGAACCATCGTCGATGTGATGAGCGTTTTCACCCTCATCACAGCAGCACACATCATCCCCACATACATCAGCTTGATCCCGATGAACGCCTCGCACAAGCGCCCCATGAGTTTGTGCATCCGGTATCTTACATGCGGTCTACACCTTGCCGCAGAATATTCTGATTGGGCTATTAAGGCTTACCGTAAAGTCGTATCCCCACCTATGGGGATGTGTGCCGATATTATCCGACCTGCTCCGCCTACGGGTTGGAAGCGGTCACCACTCACGGAGCCCCTCGGCGGTCTCCAGCCTGACCGTGCGGCGCATCCTGCGGTGTAATCCCTGGGCAACCGGCGGAGTCGACCCTGTCCCGCCCGGAAAACGGACCTTTACCCCCGGTCAGGAACCTAAAATTATGCTCCTGAACCATCCCCTAGAAACTCACTCGAACAACCACCAACGGTTGTCGAGATTCCTACAAAGACTTAGCCGAGTCATAAGGAGAAAAACTCCCGTGAACATTTTTTTGACATGATCCTTTTGGCCCTTTAAATTGGCCGTGTCTGCGGTGCTGTGGTTCTTCCACACGATCTTTACCAGTATTGGTATGGATCCGTCTTCGGGCTTTACCTGGGTGCTGTGCATTATCTGCCTGACTCTCGTGATGCGTGCCGTAACCATTCCCCTATTTATGCGCCAAATTAAGTCGATGCGCGGTATGAACGCCATGCAGGGCGATATTGCAAAGCTGCAGGCCAAATACAAGGGTAAGAAAGATCAGCTTTTCCCGCCAGGCTATGGCGCAGGAGCAGATGGCACTATTTCAAGAAGCACGGCACCAGCCCCTTTCTCATCCTGTATGCCGATTATCGCGCAGATGCCGATCTTTTTCGGTCTTTACCAGGTGCTCATGGGTGTTTCCGGAGCAGCTGCTAAAAATGAAGGCATTCTGCTGCTTCCCGCGGAACTGGTTAAACAGTTCAACGAAGCCTATATCTTTGGGGCACCCATCTTTCTCGACCATGATGAACCCCGGCAACGGCAACCATGCTGCCACCGTTGCTCAGGCCATCATCATGATTCTGCTCATGAGTGGTACCCACTCTTCATCCAGAAACAGCTCAGCGCCAAGAATATTTCCGAGGCAGCCAAAAAGCTCCCCTGATGTTCCGTCAGCAGCAGATGATGATGTACGTTTTTCCCTTATCTTCGCGGTGACGGGCATTAACTTCCCTCTTGGTGTGATGTACTACTGGACTGTCTCAAACTTCTGGGCCTCGGGCAGCAGTGGTGGGTTATCCGCACTAATCCTACTCCCGGTTCCCAGGCTGAGAAGGAGCTCAACGAACGCCGTGCCGCTAAAGGTTTGCCCCCGTTGGGAAAAACCAAAGAACAGCACGAAAAAGAGCTTGAGGAAGACGCGTGAGCGATGCCGCCGCAGGCCAGCGTCAGCAACCCATGAGTAAGAAACGCCAGAAAACAGCAGCAGCGTGAAAGGCGGCGGGCAGAACAAATTCGGGCAATAAAAACTCGAATAAGCCGAAACTCAACTAAACACAGCATCGATAAATCAAGGAAAACCATGACTGAAATATTTGAAGAAACCGCAGAATCGCCGAGCACCGCATCGGAAGCTGAGGCTGTCGAAGAAATCGACGAAATCAGCATGATTGAGGAAGAAGGGGATATAGCCGCTGACTACCCTCGAAGAACTTCTCGATATTGTTGATCTTGACGGAGATATTGATATTGAGGTGCGCAAACCAGCGCATCTACCTCTCGGTGGTCAATGATGACGATGGGAACGAAGATCTGCGCCACCTTGTCGGTCGCCGCGGTGAGGTCTTAGACGCTCTGCAGGAACTCGTGCGCCTGTCGGTTCTGGCCGCCAGCGGCAACCGTTCGCGTCTTATTCTCGATATTGCGGGTTACCGTGCACAACGTCGAGAACAGCTCACAGAAATAGCCCTCGACGCCGTCGAGAAGGTGCGTGCCTCCGGCGAAGATTTCCACCTGAAGCCACTGGGCGCCCTATGAACGCAAGGTTGTACACGATGTGTTGCTGAACAGGGCTCTACAGCGAATCTGAAGGCGAAGGCACACGTCGCCATGTGGTGATTTCCTCCGGAGGCGTAAATGACGGTTCCGTGAAGGTCAAGACCTTGTAGCCGCCACCGCAATTTTTGGTGATCGTCTTCTGCACAGCGCCATGTGGAACATTTGGCGACGACGGGGGATTGAGCGCGGGCTCATTGGTCCGCGCGAAGTACCGCGCTCTGTGGGCTCGTCACGTGCTCAACTGTGCCGCTGTGCAGGAATATATCGCCGAAGGCGCATCCGTGGCGGATGTAGGCTCTGGAGCGGGTCTGCCGGGGCTGTGTCTGGCTATTGCCCGCCCCGATCTCATCAATCACGCTCATAGAGCCTCTGGAAGCGTGTGATATGGCTTCATGAAGTGGTTGAGGATCCAGGCCTGAGAATGTAAAAATTTGCGTTCCCGGCCGAGAGCATGTCGGGCAGGTCGAGCCGATGTGGTGATCTGCTCGCGCCGTATCTGCGCTGGTGGGTCTCGTGGATATTACCCCGCCGATTTTGCGCGGTACCGGTGAGCTTCTGGCCTCAAAGGCGTTCTGCACGGGAGGAAATCAAGAAGGCTAAGAAGAAACTCAACTGTTTCGGGGCTCGCGAGACTGAAATCCTGACGGCGGGGGAGGGGCTGCTGGATGAGCCCATACAACCGTTGTGCGAGTTACACTCTAGTCTCGATAAACTCCTGAAGCTGCTGAGTTTATAGGGGCTGAAGAGACATGCTAGATGTATCTTCAACCCTTTCTTATGCTCGTTGCCCGATAGCGAGAGAAAAGAGTTTGCAGGCACGCAGAGATGAAGTGGAACTGTCAAGGGCACCGTAGTTTTTCGTGAATGTGGGAATACTATAGGCAATAGAACTTGTATAAATCTTCCATGAGAGGTTGATAATCGGTTCATGATGCTGTGCTGAGAGTGAATACTGATAGAAATCATAAACTTCGTGAAAAATACGAATCCCTGACAACTGGTCGAGGGTGCACGTGGTATATCGCTGTTTTGACAGGTAATTCTAAAGAGGAACGCAGACTGAGATAGCAGTCGGTGTTTCACGTGAAACATCCCGGATGCTCCATTATTCAATGTTTCACGTGAAACATGGTGTGCGTATCTCTATCTGGCGAGAGCATCATCAACCATCAGCATCAGGCGCGGAGGATATATGACGATCACCCCCGGTGGCTCGACGCCGCCTTTACCGCCCAAGCCCCCACATACACGCGTCTTTACCATCTCGAATCAGAAGGGTGAGTCGGCAAAACGAGCACCGCCGTGAACATTGCGGCCGCCCTTGCAGAAGCGGAATGAACGTTTTGGTCATTGATAACGACCCCCAGGAAACGCTTCGACGGTCTCGGTATTGAGCACGGCGTGAGCTCCCAGCACTTAGTAACACTCTGATTGACGATACTCCGCTTTCTGACATAGTAGGAGCGCCTGACCTCGACAACTCTGTGGTGCACCCGCGAATATAGACCTTTGCTGGGGCAGATTGAACTTGTTTCGGTCGTGGCACGTGAGAAACGCCTAAAAACGCTCTGAGGACTATATCTGGAGTGGCGTGCCCAGCAGGGGATGGACGGCTCGACTACGTATTTATCGACTGCCCGCCGAGTTTGGGACTGCTGACCGTTAATGCTTTTCGTGGCGGCAGAGGAAACTTGATTCCTATTCAGTGTGAATACTATGCCCTGGAAGGTTTGAGCCAGCTGCTCAAGAATATTCAGATGATCTCAGAAAAACATCTGAATCTCCAATCTAGAGATTAGTACGATTCTGCTGACTATGTACGACGGACGTACCAATCTTGCATATCAGGTAGCGGAAGAGGTTCGGGAACATTTCCCAAAGGAAACCTCCAGACCAAGATTCCGCGTTCTGTACGCAGTTTTTCGAAGCACCGAGCCACCAACAGACCGTTATTAGCTATGATCCAACGTCTACCGGTGCCAGGTTTGACGTGAAGCGGCGCAGGAAATTGCGCCGCTAAGAGGAATACGGAGCATATAGATGCTCTGAAATATCGGCATATCAGATTGGTAATTACCCTGATATTATCCATAAATAAACTTTTTGAGATTTATATCTAGGGAAATACCGAATCTTTCTGAGCGTAGATTTTACGGTGCTGCAAGGTTCATATGAAGTGTAAGCGGCATGCATGAGAGCGGCAGGAAAATTTGGTGAGGAAGGAAAACATGGCAGAGAAGGACGGGGTCTCGGAAGGGACTGGGTGCCTCATTCCCAATAATACGACGCCTGCTGTGACTGCTTCCGATGTTGCCGAGAAAGAGGCGGAAAAGGTAGCGGCGACTCGCAAACCTCAGCAGGAGGAACAAGCCGCCGCATCCTCGGCAAAAACGCCCGAAGACTCGCAACGTAAAGCCGGAGCCGCAGAAAAATCTGCCCCGAAAAAGGAACCGTCTGCGACAACGAAACGCACAGAACAGCAAGAGAATAGCATCTCTTCGTCGCAAAAAGGCTACGGATCCGAAACCTTAGGAATCTTCTGCTGAGACTCGGAAACCTTCTGGTTCATCGAAGCCGCAAAAAGGTTTCATGATTAAGATGCCTCAGTCTTTAAAGCTCCTGCCGTGAAAGCGGGGAGAAAAAGAAGAGAACGTACACGTCTCTATCTGCTCTTTGTCCGCATCGCAGCCTGTGCAGAAATGCAGATGTTTCACGAAACATTGTCTCCAGCCTCGATAGTTCAGAAGAAGAAACCTCGTATGGATATGGGTGCGGACTTCGCAATACGATACGTTAACACGCCGCCCGGTCGACTTCTTCTTTGTGAAGAAACGAGCGAAGCTGAGGAAGAGGATAACAGCAACCTCGTACCCGTTCCTGAGCTCTGCTCCGCAGAAATCAAAGTTCTGATATTCACCCGAACCGCAAACAGCCTCGCGTTGATTTTGATGAGCAAGACATGGCTGAGCTCATCCATTCGGTTCGCGAGATTGGTGTCTGCAGCCTATTGTGGTGCGCCCTTCACGCGAGAAAAATGCCGAAAAATATGAGTTAGTGATGGGCGAGCGGCGTTGGCGCGCAACCCAGGCTGCGGGTCCAGAAACTATCCGCTGCCATTATCCGCGTACACGCAAGATATTGATCTGCTTCGAGATGCCTGCTGGAAAACCTGCATCGTAGCCAGCTGAATCCCTATTAGCAGGCGTCGCATATCAGCAGCTGGAGAGAGTCGGTACCACCCAGGAGCAGCTTGGTAAAGCGTATTGGGCGCTCCGCCCACAGATCTCAAACACGATTCGTTTGCTTAGGTTGCCTCCTCGTACAGCGCAGGGTAGCGGCAGGCGTTATCGCTGCCGGGCATGCGTGTCCCCTGCTGACTTTAACCGATCAGGCAAAGATAGAGACCATTGCTCAGAAGATGAATGAAGGCTTTCTGTGCGTGCCGTTGAGGAGCTTGTTCCCATGCGAGCGAAGCCCGGCAGATAAAGAGCGGAAAGACCCCGCAGCCACAGAAGCATCACGAGCGATTGACTATATCGCGGATGCGTTTGCTGACAAACTGATACCCTCGAGCCAAGATTGCCTGCGGTGCTCGTAAGCGGGCAAGATGACTATTGAGTCTACTAATGTCGAGGATCTCAACCGCATTATTCGGGTTCTGGGACTCTGATCGAAAGGTTCTTAGTCCATGCGATAGCTTAGAAACCCTTCCCTCATAGCTACTGGGGGTGGTGATACCACGAAACATCACCACAGCCCCTGTATAAAGTGTATATCCGGTGTGAGCATCGTGGGCGTTTTACCCGCTGTCTGCCATTGTCCTCGGATAAGAAGAGCTCACAGAGGTCTGGAGCACGTGAGAAACGGTAGGTATACGAGTCTTGCGAACCCCACAACGTATGCATATAGCAGAGCAGGGGAGCGGATGAACTAACACGAACCCGAGCTGAAGGTACCGTAAGCCTGCGCCTCCTTTTGGATATTGAGGATTACAAGGGTATTTATCGAGACAGGCTAAAAGCCTATGTTTTCGACACGATGAAATGGTTACAGGAAGAACTATGCCGAAGTCATGCAGAGATTCACGGATAGTATCTTCATAAGATATTCTTATTCTAGACAAACCCTCAAAAGTCATAAAGTGTTTGTAGTCTGTAAACAGTTAGAGTAGAAGAAGGTGCGGATGTTTGCGCGAAACATCCACACCTTCTATGGGTTTTGAGGATGAAGGCTTGAAGAAAACCTCACTTGATGTATTCTCAAAAATCAGCAATGAGTGCCTGTTTGGGACGAGCGCCTACGCCTTCTTTACAACCCGCCCATCTTTCGAAAAGGTAGATCGCGGGGATAGAAGTAATGCTGTATTCCATAGCGGTGTCGCCGCCTTCGACACTTACCTTCACGACATCGACCTTCCGCCATATCTCGGCGGCGATCATCGAGGACTGGGAGCGACGCGCGCGGCAAGGACCGCACCACCTGGCCCAGAAATCAACGATCACTGGTTTGGAATTTTCCAGAACCTCAGCCTTGAAGGCGGCATCGGTTACCGCTTTGCATTGCCTGCATTCGTTTCTCCTGACTAAAGGTTTTCGAGGTAGTGCTGTGCGTCGAGTGCTGCTACCATTGCACCGAACCCGGCGGCGATAACGCCTGACGGTAGGTTGATCAATAGCGACGTCGCCCGCGGCGAAAACGCCGGGCAGAGAGGTTTTTGACGAGCGCTCCCTGAACTGCAATCGTGTTTCTGATCGGTAATTCTCAGCTGATCTCAACTATCTCGATACGCGATTAGACCGATGAAGCAATGCAACAGTCCTGTCGAGCCTCATCGCGGTAGCGCCAGTAACGGTATCGGTCAGAACAATCTTCCAGCTTTGGAATCGCCGGAATCTTGCCTACCACGGAATTCGCGAGAACTTCAATCTTTGGGGTTGTCGAAAACGCGCTGCTGCATAACACGGATGCGCGCAAAGAGTCACGGCGGTGGATCAGGGTGACCTGATGCGTAGGTGGTGAGGAAGAGTGTGCTTCCAAGGCAGAATCGCACCGCCTACCACCGCTATTTTCCTTTTATCTTTGAAGAAGAATCCATCGCAGGTTGCGCACCACGAGACGCCATAGCCAGAGAGCGTGTCCCCACCTTCAACACCCAGCTTGCGGTACTGCGAACTGGTCGAGAGAATAACGGTTTTGCGAGGTGCATGGAACCGTCGGAGAGAATAACCTTTCTTTAATATCGCCGTCGAGTTCCAACTTTTCGACATCCTGGTAGCGAATATCCGTGCCGAAGCGCTCCGCCTGGGCACCGAAATTGGTCATGAGTTCGGGTCCCTGAATGCTCTGCACAAAACTGGGGAAATTTTCGACCTCGGTTGTGGTCATGAGAGCGCTGCCGGGGAGAGGGAACTCGCGAAGAGTACCGGCTCAAGGCCGGCAGCGCGGCGTAGACGGCGGCAGGGTATCCTGCAGGTCCGGAACCCACACAATACGTTGTGGAATCCTTCTGATCGCCCTCAGAAGCCGTTTCGGGATTTTTCTGGGGGTAGAGGATGGCAGGTTCAGACTGCCGAGAGCGGCGCCCGAACAGATTGCCCAATGTATTTTCAGTGCTCATTCTTCTCTTCCTCGAATTTCTTCTGATAGTCGCTCAACGCAACAATATCCCCAATTATTCCATTCTGGAAGCGGCTAAGCCATATTGACTGGGGTCGAAGCGAACATGCCACCGAAGAGATGACGTTTTGTTCAGGGCTGCACCTGACGGAGAATACGGCGGGAAGCCTGAGAGAGCGAGATCGAGGTAGAAATGGCGCATCCCCACGTATGAGGACGCGCCACTGTTGAGGCTGTACGCTACTGGCCTTTCAATCTGCCAATGCGCAGACCGTAGCTGTAGCCCCGCGATAGGCTGCGAGAGCTGGGTGCTTCATCGAAGACGATGATGATGTAGCCGCCCTTATCGGCAGACTGCTTGTCCTTATCCAGCTCAACCGTGACGTCCTGCCCAGAGAAGCTTCCCTTGCCAACTTCGGTGGCACCGCTCATCGAGGCTTGGGTTATTGGTGTATACGGTGAAGGAACCGCCGGAACCGCCCGTCTGCTGAATAGTTAGCTTAGAGACAACCGTGGAGACCTAGTTTAGCGGCAAGTCTGAATCTTTGACAACACCACCGAAGGCGGGGCTACCAAAACCATAGCTGGACCCAGGTGCTTGAGGGGGTTACCATCGGTCAGTGCGGAAGACCGGAATCCATATCCGCCATAAAGTTAGGAGTTTGCTCGGCACCAGACGCGATACGGAGGTAACCTTTACTGGCGCATTGAGAGGCGCTGGGATGCTGACGGGGATGCTTCCTCAGATTCCGTAGACCCTGCCGTAGCGTTTGTGCTCGCCGAGGCTCTTGCTTTAACCGATCTCGATGCGATTCGACCCCAGACCGGTCAGCGTGGTGAGTACACCACCGGCAACAATGACCAGTAGAAGCACGGCGAGCGAAGGCACAGCCCAAGTTCCGCGGTTTGTTCTCGTCTCGTCGTCTTCATAGACGCCGTCATCGTTCGGTCCGAGACCATGGGTGCAACAGTTCATCGAGGGGATCTGTGAGACCCAGGCCTTTTACGGCGCTGATAGCGGAGGTTTTCGGAAACCCACCATTGGAATGTTCTCGTAGTTTGCGGCGCGGCACCGGTAAGGCTTCGTCACACGAAGATTTTCGCACCGAGTGCCTCATCAGGATTGCTGTCGGAGAGACCGATAGGGTTATCAGTAGCCGTAAGTCAAGCAAAATACATCCGGGCGGCTATGAGGTCACCAGGTGTTATTGCCTTTCGGGGCGATTCCCATATCGAGGAATCTGAATCGCTGTAAAGCGGCTGTGACCGCCAGCGCCCGCGATCTCTCTCTCCAAAAGCAAGGTGGCTGCGCACGGGAGAGGCTCACCACCATACCGAAACCTTACGGTTCAGAATCTGGATCCCTACCTTCGAGGATCATATCTGATTCGGCGGTGATGATAATCTGTGCGGTGATTTCGTAACGTACGCAAAACGGTTCCGACCGAATTCGTTGCTGCGACAAGTTCTCTCCTGTCATGTATTTTTCTCGCCTATGCGTTTAGTAGGCCTTCCAAAGATTTTCACCCGGACTACGCCGGATACGTTGCTTTTAGCGGCTCAGGGCGGGCTGTACAGCATCTGCTTTGAGGCCCTCGCCGTGCGAGCGCTTACCTCTGCTCGCAAATGGGTGCGAAGAGAGCATCTGCCTTCACGCACGCGGAAAATCTTGAGCATCACCACATAGCTGAAGAGCATGGTGAGACCACAGATTATAAGGGTTATAACCGCTGAAATTTTGATGCCCAGGCGAAGTCATCAAGATTGTATCCGCCCATCACCCACAATACGGCGGCGGCAATAACTCGCAAAACATGCCGCGAGGGTAGTACGAGCGTACATGTTGATAATACGCTTCGCCCATAATACCCAAAGTCGCGGCGAATTTCGCAGTGCTGATGACGACCACGAAGAGGTTCTGTACCGGAAAAATCAGGAGAAACGCATACACGGTGTAGCGCGGGTCAAGTAGGGAGGCAACCCCACTCATAATGACCATAACACCTCGCGGCGTGAGAACCGAATGAGGAAGGGTGCGCGCATTCCTCTCGGCGCATGAGAGAACGCGCCCGTAGAGGAAGGGATATAGTCAGTGCAGGGTTCCCAACGCAGGTAATAGCAATGAGGCGCCCACTAACGGTTGCTGCAACCGGGTCGCTGCCGCTAAAGAGCACCGCCACGGGACCGGCGAGGGACGATAAGTGCGAGCGCACAGAAAAACGGCAGGGCAATACCGGCGGTACGGCACGCGTGCGAAAGGGCGTGAATGACGCTGTCGCCATCGTCCGCGATGGCGGAGGAAACCTGGCGCGGTTAAAGAGTGACGGCAGCGATGACAAATGCCAACGCCGTGAGCGAGAGCATTGAGGCGCAGTTCATGGCGGCCTGCAGACCGGGGAATCTGAACACCCATATCGGCATTACCGGGCGCGGGCGCTCACCGACGGATGCGGGCAACCGCGTCATATACATATACGACGAGGTTAGAGACGGCACCGGCGGCAAGGGTCCAAATCGCCAGACGAGATGCTTCTGCAATCCGATACCGCGCGCAGCTGAAGTCCGGCTTGGAGCTCGCAGCCGCAGCTTCCTGAGCGATAAAGAGAACGATAGCCTCGCAGTGCCACGCCCAGAGTTGCCGATCCGGCGAGTGGAAAATCGTCTGCATCGACGTCCAGTCTTGACCGAGCGGCGTGAGTGATTGATGGTTGTACTCCTGCGCCCTGAAGGTGAAAATAAAGACAAGAGCGCAGGCGATAGCAACGACGTTATTGAGTCACCGGGCGCCCACATGAAAGCCCTGAAGGCCTCTTTTCTGCGCGTTGAGTACCTGCCCAACGACCGTATAAAGCCCGTAGAAGAAGATTTGCGCAAACACCAGAACGAGAATATATACCCGAGTTCTTTCTGCTCGCGTCCGCGTAGAGCCCATAACGTTGATAATAGGATGGCGCACGCCAGCGTAATCGCTGTAATCAGACCGATGGCCGTCACCGTAATTGTTACGAGCTTGAAAGTATACCGTCTCGCCGCCGTCTTGGGCCTTCTTTAGCGGTTTTGATAATCTGGCGGCACGAGCACGGCGTTGAACACACCACCGGCAACCAACACGTAGATGAGGTTGGGAGCGTATTTGCGGTCTCGAAGACGTCACCTTACGGTCGAGAGGGCATCCAGCTGCCACCGTGAGAAGGATCGCTGGCGAAACCCCTAGAACACGGGAGCACGAGCGTTCCGCCGCCATGTCGGCGCTTTGAGCGTGCATCGGTACGTGCCAACTTCTTCCTGCGCGTGACGTTTAGAGCTGTGAGTATTAATATACTCGTGCAAATTATCTCGCGATGCGCCGTTCATTAGCCAGAAAGTGAGAGTTTCTGGCTGTTTCGCCAGGGTACCCACGCAACATCGACTGCCTCATGATCGGGGTCATGCTCAATGGCCATAGGCCGGCCGCCGGTAGTACGTGCAGTAGTGATGTACCGTTTTGGCGGATGCGCTGCCCACTAGACGTAAACCAGTAGTCGATATACCCGAGGGTAGCAACAATGTAACCGGTAATTCCGCTTTCTTCATTATTTCCTCGCTGAGCTGTTTCTCATCAGCTTTCTATGACCTCTTCAACATGTCCCTTTGTGGGTAGACATCACATTCGAGCTGTCTATTGCAGGTTATAGCGCGCAATGATTGCCACCGGCAGGTCGGGATCTATCGTAATTAATCATGAGCCCTCCCTGAAGAGACCTCTGCAAGCGCAGGCACCGTGGAAGCTGCGCGAAGGGGCGTATTTTGGGCGCGCGGTACGGGAAAACTCATAGTTCTACCTTATCCGATGCGGCGCTGTTTTGGGCCATGGTGCGGCTGATAGGAGCCCGCCACGTATGCTCTTGCCGCCAATATCTGGCAGGATTAAGAGCTGCGTCGCAAAAACTTGATGTGCTCTCAAACATCCGGATGCTGCTGAACCTCGGCGAACCTACCGCCAGGCGGGTTTTGACCTTTCATTCAGTCGGCAGGTCTGCGCGTGATGAACCACGCAAATACTCGGCGAGTTTACCGATTTTGATATGAGCTACGAACGCCACCCGCACAGAGCGAGCAGATTTTGAGCGCCTGAGAGTATATATGATATCGGCAAAGAATACTGGCACCATCAGCGCCTGCAAAAACTGGCGCTGTTTACGGAGGTAACGACCTACCGCGCGGAAGTGTACGTCGCCGATTCCCGCAAACCCACACGGTGGAATTCCGGCACCGACCTGAAGCGTCGATCCAATACGGCGACGATCACCTTATCAACGCTATGGTCGCCGTCTGCGCTGCTCGGGGAGATCGTGGACTCTTTCCACGGCACTCAAGATTTAGCAGAAGGCGTTTGAGAACCTCGCGCTCGCCTCAAGAACTTTTCCGAAAGACCCGCTTCGTATGATGCGCGCGGCACGGTTCGCTGCCTCGGTCTCAACCTCACCGTAGCGCCGGAAGTATTCGAAGCGATGCGGCAGATGGCATCGCGCATCGAGATTATTTCGGTGAACGGGTGCGCGACGAACTCCATCAAACTCGTCTGCGCAGATTACCCGCGCGTGGGCCTGAAACTCCTGCTCAGTAAACCGGGCTTGCGGACCATGTGCTCTGGAGCTGCCTGCCCCGCGCATGGAAATGGACCTCTTCACACCACCATAAAGACGCGCGTTTATGAGCACTCGCTCAAAGTTGGCGGAACAGGCGATCGAGAAGGAAACCGACGCTGACGGCTGCCCCGCGCCCGATTTTTGTGCTGCGTCTCGCATCGCTTCTGCAACGACATCGGCAAAACCCAAAACCTGCAGATCTCGAGAAAGACGCCCGGTATCTTCTTTCTGCGCAGCATCGATGGCTGGCGCACGCATGGTCACGGAGTGCGCCCCACAAGCTTCGATAACGACACCATCAAGGCGGGTAGCGCGCCCGTCGGAGCTCACATGCGTTTCTACGGCTACCGGGAGGCCGGGTGGACCGACTCGGCGGTACGTCGATGCGTGCGGGACGCAGGGGAGCAGCCGCAGCTGCCTCCACAGGCTTCGCTTGTCGGATGTCACCACCACGCGCAATAAGCGCATGGCGCGCCGCTTTGGCGCAGGTATGGGCCGATGATTTGGAACGGCGTATTGATGAGCTTCTAAGCCGCCCAAGAAGAGCTGGGATGCGATGCGCCTGTCCGAACTGGACGGCGAGCAGATTATGGCGGCGCTGGGTATCGGTCCCGGGCCTCTTGCAGGCGTATAAATTCCTGCTGAACCTGCAAGTCTAGATGAGGGTGAACTTGGTGAAGGAAGAAGCGACCCGCCGTCTGCTTGTGTGTGGTGGCAGGAACACGGGAGAGTCCCAACAATACGGCGGAATACTGCGGAAAATAGAATATGACGGAGACTACGGCACACAAGGTTCACTTCAACGCCTCTGTGAAGTAAATTCGACGTGTAGGATGGTACCATTGCGGCAGCGTTCGCCGCGCACGACAGCATATTCACCGAAAGGGCATTACCATGTCTCGATAACTCTGCCTTTTAATCCGACTTCTAACCCCGCATTCAACGGTTCTCAACCTCACGGACAAGCCCGTACAACCTATCGCCGTAGCACCGGTCAGTGACGCAGCAAACCCAAACTACGGCGGTGGCATATCTGCTGTGGTTTTCTTAGTTCTGGTATTCGTTGCAAGTTTTGTATCTGAACCAAACGGGTCAAGTGACTCTAAGTACCTGTGCTTTATTCCTTACCGGCTGGGCAAACTCGTTTGGTTTCTTATCGACAATTGTACTTTGTAATTTTGCATGTGCCCATCATTGATATTTTCCTGACACCCGGTCGCGAACCAACACCAACGGCGTAAACTCCTGTTGTCGTGAAGCAGCACAGCCCATTATCACGAGACCCCACCGCATTGATGAAACTGCATCTACCAGTCGAGGATGCGGGATTTTGTCTGAACGGAAGGTTGCGCGGGTGGGGAGGGTAGGCAGACTCCACCTGAATACATCACCCTGTTCCCAGGGTTATGCGTGTACGGAACTGTCTAAACTGCGTGAGCGCGTTATATACAGCGCGCTGAAACACTCACGAAGCGAAGGAAATATGTCGCAACAGGTTTATGAACCAAACTTTTCGCCCATGGAACTGTTCCGGCAGCCGTACTTTATGTGAACCTACATATGAACAGCCGAACGTTGGCTGTGGTTCGCAAACCGTGATTCTCACCATGTAAGCAAAGGTGGCTTTTTCTCGGATGCTGGGTATCCACAAGTTTTATCTGCGTCAGCCAAACGTCAGTTGCTGTTTACCTCAACGCTCACCGGTATAACCAGCCTGTTGACACCTATAGGTTTAGGTTGATGTCCGGTATTCCGCTAGGTCTTCTGGGTCTCAGCACCTTCTCATACGAGTCATCCTTCGAGTCGCCATCCCTCAACTTCGGACCTTCGCCCGTTCACATTACTAAACCAGAATTTTTAGTTCGCGACTCAGCTTCAGGATGTGCCCTGCTTGGCACCATGAGTGGTGTGGCGGGCGCATCCTTCTCTTTGCTGGACTCTGCCCGTATTCGTGTAGTATAGTAGAATCTGTGCGTGCATCCTGAACAAGAGGATGCTGCAACCGGTGCCACATGAATCTCCTGCCGCGGAAATCGGCATAGCCAAGTCGAGCCCAAAGGAGGGGTCGAATTCATGGGCGTGCATACGAATCCGCTGATGGTTATCCTCAACCCCGAGGTTGGAGGGACCGAGCGGTAGCCGTCTGCTCTCGTCGAAGTTCCTGGAAATCGTCACCAACGCTGGCGGCACCATCGACAACCTTGACATCTGGGGTCGCCGCCGTCTGCATACGAGATCCAGCAAAGAAGTCCGACAGGTATTCCATGCGGTTGTTAACTCACCGCGAGCCCCGAGACCGCCGCTGGAGCTCGACCGTGTTCTAAAACCTGAACGAGTCCGTTATGCGTACCAAGATCATCCGTCCGGAGGATCAGAAGGTCAACAAGACTCCAAAACCGCGACCCGATTAAAATGTCAGGTCTCTGTTACCTAGAGTTATATACTTGAATCCATCTGAGGAGGCGCATCACGGCAGGCGAAACCATTATCACTGGTGGTCGAATCTCACCAGCGACCCTGAGTTGCGCTACACACCCTCGCAGGTGCAGCGGTTGCAACCATGATTGCATCTACCCCGCGTACCTACAAACTGCGTCAAAACCGGTCAGTGGGAAGATGGGGAGGCACCGCCCTGCGCGTCTATCTGGCGACCACGCAAGAGAACGTCGCAGAGACCCCGGAAAGGGAATCGTGATCGCCCAGGCCGTTGAGTTCGCCTGTATGAAACGAAGGAAGCCGCGAACGTCGTACCAATGGAGATCGAGTCGATGAGATCGAACCTGCTTCAGCAGCACGCTACCGCCCAGGTAACCAAGTTCACAGCGCACCCTGGAGGCAATCCCGGCGGTCAGCAGGGCGGCAACTTTGGCGGTAATAACTTCGGCAATAACCCTAGTAGGTGGGAGTTTAATAATTCCGCGCTGCGCAGGGGCTTCGCCCAGCAGCAGGGTGGAACGGGAAATAATGCCGGATTCGTGGGGAGCCCAGAGCCCGCACAACCGGCACAGCAGCAGGCACCTGCGGCTGATCCGTGGACCACAGTCCGGCGGAACTATGATCAGTACTGAGCCGATGACGAACCTCCGTTCTAGTGAAACGTTCCGTCTCCCCAAACCAAACCATATATCAATCCATCCCGCGGTTAACGCCGCGGGCCCCAACCTAAAGGGAGCACCACGATGGCTAAGGGAAGGAAACTGCAAGCCCAAACCGGCAGAACTCTGAAAGCTGCTGATCACCGTTGGTCGATTACAGAAGACGTCGCCTTTTGCTACGTAAAACATCTCCCGATCGCGGCAAGATCCGCGCTCGCCGCGTAACTGGCGTGACCGTTCAGGAACAGCGCAAGATCGCTCAGGCAATTAAGAAATGCCCGAGGCTACCTGCTCTCTCACTTCCCGGCGCTGGTCAGTTAACGAGGCGAGTAACAAGTACTATGGCTATGATTATCTGACTCAGGAAGTGGTCCGGTTCATGCCGCTGGCATACCGCCACTGTTAAGAACGGTTATGCACGCACCACCTTCTTCCTCGCGGCTGGTTGCTTTGTGAATCGCCGGCGGCGAGAAGCAGGTTGAATTATCCGCGCGGCCCAGCAGGCCCAAAGGAAGGCCTCCTGAAGAAGCCTAGACTGCAGCTAAGTTTCTGCTCGCCTGATTGTAGTGGCACACAAGGCTGGTGCTGATGGTCGTCTCTTCGGCTCTGTTTACAGCAGATGCTATTGCTGACGCTATTGAAGAGGCAGGTCTGGCACTATCGACAAGGCAATGATCTACCCGGTTCATGACAAGCGGCACTGGTGAATACTAGGTGACTGCTCGTCCGGCAACGATGACGTCACACCACCCGACGCCGCAGCCGCTGCGGGGCGCACGCCGGCGCCCACCCGACCGACGCGACGTCTCTCATGTGTCAACCCCATCCGCCTTAATTATAGCGCGGGCAGAGCGCGTTCACGCAAACAATGTGTCACAACACCGCCCACAAAAACTATTAATCGCTTCGTCACCCTCCGAATGCCCCTGATCACACCCCTGCTCAGACACAGATTCGCACGGCACATAGTCCCCACATGCCTCAGGCAAAGGCACCACCGGCCATCCAGTGACTGCAGCAAGGTTCCAAGCTCTCAATGGGTATTCTCAAGATGGACCGCCATATCTGCCCGCATACAAATGACCTGGGCCCCATACGTCGCCCCGTATATATGGTATTGAGGAAGCCTAACAGAGTGTTTGAAAACGGACAATACGACGTGTCATGGTTCAAAGGCAGGAGGTATACGCGGGCGGTTTTTCAAAGAGCTGATATAAGCACCTGTTGTTCGACAGTCTAGAGCGAAATGAAGAGCGGGGTTCTTCCGCAGAGGTATTCCGTCATTGAGGACACGGGCGAGGCCACGAGCCGCCGCCTGCACTTTCACCACATCAAAACGATGATAAATGACCGCAGTTTTGATAGCCCCAGACACATCACAACGAGGTCGCCACACACCGAGGACCAACCCGCGCACAACACCCATACGTCAAAATGAGACGCAACCGCCCTGACCGACACGACGCGAGTTTGTCCACAGCATCGTGGAGGTTCATGTATCGTACACACCTGAACACCTATGGTTACAAAGTAAGTGCTGTACTACCATAGCATCTGCCCACCGGGCGTATCTGCACGGGTTTTCAGGTTCAGTGTACTGCTAGTCCTACGTATAGTCTCACTTCGTATACGGTCTATTTTAACTACAGTATCAAGACGTGGGGCGCACAACCCTAGATCGTATCAGGACTATTCTTGGAGATACTCTGATATAGCATTTATCCTATACGTTGGATAACTATTTATGAATTTTCTTATAGACAGTATCAATGTTTCACGAAACGGTATGTAAAAGATTGAGAACAACAAAAATCTAAGGAACTCAAAAATCCTATATTTCTCGAACGAGAACTGTAATTGACGTGGTATGAGCAACCTTAAACT
>BNJS01001707.1_pt1 | contig 133055 bp, 197 predicted proteins | sample 8540461 | NCBI WGS metagenome assembly BNJS01 (sample SAMD00202454, study PRJDB9452) | human saliva metagenome | isolation source: human saliva | place: Japan
GAATAGATCGTTGTAGAATTGAATCATTTTTGGATCTAAAGTCTTCATATACTTCAGCTCTATTTCCAAAACTTTCTAAATCTGGATAAAATTGTTCATCACTTGTTGTTTCTTCTGATAACAATTCTTTAGCTTTAGCGTTAGGAGTTGCATAGCCCAATAAATTCAGAGTTTTTCGCTGCATTTTTCTGGTTTTAACATAAAGTTAATAAACTTTATATGCAGCATCTTCATTTTTAGAAGTTTTTGGAATTACTATGTTGTCAAACCATAGGTTAGTACCTTCTTTAGGTAATGCATAAACCATATTTTTCATTTTCTTCCATAATTGATTTTTGCATCTCCCGAGAATACTACTGATACCCATGCTTCATTGTTAATCATAAGCATTTTTCTTCTCATCAGAGTTAATTGCTTTTAATATTTGGATGAAGTAACTCTAATTTTTCTTTTCTGCTAGATTTAAAGTCTACTTCATTAGTATCATTTACTGAATTTCCCTTCTGATTGAAGAGCAATTCCCATCATTTTCACGTGCACCATCAATTAATAATATTATTTTTCTAAACGTGCATCCCAAAGGTCATTCCATTTTTCAAATTTAAGATCTTCCGGAACTTTAGTTTTATCATAAAGTATTCCTAGAGTTCCCCAGAAATAAGGAATTGAATATTCATTGTTTGGATCGAAAACTTTTTATCTCTAAATTGTTCTTCAATATTATCAAAATCCTTCAATTTTACTATGATCTAATTTTTTAGTAGATTTAACTTTTTCATCTTTCTTTAATCATATAATCAGATGGAATTACTATATCATACGGTGTAGATCCTGCTTGAATTTTTAGTTAACATTGCTTCATTAGAATCAAATGTTTCATATACTACTGAAATTCCAGTTTCTTCTTCAAACTTTCTTTAATTAAACTCTGGATCAATATATTCTCCCCAGTTGAAAAATTGTTAAAGTTTGTTTATCACCACTATTTGAACTATTTATAAAATTACGACTATATAATAGTCCTAAACAAATAACTAAAATTGAAATTGCTGAAATAAGTAATTTTTTCATATTATCTTACCTCCCTTTTTAATTTACTAGTATTGATTACATAATAAATTAATACCGCTACAACAACAAAGATAGTTAAAACTGTAGATAAAGCATTAATCTGTAAGTTAATTCCTTGTCGTGCCATTGAGTAAATTTCAACAGAAAGTGTTTGGAATCCATTACCTGTAACAAAGAACGTCACAGCAAAATCATCTAATGAATAAGTTAATCCCATGAAGAATCCTGCCCAAATTCCTGGTGTAATATAAGGTATTACAATCTTACTTAATACTTGAGGATAAGTCGCCCCAAGGTCTATTGCTGCATCAACCATACTTCTTGGCATCTCATAAAGTTTAGGTAATACCATTAATACAACTATCGGAATACTAAATGCAATATGAGATAATAATACAGACCAAAAACCTTGAATACTATCTAATCCTGTGTGCTTAGAAATGAAAGTAAACATTAATAAGAATGAACATCCTATAATAACGTCAGGACTTACAATAAGAATATTATTCCCTACTAAGAAAGAATTCTTTTGTTTATTAGATTTTAAAGAATATATTCCTAATGCTCCCTAGTGTTCCAAAAAAATAGCAGAAAATAATCCGCAAAGTAGTGCAACTACTATCGTATTAATTACAATAACCATCATACGCGTATTTTTCAAATAAATCTACATAATGTTTCCAAGAAAAACCTTCGAAATCAATCATTGTCTTACCTGAGTTAAACGAGTAGTATGCTAGATAAATTAGAGGTATATATAATATTGCAAAGATAACCCTAAATATATTTTTTTGAAGTTAATTTCATTATTTTCTACCTCCAAAAATTAGTTTTGTCTTTAGTATTTGTAAGAACCATTATGATTCCCATTACTACTATTAAGAATACTGCGATTGTTGAACCAATCCCCCAGTTTTGAGTAACTAAGAAATGCTCTTCAATAGCTGTACCCTAAGTTGATAATTTTGTTTCCAGCAACAAGTCGTGTAATCATGAATAATGATAGAGCTGGAATAAATGTTACCTGAATACCAGTTTTAACACCATTAATACTTAATGGTAAAATAATTTTTAAGAACGTAGTTTTAAAGTCAGCACCTAAATCATATGATGCTTCAATTAAGTTTTTATTCATACCAGAAACCGAGTTATAAATAGGTAATAACATAAATGGTAAGAATATGTAACTTGATACAAAATAAAACTAAATGAATTAAATAGTAAACTTTGAGAACCTATGCCAATGTATTCTAGAAAACTATTAATTGTTCCATATTCACCAAAATAATCCTAAAAACGCATAAGTTTTTAATAAGATATTAATCCATGTTGGCAAAATAATTAATAGAAGTAACAGTTCTTTATACTTTACTTTTATTAATAGCAAATGCTAATGGATAGCTAATTACCAAACATATAAGTGTAATTAGAAACGCATACAGAAACTATATAATGTCATTAATACATATGTGCTACTAAAAATATCTTATAATTTTTCAAATGTGAAGTTTCCATCGATATCTCTAAAGAATAATATACTATTAGTAATATTGGAAATACTACAGTAACATCCACATTACATACGGAATCATAAAAAAATGAGCGTGTTTTTCTTATTGAACATTCTTATTCCTCCTCTTCATATGATTCAAGACGAGCATCAAATTCTTCTTCAGTTTCTCCAGGCACCATGATATGTATTGCTTCAGGATCAAAAATTTAAAGCTTACTGCAGCTCCTGGTTTTAGCTTGTTTTGTAGAATGAACAATCCATTCATTGTATTGATCATCAAGACAACAGATTTCATAGTGAACTCCTCTAAACAGCTGAGTATCTACTACTACACTAATTTTACCCTTATCAGCGCTTGTAATCTCTAAGTCCTCTGGACGAATAACTACTTCTACACGTTTATTTTTATCTAAACCAGCATCCACACATTCATATTGTTTACCGTAGATTTCAACTAAATAGTCATCTAACATAACAGCATTAACAATATTAGATTCACCAATGAAATCAGCAACAAAACGGTTTACCGGCTCATCATAAATATCAGTAGGTGTACCACTTTTGTTCAATTTTCCCATGATTCATTACGAAGATATAGTCACTCATCGCTAGCGCTTCTTCTTGGTCGTGAGTTACATAGATAAACGTAATCCCTGTTTGTTGTTGAAGTTCACGAAGTTCATATTGCATCTCTTGACGAAGTTTTTAAAGTCAAGTGCTGATAGTGATTCATCTAGCAGGATAATTTCAGGTTCATTAACAATTGCTCGAGCTATAGCAACACGTTGTTTTTGTCCACCACTCATCTCGCTTATATCGATTTTTCAAAACCAGCTAAATTAACTTGTTTAAGAGCTTTTTACTTTCTTATTAATTACTTCTTTCTTTTTCATTTTTAATTTTTAATCCAAAAAGCAACATTTTCAAATACATTCATGTGAGGAATAATGCATAATCCTGGAACACAGTATTTACATGTCTCTTATTCGCAGGTAGATCATTAACCACTTTGTCATCAAGTAGTACATCACCTGATGTTGGACTTAAAAATCCACCAATTAATTTTAAAATTGTGCTTTTTACCACATCCACTTGGTCCTAGTAATGTATAGAATTTTCCTTTTTCTATTTCTAAATCAATATTCTTTAATACATGTGTATTACCAAAGACATTGATACATTTTTAAATTCAACAATATTTGCCATTATTTTCTCCTTATAAATACGAATTAGTCGCTACAATTAACACTTCACATTCTTCATCAAATGGATTTGATATTCTATGTTCTGACGTAGCTAAAAATAAAAAAACTTTCATGGTAGACAATATACTCCTCATCACCTAATCTCAATTTACATTTCCCCTTTCAGCACATAACATAATGTTTCTGATTCAGAAGGATCAAATGTTTTATAATTACATATTTTTATCTAGTTTTAATATAAGAGATTCCATCTCTTTCTCATTTGATTCTGGAACCAACCAAGTAAGTTTATAACCTTCATCAGTTTCTTCATAACTAGTCTGATCTTCTAATGAATAATATACTTTCTGACTAGTACTCTCTCTTATCGAAAGAAATCTTTTAGGAGCACATCCAGAACTTGGAGTATATTAAAAAAGTTTCCATTGATGGTGACGCTAAATCACGCTCAACTTGAGATATATATCCCCTTTACTAAGGTCTGTACGTTCCCCCTAACTCTTCTTGGGTGAGGTTTTTGAATTCGTAGTCTCTTTAATCTTTCACCTATAGAATACATAACTTCTCCTTTCTATAGTTTAAACTAAGTTAATTTGTTTAATCAATATCTAACTTTTTCGTTATTTTTGTTTATTATTATCTAACTTAACGTTATTATTGTTTACCATTAGTAAACTTATCGTTATTTGAGTTTTATCTAATATTAAACTATATGTTTAGTGTTGTTAAAATCACAAGATTATATAATACTATATTTTTAAGTTAAAATCAAGTTAAAATCACTTATTTTTCAACTTTTTAATAATTATAATTTTTATCTATAAATAGATTATTCTTTATTATCTTAACGTTTTAGGTATATAATAGTAATATTAATATAAGAAAGAAATCAAGGTACATAATGAAATTTAAAATACTACAACCCTTTTCCCAAATCAGTTGAAGATTATTTAAGTCAATTTTTAAAAAGTGTCAAAAAATATACATACTATTAGAATGCAAAGTCATCATGATAAACAAACAATAAAAATTAATGGAAAAGAAGCAGATTTAACATCAAATTTATCTACAAATGATTCACTAGAATTAAATATAGTTCTAGCAACATCTAAGTACTTATCAAAGCACAAATACTAATAAATAAAGAATATGAGGATGATTATATACTTGTTGTATCAAAACCATTTCGGTATAAAACTCATCCAAATGATATAGAAGCTGAAAATGATACGCTAGTTAACTATTTAATAGCGGATTATAACTATCTAGAACCTATTCATGAGACTTGATATAGATACTTGCGGTTTAGTGATTCTAGCTAAAAACTCCTCTAATCAAAAGCTAAACTAGATCAAATGCTTGAACAAAGAGCAATTAAACGTTACTATACAGCATTAATAAAAAAACAATATTAAACCACAAACTATTAATACTAATATAGGAAGAGATAGTAAAGAAAAACAAAATGGCAGTGACAAGAAATGGGAAAAATGCTATTACTAATATACTTGAATGCAGTAAATTAGATCAAAATAAATTTTCAGTTCTAGTCTCACTTGAAACAGGTAGAACTCACCAAATTCGAGTCCATTTAGCTTCTATAGGTGTTCCAATAATCGGAGATAAATTATATTCAAAAGATGGCTATAAATACGATAAAAATGTATTTAGGAGCATTAAAAGTAGTTTTTCCCACCCTAGTTGCAGGAAACACTTTAGAAATCCAAATCGTCAATTGAAAAGATTTTTATATAATATAATGAAAAACAGATGTGCAGTATTATTACACATCTGTTTTACTTTAAATTATATTTTTCATTTGTTTTTGAGCTTGTTTTTGCGCTTTTTGCATGTTGCTCATAACTTGATTGATTTTTTTACGAGATGGTTTTTGTCCCATTTGACTCATCATACTCATAACCATATCTTCGTTAATTTGAGGATTTTTCCATGTAGTTCATGAAATTACGTCTTGCTAGATAGAAACCTCCAACAACACCGACAAGTAAACAAATTGCTCCAACTAAAATTGTAACTGCAGTTGCACTCATTGTTAATTTCCTTTCTTCTTAGGAGTTATATCTTCTCCATTTTCATTAATTACTTTTGTATTATCTAATATGTTTCTCATATTAGCTTTAAAAATTTTGTAAATATAATTGTCTATATTTAGCTAATTCTTCTGATTCCTCAGTAGTTAATTCACGCTCTCTTTTTGTAGCGTTAAGTGAATTAATTTTAGCAATAACTTCTGTCATTTCCATATTATTATACACTCATTAACTCATCTTGTTTTTCTTTAGTAACTTTGTCGATTTCAGCAACGAAATTTATCAGTTACTTTTTGAATATCATCAGAATATCCTTTTAAATCGTCCTCAGTAATTTGAGAAGCTTTTTCTAATTTTTTCATAGCATCCATTGCATCACGACGAACATTACGTACAGCAACTTTAGCTCCTTCAGATTCTTTACCTACTAATTTAGCAAGTTCTTTACGACGTTCCTCAGTTAAAGCTGGGAATACGATACGAATTACTGTACCATCATTAGCTGGATTTAATCCTAAATCAGATGCTTGAATAGCTTTTTCGATATCTCCTAATAAAGTTTTTTCATATGGAGAAATTACAAGCATTTTAGGTTCTGGTACAGAAACCCCTGCAACTTGATTAATCGGAGTTGGTACACCATAGTAATCAACTGTTAATCTATCTAAAACAGCTGCACTAGCTTTACCAGCTCTGATAGATGCTAATTCACGACGTAAACTAGCAATCGCTTTTTCCATTCTTTCGTTTAAATTATTCATTATTTGTTCAGGCATAATTGTAAACTCCTAATATAAATTTTATTCAATAATTGTTCCTAGATTTGAATCAGAAACAACTTTAACAATATTATCTGCATCATCTATTGAAAAGACAATAATTGGCAGGTGATTATCCATACAGAATGTAATTGCTGTAGAATCCATTATTGTTAACCCTTTGTTCATAATATCCATGTATGATAACTTATCATATTTAGTTGCTGTACTGTCAAGTTTTGGATCAGCAGAGTAAACACCGTCTACTCCATTTTTACCCATTAAAATAGCTTCAGCACCAATTTCTTTTGCACGTAATGCCGCTGTTGTATCTGTTGAAATATGGATTTCCAATTCCAGCTGCAAATATGCAACACGACCTTTTTCTAAGTGTCTAATTGCACGTCTTCTAATATAAGGTTCCGCCATTGCTTTCATTTCAACAGATAGTTAATACACGAGTATCAACACCTTTTTGTTCTAATGAATCTTGTAATGCTAATGAGTTCATAACTGTAGCTAACATCCCCATTGAGTCAGCTGTAGCACGTTCCATCCCTAGTTCTTCACCAGTTTTTCCGCGCCAGATATTTCCTCCACCAACAACAATAGCAACTTCTACCCTTGTTTTACTACCTCTACGATTTGAGAAGTTATTTTTTGTAACAACTTCAGAATCAATTCCGAATCCTTTTCCACCTGCTAGTGCTTCACCACTAGCTTATATAAAACTCTTTTTATATTTAGTAGCCATTTCTATCCTCCTAATAAATTACAGACATTATTGTTTCTACTATACTAATTTTTTAAAAAGCACACACAAGAAGTGTGTGCTTAACCTCTTTAATAAAAATATATTAAATAGAGAAATTATTATTTGCTAGCGTTAACTTGGCTCATTACTTCTTCAGCAAAGTTATCTTCTTTTTTCTCGATACCTTCACCAACTTCGTAACGTACGAATTTAGCAAGTTTTCCACCTTTTGATGCTACGAATTTTTCAACAGTGAAACTATCGTCTTTAACGAATTTTTTTGTTTAACAACTGTGATTTCTTCTAAGAATTTGTTAATTCTTCCAACGATCATTTTTCAACGATGTTAGCAGGTTTTCCTTCGTTTAATGCTTGCTCAGTTAATACTTTTTTCTCGTGCTCAAGTACATCAGCTGGTACTTCGCTTTCGTCTAAGTATTTAGGAGCTAAAGCAGCGATGTGCATTGCAACATCTTTAGCTGCTTCTTCATCTGTGCTTCCTTCAACAAGGTAAGAACACCAATTCTTCCTCCCATGTGAGAGTATGCACCAAATGCATCAGCGTCAGATTTTAGTTACAACTTCAAATCTTCTTAATGAAAGTTTTTCACCGATTGTAGCGATACCTTCGTTAATTACTGCTTCAACAGTTCCACCTTGAGCTTCTACTTGAAGAGCTTCTTCTAAAGTTGCTGGTTCAGCTGCTAAGATAGCTTCTGCAACATTTTTTTACTAAAAGCAACGAATTTTTCGTTTTTAGCAACGAGTCAGTTTCTGAGTTGATTTCTAAGATAACAGCTTTGTTACCTTTAACCTCGATGTAAGAAAGACCTTCTGCAGCGATTCTGTCAGCTTTTTAGCTGCTTTTAGCGATACCATTTTTCTCTTAGGTAGTCGATTGCTGCATCGATATCTCCATCTGTTTGAGTTAGTGCTTTTTTACAGTCCATCATACCAGCACCAGTACGTTCTCTTAATTCTTTTACCAAACTAGCTGTAATTTGTGCCATTTTGATTTGCCTCCGTTATTTTATTATTAATTTTTTATTTGTTTTATAATCTAAAATTATTCTTCAGTTGCTTCTACTTCTTCAGAAACTTCTTCAGTTTCTTCGATGTTACCTTCGTTGTAAGCTACAAAAGCGTCTGCCATTTTAGCTGTTAATAATTTAACTGCACGGATAGCATCGTCGTTTGCAGGGATTACGTAATCAACATCATCTGGATCACAGTTTGTATCTACGATACCTACTACAGGGATTCCTAATTTTTTTAGCTTCAGCAATTGCGTTGTGCTCTTTCTTAGGATCACTACGAAGATTGCATCTGGCATACCCTTTCATTTCACGAATTCCACCTAAGAATTTAACTAATTTATCGTATTCTTTTCTTAATTCAATAACTTCTTTTTAGGTAGTACTTCGAATACTCCATCAGCTTCCATTTTTTTCGATTTCAGTGATTCTGTCAATACGTCCTTTAATTGTTTTGTAGTTAGTTAAAGTTCCACCTAACCAACGGTGATTGATGTAGTATTGACCACTTCTTTCAGCTTCTTCTTTAATAGCATCTTGTGCTTGTTTTTTAGTACCTACGAATAACATTTTTCCGCCTTGATCAGCTACTGATTTTACGAATTCGTATGCTTCATCAACTTTCTTAACTGTTTTTTGTAAGTCGATAATGTAGATACCGTTTCTTTCTGTGAAGATGTATTTATCCATTTTAGGGTTCCATCTTCTTGTTTGGTGACCGAAGTGTACACCAGCTTCTAATAATTGTTTCATTGAAATAACTGCCATAGTTATTTTCCTCCTTGGTTTTTTCCTCCGACATTCTCTAAGCTTACTGCAAACATAAATGCACCGAGCAGCTACTCAAATGTCGTGTGTTATATTTTTGTTGATTTTTTACTCAACTTTATTAATTATATAGCATTACCAAACTAAAAATCAAGTATTTTTAATAAAATTTTACATCAATAATTATCTTCTATATTAATAACATATTTTTATTTATTTTTTATTACTATTTATTTTTTTATATATTATGAAAAACAAATGTAATTTTTTACATTAATCAAAATTATTTCGTTTAAGAACTTGATTTTTTATAAAGTAGTATTATAATTTATTAGAACGTAATAATTACGAATAACGGAGGAATATTACAAATGAATAAATTTTTAAAAATAATTTCAGTTGTTGCTGCATTCGCCCTACTTTTAGTCGGATGTTCAAAGCAAAACTAATTCTGGAGCTACAAACTCTGGAAGTAAAAACAAAAATCGTTACTTCAGTAAACTTTTATGCAGAAGTAGCTAAAGAGTATCGCAGGAGATAAAGCAGAAGTTTCTTCTATTATAACTTCTACTTCGGTAGATCACACGATTTTTGAACCAACTGCTCAAGATGCTAAAACTGTTGCTGATTCTAACATCGCTATCTTAAACGGTGGTGGTTACGATTCTTGGTTTGAAAAACTAACTGCTAATAGTAAAGACATCAAAAATTGACGGTGCTAAACTACTAGGGTCTTAAAGATGGAGATAATGACACATTTGGTACAACCCAGAAGTAATGAGTAAAGTTGCAGATGAGACTTACTAAAGTCTTATCTGAAAAAGATTCTGCTAATAAAAATTTCTATGAAAAATAGAGATAACTACAAAAAGAACTTTCAAAAATTACTGATAAAGATTAATTCACTAAAAAGATAAAGCAAATGGTAAATCAGTACTTACAACAGAACCTGTTTTTGAATATGCAGTTGAATCTCTTGGACTAAAAACAACAGATCAAGTTAAAAAATTAGCTCAAGCAACTGAAGAAGGAAATGACCCTGCTCCACAAGACTTAAAAAGCTATTCAAGAGCAAATCAAATCTAAACAGATTTCATTAATCATCAATAACGTTCAAAACAACTAATAAAACTATCGAAGGTTTAATTACTCTAGCTGAACAAAAATAAAGTACCTGTTCTTAATGTAACAGAAACACAACCAGACGGAAAAAAACTTACATCGAATGGATGTTAGACCAATATAATAAATTAGAAGAAATTCTAAATGGTGGTTCTGGTGAAAAAGCTTATCACGTAGAAGGCGCTTCTGAAGGTCATTCACATGATCACAGTCACGAAGGCCATTCTCATGAAGGTCACTCACATGATGATCGCGATGCGAAAAAGAACATAAACATTAATACGAAGATTTAAAAATTAGTCTTCACATATTATAAATATGTAGTATAATATAAAGAAGAGATTCTAAATCGTATCTCTTCTTTTTATATTAAAAATAAAAATTTTAAATTTACTTAGGAGATTTTATGGCTGAACTTAAAAATAAAAAATCTCACTTATTCAATAGGAGATAAAAACAATATTAGATAACATTACGTTTTCTGTTACTCTAGGAGATGTTGTTGCTGTTGTTGGAAAAATGGTGTTGGTAAAACAACATTATTAAACAATATTCTAGAAAAATTAAATAAAACTAGCCAGATAACACTTGTTGGAGAAAAATCCAACTCTTGGATATGTACCTCAGTTCAGACAGATGGATGAAGAACTTCCTTATCTGCTGCTGACTTTGTATCACTTCCTATCCAAAAAGGACTTTTACCATGGCTTAGTAAAAAAGAAAAATCAAGTATTAAAGAAGCACTAGAATTAACAAATTCACTAAAACTTCAAAATAAATCTATAGGTACTCTCTCAGGTGGAGAAAAACAACGTGTATTTTTAGCACAAGCACTAGTAAATAAACCAAACCTACTACTTCTTGATGAGTTTACATCTAATCTTGATAAAACTAGTGAAATCGAATGTATGACTTTAGTTAAAGAAATTACCAAAAAGAAAAACATCATTACTCTATGTATAACTACATGAACTATCACTTATCGATGAAAAATACGTTGATAAAATACTTTATCTAGAAGAAGGTTAGCTTCAAAGTTTATCAGTATAGAAGATTACAATATAGAAAAAATAATCTAAAAGCTATGCAAACACTATGTAGGAGATAACAACCATGTTTAATTATGATTTCATGCAAAATGCTTTTATAGCTGGTACAATTGTTGCAATAATGGCAGGTTATATCGGTGTGTTTGTAATGGCTAGAAATATGTCATTTATATCACACACCTTATCACATGTCGGATTCGCAGGGGCAGCATTTGCTGTTTTCTTAGGTATAAATCCCAATTTACGGGTTATTAATTTTCACTATCACAATGTCATATCTAGTAGGTCATCTAAGTGTGAAAGCATTTAGACGTGAAGCTACAGTAAGTGTAATGTTAGGAATATTCTTAGGTTTAGGTTTATTATTCCTATCACTAACACCCAAAAGTACAAGTTACGTTAACAATATTCTATTTGGTAGTGTTGTTTCAATTACGCGAGACGATGTAAAATTAATATTTACTTTAGCACTTGCTGTAATACTACTACTTTCTATTTTTTATAGAAAAATCAAATTCGATTCTTTTGATGCAATTGGGGCAAAAGCATTAGGACTAAATGGAAAATTTATTTCAATATCTTTTTCTTAGTTTTTACTTTCAGTTGCAACTAAGTATTACAGTTCCAGTAGTTGGTAGCATTATTAATGTTCGTCCTACTAACAGTTCCAGCTAGTGCAGCAAGATATCTTACTAATAAAGTAGGTCTAATGATAGCTATATCAATATCATTCGCCCTAATAGGTACATGGGCAGGGATTACCCTTTCATATTATACTTCTCTACCTACTACTTTCTTTATAGCAACTATCGAAGCATTATTCTACTTTTTCTAGTTTGAGGCTACTATAACCTAAAGAGAAAATAATAAAATCCAGTACAAACCACTGTTACTATCACATTTTATAGTCAGCAGTGGTTTTGTTGTCTAATAAAAGTATTATATCTAAAAAGCAGCTTTAATTAGGTAGTTGTCAAATATCTTGTTCAGTAGTGCTGTACGTAAAGTGACTTTAAACTCTCATTGGTACCGCTATCTAAATCATCATAGCTTGTAAGGAGATTCTTCCAATAACATTTGATAAATTGTGTTCCACAACTTTGGCTATCTTTTAATACTGCCGCCCAAATGAAACCTATATCTATTAAAAGCTCTATTAAACTAGTTGAACAATATGAAATCTATCGACAACTATCTTCGCATTAGGAAAAGTTCTCATCAATACTCTATGAACCAGAGTTCATCTCAATAACTGCTGCTTTGACCTTGCCAACGTTCTTGATAAGAATAGTATAAGAAGTAGTCTTTGTAATAATTTTATTAGTTCCCACCTTGAAGTATATTTTGTATTTTATGAGTTACTGGGTCTGCACACACGAAGCTCATTTTCCACTTATGCTATCAGAAGTGGTAAAGAAACCCTCATCAAAGCTAATATATAATAAGGTAAACTTTAGGTCTTTCTAAAGTTTTAGATAGATCAGACTGTATTCTTAATCATAGTGTTAGTAGAAATAGCACAAGATTCAGCTTATTTCTTTCGAAGTATTCTCTTTAGATAACCTTTTAATAATTCCAGCTCGTAGATTTTTAGAAGTATTAGAATACTTTTCTAACTTCAGTAGTTTCTAGCTGTGAATGATTTACGACAACCTCTACATATAAAACGATGTTTATTTAAATACAAGATAGTTGGTTTATCAGAAATAGCAGGAATTTTAACCTTTACTCTTCTATAACCGTTATTAGTTATCTTACATTCTTTACAATAAGGACAAGAGTTAGATGAAGCTTCCAATACATCCGTAATAAACGAGATGCTTTACAACCATTTATTTCAATTCTCTGTTTTTGATCTCAGAATTTTTTATATTTTCGTCAGTTATTTGTAGCGTTATTTTAAGAGATTTGCTATATTACACATATGAATGTAAATTTTCTTGATTTTTGCTCATACTTAAATTATAGAGGAATTTTACATTCTTTTTCTATTTTTATAATTTAAACTAGTTTTTATTTCTAAAACTAGGGCTACTTTATTATCTTGGTTTTACTGAATTTCTAATTCTTTCGTATGCACCTGGCTCAACTTTATCTAGAGAATTTCTAATAATTTCTAGAGTTTTTGTTGTAACGATACTCTCTATAATATTGCTCAGCAACTGTTAACTGTTGGTGGAATTCAACATTATCTTTTCTGTATCTATTCGCATAACGAATAAGTTTTTCGATTAATTCAATATCAGTAAGAATGTTATTTACTTCAGATGAATAAATATCAAGTGATTCTTCAGCTTCAGCAACTGCACGTTTTAGTAAATCGATATTGATAGGTTCTTTTTTTAAGTTCTTCAATAGCGTATCTATAACTATCAGTTACATCTTTATATAAAACGATAAATCTATCACTGAATCCTGGAACACGTGAGTTATCTAATTTACGTTTAATAACTTCTTTTTCTTGATTAATGAAGATAAGTTTTTCACGAGCGTGACCTTCTTCTTCACGAAGACTTGTTAAGTATCTAGAATAATTTGTTTGGTCTTCTTCGATTTTTTTCTAATCCTTGACCTAATAATTCTACTTTTTCTTTTAAGTCTTTATAGTTTAATTTTGGTTGATTATTAATATAAACATCAATATCATGTTTAACATCAAGTAAATCACTTAACTCATCGTAGTAATTTGAAACCATTTCTTCATCTTTTTGATAAATTTGGTATCTATTTTTATTTCTTGAATATTATTGTATAGAGCTTCATTTAATTTATCTTGTAATTCAAGTTTATTAGTAATCTCTCTATAGTTTTTCTTCAATGTATTTTTTTATAATCAAGTTCTTTTTAAGATCATTAGAAACCTCATCGATAACATCATAAATACCATCAAGAATGTTTTCAATTAGATCAATATCTCCAGATTTAACTTTTTCACGAGCATCACTTAATTGCCAAACAATACTTTCAATTTTACTTGAAATTTCTAAGTGAGTAAGTTTAAATCCTTTTTCTCCATTTCCTCAACTTTAAGTCTTAATGACTGAATTTGAGCTGGACAAGTTTTTTTCAATTTCTTTTTAACAAGTCAGGCAGTACTTCCATTCTTTCTTTAAGATTATCAATTAATCCCTTAACAGTATTAATTTTATCTTGTGCTTCGATGTACTTACCAGTAGATGTTAGAAAGTTTAAAATCATCAAGTTGTGGAGCTATTTCTTTGATATTTTTGTTCAAATTGTTCTGCAGCTGCTCCATATTGATGACGCTTAGCTAATAGTTCTCTATTAAGCTCTTTTATACTCAACTACGATTTCTTCATACAGTTCTCTATTTCTAGGTTCAACTTCTGTTAATTCTTTAATTTCTCTTCTTATTCCAGCGATTCTATCTTTAATATTTGCTATTAATTCACCACTGTTCATAATTACTTCATCAGCACGTTTGAAATTAAATTTATCAATATAAGTTTCTGCACTATAAAGATCTCTGTCAAGTTCTTCAATATCGATACTTTGAATTTCGTACCATTCGCTTTCCCATTGAGCATAAAGTTTTTCAGCTTTACCAGCAATTTCCAGCGCTTTTACTTTTTTTCAAATCATCAGATAGTGTTTCTCTCTCAGCTCATCTTTCATAACTAAAAGAGGGTATAAATCTTGTTTTTTCCTATTTCTAAAGACGAATAGTGCGACTACTCCCCCAAGAACAAGGATACACACAAATAAAAATATATATGTCATATATCTTCCCCTGAAATTTTAATATTTAATTTTTTTACGTTTATTTATACAATAACCTAACAAAAATTATACCATTTTTTTATCACAAAAAAACAAAAGTGTTTCAATCACTTTTTTAAATTTTTTCAATTTTTTATTTCAGCAAATAACTAAATATTTTTTTATTTATTGTTATTTTCTCTAACCATTTTAAATAAATCATTAATAAATTAATTTGATTCTAAACTTTCTAAACAATATTATTTAAAAACTATTATACTTATCACTTTATTTTTGTTACTATTATGCGAAAATATAATAAAGTCTTTTTAAAGAGGTAATTTTAATGAACATAGTAGAAAAATAAACAATTATTTATAAGTCAAGCAACTGCTTTTAGTATCAGGAGAAGATAATTTAGTTACTAATTTATCAAACCTTTCAGCTTTTATACAAAGAGTATTTACCAAATACAAACTGGGTTGGTTTTCTATTTATTAGATGAAGAAAAACAACAACTTAGTTTTTAGGACCATTTCAAGGAAAGTAGCTTGTACTCGTATACCATTTAATAAAGGTGTATGTGGACACTGCTTTACAACTAGAGAAACTATTTATGTTGAAGATGTACATAAGTTTCCAGGACATATCGCATGTGACAGCGCAACTAACAGTGAATTAGTAGTTCCAATTATCAAAAACGATAAAGTAGTAGCTTTACTCGATATAGATTCTATAGAATTCAATAGATTTTCACAAGAAGAAGTAGAAGCTTTTCAGCGAAGTAACTAAACAAGTTTTTTTGAGAAAGTAATTTTTAATAACAATATTAAAAGGAGATATACAAAAACAGTATATCTCCTTCTTTTTATTAATCTATAATACCTTTAAATCTTAGATAGTTTTCGTAATCCATCTCTTTGTTGATTGCACCTTCTGGTGTTAATTCAACGACTCTATTTGCTATTGTTTGAATAAACTCATAGTCATGAGATGTAAAGAATACAGAACCTTTGAAAGCAATAATACCTTCATTGACAGCTGTAATAGATTCTAAGTCAAGGTGGTTTTGTAGGCTCATCTAGAAGAATAACATTAGCTTTTGATAACATCATCTTAGATAACATACAACGCATTTTTTCTCCCCCTGATAATACGTGAGCACGTTTAAGCGCTTCTTCACCAGAGAATAACATTCTTCCTAAGAATGAACGTAAGTATGCTTCACTTTCTTCTTCAGGAGAAGCATATTGACGAAGCCATTCTACTAATGAAAGTTTTAACCCTTCAAAGTATTCAGAATTATCTTTTGGCATATAACTTCTAGAAGTTGTAATACCCCATTTAACTGTACCACTATCTGGTTCCATTTCACCAGCAAGAATTTTTAGTAATGTAGTTTTAGCTACTTCATCCCCTAGTAGGATAACTTTATCATTAGGATTTACAGTGAAGCTTATATTACTTAATACTTCTTTACCTTCTACAGTTTTGCTTACACCTTCAACGATAAGTAAGTCATTTCCGATTTCACGATCTGGTGTGAAACGAACGTATGGATAACGACGACTACTTGGTTTAATATCGTCAAGAGTAATCTTATCAAGCATTTTCTTTCTACTTGTCGCCTGTTTAGATTTAGAAGCATTCGCAGAGAAACGTGCGATGAATTCTTGTAATTCTTTAATTTTTTCTTCTTTTTTCTTGTTGTTATCTTCTGCCATTCTTCTAGCAAGTTGACTAGATTGGTACCAGAAGTCATAGTTACCAACATAAAGTTGAATTTTACCGAAGTCTAAGTCACAAATGTGAGTACAAATATTATTTAAGAAGTGACGATCGTGGCTGACTACAATAACAGTGTTCTCAAAGTTAATTAAGAACTCTTCTAACCACTTGATTGCACTAATATCAAGACCGTTGGTAGGCTCATCCAGAAGAAGTACATCTGGATTACCAAATAATGCTTGAGCTAAAAGAACTTTTACCTTAATAGCATTATCAAGTTCTCCCATAAGCATTTCATGAAATTCTACAGGAATACCTAAACCTTCAAGAAGTTGTGCTGCATCACTTTCTGCAGTCCAACCATCCATTTCCGCAAACTCACCTTCAAGTTCAGCAGCAATGATTCCATCCTCTTCAGTAAATGGATCTTTCATATAAATTTCATTTTTACGGTTCATAACATCCCAAAGACGTTCATGTCCCATCATTACAACATCGATAACTCTGTTTTCTTCATATGCGAAGTGGTTCTGGCGAAGTACAGCAAGACGTTCACCCTTACCTAAAGAAACGTGACCTTGTTGTGAATCTAATTCACCAGATAATAGTTTTAAGAATGTTGTTTTACCTGCTCCATTAGCTCCGATTAAACCGTAGCAGTTACCATTTGTAAATTTTATATTTACATCTTCAAATAACTTTCTATCTGCAAAAACGTAAACCTAAATTTGTTACTTGTAACATTATTTTTCTCCTTTAATTCTTTAATTCTATAAAACTCTGTATATTACTTTATACTTAAAAGCTTTTAAACTTAAATAATTTAGATAGTATAGTTAATGATTAGGGGATGATTCAAATATGTTTCATTTTACAGAAATTAATTTTATCGAGTCAGCCCATTAAATTCATTTTTAAATACAATTAACCATATTGAGGCGACTTTAATCAAAAGTGACATTAATACATCACATTAATTAAAGTCGCTCTTTTTATTCTAATTATTCTTCGTCTTTTTCCTTTTTACTAACACTAGCGATTAAACTTTCAATGTGTAAAGCATATTCAGCTGTAGTGTCATATTGGAAAAATAAGTTCCGGAAATTTTCTAATTTTTAATTTTCTTAGCAACTTCACTTTTTACGAAACCTTTAATTTTCTTAAATGCTTCTTTTTGTTTTTTTCTTTTTTCGCGTTCTCCACCTAAAACAGTGTAGAAAACTTTTTGCTTGAGAATAATCTCCTGTCAAAGCAACTTCTGTTACAGTAACAAATCCTAAATCATGATTTCTTTAACTTTTTGTAGCTAGTACATATGTAATCTCTTTTTTAATTTGTTCTGCAAGTCTGTTAACTCTTAGTTCTGACATAAAGTTTGCCTCCTATTTTTTAACTTCTTCCATGATGTATACTTCGAAGACATCTCCTTCTTTAATATCATTGAAAGGTTTTCAACAGTCATACCACATTCATAACCGCTTTGTACTTCTTTAACATCATCTTTAAATCTTCTTAATGTATCAATTTCACCTTCGTAAATTACTACACTATCACGAATTACACGTACTTTACCGTCACGTGATACTTTACCTTCAGTTACATAAGCACCAGCAATTGTACCAATTTTAGATACTTTATAAACTTGACGTACTTCTGCAAGACCGATAACTTTTTCTACGAATTCTGGATCTAATAATCCTGTCATCGCAGCTTCGATTTCTTCGATAACTTTATAAATAATGCTGTGTAGACGGATATCTACTTGCTCAGTTTGAGCCATTTGTTTAGCATTGTTATCAGGACGCACGTTAAATCCGATTACTACAGCGTTAGATGCTACTGCTAATGTAATATCAGATTCGTTAATCGCACCAACACCAGTATGGATAATACGTACGTTAACACCTTCAACATCAATTTTAGCTAACGACATAGCTAAAGCCTCAACAGAACCTTGAACGTCTGCTTTAATAATAATGTTAAGGTCTTTCATCTCACCTTGTTTCATTTGTTCGAATAATGTATCTAATGATACAGCTGAATTTGCTTGGCGAGTAGTTTCAATATATTGTTGTTGACGTTTTTCACCGATTTGACGAGCTGTTTTCTCATCACCGAACACCACGAAACGATCCCCAGCATTAGGAACATCTTGTAAACCTGTAATCTCTACTGGAGTAGATGGTTTAGCTGTTTGAATATTTTTACTACGGTCATTAATCATAGCACGAACACGACCAAATGTGTTACCTACTACAAGCGGATCTCCAACATTTAAGCTACCATTTTGTACTAATAATGTAGCTACTGCACCACGACCTTTATCAAGTTTAGCTTCGATAACTGTACCTAAAGCAAGACGATTTGGATTAGCTTTTAATTCTTGCATTTCAGTTACTAATAAGATATTTTCTAATAACTCATCAATACCTTCACCTTTAAGAGCTGAGATTGGTACGAAGATTGTATCTCCACCCCATTCTTCTGAGATTAATCCGTATTCTACTAACTCATTCATAACTCTATCTGGGTTAGCTTGTGGTTTATCCATTTTGTTAACCGCAACGATAATTGGTACTTCAGCAGCTTTAGCGTGGTTAATAGCTTCGATTGTTTGAGGCATTACACCATCATCAGCTGCAACTACTAAGATAGTTACATCAGTGATTTTCGCTCCACGTGCACGCATTGTAGTAAACGCTGCGTGTCCTGGTGTATCTAAGAATGTAATCTTTTTTATCTTTTGCACGTACTTGGTATGCACCAATGTGTTGTGTAATCCCACCTGCTTCTCCAGCAGTTACTCTTGAATTTCTAATTGTATCTAGTAGTGTAGTTTTACCATGGTCAACATGTCCCATGATAGTTACGATTGGAGCACGCTCTTTAAGATCTTTTTCAGCATCTTCAACTTCGAAGTAAAGATCTAAAGTCTTCTTTATTAATTTCAACTTCTTCTTGGATTTCTTTACCGTAATCCATAGCGATTAACTCGATTTGCTCTAAAGTAAGAGACTGGTTAATATTCGCCATAATTTTTAAGTTCCATAAATAACTAATAAGTTCAGTCGAACCTACACTTAGAACTTCTGATAACTCACCAACAGTCATTCCATCTTTAACTAAAATAGTATCTTCTGAAATTGTTTCTTCTGATGGAGCTTCAATAATTGCTGGTTGTTGTTTTTGAGCTTTTTTTGTTTTTCTCTTTTTTAATTTTTTTCTTTTTTATTTTTCTTACCTTCATTATTTGAAGATTGATCGTTTTGTACCGCTTTTTTTCTTGTTTTTTTGAAAACACTATCTAGCTTAGCTAACCCCTCTTCTGTTAACATTGACATGTGATTAGATACTTCAATATTAGCATCTTTTAAAACTGTAATAAGGTCTTTTGATTGTTTTCCTACTTCTTTAGCGTACTCATAAATTCTGACTTTTTTCATTACTGTTTTCCTCCTTCTTCTAATAATTGTTTGAATTTTTTTATAAATCCATCATCAGTTATTCCTACAGCAACACGATTATCTCTTCCAATCGCTATACTAATATTTTCAATCGTAGAAAATTCGATACATTTTACATTGTAGAAATTAGCCTTGTCTGTTAATTTCTTTTTCGTATTGATACCGCAATCTTCTGCAATAACTAACAATTTGATTTTATTATTTTTTTAAATTTTTTTGTGATTAAATCTTCACCTGTAATAAGTTTACCTGCTCTTTGCATTAAACCTAATAAATTATATGCTTTTTATCATTATTTTTTTGTGGAATTGACTTTCTATAGATTAATCTAATTACCTCATTATAGATAGGTTCCATAACTTCTGGTGATGCAGAGAAAAACTTCTCTAATTGTTTCTTTTCCTGTGCAGCTTTAATAACTTCTAAATCAGCTACTACATAAGCTCCACGTCCTGCTTTTCTTTACCAGTAGGATCTACAGAAATTTCTCCTTCTTTGTTCTTAACGATTCTTAATAAATCTTTTTTAGCGAACATTTCGTTTGTTAATATACATTTTCTTGTTGGTATTTTTCTTTTTTTCACAAACAACACCTCACTATTCTGTAGCTTTTATGTCGATTTTCCAACCTGTTAATTTAGCAGCTAGACGAACATTTTGTCCTTTTTTACCAATTGCTAGTGAAAGTTGGTCATCCTTAACTTTAACATTTGCAATTTTTTCTTCTTCATCAATATTGATTTCTTCTACTTTAGCTGGTGCTAATGCATTTGTAATAAATTTAACTGGATCAGTATCCCAAGTAATAATATCAATTTTTTCACCGTTTAATTCTTCAACGATACGGTTAACACGTTCACCTTTATTACCAACACAAGCACCTACAGGATCAATATTTTTATCTTCAGCATATACAGCTAATTTAGTTCTTTCACCTGCTTCACGTGACACACTCTTAATTTCTACAGTACCACTGTAAATTTCTGGTACTTCAATTTCGAATAATCTTCTGATAAATTCAGGATGTGATCTTGAAGCTAATACGTGTGGTTTACTTCCACGAGTTGGATTATCAACTTTAGCGATATAAACTTTAATTGGAGTTTGAGGAACATAAGTTTCACCTTTAACTCTTTCATTTTCACCCAAAATTGCTTCGATTTTTCCTAGTTTAACATAAACATATCTAGAATCAATTCTATCTATTGTACCTGAAAGAATCTCACCTTCGTGTTCGATGTATTCTTTATAAAGAATTTCTTTTTCAGCTTCACGAAGTCTTTGTAATAAAAGCTTGTTTTAGCAGCTTGTGCTCCCTACACGTCCAAAGTCACTTGGTAAATCAACCACTTCATAAATATCTCCAACTTCATATGCAGGATTAATTTTTAATGCATCTTCAAGGGCGAAATTCAATTCTATCATCATAAACTTCTTCAACAACATCTTTTCTAATAATGAAATTTATAATCACCTGTTGCTCTATTGAAAATCTACTCTTACATTTTTGCAGCATTAAAATTCTTTTTTTATAAGCCGACAATAAAAGCTAATTCAATAGCTTCTACTAGAATATCTTCTGCAATTCCCTTTTTTTCTTGTTCAATTAATTTTAATAGCTTTAAGCAAATCCTTGCTCATCTTTCTTTCTCCTTTAATAATTAAAATTTAACAGCTAATCTAATTTTTAGCAATTTTACTATAGTTAATTGTTGATTTTTTTAACTCTCGCTTTATCTTTGTATTCTACAGTAATTTCTTCACCTTCAACAGCTAAAGATATCACCATAAAATTCTTTTTGATTATCAATTTTTTTCATATGTTTTAATATAAACATGTTTCCCAACAGAATTAGTTACTTCTTCTAAGTCTCTTAAATCTCTTTCGATTCCTGGAGAAGAAACTTCTAAATAATATTTATCACTAATGAAAATCTTCTTTATCAAGTTCTTCTGCTAGTTTTTCACTTAATAATACACAATCATCAAGTGTAAGACCACCATCTTTATCGAAGTAAATACGTAAGAAATACTCACTTCCTTCTTTTTACGTATTCTACATCATAAAGAGAAAATTCCGTATTTTCTGCTTGTTTTGTTGCTATTGCTTTAACTTTTTTCTACAACACTCATACAGTACACCTCTTTCTTAAGTTTTTATTGCAATATAAAAGAGCGGAGAACCTTTCAAAATTCACCACCCTTTCGGTAATTTATTTCAATGTATGTACATTATATCATATAATCATAAATAAATCAAATGATAACTACATTTTTAGTACGAATTACTTCAATTTTGTATCCATCTGGATCTTTTAATGAAATAATAGCTCGGCGGGAATCCTGGTAAACCCTTTAAGATCTGTTACGTCATATCCTGCCGCTTTTGTGTTTTTTTCATATAGTGCTTCTAAATCTTCTACAGAAATAGCTATGTGACCATATCCATCTCCTAAAGTTCATATGCACCATGATCGTAGTTATAAGTTAATTCTAACTCATAGTTTGAACCTGGTAAAGTTAAGTATACTAATGTAAACTTATACTCAGGAAAATCTCTTTCACGACTTACTACAAAGTCGAAATGCTTCAGTATAAAATTTAACTGATTCTTTTTAAATCTGCTACACGGTAGCAAGTGTGTGCCATTGTTTGTACCATAATCTTTTCACCTCTTATATTTTTTTATTATAATATTGTCCATCCCAAATCCAACTGCACCTATTCCAAGGTGTGTAGATATAACAGGACTAATTCCATCAATCTCAACAGTTACATTTGAATAATTTTTCTTCAACATATTTTTTTAATTTCTTCCGCCTTTATCTAATGCATCAACATGAAATACACAAACAGTAATATGTTCTCCTTCATGTTGTTTATAAATACTCATCAAACAATTCATACATTCTAGATACAACTTTTTTTATATGTACGTATCTTTTTGAAAAGGGCACTATAACCTTTGTTATCAAAATGTAGTAACGGTTTTGACTTGAAGTAAACTTCCTACTACAGCTTGAGCACCACTTAAACGTCCACTACGTTGAAGTGTGATAAAGTCATCCGCCATGAAAATATGCATCTGATACTTTTTTTCATCTCATTTAATGCTGAGATAATTTCTCTAGAAGTTTTTCCTTCTTTTAATTAATTTAGCTGCTTTTTATAGCATAATATCCCCTCAGGTCTACAAGAAACTTCAGAGTCAAATGGATGAACATTCAGCCCATCAACCATAAGACCAGCCACAGAGTATGATGTAAATGTACCACTAATTCCACTCGAAAGTGCAATAGCAATTACATCAGTATACCCTTCTTCTTTTAGTTTTTTTCTAAGCAAGATACAACCTCACCTATAGCAGGTTGAGAAGTTGTAGGGAAGGAATTGTTTGGATTTCTTAAGTATTCATGATATTTATCAAGCGGCATATCAATAACTTCTTTATACGAATTATTATCAATAATTAGATTTAAATAAACAGTACGAATATCTAATTCTTTCTTTAAATCTTCTGATAAATATGCAGTTGAATCCATAATTATTGCAATCTTTTCCACATTCTATCCGACTATCATATAGATAGCTTTTCCTTTCTTAGAATTTTTCGATATTATAAAGTTCAAGCTCCACTTTAGTTTCTCTACCCATAAGCTCAATCATAACATCTGCTTTATAGTTATGTAAATCAAGGTTTACAACTTTACCTTCCATATCAACGAATGGACCAGAGATAACACGAACATAATCTCCAACTTCGATATCGATATCTACCACATTTGATAGACCCATTTGTTGCAAAATAAAGTTAATTTCTTCTGGTAATAATGGACTAGGTTTAGATCCTCCACCATGAGAACCTACAAATCCTGTTACACCAGGTGTATTTCTAACTACAAACCATGAATCATCTGTCATAACTAATTCAACAAGTACATAACCAGGGAATGTTTTTCTATTTACTTCTTTTTTCTTTCCTGTTGGAGTTAAGATTGTCTCTTTTTCCTCTGGAACAACGATTCTAAAAATTTTATCTTCCATTCCAAGAGACTCAACTCTCTTTTCAATATTATCTTTTACTTTATTTTCATATCCAGAATAAGTATGTATTACATACCACTCTTTACTTATTGTATCACTCATTATAACCTCTCTTATCTACTAAAATGTCTAATTCCAGCAGTTATTCCTAAATCAACTACATAGCTGAAATAACATTAATATTCCAACTACAACTATAACAATCAGTGTTTTTTTCTAACAAGTTCATTAAAAGTTGGCCAACTTACTTTACGCATTTCTGTGGCAACATTTTTTCAAGAATCTAATCATTTATTAACAATCCTCCACGTATATTTCTTTTACTCTCTTCATTTTATAAATTATAACATAGTATAATTTATAAGTCCATATCTTTAAAGATAATGCATCTTTATACAATATTATATTGTATCATTAAATCAAAAAAACATTTCAATTAAATAAAGTCTCAAAGAACATGTATATTTTCTTGAAATTATTTTTCTAGTAAATCATAAGTAGCCGTTAATGTATTTCTCATTAACATTGTGATTGTTAAAGGTCCTACTCCTCCAGGTACTGGAGAAATATAAGCAACTTTCTCCATAAACTCGTCTAGATTTACATCTCCAACTAACTTACCATCTTTGTAGTTATTACCTACATCGATAATAGTACAAGTTGATTTTACTTTTTCTTTTCCGCTTAAGAAATGTGCAACTCCTACACAGCTAACGATAATATCAGCTTGTTCTATTAACGCTTCTAAATCTTTAGTTCTAGAATGAGCAGTAATTACAGTTGCATTATTTTGAAGTAATAAAGTCGAAATAGGTTTACCTACAATATTACTTCTTCCAATTACTAGAGCAAGTTTTCCAGAAATTTCCTCTCCAGTTGATTTAATCATTTCTAGAATCCCTAGTGGTGTACAAGGAATAAGTTTAGCTTCTCCAATCACTAACTTCCCAACATTTATAGGATGGAATCCATCTACGTCTTTTGATGGAGACACAGCATTTAGAATTCTTTCAGCATCTATGTGTTTTGGTAATGGTAATTGCACCAAAATCCCATGAACCTTGTCATCACTATTTCAATTTTTTTCAATTTCGTTTAATAAATCATCAGTAGAAATTTCTTCCGTAATTCTACTTTTTATAGAATTTATATTATTTTCTATACAAGCTTTATGTTTAGAATTGACATAACTTCTTGATGCTTTATTATCTCCAACTAAAACAACTGCAAGCGTAGGCTCAACACCTTTTTCTCTTAAAGCAGTTGCTTCATTTTTAATTTCTTCTCTCAACTCTTTTGCAAGTTGTGTTCCACTAATGATTTTTGTCATTCTTTTTTTCCCTTTTCCAATTTTTTAATTTTGATTGATTTTCTGTACCATTTATTAACCTCTGTATGTTCTTTTTATGCATATAAATAACAAACACGCACATCACTATCATAATCCACTTATCTACACCAGCTTCAAACAAGCTAAGATATCCAATGGCAGTTAAACTAATAAGTATGCTACTTAATGAAACATACCCCGTTAAAAATAGCGTCGAAAAGAATATAGCTAGAAGTAATAAACTTAACATAGGATATAGGAAGATAAATACCCCTGAGCCTGTCGCAACAGCCTTTCCTCCTTTGAAGTTTGCAAAGATAGGAAAAACATGTCCTATCATTGCAAAAGCTCCAAATATCGATAAAAAATCTACTCTTCCTAACATTAATGTTGGAATAAATGTAGCAATTATTCCTTTAGATACATCACATATAAATACTGTAACTCCTGCCTTTTTTCCAAGACATCTAAAAGTATTTGTTGTACCTAAATTCCCACTTCCTAGTGTTCTAATATCAGTATTATAAAATACTTTCCCTACAATTAATGCAAAAGGTATAGAACCAATTACATATGCTAAAAACGCAAAAATAATATTACTTTGTGTAATCATAGACTACCTACCTAATAATAGCTCCGTACTCTGTAAGTGCAGAAAGTACTTTTTCATGTACCGTTGTTACTTCTTCATCCGTTAAAGTTTTTTGTTTATCACTATATGTAATAGTCAACGCAAGTGATTTCTTACCAACTAATAACTCAGCACCAGCATACAAGTCGAATAATTCCACTTTAGTAATTAGTTTACTATTTACTGATTCAATTACATTATAGATATTTTGATATTCATCTTTAACATCAACTAACATAGCGACATCTCTTGTAATCTCAGGATATTTAGTTACCTCTTCATACTTAGGTTTAACTTTACTTTCTGAAATCACTTCATCTAAGTTAATTTCGAATACATATGTAGTATTTAATCCAAGTTTGTCAGCGATTTGTGGATGAACTTCACCGATAAATCCAATACGTTTTTCACCTAGATATACCTCAGCAAAACGTCCTGGGTGCATACCTTCAAGTGTAGATTTTTTATACGTAACTTTTTCATCTAAACCTAAACGTTCGAATACAACTTCCAAGTATCCTTTAGCGGCGAAGAAATCTAATGAACTACTTTCTTTAAGCCATTTAGTTGCTCTTTCTTCTCCAGTTAGCGCAGCACTTAAGTATAATGTTTCTGTAGGTTGGATGTTGTCGTCTCCACTACCGAAGAACACACGTCCAATTTCAAGAAGTTTTAAGTCTTTTTGTTTTCTAGCTACGTTGTATTGAACAGTATTTAATAATCCTGGAACTAAACTTTGACGTAATGTCGAGTGAGTTTCAGTCATAGGCATTAATAATCTTACTTTGTGATGATCTTCTAATGTATACCCCGTAGCTTCTTCTTCAGATACTAATGAATAATTGATAGTATCGTTAAATCCTAAACTAGCATACACTGCACGAAGGTCACGTACCATTCTTTGTGAATAAGTTAAACCACCTTTAGTAGTTTTAGAGAATTTTGGTAATGTTGAGGCTAGATTATCATATCCATAAATTCTAATAACTTCTTCAACTAAGTCTTGTTTAATTGAAATATCAGGTCTTCTTGTAGGTACTTTAACTACTAAGTCTTCTCCTGTTACTTCTACTGTGAAACTTAACCCTTCTAAAATAGCTACGATTTCTTCAGTAGATAATGTAATTCCAAGGTAGTTGTTAATATATGAAGTAGTAATCTCTACAACTTTTTCTTCTTCTTTTGTTTAACTATTCCAACAGAACTTTCAACCACAGCATTTGGACATAATTCTAAAATTAATTCTACTGCACGAGCTAGAGCTGCTTTTTGCATATTAGGATCGATTCCTTTTTTTCAAATCTTGCAGAAGAATCACTTCTTAATCCATGAGCAGCTGAAGTACGACGTACTGATGTTGGGATTGAAAATATGCAGATTCTAAAATAATATTTTTAGTTTCTTCACTTACCTCTGTGTTTTTACCACCCATTACTCCTCCAAGAGCAATAGCTCGTGTTCCATCAGTAATAACTAAGTCTGTTGTTTGTAATTTTCTCTCTTCTCCATCAAGAGTTTCAAGAACTTCGCCTTCTTTAGCATCACGAACTACGATTTTATCTCCAACTAGATCTTTTATCGAATGCATGCATTGGTTGTCCAAATTCTAAAAGTACGTAGTTTGTAATATCTACGATATTATTGATTGGACGAATACCAGAATTCATAAGTCTTGTTTGTAACCATAATGGTGAAGATTTTACTTCAACATTTTTCACAACTTGACCTACATAGTTTCTACAAGAATCACTTTCGATAGCAACTTGCAATGTAGTCGCTTCATAATTTTCTTCTTTCTCGACATCTTTAAAATCAACTTTGTTATTGTATAAAGCACCTAATTCATAAGTAAGCCCACGCATACTTAGTGCATCCGCTCTGTTAGGTGTAATTGAAAGATCTAAGATGTAATCATTTAATCCCAATACTTCAACAACATCAGAGCCTAACTCTTGTTCAATTTCAAATACGTAGATACCTTCTTGATAGTTCTTAGGTACTACACTCTTACTTAACCCTAATTCAGCTAATGAACAAATCATACCTTGTGATTCTACACCACGAAGTTTAGCTTTTTTAATTTTAACTCCTGGTAATTTTGCTCCTACTTTAGCAACAATTACATATTGTCCAGCATCCACATTCGGTGCACCACAAACGATTTGTAGGTTTTCTTCTTCGCCAACGTTTACTTGACATACATTTAATTTTTCAGCATCTGGGTGTTTTTCTTTAGAAACTACATAACCAACTACAACGTTAGAAATTCCTTCTGCTAAATATTCAACACCTTCAACTTCAATACCACCACGTGTGATTTTTTCAGCTAATGCATTTGCATTATCTTCAACATTCGTATATTGTTTTAACCAATTATAACTTACTAACATTACTACCTCCTATTAATCGTTTCTATCACTATTGAATTGTTGTAAGAATCTTACGTCGTTTGTGTAGAAACTTCTAATATCGCTAATACCATATTTTAACATTGCAACACGTTCTGGCCCCATACCAAACGCGAATCCAGAGTATACTTCTGGATCAAAACCAGCCATTTTAAGAACGTTAGGGGTGAACCATACCCAGCTCCTAAAATTTCAAGCCATTTAATGTTTTCCTCATCATCTTCATTACCCCAAGATACATCAACTTCTACTGAAGGTTCAGTGAACGGGAAGAAACTTGGACGTAAACGAATTTTTTTATTTTCTCCGAATACAGCTTTAATAAAGTGCTCTAAAGTACCTTTTAAATCACTAAATGTAATATTTTTTTATCTACCACTAATCCTTCAATTTGAGTAAATTGGTGAGAGTGAGTAGCATCATCATTATCACGACGGAATACTTTACCAGGACAAATAATCTTGATAGGATCCTTCTCCATTAGCTTTTCAACATTTCACGAGCTTGAACAGGTGAAGTTTGTGTTCTCATTAATAATTCATTTGTAATATAGAATGAGTCTTGCATATCACGAGCTGGGTGATCTTTAGGTAAGTTTAACATTTCAAAGTTAAACTTATCCGTTTCTACCTCAGGTCCTTCTGCAACTGAATACCCCATAGAAATAAAAGATTTCTTCAATCTCTTCAATAATTTTTATTTAATGGATTAATTCCACCTAATTCAACTTTTTTTGCTAGGTAGAGTAACATCAATATCCTCACTAGCTAATTTTCAACTCTAATGCAGCTTTAGCTAATTCAGCTTTTTCTCTTCTAAACTATCATTAATGAAAGTTTTAACCTCATTAACAAGTTTCCCAAAAGTTGGGTCTTTCTTCTGGTGATAAATCACGTGCACCCTTTCATAACTTCTGTTAGTGCACCTTTTTTCCCTAAAAATTTAACTCTTAGGTCATAAAGTTCTTTTTCATCTTTAATTGTTTTAACTAATTCTAAATATTCTTTTCTTATATTCTCTAAAAGTCATAAGTTCCTCCTTAAAAATTTAATATAAAGACATTGCTATAAGTTCTATTATTTATCCAAAATAAAAAGCCCCTCAAGACTTAGTCTCAAGGGACGAATATATCGTGGTACCACCCGTATTTTTAAAAGCATAATCGCTTCCTTAATAAAGTTGATAACGGGTACCACCCGATTGTACTCATAGTCTACTTATACAATTACTCATAAGCTGAAAATATATTCTCAGTTCATACAACTCTTTCAGTCACGAGAGTTGCTCCCTGTTAAAAAAACATCCAATATACCGTCTTAATCATCGTTTTTGAAAAAAATTTATACTTAAAATGATAATACAAATGTTCCCGAATGTCAACAGATATGGCTATTTGAATAATAAATTTCTTCCTGTTTTTGTATTTTTCATTCTACAAAATTATAATTATCTTATTTGCAAAAACTTTACTTAGCGTAAAATAAGACTTCCGATTTTCATCGAAAGTCTTATCAGATTGTTGACAAAACTGACCAAAATATCAATGAACATGATTGATGTTTTGGTCGTTTTTCATAAGTATATGACTAAAGCATCAGTAGTATTAGAGATGATTATACCTCTCTTGAGTGCTATTGTTTTCATATTTTGAACGCAACAAGACAACTAAGCGTACGACTGTACTTTTGGCTTTACCTCTATATTGTGCATATCTGTATCCATGGTTTTGTTTTTGAATCTGCAAAGCTACGTTCTATTGTTTCTTTTCTTCTCTTATACAATGGTTTTCCTTCTTTTTGATATACGTCTTAATCTAGCTTCATCATAATAATCCGCATTTATATGGCGTCTTACTATTTTTCTTCTCGTTTTTATCATCACTTTTATATTGTTTATATCCAGTTCTATCTATATTTCTGTATCTAAATATTTCTCCTGTTCGTTTATCCACATATATATCTTTTTCTGGTAAATATTTGAAATATATCTTTTGATCTTGAGAATCTTCTATATCCTATTACTGAAAATATATATCTAACTGTTTTAGTATGTCTGGGAGAATAATATCCGCTATCTAACATCAACTTTTCCTGGTGTTAATCCGAAATTTTTCTATCTGATTTAATCTATCTATATATGGACCACTATCACTGAACGTTTCCTGGAGTTGTGACAATCCATGATTATATTATTTTTCCCATCTACTGTTCTATGGTCTAAATACATAAAACCTTCTTCTTTATGATCTCTGTGATAATAACCGCTATCCGGATCAGTTGTGTTAACTCGTTGTCTTTTAGTTCTTCTTTTTCTTTATATTCAAAGGCTTTTTCCTATTTTTCTCTCTCTTCGTTTATTTCTTTTTCTAAATCTAATTTTTCTTTATTTTTGTAGTTACTTCAACTTTGAATTTCTTTTTATTTGCGTTAGCTTTTATATGTGTTGAATCAGTAAAAACTCAGTGCCTCCAACTAATATCAATTGCTTGGTTCACTATATTTATAAATATTTGTTCGAATACATCAGTTCCTTGGAATCGTCGAATATAGTTTTGTGAAAATGTAGAGTAGTGTGGAACTGGTTTTAGAAAATGGTATCTAAAAACCATCTAAATGCAGCATCTGTTTCTATTCTTTTTATTGTTTCTCTCATTGATTTTATTCCATGAAATCTTTTTAAAAACCTAATTTGAATAATACTACAGGGTCTAAACAATTTCTACCTGATGTGTGGCTATAGTATTCTTCTGTCAAATCATAAATAAATTTAAAATCAATTTAGCTGACTACTTTTCTTAAAAAGTGATTTGTAGGAACTAGTTCTGATAACGTCATTAATATTATTTCATCTTTGATATTTTTCTTTTTTATTAAACATACACAAAACCCCCTCTATATACTTATATTATAACATTTTCAACACTTTTTTTCTCATTAAAATAGGCTGCTGACTCATGCAGTTTCTGCATTTGTCAACAGCCTGAAAAGACTTCCGATTTTCATCGAAAGTCTTATAATAATTATTTAGTATATTCTGCAACTAATGCTAATACTTCTTCAGTTGTTGAACACATAATAGCTTTATCAACTAATTCTTTCATCTTATCTAATGATAAGTTTTTTTGATTTAGCTACGTGCTTGAAGGATTGAAGTAGCTGACATAGAGAACTCATCTAATCCCATACCTAATAGTAATGGAATAGCTAAAGCTGTCTCCCAGCCATTTCTCCACATTCCAGTCCATTTACCTTCTTTGTGAGATGCTTCAATAACATTTTTCACAAGACGTAAAATTGCTGGGTTATATGGTTGATATAAGTATGATACTTTTTCACTCATACGGTCTGCTGCCATAGTGTATTGAACTAAGTCGTTAGTACCGATTGAGAAGAAGTCTACTTCTTTTAGCAAAGATATCAGCGATAACAGCAGTTGATGGAATTTCAACCATGATACCTAATTCGATATCGTTACTTACTGCAACACCTTCTGCTACTAGTTTTTTTCTTTTTCTTCTAAGAATAATGCTTTAGCAGCTCTAAATTCTTGAACTGTAGCGATCATTGGGAACATTACACATAGTTTACCATAAACAGATGCACGTAATAATGCTCTAAGTTGAGTTCTGAATAAAGTCTTTTTCTTCTAGGCAAAGACGAATTGCTCTAAATCCTAAGAATGGATTCATTTCTTTTTGGTAAATCTAAGTATGGTAATTCTTTATCTCCACCGATATCTAAAGTACGAACTACAACAGGTCTGTCACCCATTCCTTCTAATACAGCTTTGTAAGCTTCGAATTGTTCTTCTTCAGTTGGTAGTTGATCACGTCCCATGTATAAGAATTCTGTACGGTATAAACCTACAGCTTCTCCACCGTTGTTGTTAACACCTTCTAAGTCAGCTGGTGTACCGATGTTAGCAGCTAAAAGTACTTCATGACCATCTTTAGTAACAGATTTTTCTGAAACTAATTTAGCCCATTCAGCTTTTTGCTCTTCAAATTTAACGTGTTTTTCTTTTAATTCAGCTGTAGTAGCTTCATCTGGATTTACATATACAACACCATCTAATCCATCAAGAATAAGAACATCTCCATTCTTAACTTCTTCAGTAATTGTACTAGTTCCTACTACTGCAGGAATTTCTAATGATCTAGCCATGATAGCTGAGTGAGAAGTACGTCCCCCAATATTTGTAGCAAAACCTTTAACATATTGTTTGTTAAGTTGCGCAGTATCAGATGGAGTTAAGTCTTCGGCAATAACGATAACTTCTTCATCGATTAAGCTTGGGTTTGGTAAGTCTACACCTAGTAAGTGAGCTAAAATACGTTTAGAAACGTCACGAATATCAGCAGCACGTTCTTTCATGTAGTCATTATCCATTGATTCAAACATTGAAACAAACATATCTGAAGTTTCTTTTAATGCATATTCAGCGTTAATTTCTTTTGATTGAATGTCAGTTTTAACAGTTCCCCATAAATTCTGGGTCTTCTAAAATTAATAAGTGAGCTTCAAAAATAGCTGCTTTATCAGCACCTAAAGTTTTCATGAGCTTTATCTTTAATAATTGTTAATTCTTTTTTAGAAATTTCAATCGCATCTTCAAAACGTTTAACCTCAGCAACAACATCTTGAACTTTAACTTCTTTAACTGTTAAGTTTGGCTCAACAAAAATGTATGCTTTAGCAAAAGATATCCCTTGAGAGGCTGCAATACCTTTTTAGTTGTAACATTTTATGCTAATCCTTCTTTCTTCATTGTTTCTTCTAAATGCTGCTAATGCTTCTGCTTCGTCAGCTCCGTCAGCGTAAATTACGATATCAGCGTCTTTTTCCAACTCCAAGACTCATAACACCCATAATTGATTTTTAAGTTAACTTTACGTCCGTTGAATTCTAATTCAATGTTTGATTGGAATTTTAGATGCAGCTTGTACTAATAAAGTAGCTGGTCTAGCGTGGATTCCTGTTTCATCGATAACTTTAAATTCTTTTTGTAACATAGTTATGTCTCCTTTTATTTAAAAAAATATTTACATTCAAATAATAACATATGAAAGCAATATTTACAAGTATTTTATACTTATTCTACACTACGAATAGTGCTTATTCTATAACAAAGAAAACAGTTTCTTATCACGTATAGTAAGCATTTACTACTCATGTATTGAAAATATCATGAAAACATTTTTTCACTACTAAATTAGCTTTACAATATAAAAATCATAAAAAGTATCTGTTACAAGGGAAGTAACGATACTTTTTTATATTATTCATATTAATTAAAATTTAAAATTATTATGTTTTTATTTTTATACTGTAAACCTATTTATGAAAAATTAAACCAATTCTCCACCAAGCTTTAATTATTGATTTAAATTTCTCATAATCCTCATGATTTCTATTGAAAGTCACGAGCATTTTTATTTACTTCCTTAAAATCAATACCTTGAGTCTTTAGCAGCAAATACACATCCACAGTAACATTGTCTATATATATTATAGTCATTACACATTTCTACAGATCTTTTATAACCATTATTCTTTTTAAAATCTGATGGTAGATAATATATCGAAACTTGTTCTTGAAGAACATATCCAGCTTCATTTATTACAGTAGCATTTTTCTTAGGACTTAGAGTCAAAGCAGAAGCAAAATAATCGTATCCTAACTCCTCAGCCTTCTGCGCAGAAGAGTCTAAACGCATCTCATAACAAATATGACATCTATCTCCTCCTTCTCTATCCTCTTCATGTCCTTTTTACAGCACTGATAAATTTACTTGGTGCATACTCATCAGCTAAGAATTTAATCTTTTTATCATTTCTTTTATTGAACTCTTCGACAAAATCTTTTTGCACTAACATACGTTTAATATATTCTTCTTTTGGATGAATATTAGAGTTCGAGAAAAATATCGTAATATCACTAATCTCAGATAAATATTCTAATACATATGTACTACAAGGAGCACAACAAGAGTGAATAAGAATTTTTGGGACGAAAAATTAGTCTTCTCCCATTCTTTTTATAAGTTCTTTTAGTACATTATCATAATTAATCTTTTTGATTTTTGTGTCTAGTATTTATAAATTGTTTACTATCAATCATACAAATTTCAATCCTTCTAAATATTTCTAATATTTTACTACACAAGTTTAATATACTTTTAATTTTATTTTTTACAATTAATACCATTTCTAATTAAAGACTATTATCAATAACTCTAAAAACTTATAAAAATAGGTTCCGAAAAAGAAATTATAAACACTTTCAATCTATCGAAACCCATTGTTTATTAATTATTCAACTTTATACGCTATTCCTAAATGCTGATATGCTTTAGGTGTAGCACGACGTCCCTCTAGGGTGTACGTTCTATAAATCCTTCTTTTACAAGATATGGTTCATAAAGCATCTTCTATAGTAATACTCTCTTCACCAATAGTCACAGCAATTGTTTCAAGACCAACAGCACGACCATCATAACGTTTTAATTAAACACTCTAAGATTTTATAGTCGTATATTATCAAGTCCTTTAGCATCTACTTGGAGTAAATCCAATGATTCAACAGCTAAATCCTTCGCTATTACACCATCATTTTTTACTTGCGCAAAGTCTCTTACACGTTTAAAGTCTATTCGCTATTCGAGGTGTTCCACGAGATCTCATCGCTATTTCATATGAACTCTCTTCATCAATATCACATTCAAAAAAATATCAGATGTTCTTTCTATAATGTTTTGCATTCAGAAATAGTATAAAATTCCAGACGACAATGCACACAAATCTATCTCGAAGAGGTGCAGTTAAAGCTCCAGCTCTCGTAGTTGCACCCACCAATGTGAATGGTGGTAGTTCTATTCTAATGCTGCGCGATTCTTCACCTTTTTCCAATTACAATATCAAGATAAAAATCTTCCATCGCAGAATACAGTATCTCTTCAGATAGACCTACTTATTCTGTGAATTTCATCGATAAAATAGAACATCACCTGGTTCAAGACTAGTTAATATAGCAGCTAAATCTCCAGATTTCTCTATTGCAGGTCCTGAAGTATATTTAATCCCTACTTCCATCTCATTAGCAATAATTGTCGCTAATGTTGTCTTACCTAATCCAGGAGGACCATATAGTAAGCAGTGATCTAGAACTTCACCACGAAGTTTTGCAGCTTCTATAAATATTTTTAAATTACTTTTTATCTGTTCTTGTCCTATATACTGGCTAAGAAACTTCGGTCTTAAAGACTGTTCCTCACGCTCTTCACCAAAATTTTGGCTTGCAGATACCATTCTATCTTCCATAATTTCCTCCTTTCATCAATTATGCATTCATCAATAATTTTTAATCCTTGTTTTACATATTCATCGACACCAGAGAAATCAAATGCTGATAATTTTTTCTCAATTTTTGCAAGTTCTTTTTTACTATATCCTAGAGCTTCCAATGCTAACATTGCATCACTTAGATAATTATTTACAGCAGTTGGAGCACTACTAATATTATTCATACTGAAATCAACTTTACCTTGTAAATCAAGGATAATTTGTTGAGCAGATTTTTTCCCAATTCCAGGAAATTTCGTTAAATATGTTACATCTTGATTCTCGATGGCTCCAATAATTTCTTCACTAGTTCCTCCAGCTAATATAGCTAAAAGCACTCTTAGGTCCTACACCCTTTTACCTTTAATAATAGTAAAAATACTTTTTTTCTGATCTTTATTAGAAAATCCATAAAGTATATTAGAATCTTCCCTTACTTGTTGGCTAATAAAAACAGTTTTCTCTTCATTCAATTGATATTCATATGGGATTAGCCACAACTATTTCATAGCCTATTCCATTGTTATCGACAACGATATTTGTCGGATTAATTTCCGAAATTTTTCCTTTAATATATGCGTACATTACATTCCTACTCCTGATTGATTATTTAATTATAAAATTAATCGTAAAAATCTCAAGTGTTTTTATTTAATCAAAATAATTTACTTGCGTCATACATAAAAAACTTGGCACATTATGTACCAAGTTCATATTTCTATTTTACTTTATCTAAATCAACATTCATAATTTTTGCAGTTGCTTCTACTTTTTTATATGCATCTTGATCCACATCAGTAAATCCAGTGATACTAAACATCTTTGTGAATAATTCTTTCATTTTCGGATCATTTTCAACATCACGAAGAGCTTTTTCTAATTTTTCCTGTAACTCTTTATCCATTTTGCTAGAAGTTGTAACCATAATACCAGGAATCATATCACTAGTTGCTAATTTTTGAATATCCGTTTTTGCTTGTGGAAAGTCTTTAGCATATCTATCTTCTACCCCATCAAATGTCGCTATTACATCAACATCTTTGTTAAGAAGTAATTGTAAACTCTTATCATGACTCCACTAAATTGATAGCTAATGTCTTTATCTAAAGTTAAGACCTGCTTCAACTAACATAGCACCTGGATAAATATATCCCTGATGAAGATGAAGGATCTACAAATGCTACTTTTTTACCTTTAACATCTTGAAGTGACTTAATACCAGAATCTTTTCTTACATATAACTCAGCAGTATATCCAGGTTTTCCTGTTTTTACCCTTTAGATGTTAGTATAGGTTTTGCACTACTTTGTTTCTGAGCAAGTAAAGATGAAAATGGAGGAATGATACCAAAATCAACACTACCACTACCTAAATCTTCAACTACACCAATATAGTTACTAGCTGTAAAAGCTTCTACTTTTACCCCTAATCTTTCAGAAAGATAATCAGAGATTGGTTTAAGATCTTCAACTAGTTTCTCACTATTTTTCAGAGGAACAAATCCCATTTTAATAACTTTTTCTTCTTTTTCGTTTCAGTCTTTTGCAGTACATCCGACGATAGAGAGATAAAAATAAAACTAAATAACGCCAATAATATTTTCTTCATATTATTTCCTCCTCGATATTTCTAAAATAAATTTGATATAATTTTATCACAAAAAAACAATATATCTAGCTTTTTAAAAAGAAATAATAACAATTTTTAATGAATATTTTTCACTCATTATTAAAATAATGTTCGGTAATTACTAATAAATTTCTTTAAATATTTTCATAATACAAGGATCAAAATACAAAATATAAACCGTAATTTTAGGCATAAAAAACACCTTATGAAAAGATGATTAAAAATTGGAGGCGGCTACCGGATTTGAACCGGTGATCAGGTTTTTGCAGACCCGTGCCTTACCACTTGGCTAAGCCGCCTAAAGATATTTAAATTTTAATGGGGCGGCTGAGGGGAATCGAACCCCCGAATGTCGGAACCACAATCCGATGCGTTAACCACTTCGCCACAGCCGCCATATCAAAGAACAATATTTATACATTTTTCATCAAATTATGTCAAGAACTTTTTGAATAATTTTTCAATTAAAGAAATAATTCCCTTTAACACTATCATTAAAGAGAATTATTTATAAATTAATATTTAGTATTTTTTTCTTCTTCTTAGAACATATACTAATGAAATTAATGCAAGTCCTACAAAAGTTGTAGAGTAAAGCTAATGTTCCCTGTTTTTGCTAATAGAATTTGATTTTCCGACATTTCCAAGATTTACTTGAGAATTGTTTGCTACCATTCCTTGATCTTTGGCTACATCTGCTAAGCCAACACTTGCTTTATCTTTATCTTTTTAAATACATCCTTAGTAATGTTGATAATTTAGATTTTTCCTTTACTTACTTTTTTTCTGATGCTTTTTAAGAGTTTCTAATGCATTGTTTACTTCATCTTGTTTTGCATTTGCATTAGATAACACTAAGATAGCTGCTTTAAGCGCTGCTTTATATTCTTTTTTAACTGCTTCATCTGCATCTTTGAAGCTATCTTGTGATGTAAGATCTCCATTTTTCTCAACCTCAGCCACAAGCTCTTTTTGTCTACAGTTTGACTTTCTGCTTTTGGTTGCTCAACTTTATCTTTTAGGGTTTCAGCTTTGGTTGTTCTACTTTACCAGTAAACTCTTTAAGTTCCTCTCTCTTCTCTGGTTCTACCACCGCTCCAGCTTGTACTCCTGTGTACTCTTTAGGACCTTCCGTTTTCTCTGGTTCTACCACTGCTCCGGCTTGCACTCCTGTGTACTCTTTAGGACCTTCTACTTTTTCTGGCTCTACCACTGCTCCAGCTTGAACCCCTGTATATTCTTTTGGTGGTTCTACCTTCTCAGGTTCTACTATTGCACCTGCTTGTACTCCTGTGTACTCTTTAGGACCTTCTACTTTTTCTGGTTCTACTATCGCTCCAGCTTGAACCCCTGTATATTCTTTTGGTGGTTCTACTTTTCCAGTTCACCTTTTTGCTTCTTTTGGTTTAACACCAGTAAGTTTAGATATAGCAACATTTAACTCTTCAACAGCTTTATTTACTTCTTCTTGTGTTGCATGCTCATCTTCTAAAAGTTGTTTAGCTTTATTAATTGCTTTGTTGTATGCCTCTTTAGCATCTAATGACGCATATTCATACTTATCGCTATCAGTTGTAACTTTGAAATTATCAGAAGCTAATTTCAATTGACTCTTGTCTACTTTAACCTCTTCTTTAGGTGCATTTTTCTCTACAAGAGCTACAAAATTACTAAATCCATCTACTGTGAAGACAAATTTACCATCAACTACTTCACCGTTAACTGGCTCAATTGTTCCATCTTTTTTCTCATGACCAAATTTCGCTGGGATTTTATCTAATGATAAAGTAACTTTTCTAGTTCCATCAACTTCTACTACCTTATTATTTATATCCTCTAAATGAATATCATAAAATACTACATCATACTTAGTTAAATCAATCTTACTGTCTGCTAACTGTTTAAGTATTTTTTTCTTGGCTAACTTTTTCAACATCTCTAACTACAAGTTTATAATCATTATAAAGTTTAGCATCTCCAAACTCAACAGTTGCTGGAGTAGATGTAACCTTCAACAGTTGTAACGCTAGCTACTTTTCTGAGCTACACTCAATTGTAGTTCTTTTTGTATTACGACCGTTCCCTACTACAAGTTCAAAATTATTTTCAGAAGATCTATATCCTTCTGGTAATACTACTTCAACAGTATATGTACCATTGTTTAAACGTTTTTGGAATTCTTTTCACTATATAAACTTCTTGATAATTCTGTTTTTTTCACCTTGTTCATTTTGTAACAAATACTTTTTGCTCCAGCAGGGATAACTTTATCAAATTTAATTATTGTCGTGTTTCTCTTTTTGTTCTTCAGAATGTAAATTCTACTGTTTTTAGTTGAATCATCTTTAGTAATCTCAAATGCAACTTCTTTTGGACTAGTTAGCTTAAGAGCTTCATCAGTTAAAACTACTTGTACAGTATATTTACCATATGGAAGAGCTGTTAGGTTCTTACCATTTTTCGTGAAATCTTCTCCAACTAACTCACCTTTTTCATTCTTAATAGCATATCTTACGTTAGTAGAATAATCTCCTGTTCCATCTTTAGCTGTAGTTTTAATTTCTACAGTTCCTTTTTCAGTATTTTTGAACTTTTGAAATTCCAACACTATCTTTATTTCCTGCAAAGTCACCTACTTCATAAGTAAATTTATCAAGAGATACTTTTTCTGGAAGAGTAAATGTACCATCTATATTTGGTTCAACCACAACTTCCTGCTCTACATTTTTACCATCTTTCCCTTTTTTAGTAACTTTATAACTCAATTTCTTATAAAAGTACTCCACTTCCATTTTCTTTTACAGCATACGGTTTAAATGTTCTAGTTTTTCGTCATAAACTCCACCAGTACCAACGATTTGTGGTGCAACTCTATCAAGTGTAACGTTAAATGCTGTTTCTTGCATTTTCGCACCTGTTGCAACAGGACTATAACTTACTACATATTGATATTCACCATCCGGTAACGGATTTTCCATTTTTGTCTTGTCCCTTCCAGTTTGTCTCAGTCACTAACACGGCTTTTTTATTTGTAGCCTTGTTATGGAAGAAGTTCTTTTTACCAGAAACGTTACCATTTTCATATAATGGATTTTTACGTTCAACATCATCTTTAGCATAAACTGATAATTTCAGATTCTCATAGTTTCTTAAGAATGTTGCTTTAAATCCAATCTCATCGTGTTGTCTATCTCCATTTGGAGAAAATGCTAATTTACCAAAATAATTAGACTTAGTCTTAGGATCACTATACTCTCCTAAAACTTTGATGTTCTTTTCTTCACCATTTACATCAACAGTAACTAATGAAGTAAAGTTATTTTTATCATCACGCTCTGTTGTATTAGGTTTATAATAATAGAATGGTTTTTCATTTCCTTTAAATTCATATATTGGTTTTTCAACTACTGGTAGATTTTGGAACTCACCTTTAAAATCCAACATATGGAAATTCCTGCAACAGCTGTATTCGTATCTTTAGGGATCAAAAGAATCTTACAAATCCTTCAAGATAATAACCATTTGGCATTTGCCCTTCTAATTCATTTCTAAATTGAGTAGCATCAACAGTAATCGTAACAGATTTTCTCCTTTAGCAGGAACAACTACAGTTTCTCCTCCATTACTTTCTGATAACTGTCTTGGTTTTAGAGTAATTTGTCCATTTTCTACACCATCAGTATTTAAATAAGACTTATAAACAAGTTCTTTAGGTTGATCTGATAAGTTATGTAGCACTACATTAAATTTAAATGTATCTTGGACATTACCTAAAGAAATACTTCCATAATCATTGTCTCCAGTAACATATAAATCACCAAAAGCCGCTTTAGATACATCAATAACTCCAGCTCCTTGTTGTCTAGGTGACGTGAATGCTTTTGTTTCATTATTATAATTTGGAATTGCAGTACTCATTAATAGGTGTTTTATTAATTTCTGTAACTCTTCACCTTGAAGGTCAGGATATCTTTCTTGGAATACTTGTTTCATTAAAGATACAGCTCCAGCTACGTGTGGTGAAGCCATACTTGTACCACTATCTAATCCATACGTTCCATTATTGAATGAAGAATAAACATCACCACCAGGTGCCGTAACATCTGGTTTGAAAAGTCCGTCTCCAGTTACTCCCCAACTTGTAAAATCAGCAAGTTGGTTTGCTTGTGGGTGAGGTCTCTTACTGAAATGTCCCGTAAATTTTAATTTATAATAATCAGGATATGTTGCTAATAAATTACCGAATTTATATCCAACAAACACAACAGGGAAGTCACTATCATAATTATTTAGTGCAACATTAAGTAACTCTTCCCCGCCCTCTTTAGTGTTGTATAAAACAGCACCTGCAGCTCCTGCTTTCTTAGCAGCTGCTACTTTATCCGCAAAGGTATTTCCACCTCCACGCATCATTACTGCAATTTTACCTTTTACATCTTGGTTTTTAAAATCATTTTCTAGACCATAACCAGCGTTAAAGTATGAATACTCAGTTTTCGGATTAAATCTTTTAGCAAATGGTCTAATTGTAGCTTCACCATTATCCCACTCTTCATTTCCTTCTAATCCAACAACAGTCATTACTTCAGTATTCATAACACTGTTGTTAATAGCTGCTACAGCTATTGAATCGGGTGTTACAGATGGTGTTCCTATTAATCCGTAGTCTGGATTAGATGCATTTGGTTTGCTTTGACCATTTCCAAATACATTATCATTCCCAGCTGCTACTACAACATTGACTCCAGCTTTTTTAGCAAGTGCTATTGCATCGATAGTACCTTGTCCGACTTCAGTTACTGCACCTGCAGTAGCACCTAAACTCATATTTATAGAATCAGCCCCTAATTTAACAGCATCTTCTATAGCTTTAACATATAAAAACGTACTAGTCTTCGCTCCACCTTGTTTATCCGAGAAAACTCTCATAAAGATTAATTGTGATTCTGGAGCAACTCCTGCTACATACTCATTATTTGGTGCTTTTTTTGTTGGATTACCTACTGAAGTTCCAACAACGTGCATACCGTGAGATTTATCTTTTTTCTCTTTTAAGTTATTATCCCAATCGTAGTAGTTAAATGCATAAATCAGTTTATCACTATACCATTTACCATAATCGATTCCAGCTTTTTCTCTTACAGATTCTAGCTCAGCTTTATTTTTATATTTAGCTTTACTAGCATCAGTTAGATGTAATATATCATGATTAGGGTCTAAACCTGAATCAATTACAGCAACTACTCTTCCTTGTCCTTTATACCCTTTATCCCAAAGTCCTTGAACACCGATAATTCTATTACTATCGATAACTGTATTTTTTAAAGCAGTATCATCTTCATCATTTTTTGTAGTAGTTTCAGGAACTTCATAATCCACACTTACTTCAACACTGTTTACAAAATCCATCGCCTGAATTTTTTTAGCATCAGCATACGAAGTTTCTAAAGAAAATCCATTTAAAAAGTGTATCATATTCAAATAATACTTTATAATCGACACCTTTATCTTTAATTTCTTTTTAATGCTCGTTCACGTGGTTCTTTAGTACTTTTTCACGTTCTTTTCTTCCTTCTTCAGTTTTTAATGAGTGGGATCTACTTTGTCCTCTTTTTAAAGAAACAATAATTTTTTACTTTATCCTCATCTTTAAAAGTATGTGCAGAAGCATTAGATACGGTATCAACCTTTCCCATTTTCTTCAGCATATACCCATTTTTTCTCAAATTATTAAAAATTCATTACATGTAGATTAGTCAGTAGTAATGTAGCTGTTACAAATGATACAGCAGCTTTTTCTAAATTGCATTATTCCTCTCCTTTTTTTAAGTATATTTTAAAGTATATTTCTCTATTTAATCATATATTATCTGAAAAATCAATCAATTTTATAATTTATTTTATATAAATATAAAAACTTAGTAATATGTTACTAAGTTCTTCTATATCTTTATTCATGTATTTCTAACGGTAACCCATCGGGATCAAAGAAAAACGTCATTTTCTTATTATCGAAGTCATCGTATCTTAATTCTTCATGAGGAATATCTAATTCATCAAATTTTTCAGAACTGCTTCTACATCTTCTTTTGAAAGCTAAGTGTCTTAAACCACTGTATTCTGGATTTGGCATCTTAGGTCTCAATGGAGCATTTTCCTTTAATAAAAATTTCTAATACTAGATTCCCTTGTTTTACATTTATAATAATATCATTCTTCTCTGGACGATTATGTTCACTAGTAATCTCAAATCCTAACTTATCTACGTAAAAATTCTTTTGTTTTTATTATAATCTGTTCCTATAATCGCTATATGATGCACATTTTTAACATTTTAATACATTTCCTTACTTAATTTTTTTACTATTTCTATTGCTTTAGCTAGCTCCTGAGATTCACTTCTTCATAGTCACCTTTATCAGTATATCTATAAGTTACATCCACTCCAGTTGTCGTTGGATCAATTCCATATTTTTTTAAAGGTTCCATGAACTTGAGTAACTCCTGTTTCTTTAATTATATATTCAATATTCTCTGTAGTGATACCTGCACCTGCAAGAATCTCAATTTTCATCGCCAAATTTTTGTTGAAACAGTTTTTAAAAGTTTTACACCTTTATTAACATTTTGCACCAGTCCACTAGTCAAAACTCTTGTACAACCTAATTCAATTAAGCGTTGAATATTATATTCTGGTTCATCTGAACAATCAAACGCTCTATGAAAGACACTTTCTGCTTCAAAACTTTTACATAGGTTTATCATTTTCTCAGTCTCTTCCCAATCTATCTTTCTATCTTCAGTAAGAAATCCAAATACAATTCCTTTTGCACCATGTTCTAGCAGTTCTCTAGCTTCTCTAAACATTTGTTCTTTTTCTATTTTTGAATAGCAAAAACCACCTCCCCTAGGTCTTACCATGGCCATTATAGGTATCTCAACTCCACTTTCAATTGCCATATCTAACACTGTCAATGTTGGGGTCAAACCACCTAGATAACTAGCACTAATCAATTCTATTCTATCTACATCCTCATTTTGTGCCACTATACAATCTTGTACACTGTTAGCATCATGCTTCAATTTTTATCATCTCAAATTCTCCTTTGATATCTATTAGCTTAATTATAACATAGTTCAAAATAACTCGGATAAGTTATACTCTTCATTTTTCTTCAATTCTTCAAAAGTAAAATAAGGATATGTGAAATTAATCATCATATCCTTATTTATATATATATTATAAATTATATTATTTTTCCACCAAATATAGATGTTCTAAAATCTTTAGTTTGATCTAGATAAGCCTTAAATATCGCTTTCTTAAGTTTAAGAACTCTACTATTAGTTTCTGGATATAGTTTTGCTACGTCATCTTCAGCATCACCGCGAACCGCTTCTTCAATCATTCTCTCTAGCACACTTATATTCGTAACAGTTACATTTTCTTTGTCGTCCCCATGGATCATTAGGATTGAAGAAGTTAACTCTATTTAGTTTACTGAATTGTTGTACTCTTTCTTTATACATATCTTTTTAAAATCAACCCAAGATGTATATTTTGTTATTAAATACTTTTTCAAGTACTAAATCATCAGTGACTAAGCCTATTTCTTTACCATAAGATGTAATCTTACTTCCTCTGTCTTTAGCTTCTTTTTCATATTGATTAGAAATATATGGAACCATACCTTCTTTATAACCTTTAGCAGCTAATAGTTCAAATGCCATACGGCGTCCCATTAAGTCACCTGGAGTTCCTTCTTTACTACTTAAAGCAGAATAGATTGGTGAGAATAGATTAATTGTGTGATATCCATTTCTTTCATACTCACCTTCATCTTTATATCCCCTTCTTGTAATAATATCATTTTCGAGTTAGACTATCAAATGAATTTAGTTTATTAATTTCATCAGAGTTAATCTACGAACTGCATTTGTTGCATAAACAAATTTCCATCTGGATCTTTCTTATATTTATTCTCAATTTTTCTTAATAGATCATTTTTCCCATTATAATCTAATTTAGCTACAGCACGTCCCTCTAATATTTCAAGTGTATATATTAAATCAAACATATTATGCATATAACTATGTAAGTCATCTGCATTAGTGAATCTTTGAGTTGGATCCGCTATTTGAAGTCTTGTTGAATTTTCTGAATCATCATATTTCAACACAGAGTTAATTGTTATTGTTGGATCATATGAATGATCAGGAGCTTGTAGTAATCCTTTCGCATAAAACTCAGGCCCTAATCCGCTTCTTCTTCCATATCCTCCAAGATAAATTTCTCTATCAGAGTTATGTGTCATTTCATGAGTATATAGTTTACCGCACCATTTTTATCTAACATACGATAAGCCATATAGTAGAATGCATCACCTGTAGCATATGCACCGTGTTTGATTTGTAGAACAACATTGTTTCCAGCTGGTCCAGAAGTTTTTTTATAACCCGGATTATTAGTTTCAAAATTCGCTTCTTGTGTCTCTTTATTTTTTTATCATTACCAAATCTAGAACGCATCATAAACTAGGGACACTTCTAAATAATTTTTCTTTATTTTCTTTATCTAGAATTTTATACCAATAATCATAATGATCTCTAAATCGTTTTAGCAGCTTCTTTCGCATTCTCTTCAACAAATTTATTTAATTTTTCTCCCTTAGGATAGTCAGAACTTCTATATCTATCATAAGCACCAAATCAATAGTTGAAATATTCGCAATCATAAATATCATTTTTCTTCTGGTAAAGTTAATAACGGTAAGACCATACTTTGATACTTTCCATGATGGGACTAGTTAATCTATCATAAACACCTATAGAGTATTCTGTTCCTTGTTTTGTTTGTTTTAGAACTAACTTCAGGAATTGTAGATTTTTCTTCAACAATATAAGCTTTTTGATTGTTTTTGAACCAGTCGTTATTAGAAACATTCGGTAGAATACTTTTCTATAACCTTCTAATGCTTTAAATAAACTTTCAGTTCCATAATTTTTAGATAATAATACATTATAAGTAATTACATTGTTTTTAGCTAATAAATTATTAAATCCAGATTTACCTAGCTCAATAACATTATCTAATGCAGAGCTATTAGATTTACCAAAGAAAGTCTAAATGATATAATACTAAATCTTTTTGCACTTGCATTATCATATTTAAAAATTATACCAACGTTCTAGATATGTTAACCTAAAAGTAACGCCTCTTTATTATTCTTAATTTTTCTATTACATAATTATCTATTATTGAATTACTATTTTCAGCTATTGCCGCATCTGCAGAAAGAAGTTTTTGATAAACTGTCTTCAATATTTTTCTTTTTGTTTTTCCAAATTGTTCATTTAAATATAATTCTGTTAATTTTTATATCACTTGAAATATCTAATACTTTTCTAACAGCATCTGAATCATATTGAACAGATTTCAGATCATTTAAAACTAGCATTTACAATATTATTATAATCATGTAATAATGTATTAGGTGTGTATATTAGTTTTGTATTAGTTATTTCTATTCTGCTACTTTAGAGAAATCTTGTCGATATTTTACTAGCTAATGTTTGAGAAGTATTATCTGAATAATGAAGTAATAGTTTATTAATTCTTTGTTTTATCTTTATTAATATCTGTGATTACTTCTTTATCCTTCATTGAACTACAGATACAAGCTCCTTAGTAAATAAATCATTATTAGTATCTACTAAATTACCATACTTTAACTATAGTCTCTCTATTGTAGAAAGGTAATAGTTTTTCAATATTTTTATATACTCTTAATCTAGAAACATCAGCATCTTTTAAGTTTTTATAATCTGTTTCATATCTAGAAGAAATTTAAAGTCTTCTATCTTAGTATTATTTTTCTTAGGAACAAGTTCAGCTTTTTATCAAGAACTTTATTATTATCTAATACAATACCTCTTTTGTTCTTCTGAATCTCTACTAAGTACTTCATCATCTACTTGTACTACATTGACTACCTTATTATTTTTATTACTATAAGTGCTAGTTGTTTTTATACCGACAAAATCATAACCCGCAATAGCATTACCATTCGTCACATTAACATCGCTTAAGACATTTGTAAGGTTACCCGAGTCACTTATATCTGATGAGTCTCTATCCCAAAGATACCTGCAACTCCTCCAACATTAGCAAAATGTTGAACATTATTTAGATTTCCTTCAACATAACTATTTTTGATTGTTGCTTTTTTATCAACAACCCCTGCTACACCACCAACAACTTGGTCTCCTTTATTAGCATTCGTTGCCATATCAATAGATGAAATTGATCTATCTATTGAAGCACCAGCACCTGAAAGTTTTCCAACTAAACCACCTATTTGATAAGTAGCCGTTGTATTATAAGTATTAGTTATTCTTCCAGTAAAACTACTATTAGATATTGTAGAGTCAGTTACTTGTGAAACTAAACCACCTATGCTTCGTTCTCCAGCAATTACACCAGATGAATGAACATTAGCAATTGTAGTACCATTTTTCGCTTCTTTCGCAATTGTAGCAGCATCTTCTTTCGAAGAAACATTTGCTTCTTTTATTGAAAGATCTTGAATAGTAGCATGACTTAAAGCCTTAAACAACGGTTTTTTCAAGTTATATATAGCATAATACTTACCTTTGTTTTCACCTATTAATTTACCACTAAACTCTTTATCAATATAACTTTCTTGACCATCTGAAAGTTCTACTTCACGAGCATCTATAGTCGCCCCTAAACGGACGTACCATGTGGATTACTGTTTATGGCATCCACTAGATTTTTTAAATGATGTATAAACTCCATTTTCACTATTTACTGTCTTAGGAAGATAGTAAGTATAATTTTCTATAGTACTATTGTTTTCATGTTGGATTAAATTATTAGCTTGTCCTACAATTTTGTATACATCTTGATTATCTTTTCTAGCATTCTCAATACTCTTAACTGGTAACATAACATCTTTAATGTTCTCTGATTTTTACTTTCATAAAGTAATTTGTTGGATTAGATGGAACACCCGCAAGTGATGTTACATGTCGGTACTATTATTTTCTAAAAGTATACAATTCTACATTAGAAATATTTCTAAGTTCTAATTTCTTATCAACGCTTCTCTTCTTTAATGTCGTCTTTTTCTCATCTTTATGACGCTCTAGAGCATCATAGGTAGGTGTAATTTCTTTACCTTTTATATATACTTCTAATCCAATCTAATTGTGTTGGAGAAAGTATTAATCCCCTGAACGGTTCTCAGCACCATTTTGGTGAATTCCAATCACTTCTCCTTTTGAGTTAAAGATTCCTCCACCACTCATACCTACTTTTCCACCTTGGTACTGAACACCATAAGTATTATTCGCATATTTTTGTTCCATTTCAACAATAGTATCTTTTAAGTAAGTAAACTCTCCTCTAGGATAACCATAAACATTTAACTTATCGTTAACATTTCACTTTCGAGTAATTTTCTACTAAGTTCGCATAGTTTGTCTTCTTGTAGATTGAGGTAAGGTAATAACAGCTAAATCATAGATAAATCCTTTTTGGATAATCTTTTTATTATAAAAATAGATGTCCTCTGAAGTAAATGAACCTTTTTGTCCATCAGGTGTTTGCCATTCATATGTATTTTAGACTTATCTCCTATAAATTCACCCGTACTGTTATCTGTAGAATTATTAATAAAATTGTGTGCTACTGTCAACAATACATTAGGTGCTATAAATGTAGCTGAGCCAGTTCCAGATAATGTTTGATTACCTTTAACAAAATTCATTCTAAGTAGGGCACTAGAATTTTTTTGAACATTATTAATTTCTGCTGTATTGTCAGTTTCTACATTAGGTTTTGGATCTTCTGTTTTCGGTGGCTCTATTTTTCCTGTATACTCTTTTGGTGGTTCGATTTTTTCCGGTTCGACAATCGCTCCAGCCTGTACTCCTGTGTACTCCTTAAGCGGTTCTACTTTTTCTGGTTCTACTACTGAGACCAGCTTGCACTCCTATGTACTCCTTCAGTGCTTCTACTTTGGTAGCTCTACTATCGCTCCGGCTTGCACTCCTGTATATTCTTTAGGCGCTTCTACTTTTTCTGGTTCTACTACAGCTCCGGCTTGTACCCCTGTATATTCCTTCGGTGCTTCTACTTTCTCTGGTTCTACCAATGCTCCAGAAGTAACTCCTCCCATATTGAGGCTCCACTTTTTCAGGTTCGACTATCGCTCCAGCCTGTACTCCTGTGTACTCCTTCGGCGCTTCTGCTTTTCGCAGGTTCGACTATCGCTCCGGCTTGCACTCCTGTGTACTCCTTCGGCGCTTCTGCTTTCGCAGGTTCGACTATCGCTCCGGCTTGCACTCCTGTATATTCTTTCGGTTCTTCCGTTTGTGCTGGTTCTACCAATGCTCCCGCTTTTACTCCCGTGTACTCGACAAACTTCTACTGCAGGTTTTACAGTTTTTCACCCTCACTCACAACGTTACTTGCTGCTTTTTGTTCCTTCTTTCAATTACTTCAGAAACTGGGTCTTCTATTTTTGTAGAAATTAATTCTCTGAAACTTCTTTCCTTCTACGGTAAATACCCTTATAACTGCAGTGCCTATTTTCCCTTGTTGTTTAACTCTTTGTTGTTCCTTCGGGTAACTGAGCTATTATTTTACTGTAATCTGATTATATTGTATTGGTGTCTCTACTCTTTTATCTGAGTATAATAATTCCAGGTTTAGAGTTTTCCAGATAACACCTCATCTTGAGGATTCTGATGTATTAACCTAATGTTTTATCCTCTTTTTATTTGTATTTTCTATTACTTTTTGTCTTCTTTTTGTGTATTTTCTAATACTTTATTATCTTCTTTTATCAGTACTAGCTAGTGTTGTTTTTATTTTTCTTGTTTTTATCTAATGCATTTGTATCGATATTTCTTTTAATTCTAGTTGTTTTCTTATGTATGTTGTGCAGTTATATTTTCTTTTAACTTCTTCATTTACTTTTTAGTTTCAGCTTCATTTCTTTTAATAAATCCAACAAAACTATATCCAGGAATTGCAGAAATCTCTGGTAACTTATCTCCAACTTTTAAGTTGTAATCCATGTTGTAGACTGATAACTGTAAGTCCTCCATAGCTCGAACAGGTAACTCTAGAGTAGTTGCTCCCTATACTCGTTACTAAAAAAGGATTGATAGTATTTTACGTGATTTATTTTTACCTTTTGCTACAACGACCACTAATAAACCTAGCATACCGCCTAGAAGCATACTTCCCTATTCCATAATTTAAACCAGTATTAGGTAATTTATTTAGTTGTGTTGTTTTAGTTGGTTTTAAATACTAAATAATATGTTTCTTCTGTACTATTTACAACTGCTTGGTACTTCTTTTCTTATTAATTCCTTTTCTTTATCAGTAAGATTGTCTTCTCCTACATATTTATAGTGAACAATTGCATTATCAGCAGCCTTCACTACATATCTTCTGGTTGAACAGTCGACACTAAGAAAAAATGATCCTATCGTCATCGAGCAAACTCCAACAGTCAATCTTTTCTTAACGAGAACTTATTATATTTTTCCCCTAAATATTTTTCTCAACTCTAATCCTTCTTTCATATATATTTCTAAAGATTAATTTGCATGTTTTATAATTAATACATTAATTGTAAAGCTTTTTCTATAGTAAAATGCAAGAAAACAGATATAAGTTTCTATACTTTGATTTATTAATATTGTACTTTTAAATATAAAAGAAATTACCACATTATAATGTAACTTTAAATTTATGTTAACCAAAATTACTGTATAAATTTATTTTTCAATAAAAACTAGAAGCTACTTTATTCACTTCTAGTTTTAAAATCTATTTATTTAACATACCTGCTTGAAGTTGGTACATTTTGTAATAATTACCTTTTTAATGCTATTAACTCATCATATGTATCCAGATTCAATAATTTCACACTTTATCTAATACGTAGATACAGCTAGAATCTTGAATCGTTGATAATCTATGAGCAATTGCTATTGTCGTTCTACCTTTTCTCATTTTTCAAGAGAATGTTGAATTAACTCTTCTGTTTCAGAGTCGATATTTGCAGTAGCTTCATCAAGAATAAGAATCTTTCGGCTTACTTGCTATAGTTCTAGCAAATGTAAGAAGTTGTCTTTTCTCCAGATGAGAAAGTTGAACCTCTTTCTGTAACTAAGCTATCATACTTATCTTCTAATTTATTGATAAAGTTATGCTATCAACAAACTTCGCCGCTTCAATAACATCTTCTCTTGTTAAACTTTCATTATACATCTTAATATTTAGACTCAACTGTCCCATGATATAAGAACGGATCTTGAAGTACTAGTCCAACACTGTTTCTTAATTCTTTAGAACTATAATCTTTAATATTAACTCCATCAATTAAGATTTCGCCTCTATCATAATCATAAAATCTTAAGAATAGGTTCATAATAGAAGATTTACCAGATCCAGTAGCTCCTACAAATGCTATCTCTCTCCATTTTTTTAACACTAAACGAAATATTTTTAAGAACATCACGTTTACCATCGTAAGAAAGCTAACATTTTTGAACTCGATATCACCACGTGAAATTTTTATAGTCACTCTCTTTTTGCTCTGCTCATATTCTTCATTGTCTATTAGTAGTGAAAACACGTCCCTGCAGAAATTATAGAAGTTTGAAGAATTGAGAAGTTTTGCATAAGTTCAATTAATGGATTGAACAGCTGATTCGTATATTGAATAAATGCATAGATTATCCCAGCTGTAAATCCAGCACTTTTCAAAAACTAAGCCCAAAAATACATTACGATAACACCTATACTAATACTTTAAATAAAAGCCATAGCTGGTCTTAATAATAAACTATCAACTTTTAATGATTTAGTGTAATAACGAAGGTGTTCATTATTAACCTCTCCAAATTCATCAATTAGGCGTTGTTCCTGATTAAATGCTTGGATAATCTTCATTCCCTCTATAGATTCAGATAATTTAGTATTCATTTCACTAATTTTTCCTTTTGAGAAATTTCTACTAATCTACTAGAAAGCTTCTGGTATAAGTATACCGAACCTACCATTACAGGAATAAACAGTATCATGTAGATTGTTAATTTGCCAACTTAAAGCAATCATCGCAGAAAGTGTTACTACAAACATAAGTATCGTATTTAGGAAACTTGAGAAAATTGTTCCAAACATATCCGCAACAGCCTGTGTATCGTTAGTTAATCTTGATACTACAGAACCTACAGGAGTTTTTATCAAAGTAAGACATACCTAATTTTTGCAAGTTAGCAAAACTATCATTTCGTAGATCTCTAACTATACTATGTACTACTTTTTGCAAAGTAATACTCTCCTAAAAATGTAAACACAACTCTTAGAATAAATAATCCAAAATATATTAATAATATATATAATCAGCTTTAGCAATATTTTTGTAATATAATTATCAATATAATATTGAGCTAATAGAATTGCTGTTGCGACTATCGAAGTCATTAATATAAATAATAGTGCTAATATCGATAATCCTTTATAGCGCAACATATAGCGCATTAATCTAAAAAACGTCTTACTTTTCGACATCTTCACTTCCTCCTTTCAAGCTTTCTTCCATTTGTTGACTTTCATAAGTCTCTTTATACCAACCATTATTGGCAATAAGTTCGTCATGAGTTCCTTTTTCAATAATCGTATTGTCACCTAAAACAATTATTAAATCAGCTTCCACTAGCAGAAAGTCTATGTGCAGTAATGATATTAGTTTGACCACTACGTTGTTCTTTTAAGTTCTCTAAAATAACATGTTTCAGTCTTAGCATCAACCGCAGATAATGAATCATCAAGGATTAAAATCTCAGGATTAATAATCAAAGCACGACTCATTGCTAAACGTTGTTTTTGACCACCTGAAAGACTAACACCTTTCTCACCAACAATCGTATCAAACTTCTCAGGCATTGCCATAATATCATCATACAGACCACAAATTTTTGTAATTTCTTCTACTTGTTTTATCATCAATTGAAAGTTTGCAAAACGGATATTCTCTTTTATCGACATAGCTAAATAGTACCTGATCTTGTGGTACATATCCGATAAGTTTTCTAAGGTCGTTAATACTATATTCAGCAATGTCTCTGTTATTTAAGCATGATATTACCAGATTTAATATTAAATTCTCTTAATAATAGCCTTAATAATGTAGTTTTACCTGCTCCAGTAACACCTACGATACCTAGAGTTTGACCCTTTTTCAATAGCGAACTTAATATCTCTTAGGACACTCTTACCTTCTTCAAATTCAAAAGTTGTTGATATTATATTCAAGTCTACCATTTTCAGCTTTTATATTACTATCTAAATTAGTATTTACCTCATTAACTTCAGCTAATAAACTCTCAATACGTTTATAAGAAACTTCACCACGTTGTGATATATTGTATAACCAACCAATGGCTTGAAGCGGCCATACTAACATATCAAGATAAGTCACGAAAGTAACTAACTCTCCAACAGTCAAATCACCATTTGAGATAAAAATACCACCGAAAACAAGAGTAAGTGTGTAAGATAATCCAACGAAGATTAATACCATTGGATCAAATAGTGAGTTATACTTAGCAGCTATAACATTCTTACCAAATACTTTGTTATTAACTTCTCTAAAACTCTTAATCTCATCATTACCATAACCGAATGATTTAGTAACCTTTATCCCTGAGGCACTTTCTTGAACCTTATTATTTACATCAGAAAATGACTCTTGTGCCGCCTCAAAACTCTCATAGTTTTTATCACCAATATAATTAGTAGCATAAAGCTAAAAATGGTAAAGGAATAATAGCTATTAGAGTTAACTTGAAATCAATTAAAAATATCATAGTAAATAATGTCACTAAAGCTGTAATACTTGCATCAACCGCTGACATTACTCCACCACCAGCAACCATTGCTACTGAGTTTATGTCATTCGTTGCATGGGCCATTAAGTCACCCGTACGATATTTTTGGAAGAATGATGGAGACATCTTAGTAAAATGTTCAAATAATCTTGCCCTTAAGATTCTTCCTAAGTTATATGCCGCTCCAAAAATATACACACGCCAAACATAACGAAGTGCGTACATCACAAGTGCAGCTAATACAAGATAACCGACATTTAAGAATAACTGTCCATTAGTTAAATTTCCAGCCTCAATTTTATCAATAACAGTCCCAATAACTTTCGGTGGAATTAAGTTGAAAATACTTACTAAGATAAGGGCAATTATCCCAATGATATAACGTCTTTTTTCTAGCTTCATGAACCAAGATAATTTTTCTAAATAAATACATCTACACATCACTAACCTTTCTCTAGTTTTGAAAATACTTCTCCGATTTTACCATTAATTACAAGGTCAGCCATATTATCCTGAGGAGTAGACGATTTATTAATAACAACCAAATGTTTCCCTCTAAAATAATGTAGTAAGTTTGCTGCTGGATAAACACTTAATGAAGTACCACCGATAATCAGTACATCAGCTCTTTCGATAAAGTTAATCGCAGCATTAAATACTGTCATGTCTAATTCCTCTTCATATAAAGTAACATATGGTTTTATTACTCCACCACATTTATCACAGCTCGGTATTTCTTCATTTTTAGCTAAGAACTCTTCTAGGTTGTAAAAACTTTTACACTTAGTACAATAATTTGCATCTACACTTCCATGAAGTTTTAAAACATTTTTACTACCCGCTTGTTCATGTAAAGTATCAATATTTTGTGTAATTACCGCTTTAAGTTTCCCTTGTTTTTCCAAATCTGCTAAATAAAAATGAGCTCTATTCGGTTTTAGCATCAGGGATAAACTAAATGTTTTTGTATAGAAATCAAAAAAATCTACAGGATACTTCACAAACATAGTTCTGGAAACGAGTTGTTCAGGTGTAAAAGTGGCTTATTTAGTTTTTACACTGAATACTCCATTCGCACTTCTAAAATCTGGTATATTAGATTCAGTAGAAACACCTAGCTCCACCAAAAAGACAATATTATCATTTTAATTCTATTATTTCTTTTAGTTTCTCTATATTACTCATAATATCTACCTCCTATAAAAAATTATAAAAGTTATGAAAAAGAGAAACCTTTATATAAGTCTCCTTCTTTCAATTAACTTCTAATTAGTTTCTTTATCTTTTTGAGCTTTTAACTCTTTGATACGTTGTTTGCGCTCTTCGATACGAGCTTTTTCTCTTCACGAGATGCACTCTTAGTGGACCACGAGCGATATGTTCTTTACTATCGTTAGTTACAAGGTTAGTTGGTTCTTGTTTCATTTCGATTTCTTCATGACGTTCTACTCTAATACGCATTAAGTTAGTAACAACTTCTACTTGAATATCATCAATCATGTCCTCGAACATTTGGTAACCTTCTGTTTTGTACTCACGAAGCGGATCAATTTGTCCATAAGAACGAAGGAAAATCCCTTTTCTAAGTTGATCCATTTGGTCGATGTGATCAGTCCATCTATCATCGATAGCATTAAGAAGAATGTATCTCTCGAATGAATTCATAGTTTCATCACCAAGTAACTCACGTTTCTCAGCTAACTCAAGATTAATTCTGTGTAATACAAGCTCACGAATTTCATCATCAGACATAACATCTAGAGTACTCACTCTCAGTAATAGGTTTTTGACCTAAGAACTTCTCATTAAGTGATTTAATGATTTCTTCAGTTTCTTCTTTTTCACTGTGTGCTTCTAAGTTTTCAGTGATAAATGCCATAGTTTTATCAACTGCTTCACCAATCATCTCTTGAATAATATCAGTAACAACATCATTTTCTAACACTTCATTTCTTTCAGCGTACATGATTTCACGTTGTTTACGTAATACATCATCATATTAGTACTTGTTTACGTGAGTCATAGTTATTACCTTCAACACGTTTTTGAGCACTTTCAACAGATCTACTTACCATTCTACTTTCAAGCGGTGTATCTACATCTTTACCCATGATTTTTTGTAATCTATCAGCTCCGAAACGAACCATAAGTTCATCTTCTAGAGATAGATAGAATCTACTGTAACCTGGATCCCCTTGACGTCCTGAACGTCCACGTAATTGGTTATCAATACGGCGAGATTCGTGACGTTCTGTACCAATTACAGCAAGACCACCTAATTCACGAACACCTTCTCCAAGTTTAATATCCGTACCACGACCAGCCATGTTAGTCGCGATAGTTACTGAACCACGTTGTCCAGCTTGTTTGATAATTTCAGCTTCACTTTCATTTTGCTTAGCATTAAGTACTTTATGAGGAACACCATATCTGTATAATAATTTAGATACTAATTCACTCGTTTCAATTGAAACAGTACCTAAAAGAACTGGTTGTCCTTTGTCATAACGTTCTTTAACTTCTTGTGCTACCGCATTAAACTTAGCTTCCATATTTGAGTATATGAAGTCCGGTGCATCAATCCTTTGGATTGGTCTGTTCGTAGGAATTGTTGTAACAAACATGTTATAAATGTTTCTAAATTCTTCTTCCTCTGTTTTACCAGTACCTGTCATACCACTAAGTTTTTTATACATTCTGAAGAAGTTTTGGAACGTAATAGTCGCCATTGTTTTACTTTCTTTTTGAATTGGCATACCTTCTTTAGCTTCGATAGCTTGGTGTAAACCTTCTGAGAAACGACGACCTGGCATTGTACGACCTGTAAATTGGTCAACGATTAAAATTTCTCCATCTTCAGCTACTACATAGTCAATATCTAGCGCCATTGTATAGTTAGCTTTTAACGCTTGGTTAATGTGGTGTGTTAAATCAACATTTTTAATTCATAAAAGATTATTTTAACCCAAAGTAACTTTTCTGCTTTATCAATACCATTTTCAGAAAGTTGGATAGATTTAGTTTTAATATCTAAAGTATAATCTCCATCGCTTCCATCTTCTTCCTCTGCTTTTTTTAGAGTTTTAACGAAGGCATTGGCAACTTGATATAATGAAGTTGATTCTTGACCTTCACCAGAGATAATAAGTGGTGTACGTGCTTCATCGATAAGTACTGAGTCAACCTCATCGATTACAGCATAGTTTAATGGACGTTGAACACGAGCTTCAACTGTTTTAACCATGTTATCTCTTAAGTAGTCAAACCCTAACTCATTGTTTGTTGAGTATGTGATATCAGCATTGTATGCTGCTCTTTTCTCTTCAGAGTTAAGAGAGTTTAAGTTAAGACCTACAGAAAGTCCCATGTAGTTATAGAAAACTCCCATTTCTTGAGCATCACGTTGAGATAAGTATTCGTTAACTGTAACAACGTGTACACCTTCACCTGCTAATGCGTTTAAGTATACTGGCATTGTCGCAGTAAGAGTTTTACCTTCCCCTGTTCTCATCTCCGCGATATCACCACGGTGAAGTGCGATACCACCCATAATTTGAACTTTATATGGTTTCATTCCTAGAGAACGTAATGCACCCTCACGAGCTGCAGCAAACGCATCTACTAAAATCTTATCTAATATATCAGGTGTATCTTTACCTTTTTCTTTTTGTTCTTGGATATAAAGCTTTTCAAATTCTTCTGTTTTATTTACTAATTCTTCATCACTAAGATTTGAATATTCTTCATCTTTAGCTAACACTTTATCAGCTAATTTTTGATAAAGCTTTTTACTTCTCTTCTGTTAGCATCAAATATTTTTCCTAAAATAGCCATTAACATTTTCCTTCAAGACATATTTTTCTATTAAATGATTTTATAATCATCTTATAATTCATCTCCTTATTATATCATCCATTTCTCTTTAAAAGCAACCACATTAGCACGATTTTAAGTTGATATTAACTATGTATTACATTCAACAAATAAAGCTAAAGTGAATTTATATATTTTTGATTTTTAAAATAAAAATAATAGAATAGACTCTAAAATTTGATTATATAATAATCTCATTTTAAAAGCCATTCTATCTTCATATTAGTTAAATCATTACAGTTTTTAACATTATTAATCATCGCCAATAAATCATTCGAAATTTTATGGAAATAAATGCTATTGCTGACCAACATTTTAGATAATTGGTTAACCGTTGTTGGCATTTTCTCTAATATCTCATCTCTCATAACCTCAGTCATTAGAGAGATGAAGAAACTCCTAATTTTTCAATTTTCTCTCCAGATACTTTTTCAATACATCTTTGAATTCAGATATCGATATTTTCGAGACCATTGAATTCACTTTTACGTCTTTAATATCTTTTCTCAGCAATCTAATGCTTTTTCTCATTGATATTTTTCTAATAATAATCTAAGTTCATACTCTTCCCATTTCACTGTATCCTCTTCTATAAAATCATTATTTTTATATCAGGTTAATTAAACTATTCTTTATCTTCTCAATTTCTTCCACAGTATATATTTCTTTTAAATCTTTTTCTTTTTCTCTAATGAGGACTATCAAACGATCTAGATTAATTACATCAATTCCTCTTAATGCATCCTTATCTTCTATTTCTGTTCCAGTTTCCTCATTCGCATAAACTACTATTGGATGCATCTCTTTAATTTATGCTCCCAAATCTAATTGTTCTAAAATCATTTTTGTCGTTCAGTTTGATTTTAAAACACTAAAGGTTCTATTCTTCTTGCCTTCGTTTTACTAAGATAAAAGACTCCCTGTTTTATCAATTTTAACATTAGACTTTGTATTTTTACATTCAATTAAATACATAGCTTTCTTGAGTTAATATAACAAAGTCAATCTGGCACTGAAATTCACCAATATTAATAGAGATATCTTTAAAAATGCATAGGATAAAAACTATCTTCAGCTCATCTAGTACTTTATTTTTCTACCAATTTTCACCTATTTTATATAGTAAAATTTGATAGTTAATAGCATTGTTTTTAAAGAGTGAAGTCTCTGTTTTTGCTTCTCCATTAGTTTTTCTCACTATAGTTCAACATATCATTCGCTCTAAAATTTCTATTCTTTCGCCATTAGGTAAAAGCAACATATTCTGTTTTTACTACTTATAATATCGTTTATCTCTTTCAAAGTATCATCTATTACATAATCTTTATTTGTACTATCCTCGTCAATAACAATTCTCGAGATAGTTTTATCCTCGTTACAAGGAATCGCCACCATCATTAATAATTTTTAATATTCTTTAAAAATATTCCTTCATTTTTCAATTGATTATTTGGTCATATTTTTATAAAAGGTCATAATTTCAAAACTACAACAATGTTTACAAAAACGATAATCTCCCCAAATATAGTCCACCCAATCTAAAGAGGTTTTGATTAGTAGATTTTTCAATGTTCTACAAGATACTTCGTGTATCAACCCACTTTCCATCTTACAAAAAGCACTAACTTCTTCTACGTTCAAAATAAACTACAAGTCTTTCGAAAATTTGATAAAATATATCTGCATATCTGGGAACACTGAGTTATTTTTATCATACTCAATTTCAAATAGCTTCAATACATTTTTCATAGAATATTTAACAGGATTATTACCATTTGTTAATCCTACTTTTTATAAGTTTAGATTGAATAAATTCAGATTTATAATCACTAAGAAAAGAAAAATATTTATCTATTAGTTCTTTTCTCCTTATACCAAACGAACTTTAACATCTATCTCTGATGGTATATTATTGAAAATAACTTTCTAGAGTATCCTCTAAATCAAACAAATATTCCCCAGATTCCATCTTTCGATAGAAAATTTCTATCTTCTATTACTTCGAATCTATCAGTTATATTTATTCTTTTTAACGAAACAGAAACAACTTTTGTTACGTCTGTTTCTGCGATATCTAATAAAACAATATTTTTATCCATTCTCATTCATCCTTCTCGTTTATCTGTATTTCTTTAATACACCTCCACTTTCTCCACATACAATTCTCGTACATTTTGAGGCGCTAGTATTTCAATATCACTACCTAAGAAAATCCAACCTAAGAAGCTGACTGCTACTACACTTCTACAGAAGTTTGATAAAATCATCTTTTTATGAATAATATATCTTTGCGAATCTATCTACGATCGCTCCAATTAATGACTCTTTAAACTCTAAAAGTCACCCTTTTTCTAAAAGTACCACCATACATCTAAAAATTTTCTTAGAATAACTCGATATATCTTCTTTTTGGAACTTATCATGACCTAATCTATCATTCTCCTCAATAACAACATTTCTCATCTTATCAACACGATAATTCTTGATTAAATCTATCTTAGCATCATAGGCAACCATATAATAATTCTCATCATTCCATACTAAAAGCGAGATGGACTTCATTATAAACTTCACCGTTTTCCTATCAATCATCTGTTTCTTATAATTCCATTGCCAATAATTAAAATTAATTTGCTTATTTTCTGCAATTGCATTATGAATGCATCGACATTATAATAAATATTTTTCATTAATATATTTATTTTCTTCGAAAGAATATACCTGTCTTTGTATTTTTGCGCTTGTTTTTACTAGCCTAATTTCTTAAGTTTTAAGATTAGATCACGTGATTTTTCGCTGTGTAGAAACTTACTAGCCTGTATAACATCGATTAGCATTTTTAACCTCTACAGCTCAAATTCTCTCTCTGCTAAAGCATAAGTATTTTTCCGACCGTTCTTTTCAACTACGATATTAAATCCATAATCTGTAGTAATTCTATATCCTTATATAGAGTCTTCCCCTCTCAACAACTCTTTCTCAAGAGTAAAGTTAATTCTTTTTACACTTAAATTAGTATTTTTCATCGCTATAGTCTCTCAGTATTTCTAATAAGTACAATAGCTTTAATTTTTGATATCTTCCTTTTTCCATAAATTTTGCTCATATATACACTTATGTATATAATAACAACTATTTACGATTTTTCCTATCATTACATGATTATTTTTCATCTCTTTTTAGCACTTCTGCCAATTACAGAACCACTAGTAACAAAACATGACTTTAACAAGATTTATCTCCTACTTTATCGTAGATTCTACTGCACTTTTCGTACCTTTTGCGACAGTTCTGCAAAAATTTCCTACATAACCAACTTTACCAAAGTTTTCATCATAACCTTTAATAGCTTCTTCGTCATAATCGTTATCAAGTCTTTCTCACAGCTTATAACATCTCCTACTTTAAAAACTTTAGCTCAAAAATAGTACTCCATTCCTGTAATTGTAATATAATCTTTTTCCATTTTTAATCACCTCTTCGTTTTTGCGATTTAATTATAACAAGACTATCTGTCCATTTTTGGACTCATAATATAAAATTATAAAAATAGAACTTAGATTAAATTTAACCTAAGTTCTATGTGTAAGATATTCTATTACTTGTTTAAGATGCTAGCACAACGTGGGCTAAAACCTTCTTCGTTTACTTCATCAACGATGTTCCAACAACGTTCACAACGGTGTCCTTCAACTTTAGATACTTTAACAGTAGCAAGATCATAAGCTACACCATCGTTTTCTTTAACAGCTACTTTTACTTACGATGAAGAGTGTGGTTTAAGTTAGCAACAGAGTTTAACTCAACTACTTCTGCATCGTTACTGTATGCTTCAACAGCAGACTTCTAGAGTTACCGATAACTTTTTCATTACGGCTTTCTTCTAATGCTGTCACATCATCACGAACTTCTAGAAGTTTATCCCATTTAGCTTCTAAAGCAGCGTCTTCGATTACATTTTAGCTGGGAAGTCAGTTAAGTGAACAGACTCAGCATCTTCGTGTAGCATATTGTCGTATACTTCTTCAGCTGTGAATGAGAAAGAATTGGAGCAAGTAATCTAACAGATTTACTTAATACTGTGTAAGAACTGTTAACATACTTTGACGTTTGAGAATCTTCACCTTCGATATGAAAGGATATCTTTACCGTAGTCAAGGTAGAATGAAGATAATTCAACGTTAAAAAGTTGATTAGTTCAGTAGTAATACCTGTTGAATTGGTAGTTTTCGTAATAGTCTAATACTTTTGCTACAACTTTTTCAATTTAAGAACCATGTAGTTTGTCTAGTTCTTCAAGGTTTCGTACACCAACTAAATCCGTTTTGTTGTTGAAGCTTCCGTTGTATAGTTTCCTAGTAAGAAACGGAAAGTATTTCTGATTTTTCTGTATGTTTCAGATACTTGTTTTTCAAAGATATCTTTAGAGATACGAACGTCTTGAGTGTAGTCTACACTTGCAGACCATAGACGGATGATCTCAGCACCTAATTCTTTACCTACATCATTAGGAGAAATAACGTTACCTAATGATTTCTCATCTTATTACCATTACCGTCCATAACTGAATCCAGCAGATACTAACTCTTTATATGGAGCTGCTCCAGATACCGCTACAAGTGATAAGTGAAGAGTTGAGACCATCCACGGTATTGGTCACTTCCTTCTAGGTATAAGTCAGCTGGGATAGTTAAATCTTCACGGATTGCAGCATCCTTGGTGAGATGTTCCAGAGTCAGAACCATACATCCTGATGTCCATTTCTTTGAGTGAATTCACCGTTTGGACTTCCTGGGTGAGTATATCCTTCTGGTAATAATTCTTTAGCATCTTTGTAGAGACCAAACATTTGATCCTTCTTCTTCAAAAGATTTTCGCTACGATGTTCGATTAATTCGATATCAGGATAGCTTCTCCGTTTTCAGCGTAGAATACAGATTGCTTTCCCATACGTTGACGACTGATTGCAGATCACCACGGTCACGAATCATATTATATAATCTTGGTTTTACCCCCACTCACTGTAAATTTGAGTGTTATCTACAGCTTCTAATAATTCAGAACAGAATGCATCAACAGAACAGAACCATTGAGTGTAGCTCTGAAGATGAGTGGTTTTACTTCTCCAGTCATGTGGGTATGAGTGAGTAATATCTTCTTGTTTTAATAACGCTCCAGTTTTCAGCTAAGTGAGCGATAATGTCTTTGTTCGCATCGAATACAGAATTTACCAACAGATTGTCCAGCTTCTTCTGTAGAACACCTTGGATTTATCAACTGGTGATAATACTCCAAGTTTGTATTGTAATTGACCTACAGATAGATCATCAACCCCGTGTCCAGGGTGCTATATGAACTAAACCCGGTCCCTGAATCAAGTGTTACATAATCAAGCTAAGATTAATGTAGATGTTCTATCTAAGAATGGGTGTTGACATAGTAAGTACTCTAAAGTCTTTTACCTACCAATACTTCACCCAGTTTCATAGTTTTCAACCGATTTTTCAGCTAGAGAACGCTTCTCTTTGCTTTAGCAACTAGGTAGCTTTCTCCATTGTATTTAACAACTTGATATTCCGAAAATCTGGGTGAACAGCGATACTAAGTTCGCAGGTAATGTCAAGGAGTAGTTGTCCAGACAACAAAACTTAGTTCCTTTTTCCAACTGCACCATTTTCACTAACTAGGTCAAATACAACATCAGATAGATGGTGAAGTATGGTCGTGATACTCGATTTCAGCTTCAGCTAAGCAGACTCTGAAGATGGTGACCAGTAAATAGGTTTTAATCGCTTTATAGATATAACCTTTGTCTACCATTTTACCGAATACACAGTTGTTCAGCTTCAAATTTTGGATCAGAAGTTAAGTATGAGGTTATCCCAATCTACCAAGCACTCCAAGTTTTTGAAGTCAGCGTTGTTTATCAACTTGTTTTAATCATAATCTTTACATTTTATTTCTGAATTTGTTAGCTGGCATAGATTTTCTATCAACACCATTGTTTACTCAATACTTGCTCGATTGGAAGACCGTGAGTATCCCAACCAGAACGTATGGTGAAACAAAACCATTCATGTTTTTATATTTAACGATAAAAGTCTTTTTAAGATTTTGTTTAACGCGTGTCAATGTGGATGTTACCATTCGCATATGGAGGTCCATCGTGAATGCGTATGAAGGTTTCCCAGCATTTTCTGAGAAATTTTTGTTATATAGATCATTTCTTTCCCAACGTTGGGGTGAGGTTCTTTATTTGGAAGATTTCCACGCATTGGAAACTTCGTATTTGGCATTAATAATGTATCTTTTAATTCTACCATTTTATCTCCTTTCAAAATAAAACTCTTAGTAAAAGTTATAGAGACGAAATGTATCCACAGTACCACCTCTTTTAACTCCTACCAAGGCACTTGTTTTCGTTCTATAAAATTATTACACAATAAAGTGATAACTCCTATGCTTCTATAAAACTTTCCACCAAGTCAGTTTCTCTCTAAAACTCCACATAGTCGTCTTGTCTTTTATTTACGATATGTTTATTATATTACATTAAGAATAAACTTTCAAACTTTTGTATGTAATTCAACATAAAATTTTTACTGAAAAGCATTTATTTAATAATTTACTTTATATAATTTACTTTATAATTTTTAAAGTTATATACTCTATGTATCTAGTTTCAACATCCACTCTTATAAAGTGAGTATTGATAAAAGTAGATTCATTTTATTTTTAGATAATTTTTAATGAAAATGAAAAGAATAGCACTCGCTCTCCAATGAGATGCGATTACTATTCCTATTGGACATTATTATATCATGTTTTTAAAAATAACAAATCTGAGATATCATTACTAAAAATAAAAAGAGATGTTGATCAATCCTCACTGGGGAGATGTCCAATATCTCTTTGTTATCTATATTATAATCCTGGACTTTAAAAAGTCAACGTTACTTTTAGTTAAGATATAGTATCTGCATGACTTATATTAATATTTCAATAGTTTATAATCTTATCATCTTATCATCATGCTATATCACCCTATCTAAAAGTCTAAATATTTTCATCCTCTAAAATAATGTAGCTCAGAGCCATATTGTAGATTTGCTTTTTGTATTAGTGAAACTGATCACATTTACATTTCCACCTAGAGACTTCCACATTGTCAATCGTAACCGGAACATCAAGTGATTTAATTTTAATTGTATTGCCACTCACTCCAACTCCAGTTCCTGTTAGTGCTTCTTTTCAAATATTTTTCCAAAGCAAAATCAGGATGTGGAACTTTACCGATTTTAGCATCTTCTAGAACTAAGTCCACAGAATTATTTGACCTACTACTTTAACATTAGTATTGATCGTCGTATCCCAAAGTCCTAGTTTAACCGGTAACTTCGCTTCAATATGATTTCCAACTAATTTATAACTTCCGTTTAATAATTCTGAATCTTTTTCAACTGCATTTTTAAAAATTGATAAAAATGTATCATTATCAATTTTTAGTGACGTAGACACTTTTGAGATTAACTAACTAATATTAGAAAAAGTCTCCATTCAAATCTTTCTAATGTAGTTGAGGCTTGAACGTTTTCTAGTTTTTCTGAATTTTAATGTTATTATCTGGTGTTAAGGGCATACGTTATACCACCACCAACAAGAGCTAATACTATTAATAACGATAGTAGTTTTTCTTAATACTTTCATTTATATCTCCTTTATTATTACTTTCCTAATAATATAATTATACACTATGCAGAAAAAGTTAAAACAAAAGTTAAAATCACCTATAATAATTTACTCTTAAACTCTCTAGTTTTCATATACAAAAATATATTTTACGATATAATAATTAGTAACCTTTTTAGGGAATAGTTAAAAGGAGATTTTGTTTATGAAAATATTACTATTAAAAAGTTCTGCCATGAACGTCGTATGGCATCGCCTTAGGAACAGTACTTTGCTTAGCTACCTGTGTGTTACTTGGTGAATTACTAAAATATATAGAAGCTATATCCTTCACTTGCGTTTTTATCATTATCAATAACTATTTCCAATGCCATGATAGGATTGGCTTCTGGAATAATAATCGGATTATTCTTTAAATTTACACCTGTACAGAGTGTTTCAATCGGATTAGCTACTTTATGTTGCTGGTGGATTCAATTATTCCAACACCAGATAAAGACAGGACTGATGCTAAAAGGTTCTGGGAGATATCGTAACGATGATTTTTCACAGCTGCACTGGCTGCAGCTTATACTGCTAATCGGAGATAAAGCTAAAAACTATGCAGTAATTATACTACCACCACTTACATTAGTAATTATCGGAGGTATTGGTAGATATACACTTCCATTTTTCTCAGGTGCAACAAAATTACTAGGAGATGGAATTAAGCATTTACTTACTTTACAACCGATTATCCTTACTATTCTAATCGCTATGATATTTCGCGTGTCTTGTAATATCTCCTAGTACATCAGTTGGAGTTGCTCTTGCGATTAACATAGAAGGTATTGCCTCAGGTGCTGCAGACCTAGGAATTTGCGCATGTGGATTTACCCTTGCAATCGCAGGTTGGGCAGTTAACTCTAAAGGAGTTTGCTTCGCACACTTTATCGGATCACCAAAGATTTCTATGGCAAATATTTTCGCCAAGCCAAAAATCATGCTGCCAGTTCTTTGTAGTGCAGCTGTCTCTGGAGTTTTCGCCGCCATTTTAAATATCCAAGGAACTCAATGAGTGCGAGGTTTGGATTCAGTGGTCTAGTTGGACCATTAGCTCACCTTGCGACTACTGACGGTAGTGCATTTAGAAATATTAAAAGCAGCTATAGTTTTCGTAGTAATTCCATGTAGTTTCTGGTTTCTTCTTCGTCAAAAGTGTTTACAAAGATTACTGATTATAAAACCAGAAGATTACAAACTTAACCTATAAAATATATACACTAGATGTGACTCTACAAAATTGATTTCTTGAAAATCACGATGTTAGAGTCACTCTTTTTATTCATGGAATTCATTAAAGCCTTGCATAAATTAGTCTGCATAAACTTATAATTATAAAGTATTAATTTTAAGATATAAAAATATTATCGATATATTAAAGGGTAGCTATGCTGAGATCTTTGATTCGAAATAGAAAATTCAATGTTTATAAAAACTTTAAATGTTGTAAATCCCTTAATCCCTATTGCTACTGATGAAATGTTCTTACGCACAGTATCTAATAGTGATGATTGTATATTACATTTATATACATTACCAAACTCTGCCATAATCGGTTGCACCAGATACAGCGTACCATACTTTGAACAAGCATTATTTGCATTTTATAGAAATAATATAATTCCATGCAGTAAGAAATATCGGATGGGCTTGGGTATTATTTCAGACAAAAGGAATTCTAAACTTATCAATCGTTATGAATAAACCAAAAGATAACTTTTCTATTAATGAAGGTTAGTGAGCTTATGACATCATTTATAAAAGCAATTTTTCCCAGAAGGTGCTGACAAAATCGAAGCGGTAGAAATTGCAAATTCATACTGCCCAGGGATTACGACCTAAGCATAGATGGAAAGAAATTTGCAGGATTGCTCAAAGAAAAGATTAAAGAGCGGTAGTAGTTTCCAATCTACATAAAGTATTTTCAGTGATCAACAAAAGCGTGCAAACATCATGAAAGATTTCTATGAAATTGGAATTGATGATCAAGTAAGATATAAGTATCAAAAGTTGATCCGGAATGTATGGAAACACTAGAAAATCTACTAAATAAAAATTCACACTTGAAGATGTTTTTTTGAAAGAGTAGAAAAAGTACTTTTATGGTTTAGACTGTGACCTAGAAAAAGGTGAATACACAGAAGCAATGGTGAAGAATACAACGCAATCTTCGAACAAGCAAAAAGAAAGAAACGAAAGTTACTTAGAAGGAAAAATAAAAAAACTCAGAAGTTGAGAAACCCTCAATTTAAAATAATAAATACACAAAAAGCTAGTCAGAAATGTTTCTAACTAGCTTTTATTTTTCATAATATTTTATAATAAATGTAAAATTACATTGACCCAAAGCCAACTAAATGGCATAACTAATATCATAGCAGGCACCATATCTACTACTGGAAACATCTTAAGTTTCAATATTCTAAATCCTGCAGCAACCATTAAGAAACCACCACAAGCTTTAAAATCATTAATCATATCAGGCGTCGTAAGTGGAACTATCAATCCTGCTGATAAAAATAAAAACGTAAAAATAATAAATTGTGGTACTGCTATTAGTGAAACAATATACCCAAGATTACAAGCAAAAATAGCAGCCGTAAAGAAATCTAGAATAGACTTCGTAATCAGTAGACTTGGATCTCCTGTTATTCCTTCACTAAGACTTCCATATATCCCCATTCCACTAGAGCAAAACAGCACTATCACCGTTATTAATGTAGCTAAAAACTCCGTTTCTGACATAGAAGTATTAGGTTTCGGAACGACTTTCACCATAAGTTTTTGCATTTTTTGACAGGCTCTATAGACTAAATCTCCAAGATTAAAAAACAAACCTACTAATGTCCCTATAATAATCGCAAATATTACCGCAGGCATATATTTCATAAGACCAATCGACGCTATTCCCATTCCCATCGAACAAAGACCAAATATCATATTCAGCTGTTCTTTATACTTTTCAGGTAATTTATCTCCCAACAACGCCCCTGCTATACCTCCTAAGAATATAGCAATCGTATTAGTTATTATTCCTATTGGCATTCTATATATCCTTTCTCTTTAAACTCTCTATCATAAACACCCCTACATCTATAATATGAAGGTTAGTTATTTTCTCAAGTTCTTTTTTGATATAAGGAAAATGAGTACATCCAAGAACAACAGCTTCTACATTCGTTAATTCAAAATAATTAAACAATTTTTTGAAAGTTGAAATCTTCCACTATCTGTTCAGGTTTATTGCCCCTCTTCAATCGCCTTAACAAGCTCCAACATTGATAATCCTAGTACACGTAGACCTGGATTCGATACATAAAGATTGTTCTCAACACCTGTAAGACCATGAGAGTTCGCCGCCATTACAGCTAGATACTTATACTCAAGACCCAGATTTCTATACATCTGCATAGGAGTAATAATAGAAATATTCATTTTTTCTGTCAATCTATCAAAATCGACAACAGAACTAAGTGAGTTACAGTATACAAAAATCGCATCGCAATCTTTCTCCTTTAGTTCTTCAATAATTCTTACAATAATATTTTCACGTTCTTCGTCTTCTAAAGCTTGGAACGTAGTTTGCTCTACTGGATTATTAGAAATCGGTACTAAAACTACTTCATCATAACCATATGATTTTAATAGCTCCGCACCTAAGTTCGAATCAATTGGTGTTCCAGCCATAACCGCTATTTTCATTAAAATTCCTCCTACAACTTAGTACATTATTCATAAATCACATTAATTATAAACTCTCTTCGATGTTTTAAAATTAATAGCGATTATAATAAGTCTATCATCTTCTATTCTTGTTATTAACCGATAATCCCCTATTCTATATCTCCAATAACCTTTTTTATTGCCTACTAGAGCTTTTCCCTTACTGCGTGGATCATCCGTATTACCCAAGTTTCTTTTAATCCAATTAAATAAAAATCTTCAAAGTTTGTTTTATCTAATTTCTTTAAATCTTTTTATCGCTTCATCAAAAACAATTTTATACATTATAAATCAAACTCTTTCTTTAAATCATCAAACTCTACTAGAGTTACTTCACCTTTTCCTCACGACTTTTCGAAATCTTTTATAAGTTGAAGATCATACTCATCCTCAATCTTTCTCAAGTGCAAGTTGCTTAATAGTAGTAGATAGTTTGCCACCGTATAAGCTCAGAAATAGAATTAAAAATCTGTTCTTCTCTTTATTTAATCTTAATGTTAAAGTAGTCATTTTTCTCACCTTCTTATGTGTTACTTTTTGTAATACAATTATACACCTAAAAAGTTACAGTAATCAACAATAATCACTTTATAATTTAATCAAAAAAGACCCAGGATTTTTCCTGAGGTCTATAGTTATTTGAGATTGACTCAAAAAATCACGATTTAAGATAAATCGAATTCATCAAATCATTTCTCTGTATGGGGCTAAATCAATATATTATTTTATATCAATTTTCAATTCATCATCTACATAGTCTAGGTGAATTTCCATTCCATCTTCAATACCATGACGGATTAATTCAACTGAAAGTTTGTTTTCGATTTGACTTTGGATGAATCGTTTAAGTGGACGAGCACCGAATTTCATATCGAATCCAGCAGTTGCAACCCAGCTAGAAACTATTATCAGTCATATGTTAAAAGTAATATTTCTATTAGCGATACGTGCAACAAGTTCATTAAGAAGTTTATTAGCGATTCCTTTAATATTATCTTGTGTTAATGGTTTGAAGATAATTATATCATCCATACGGTTTAGAATTTCTGGTTTGAAGTATCCGTAAAGTTGGTTAGTAACATTTTTACGAGTTTCTTCAGAAATTACACCGTCTTTAACTTCTTCTAATAGTTCTAATGAACCGATGTTAGAAGTCATGATAATTATTGTGTTTTTGAAATCTACTACTACACCTTTAGAATCAGTAAGTGTACCTTCATCAAGAAGTTGAAGTAAGATATTGAACACATCTGGGTGAGCTTTTTCGATTTCATCCATTAAGATAATGCTGTAAGGATTACGTCTTACACTTTCAGTAAGTTGTCCACCTTCTTCATAACCGATGTATCCTGGAGGGGCTCCGATTAAACGGCTAACTGAGTGTTTTTCCATATATTCACTCATGTCGATACGCACGATATTACGTTCATCATCAAATAAGTTAAGAGCTAACGCTTTAGCAAGCTCAGTTTTACCTACCCCAGTAGGACCTAAGAATAGGAAGCTACCAATCGGTCTATTAGGGATCGCGATACCAGCACGAGAACGTAAGATTGCATTAGTTACACTCTCTACAGCTTCATCTTGACCTATTACTTTTTTTCATGAATAGTATCAGCTAGATGTAATAATTTTTTTCTTTTTCAGTTTCTACTAGACGAGTTACAGGGAATACCAGTCATTTGACTTACGATAAATCCAATCTCATCTTCAGTAACTTCTTGTTTTTAGAAGTTTGTACTCTTCATGTTTAGATTTTTTTCTTCTAATTCTTCTAACTCTTGAGTTAATTTTCGGTAAAGTAGAATATTGTAACTCAGATGCTTTTTCTAAATCATAGCTATTTTGAGCTTGTTCTAATTCTAATTTAACTCTGTCGATTTTTCACGAAGATTTTTTTAACAGCTGATAATTTTTTCTTTTTCACTATCAACTTGTAATTGAAGTTTATTTTGTTCTTCTTTTTAGATTAGCTAACTCTTCTTTTAAGTTTTCTAAACGTTTTTTAGACACATCATCATCTTCACCACTTAGGGCTTTTTCTTCTATCTCAAGTTGCATAACTTTACGATTGATTGTATCTAATTCAGCAGGGTTAGAAGAGTTCTCAGTTTTAATAGTTGCACAAGCTTGGTCGATTAAATCGATAGCTTTATCAGGTAAGAATCTATCAGTAATGTATCTATTAGATAATTCTGCAGCTTCTACAATTGCACGGTCAGAGATTTTCACACCGTGGTAAACTTCGAATCTTTCTTTAAGACCACGTAGAATTGAGATTGTATCTTCTACAGTAGGCTCATTAACAAGAACTTTTTGGAAACGACGTTCTAATGCAGAGTCCTTTTCGATATATTGGCGATATTCATTAAGAGTTGTAGCACCGATACAGTGTAGTTCACCACGAGCAAGCATTGGTTTTAAGATGTTACCAGCATCCATTGCTCCGTCAGTTTTACCAGCACCAACAAGCATGTGAATTTCATCGATGAATAGAATGATTTTTCCATCTTGTTCTTTAACTTCTTTTAATACAGCTTTTAGTCGTTCTTCGAACTCACCACGATATTTAGCTCCTGCGACTAAACTAGTAAGGTCAAGTTCGAATACAGTTTTGTCTTTAAGACTTTCAGGTACATCACCGCGTACAATACGTTGAGCCAGTGCCTCAACAATCGCAGTTTTACCTACCCCAGGTTCCCCTATCAACACTGGATTATTTTTTGTTTTTCTTGATAAAATTCTAATTACATTTCTTATTTCTTCATCACGTCCTATCACAGGATCAATTTTACCACTACGTGCAGCTTCTACAAGATCACGACCATATTTTTCTAAAACTTCGTAGTTGTTTTTCTGGATTTTTCATTCATAACTTTTTACCTCCTCTGATATTATCGATAACAGCTACTAAATCTTTTAACGTAGTCACCCTTATCGATATATTTTTTACTATACTATTTTTTTCAAATAACTCGCAAGAACGATATGTTCACACGAAAATAAATTTATCTTCATATTTATCTTTATATTTATTAGCTTCTATTAATAAAAGCATTCAAATCATTACTTAGATAACTAGCGTAGTTGATATTATCTCCTTCTACACTATTTACCTTCGCAATCTCATTATCTAACTCATGAGTTAAATTCACTTTATCAACATTTACTCTTCCCTAATATATCACTATATAAATTACTACCAGTAAGAGCCGCTTTTTAAGAACATCTCACTCGTAATACTTTGACTTTTTCTCAGTTGCAAATTCGGAAGATTTCGCTAAGATTTCTTTCACACTATTAGTAAAACTATTAATATCCATTGTAAATCTCCTTTGATTAAATTATTAGATCAAAAAGGTACTTTTTATTCGTTAACCAGTATCTCTATTATAATAAAGATACTGACCCTCATAAAGATACACCTAAATATTTAACAAACTAAAAGGTTTTTATGGAATATATTTAAGTTTTATCTTTTTGACCTTCTTTGACCTTAAATAAATTATAACATGTTTGACCTTTTTGACAATAGTTTTTGAAAAAATTTAGCTCACAAACCCTTATGTTGACAAAGCTTTTAAACTATATATTATACTTAATATTATCTTAGAGATATAAAAATATATGCTCTACTGGTAACTTTCTCAGAGAGATTAATTTCTGCTCTGCAAGACACTTATGATATTTCATAGGTGTTTTTAGTAATAAAAAGCGTGAAATAAATCACGCATATATTATATATTTTATTGTAGTAAACAATCAACAATTTTAAGATTTACTAAAACATCAACTACAATTTTGCATTAGGATTCTCATTATTAAATATTTCTATTAAATTTTCCATATCCTCTTTTGTTGCATAGCGTCTAACAAATGTTCTAGCAGCTGTTCTTCTATTATTCATTCAAAGCTCGTTCTTTATTTTTCTCATAATAAAGCTTTTACTTGCTTTCTTTTGTGCTTCAGACGTTTTTGTTTCAGTCATTCTATTCTCCACTATTATTATATACTTTTTACTATTTATTAAAGAAAAATAATAAATAGATACTCCTATAATACAAATTCTCAAAATACTTTGTAGAAATTCTTTTTGTACTTCTATGAATTTCTATTTCTAATTTTCTTTTACCTAATTTATATTCTTTTTTCATAAATGATTAGCTCAACGGTAAAATAAGAGTGATACTCTCTTTTATTATATATTCAAAAATTATAATTACACTTAGTAAGAATAAACAATTAATTAATATATACCATTATTTTTACCACTTTGCACTCTCCTTTCTTATCCTTCACTTAAATATAATACACGTATCAAGGTTTGTCAATCAAATTTATAAAAAAGAGTGGCTCAAAAATCGAGATCTCAAAGAAATCAATTTTATCGAGCCGTCCCTATTGATTATTTATGCTTCTATAGATCTAAACACAATTTTCAAACTGAACTATTTTTATCCTGTACCATCAGCAAACAACATTATTTACGAACTGAATTACCTCTTCCCCGCTTCATCTGCAAGCGGCACTATTTTTCAAAGAATTAAATTAACTCTTCTGCATTTTTAATATATCTATTTTTAAGTAATTTTACTTTAGCTTATTTTTCTTTCTCACTCACAAAACCATTTTTTTCTAATAGTTCTTTAGTTACTTTTTCTATTCCTGAAGGTTGTGCATAGAAGTCAGCAAATTTCTTAGTCCATGTTTTTGTCTCACGTGCTTCAGCAAAGTCTACCATAGTTTGATGGTATTCTTTTAACACTTCTATGTTTGATTTAGGGAATTCATTGTATCCTACATTAGCCGCGTCTGGTAATCTAGGTTTAACTTTTTCCGTTGATAACTCTTCATCTTTAACACCGATACTTAGTCCACATAGGAACAGAGCATTTTCCGGAATATTTAGTAATTCAGAAATCTTATCTCCAAAACCTCTTACACCACCACAATAAACAATTCCGTATCCTAAAGACTCAGCAGCTAATGCAGCATTCTGCATCGCAATACCTACATCTAAAGTACCAATAAGTAATGGCTCGTATTGATTAGAAATATCAAACTCTCCACCTTCAATATCAAACGCTAATTTCATGTTGGTATAATCTAAACAATATAGTAAGAACGCAGCAGAATTTTCAATATGAGCCGCATTACCAGGTGCTTTATCACGAATTAAATCTGCGATTTGTTGTTTAGTTTCACCTGTTGTTACAATAATACTATAGTGTTGACCATTCATCCAGCTAGCTCCTTGTTTAGAACTAGCGATGATTTGCTCAAGATGTTCTTTAGGTAGTTCTTTTCCTTTTACAAAACTACGAGTCGTACGATGATCTAGCATCGTTTTAATTACTTCGTTCATATGTTACCTCCGAAATTTTCTAGTAATAGTAACTTAATTATAACGCGAAAAGAATAGAATGAAAGGAAAATAGGCTGATAACCCACTATATTTTTATCTTTTTAATATAACTTTTATATATTGACAATCTACTAATTCAAAAACAAGGTTATTCTCCCTATATTTCAACATAATTTTTAGAGTAACTGTATAAATAAATTAAAAGTACCCCATCATTTTCTTAAACTACTTTTTGACGTTTCAACGTCAATAAAATATTGATTTTCAGATACATAGTGATTACAATTGTTGTTAGTTAATTTACAAAATTAAAAATTATAGTTTGATTCGATATTAATATAAAAAGAGAACTTATTATTAAAATACCAATTTACGTCCAACGTCAATAGAATATTGATTTTTCAGCTTTATAGCCACTACAATTAAACTATAAGTTCTTTATACAAAATTTAAAAATTTATAATTTGATTTTACATTAATATAAAAGAGAACTTATTATTAAAATACTAATTTACGCATATGCGTCAATAGAATATTGATTTTCAGCTTTATAGACATTACAATTAAATTTATAGTTCTTTATACAAAATTTAATTTTAACATTATTATAAAAAGAAAGGTTTCTATGAACATTCAAAAATTTATAGAAGTATTTTTAAAAATTGTACTATCTCTATTATTTTTAATATCTTCTATTTACCAATACTAATACTAAACAATATTTCTGCTATAGAGATATTAACACTGATGATGGCTACAATTATTATAGAATTCATTATAGCTAAACTATATAGATTGTTATTTTAAAATCGATAAAATAGATAGAATACCAAGACCTATTTCTACTATGCTATTTCTTATATCAATTCTAATTTCTATTTTAATCACTAAGATAAATATAAGTATCCAAACAATTATTGTGTTAATATCATTAAACATTATCCTTATAGGTTTAGAAAAAGTACTAGCTTCCATAAACAAAAAAATTAAGTGATATTCTTGAAAACTTAGATGATTAATTTTTGAAATATCAAAAATCCCTTTGAATAACTATATTTTCAAAGGGATTATTTATATTTTGTTTGTATAGTAAAGTAGCTTTTATTTATAAATGATACAATATCTCTAAAACATTTTCAATGCGCTGGAATAAAAATATGGTTGACTAAATTTCTAATTAAACATTTTTCAATACACCAGGCAGAATGCTTTTAGTTACACGTAAATCTGAATCGCTGAAATGACCACCTTTATTCCATTCTAATATTGTTTTTATATTATCATTTTTAATAGCTGTTCCTGTTTTTCTAATGTTATCGCCTCACTTTAGACATTACTTTATTTTTTGTTTTCTCTTCAGTATCACCTAAACTTAGGTAAATAGTGTTGCTTAATGGGGTATTATTATTCATAAATTCTTCCCAGCCATTAAACCAAACAGAAGGAGAAGCTGCAGCAATACCAGAAAAATGTATTTGACTTATGCGCACTCCAAAGACTGAATAAACCAGCTAAAGAATAACCACCTAGAATAAACTTAATATCATTATCTAGATTATATTTTTCTTTAACCGTTGGTATTAATCTACTTTCAATAAATTCTAATGTATCTTTAGCACCAGAACCGAAAGATTTATTTCCAAATGCTGGAGGTGCTTGCCAAGGAGAAAGTTCATTATTCCAATCCTCTATTTTTAAAGCAATAAGTGAGAATTGTTTATCTGTATTTTGAATTTCTGTGACTTCGTTATCCAATACTTCTATATCATGTTCATCAACAGGTTGAATCAATAAGTATTTTTACAGTATCAGTTATATATCCAATACACAATTTATTATCTATTACAAAATTCTCTTTCTATGTTTCATTAATTTCTCCTATGATACTTATTATTTTATGTTCTCATATTTTACCAACAGTAAAATAATTTATTTTCTTCTTAATCCATATTTTCCAATATAATCCTCTTTAACAATTTTCAGATGTGCTTCAATTTTTCTTAACATCCGTTTCTTATATAATCTATCAACTCTTTACTAGATACATGTTTTTGATATGTGCATAATCATAAATCATCTTTTTATCATACATCTTCCATTTCTTTGTTGAAGATGATTTTTTTCTAAAAATTGGATTATCCTCTAGATTGAAATGATACAAACAAGTTTTTCTTTTATAATGTCACATATTCTTTTCTAAATCACCTAATTTTGCCTTATCTTCAAGAGAAAAATTCACCTTATGTCTATACTGATTCTCTCGTATCTGAATATCAAATGATGAGGTAGTACCTTCGATAGGAAGATCAATCCCAAAATGGCGTCCTCCCCTTATCATACCAGAGTATGTTTTATACCCTAAATCAGAAATCTTATTCTGTAAATTCGCATAATGAATCTTCTCGATAACCGACCTTAATCTCATACCTTCAAGTACCTTATTACTAGATTCTTCTAAAAAGTATGATTCACCATAACATATCTTTTTCAATAAACTCTTCTACATTCTTCCTTATATTCAATATAATCTAATAAGAATAATCTAAAAGTCTCATCTACTTTATCAAGTAAATCACCATAATATTCAATCAACTCACCATAACTTCTTCTAACCCAACTATCGGGAAGCTCAAATCCAGGTTTAACTAAACTAAGTAGTATACCTTTAGCATTAGGATCTTTTTCAGAATAACGAACTAATTGGCTTTCATCAGGTGAAAGACTTAACTTTATTTTCTATAAAAATAACATGAGTTTGATTATCTTCGTCAGTTACCTCTGATAGTTAAAATCAATCGATTTCTTTTCTCTATATACTTTCAAATCTGTATATTTTTTTATTAATATCAATAACATCACTAAAAACTTATGATTAATAAATCCAGACTTCTCAAAAACAACAGCAAATAGATTGCTGTGATATAATTCAAATTACTCAGTGATAGTTGATAATTCAGTGTATTTTCTATTTTATTCCTAAGAGTAAGTAACTCATTATATTTTCCCATTTAATATTCCTTTACTTTTGATAATTAATTTAATCTGTTATGTTTTATTATAACATAAATAATAAGAGAATGTTTTCATTGTAAAAATAGAAAATATACCCTCTTTACTTGAATCACTTCAAATAAAGAGAGTATATTATATTCTATTTTACAGCAAATTCTTGACTATCCAATTCAATACCACCCTACACCTTTATGCGCTGTAAGTTTTTACAGGTGTGGTCAAATCAGTTAGTTTATAAGCTATAGCACTTTTCAGAAAGTGTTCCATCTTTTTAATTTTTGACATTTGATCTTTTACTAAGTTTTTATCTGGATGCATTGCTACTTCTAATTTATTTTCCTTTATTTTTACATTATCCTGAATAGCTCCACGGGTAATGAGGCAAGCCAAGCAGACATTGGATCATGATATCTTTTACCACTTTTTGTTCGTAGTATCTAAGAGTATTTTTATTCGGTCTTGAAACACTCTAGAAAGAACTATAACTTGACCTACTTCTGAATAATCTGCAGGTTTTAAATTTAAATTCCTGATTATAATCTTCAGGATTTATATACCCTTCTTGACCAGAAACTTTCTTTCCAAACTTAGTTACACTATATCGGATAGAGTTAAGTTCGCTATTTTCTAAAGGTGGTGTACATTTAGATGCTTGTTCTAAATACATGGAATAACTTTCTTCAGTTACTCCGTATCGTTTTATAATCTTTCCAGCGAAATGACTTATAGTAGAATTACGACTACCTTGTTCGATTACTGGTGTATGCTCCTTTAATTCCAAAAGCGTAAAAGCATCTGCAACCCCAAGTATTTCATCTAGATTCTTTTCACCTTCAAATAAAATAAATTCATCAGTAATATCTCCGAAAATAAATCTTGAACAATCTAAAGCATTTTTATCGAAAAAGTTATATTTTTCATACACCTGTTTTTTAAAAATTTCACCCTCATCTGACGTCAAAAATAACCTATGTGGGATATAAACATGATGTTTAGGTCGAACTACTTTCCCATTCATTTTCTTTATTATCATTTCGACTAGGAACTACAACGTGACTCGCTCCTTCAAGCAAATACTCATAATCTTCTGGATAAATTCAACCATTTGGATTATCACTATGTTCATTATCACAATCAAAAACATCACAGTCACACTCTAGAAATTATCTTTATTTCGATAATTATTTTTAAAAATTAATACATACGTAATCAAAACATACTACCTCTTTTAATTGTTCCATATTTTCAATTAAACACTTAATATCATAAATACAATTCTTAGCGTTACCTTGAAAGTTTGATCTATGAATAGTTAACCTCATATTACTTTACCTCCGTAAAAATACTTTATAGTTTTTATGATGCTTTTTACTACATCAATTTCTACTTTCATAGTTTCTGTTATATTGTCACCCTAAAATCGAGATTTCACTGCATTTTCCAAGGAGAATGATATCCGTAAACATAGCTTTTTCTTATTTACTTCATTTGTTTCATCCATAAATGGAAATAACACATGAAGTATTGTTGAAATATCACCTGCCATCTTCTAGCTGTATAGCCTTTTTAGTATTCGCTTCTATATCGCCTCTAAACGGGCGCAAATATAGACCAAAGGTTTATAAGCGTCTTTCTTTTCTTATTTTATTTTCCTTTGACCCTTACTCATTGATTTTTCCCCCATTTTTGTTTGTACCACTCTAAATGACGTTTTCTATCTTCGTAATTAGGAAAAGCGACCAAAAGACCGATATCTACCTTTTGTAATTTTTCAATCAAGTTAATTTGAACCTCTGTTAAATATGGACGAATACTAGTCCCTTTTTCAAGATTATTTTCTAAACGAAATTGTTTAGCAGACTTTCCTAAAACAATACGATTAATCATGTCACACTCATTACTAAAATGATAGGGTTTTGGCTTTTCGTGAAGTAATTTGATGTTTTCAGTTAATAAGGGAAATTCGGTTCTTGCTTTTACTAAAGACTTAATAAGTTCCTCCATTTCATTCAAAACGTCTTATATATAATTCTTTAAATCTTAATGTATTTTTCCTGTGTGCCCCATTACCAATATAGTAAAACCGTACGTGTTAAATAATAACAAGGTCGTTTTTGATTTTTGCTTGTCTTTATAAGAGCTCAGCGCAAAAATTTCGCTCAACAAATTCTTTACTCAACCCTAGAATTGGGGCGGCTATATTTCGAATATCTCTTAAAACCTCTTTATGATTTTTCTCAAAAACTCTGCCACATACAAGCTGTCAACTCTTGCAATATACTTTTATCTGCTGAATAAACCATATTCATTTTTGGTATTAGTTCCTTCATATTAAACTACCTCCTGTAATTATATTTAATGAGAAATATTTCTCCCCCTCTATATCACAGGGCAAAAGAAAAAGGACGAGTTTTTAACCTCCTTAAAATTTTTAGAAATTATTTTTATTGTTTCTTTTGCTTTTATCTAAAAGCTTCTTGACTGCTGCAGATGAAATATTCATTAAATCTGCAATTTCTGACTGCTTATATCCTTCCACAAACATGAGATTAATCACTAATCTTTTGCTTGTCAGTTAAAAAGGAAAGCACCTTTTTCCATACGCTCCGACCATTTAAATTCTCCATCAGAATCTTTATCAGCTATAGATGCAATCAATCTTTTATCTGGATCAATGTCTCCATCAGCATCAAAATCTAGAGATAAGTTATAGTTTCTTGAAAAGCATCTTTAACAGCATCTTCTATGATGTACTTGTTCGGTTCATATCCATGTCTTTCTTTGAAGTTGCTGAAAAATCTTTGTTTCCACTTTTCTATCTCAGCCTTTTTCTTCTTTAGTTCTTTCAGGTCTAGCATTCTTAAGATTGTAGTAAACCTCGCTATCATCAAAAGAATGTAGCATTTTAATATCCAGTTCCGTTACACCATTTTCTCCAGGATTAAGTACTACAGTTTTTGTTGCGTACTCACCATTTTCTGTTCTTACCTGAAATGAGTATTTATAGACCTCGCGGTCCTTTTGATTTGTTTTACGAATTTTCATAAAAATTCCTTCCCTTTCTGCCGATTGCAGTAAGACGAAGGAATACAAAAAGAGCCGATGCTATATGATGCACCGACTCCCTTGCCTAAAAATAGCCATAGAAAAATAGAGGTACCTCATAGCACCCCACGGATAAATCCGTGAGTGCCGTATGATGTATCCCATCGCCCTATAGCTAATCAGGCTCTGTGATAATTTTAGTTATGTACGATTAGTACTTTTAAATAGTAGCAAAACCTTTATTTCTGCCCGTTGAAGCTTCCTCAACGGTAAAAAAGCCTAATTCTCGATAATTTTGAGAACTAGGCTTATAAAATTAATAAATTTCAAATCTTATCCGTTGAACAATATTCAACAAAAATATTTTTTATTTTTCTTATTAACTAATTTACGGTATTAAAAAGAGCTGAAAAGATCCAACTCTTTAATCATCTATATTTTTGGTATTAAATGTCCGAGAGTTTTTGATTATCCAACTCATCATATACATCCGAATAATCCGTTGCCCATTTTAAATGGAGCAACATATCATAAAGTGTTGTTTTCAATCACCTTTATTGCCGGTAGATTTAAATCTAGGGTGATTTCTGCTAGTTGTAACATTCTTTTTACTAACTCTGGATGGTATATTGATTCCAAAGGCAAGCTGATATAACATTTATCTTAGATAAATTACAGTTTTTCTCATATTACTAATAGTTGCTTTATCAAGGCCAGTTGTGTCTTCTAGAAGTCTAAATGAATAATTACAAATATTTTTACTCATTAATTTTTAATGCTTCTCCAAACTCAAGATTATTGATTGCCTTCAACATTTCTGAAGACATTTGATTTACTAAACCATATTGGGCTAATAAATCTTCTGATATATGGTCATAGTAATTAAATGTTTTACTAGCTAGCAGAAGGCAATGTCACATATTTTAGTTCTCCATTTTCGTCTGTTATAAACTGTAAAAACATTCTTCTTCATTTTTCTTTTTTGCATAGTCAGTTAAGCCAAGTCCTCCTGAAGATTTTTTCTCTCAACATAGTCGCTAGTATTAGACATAACCTATCTTCAATATAAGCAAATGCATCGGTCTCAATAATTGAAGCAACTACTCCGCTTTCCTGATACCAAGAACTTAATTTTTCAGTTGGAACTTTAGTAATAACTTTTTTATCTTTGAGTTCTTCCTTTGTCAAAACAACATCAATTTGTTTGTAGTCATTCTTTTTATACTGCTCACTTAGAGCTTCCTCATAATCTATTTCTACAAACCTGATCTTCTCCATTGTTTAAAAAGAAAATGCCTTAAATATTCATCTACATACATAGGTAGACGCTTATCAGAGTAAGAATCTCCATATGAATCTTCAAAGAATTTCTTCGATTTTTCTTTATCACAACTTTCTTTTTAATTCATCAAAAAGTTCCATATTCAGAAATACTATCCTCAGTTACTTCTTTATTAAATAGATATCTTAGAAGTTCTTCAGAACACCCTAAATTTTTTAACAACTCTTTTTATTTTTGTTTCTTTCAAGTTTACTAATCATCTCATTGATATAATCATTAAAAAGTTTTATTTTGATTTAACTTGATGTTTCCAGACTGAATGTCATAAAGCAATATTCTAGCAGCTTTTTGTGCTGGGAAAGCATAGAAAATGAACTACGAAGTTCTTTTCTTAATTTTTCCACTTCCTCTTTAGATACATCCTCAGCTAGTAACTTGATATATTTTTCAAATCTAGAGTTCATATAATCTTTATCAATTTTCTCACCATCGTGTTCTATTATACGAGCATCTATATCGAAGGAACTTCACCTGTTCCAGAACCTCCACCACTTTTAGGTAGTTCATTATACCTAGCTAAAAGTTTTTAGATAGTCTTCTTCTCTGAAGATTACAGAAATTATAGAAGAATCTTTTTATGCTCTCTAACACTCCAGTCAAATCCCTGAATTAATGCAGCATCTAGATATTTTGTAAATTTATTGAATTCTTTTTGCAAATTTTTCCTTTTTACACTATTATCTTCTGATAGTTTTTCAAAATTTTTCAATTCCTGCATTTTCAAATAATACTCTAATATCTTCAAAAGTATTATTCATATTTCTGATATTACCAGGTAATTTATCAACAAATAAGCCTAGTGGAATATCACCCAGAATACGCTCTTTTACAGCTTCCTGTAAATTTTTTCTCCATTGTATTAGGTCTTCTGTACCATTTTATAATTCCAAATGGTTTCTCTTTTATGTGTAAACTCGATTGGTTCTTGAAATAGATTGAATTAAATTTTTCATATCGAAGCATTTTTGTCCAAGTAAAGAGTATTAACTCTTTTAGAATCAAATCCCGTAAGCATTTGATTTACTACTCATAAGAATCTCTATTTGTCTCATCTCTACTTATATTTTCGTATGGTTCTTTATGAGAAAGCCTTCTACTAACGTCCTTCCTGAACTTGTCATAGGTTGGAATTGTAAAAAGCCATTTGATATTTCGAATTATAGTCTTCAAGCATTTCTACAATGCCATCTTCCTTATCAAGAGAAGTTTTTCCCATCATTATCTATACTTGGATCGAAACATAGATGTAATATTTAAATCCGGCACTTCTCGTTTCATAAGTCTATAGTAAGCAACAGCTTCAGGAATACTAGAAGCAGCAAAAATAGCATGGAACTTATTGTTGTTACTATATAATGGCCATTTGCTCTTGATATCATTAATTACTGCTAGTCTATATTCTTCTGTCTCATATTGCTCATTTGTACATAATCTTCTATACCTTTAATCAATTTATTGTCTTTTAATTCTTCACACATTCCTACCTTAGATGAGTCCATAAATTTCATAAAACATTCTTTTTTCTTTCGTCACCCATAGCTTCAGCAATAGACTTTGACTTCGACTGATGCAAAGCTACTTTTTCTCTAATATCTGAATCAGGATAGACTTTGACCATATATGGATCAAACCTAGAACATTTCATCTCTAATACCATCTGATAAAAGTATACCTATGAATTTCATCTCCAAATATTATCGGTGTAGTGCTGTCTTTCTTTATATTAACTTCTTGAATTGAGTACCTGTAAATCCAAAATATTAAGAGCATTTTTGAAAGTTTTCTTTATTGTTGTAAGCATTTCTCCAAAGGTAGACCTATGGCATTCATCAACAATAATCACCAATCTCTTTTTGAAATATATCTAATATCATCAGCTTTTAAAAGCTACTGAGCCTTCACTAATATTAGATAATTTTTGAATTGATGTAACTATAAGAGTATTATCGTAGTCAGTACTCTTTAATTTGCTAATTAAAATATTTGTATTTTCTGGAGCTTGTACTGATTCATCATCACTTTTAAAAGCTCTGTATTCATTTAATGATTGCGTAGCGAGTTCTTTTCTATCTACAAGAAAGATAACTTTATCAGCATCATTTGAAGATGCAATAAGCTGTGCTGACTTGAAACTAGTCATAGTTTTACCTGACCCAGTAGTATGCCAAACATGACCACCTAATTGCTTTCCATCAAACCAAGTATTTTTAGCCACTTTCTCCGCTATACCATTTGCAGCATAGTATTGATATGATCTCATGACTTTTAAAATACCATCACTACTATCAGCAACGGTAGTAAAAACCTATTAGCTGATGAGCCATAGGAATATTCAATGAAATTAGCTATTACATCAGACCAATAATTAATTGGTTCATTATTAAAGTCAGCCAGTGAAAAATAAAAATCTTGATTGAATTTTCCTGTACGGATTTACCAAAATAAACTGTTTTCTTCTGGTTGCATTGCAATAAATATTTGAACTAGAGAAAATAGTCCCTTGAAAATACCTTCATGAGAATATTTTTCAATTTGATTGTATGCCTGACAACCTCTATCCCACTTCTTTTAAGTTCCAAATGTATAACTGGCATACCGTTAATAAGTAATATTAAATCTCCTCTTCTATCATTTAAGATTGAAGATTTAGCTTTAAACTTGGGTTGACAAGCAATTTGATATCTACTCTCTCAAGGCAATCTCCTGCCTATCATAAAATCTTTTAAACTTACCTCTTTTCCAAAGTGTAACTCATCATCAGGATTATCCCTTTTTATTGCAACACTCCTCCCATTAATAAAACCATTAAGTTTCATAGGATTTTGAAGAGAAATAATCTGCTCCAATATTTGATCCATTTCAGTCCTAGTTAAAGGTACTCCATTCAACTTATCTATTTTGCTGGTTATTCCTAAAATAAAATTTCAAGCCCAGTTTGTATAAGCTCATCTTCTGTAGGATAGTAGATAACTTCTTCTTCCCAACCATATTTTATTAAACATTCAATAACTGCTTTTTCAAATTCAGCTTCCGTCTTAAATTGCACTTGCCCCAACCCCTATACAAACATTTTATCCAATAGAGATAACTTGCATAGTTTTCCTAGTTTTTCCCTGTTTAGCTCTATAAGTTTATCTAATTCATAAAAAATATTCACCTATCGCTTTCTGTTCATTATAATCACAAAGATGACATAAACTTCCAATTCTTTGAAATCAGGATATTTTAAATTCCAGTTATCTGAGTAATCCCCTTAGAATAAAGTTGAAACATGTGTATGATATCTGCTCTCTAAATAGATGTGAGAAACATTTAGAGTCAATTCCTTCTTTTTGGATTAAGAACTGTATAAGCAGGGCTTACTATTCCTTCGAAAGGTGAATAACCACTTGCACCTTGCCACATTCTCATTGAATTATAGCGATATCACCGATATGTACTTTTTATATTTATTCTTGTTTTCATTTGAATTGTTCTTCCTATTCAATTCAGAAAACTTTTTAATTCCCTGCTTTATAGTTACTGATAAAAGTTCTCCATCAGGAAAACTCTCTGTTCTTTCGAAAAACAATCTCCTAACTTTTTCTTTTTCCATTCTCCACTAAATCCATCAAATCTTATTTCAGGTATAGCTTCCCCTTCTTTAGGAAACAGTTTATACATCATTGACTTTTTTAAATCGAGTAGTTTTTCTAACTTACGCTGATGAAGGATGCTGAGATTATCTAGGTTACGAAAATAAGCTCCGATTTCTTCTTGTTCGGTTTTTTGGGGAACCAACACTTCAAACTGAGAGTATTCTTGAGCATTAACTCCAGGCTGGCCAGAACGCATGGAAGTAACCTTGATGAATTTATCATAACCTTTTGTAAGTGTATTCTGAAATACAAATTCAGGATTGAATTCTTTTTTAATTCTTGCACGAATTAAGAAACCCGCATAATAAACCAATCCATCAGAATCCTTATAAATGTAGGTTTTCCCTACACTCGCACCTGTTCTCGCAAATAATATATCCCCTTCCGTGAGTTTATATTTTTCTACATTTAATAAATCAATATCGGGTGATTTATATTATTCTGATTAAATTCACGACTATCATCATCTATGTCAGTAATCCTTATATATTTGTTTTTCCATCAAACTCTTTTGCTGCTACATTAAGTCCGTATTTGAAAGAAGTTGCTAAGTCTCCAAACCTACACTGTTTCCAAGCTTTCGTAAAACCTTCAAACCTTATATCTGGTACTTTTTTTATTATTTTTCATTTTGTACCCTCCCAATAACTTTTGAAAGTTCTCTAATTCCTGCTAAGTCTTTTTCGCTTTACTCTTAATTTACTTGACCTATTAATAAACTCTTTTGAGAGCTATTTAGAGCTTCTTCAATTTCCACAAAAGTTTTAGCATATTTTTATGCAAAACTCTTATCTTTTCTTCAAGTTCAACAAGAACATTTTTTCCCTAATTCATCTAGTCCATTTTACAAGTGGTGCTATCCATTTTTGTATATAGAAGATTTAGAGAAACGTCTTCTTCTAGTTTCTCAATAAGTTCTTTTGTTTTCAGATGAAGTGCTTCTTTTTTAATTTTCAAATCACCCTTTTTAATAAAGACTCTTCTTCAATTAAAGACACAACCCTTTGAAGTTTATCTTCTAGTGTATCTTCATCAAATTTAAAGGTATGTTGAATTTGAGATATTCTTTTATTGATTTCAGTTTTGTATAAACACTATTTTTCCTTTTTCCATTAAACTCCAGTCAATTATATTATGCTCTCTAACATATTTTTCTTTTTCAGCTTTTTTAGATAATAAAAGATATCCATTTAATATCTGAATTTTCTTTAGTTTCTATTTCATCACAAACTTCTTTCATATATTTTTCACTTCAACATTTACAAACGAACTATTATCATCTTTTACATAATCCGCATCTTTTTCATCTTCTTCTAGTAAATCTAGTATTTCTCCATATTCAGAAGATATTTCTACCAGCCTATTTTCTATTGCCTTAATTTTTCAACTTCATTTATCAATAATTTTTTTCCTGAACTAATTCAAAAGGAAGAATTCTACCTCTCCATCCTTCTTGAACTTTGGGAACCTCTTCATCGTCTTCTTTTTCTTTTTAATTACCATGTTGGGCTCAACTAAATTTATGACTTCAAATCCCTCATCAAGAATCATTTCAAGATCAGCTTCAGTATCTTTCCAAATATCAGAAAAATCTGATAAGCCTTATACTTATCTATTAGTTCTACTCTATCCATTCTTTTTAAAAATATCTCTTATAATTTTTCTCTTTCCTCAGCAATTTTCACATCTAAAATTCCATCAATCAAATCTTCTTTGAGTGTTTCTTTTAAATCCTTTAAAAAGCATCCCTATAATTTTTAATGTATTTTTGAAGATTCATGTTCTTGAATTATTTGAGATAAATTTTCAACATTTAAATTAAAGTATTCTCCATTATTTGAACTAAATATCTCATCTTTTTAACCCTTTCAGTTCATCCCAATAACTATTTAATTCCATAAGTTCAGAATTTGGAATACCACCAAACATAGTTGCATATAAATCATATTTTTCTGCTGGTTCAGACGAATCAACATAACGAGGAATGTTTAAATTATATTCATTTTTCCTTATTTCATCTATCGATACTATTCTAGAATACATTTCTATACTTTCCCTTTTCCTTATTGTATCAATAATTTTTCTAATATCTGAGTCTCTTAGTTTATTACTTTTTCCTGATTTTTCAAATTCTTTTGATGCATCAATAATCAATACATCATTGTTTACCTTATTATGCTTTTAAAACCATTATAATTGTTGGAATCCCCGTCCCAAAAATACATTTGCTGGTAAACCAATAATAGTATCAATCTTATTCTTTTTCTATTAGATTTTTTTCTTATTTCACCTTCTACATTTCCTCTAAACAATACACCGTGAGGTAAAACAATAGTCATAATCCCATCCTGTTTTAAATGGTATAAATCATGGAGTAAGAAAGCATAATCAGCCTTTCCTCTAGGAGCTAATCCATAAGATTTATATCTTGGGTCATTCTCTTTATTTTTTTGGGCTCCATTTTTGTGAGTAAGGTGGATTAGAAACAACAGCATCAACCTTTACTAATGTATAAGTACTATCTTTTCTATCATCTTCAAAAAATGGCCAATCATCTTCTAAAGTATCACCGTTTCTTACATTAATGTTTGCTGGCTTTATATCTCGCATAACTAAATTCATGCGTGTTAAATTGAATGTATTTTCTTTTAGCTCTTGTGCATAATAATCTATTTTATTGTCACTATCTAAATATCTGTTCATTGCTTTCCCGATATTGATAAGTAGAGAACCACTGCCAGATGTTGGATCGTAAATTTTAATTTTATCCCTATCTTTTAACTCCTCAGCAATTATTTCTGACATCAAAACAGAAACCTCGTGCGGAGTATAAAATTCACCAGCTTTCTTTCCTGCATTAGCTGCAAACATAGAAATAAGGTATTCATATACAAAGCCCAATACATCGTAGTCTTGACTTCCGTCCATAGGAATTCTTTTAATTAAGTTCAGTAGTGACCTCGCTGATTTGGTTTGTTTCGCAGCATTCTCACCCAACTTAGAAAGACCACTGCTTAAAGTTTTAAATATATTTTTCAAACACCTTCTTATATACGCTATCGATATTTCTATCAAAGGCAGACAAAGCATCTCTCACATCGGCAATTTCAAAATCTCCACCTTTAGATAACCACGTTGAATATAAATTTTTATAGGCAATAAAAATATCCTAAATTTTTCCTTACAAATTCTGCATATTTTTCATCAGCTTCAGTTATTTTCTCTATATCACTTTGAGATAATCCCTGATTCTTAAAGAACCTCAATTCTTTATCTGATAAATACTTATAAAAAAATAAATCCTAAAATAAAATCTTTGTATTCACTTGCCTCTATTTTTGAACGCATCTGATTTTGCAGACTCCCAAATCGTAGATGCTAACTGTTGTTTATCCATATTAAAATATCTCCTTAATTATATATCTTTTAAATCTGTGCCTAACTCTAAAAGCTTATTGTATTTATCAATAGAAATAATTACTGCGATTGGTTTCCCATGTTTCAGCATCCAACGCCGTTTCATCTTCTTCAGAAATGTGTCTGATTATCTTTGATGCTTGTCCTCTATTGAATTCTGCTATGTTATATAAAGTTTTTTCCTTTATAGGTTCTTTTCTTCTTTCTCAAAAAGGGATACCTCTCTCCTATTTTTCATACTTATATTATACCACATAGTAATTGTTTTTACAATATCTTTTTTATATTATAATAGTAATTACTTTTTATAATTATATTTAATATCATAATCAGTTTAATATGAGGTTTAACGTAGATTTACAACCCATCTTTAAGCATTGATTAATTTGTTATCACAATTATCTTCTATCTATACACTAAAAATAAGCCTATATTATCAATATTTGATTTACTTTTGTGATTGCAATAATTTTTAGTTTGACGTATCATTATATATTTTTCCTTTCTCTGCTCCAAAATTTAAAATACACTCTCACTGCATACTTCACATTTGGCTTTATCACATCAACCAGTTTTTTATACCTAGTTTTTCGTTTCAATTTTTTTCTACATAACCATTAGTATTTTTCAATCTTATGTATACTATTAGAAAGTCTTGTTCTTTTTCTAATACTTTTTCTGAGTTGATTCAGATAAACCACTTTCTTCTTTTAACCATTTAATAAATTCATTAAAATACTCCAGTTCTGGTCTTATGCATTTATTCCCATAGGTATGTGAATTATCTTGTCTTACACCTTTTACTCTTGTTTTTCCAGTTCCAAATATATGACCTTTTGCTTTTGCTAGCATCAATAAATAAAAAGTAGCATCATGGTTTTCTTTAACCTTAATGCTATCAATTATAGTTTCTAGTATTTGATAATTACCTGCAATATCAACATCTATTTCTTTTACTATTTAATTTATCTTTCTACTTGTAATACCAGTAATTTTTGCTGACATAAGCAATTAGATCTCCTCTAGCTGCAAGAACTTCAAATGCTGCAACATATATAGCGTGATGGATATTATCATCATAAATATGGCAGACATTGCGTTTATTTCCGTTTCCAGTAAATCTATATTTGTTTTTACAGCAACACGCCCATCTACCACCATACCAATCCGGATGAATTTTAAACCTCCTATACTGACTACCACACTTTCCACAGATAATCTTCCCTCCTAGGTGCGATACTCTTACAGTTCTTCCATTCGTTACTTTGGCTAATATACATCACTCATAAAAGCCAAATAAGTCAAGCAATATCAAGACACACCCCATAATGATTTTTATTGACCCCTTTGTTATTGAAATTGACATACCTAAAATAAAAATCTAGCCTTCGAGGTAATAGCCCTCCAAAATTTGTCCAAATTTTGGGGGCTATACTGTAAAGATGATTATTTTTATAAATAAAATCACTATCTTTTATTTTCTATCTTCATAAAACTATTCTATATCTTAAGTATTAGAGTCTAAATTATAATATTACTACTAAGACAAGAATTATTCCTACTTTAATTCTAAGATAGCTACTATTTCTTCTCCATCTTTTTCATCAGTTTCTTCAAAACCAAATGATTTATAGAGTTATCGTGCTACATTATTATCACTTTCATAGGATAACCAACAATATTTTGCTGTTCCACAAGGAAAAAGTTTTAACAAATTCTAAAAGCTAAATCCATCGCTTTTTCACCAAATCCCTTCCCTTGGTATTTCTTATCTATCATAAGTCGCCATATATTATAATTTCCTTTAGCTATTCTTGGAGCACCTTCATCATCTGAATTCACATCAAAACCTATCATTAAAAAACCAATAGGTGTATCGTCTTTATATATACCAAATGTGAATACATGATTATTCTCAGTAATTGCTATATACGCTTCTATGATACTACTATTATTTGTAGCTACAAAAACTTTTCTGATTATCAAAAACCTCTAATTTTCAGAATCTCCCCTATATTGTTTCTATTAATCTTTTTCAATTCAAGCATAATCTATTCTCCATTGATTTTTTTGATTTTTAATTTGAAGTTTGTTTTTATGATTATAAAATAATATCGTAATTTTAATATCCTGTTTCTTAGTATCCTTACTGAACTTCCTACTTAATAAACTTCGTTATTTTCCCTTCTTTTTTTGTATGTTTCTACTGCTTTTGCTACTCTTTCGAAGTCACGTCTTAAGCTATAAGAATAGATATCTCTGAACAGTCTATATCCTAGTTTTTCATTTACTTCAAATGCTAGTGTGTATAGTTCGTATGTTTCCATCGAGTCGAAGTTTTCGTGTGCTTTTACTACATCTACTAATATATCGTCGCAATGTTCGACTAACGCTTTTTCTAGTCTATCATTTAAGAATTTTGATTTATCTAGAGTATATTTATACATTTCTCTTGATGTAGTTGAGAAGTCTGCCACTAAACTTTCTTTATCTAGTTTATCGTACAGTTCATATCCTAACTGTTCATTTACATCTTTTGCGATTTCTACTAATCTTTCATCTGATACTGGGTCTAAACTATATGCTGCGTTACTAACTCCGATAATGCATTGTAGTTTTTCTTCTATCGCTTTTTAATAATTCTAATTTCATAAAGATCCTCTCAATACTAATTTTCTTACATTCTATTATAACATATTTACTAGTAATTCTTATATGTCTTTACAACTTTTTCTTTATTCATAGATATATTCTTGAAATTAACTTTTTCGTATAAAGTTCTCTTTAAAAATTAACCATTCTACGTTAAAATTAATGTATTAACTAAGGAGAGTTTTAAAAATAAGTGAATCGAAAATTGTTTTTAGCTATTGATGATAAATTAAGAAATAAGGCTGAGGATTTATTCTTTAGTCTTGGATTAAATTTAGAAACTGCTATTAGCATGTTCCTTACAAAAAGCTGTTAATGAAGGTGGAATACCTTTTGAAGTGAAACAAACAAAAATACGTTGAAAGTCCTGATTTTTATCTCTAGTCACTTCACTATTAAATCGGCTGTATACGAGATTAATGAATACATAAAAGATAGATTCAACGAAGAACCTTCATTTTTATCTAGCATGTGAAAATAGAGGTCTTACAGATGATGAAGCTAGTAAATTATTCATTCTATTTTTCTAATAATACTGAAGAGATTGATCGAGAAGAGTTCACAGAAAAAAATATTGATAACCTAGTAGAATTATCTACAATCGCCTTCCCAGCATTAAGACGACTGTCAGATGAACAACTACGTAATATCGTGAATGCATATATCACAAACTACTATTTAATTAGATAATGAAAAACTAAATGATGAACTTTTTAGAAGTGATTTTTAAAATCAATGAGTTTTTGATTTTAAGGACTCTTTACAAAATCCGAGGCTGAAATTTTTCCATGCCCCCAGATTTAGTATACAATCTAATCTATTCTTTTTTCAAATCGAAAACATTCCATCTGAAATTGATACATCAAATTCCCTTAACATCAGCTTCTGGCATATTCGGATTAGGATGAAATTTATTAAAAATTCAACAATATTAAACCCACATCTATTTACATAAAAATGTATATTACGTTGCTCAAAGTATGGTGTCATAGTCTCCCAAATTTTCACTTCTGGATGTAACTTTTCAATTAGACACCACGCAGCAAATCCAACTCCGTTTCCATGAACATCTGGGGAAACGAATAGTAGGTCTAAACTTCCTTTTTCTCCATCAACATTAATTACAGCACCACCAACTTTTTTCTCTTCAAGAATAATACGGTAAGCCTTCCCGTCGTTAATGGATTGTTCGATGGTTTCTCGTGAAATGATTTGACCATCTTCTTCAAAGTGGTTATCTCTACAACTAAACTCCTCCAAAGCACCGTAGTTAAAAGCTTCCTGATTATCCAAAAATAAACTGCTCTCGGTCATCTTCTTCCATCAAACATAACTTTATATCTTTTGCCATTTTTTCCCTCCTACAACTTCTAATTTGTCCACACCTTTTACTCTATTTATTAAATCAATTATCATACTCGTATTATAATACCACATCCCTTCATGGATTGGAAGTTCACTTCCTACTTTTCTTTTTCCTTATTCCTTTTCTTTAGATTTTTATTTTTACAATCACTTTATTTTCTGATAAACTATAATTGTAAATAAATAAAACACTTACATTTATGTAAATAAGAGGAGATTAAAATGGGAAAATTCAATAAAAAGTTGTTTTCAGTAGCTTCAATTGCTGCAACATTACCTGCATTAATAGGTAGCTATGCTGGGTATCAAAAATTACGTTATAAACGTAGTGCTAAAAAGCTGGTCTAATCGAGTTATATCTTGGTAATAAATATAAGAAACTAAGAGATATCGATGAAACTAAGAAACTAGAAAAAAACAAAAAGAAGATAAGAACGAAGAAACTGTAAATGTATATGAATTTGATACTAAGTCTAAATTTTATACTAGAATTGTCTCTGATAGACAAGTTTGGCATTTAAATAGTGTTAATAATTCTAATTCTACTATTTTCTATATTCATGGTGGTTCTTATGTTCATGAATTCGTAGATATTCAATGGGCAATGGCTGATAAGATAGCGCAAGAAGCTGATGCTGAGGTTATTATTCCTGACTACGGATTAGCTCCATTCTATACTTATAAAGATAGCTATGAACTTCTAACAAAATTATACACAGATTATATTGCTAAAAATCCAGATAAAAGATGTCTATATTATGGGAGATAGTGCTGGTGGAGGTTTAGCTCTAGGATTAGTTCAAGATTTTTGTTCAAAAATAACATTAAACTACCTAAAGGTCTTATTTTACTAAGTCCATGGGTTGATTTAACTATGTCGAATCCTGATATAAAAAATATATCAAAAAGATCCTCTACTACACGTTGATACTTTACTAGCTGATGCTAAATCTTGGGCAGGTGATGCAGACTTTATCTGATTGGAAGGTTTCTCCATTATATGGTGAGATGAAAAATTTACCTGAAGTATTATTATTTTTCAGGAACTCGTGAACTATTATATCCTGACATAGCATTATTAGCTGAAAAAAACTTCATGAAGCAAATGTTAAGACTGAATTCGAAATCGGTAAGAACCTAAACCACGTTTACCCTGCTTTCCCAATCCCAGAAGCAACAAAAAGCTATTTCTAAAATTGTTGAGTTTGTGAAGAATTAATAGTAAGTAAATATTTCTAATACAAATAGCTATCTTTATTTAATAAGAAGAAAAATAGACCACAAAAATACTAACAAATTTTTTTGTGGTCTATTTCATTTAGTTTTGAACTTTGTATCTTATATATTTTTTAAAAAAACTTTAAATTAAATTTAAAATATTTCTCCGTTATCATTATCTTAATAACGGAGAAAGGTTACTAATACTTCTCTAGATTACCTTTTTCGTTTTGTATAAATTCTAGTTTTCAATTAGATCTTCTATTTTTTTCTTTAGCTTCTTCTAATGTTTTGCTATTATTTATCTTTTCTAATACTAACTTTAGAAGAGTCTCTTTATATTCGAAAAAAATTGTTCATCTGTCATGCCTTCCATTTTTTTCTCCTTTCTTTTCTTCTCACGCAATATTTCTAAATAATCATCTAATTTATCTTCTAGTGCTAATTTTATCAGCATACTTTGATTATAGAGTAAACATTTTAGAGTATTATAAAATATATAACTGAATCACCATTAGCTGCATTTATTGCAAATTAAATATTATACTTATTTGATAATTCTACTCGTTTTTACTTTTTATACTTCTTATTCTACAATAAGTGAGCATGAAAGTAAAACTTTTTCTATATCCCTAATAATATCTAACATTAAATCTAATATCCACAATATTTTTTTTTCAAAAGTTCTGTCTCATTTCTCAATATCCACTTTTTCAACCACAAAGGTCCAATTCCATTCCCCAATGTCCGCCCCTTTAACTATTAAAGTCCAGTTTTACTCCCCAATATCCACTATTTTAACCACAAAAGTCCAGTTCCATTCTCCAATGTCCACTTTTTCACCACGAAAAGTCCAGTTTTTACATTTTAATATAAAAACTCGAAACAAAAGATTTTTCCTTGCTTCGAGTTCATTTATTTTTTTATCATTTTGTAAGTTCTATTAAATTAGCTCTATTCTAAATTTATATTTTTCCTTTTCCGTGACCTTCTACTTTTTTTCGATAATTTGATGTACTAGCATTTCTTTAATTATTTCTGATGCTCTTGATGTTTTTAAATTTTGTAACCTCCATCACTTCTTTTTCTTCCAAATACAGAGTCTAAATTAAATTTATCATAAAGGTTATTGATATATTCCTTATTTTTTCTGTGAAATTTTCTAGTTTATCATTAATATTATTTGTTATAATCTCTCTATCTTCTTTTTATCCAATTGATATGTAATTCTCTATTTTTTTCAATGGTGTATTTTTCATCTAAAAATTAAATTCTTTAAAAACAACTCTACATATTCAAATGTTGAATAGATTTCTTTCTTCAGATTTCTGTAGTTTGCTCTTACTAATGCATTTCTAAAATACCAAGAGTTAGCAGCGAATATATCATTTGTTACATCAAATCCTAATGTTCTTAGATATTTGATAAAGAATACAGCTGTTGTTCTTGTATTCCCTTCTTCAAAAACGTGAATTTGCCATAATCTTGAGATAAATTCAGATAAGTGTTTTATTATTTCATTAGTTGATAAACCATTATACTGGAATTTTTTCTCCTGCTCAATGTCATACTCTAGAGTTCTAACTAATTCACTCGCACTTCCGTATATTACAGTTTCTCCACCTAAAACCCATTCTTTTTTTGTGATATTATAAGTTCTGATTTTCCCTGCATGCTTATATATCCCTTCGAATAATTTCCTATGAATCGCTAAATATTCCGTTGGAGAAAAGGTAAAAGGCTTCTTCAGATAAAATTCTTGCTATTCGAACAGATACTTTATCAGCTTCTTCCACACGACTTTTCTCTATTAAGTTCTGGATTTTCTTCATAATATGAGTGAAGAAGTAAGTCAGCTTCTTCCAGTGTAATTTTACCTTCTATGTTTCGCAATGCAGTATTAATTAAATATTGAGATGGAGTTAGACCATCAACTTCCTGCAAACCTATTGCTGTCTGCCATGCATAACCTTTTTTTCTCTTTTAGAAGGCTCTGATTGTATTAAATATTCTTTAAACGGATCTTTCAGTCATTTCATTTTCCTCCCTACAAGTTATTTCTCAATAATTACACATTAACAGATTTATTTTCAACATTATATAGTAAATGCATGTTTCTTAACTTAATAAGTTTTATTTCCGTAATATTTATTATATATAACAATCATCTTCTTTGCAATACATAAGAGACTTTTCTACGCTTCAAATACTAAAAAACTCGAAACAAAGATTTCTCCTTGCTTCGAGTTCGTTTATTATTTTCGTTATTATCGTTTTGCGATTTCTTCTAATAACATTTTGTTAATCATTTGCGGGTTGGCTTGTCCTTTTGAGGCTTTCATGATTTGACCTACTAAGAAACCAATCGCACGGTCACGACCGTTTTTGTAGTCTTCGATAGATTTTGGATTGTTATCTAATGCTTCGTTTACCCAAGCTAATAATTGTCCACTATCTGAAACTTGTACAAGACCTTTTTCTTTAACGATTTGTGCAGCGTCTCCACCGTGTTCGATAAGTTCTGCGAATACTTTTTTAGCGATTTTACTAGAGATTGTTCCATCAGTGATTAATTTAATCATTCCTGCTAAACCTTCTGCAGTTAATGCTGTATCTTTAAGTTCTTTTTGTACTTTGTTTAAGTATGCATTCACATCTACCATTAAGTAGTTAGAAGCTAATTTTGGATCTGCTCCTAAAGCTACAGTTTGTTCGAACATGTCTGACATTTCTTTAGTTAATGTAAGAACGTGAGCATCGTATGCTGGTAATCCAAGTTCTTCTTGGTATCTTCTTTGACGAGCATCTGGAAGTTCTGGAATAGTTTTTTTCTTACTTCTTCCATCCATTCATCAGAGATGATCATAGGTACGATATCTGGTTCTGGGAAGTAACGGTAATCGTCTGAACCTTCTTTAACACGCATAAGTTTAGTTGTTCCTGTTGTTTCATCGAAACGACGAGTTTCTTGGTTGATTACTCCACCTGAAAGGATAACTTGTTCTTGACGTTTTTCTTCATACTCTAAACCTTTTTTTAACGAAAAGTGAATGAGTTTAAGTTTTTAAGCTCAGTTTTTTGTACCGAATTCATCTTGACCGTAAGGACGGATAGAGATATTCGCATCACAACGCATTGATCCTTCTTCCATCTTAACGTCAGATACTTCGATGTATTGAATGATTGAACGTAATTTTTTTCTAAGTAAGCATATGCTTCTTCTGGAGTTCTGATATCTGGCTCAGATACGATCTCGATAAGTGGTGTACCCTTGACGGTTAAGGTCAACTAGTGAGTAACCATTTTTGTGAGTTAATTTACCAGCATCTTCTTCAAAGGTGAGCACGTGTAATACCGATACGTTTTAGTTTCTCCGTTTACTTCGATATCAATCCATCCATTTTTCCCCGATTGGTTGATCAAATTGTGAGATTTGGTATGCTTTCAGGGTTATCTGGATAGAAGTAGTTTTTTTCTATCGAATTTTTGACTCACGAGCTACTGTCATGTTAAGCGCCATTGCTGCTTTCATTCCCCATTCTACCGCTCTTTTGTTTACTACTGGAAGTACCCCTGGGTATCCTAAGTCGATAACGTTTGTGTTAGTGTTTGGTTCTGCACCAAAGTGAGCTGGAGATGGTGAGAATATTTTTGAATCTGTTTTTAATTCTACATGGACTTCTAGTCCAATTACTGTTTCAAAATGCATCTTGTTTCTCCTATTATAATTCTATTTTTTTATCGTGTAAGTTGTAGTGTTGTTCGAAGTTGTACGCTACATCGTATAGTGTAGATTCTGCGAATGGTTTAGCAATAATTTGCATACCGATTGGACGGTTACCTTTGAATCCACATGGGATACTGATACCTGGTAATCCAGCCATATTTACTGGGATTGTTAAGATATCGTTTGCGTAGATTTTAATTGGATCTCCTACTTCTTCTCCAATATTGAATGCTACTGTTGGAGCAGTTGGTCCAATGATTACATCGTATTCTTCGAATACTTTATCAAAGTCTTGTTTAATTAATGTACGAACTTGTTGTGCTTTTTTGTAGTACGCATCGTAGTATCCTGAAGATAATACGTATGTTCCTAACATGATACGGCGTTTAACCTCAGCACCAAATCCTTCTCCACGTGTTTTTTTGTAGATTTCTTCAAGGTTTGTTGCGTTTGGACTTCTAAATCCGTAACGAATACCATCGAAACGAGAAAGGTTTGAACTTGCTTCTGCAGAAGCGATAATGTAGTAAGTTGAGATAGCGTAGTCTGTGTTTGGAAGACTTACTTCTTCTACGATAGCTCCTTGGCTTTCTAAGTATTTAACACCTTCAAGTACTGCTTGTTTAACTTCTTCATCAATTCCAGCACCGAAGTATTCTTTAGGAAGAGCGATTTTCTTACCTTTGATATCTCCAGTGATGATTTTACTGAAATTCTGGTACTTCTACAGGTGCACTAGTCATGATCGTTAGCATCTAATCCTGAGATGATTTCTAATACACGAGCGTTATCTTTTACTGTACGAGTCATTGGTCCAATTTGGTCTAATGATGAAGCGAATGCTACTAACCCAAAACGAGATACACGTCCATAAGTTGGTTTTAATCCAACTACACCACAGTAAGAAGCTGGTTGACGTACAGAACCACCAGTGTCACTTCCTAGAGTAAAAGCTAACTTGTCCTGCTGCTACTGCTGTAGCTGAACCACCACTGATCCTCCTGGTACTGCATCTAAGTCATGAGGGTTACGAGTAAGTTTTGTAGTAAGATGTTTCTGTAGAACCACCCATTGCGAACTCGTCCATGTTTAATTTTTCCTAAAAAGGATTGGGTTTTCTTTGTTAAGTTTGTTCATTACTGTTGCATCATAAATTGGATTGAAATCCTTCTAAGATTTTTGATGCACAAGTTGTTTGAATATCTTTTGTAACAATGTTATCTTTGATTCCCATTGGGATACCGAATAATTTACCTTCAGCGCGTCCTTCTTCTTGAGCGCGGTCTAAAGCTTTCAGCTTGTTTTTAATGCTACTTCTTCAGTTACTGTAATGAATGAACCTACTTTTTCATCAGTAGCTTTTAATTCTGTCTAGTGATTCTTTTACTAAATCACTTGGTTTAATTTCTTTATTTTTTTAAGTTTAAGTTCTAAACTTTCAATTGATTCATGTAATAAACTCATTAAATTATCTCCTTATTTTTATTCAATAATAGTAGGTACTTTGAATTGTCCTGCTTCAGTTTCTGTGAGCATTTTTAAGAACTTCTTCTCTATCCATTCCAGGTTTTTGCAACATCCTCACGGAATACATTCACTAAGTCTAAAACGTGATATGTTGGTTTTTACATTTTTCTGTTGGTGCGCTGTTGATTGTATCAAATAAATCTACAACTTTTTCTAATTTTTCGATGTACCCATCTACTTCACTTTCTTGGATTTCTAATCTAGAAAGATGAGCGATGTGAGCTACTTGTTCTTTCGTAATTGTTGTCATAAGTGCCTCCATATTTTTATCAATTTTAACTTCTAATATTAGCAAACCTCTTATAATTTGAAATAAAAAACGTCCCATATAGTTACTTAACCACATGGGACGATTACTAGTTTCGTGGTGCCACCCGAATTCATATCAGCTTTCCTGATACCTTTCAATTTATATTCGGTTTTATAAAAGAGTGTTGCTTATTTCAATCATTATTATTTAATCTTTCAGCCTATGGATTAAACTCTCTTCTAAAAACATGAAATAAAAAGTCTCTTTACTAATATTTTTATATTACGGTTTTACTTAGTCTATATTATACTAATCAATCGTTATTGTCAAGGATTTTTATTCATTTTAAATATTACTAAGAATAATATCATAATAAGTTTTATCAAAGAATATTATCTCTGATATTTACTTTTGTTCTTCTAGGTTTTAAGGCTGATAAACCGTGTGTCTTAAGTATAATTATTTTCTAACAAGCTACTTTTAATTAGTTTGGCTTCTTATTTTCCTAAAAATTCTATTAACTCTTTTGAAAAATTCATCTGCGTATTGGAATAATGATCCGTATGCTGCATTTGGATAAATTATTAATTTACTATTTTCTATTTTTGATGCATGTTATATGAGTTAACTGTAGGAACCATTAAGTCTTTATCACCATTTGCGATTAGTGTAGGTTGCGTAATAAATTTTAAATCGTCATATCCTACAGTACTCCAACGTTTTATTGCTTTTAATTGTCTTAAAAAGCCTGGTACTTTCATATCGGCATCTGCATTTTCTTTACTACGACTTGCTAATCTATCTAGTACTTTATTCGCTTCAATTTTTCCTTTTTCATCGTGATTATAGAAGATAAATCTCTTAGGATCTACCCTATTTAATCCTGCTTTTAGCATGAATTTAAAAGTAGTACTAGTTACAGTTCCGATTCCTTCGCCGTCTCTTGGCCCTGTTCCTACTAGGATTAATTTTTCTACTAAGTCGCTATTTAATCTTGTTACTTCTTGAGCGATCATTCCACCCATTGATAATCCTAGTAAGTTAATTTTACTGTAACCTAATTCTTTAATACTATCTATTGCTTGTTGTGCCATCTCCGGAATTATTGTCTCCTAACTTTATTATGTTTGTTGATATTTTCAGATAACATGAGCGACTTTGGAAAATTAATTACTAAGAAATCATAATTTTCTAGTCGCTCCCTTCTCTTGTTATTTCTATAATATTTATATTATTTAAAACTTAAAACTGTTTTACCTCTTGAACGTCCATTCGCTACTTTATCTAAAGCATTATTTACATCTTTAAAGTCAAATACAGTATCTACAGATAGCTTAATTTCTAATTTTGTGAAAATGTCAGCTACTTCTTGAAGTTGTTTACTATTTGATTCTACGAAGATGAAGTCATATGATACTCCATATTTATTTGCCATTCTATCAAATTTTCTTCCAGCTAAACCTAAGATAAATTGTTTCCCCAAGCTAAGCTCATACGTTTAGCGAAACTTCCATTTGGCATAGCTCTTAATGAAACTAATTTACCGCCTGACTTCATAATAGTCATTTGTTTTTCAGTTTCTGCTCCACCTAAAGTATCAAGCACATAATCAACATCTTTTAATACTTTAGTATAATCTGTTGTTTTATAATCGATGAACTGATCAACACCTAATTTTTCAACACGTTCTTTATTTTCTACACTACCATTAGTAATTACTGTTAACCCTTTTGCTTTAGCGATAGGAATAGCCATACCACCTACTCCACCTGTTCCACCTGAGATGAAGATTGTTTTTCCTGATTCTGCTCCCATAAGTTCTAGAGCTTGCATAATTGTTAATGCTGTTAATGGAACGGCTGCTGCTTCTTCATCAGTTAGATAATCTGGTACTTTAGCGATTGCATCTTGGTTAATAACTACATATTCAGCAAAAAGCTCCGATTTTTATCTAATGGTAATCTAGAATACTCTATCTCCAATTTCAAAAATTAGCTACATTATTTCCTTTTTGTTCAATAATACCTACTACTTCATTACCTGCAACTTGTGGAAGTGTGTAAGGTACGATAATCTTCACTTCTCCGCGTGAAATCATGTTATCTAGTGGGTTTACTCCTGCTGCTGTAACTTTTACCAACACTTCGTCTTCATTTATTGTAGGTACTACTACTTCTCTAATTTCAAGTTCTATATTATTTTTATTATATTTTGTGTGTACTGCTGCTTTCATTGTTTATTTTTCTCCTATTATGTATAATTCTTTAATTAATTTTTCTAATGTTTTTACTTTCAAGTTTTTATAAAAAGCTTCTTGTGCTTCATTAAATACTGGCTGTAATAAATTTTTCGATATTTAAACCAACTGGGCATTCTTTATTAGCACCTTCATGGATATTTACTAAATATTTATCAGGATAAATGATTTGATAAATTTCTGATAATGTAATGTCTTTGAGGCTCTTTTGCCAATGTTATTCAGTTTTTCCTTGTTGACTTTCTATTAGTCCACCTTTTTAACACTACCAAAAATCTTTCTAATGTGACTACTGTTCGTGTTAACACTTTTTGGCTAGTAGCTCCGAAGAAACTACTTTATCTGTTTCTGAAATATATATTAGTATGTGTAATGCTACTGAAAAAATTTTTGTATCCATATTTTTCTCCTTTAACTGTCTTTTTCTAAAAATTATCCTAATTCAATTTTTAACTTGTTCTCGTATCTGATACAAGTATAAGTTTAATATCATATTAAATTTATGTCAACTACTTTTTCAAATTTTTAAGAAATATTTAAAATAGCCACTTTATATCTCTACTATAGAGATGAACCACTACACCCTTACCATACATATTTTCTAATTTCATATCCTCGCTAAAATTTTTAGAATATTTTTAATGGGCAAATATTTCTTCGTTTATTCTACACTCGTAATATTGACGACTATCCCACCTTTTTAGTTGCTTAAATATTGAAAATAGTATAATATGTGTAGGTATGTGAATTACTAGAATACTCTAGTTAATATGTAAAAATAAAAATATTTGTGAGGTATAAAATGGAAAAATTGGGTTGAAATTACAATTCATACTACTAATGAAGCTAGTGAAATAGTTGAGTCTATTCTTCTTGATTATGGTTCAACTGGGGTTTGCTATCGAAAGTCTACTACTCTTGAGGAGAACTTACATGATGATTTCGGTACTATCGTTGAGCTTAGTCCTACTGATTATCCAGAAGTCAGGTTATCGTTAAAGGATACATCAATGAGCTAAATTTTGATGAAACTTTCAAACGTTTTTGAAGCTGAGCTTCTTGCTTTAGGTGAAAATATCAACATTGGAGATTTCTTCAAGATTGAAACTACTATTATTCAAGATAGTGATTGGGAAAAATTCTTGGAAAGATTATTTCGATATTCTTAATATCGGTGAAAAATTCGTTATTGTTACCTACATGGCGTGAATATGAAAATACTGAAAATAAATATATTATAAACATCGATCCAGGTATGGCTTTTTGGTACTGGTGGTCACGAAACTACTTCTCATGTATAAAAACCGAGAAATATGTTCAAAGAACTGACAATGTTATCGATGTTGGTTGCGGTAGTGGTATTTTTAAGTATCGCTGCTAGTTATTTAACTGACGGTAATATAAAAAGCTGTTGACTTAGATAAGCTTGCTGTTGATGTTTCATTCGAGAACTCGCATTAAATAATCTTGAGAAAAGAATTGAAGTTGATCGAGCTAGTCTTCTTACAAAAGAAACTAAAAATATAACATTATCGTAGCGAATATTCTTGCTCACATCATCGAGCTTATGATTGATGATGCGTATAACTTATTAGAAGATGGTGGTTACTACATCACTTCTGGTATTATCGAAGAGAAGAAAGATGAACTTCTTGAAAAATGTTAGAACGTGGTTTCAAACTTGTTGAAGAAACTTCTGACAACGGATGGTACTCATTCTGTAGTAACTAAATAATAAAAACCACTAATTGCTTATAGTTTCCTATTTACAATTAAGTGGTTTTTAATATAAAAAGCTAAGAAGGTTTAAATTCATAAACTCTTCTTGAGCTACTACTCAATAATTTTTCTAATTTACTCTCTGATTCAACTGTAAATACTGATACAGGTCTTCCTGATGTATAGTATTCTGCATCTTCACTTAAAACCTCGATGTTCACTAAGTGATTTAAATATTTTCTAATTGTAATTCTTGGAAATATCTAATTCATCTGCTATTTGCTGTGTAGTGAATCCTGATTTCTGTTGCAAGATAGTTTCTAATACTTTTAGAGTTATTCTTGATAACCCTTTTGGTAAACTATCTTCTTCTTCATCTACTCTACCTGAATTTAAGTAGTCATCTATTAAATCTTGATTAATTTTCTCTTTTGATAATAATTTCACGTAGTCTTGAACTTTCTCAATAGCCTGAGAAAACCTTTCGTACGTAAATGGTTTTTACTAGATAGTCTACTACTCCATTTGATAGCGCAGCCTCAACAGTTTGAATGTCATTTGCTGCAGTTATCATTATTATAGGGTAACCTTTTAACTCTGGTAAGAAACCTACTCCTTGACCATCTGTTAGATAATTATCTAAAACTATTAAATCCACTTCAGATTCTTCTTCTAAAAATTTTCTTGCATCTTCTATTGTTGCAACATGGTTTAGATCAGCATGATAACTCTTTTCTTTTTGAAATATTCTTTGTGTATCATTACTACCATTGGATCGTCTTCTATTATTAGTACTCTCAATTATTATTCCTCCTCGATTGGCATCTCTATTGTAAATTGAGTTTTCCCTACTTCACTTTCTACGTCTATTAAACCGTTATATTTCTTCACTATTGTATCAACGGCATTTAGTCCGTAACCTCTATTTTTCTCCTTTAGTTGAATATCCTCTTTCAAATATATTCTCCATTATTTCCTTTACTAATCCCAGAACCATTATCATATATTTTACAAAGAAGTATATTTTTCTTCATTGTTCATGTATAGATAAACAGTAATCTTTCCATCTTTTTGTTTCCTATAGATTCCATAGAGTTGTCAATTAGTACACCAAGTATAATCAAAAGCTCATTAAAGAGTTCATCTAAACCTTCTTTATTTAAAAATCATTGAATCCGAATCTATTGATAACGATATATTCTTTTTGTTTAGCTTCTCTTACTTTGGCAAGTAAAAAAACCTGCTATTGATGGCACTTTTTATATTTTCTGATATATGTCCAATTTTTCATGATAATCATCTTTTAGATATGTAATAAATTTTGCTACTTCATCATAGGCTTTCATCTCAATAAGTCCATATAGAACATGTAGTTTGTTCATAAAATGATGACTTTGTTCACGAAGACTATCGTTATATTTTTCTGTACCACTTAATTCCGTGATTAATTTTTCATTTCACCTTTGATCACGTAATGTGACTACAGCTCCATATAATTTATCATTTTGATAAATAGCATTTCTATTAACTAGTACCTCAATATGATTTAGTACAATTAATTCGTCTCTACTTGTCTTATTATCTTCTAATATACTCTTGAAGAAAATTTCATACATTTCATCTGGAATAATCTCACCTTTTGTAATTTTAGAATATCCAGCTTTATCTAGAATCTGATTTGCACTACTATTTTTTAATAATAATCTTTTTATCGATATTAATACCGATAATACCTTCTGAAAACATGATCAGAAATTAGATTTTTCAAACATAATTATATGCAATTTCTTCTGGTTCGTAATTTAATAAGATTCTCTTTTAATTGTCTATTATATAGTATTGCTAGTGCAATCGCAACTATAACCCCTATCATTAAAGCTAACAATATTTTTTCTTGTGAATGCTGTATTTGTTTTTTTACGGTCTCTTTAGTATATCCAACACACACTACACCAATATCATCGCCATTTTCATTTTTTATTGCTGTAAAAAATCTTAGACCTTCCCCTAAATGACCACTCTGTCTACTAAAATGATCACCTGTGGTAAATGTTGAGCTTACATCTTCAATATTTGAAAATTTTTCTCCAATAAGTTCATTTTGCGGATGTGAATATCTCGTAAAAGTATCATCCATAATAACAATAAAGTCTGTTCCAGTTTCATCCATTACTCTATTAGCAAATTCTTGGATTCCCTTTGACATTCGGTGGTGCTTTATATCCTCTATAACACCTTTATCATTTGAAATCAATTTAGCAGTCGAATATTTTTTTGACGAATAACTTCGTCTTCACGTTTTTTTATATTCTCTTACAAAAAGAAGTAACCAATAAACAAATTACAACTAGACTTGTCATTATTAACATTAACCTAGTTAAAGTCCTCTGTTTTTCTCAATTTTTACCACTCCTAAATTTAAATAGACTTTTCTTGCCAATGTTCATTATATAGCAAATTATCTTGTATTTTCAAGCAATTCTAATTTATAAATTCTTTAGACCATATTAAAATATCAATATTATACGAATATATTTTATAATGTAAATTTACATTTAAGTTTTTTTACAGGTATGTTTTACTCTATAAATTAACTTAATATTATTTATTATTATATACTATTAAATTTATTATATAATATTTTTATTTTTTAAATAAAAATTTTTAGCTTAATTTATTTTATTTTTACTTGAATATTTACGTATACTGTGCTAGTATTTTAGTAATGCACTTTTTGCAGTTATTAGTATATTTTATATTTTAGGAGGTTCTCAATGGAGAGGATGCAAAAATATTTTTGGTACACCCTAGCCTTCATGGCATTCTCAACTGTATGGGCGTTCGGGAATGTTGTTAATGGATACTCAGAATTTGGCGGATTAAAATCTATAGTTTCTTGGATTTTTAATTTTCGTAATTTACTTTATTCCGTATTCATTAATCGTTGGTGAGCTAGGATCTACTTTTAAAGATGCCGGTGGTGGTGTGAGTTCTTGGATTAGTTCTACACATGGAAAACTACTTGCTTATTATACTGGATGGACAATGTGGGTAGTTCACATGCCTTATATTTCTCAAAAACCATCACGTATTATCGCAGCATTTAGCTGGACTATATATCGTGATAACCGTATTAGTAAAATGGATATCACATACTTACAAATCGCTTCTTTAGTTATCTTCTTAATTGCTTTATTCTTAGCTGCTCGCGGAGTTAACTTAATTAAGAAAATGGCGATGTTAGCCGGATCTTCAATGTTTGTTATGTCATTATTATTTGTAGTTATGGCTATTACAGCACCGTCTATTACTGGTGCTAAAACTTTCAACATCGATTGGTCATTAGATACATTTATGCCGACATTTGATGTTAAGTACATTACATCAATCGCGATTTTGGTATTTGCGGTCGGGGGGTGCGAGAAGATTTCTCCTTATGTTAATAAGATGAAAAATCCTTCTAAAGACTTTCCTCGTGGAATGATTGCTCTAGTAGTTATGGTTTGTACAACTGCGATTCTTGGGACTTTTGCCCTTGCATTAATGTTTGATACAAACAATATTCCTAAAGACTTACTTACAAATGGAACTTACTACGCTTTCCAAACTTTAGGTAACTACTACGGTGTAGGTAACTTATTCTTAGTTATTTATGCAATTGTTGATTTAATCGGACAAGTTTCGGTTGTTATTATTTCTATCGATGCTCCACTACGTATGTTATTAAGTAGTGCCGATGAGAAGTACATTCCTAAAAAATTATTAGTTAAGAACGAAAACGATGTATACGTTAACGGATTAAAACTTGTTGGAGTTATCGTTTCCATCTTACTAATTATCCCAATGTTTGGAATTAAAGAAGTTAATGATTTATTCAGATGGTTAGTTAAACTTAACGCTGTCACTATGCCTTTACGTTACCTATGGGTATTCGCTGCATATATTTTCTTGAAAAAATCAGCTGAAAAATTCCAATCTGAATACAAATTTGTTAAGAATAAATTTGTAGGTATGGGACTTGGAGCTTGGTGTTTCTTCTTAACTGCCTTTGCTTGTATTTCTGGTATGTACACTCCAGAAAGTACCTTCCAAACAGTTATGAATATTGCTACACCAATTATTCTACTTTCATTAGGGAGTAATTATGCCTTACTTGGCTAAAAATATAACAAATAATTATCTAAGCTTTTCATAGAAAATTACCTACTGAGTTTTTATAGATACTCAGTAGGTTTCTTATTACTAATAAGATATGGATTTCATTTTTAGTACTATATTAATCTAATATTTTTATTTAAATTATTAAATAAAAATCTCCAGTCTTATACTATAAAATAAAGAGAGAAACTCTCTATTGTGTTTCTCTTCTCTTATGTTATTCTAAACCTTCTACATAGCTATATGCACTTTGGGCAGCTATAGCTCCATCAGATGCAGCTGTAATTACTTGACGGATTTCTTTTTCACGTACATCTCCAGCCGCAAAAATACCTGGTACTGATGTTGCTAATTTTTCATTAGTTGGAATATATCCAGCTTCATTTGTGATTCCTAAATCTCTGAAATCTTGTGTTTGTGGTAACATTCCAACGTAAATGAATACTCCATCAGCAGGGATTGAACTTTCTTCACCAGTTTTTACATTTCTAATTTCAATTGAAGAAACTTTTCTTTCTCCTTTGATTTCATAAGCAACACTATCCCAAACAAATTCGATATTTTCTTTTGCAAATGCTCTATCTTGTAGAATTTTTTGAGCACGTAGTTCATCACGTCTGTGAACGATAGTTACCTTAGCAGCTAAGTTAGATAAGTATAAAGCTTCTTCTACAGCTGAATCTCCTCCACCTATTACTACTACTTCTTTATTTCTAAAGAATGCTCCATCACAAACTGCACAGTAACTTACACCTTTTCCTGAAAATTGTTCTTCTCCTGGAACATCTAAGTTTTTGTGTTCCGAACCTGTTGCAATAATAATTGATTTAGCTAAATATTCTTTTTCACCCGCTACTACATACTTAAGATTATCTCTAACTCCTACTTCTGTAATATTTCCAAAGCCAAATTCTGTACCGAATTTTTTAGAGTGTTCGAACATTTTCTCTGATAGTTCAGGTCCTGTAACCATTTCGTATCCAGTATAGTTTTCAATTTCTTCAGTTGATAACATTTGACCACCTGGATATTTTCTTTCTAACATCAATACTGACATATTTGCACGTGATGCGTAGATTGAAGCTGTCATACCTGCTGGACCAGCTCCAACGATAATTAAGTCATAAATTTTTTCTGACATATTTTCCACCTTCTCTTTTTATGATTCACTATACAAAATCTTTTTATTTTTTTGAACTTTGTATTAAGCACTACTAAGTATACCAAACTTCCTATAACAAATACTAGCGAAAGGACTTGAGAAACTCTTAAGCTTCAAGATATAGTGAATCTGTTCTCATTCCTTCTACGATGAATCTCTCTACACCGTATAAGATTAAGTATGCAGCAAAAAACTTCACTTTGTGCTAATTTATTTCTTATTAGTAGAAGGATTACTAGTGCGATAAAACACCATAAACTTTCATATAAGAATGTAGGGTTGACGATACGCTCCATCAATATACATATTTTTCTATAATAAAAATCTGGAATGAATCTATCATGTAAATATTGTTTTTGTAAACTATTTCTCCGTATGCTTCATGGTTGAAAAAGTTCCCCAACGACCTAACATTTGTCCTACTAGTAAACTCGGAGCAATTATATCTAATAGTTTAATTATTTTTATTCCTCTCCTTCTCGCAAAGAAGTATAAGACTATAAATCCACCGATTAAACCACCGTAAATTGCTATCCCACCGTCCCAAATGGCTATCATACTTGCAAAATCACCTTTATAATAATCCCATCTAAATATTACATAATATGCACGTGCAAGATAAATGCGATTGGCAAGGCAATAAGTAGTAAATCTAGCATAGTGTCTTTCTTTAAACCACGTTTTGTAGCCTCCTTATCAGCAAGATAATAAGCACAAAAAACAGTAGTTGCTATAATAATTCCATACCAATATACCGGTTTTGTAAACAAATGAAAGGCAATTGGATCTAAGTAACCTAATATCATATTACTCCACCCCATTATTCATATTTTTTCTTTTAATTTCATCAGCTAATTTTGTTGTAAATTCCTTAGCTGTGTTTATTCCCATTTGATTTAACCTATAATTCATTGCCGCTGATTCTATAATAATCGCAACATTTCGTCCAGGTCTAACAGGAATTGTTTTCTTCTCAATCTTCGAATTTAAAATTTCTTTACTTTCATTTCCAAGACCAATTCGATCATATTGTTTTTGTTCATTCCATGTTTCCAGATGTATATTTAATTGTAATCTTTTATCGCTACGTACTGCTCCTGTACCAAATAATGTCATTACATTAATAATTCCTAATCCACGAATTTCTAATAAATGTTTGATTAAAGTAGATTCACAACTCCCAATTAAGAAGCCTTTTTCTAATTCTCTAATATCTACCCTATCATCAGCTATAAGACGATGCCCACGTTTTATTAGTTCTAGTGCTATCTCACTCTTACCGATACCACTTTCCCCTGTGATTAATACACCAATTCCATATACCTCAATAAACACACCATGTACTGACGTTGTGGGTGCGAATACTTTTCGAAGATAGTTAGAAATATTTCCCATAAGTTTAGTAGTATCTTGATTACATCTCAATACAGGCGTATCATATCTATCTGCTGCCTCTTTCAATTCTTTTGGGACTTCTAAATGTCGAGATACTATGATACAAGGAGTCACACGTGTACATAACATACGCATTCTTGACTTTTTCTCAATATCTGGTATTAATTTAAAAAACGATAATTCGCTTGTCCCTAGAATTTGGATTCTTTTTGGTGAATAGTGAGAGAAATATCCTGCAAGTTGCAATGCTGGACGAGATAATTCATCTGTTGTTATTATCCTATCTAGACCTTTTTCTCCGCTTACTACTTCTAAGTTTAACTTTTCAGCAAGCTCTCTTGTTGTAATTTTTGGCATATTTATTTTTCCTTTTATTTTATTTTTAAATGTTTTAATTATTATTGTTCTCTCATTAGTATTAAATATAAAATTAAAAAGCTTTATTGTTATCACTAAAACAAATTGCTGTCCAAAAATGAGACTAATTCAAAAATGTGGTGATAATAAATATGAGACTAGAAATATACTAATAACGCCCTCACTAATAATGAAAATAGTCCGAAACTAAATATTGTTATTATTACAGTTACTAATAATAATGGTCGAATTAGTGTGAATAATATTGTAATAAGCAAAGCTCCAAAGAAACCATATATTGGGTGATCGATTTTTAATCTTCCTTGTGTCAATCCTGCAAATGCTATTACGACTAAAGGTATTTATAATAATCTTTTTCAAAAAGGGCCAATATATTGCTTTAAATGTATTCATATATTTCCTTTCGATTGCTATTTTATATAAATTAGAAAGTGAGAAACAATTTTCCTCACTTTCTCAAAACATATTTTTGTAATTATTTGAAAAACTCTTCTGTAATTTGAGGAACTACTTGTTTTTACGAGATACAACACCTTCTAGTGTCATAAAGTCATTTTCTAGAGTTTTTCCAAATGCCGCTGCTACTTTATCTTGTTTTTCACCTAATACTAATACTTCTGAATCTGAAGTTAAGATATTAGTGATTACAAATACATATGCTGCTAATCCTTTTGAAGAAAGTTCTGCATTAATTGCTGCTTCTAATTCTTCTTTCTGTCAGCTACTTCATTAGCATCTACTGTGTTGATTTGAGCAACTTCTAGGTTTATCTGCACCTAAAACGAATTCTTTAGCATCTAAAAGAAATTAGAAGTTTCAGCTGTTTTATCAGTTGTTGACGCTCCAGCTTTAAGCATAGCAAGGCCATATTCTTCTAAGTTAACTTCAGCAATTTTAGCTAATTCTTCAGCTGCTACTTTATCTTGTAAGGTACAAGTTGGTGATTTAAATAATAATGAATCAGAGATAATTGCTGATAACATTAATCCTGCTATATCAATATTAACATTTTTGTTCTTCATAGATTTTTAGGATTGTAGCTGTACATCCTAGTGGCTCAGCTACGGTAGTATAATGGTGCTGCTGTTTTCAAAGATTAGCAATACGGTGATGATCGATTACTTCACGAATAACAGCTTTTTCGATTCCATTAGCTGATTGTTGGAATTCATTGTGGTCAGCCTCAAGATTACGTGTTGTCCTTCTTTTACTTCTTCTACTAAACGTGGTAATGATACGTTAAAAGTACTCTAAAGCATATTTAGTTTCATCATTGATTTCACCAAGTCTTACAGCTTCTGTCCATTCCTTGAATTCTTTTTAAGTTATTATATACGATACTTGAACAAATTGTATCAGTATCTGGATTTTTGTGTCCGAAAAATTAAAATGTTTGTCATTTTCTAACTCCTTATGATTATTTATACTTACTTATATTTTACCTAGTAATTATTTCAAACTTATTTTGAAAATTACAGGCTTTTTCGCTAGACTTAAATCTACATGGCAATAACCTGTAGGGTTCTTTTCTAGGTATTTTGGTGATATTCTTCTGCATCAATATAGTTATTTACCGCTTCTACTTCTACAGTATTTTTAGTGTAATGAAGTTCTTCTATAAATTTAACTACTTCTTCTCTTGTTTCTTCGCTCGACATAATAAATTCCTGTTCTATATTGACGACCTCTATCTCCACCTTGTTTATTAATACTTACTGGATACATAATTCTGAAATAGTGACGTGGTACATCATTTAATGGTAATACTGAATTATCGTATTTTAAGTAAATAACCTCTGCATGGTCTGTTGTTTTAATTTGTTGATAAGTAGTTTCTGCAGTTTGTCCATTACCTGTATCCAACTTTTTGTAGTAATTACTCCATCAGTTGTGAAAAATAACCTTCCACACCCCAGAAGCATCCTCCTGCTAGATAAATTTCTTTTTCCATAGTATTAACCTCTCAATCTTTATTCAATCTTCTTAATTAAGTACCTACAATTATACTATAAAACACTTTCTTTTTATATAATTCTGCTTAATTATTAAGCTATATAATCATTATCTATCTTTTTATTCTCTTCGTACATAAACAAAAGCAAAGCACATTTTTGTACTTGTTTCTTATTTGATTCTATTAATATTTTAAAGTATCCATTATCTCAGTATCGTATTTCATATACCCTTTATTCTGCTGTATGCGTTTCTTCGAATACCCTATGTTCAACTTTATAATTATGGAAGATAGCATTAATTTCTGCACCACTAATTAATATATATCCTGTAATATATAACCAAAGTATGAAATGCCATAAAATGCTCCGATTGTTCCATATGTTTTAATATAACTTGAAAAACTGATCGATATAGTATCCGAATAATTTACTGACTATTGTCCAAGATAATGTTGCGAATATCGCCCTGTAATATACTAATAGCTTTTAGTTTCAAGTTAGGTCCCATAGTATGTATAAGAACATGAAAACAAAAAATATAAAAGTAATGGTAGTGTGTAATTTATTACCGACCATAGTTAGTAGAATCCTTCATCTAGATTTAATTTATGGAATAGGATGTATGTGGTTGTTTTCCAAATACGATTAATGCCAATGCAAGAAACATCCCTACTAAAAACAATGCTGTTAAGATTACGCTTATTATTTTAGTAACAATCCATATTCTTCCATCACGAACTCTGAACGCATTATTAAATGCTATAATTATCCCATAAATACCACTAGATGCTGACCAAAGTGTGAAAATAATCCCCACTGTAATAATCGTGTTACTCTTATTATTTAAGACTTCGAAATCACTATCAAAAGATAATTACCTAAGTCCCTGGCGCGTAGCTTTGAATTTTCTCTAGTAAAAATTGTTGGTCAATTTTAAAATATGGTGTCAAGGCCAAGGCTACAATTAACATTGGGAATAAAGATAAAATAAAATAATAACTTAAATTTGCTGAAAGCAATGATATTTCATCATACATAAGACGATAATATATTTCTTTAACAAATTTCTTTATCGTTAATTTACCTTTTGGATTATCTTCATAAAATGAATAATTCTTTTCTGGTATAAACATAACTATAAAATAAATTTAGCTACTGTTTTAGCTGCTTTATAGTACATCGGTAATGAAGAAACAGACAATAAATTTAAATCCTATAGGGAACTTAGATTTTTCCGAAACAACATACCCTTTTTCTTCCAAAATACTTTTTAGCTTCTTCTACTTTTGAACGTTCTTCTGAACTAAGATTTTCTTTTTATGAAATACAGTAGCTGCTGCAATTGCTCCAACTCTCACAAGGCCTAATAATAATTTTTACATTAATATCTCCTTTTAATTTAGTTTCAATTTTTAGTCAATATAGTACTATTTTTAAACTATTTGATAAAACAAAACGCAACAATTAATATATCTTTTAAAACTTTAATAATGATTTCTTTTTATTATAAGTTATTTTAATAATTTAGTCCATCCTAAAAATCCGATATGAAAAATAGAATGGACCTAATTATTATTTAGATTTTGTTATTTTCTTCTAACTGCTGTGTTATTTTGTTTGTCATAATAATCATTTTAAGTTATTGTATACATTTTTATTCATATATATTCCTACAATACTAAAACAAAACTGTAATAACTAGTAACGTAACCAGTAGGAGGCTACTATAGCATTTGCACTTTTATGTTTCTTTTTGGTTCTCATAAGTCTAATTCCCTCCTTGGTAGTGTCTACTGGTTTAATTTTTCTATTTCTTCTGTTTTTATTATCTTGATTCTCTTTTTCTTTCCGTACCTTCTCTTCTTTTTCTTTCTCTTCTTCGGCTTTTTCTTTCTCAGTTTTTCATTTTTCAGTTTTAGCAACATTTCTCGATGATGATTATTTTTATCAACAATAATATATGAATAGTTTCATCATCCACTGATAATGAATAAACCACTAATATGCTTAAGTAATAGAATATAGCCAACAAAGTCATTAGAATTTTTAAATTTATCCATATAAATCTGATTATCATTAAAATTTATTCTTATATCTTCTGAGCCATCTTTACTTGTCATTTATAATATAATGTTTTTCTTGAGTGACTTTTTGCGTATTGTTATATGTTTGTAAAATTTTTTCTGTGAGCTAAGGCGTACTCATAATTTGAATAATCTAAAAATCTTTTTAGGGTGTTTATTGTAGTTTGTAATATTAACATAAGTAGTAGCGTCAGAATTACTAATAGAAATAAAAGATACAGTCAATTCTAACAAAGTAAATCCCTGTTTTGATTTAACTATATGTAATTTTTCACCAGTCTCTTCATCCACAATCCTTTGCTGAATTTTCATCTACACTTATGTAATAATTATTTCTTCTTGTAGTAAAACTTTTTATCTGTATAGTGACTACAAATCTCTTCATACAATATTTCTCTCATTTCTAACTCTTTTTCAGCCTTTATATAAATTAGAATATTGTCTAACCATATTTGGAATTAAAAATACGAATAGTAATGAGCATATAAACAATGACCCTATTAATTCTACAAACGTAAAAGCTTTTTTATTGTATTTCATCTAGCGTCACATATCCAGTATCAAGGTGAACAATAATCTTATATGCACTATTATCAAATTGCACATTAACCGTATTCGCCTTAGATGTTAGATATCCTCTCCAATATTCGAATTTTACAGAGGCTGCTCCAGTCTTTGCCTGTCCGTTTTTACGTATCCAATGTTTCTGCCCATCATATAAAACGGCATATTCATTATCACTTGAAAAAAAGCAGATATAGGATCTATCTTTACCTAGACTCTTAGTTTGAATAGTATAAATTTCTGACACTAGCTCATTAACAGCTAATCTCTCTTGATATTTATCATAAGTATTTATGGAAATTCTTGATAGGATTATTGCTATAATACTAACTATCATTAACACAGCTATTAGCTCAATCAAAGAGAATCCTCGTTTATTTTTCAAGCGTTGCTTTACCATTTTACTATTACTATTTTCTTTTACCATTAGGTGCTGTACTAGCTTTATCTGCTGAGCCATCTAAATAATGTTTTTCAACTAGTTTTTCAAATGTAACATCTTTATCTTTTTCATTACTTTTCATAGCTGTAACTTGAGACTGTACTGTTTTTCGTAAGCTTCTGAACTTTTATCTTTTCGCAGTGTCTATATTCTTAGTAATATTAGGGATTATAAGAATTAATAGTATTGCTATTATAAAGAGACAATCAGCATCTCTATCAACGTGAAAGCTGCTTTGTTTTTAAACTTTTTTCATTATTTTTTCCATATGTTCCTCCTTATTTTAGTGAACTAGCCATATTGAAAAATTGGAAGTAATATTACCATATACAATCCAACTATAACTATTGCTAAAATACCGAATAAAAAATAGGTTGTAATTTTTTTCAAATTTCTATCCAATGATGTTAAAAATGTATCTAACATCAATTCACTGAACAATTTCAACTCTTTATCAATCAAACCATTATTCTTCCCATGACTTACAAATTTTCTAATTGACAGGTCAAAATATTTAATCTTTCCTATTGCATCTTCGAAACTTATACCTTTATCTAACTCTTGTAAATATTTCTATAGAAAACTCTAGTTAAATAATAGTCATAGTTTTTCTTCAACAATTACTTCTAGTGCTGTTTTCAGTGAAAAATCCACTCATTAGAAATAAACTTAACTCCATAGAAAATCTGTAAGAAAAATATAATTTTGAATAGCTCCTAATTTTAGGAATGTATAAAAGTGATTTTTTAAAAATAGATTTGGTTTATATTTAATTGTAAAAATGTAACTTAAAAATAAAATAGTTAGTAAAATAATAATAGAAATGAATTTTTGGAATATAGTATAGTGATTTGATTAATATAATAGTTTGGAGATCCATCTTAATATTAGATGAAGTATAGATGTTCTCAAATTGTGGAATTACTAGCGCATTAAACACCATATATGAGACATATTAGTGTAAGTGTTAAAAATAGTGGATATCTTAAAGTTTTAATTACCTTTTTCTTGTTGTATTTTTGTATCGTAAGATATGTTTCTACTTCGAGCAACATATCTTCTATCCTACCGTAATCTTCTGCAAATTTTATTTTTGCTTATAATTAATTGTGAATAACCAAGATATGCCAATATATCGGATAATTTATTTCCGTTAGAGAGTTTTTTTCTTTTATCTTTTTAATTTCATTATCAGTAACATCATATTGTATTAAAAAGAAATTCTAGTGAGTCTTCTAACATATATCCATGATTAATTAATTCATATAGACGTTTTATAAAATATATTTTATTCTCTTTATCTAGGATTTTTAATATCCCCATTTTTCTTTTTCATCAGCAGAAATTAATCCTTTCTCATATGCTAATTCAAATCTAAAGAGTAAATTATGTATTTTTATCGTTATCTATATATTCGTGGATATTTTCTCTTCTCAATATTTCAGTTACTAATCCCTCTTTTTCCATTTCGTTAAATTTACCAATCTTTGCGAAATTATGCAAATTATAGTTTGTTTGATATCTTCCAATGATAGGTTTAAAGTCTCTTAATCGATTTATTACTCCAATAGAATCTTCAGCATGAATTGTACTTAATACTAAAATGTCCCTGAAAACGATGATGTAATTACTTGACTTGCTGTTTTTATAATCGCGTATTTCACCAATTACCATCGCATCTGGATCACAACGTAAAATTGATTTGAGTGCGTTATCATAAGTAATTCCTGCCTTTTCATTTACTTGCATTTGAATCAAGCTAGAAATCTTTTTCTCCACTGGATCTTCGACTGTTAGTACCTGTTTATTTTTACTAGCAAGCATACTTGCTAATCTATACATTGATGTAGATTTTCCACTACCCGTAGGGACCAGAAAATAAGACTAGTCCCGTAGCTCTTTTAGAAAGATCATTTATGATACTGACTGTCTTCATCAAAGATACTGTATTCAACATCTTCTAATTCATTTATGAAGATTCTGACTACACAACCTTCATTTAACTCACTAAGCGGTAAGGTAGAAACTCGTAAATAATAATCTTTTGTTATTACGCTTATAAACGAATTCCCACTCTGTGGTTCTTTATTCCTTGAAATATCAATGTTAGAATTAGATTTTTAATAACGAGATTATCGCCTCTATCTCCCTATTTGAAAAATTTTTCATATTCACTCAGATGGCCTCTCACTCTGAGTCTTATAAAGGATTCACCCGATGTATGTGGGTATATATGGATATCACTGGCTCTGTTTTTCTATTGCATCATTAAGAATTTTGTTCATTAAATCTTTTTACATCAATAGTTATCACCCCATTCCTTAAGAAAGGAAAATATAGGCTAAGTATTACTACCTAGCCTATATTTAAAAACTATTAATTTAATTTACTACATTATAACTCTATAGCCTAAGTATTTGAGTATGTTATAGATTTATATTTCTAGAAAAAGAATATCCCCTAAATCTTCTCAAAAACTTCTTCTACTAATTTACAATCCTCACTATCAAGCGATTTTAATCATATCTATTACTTCAAAGTGAGTATCCGCCAACTCTTCTGGTTCCCCTTTTTCAGTTTTATAACCACCAGTTCATCAATAGATACGTTATATAGTTTTCGCTATTGATACTAGTGTTGCAACGTTTGGTTCGTTGCGGCCGTATTCCCAGTTCGCATATACACCCGTGAGATGATAACTCTAGTTTATCTGCTACAGTTGACATAGAGTAATTGTTCATTTTTCGAAGTTTTTCAAGTTTGTTGCCAGTAATGTTCCTTTATTCTTCAAAGTAATCCTCCTTTCTCATCTATAACCATTATACCTTGTTTTTATAAAAATCAAAATTAAATTATAAATTTTTAAACCTCATGCTAATATAGAATATTATTTTCAAATTCTGTGTAATTTTTACAGAAAAACTGCCATGAACTTTGATATGTCAACCATATAAAAATAAAACAACGCTTAAATTAGCGTTGTTTTCATTTTTAAATTAGGTTTTTCAACAGTTAATATTTTTATATTTTTCAATAAAATTTGTATAAACATAATTTGCTGCTATAAGGCCAGCTATTGACGGACAAAATGCGTTTGAAGTTGGTGGAATTTTTCGCTTTTCGTATAGCTGAGTCTTGTTTTTCCAATTTTTCTAAATATTCTTTATTAGCAATTGTTGGACTTTCTGTAGAAAATACTACAGGTACTTTTCCTCGAACTCTTTCTAAATTTAGTTCTGATTACTTTTTGCTAATGGACAAACAGTAGTTTTTTATAATATCAGCTATTTGAATTTTGTTTGATCTAACTTGTTAGCAGCCCCCATTACACTAATTACTGGAATGTTGTTTGCTAAACAATATTTTATTAAATGTATTTTAAATGTCACTGTATCACAAGCATCTATCACAAAATCCAATGGTTTATCATAAAAATACAGGATATGTATCTTCAGTGTAAAAGTCTTGAATAGCAATAACTTCACATTCTGGATTAATATCCAAAAATTCTTTTTCATTTCTTGAACTTTACTACGATCCTACAGTTTTAGTGGTTGCATGAATTTGTCTATTGACATTTAGTAATATCAATATCATCTTTTATCCATAAGCACTAGTGAACCAACACCTGAACGAGCTAATGATTCAGCTGCAAATGATCCTACTCCACCGATTCCCTAATATTCCTACTCTTTTATTTTTTTAATAATTCTAAACCTTCAGTTCCTATTAATAATTCATTTTCTCGAAAAATTGATGTAACATTTTTATCTCCATATTTCTGATTCATATAATTTTAATTAAAAAGACTGGATAGTTATTTGAACCAGTCTAAAAACCAAAACGCCGTAGATTCTTACTCTAGATTGGTCCTGATATAATCAGTGTGGGTACGATAGCCTTATGTTCTAAAGTCTTCTCAAGGGAAGCATTTTTATACTAGTAAGCGATTCTCATTCCCTGTTAAAAAGTGTTAGGCCCGAATATATGGTAAGTCATACAAGCGCTTTAGTTGTTATTTATATTTTACCACACTTATACTACTAAAACAACCTCAAAATTTGTATAATCATGTTGATTTTATTTTATATTAATCTAATGAATTGCCTAATATATGGTTTTCATAAAATAAAAATTTTTTAAATATATTTTTAATATACGATTCTTTAATACTTATTTTATTTTAATTAAATTTTATTCTAATTTAAAAGTTTTTCAGAAACTTCCCTGTATAGCTTTCATTGTTTTCTACTTAATTGTTCTGGAGTACATTCAGCTAAAATTGCTCCTCCGCCTACTCCTCCTTCAGGTCCTAAATCTATAAGATGATCGCAGCATTTTATAACATCTAAATTATGCTCAATCACTACTACAGTATTTCCACCATCGACTAACTTATCAATTATTTTGATTAATCTGCTTATATCATCAATATGTAATCCAGTAGTTGGCTCATCAAGAATATACAATGTTTTTCCCTGTAGATTTCTTATAAAGTTCGCTTTGCTAGTTTTACCCTTTGAGCTTCTCCTCCTGAAAGAGTGGTTGCACTTTGACCCTAGTCTTATGTAATCAAGTCCTACATGAACAAGTGTCTCTAGTTTGTTTTTAATCTTAGGAATGTTTTCAAAGAATTCATATGCTTCTTTAATCGTCATGTCTCAAGACGTCACTAATACTCTTTCCTTTATATTTAACTCTAGAGTTTCTCTATTGTATCGTTTACCTTTACATACTCTACAAGGTACGTAAACATCAGGTAAGAAGTGCATTTCAATTTTTAGAATTCCATCCCCACTACAAGCTTCACAACGTCCACCTTTGACATTAAAGCTAAATCGTCCTTTTTTTATATCCTCGTAGTTTTGCCTCATTTGTATCTTGCATATAAATCTCTTATATCATCAAATACACCTGTATATGTAGCTGGATTACTTCTGGTGTTCTTCCTATTGACTTTTGATCATATCAATAATCTTATCAATATTTCCTTCGATTCCCTCTACCGATTTCACTACAGTTGTGTCTATTTCTTCTTTATTAAGAACATTTTTACTGAATTAAATAAGATTTCATTAACAAGTGTTGATTTACCACTTCCTGAAACACCCGTTACTCCAATAAATTTTTCCAAGTGGAAATTTCACACTAACGTCCTTTAGATTATTTTTCTTGCTTTCTTAATAACGATATTTTTCACCATTACCTTCTCTCTTTCTAATGGTACAGCTATTTTTACGACCAGATAGGTAAGCTCCAGTTATAGAATTTTCATTCTCCATGATTTCATCAGGTGTTCCAACAGCAACTACTTGACCCCCATGCTCACCTGCTTTAGGGTCCTATATCAACTATATAGTCACAAGCTAACATAGTATCCTCATCGTGCTCTACCACTAATACTGTATTTCCTAAATCTCTCATAGAAAGCATAGTATTAATAAGTTTTTCATTATCTCTTTGGTGTAAACCTATTGAAGGCTCATCTAGAATATAAGTAACTCCCATAAGTTTCGAACCGATTTGCGTTGCTAATCGAATACGCTGAGCTTCTCCTCCTGATAAGGTTCCTGATGCTCTATCTAGCGTTAGATAATCTAAGCCAACATCATTTAAAAACTGTAACCTAGATTTGATTTCTTTAAGTACTAATTTAGCTATTGCATAGTCTTTTTCACTTAGTTTTATATTTTGGAAAAATTCATAACTATCTTTAATAGACATTTCACAAACTTCTGCAATATTTTTTTCTGCAACATACACTGATAAGATTTCTGGTTTTAATCTTTGCCCTTTACAGCTACGACATGAATCTTCTTTAATATACTTAGCCATAGCTTCTCTTGTTGCTTTAATCATTCCTGATTTATAACGTCTAAGGATATTATTCGCTACTCCTTCAAAATATACTATACGTGAACGTTGCACGCCTTCGTCATTAATATATTTATGAGTAATTTCTTCTTGATCATTTACCGTATAAAATAATCTGTTGTTGTTCATTATTTAAATCCTTAAATGGAGTATCCATATCTATTCCGAAGTGTTCACATGCACATTTAATTAAACTTGGATAATATGTCGAAGTTGCATTATTATAAACTAGTATTGCACCTTCATTTATCGTTAAGTCTTTTTGAATAATCTTGTTAATATCTACCGTTTCGTGCATCCCTAAACCATCACACTCTGGACACGCTCCTTGTGGATTGTTAAACGAGAAAATACGAGGTTCTAAATCACCCAAAAGTAAAATCACAATGTTTACAACTATATTTTTGTTGAAAATAGTTGAGTAGTCTCTTCTTTAACATCATCAATTTCTACTAAATCATTATTAGAAAGGTTTAATGATGTTTCTAATGAATCAGCTAAACGTGTTTCAATTCCTTCTTTAATAACTACCCTATCAATAATTACACTAATAGAATGTTTTTTTATTTTTATCTAATTCTGGAATATCTCCAACTTCGTATAATTCACCATCAATTTTTGAATCGAATATATCCATCTTTTTATTAGTTTATCTATTAATTTTTTTATGAGTACCTTTTTTATCCTTAACAATCGGTGCTACTATTTGGATTCTACTACGTTCTGGCATTAACATAATCGCATCTACGATTTGGCTTATTGAACTACTCTCAATTTTCTCATGATGATTTGGACAGTAGATTTCTCCAATTCTTGCATAAAGCAGTCGTAAATAATCGTAAATTTCTGTTACTGTTGCTACAGTTGACCTAGGATTTTTGATGTCGTTTTTTGATTTATTGATATTGCTGGCGATAATCCTTCGATAAGATCAACATCTGGCTTTTCAAGATTACCTAAGAACTGTCTAGCATATGCACTTAAACTTTCCACATAACGACGTTGTCCTTCAGCATAGATAGTATCAAAAGCCAGTGAACTTTTACCACTACCACTTAGCCCAGTAATAACAACAAACTGATCACGTGGGATTTCTAAATCTATATTTTTAAGGTTATTTTCCCTTGCTCCTTGTATTACAATTTTATTTTTCTTTTGCATAAATTACCTCAAATGATTCTATACAATCAAACTTTTTATTTTTCTTAGTAAAGACTTTAAATTCTCATATACCTTTATATAGTATTATTTCTCAAAATCCTTTACTCAACTCTCTTATTATAACATAAATGTAAAATGAATATTAAAGGGAGAAAGTTTTGATGAATATACAAAAATTTTTGGAACAGTCTTTTAATCTTGTAAATAAATAAGTAACAAATTACTACTAATATAGATATCAAAATATATTAAATTTATAAAACAAAAATAATATGAACCACTCCTACTGATTTCTTCAATAAAAAACGATTCATATCAATTTGTTATTTTAATCCTTTAAAACTATCTATTTTTAATTTTTTCCTTACTTATTCCAGCGGATTCTAGAAAATTTTTTTCATAGTCTCAACATCATCAGGTTTGCCTGATAAAAAGATATATTGCTCTATTTCCATACTTATCCACTTCCTTTTTAAGTTTATCTTGACTTTGTTCTATACTTCCACTAGTTTCATAAGTGAAATCTTGTCCTTTCTTAGATAACTCGGTCAACTCTTTATTAAAGACCTTTACCCCATTATCTAAATGATTTAGTATAATCGAACGTTTAGAACTCCATTCTTTAACAATTGGTCTAATTGCTGCAATACCAACATCAGATGCAAAACACACAATAGGTTCTTGACCATCTACAACCTCTAAGTTTTTATCTAACCAACTAACGTTAACCTTTTCACTAATTTGTAAATCTGTTAGTTCTTGTTTAAACCTACTTCCACTATTTCGAGTTAAAAGAACAATCTCATTTTCATCTGGATTAGATGCAATAGTAAGCCAACGGCTATTTTCCTTTTTATCTTCAATATTAGGAACTGTAACTTTTATATATGAACCTGCATTCCAACTCATATTATGTGGCTTTTCAAATCGAAACACATAAAGACTATCACTTACATTATCTATTGATTTCACAGATATAGTTTGACTACGTCCAAGAAATACGAATATTCCAGACATTATTACTACCAGAATCGCCGCTATAATAAAAATAATAGTTAACATTTTTCTACCTCTTTTCATTTTCTTCCTCTTTCTTAAAACTATAGTTAATATGATGTATCATAAGATACAATAATATTAACCAAATTTGTAACTCTATTTAAAATACAATTTTTATAATGAATATTTTTCTAAAAATTCATTCATTTTTGTTTTTAAAAGATAGTGACTCATATATCGAATTTTCTTAAGAAACACGATTTTGTCGAGTCACTTGCCGCATTAGTTTATTAGATATCTAAAAGCATTTATAAAGCGAAAATAAATATCAATAAGCCACTATCTATGTGTTCTCATGTGAATTTAGAACTTTTGTTGCTCCCCATTAAATAATCCTTTTACAAAATAAATTGCTAATCTTTCTGTTGTTTCACTAACATTAGGAATATCTTTTTCCGTAACGTTCATATCTATATAGTTAAAAAGAGTATAAATTTTCAAAATCTCTTGAATCTTTTCTTGAGAATACCCTTCTGTTTGCAATCGATTAGTAAAATTTTCAACTAAAAATTTATAGAATTGATTAGATCCCTTACCTTCTTCTGATGAATAATAGTTGTGTAATTCACTAGAAATAGCAGGATTGTACCACTCTGATAAAATCTTATTAGTTGATATTAAACTTCTTGATTGACCAAAAAGTTGTTCTGTTAGCTTAACTACATCACCTTCCCAATCGATATTGTTTATCATCAGTTGTCGAATACGATTATTTTCTTCTATATAGGTATCTAAAAAAATTGTTTCTTTACTATCATAAAAGTTATAGAAAGAACCTACTGCCATTTTTGCGTGTTTTGTTATTTCTGAAATTGACGTTGCTTTGTACCCTTTTTAGAAAATACCTCATATGCCGCTTCTTTTTAAAATCTTTTTATCCATTATAACCACCTCCTGCTTAATGAATGAATATTTATTTTTATTCATTCATATTTTATCAAATATCCACTTTAAAGTCAATATTATAATACAATGTAAAATAAAAAGAATAACTGATAGTGTATAATATTTTTGTGTAAACAGAAAAGTCAAGAGAAGTTGAAAAGACATAGAAAAAAAGAGACTCCTAGGTGTAAAAATAAAAGTTAACCACAACTCATTACGAAAGGAATCTCTCATAACACAAAAATTAGTAAATGCACTACTAAAAAGGAGAAGATATTTCAGAAATATTTAGAGCTGAAGTAGAAAAAGCTATAAACACAGTATTAGAAGCCGAACTTACGGGATTTCTAAATTATGAAAAACATTCTGTAGAAGGATATAATACAGGAAATTCAAGGAATGGAAGTTATTCAAAAACAATATATAGTGAGTATGGGAAACTGTCAATAAAAAGTCCCAAGAGATAGAAATAGTGAATTTACACTCTAAACCCTAGTACCATATAAAAAGAAACACACAAAATTTAGAAGAAACAATAATATTACTGTATAAAAAGAGGTATGACTACAAGAGAAATAGGTAAAATTGTAGAACAATTGTATGGACACTATTATTCACCACAAAACAATAAGCGTTATAACTAAACAATTAGATGAAAAAGTTAAAGAATATCATTCAAGAAAAAAATAACAAAAAGATTATGCGGTAGTATATGCAGATTCAACATATATTAGTGTAAAAAAAGGGGAACAGTAGGAAAAGAAGCGCTACATATATTAATAGGAATAACAATAAGCGGAGAAAAAGAAATCCTATCATATGAATTATTTCCAAGAGAATCACCAGAAAACTACAAAGATATGTTAGAAGATCTTAAGAAAAGAGGTTTAAATAGAGTATTATTGTTTTGTCACAGATGGATTAAAAAGGAATAAAAGAAAAAGCTTGAAGAAGCATTTCCTAAAAGCAAAAGTATCAAACGTGTTGGACGCATGTAATAAGAAATATTTTACTAAAAAGTAAGATCAAAAGATAAAGCGGAAATATCAGAAGATTTAAAAGTAGTATATCAAGCATCGGCAAAAAGACGAGGCAGAAAAAGAATCTAGCATTATTTATAGATAAATACAAAAGAAAATATACCCAAAAAGTAACAAATAGTCTATTAGATATTAGAGATTGTCTATTTACATATTATTTATTTCCAAAAATCAATAAGAAGAAGTATTTATACAACAAATATAATAGAAAAATTATAATAAACATTTAAAAAGGGATAAAGAAAAAAAGAGCAATTCCCCAATGAACAATCCCTAAACAGATATGTTTGTGTATCCGCGTGTGAATATAACGTAAAATATGCAGGTATATCGCACTACGGCTTTAGTATAGCGAAAGAAGAATTAGAGAATATGATAGAAGAAATATATATACTAGCTTTTATTCCTTCTAGAGTTTAGATTTTTCTATGATTTTTGTCAAGAACAAGGGCAAGCCTTCTTTGAATTCTTGACAAAATCTCTCGAAAAATCTTATTAAACTCTAAGGAATAAAAAGCCATAAAACTAATAAAATTTAAATAGTTAACTTTATTTAAAACCTCAGATTGTGTTTACACAAAAATCTTGACACTGCCATAATAATACGGCTGATATTTATTATCAACCGTATTTATTATAGATCCAGAAAAAAACAGTAAACCTTTTTGATTTACTGTTCTTGTATTAGTTATGTTTAATTGTTACTTCAATAAGCTGGTGTTTATTCCTATTTCATTTCTTACATAATTCGACTAAATGTTCAACAACATTTAATTTCCTCATTGTCATGGTTATTGAAAGCTGTTTTTCAAGATAATTAGTATTCAATCTTTTTGGGACTTGCATCTCTTGGAAGATACATATATAAACATTCAGAACCAATAATAAACTTTTTCATCTCCAAAGTCTTTATTTTTCCAGTTTTTAGTTCATCTTCTCCCATACTATCGTTAGTGAATACTAAATGTATTCTTGAAAAATCATAATTTTCATTAAACGGATTTTCCTCAATAGCTATCTGTAATTGATTTTTTTCTTTTATAATGACACTTAAATCTGCTCCTATTTCTTTAGCTATTGTGTCATGAATTAACTTTGCTGTTTTCCCCTTTTGACAACTCTGTTTCCAAAATAATATTACCACTTTGAATATAAGTCTTTACTTTTTTTAGTCCTACTTTTTCAAGTATCTCTACCAAAAATGACATTTTAGGTATTCTATTTTTTCCTGTTGGTGTTACTCCTCTCAACCCCTATGGTTTAAGGGGAACATATCCATACTTGTAGTCGGAAACATATCCAACATTGGCTCTCGTTTGTGGGAAGATATCAACGGTTTTGTCTGTTCGTGAGAACATATCAACTCAAATCATTTCATGGTTAATCCCTTATCAATGGCTTCCTGAATAATCTTATGACAACATACCCCCAAAGGATTGTTTTCCTTACAAAGCGAATTTTTCATTGCTCCAGTTATGGCATTTACTTCTTTAACGGTTTTCGCACCATGCTTTACAACTGCTTCAATTACCTGATCTTCTGTGACTTTGCTGCAATAACAAGCATACTTAGGATCTGCATCTTTTCTTAAACCAGATAGGAACCCTAACTTGGTCTTTTTAAGAATTTTTATTTCTTTATCTAAGTTATAGTAAATAACGTCGCAGTCCTCATTCATGCATATCTTATATTGATCTCCATCAACGGCATTACGATAATCATCTGTCACCATGTGTTCAACGGTTATCCTACTAACTGTTACTCCTTCATTATTACAGACAGGGCAACTCTCCTTTGTTCTATTTAAATTTTTGTGTGATACATTCACAGCAACATTCATCAATAACTTTCAATTACATAACCTCCATATCTTTAAAACCATTTAATTCAAGGTAAATCCCAAACCAATTTTTCATTTATAGTTTTTTAAATTAAAAAAATACCCCTTGATTGTATCGTCAATTATCGGTATCATTCAAGGGGTGAATAGAAAAAAATAGTTTATAGATTCTTTACATTCAAAGCTCTAAAAAGCATTTAATACTGCGATGATAGTTACACCTACATCTGCAAATATAGCTGCCCACATAGTAGTTATTCCAAAAGCACTCAAAATAAGAACAATTATTTTTTTATTCCAATTGCAAATACTATGTTTTGATGTGCAATTTTTAGTGTCTTTTTAGAAATCTTCATTGTAGTAGCAATTTTCGATGGCTCATCAGTCATAATTACAACATCAGCAGCTTCAATGGCCGCATCAGAACCTAAACCACCCATTGCTATTCCAATGTCTGCACGAGCTAAAACAGGTGCATCATTGATTCCGTCACCAACAAAGGCAAGTTTACCTTTTTTTAGATTTTTTTGCGAAAAATAATTCTTCTAGTTTTTTTCAACTTTGTCTGCTGGCAACAGTTCTGCATAAACCTTATCAAGACCAAGCTCTTTAGCAACTTTTTGAACCAATACTTTTATTATCACCTGTCAACATAACTGTTTGTTTAATATTAGCTGCCTTAAGTTCCTTGATTGCTTGTGCTGAATCTTCCTTTACCTCATCGGCAATTACAATGTAACCTATATATTTGTTATTAACAGCAACATGTACAATAGTACCGATCAGCTCTCCCTTGAAATAAGGGATATCCATCATTTTCATAAGTTTGATATTTCCTACCATAACCTTTTTGCCATCTACTGTTGCAATAACACCATGACCTGATATCTCTTCTACATCTGAAATACGTCCATTGTCTATTTCTTTTGCTATATGCACGTTTCAGTGAAAAGTGAAATCGGATGATTGGAATAGCTTTCCGCATGTGCAGTTAATTCTAGTAGCTCTTCTTTGGAAACTCCTTCTGGATGAATTTCCTGTACATTAAATACACCTTTCGTTAGTGTTCCAGTTTTATCAAAAACAACAATTTCAGTTTCTGCTAATGCCTCTAAATAATTACTACCCTTGACTAAAACACCTTTTTTTGAGGCTCCACCCTATTCCACCGAAGAAACTCAAAGGAATTGAAATAACTAAAGCACACGGACAGGATACCACAAGGAATGCTAGTGCTCTATATATCCAATCACTAAAAAGTCGCCCCTGTCTATAACAAGAGGTGGTATAATAGCTAGAAAAACTGCAATTATAACCACAACCGGTGTATAATATCTCGCAAACTTCGTAATAAATTGTTCTGAATTGGATTTTTTTACTACTTGCATTTTTCAACTAAATCAAGAATTTTTACTTACAGTAGATTCTCCAAATTCCTTGGTAACCTCTGCTGTAATAACCCCATTAATGTTGATGCACCCACTTAGGATATCACTTCCAACTTCTACTTCACGAGGAACAGATTCGCCTGTTAGCGCCGATGTATCAATCATTGAACTTCCCTCAATTACCTTGCCATCAAGAGGAATTTTTTCTCCTGCTTTAATTACAATAATATCTCCAATTTGTACTTCATCTGGGTCAACTTTGACAAGTTCATCACCTTTTTTAACATTTGCATAATCTGGTCGAATATCCATAAGGCTTGCAATTGACTTTCTCGACTTGCCAACTGCATAGCTTTGAAACAGTTCTCCAACTTGATAAAACAGCATAACTGCAACACCTTCAGGATACTCACCAATAAAAAATGCACCAATTGTTGCAATACTCATTAAAAAATTTTCATCGAAAACTTGACCTTTAAAAATATTTTTTACAGCTCTTTTTACAACATCTCCACCTACAATAATGTAACTTATTATAAAGAGAGCAATCTGTAACCATTCGTTATTTAAACTAAGCAATACTGCTGTAGCTAACACGGCTGCACCAATAATTATTCGCCATAGTCGTTTTTGTCATACTAAATAGCCTCCTTTAAGCCTTTTTTTCATAGTTGTATCGGGTTCGATTTTTAACTATTTTTTTCGGCCTCTGCTATTATTGTTGGCATTTTTTTCATCCTCACCATCAATAACGAGTTTTGTGGTCATAAAGTTAACAGTAGCTTCTTTCACTCCATCAAGCTCATTAATAGCCTTTTTCCATTTTTGCCGCGCAATTTGCACAATCTAAACCTTCAAGTATAAATTTCTTTTTCATTATTAAATCCTCCTAAATATTATTTGTAATTTTTATTTTGAATACTACAAGTCTTTTTTTCAAATTTTCTTGAAGCATTGCTCATTTGAAATGAAGACTTAAATATATGCTCAAATATCTTCAAAAAAATATTCTATTCTACCGCATTACTACTTCTCGTTGATATGAATTAGACCTTGGTCAAATATTTCTCTTACATGATCATCAACTAATGAATAATATACTACTTTTGCCTTCTTTTCTGTTTTTTTCACTAAATTAGCTTGTTTTAAGACTCTCAGCTGATGGGAAATTGCTGATTGTGTCATGTTAAGTAATACAGCGATATCACAAACACACATTTCAGCTTCATGTAAAGCCCATAATATCCTGATTCGTGTTGAATCTCCAAATACTTTAAATAATTCTGCTAGATCATAAAGGCTTTCTTCTTGAGGCATTTTTATCTCTAACTTGATTTACAATATCCTCATGAATTACATTGCAGTCACATCTTTCAATTGAATTAAATTTTTTTAGTCATATTATCACCTCTTTTTAAATCATTTCATCTGATTACTTGAACAATCATTCATACGTTGTATATTTATTATATTATTATTTTTCTCTTGTGTCAATAGTTATATGAGCATTTATTCAAGTGTTTTTTATATTATTTAAAATATCTCAAAAACATCTACTAAGACATTAGTACAGTCCTTTCTCGGTATCCTGTTCCATACATATCCTTTAAACAATTCCTTAAAAATAAAGACTTCTCCTTCGTACAAGTTTTCGGTTTCTTTAATAGCTTCATCTAACAGCTTATTACATCACTCATGTGGTCAACTCCTTATCAATAACCTTATAAACAACATTTTTTTGATAATATCACATGTATAAATCATGTAAAAGTCAATGACAAAAAACCGCCAATCAAGAGAACCTAACTCTTAATTGACGGTTTATATTAGTATTAAATCATACTTCCATTTCAATTCCAGATTTAAAGCATATTACAAAGTGGTCATCATAAACACTAACATTCTGGATAATCTTCCTTACTAGGGTATCATCATAACGTGTAACCATTACTGGAACATAAGCTATAAATTTCGTCTTTAAAATGTCCGTTATTTGCAGTTAATATGTTGGGTACATTTTTCTAGCACAAAAATACTTCGGTCTAACAACACTAACTACCTCAAAAAAAATATTTAAATAAATAATTACGTGGATCATCCATTATTTTTTTCTTTTCCCTTTTTGAGAAAAATCCTTGACAAGGTGGTCCCCAACAATTACGTCTATATTTTTTTATACTCATTAAAAAAACATCATCAATATCTAATTTTGAAATATCTTCATTAATCATTTTCACTTTAGGATGATTTTTTTTATAAGAATTAGCTATAGAATAGTCAACTTCATTTGCTAAAACAATTTCAAATCCTGAGTCGAAAAATCCTTTAGATAGTCCACCAACTCCAGAAAACAAATCAATAACTTGTCCTTTTCATCTTCTACCCTCATATTCGCTAATTTAGCATATTTTTCTTCTAATTCAACACCGATAAAATTTCTATTTAATCTATAGCTTGCAATTGCAGAAGAACCGCTTCCTAGAAATGGATCTACTACTAAATCGCCCTCATTTGAAAGCAATCTTATAAAATGTTCGAATAATATAATTGGCTTTTGTGTTGGATGTTTACCTAATTTCTTTTCCCTAGCAGTCGTGACAGATGTTTCAATATAGTCTAGAACCAATTTACCTTTATTATTGAATGTTCCTGTTTTTTTGTTTTTATAAGTAAAAATATCCAGCACTCATTTGAATTAACAAAATGTAAATTCATATTTCTAGGCATTGAGTTTGTTTTTGTGCCAAATTCCAGTGGTTTTTATAATAAAAACCAAATTTATTTGCTATTTTCAACAAGAGTTTCAACCCTTAATATTGACATAAAAACTATCATGGAAGCACCATTCTTAAGTATCCTACTTGATTCTTTAAAAACAATCTCATATGGTCTTTCCAATCATTAAAATCTAAATCATCCCAACCAGCAGCACCCAAAAAATTAGAACGCATTTTTTTGTAGATTTGTATCTCCCGTTCATGAAATTCGCAATATTATATGGAGGATCTGTAATAATTAAATCAACCGTAGATGAGTCTAACTTCCTCAATTCTTCTATGCATTCTCCATTTTATTATTTCAATCATTTTTAATACACTCCATAATCCTGATATGTCGTAATCCAATGCATCACAAATTCTGAGCAAAAATATCGGTAGTTACATTCTCACCATTCTTTAATTTATAAAATGTACTCCTACTTACATTTGCTTTTTCCATAAGCTCATTATGTTGCATATCTAAATCAATAAG
>BNJS01000886.1_pt1 | contig 132953 bp, 93 predicted proteins | sample 8540461 | NCBI WGS metagenome assembly BNJS01 (sample SAMD00202454, study PRJDB9452) | human saliva metagenome | isolation source: human saliva | place: Japan
ATATTACGTATTGCTAGAGCTGTATGAGGGGGCACGACCATGCAAAAGTGCTGGCGGCTATCTAGTCATTGTAGGATAAGATTGGTGGTCAGGAAATTGCTTAGTATAAGATCAAGGAAGTGAGTGACCAGATTGAGCAGATTTTGTACTTTTAATGCCGAGCAGTTCAAACAGATTATCCTCCTTCCGCAAAATGATTTCAGCCGTTTCTTGAAAGAAGATTCCAAGACCAAGACTCAAATTTTAAAGAAAATCTTTGGAACGAGTATTTTTGACCGTTTTCAAAAGAGCTTGAAAGAGCTGTCTCTGTCAGAGCAATAAGGATATGGAAAAGCGTCAGGCTCAGCTAGATGGCCACTTTGCCAGTCAGGTTTGGTCTGAGGGAGAATTAGCCGTCTTAGCGCAAACGCCAGCCTCTGAAAAATTGGCACGACTTGAAGAGCTTTTGTCTCAGCGTCAAGAAAGTCTTACGGAGCAAAAAGGCATCTTGAAGGCTGCCCATGAAGATTTGGAAAAACTACAGAAGAGCTTGCAAACTGCCCAAGATTTGGCAAAGATTTTTCAAGAATTGGAGCAAGCCAAGGAGCGTTACCGACTGGAAATTGAGGAAGGTGCCCAAGAACAGGCAGAAGCCAAAGCGCATCTGGAGGAATTGCAGTTTGCTCAAGGTCTGCAAGAAACTATTAGTAGCCTCAAACAATATCAGAAACAGTTGTTGCAATTGGATCGGGACCTAGAGATTACTCAGGAAGTACTGAGTAATCAGGAGCAGGCTTTTGAGAAAGTAAAGGCTCAAAAAGAGGCACTTGCAGCCCAATCTGAGGATTTTCTTCAAAAAGAAGAGCAACTGGGAGCGTGGAAAGAGGATATTATCTATGCCCAGAGTCTTGCCCAAGAACAGGAGAAAATCAAACGTTCAAGTACTAACTACAAGCAGTTGGAAGAAACCTATCAACAGGCGTCGAAAAAGATTGAGACTCTTAACAAGTCCTTGTCAGATTTGGAGGCTAATCGTCTTGGTTTAGATACCCTGCATGAAGCTGAAAAACTCCTCCAGTCTGTGGACTACAGTGTGGAAAAACAACTGGCCCAAGACCTGAAAGAAATAGAGGACTTGAAGCAGGAGTTGGCCAAGACGGAAAAACGTCAACAAGGGTTATCTTTGGATATTGACCAAGCTCAAGAAAGTCTCAAGGAATTGGAAGACCAGTTAGCAACCACTTTAGCTTCACGTCGTCAACTCATGATTGCCCAGTTGCAGGCAGAATTAGAGGACGGTCAGCCATGTATGGTTTGTGGTTCCATTGACCATCCTAAGGTCGATGGGACACAGGCGAATGAAGCTGCCTTGAAGGATCTCATGAATCAGGTGGAGGAACTTCAAGCTCAAAAAGAAAGGCAAGTGGCTACCTTGTCAAATCGTCAGGCTACCTTGAGCGAGGTTGAATCTAAACGCCAAGATTTACTTGACCAAGTGGCTAAAGTCAAGTTAACTCTCGAAAAACACTATAAAGAACTAAAAGAGCAAGTTAAGAGACAATTTGATTTTGATTTTGCTGAGGACTATAAAGCAGACTGTGGACAAACCTTACTCCGAAAGGTTGAGCAGTATTATCAAGAGCTACTTAAACGCTATGATAAGGAAGAGGCAGATCGTCTCCATTATCAAGATGAGTTAGCCAAGGCTCAGGAAAAATCGATAGATTTGGCTAAAGCCTATCAAGAGGCTAAGGCGGCGCTTGACCAAGCAAAGGAACGTCTTAAGGAGTTACAAGAAGCTCATCAAGAGCTTGAATCTGTTGAGGTTTATCAAGAACGTATTTCCCTAGCAAAGCAAGAGTTGGACCTCTACAATAAGCAAGTTAAGGAAAATAGTGAAGCCTACAACCAACTTCATGCCGACATTCAAGGAATCAGGGGGCAACTTGAGAGCCTAACCAAGTCTAAAGAAAATGCTAGCCAAGAAACTAAGCGTTTATCGGCTGAACTAGACCAAAGTCTTATGGCTGAAGGGGCCCTCACCAATGACCTAGAGCAAATCCAGCTTTGGCTTCTTGAGGTGAATAATCAAGCTATTCCTATGCTTCAGGCCAAATTAACGACCTATGCAACGCTCAAACAAGAATTACAGGCGCAGATTCGTAAGGGGCAAGAGCTTCTCCAAAATCAAGAACAACCAGATCTCGATAGTCTAGCGCAAGCAGTAGAGGATTGTCAGGAAAGCTATGATAAGCAGCTGGCTCAGGTTTCTGTCATGGAGAAGGGAATTAAGGATGCGACGGCTACCTACAAAGCGGCTAAAACCCTTCAGGACAGCAACCAAGAGGCCTTCAAGGCCCACCAAGAGCTCAGTGATTTGGTCAAGGTGGTTAAGGGAGAAAATACAGCTCTAACTGGGCGACTAAATCTTGAAGTCTATGTTATCCGTCAGTATTTCCAACAAATTTTGGATTATGCCAATGCCAACTACATCGGTCTCTTAACGGATAATCGCTATTCCTTTGTCCTGAGTGAAGAAGGGCGTAGGGCGCGTGATCACTTTGGTTTGGACATCAACGTCTATGACCAGCTGACAGGTAGCGAGCGTTCCGTCAAATCCTTGTCTGGAGGAGAAACCTTTATCGCTGCACTGGCTATTGCCCTATCCCTCTCAGAGGTGGTGCAAAATACCAGCAAGGGTGCTGTTGTTGAAGCTCTCTTCATCGACGAAGGGTTTGGCTCACTGGATAAGGAAGCCCTGACCAAAGCCATCGCTGTTCTGGAACAAATCGGTGAAAACCGTATGGTCGGTGTCATCAGTCACGTGGACGACATGAAAGAAGGCATCGCTCAGCAACTCGCTATCATCAAGTCGCATGATGGTAGTAGTCGTATTAAGATTGTGGATAAGGGGTAAGAGAAGTCAAGGGGTTAAGAACTCTCGTCAAAACGTTTTAATTATTCTAAGAGATAGTTTCTCATCGGAGCTATCTCTTTTTCTATCCACTTATTTCAATCTTCCGAACTATCAGTTTTTTTGAAAAATAAAAAGGAAATTAGTTTGATTCTCATAAAAAGTTAATCTATTAGAAAATTAAGTGATACTATGTTATAATTTAATATGGTTAAGTCTCGATAAAATCAAGGAAAAAGTGTATAGAATGTGTTTCCGGTCCTTATATCTTGTGACCGTAAAATGCTTGTCAGATTCTTAGACTGTTCCTTGCTATCTGATGAAAGTTTGAGACAGGAAAATAAAGAATGTACTAGCTAGAAAAAATAAGAAATAAAAAATGACAGAAAAAATTTCCGTAATTATTCCCGTTTACAATGTAGAAAATCAACTCCAGACCTGTCTAGACAGTGTCTTGGGTCAGACCTATCAAAATCTTGAAATCATCCTTATCAATTATGGATCAACAGACAATAGTGATGCCATTTGCCGTAGTTATGCCGCTAGGGATTCTCGCATCCTCTATTTTAAAAAAGATAATGGAGGGCTTTCAGATGCTCGCCATATTGGTATTCGTCAGGCTAAGGGAGCTTACGTCACCTATGTGGATGCTGAGGATTGGGTGGAGCCAACTTATCTGGAGGAGCTTTATAAGGCGCTTCAAGCTCACAAGGCAGATATTGCAGTAGCTAATTACAGTGTCTATAAGGAATCGGAAGATCTCTTTTATTTTTATATCAAGGATGAAGATTATTACGAACAGGTCTATTCACCCGCTCAGATTATTGATGGACTCTTTGAAGAAACCAATAACATCAATATTGCTCTGATCTCAGCCACTGGGAAACTCTACAAACGTCTCCTTGTTTAATGACTTGATTTTCCCAAAAGAGCATGCAGGAGAAGATGGCTTTTTCAACCTTAAGTACCCATCATGAGTGAGCGTACGGTTTATCTCAATAAGGGACCTTTATGTTTACCGTGAGAGTCCAGAGATGCCATCGGCGACTTGGATGCAAGATTGGATGATGACTTTGGTTTATGCCATGGAGGAGCGCTTGGCTATTGTTGCTAGCCATGGTTTCCCTCTGGAAAAATACATGGTCACCTACCGTCAGATGCTAGAGGCTTGCTTGAAAAATGTGGAAGAACAAGGTCTCACAGATTCTGAAGCCTATCGCTCAATTCAGGAAAAATTCCAGGTTTTGAGCTTGGCTCCTCAACGTTATGAGACTAAAAAGCATGCTATTGTCCTAGCGGCTAACTATGCCTATGTTGATCAAGTGCTTACGACCATAAAATCTATCGTTTTCCATCATCGCAACATTCGTTTTTACTTGATTAACGATGATTTCTCTCAAGAGTGGTTTAGGGGGCTCAATCGTCATCTGGCTGCTTTTGGCAGTGAAGTGATTAACTGTCGTGTAGATAGCAGTCATATCAAACAATACAAGACCAATACTAACTATGCTAGCTATCTACGCTATTTTGTGGCGGACTTTGTATCTGAGGAGCGAGCCCTTTATTTGGACAGTGACATGGTGGTTACCGGTTCTCTAGAAGACCTCTTTACCCTTGATTTGCAAGGTCGTCCTTTAGCTGCTGTACGTGACTATGCTGTTCAAGTTCAGGATCGTCAGGCAATGTTTGATGCAGGCTTCATGGTGATTGATACGGCTTATTGGAAGCAGTACAACATGAGACGTCACTTAATTGACATGACTAGCGAATGGCATGATAAGGTACCATTTGCGGAGCAGTCAATTCCTTAATATGGTTTTTCGTAACAACTGGTTGACGTTGTCTTTTGACAACAACTACGCTGTGACCAAGTCTAGTCTAGCTGGTTACCATTTGCCAAATGGTCAAGACTATCCTAAGGTTTTACACTATACTTCACACCGTAAGCCCTGGTTACCTTTGGCTTGCCAAGCTTATCGTGAGGTTTGGTGGTTCTATGCCCAAATGGATTGGTCAGGAGTAGCTGAAAATGCCGCCTTACTGCCACTTTCAGAGGACATGATTTATCCTAAGGGCCGTCCATTTACTTGTTTGGTCTACACCAACATTTCAGAAATCCCTCATTTGACGGATCTTATCTCGGCTCTTCCCAAGGTACAGTTTAAAATTGCCTCACGCCAGCATGTGACAGACAAATTGGCCCAATTGATTACCTATCCAAATGTGACAGTTTACTCAGCCATTGCAGGTTTAAATGGGCTAGATTTGGAATTGGTGCGTACTAGTGATTTGCTTTTGGATATTAATCCAGGCAGAAAAGTAGTGGAAATTCTTGATGCCTTTAGGTTTGAAAACAAACCAATCTTAGGATTTGAGGACCTCAAGTCAACCAAACATAATCAGCAAACCTACTCAAGAGATCGTTGGAAGGAGATGGCTGAGACCATTCGCCAGATGCGTAAGAAGAGTCTGTAATCCATTATTTGGATAAGTGGGCTACAATTTAGTTTATGTCTCATTTCTAACGAAATAACATCAGCCTGTCTATAGGGCAGGAAATAGGAGTAACAGTGAAAAAAATTAGTCAATCGATAATCACCAAACGTGTGTTATGGACCGTCTTTTTCCTCTTTATTTATTGTTTAGGAAATCGCTTGGTTCTACCGTTTGTGGATTTGAAAAATGCAAATATCTTTGGGGGAGCTATGGGTTCCTTGGCTTTCTCTAGTGCCATGATGGGTGGAAACCTCAGGTCTATGTCGCTTTTTTCAGTAGGCTTGTCGCCCTGGATGTCAGCAATGATTCTCTGGCAGATGTTTTCTTTCTCTAAGAAAATGGGCTTAAAAAATCTTCCCATTGAGATTCAGGACCGTAGACGTATGTATTTGGCCCTAGCGATTGCTCTGGTCCAATCTCTGGCAGTGTCCCTGAACCTGCCTATCGTTTCTGGGGTTAATGCCGGTCTCGCCATTTTCATGAATACCATCTTGTTGATTGCTGGAACCTTTTTCTTGATTTGGTTATCGGACCTCAACTCCCTCTTTGGGATTGGGGGATCCATTGTTATCTTGATGGCGAGTATGATGACCAATATGCCATATCAAATCATGGATAGCGTTGAAAAGCTAGGTATTGGTTGGGATGTCTTGCTTCCTCTGTTTTTGTTCAGTTTGGTCTTTCTCTACATTGCTGGGGTTGTGCAGAGGGCTAGATATCGTATCCCAATCAATAAAATCAACATTCATAACCGCTTCAAACAATATTCTTACTTGGATATTATGTTGAACCCAGCCGGAGGGATGCCTTTCATGTATGCCATGTCACTAGTCAGCATTCCACAGTATGTCTTTATGCTGATTCAGTTTATGCATCCTGATAATAAGTGGACTAGTGAGGCTATCAAGGCCTTGACGGTCGGTCGACCACTTTGGTTAGTTATTTATCTAGTCATGCTCTTCGTTCTAGGTTTAGCCTTTGCCTTTGTTAATGTCTCTGGTGAGCAAATCTCAGAACGTATGCGTAAGTCAGGTGAGTATATCTACGGTGTTTATCCAGGTCAAGAAACCAGTGCCTATATCAACCATTTGGTCCTTAGACTTGGTTTCATCGGTGCCCTTTACATGCTCTTATGGCAGGTGCTCCAATGCTCATTATCTTGGTTAATCCGGATTACTTACAGCTTAGTATGATTCCTGGTACTTTCTTGATTTTTAGCGGTATGATTTACAACGTTAACGAGGAAATGAAGGCTTTGAAGCTTAACACTTCCTATACCCCACTTTTTGAAAATGTATAATATCTCACCCCTCGTGGGGTTGAGAGGCAGGCTGGTGATGCGTGATCGGTCTGCCCCTCAATCTCAAGTATTGTGATGAAAAGACAATGAAGGAGAACTCATGTATTATTTTATTCCAGCTTGGTATGGACAGACGGATGAATTTTGGAAGACGGCCATTGATCCTTGGTACCGTATCCGCCAAAAAATTGAATTTGATGACAGCTTGCACCAAGTTCGTATCTTTCAGGATGAGGACTTAGCCCCTCAGCTTTTGCTTTTGGCCTACCAACCACATTTGCGTTATTTCTTGCATCGTCATGATGTCTTGGAAGTTGGCTATACAGCTATTTTTGACTTGATTCAGGGTATCACTGATGAAGATATGAAAAATCTTCAGGTGACAGATTTGGAATGGCCAGAAGGGTCTACCTTTGTTCACACACCATTTGCTATCGTGGTGCAATGCCAACACAAGCGTTATGCCGAGGTTGAATTTGGATCAGAGGGTTTTATTGGCATGATTCGCTACTTTAAGGATGAGCAAATCATTCGTGAAGATGTCTACGATGACCGCGGTTTTATCTCAAGCAGTCTTTATTATGAAGGTGGACAACCAAGCTATCGAAACTATCTTAATGCCAAGGGAGTCTGGCAACTCTGTCATTTCTTTGATGGCCGTGGAATTGTAGCCAACCCTCGTACGGAAGGTCGTTTTAATAAGAGTTACTACGGTGATCTTTCAGAAGTTATCTGGGAATTTTTGACTAAATTCTTGGACGAAAAGGTAGAAGCAGAGGACCGTTTTGTTATTGCCTCAGATCTACGCCATAACAAGCACCTCTTTAAACATTTGCCAGCAGACAACACTAAGATTTTGACTTGGTTCGCAGAACGTAATCAGGACGATAGTATTGACACCTATGCAGCCTTTCTGCCGCAAGTGGACTTGTTGATTGCTGACCGTTACGATTACTTGGAGCAGCTTCAGGTTGCCTATCCAGAAGAGGCTAAGAAACTCAAACACATGGCCTCCTTCGATACCCGTTTGGCTTTGGGAACCAGTCAACGTGTCAAAGAGTCTAAGATTTTTTATCAGGTTGACTTTGACCAGTTGGATTTAGAGGCTATTTATCAGGTCTTGGCTTTTGTGGCTAAGTATCCTAAGACACAGGTTGAGTTTGGAGCATTTAATGCCAATCCAGAGCAACTTGGTAGCCTGCAAAATCAAGTGGAAAAAATAATTGAAGAACGATTGAGTTCAGATGCCTTTGAAGAGGTTGTCGAAAGTAGTGGTGCAGAAAATAAATTGGAAGAAAATAATGAAATCGTCAGCCGATTTTCTTTCCAAGACCTGCGTGACGAGACTGCCCTTATCAAGGCCCTTCAGTTTACACGACTTATTGTCGACTTAAGCAAGGAACCTAATCGTTATACACAGATTGCTGGAATCAGTGCTGGTATTCCACAAATTAACCGTGTGGCGTCTGAGTATGTGACCCACCAAGAGAATGGTTATATCTTGAAGCACTTGTCTGATTTTGAAAAAGGGGCTTACTACTATTTGGGACAGTTGAACAACTGGAACCGTTCCCTTATCTACTCTATTGAGAAAATTAAGGAAAATACAGGAGACCGTTTGGGTGCAAAAATGGGAAAAATGGTTGAAGGAGGAGCAGAATGACCAAGGATAATCGCCTGAAAATACTACAAGTTGGATCATCCAACTGGTCAGAAAATCAGGAAATTCCTGAAAATATGAAATGGTACTATTGCAATCTTGGTCAGTTTGAGACCTTGCAAGAAACCATCGAAGAAGACGAAATCAAGGCTTTCACAGCGGTTATTGTGGACAGTCTTGCAGGTCTTGAGGAATTGATGGCTATTAAAGAGTATTTGATTCCTCACACTATTTTCTTTGATCAAACGATTGAAGTGCCAGATGAGAGCCTTCTTCAGTTTCTGAAGGAAATTTGCGCTGTCCCAACGGATTTTTCAAATCATGGTCAGTTGCTCTTTACCCTTTCCAAAGCGCTCTTTTCAGGGCAATACGGGGATAAGATGTTTCCGTTCACTACCCAAGTTAACCCAAATTTCAGTGGTGAAGTGACCTATCATGGTTTTGAAAATGTCATTTTAAAGGGTGACTACGGTCAAGAATTTAGTCCTGTCTTGGACTGGACCTATAATGTCAGAGCCAGCAAGGAAAACCCAATTGAGCTTTGGTTGGAGTTTGAAAAAGATGCTACCTGTGAGTGTCGCTTGATTCTCAATCTTCTGCCAGAAGGTTCGGTAGCAGGCATTTTCAAGACCTACATCGTTTCAGAAGAAGAAATGCGCAAAGGAGCCATTGTTCTTGATGAGGACAGAACCTTCCTTTTGTCAGCAAGTCTTGAAATGAAGGGCAAAGGTCAGATTACTATTGGTGGGCTTCACCAACGTTTGACGCGTTTCCAGTTTGGGAAGTTTGTCCTTGGCGGTGGTATTCTCCACGATAGCAAACGTCAGGAAATCAACTATTTCTTCTATCCTGGAGACTTCAAGCCACCTTTGTCTGTTTACTTCTCAGGTTTCCGTCCTGCCGAAGGTTTCGAAGGTTTCGGGATGATGAAGGCTATGGGAACTCCCTTTTTGCTCTTTTCAGATCCTCGCCTTCAGGGTGGAGCCTTTTACATGGGAACTGAAGAGCTTGAAAATAGTATCAAGGATACCATCCAACATTACTTGGACTACCTAGGTTTTGACAATAGTCAGCTCATCCTTTCTGGGATGTCCATGGGAACCTTCCCATCTATGTATTATGGTGCGGACTTTGAACCTCATGCCATCATCATGTCTAAACCTCTAGCTAATGTCGGTACTATCGGTAATCGTGCCAGACTCTTGGCGCCAGAGGTCTTTCCAACAGGAATTGATGTCTTGCATTTGCAGACAGGACGCTTGGATAATGAGGGTGTTGAGGCCCTTAATCAGAAGTTCTGGAATAAGTTTGAAAAAGCAGATTTTTCAAACACGACCTTTGGTCTTTCTTACATGAAAGATGAGGATATGGATCCAACGGCCTATGAGGATATTACCAAATCCCTCTATTATTCAGGGGCAAAGATTCTCAGCAAGGGAACGTCAGGGCGACACAACGATGATTCCGCTACGGCGACAACTTGGTTTGTCAATTTTTACCGTATGATTTTAGAAAATGATTTTGGAAGAAAGGAGTAAGAATGTTCAGAAACAAGAAATCAGAAATCTTGTGGGGTTTAAACCACAAAGCTTACATGTATGGCTCAAAAATTGTTAAGCGCCAAGATGGTTCTGTACAATTTTACAATCCTTTGGTGCCATCAGGAACGGAAATCCAGTCTTGGATTGCCATCCAAAACTATCAAGCTGCTCGTACCCAGCCTGCCCTCCCACTTTTGAAAAAAGGGCATAGCTATGATTTGACGGCTAATCTCGAAGCTGTACCAACAGGATCAGTCTTTTTGAAAGTCAGCTTTTTGGACCGTTATGACAATGAAATCAAACAGCTTATTGAAAAAAGTACCCACATGACCTTTATTTACCCTCATGAGGCTTATACCTATCGTATTTCCCTCTTGAGTGCTGGGGTCAAAGAGCTGGATTTCTACAGCTTAAAACTGGAAGAAACAGGAGAAGAACATGTTTAAACAACTGAATCCTATTCTCCCTGTTAAGGAGATACTCAAGGAAATTAACGGACTAGCCGATGAAATGGCCGGTCTGAGCAACCTTGAGTTGAAAAATAAAACGCAGGAATTTAAGGAGCGTTTGGCTCAAGGAGAAAGCTTGGACGACCTCCTTCCAGAAGCCTTTGCGGTTGTTCGTGAAGCAGATAAGCGCGTGCTAGGCATGTTCCCTTATGATGTTCAGGTCATGGGGGGCATTGTCATGCACCAGGGCCATATCGCTGAGATGAATACCGGTGAGGGGAAGACTCTGACGGCAACCATGCCAGTCTACCTTAATGCCTTGTCAGGTGAAGGTGCTATTCTCGTTACGACTAATGAATACTTAGCTATCCGTGACGCTGAGGAAATGGGTCAAGTTTACGAATTTCTTGGCTTAACAATTGGTGTTCCCTGTGTTGAAGGAAGTAATGAGATGGATCCAGCAGAAAAGCGTGCCATCTATCAATCGGACATCGTTTACACGACCAATGCCAGTCTAGGTTTTGATTATTTGATTGATAACCTTGCTTCTAACCAAGATGGGAAATACATGCGTCCCTTTAACTATGCCATTGTCGATGAAGTGGATTCTGTTCTACTGGATAGTGCTCAGACGCCCTTGATTATCTCTGGTGCGCCTCGTGTTCAGTCCAACTACTATGGAATGATGGATACACTCATGACCACCTTGGTCGAGGGTGAGGATTATATCTTCAAAGAGGAAAAAGGGGAAGTCTGGTTGACTACTAAGGGTGCCAAGGCTGCTGAAAACTATCTTGGTATCGGCAACCTCTACGATGAGGAAAATAGCACCTTTGCCCGTCATTTGCTCTTTTCACTTCGTGCACACTTGCTCTATAAAAAGGACAAGGACTATATCATTCGTGATGGCAAGAAGGGGCCAGAAGTAGTGCTTCTTGACAAGTCAACAGGTCGTCTTTTGGAATTGACCAAGCTCCAAGGTGGACTCCACCAAGCTATCGAAGCCAAGGAATTAGTGACCTTGTCACAAGAAACCAGAGCCATGGCTTCCATCACCTACCAGAGTCTCTTTAAAAAATTCCAGAAAATTTCAGGGATGACTGGTACTGGTAAGGTTGCGGAAAAAGAATTTCTGGATACCTACGGTATGAAGGTCATTCAAATTCCAACCAACCGTAAGAAACAACGTATCGACTATCCAGATAAGATTTATGCGACTCTGCCAGAGAAGGTCTTTGCTTCTTTAGAGTATGTTAAGCATTATCATGAAAAAGGCAATCCTATCTTGATTTTCGTTGGTTCGGTGGAAATGTCAGAGCTTTATTCTTCTTTACTTTTGCGTGAGGGGATTGCTCATAACCTCTTGAATGCCAACAATGCACCTCGAGAGGCTGAGATGATTGCTGAGTCAGGACAAATGGGTGCCGTGACAGTTGCGACTTCAATGGCTGGACGTGGAACAGATATCAAGCTCGGCAAGGGCGTAGCTGAACTGGGTGGATTGGTCGTAATTGGTACGGAACGTATGGAAAGTCAACGTATTGACTTGCAAAAATTCGTGGCCGTTCTGGACGTCAGGGAGACCCTGGTATGTCTAAATTCTTCGTCTCACTTGAAGACGATGTGATTAAGAAATACGGTCCATCATGGGTTCACCGTACCTACAAAGAATACGCCATTAATGATCACATTGAGCCTAAGGAACTGACCGGTCGCAAGTATCGTAAATTAGTTGAAAAAGCCCAAGAAGCTAGTGAGAGTTCTGGTCGTACCTCACGTCGTCAGACGCTTGAATTTGCAGAAAGTATGAACATCCAACGTGAGATGATTTATGCTCAACGTGACCGTCTCATCTACCACAATCAAGGTTTGGACACTGTTATCGACGAGGTTCTTGACGATTTCATCGACCAAGCTATGGCTGAGGAAGATTTCTCAAAAGCGGAAAATCTTTACCATTTCATCTTGCGTAATATCAGCTTCCGCATCAACGAAATTCCCTAAGGATTTAGACCTCAACAATCGTGAGCAAGTCTTGGAACTCATCTACCAGTTTGCCTATCGTGAACTTGATGCTAAGAAGCAGGAGTTGAAAACCAAGGAACTTAACGAGTATTTCCAACGCCTATCCATGCTTAAGGCTGTGGATGACAACTGGGTAGAGCAGGTAGACTATCTGCAACAACTCCAAATGGCTATTGGTAGCCAACAACTCAGTCAAAAGAACCCTATTGTCGAATATTACCAAGAGGCTTACAAGGGCTTCGAAGCCATGAAACGTCAAATCAGAAAGGATATGGTTCGTAATCTTCTCCTTAGTCAGGTGCAAGTCACTAAAAAAGGAGATATCATCAGCCATTTCCCATAAAATAAGGAAATTATGACAGTATATAACATTAATTTAGGCATAGGTTGGGCCAGCAGTGGTGTCGAATATGCTCAGGCCTATCGTGCTAAGATTTTCAGGGAAATGGGGCAAGAAGCAAAATTTGTTTTTATGGACCTCATCCTTGGAGATAATATCGAGCATATGACAAGCAAGATTGGTTTTTCAGACGATGAAATCATATGGCTCCATAACTATTTTACAGATATCAAGATTGCGCCATCAACCATCAGCCTGGCAGAAATTGAGGCTATTTTACCTGCCAATCCTGAGCGCAAGGAAGTAGCTGGTCGCCTCATTCGTTACCATTATCCACAGGATGATATGGTAGTAGCATGTAACCTTCGTGCGATGGACGAAGATGCAGTAGAAACAGTCAGCTATTTTGTCAACGATAAGCTCTTGCGCAAGGACTTTTACTCTTACACTCGTTACTGCAGTGAGTATTCTGCGCCTAAGGACAATCAAGCCAAGGTTTACCAACGTCGTTTTTATAACGAAGATGGGTCTACAGCCTATGACATGATTGTCGGAGACAATAATCAGGATATCTATCGTTTCCCTGATCAGGTCCTTTATGGCAAGCAAGAATTTCTTCGCTATTTCTTCAAACGCCTAGCCCTAACCAAGGATGATGTGGTCATCTTGGACCGTGAAACTGGTATTGGTCAGCTAGTCTTTGAAGAAGCGCAAGCTGCTCGCCTAGGTGTTGTTGTCCACGCTGAGCATTTTAGCGTCAATCAAACAGACGACGACTATATTCTCTGGAACAATTATTACGAGTACCAGTTTACCAATGCTGACAAGGTTGATTTCTTTATCGTGGCGACAGACCGTCAGAAGGAAATCCTTCAAGAGCAGTTCCGTCACTACACCAACCATAATCCCAAAATTTACACCATTCCAGTTGGAAGCCTGCCTGAATTGATTGGACAGGACAAGCCACGTAAGCCATTCTCAATGATTACGTCCTCACGATTGGCTCAGGAAAAACACATTGACTGGTTAGTTCGTGCGGTTATCGAGGTTCATAAGACTCTGCCAGATATCACTTTTGATATCTACGGTAGTGGTAGTATGGATGCCAAGTTGCGTGAGATTATTGTCGAAGCACAGGCTGGCGACTATATCCGACTCATGGGGCACGCTGATTTGACCGATATTTATAGCCAGTACGAGGTCTACCTAACAGCTTCAACCAGCGAAGGTTTTGGACTTACCCTCATGGAGGCGGTTGGTTCAGGTCTTCCTATGATTGGTTTTGACGTCCCTTATGGAAATCAAACCTTTATCGAAGACGGGGGCAACGGCTACCTCCTTCCTGTCGCTGAAAATCATGTTGTGGATGTCATCACCAAGTCCTATAAGGATGCCATTGTCCGTCTCTATGAAGAAGGCAATATCGAAGCCATGCGCCAAAAATCTTACGACCTTGCCAAAGGCTTCTTGACCAGCCAAGTTAAGGCTGCATGGAAACAGTTACTTGAGGAGGTACGCTCATGATATTCTTATGTGATTACTACAATCAAGCCAGTAAGGACTTGGCCTACTCTCTTCAGGTAGCAGGCTATGATGCCACAACAGTTGTCATCAATCCAGATGGTTTTCTCCCTCAAGGAGCTCTCTCTCCTTTCACCTATTATGTGGAAGCAGAAGAGGAAACTGGCAAACCACGCTTTTTCAACCAAGTTCCTGTGCCAGCCTTTTGGGAAATTTCAGGGAACAATCAGATGGCACGTGTGTCTAATCTTACCGAAGAACGTGCCCGCATCACCTACCCAGAAGGTAGCAAGGCTCGTATCGTTAAAAGTGTCGAATGGTTAGATAAGTCAGGAAAGATTCGCCAAGTGGACCACTATAACAAATATGGATTCTGCTTTGCCAAAACCACTCATGATGAGAACGGCCAGGCAGTCTTTACCAGCTACCAAACCAAAGAAGGCGACGAACGTATCTTGGAAAATCATCTCACCAGTGATATTCTCTTGACTCTACCAGGACAAGCCCTCCGTCGTTTCGCCAACCGTACCGAATTTATCAAAGCCTTCTTAGCTCAGGTCTTTGGTGATATCAATCACATTATCTTTAATAGCTTGGCAACACCTTTCGTCGTCTCATGGACTATGCAAAATAAGGGTGCCACTGATGTCCTTGTCTGGCAAGAGCCACTGGGTGATATCCTACCAGGCAATATGAATGGTATCTTAGAGGATAATTCAGCCAGAGCCAATGCCATCATCATTCCTGATAAGGTGACTTATGAAAAAGCCTTGACGCTGGTGCCTGAGGATAAAAAACATAAGGTCTTGTCACTTGGCTATGCCTATGACTTCAAGGAAAATCATGGCAAACCTCGTAATGCCTTTATTGCAACCAATTCAGACCAAATTGAGCGTTTAGAAGCCTTGGTTGAGTCACTCCCTGATGTGACCTTCCAGATTGCGGCAGTCACTGAGATGTCCCCAAGATTGCTCTCGATGATGCGTTATTCAAACGTTGTGCTCCATCCAAACGCTAGCCACAAGCAGTTGGACAAGCTCTATCAGGAGTCTGACCTCTACCTGGATATCAACCATCATAATGAATTGTACAAGGCAACACGAACAGCCTTCGAGCACCAGTTGTTGATTTTGGCCTTTTCAGAAACAGCTCATGGACCTGTCTATACAGCACCAGAGCATATCTATGCCAGTCAGAACTATCCAGCTATGGTTGCCAAGATTAAGCAGGTCCTAAGCGACAATCAAGCCATGCAAGAGGCCATGCAAGCTCAAGAAGCTCAAGCCAATACTCTGACTGCTTCTGAGTTGGCCGACCGCTTACAATCACTTTTAGGAGGAAATCATGTCTAAAAAAGATTTATTCTACGGTGACGTTGAAGGCCGTATGGAAGAACTCAAGCAAAAGCCTATCACAAAAGAAAAAGAAACCAGAGGAGAGAAGATTAACAAGAGCTTTTCAATCATGCTCGGACTTGTTATTATCATCGGTTTGATCTTCACCCTTATTGGTTTGTTGAGGTAGTCTTATGATGTTAGTATTTATGGTTCTAGCAGTGATTCTTTCGGTTGCCCTTATCGTCCTAGTGACCATCCAACCGCGTCAAACGCAGATTTTCTCAACGGATGCCACTAGTAATATCGGTAAACCAAGTTATTGGGCTAGCCAACCGATTCGAAAAATGTTGACCTTGGCTATCAGCATAGCCCTCTTTATCCTCTTACTTATTTTTATGATTGTTTCTTATAAGTAAGTAGAGGACTTCCTACCATATAATAGAAAGAAGTATGTATGCGTGTACATTTTACGAATTTATTTGGGCAGTCCCCACGTAGTGTGACCTTGATTGCCCAAAATGATACCATGAAGATTGCCAAGGAGCTTGGTGCCAATGAATTAGCAATCTATTTCTACGATAATAGCCAGGAGTCAAGTGGTGAATTAAATTCCCGCCTTGATGGTATTGTGGCAGGAGTGAGCTATGGCGATATTGTCTTCTTCCAGTCGCCGTCGTGGAATAGTGTCGCTTGGGACACTAGCCTCATTCATAAATTTAGAGCAGTGCAAACCAAACTTGTGATGTTCATCCATGATGTTCCACCTATAATGTTTCCTAGTAATTATTTCCTCATGCCTAACTACATTGAGATGTACAATCTTTGTGATGTCGTCGTTGTTCCATCAGAACAAATGCGTGATCGACTCATTGAGGAAGGGTTAACGGTCAAAAAGATTATTATCCAGGAACTTTGGGATTTGCCTCATAACCTTGACTTGCACAAACCAAGCTTCCAAAAGAAGCTCATCTTTGCTGGTAATCCAACTCGTTTCCCCCACATTCTCAACTGGCAGCAGGAGACACCTCTTCATGTCTATGCGGAAAAAGAAGAAGACAAGGATTATTCCAGAATTCAACTTGAAGGCTGGCGTAATAAACAGGAGCTCTTGTTTGACCTTTCTAAAGGAGGTTTTGGTCTTGTCTGGGGGAATTCAGAAAAATCTGAAGATGAGCTTGATTACTATAAGTTGAATATTTCCTATAAACTCTCTACCTATTTAGCTGCAGGCTTGCCAGTTGTGGTGCCTGACTATCTTTCAAATGCTGACTATGTCAGAGAACATGGCCTAGGCTTTGTCGTTTCGAGTCTGGAAGAAGCAGACCGTTGTGTACAAGAATGTACCGAGGAGCAGTATGCCCAGATGGTTGCTAACGCACAATACACTGCCTACCTCATTAGCAATGGTTATTTCATCAAGAAGCTTTTTATTGATGCTATAATGGACCTTGGTTAATATTCTAAAAAGAATTATCGAAAGGTAATTCTTTTTTTGTAGACTTTTGAGCATATAAATTGACTTTTTATAAATTATTCAAATCGTTTTCACTTTAGACTTAAGGATTTAAGGAAGAGCTGTCTCTAATTAGGATTAATGTTAAAAATAGTAAATAATAGCTCTAACAGATGTAAAGAATTCGCCTAAAATAATTGATTGTAATTGTGTGACAATTTATCAAAAATGGAATTGTTGGATAATTTTAAATCCCAGAATTTTCAGCTTAAAAAAATGAGAAAAAAATAGAAACGAACAGCATAAAATCAGGGAATTTAACCGTTTGCATATAAACAAAAAGAAGACACTATTGATAAATAACAGAAAATTCAGAATTGCGAAAACCTTACATTTTTTTGAAGAAAATGAGATAAAAAGAACAATTTTTAGTCAACTTGTGTTATATTATAAAATGTAATTTCCAGATTAGGAAATAACTCATATTTTTTAGGAGGTAAATATGTTTTTTAGACGTAACGAAGGTGAATTCCGCGAAACTGATCGCGTGACTCGCTTCAAACTTATCAAATCGGGTAAAAACTGGCTTCGTGCTGCAACATCTAACTTTGGACTTTTCAAAGTTGTTAAAGGTGGCGCAGATACTCCGTCAGTAACAGTTCAAAATGTAGAAGAAAAATCTTCTCTTCTTTCAGGTACAGCCCTTCTTAAAGGGATTGCAGCAGCAGGTGCTGTGGCAGGTGGCGCAGTAGCAACTTACACTGCTCAAGCCGAAGAAACAACTGCACCAGCTATGGAAAGCCAAGCAACTAGAAACCATGACGTATTGGCAAATTCTGAGGCGGCTGTATTGAGCGCTGCTCCAGTATCTGAAACAGTAGCTTCAGAAGCTCCAGCAGTAGCATCAACAAGCCAAGAGTCTACAAGCTCTTCAGTTGATGCTCAAGCAAGCACAGACGCTTCAGTTTCAGTATCACAATCTGTATCAGCAGAATTGTCACAAGCCATCTCAGAATCTGTTTCACTTAGCAAAGTGAACTCAACATCTGAAAGCCAATCACACACTGAAAGCAACAGTGGTTCACATTCAGAATCAACTTCAGCTTCAGAATCAGCAACTTCAACAGCTGCAACTGCATCAGAAACAGCTACTCAAGAAGATGAAAAAACTATCTTGGATCAAAACGTTTCAGAAGCAGAATTGCTTGTAGGTATCGCTAAAGATTACCAAGCTAAGTTGACTGATACAGCTGCTAAAGCTGAAATCCAAACTGCTATCGCAACAGTTCAAGAAGAAGTTGCTAAATCAACAACATTGCTTGCTGCATCAGCAACAAACGCTGCTTACGCAGAACAACGTGAGCGCCTTGGTAACGCTGTTGACAACATGATGACTAAGATCACTGACAATGGCTTCACAGGTAACTCAGTAGTTAACGGTGTTGCAGCAGTTACTGCACAGTTGGCACCAATCTCAACAAGCACTACTGGTAATGTAGATACTAACCCAGTTATCTCAAATGCGAACGGTGCAACAATCGAAGATACAGCCTTCAACAAAGCAGGCTATGCTTTGGATCCAAATGCTGATCGCTTTACTTTCGGTGTATGGCAATTCCTTAAAACAAACCACGCTACTGGAGCTAAAACAAACTTTGATTACTACGCTACACTTTCAGTAGACCGTTCAGCCATCACTGGTAGCCTTTCAGCTAACCCAGATGTTTACTTGCGTATCGTTAAGAAGTCTGATGGTTCAGAAGTTTACACTCGTACAATCAAAGCGGGAGAAAGCAATATCTCTCTTCCAAGCTACATCACAAACAATAACTCTGATGTAACCAATACTTTGACTTACACAGGTGCTAACGGAACTGATCCAGGTAACGTAACCTTCTCATTGGTAAACGCTAACCTTGAGTACGAAACACTTCAAATTCGTGATACCAATTACCCAGGTAACGAAAATGAAGATAAACCAAACGTTCAAACTTCTGTTCCTTATGCGAAAGCTGATCAAACAACTTACTATAAAGTCGTTGACAGTAGCAAGTACACAGAAGGTAAAACATACACACCAACTGGAAATGAAACAGTTCTTGCAAGCTATACGCAAACGGGTCTTGCAGGTCAACAATTCACAGCCTCAGGAAACCGTGATGTTGCTGGTTACAAACCAGTAGCTGCCACAACAGATACAACTCAAAAAACATCAGGTATTCTCGGTAAGGGTGTTGTCGGTCAAAAACTGGTCGAACTTCAAGGTGGAGCCAACCACTATTATGTGAAACGTATTTCTGAAATCGTGGATACAAATGGCTCAACTGTAACGAAATTCTATGCACTTGACCCATCACAAGTAAGCAACTTTGCTTCAAGTGATGTTGGTACAGAGGATGTATCGAAATACACACTCATTTACACAAGTAAAGTCAATAAAGCTGGGGAAGAGTGGAAGGCTGATGAGTCTAAAGTTACAAAAGTAAACAGCAAAAACGGTGACTACCATATTGATGTCACTGAAACTGCCGGAAGCAAATCGCTCGTTATTACTGGTTGGCAGTCTAATACTGAGAAAGTTAATCTAACTCATGACGAAACCAAGGTTACTGAAGCATTTGACAAACCATTTACAGGTGCTCCAGATCCTTCATTGACTCCTGCTGGTAAAGGAAACAACGCTTGGAACTTGATCGCAGGACGTAATGCTGATATTGTTGCAAAATCTAAGGTAACTCAACCAGATGGAAGCATTACTTATACAGAGTTGAAAGGTTACTCTTCATTCTCAAACAACTACTCAATTCCAACTGCGATTAAACCTTCAACTGATGTGAACTATTACTTCGTGAAGATGAATGATTCTGAGTCTGCATCTCAATCACAATCATTCTCAAACTCTGCATCAAACTCGCAATCCGAGTCAGAAGTAGTGTCTAAGTCACAATCTTCATCAGAATCAGAAGTAGTATCTAAGTCACAATCTGTGTCACAATCTGAGTCAGAAGTAGTATCTAAGTCACAATCTCTATCAGAATCAGAAGTAGTGTCTAAGTCACAATCTGTATCACAATCTGAGTCAGAAGTAGTGTCTAAATCACAATCTGTATCACAATCAGAGGCTGTTTCTAAGTCACAATCTGTGTCACAATCAGAATCAGAAGTAGTGTCTAAGTCACAATCTGTATCACAATCTGAGTCAGAAGTAGTGTCTAAATCACAATCTGTATCACAATCAGAAGCTGTTTCTAAGTCACAATCTGTGTCACAATCAGAATCAGAAGTAGTATCTAAGTCAGAATCTCAATCAGAATCTGATACAACATCAGCTTCTAAATCTGCATCAGAATCAGAAGTAGTGTCTAAGTCACAATCTGTATCACAATCAGAATCAGAAGCAGTGTCTAAGTCACAATCTGTGTCACAATCAGAATCAGAAGTAGTATCTAAGTCACAATCTGTATCACAATCAGAATCAGAAGTAGTGTCTAAGTCACAATCAGAATCAGTAAGCGCATCAGAGTCAGGGTCTGCGTCAGAGTCAGCAAGTGCGTCAGAGTCAGCAAGTGCGTCAGAATCAGCAAGTGCGTCAGAGTCAGCGTCTGCATCAGAATCAGTAAGCGCATCTGAGTCAGCATCTGCATCAGAATCAGCAAGCACATCAGCTTCAGCATCTGCATCAGAATCAGCAAGTGCATCTGAGTCAGCGTCTGCGTCAGAATCAGCAAGCGCATCTGAGTCAGCATCTGCATCAGAATCAGCAAGTGCATCTGAGTCAGCATCTGCATCAGAATCAGCAAGTGCATCTGAGTCAGTTTCAACTTCAGAATCTATCTCAGTTTCACTTTCACTCTCTGAGTCAACTTCAATTGTTACAAATAACTCAGAATCTGAATCAACATCTTCTTCTGAGTCAGCGTCTGCATCAGAATCAGCTTCATTGAGCGATTCAGTTTCAGCATCTGCATCAGAATCAGCAAGTGCATCAGAGTCAGCATCTGCATCAGAATCAGCAAGTGCATCAGAGTCAGCGTCTGCATCAGAATCAGCAAGCGCATCTGAGTCAGTGTCTGCATCAGAATCAGCAAGCGCATCTGAGTCAGCATCTGCATCAGAATCAGCAAGTGCATCAGCTTCAGTATCTGCATCAGAATCAGCAAGCTCTTCAGAATCAACTTCTGTATCTGAATCAGTATCAGCTTCTGAATCTTACTCAGCATCTGCTAGCCTTTCAGAATCTACATCAACTTCAACTTCAGTTTCAGAATCACTTTCAAGCTCTGAATCAACTTCAGTTTCAATTTCTGAATCAATGTCAGAAAGTGAAACTCCTAAAGTTGGTGAAGTAATCATCACTTACATCCGTGAGAATGATGGTAAAGAAATCCAAAAACCACGTCAAGATACACCAAACTCACCATATGACACTCCATATAACACAACTGAGGAAGGTGAAAAACCTAACACAATCAAGACTCCAGATGGTAAGACATACAAGATCGTACCAAAAGGTGACTACCCAGTAGGTAAAGTTGACGGTGACGGACACCTTGAATCATCTGATCCAATTAAAGGTAAAGTTGATAAACCTAAATCAACAATCACTTACGTTTATAAAGAAGTGAAGGGTGACGTTTACGTTCACTATAAAGACACTGACGGTAACACAATTAAAGATGATGTCACTGACGAAAAAGATCAACCAGTTGATAAAGATTACGATACAGTAATTGACAACCGTCCAAAAGAAATCCAATACAATGGTAAGACATATGAATTGGTACCAGCAGGTAACTACCCAGTAGGTAAAGTTGACGAACAAGGTCACCTTGAGTCATCAGACGCTACAACAGGTAAGGTTATCGAAGGACGTAAAGACGTTACTTACATCTACAAACTTAAAGAACAACCAGCACAACCTAAGGGTAATGTATATGTTCACTATGTAGACACTGAAGGTAAGACAATTAAAGCATCTGTAACAGATGAATTGGCACAACCAGTAGGTAAAGACTACGATACAGTTGTAGACAACCGTCCAAAAGAAATCGAATTCGAAGGTAAGACATACGAATTGGTACCAGCAGGTAACTACAAAGTAGGTCAAGTCGACGAACAAGGTCACTGGACAGGTGATGACGCTACAACAGGTAAAGTTATCGAAGGCGATAAGAATGTAACTTACGTTTACCAACTTAAAGAACAACCAGCACAACCTAAGGGTAATGTATATGTTCACTACGTAGACACTGAAGGTAACACAATCAAAGCATCTGTAACAGATGAAAAAGATCAACCAGTAGGTAAAGACTACGATACAGTTGTAGATAACCGTCCAAAAGAAATCGAATTCGAAGGTAAGACATACGAATTGGTACCAGCAGGTAACTACAAAGTAGGTCAAGTCGACGAACAAGGTCACTGGACAGGTGATGACGCTACAACAGGTAAAGTTATCGAAGGTGATAAGAACGTAACTTATGTCTACAAACTTAAAGAAGATCCAACGAAACCTAAAGAAGGTGACGTAATCATCACTTACGTAGACGAAAAAGGTAAAGAAATCAAGAAACCTCGTCAAGACACACCAAACTCACCATATGATACTCCATATAACACAACTGAGGAAGGTGAAAAACCTAAGACAATCAAGACTCCAGACGGTAAGACATACAAGATCGTACCGAAAGGTGACTACCCAGTAGGTAAAGTTGATGGCGATGGACACCTTGAATCATCTGACCCAATTAAAGGTAAAGTTGATAAACCACGTTCAATCATTACTTACGTCTACAAAGAAGTGAAGGGTGACGTTTACGTTCACTATAAAGATACTGAAGGTAACACAATCAAGACTTCAGTTGTTGATGAAAAAGATCAACCAGTCGATAAAGACTACGATACAGTAGTAGACAATCGTCCTAAGACTATCACAACAACTGATGGTAAAGTTTACGAATTGGTACCAGCAGGTAACTACACTGTAGGTAAAGTTGATGGACAAGGTCACCTTGAGTCATCAGACGCTACAACAGGTAAAGTTATCGAAGGACGTAAAGATGTTACTTACATCTACAAACTCAAAGAAGATCCAACGAAACCTAAAGAAGGTGACGTAATCATCACTTACGTAGACGAAAAAGGTAAAGAAATCAAGAAACCTCGTCAAGACACACCAAACTCACCATATGATACTCCATATAACACAACTGAGGAAGGTGAAAAACCTAAGACAATCAAGACTCCAGACGGTAAGACATACAAGATCGTACCGAAAGGTGACTACCCAGTAGGTAAAGTTGATGGCGATGGACACCTTGAATCATCTGACCCAACTAAAGGTAAAGTTGATAAACCACGTTCAATCATCACTTACGTCTACAAAGAAGTGAAGGGTGACGTTTACGTTCACTATAAAGATACTGAAGGTAAGACAATCAAGACTTCAGTTGTTGATGAAAAAGATCAACCAGTCGATAAAGACTACGATACAGTAGTAGACAATCGTCCTAAGACTATCACAACAACTGATGGTAAAGTCTACGAATTGGTACCAGCAGGTAACTACACTGTAGGTAAAGTTGATGGACAAGGTCACCTTGAGTCATCAGACGCTACAACAGGTAAAGTTATCGAAGGACGTAAAGATGTTACTTACATCTACAAACTTAAAGAACAGCCAGCACAACCTAAGGGTAATGTTTACGTTCACTATGTAGATGAAAATGGTAACACTATCAAACAATCTGTAACAGATGAATTTGGTCAACCAGTAGGTAAAGATTACGATACAGTAATTGATAACCGTCCTAAGACAATTGTTACTGCTGATGGTAAAGTTTACGAATTGGTACCACAAGGTAACTACCCAGTAGGTTCTGTAGATGGTGATGGTCACTTGACAACAACTGACGCAGTAACTGGTAAAGTTATCGAAGGTGATAAGAACGTAACTTACGTTTACAAACTTGTCGATACAACTCCAGAAAAACCAGTAACACCAACTCCAGGTAAACCTGAACAACCAACTCCAGGTAAACCAGTTGATCCAGCTCCTAAAGCTCCAGCTAAATCTACTCCAGTTAAACCTGCACAAGAAATGGCACAATTGCCAAACACTGGTGAAGAGTCTAACGTAGCAGCTACAGCAGCTCTTGGATTGCTTGCAACTGCATCTGGATTGGCTCTTGCGGCAAAACGCAAAAAAACTGAGGAATAATATTCCTTCGACTTACCCCTAAAACTTATGAGTGACTAGTCCTAATAAAAACTAACTACTCTTAAGTAAGAATAAGCCGATTAGCTTCGTTCTAAAAAAGACACATTCCGATATGGGATGTGTCTTTTTGTCGTGTTTGAAAATGAGAGAGGGAGTCTTAAACGTTAGTCTAAGTCTCATTTAGTCTTAGTATTAGAGAGTAAAGGCTTAGTTTAGTAAGGTGAAATGGTAGATGTGAAAGTAGGGGAATTCGAATTTTAAGACAACTTTAAGATACGTATTGCAAAAATGTAAAATGGATGAAAATGTTATGAAATAAGTATTTTTAGTATTTATACAGCATAAAGCGTTTGCAATCTTTTTTGAGGGAAATAAGAGTTTATATTAGAGCTTACAAGAATTTTATGATAAAATTTATCGGAGAGTTTTAATTCATAAAACAAGAATGGAGTAGATATGTTTTTTAGAAGGAATGAAGGGAAATACCGCGAAACTGATCGCGTGACTCGTTTTAAGTTGATTAAATCAGGTAAGCAATGGCTTCGTGCTGCGTCATCTAACTTTGGACTTTTCAAGGTTGTTAAGGGTGGTGCGGATGCACCGTCAGTTTCAGCACAGAGTGTCGAGGAGAAAACACCGCTTCTCTCAGGGCAAGCTCTACTTAAAGGGATTGCGGCGGCAGGTGCAGTGGCTGGAGGAGCAGTAGCGACTTACACTGCTCAAGCGGAAGAAACGACGACTCCGGCTTTGGAAAGTCAAGTAACTGCTAATCAAGATGTGGCGGTCAACTCTGAGTCAGTGGTATTGAGTGCAGCACCAGCTTCTGAAACTTCAGCAGTAGCATCAACAAGCCAAGAGTCTACAAGCTCTTCAGTAGATGCTCAAAGCAAGCACAGAAGCATCAGTTTCAGTATCACAATCTGTGTCTCAATCAATTTCTGCTGAATTGTCACAAGCTATCTCTGAATCTGCATCACTCAGCAAAGAGAGTTCAACTTCTGATAGCCAATCACAAACTGAAAGTACAAGTGGTTCAAACTCAGAATCAGCTTCTGATTCAGCAACTTCAACAAGCTCAGTTGCTTCAGAAACTGCAAGCCATGATGATGAAAAATCTGTTTTGGACCAAAACGTTTCAGAAGCAGAATTGCTTGTTAATATTGCTAAAAACTATCAAGCAAAATTGACAGACACAGCTGCTAAGGCTGAAATTCAAACGGCTATTACAACTGTTCAAGAAGAAGTCACTAAGTCAACGACATTGATCGCGGCATCAGCAACAAGTGCAGCTTACGCAGAACAGCGTGAGCGTCTTGGTAATGCCGTCGATAACATGATGACCAAGCTGACAAATGCTGGTTTCAATGGGAACTCTACAGTGAATGGCACTCCAGCTATCACTTCAAACCTTAACCTAGCGACTGGTGAAACTAAGGTGTATACAGGAACTGGAACAGACTCAAACTATAATGTTCCAATTTACTATACATTGAAAGTGACAAATGACGGGACAAATCTGAATTTTGTCTACACTGTCACATATGTTAATCCTGCAACATCAACCCTTGGGAATATTTCGAAGATGAGTCCTGGATATTCTATCTATAATACAGGAACATCAACACAAACGATGTTTACTTTAGGTAAGGGACTTACTCCTCCAACAACTGTAACAACTTATATTACTAATTCAGACGGTACTCAAAGAACTACACCTTCACCTAATCCAACACCAGTAACAACGGATGGTGGCGGTTACAGTTGGGGACAAAATTTCCAAATGAATGGTTTTCAGGCCAAGAATGGTTATGGCTTAACATCGACTTGGACTGCTAAAATCACTGGTGATGACACATCCTTCACATTCTCACCTTTTGCAGGTAAGACTGATAATATTAGCGTTAATTTCTTTAATGGTAGTCAGGTTATCGAGTCAGAGTCTGAAGCAGATACAACGAGTGCATCTTTAAGTACATCTCAAAGCATCGTAGAAAGTGCTTCAACAGTAGAGTCTCAATCTGTATCAACAAGTAAGGTAGAATCTGCATCAGTTTCAGCATCTGAGTCAGAGGTTGTCTCATCTTCTCTTTCTCAATCAGAGGAAGCATCAGCATCCCTTTCAGAGAGTGTTTCAGAAAGTCTTTTTGAAAGTGCCTCAACAAGTGCATCAGTGAGCGCATCACAGTTAGAGTCAAATTCAGTCTCAGCTTCAGAAAGTGCATCAACTTCAACATCTCAGTCTGAGTCGAACTCAACTTCAGCCTCAGTAAGTGCGTGAACATCAACATCACAGTTGGAGTCAAATTCAGTATCAGCTTCAGAAAGTGCGTCGACATCAACATCACAGTCTGAATCAAACTCAACATCAGCATCTGAAAGTGCCTCAACATCGATCTCTCAATCAATCTCAAATTACGCGTCAGCTTCAGAGAGTGAGTCAGTATCTGAATCGCAGTCAGTCTCGAACTCAGAGTCAGCCTCAGAAAGTGCATCAACATCGACATCACAATCCGAATCAAACTCAGTTTCAGCTTCAGAGAGTGCATCTGTTTCAGAATCACAGTCAGTGTCTAATTCAGAGTCAGCTTCAGAGAGTGAATCAACATCGACATCACAATCTGAGTCAAACTCAGTTTCTACTTCAGAAAGTGCATCAGTAAGCACATCACAATCCGAGTCAAACTCAGTTTCAACTTCAGAGAGTGAATCAACGTCAGCGTCACAATCCGAATCGAATTCAGTTTCTACCTCAGAGAGTGAATCAACATCGACATCACAATCCGAGTCAAACTCAGTTTCTACTTCAGAAAGTGAATCAACATCGACATCACAATCCGAGTCAAATTCGGTTTCTACCTCAGAGAGTGAATCAACATCAGCGTCACAATCCGAATCGAATTCAGTTTCTACTTCAGAAAGTGAATCAATTTCAGAATCACAATCAGTGTCTAACTCCGAATCAGCGTCAGAGAGTGCTTCTGTCTCAGAATCACAGTCTGTATCAAACTCCGAATCAGCGTCAGAGAGTGCATCAGTTTCAGAATCACAATCAGTGTCTAATTCAGAGTCAGCCTCAGTAAGTGAATCAGTTTCAGAATCACAATCAGTGTCTAACTCAGAATCAGCCTCAGAGAGTGCGTCAGTTTCTGAATCACAGTCTGTTTCAAACTCAGAATCAGCCTCAGAGAGTGCGTCAGTTTCTGAATCACAGTCTGTATCAAACTCAGAATCAGCGTCAGAGAGTGCATCAGTTTCTGAATCACAGTCTGCTTCAAACTCAGAATCAGCGTCAGAAAGTGCATCAGTTTCTGAATCACAGTCTGTATCAAACTCAGAATCAACTTCAGAGAGTGCATCAGTTTCAGAATCACAGTCTGCTTCAAACTCAGAATCAGCATCAGAAAGTGCATCAGTTTCTGAATCACAGTCTGTTTCAAACTCAGAATCAGCGTCAGAAAGTGCGTCAGTTTCTGAATCACAATCAGTGTCTAATTCAGAGTCAGCATCAGTAAGTGAATCAGTTTCAGAATCACAATCAGTATCTAACTCCGAATCAGCGTCAGAAAGTGCGTCAGTAAGTGAATCACAATCAGTGTCTAACTCAGAATCAGCGTCAGAGAGTGCGTCAGTTTCTGAATCACAGTCTGTATCAAACTCAGAATCAGCTTCAGAAAGTGCATCAGTTTCTGAATCACAGTCTGTATCAAACTCAGAATCAGCGTCAGAAAGTGCGTCAGTAAGTGAATCACAATCAGTGTCTAACTCAGAATCAGCGTCAGAGAGTGCGTCAGTTTCTGAATCACAGTCTGTATCAAACTCAGAATCAGCTTCAGAAAGTGCATCAGTTTCTGAATCACAGTCTGTATCAAACTCAGAATCAGTGTCAGAGAGTGCATCAGTTTCAGAATCACAATCAGTGTCTAATTCAGAGTCAGCATCAGTAAGTGAATCAGTTTCAGAATCACAATCAGTGTCAAACTCAGAATCAGCTTCAGAAAGTGCATCAGTTTCAGAATCACAGTCTGTCTCAAATTCCGAGTCAGCGTCAGTAAGTGAATCAATCTCAGAATCACAATCTGCTTCAACTTCAGAATCAGCGTCAGTAAGTGCTTCAATTTCAGCTAGTGAGTCAGCATCATTGAGTGAATCTCGAAGTACAAGTGCGTCAGTTTCGGCTTCTGAATCAGAATCATTAAGTACATCAAGCTCTTTGAGTGCTTCTGTATTTGAAAGTCAGTCTCAAGCCTTCAGTGCTTCAATTTCTGCAATCATTTCAACTGTTGAGTCTATTTCGAACTCTGCTTCAAACTTCATTTCAACAAGTGAATCGATTTCAACATCTAACTCAGCATCATTGAGTGAGTCAGCGTCATTGAGTGCATCTGTTTCAGGCTCACAATCAGTATCTAATTCTGAAAGTACATCTGTAAGTACTTCAATCAGTGAATCACAATCAGTTTCAAATTCTGAGTCTGCATCAACAAGTGCCTCTATCTCAGAATCACAGTCTGTTTCAAACTCAGTCTCTGCGTCAGCCTCAGCGAGTGTCTCTGCATCAGAATCAGCGAGCACATCAGTTTCAGTATCAGAGTCAGCGTCATCAAGTACATCCGCTTCAGTCTCTGTATCAGAATCAGTAAGCGCATCAGAGTCAGCGTCATCAAGTACATCAGTTTCAGTATCAGAGTCAGAATCATCAAGCGTATCTGCATCAGTCTCTGCGTCAGCGTCAGCAAGCACATCTGCATCAGCCTCAGCGTCAGCGTCATCAAGTACATCCGCTTCAGTCTCTGCGTCAGAATCGGTAAGCGCATCTGAATCTGCATCAGCCTCTGCGTCAGCGTCAGCGAGCGCATCCGCTTCAGTCTCTGCATCAGAATCAGTAAGCACATCTGAATCTGCTTCAGTCTCTGCGTCAGCGTCAGCAAGCGCCTCCGCTTCAGTCTCTGCATCAGAATCAGCAAGCACATCAGTTTCTGTATCTGCGTCAGAATCAGTAAGCGTATCTGAATCTGCATCAGTCTCTGCGTCAGAATCAACAAGCACATCAGTTTCTGTATCAGAGTCAGAATCATCAAGCGTCTCTGCATCAGTCTCTGCGTCAGCGTCAGCAAGTACATCCGCTTCGGTCTCAGAATCAGTAAGCGCATCTGAATCTGCATCAGCATCTGCGTCAGCGTCAGCAAGCACCTCCGCTTCAGTCTCTGCCTCAGAATCAGTAAGCGTATCTGAATCAGCATCAGCATCAGCGTCAGTCTCAGTAAGCACATCAGCATCAGCGTCAGTCTCAGTAAGCACATCAGCATCAGCGTCAGCAAGTACATCGGCTTCAGTCTCTGCCTCAGCGAGCGCATCTGAATCAGCAAGTGTTTCAAATTCTGAGTCTGCATCAACAAGTACCTCTGTCTCAGAATCACAGTCTGTTTCAAACTCAGTCTCTGCGTCAGAATCAGTAAGCGTATCTGAATCTGCATCAGCATCAGCGTCAGCGTCAGCAAGCGCCTCCGCTTCAGTCTCTGCCTCAGAATCAGTAAGCGTATCTGAATCAGCAAGTGTTTCAAATTCTGAGTCTACATCAACAAGTACCTCTGTCTCAGAATCACAGTCTGTTTCAAACTCAGTCTCTGCGTCAGAATCAGTAAGCGTATCTGAATCTGCATCAGCATCAGCGTCAGCGTCAGCAAGCACATCCGCTTCAGTCTCTGTCTCAGAATCAGCAAGCACATCAGTTTCTGTATCAGAGTCAGCGTCAGCATCTGCCTCAGCCTTAGCAAGTACATCCGCTTCAGCATCAGCGTCAGCGAGCGCATCAGCTTCTGAATCAGAGTCAGCTTCTACATCAGCATTCTTGAGTGCTTCTGAAAGCACAAGTGCTTCAACAAGTATTTCAACATCATTGAGTACTTCAGCAAGTCTTTCAACCTCTGCCTCAACAAGTGCTTCAGTGTCAGCCTCAATGAGTGCCTCAGAATCAACTTCTGAAGTGAAAGATCCTAAGCACAAACGTGGTAGCCAAGCGCTTCCTAAGACTGGTGAGGAAAACTCATCATTGTCAATGGCATTTGGTGCTTTGGCAACTGCAACAGGTCTCGCCTTTCTTGCTAAACGTAAGAAAGATGAAGAAGAAAGTGAAGACTTCTAAGTCTTAGTAAGTTTAATCATTATCTTCTAGCTAAGACAATTAAATATCCCCTATCGATTGGGAGTGATTTCCTAATTGGTAGGGGATTTTTTTAGTCTGATATTCTAAAAATACAAATAGTTTTAATAAGTCTTAGGGTTACCATTATTATCGTATTTTTAGGGGGATGAAAGAAGTGATTAATCGCTAGAAAGCAATCTCGAAATGAGATTTTTTGCTTAATTTTATGATAAAATTTAAAGGAGCGTTTTAATCAAAAATAAATGGAGTATATATGTTTTTTAGAAGGAATGAAGGTCAATATCGTGAAACCGATCGTGTGACACGCTTTAAATTGGTTAAGTCAGGGAAGCACTGGCTTCGTGCGGCGACGTCGAATTTTGGTCTTTTCAAGGTGCTTAGAGGAGGCGTGGATACACCGTCTGTTGCTGCCCAGCAGGTAGAGGTGGATGCACCTGCTTTTTCAGGTCAGACAGTGCTTAAGGGAGCGCTTGCAACGGGGGCCTTGTTAGGTGGTTCTGTTGTGACTCAAGTAGCTCATGCGGATGAAATGACTGATCAGCCGATTTTGGAAAGTGAAGCAGGAGCTAAGACTGATCTCTTGGCTGCATCTGATTCAGTTGTTCTAGGGAATACTGGATCGGTAATTAGCGATCAAGAGAGTCAGGTAAATAGTCAAGTGTCATCTGAAACTGCGTCAAGTCAGACTTCGGAGGCTTCTTTGAGTGAGTCTTTATCACGCAGCCAATCAGTGTCTGCTTCTGAATTAGCTTCAAGATCGACATCTTTGTCATTGGGTGCTTCGCTTTCTGCTTCCTTGTCAGCTTCATTAACTTCTAAGTCGGAATCAGTAAGTCAGACGGATTCTTCTTTACATAGTCTGTCAGAGACTGCAGCTGAAAAATCATCAGAGCATAGTACAAGTGCATCTGTTCAGTCAGTTAGCAAGAGTGATAGTAGTAGCGACACTAAAGTAGGGCTATCCCTTGTCAGCTCAGAGTCAACCTTGTTAAACGCCTCCTTGACATCTGAAGTGCAAACGAATCTCAAATTGTCTGATACGGCGACTGGACTGATAGCTGCCTCGGTTGTGGCTGATGCTGAGCGTTTAGAACAAGAAAAGCGTCTCAAAGATTTAGCCTTAGACATTTATACTTATAAAGCTCAAGCTGTTGATTTGCCAAATACGGATGCTGCTATTCTCAAGGGAGATAAAGCCTTGGATGCCATTCGTGTCAGTCTGGCTGATCGTGATAGCGATGTGTCTCCTACGATAACTCAGGCTCGTCAGGCTAGAAATAGTCTTGTCAATGCGGTGCTTCGTGCGACATCTGGTCAGCGTGATCCTCGTAATGGTTCTCGCATTGATGCTAATAGCAACCTCCGTGCACCCCAGTATAATTTAGGTCTGGCTAACAATGCCTTGATTTCTGTTTATAACTCTGACTACATCAATCAGGCTTATAATGTTGTTGAAACCATTCCTACACGAAATAGTATTAAAAGCATTGGCTACGCTTCTGGTAGTGATCGTGTGAATGGGATCAACGTACCTCAGACCTCTGCATTGAAAAATAGTGCAGTCGCCTTTAATATTGTGGGGACTGTTGGGCAGACAGAGGTCGTAACGCCTGGGAAAATTTATAATGTTTCTTTTGTAGTGACTAATACAGCTAAGCAGTCAGTGACACGTACGCTTCGTATTCAGGTTTTGCCACAAAATGATGGCATTCGAAACCCGATTACGGCTGTGACAACGAGTACTTTTGTTAATGACACAAGTAATCTCGCTCAAGCCGAAAAAGATAAGGTTTGGGAGGCCTTTAAGACTGCTAACCCAAATATTGCCACTTCAAAGGATTTTAAATCTTATTCGGTTTCATCATCTGGTGTGGTGACTATTACTTATAAAGATAACACCACAAATGATGTGACGGCTCCAGTGAAGCGACTTGCAGCACCAACGGTTGAAACGAGATTATTGGACAAGGCTTACACGCAGACACCTGTGACGGTGACAGGAGCTGAGCCAGGTTCTACAGTCGTTCTATACAATAATGACGACGAAGTGGGAACAGCAGTGGCAGATGCTTCGGGTCAAGCGATTGTGACGCCGACAGTTAAGTTACAAACAGGTGGTGTAACAGCCAAAGCTCGCATCATGTATGATAATTATGCGGTATACTCAGATGCCAGCAATTCCGTGGCTGTAACGGACGGAACTCGTCCTGAAGTGACGGCCAAGTTGACTGTCGATGGTGTGGAACCTAAGTCTACTCCTCTCGAAGGTGGTGGGAAAAACTATACCATCTATGCTGGTGATGATGCTGTTTTGACTTTCACGGCTACAGATGACAGTGGCAAGCTTAAAGAAATGAAAGTCGTTGCAAGAGCCGATTTGAATGACAATGCCTTGAACGGAAATTTCTTTGGTAGTAGCCAGTATGGAACAGGTAATATTGCACCGATTACGGGAGATATCACAGCAACGAGTGACAATCCTGCAACCATCACAGCGACCATTCATTTGAAAGATGATCTTTACCATTCCTTCCGAAACACATGGCAACGTAATGTTGCTGCTATCGACAATGCATCAAATATGAACCGTCCAAATGGCTTGGGTGAGATTCGTATTACTCAGGGACGCTTAGCAGATCGTACGCCGGGTGTGGCACCGACAAGCACTATTCAGGTGACCAGCCTGACTGCCTTAACAGATGCAGATAAAAGCAAGATTATTGCGGCTGTGTCGACCTTGAATCCAGAGGTTGCCAACCGTATTAAATCTTATACGGTTAATAGTGATGGTACGGTAACGATTACTTATAAAGACAGTACAACGAATGTTGTGACGGTGAAATTGTCGGATAGTGATCACAGCCAGTCAGTGTCGCAAAGTGCCAGTCAGTCTAAGCAGGAATCGATTTCTCAAAGTCGAAGTGAGTCCACTAAGCAGTCTGCATCGACCAGCCTTTCATTGAGCATGGTTGCCTCAAAAAGTGTCTCAAGTTCCTTGAGTTTATCAGCTCAACAGAGTGTTTCAAGATCACAAAGTCAATCAGCCTCAGCGAGTGCTTCTTTGAGTGCCGTGAAATCGGAGAGCGTTTCAGGTTCTTTGAGTGAATCCTTGAAGACAAGCGTCTCACAAAGTGAGTCCGCTTCAGAAAGTGCATCTTTGAGTGCTATGAAATCGGAGAGTGTCTCGAGTTCCTTGAGTGAGTCCTTGAAGACTAGCGTCTCACAAAGTGAGTCCGCCTCAACAAGTACATCTTTGAGTGCTGTGAAATCGGAGAGTGTCTCGAGTTCCTTGAGTGAGTCCTTGAAGACTAGCGTCTCACAAAGTCAATCTGTTTCAACAAGTGTGTCTTTGAGTGCCGTGAAATCAGCGAGTGTCTCAAGTTCCTTGAGTGAGTCCTTGAAGACAAGCCTCTCACAAAGTCAATCCGCATCAACAAGTGCGTCTTTGAGTACCGTGAAATCTGAGAGCGTTTCAAGTTCCTTGAGTGAGTCCTTGAAGATCAGCGTTTCACAAAGTCAGTCAGCATCAACGAGTGCGTCTTTGAGTGCTGAGAAATCGGCGAGCGTTTCAAGTTCATTAAGTGAGTCCTTGAAGACCAGCGTTTCACAAAGTCAGTCAGCATCAACGAGTGCGTCTTTGAGTACTGTGAAGTCAGCGAGTATCTCAAGTTCCTTGAGTGAGTCCTTGAAGACGAGCGTTTCACAAAGTGAATCAGCATCAGCGAGTGCATCTTTGAGTGCCGTGAAATCTGAGAGTGTTTCGAGTTCATTAAGTGAGTCCGTTTCAACAAAGTTGTCTGTGTCTGAATCACAATCAGTCTCAAATTCTGAGTCAGCCTATGTAAGTGAATCAGTATCAGAATCACAGTCTGTCTCAAACTCCGAGTCAGCTTCAGAGAGTGAGTCAACGTCAACATCACAGTCTGTTTCAACCTCCGAGTCAGCCTATGTAAGTGAATCAATTTCAGAATCACAATCAGTTTCAAATTCAGAGTCTGCATCAACAAGTGCGTCTGTCTCAGAATCGCAATCAGTCTCAAACTCCGAATCAGCCTCAGAAAGTGGATCAGTATCAGAATCACAGTCTGTATCAAATTCAGAATCAGCCTCAGAAAGTGGATCAGTATCAGAATCACAGTCTGTATCAAATTCAGAATCAGCCTCAGAAAGTACGTCAGTGTCTGAGTCACAGTCTGAATCAACCTCAGAGTCAGCGTCAGTAAGTGAGTCAATTTCAGCATCACAATCAGTTTCTAACTCTGAAAGTGCCTCAGTAAGCGCTTCAATCTCAGAATCACAGTCTGTCTCAAACTCAGAATCCGCTTCAGAAAGTGCATCTGTGTCTGAGTCGCAATCAGTTTCAACCTCAGAGTCAGCTTCAGAGAGTGAATCAACGTCGACATCACAGTCTGAATCGAACTCCGGTTCAGCATCTGTAAGTGAATCAATTTCAGAATCACAGTCTGTCTCAAACTCAGTTTCAGCCTCAGAGAGTGAATCAACGTCGACATCACAGTCTGAATCAACCTCAGAGTCAGCTTCAGAGAGTGCGTCAGTGTCTGAATCACAATCCGTTTCAACTTCAGAGTCTACTTCAGAAAGTGCATCTGTGTCTGAGTCGCAATCAGTTTCAACCTCAGAGTCAGCTTCAGAGAGTGCGTCAGTGTCTGAATCACAATCCGTTTCAACTTCAGAGTCTACTTCAGAAAGTGCATCTGTGTCTGAGTCGCAATCAGTTTCAACCTCAGAGTCAGCTTCAGAGAGTGAATCAACATCGACATCACAGTCTGAATCAACCTCAGAGTCAGCTTCAGAGAGTGCGTCAGTGTCTGAATCACAATCCGTTTCAACTTCAGAGTCTACTTCAGAAAGTGCATCTGTGTCTGAGTCGCAATCAGTTTCAACCTCAGAGTCAGCTTCAGAGAGTGAATCAACGTCGACATCACAGTCTGAATCGAACTCCGGTTCAGCATCTGTAAGTGAATCAATTTCAGAATCACAGTCTGTCTCAAACTCAGTTTCAGCCTCAGAGAGTGAATCAACGTCGACATCACAGTCTGTCTCAAACTCAGAGTCAGCCTCAGTAAGTGCTTCAATCTCAGAATCACAGTCTGTTTCAAACTCCGAATCAGCATCAGTAAGTGAATCAACGTCGACATCACAGTCTGAATCGAACTCAGAGTCAGCATCGGTAAGTGCGTCAATTTCTGAATCACAGTCTGTATCTAATTCCGAATCCGCTTCAGAAAGTACGTCAGTGTCTGAGTCACAGTCTGTTTCAACGTCAGAGTCAGCGTCAGAAAGTGCGTCAGTTTCTGAATCACAGTCTGAATCAAACTCAGAATCAGCATCAACAAGTGCATCTGTCTCAGAATTACAGTCTGTATCTAATTCAGAATCAACGTCTGTAAGTGAATCAATCTCAGAATCACAGTCTGTATCTAATTCAGAATCAGCTTCAGAAAGTGCTTCTGTCTCAGAATCACAATCAGTGTCAAACTCAGAATCAGCATCAGAGAGTGCATCAGTTTCAGAATCACAGTCAGTCTCTAATTCAGAGTCAGCCTCAGTAAGTGAATCAGTTTCAGAATCACAATCAGTATCTAATTCCGAGTCTGCATCAACAAGTGCATCAATCTCAGAATCACAGTCTGTATCAAATTCAGAATCAGTGTCAGAAAGTGCGTCAGTATCTGAGTCACAGTCCGCTTCAACTTCCGAGTCAGCGTCTGTAAGTGCCTCAATTTCAGAATCACAATCAGTGTCTAACTCAGAATCAGCGTCAGAAAGTGCATCAGTAAGCGAATCACAGTCAGTGTCTAACTCAGAATCAACATCGGTAAGTGCGTCAGTAAGCGAATCACAATCAGTGTCTAACTCAGAATCAGCGTCAGAAAGTGCATCAGTTTCAGAATCACAATCAGTGTCTAACTCAGAATCCGCTTCAGAGAGTGCGTCAATTTCTGAATCACAATCTGCTTCAACTTCAGAATCAGCGTCAGTAAGTGAATCAGTTTCAGAATCACAGTCTGCTTCGACTTCAGAGTCAGCGTCAGTAAGTGAATCCATTTCAGAATCACAATCAGTGTCTAACTCAGAATCCGCTTCAGAGAGTGCCTCAGTTTCAGAATCACAGTCTGTTTCAAACTCAGAGTCAGCATCAGAGAGTGCGTCAGTTTCAGAATCACAATCCGCTTCAACGTCAGAGTCAGCGTCAGAAAGTGCATCAGTTTCAGAATCACAATCAGTGTCTAACTCAGAATCCGCTTCAGAGAGTGCGTCAATTTCTGAATCACAATCTGCTTCAACTTCAGAATCAGCGTCAGTAAGTGAATCAGTTTCAGAATCACAATCAGTGTCTAACTCAGAGTCTGCATCAACAAGTGCGTCTGTCTCAGAATCACAATCTGTATCAAATTCCGAATCAGCTTCATTAAGTGCGTCAATTTCTGAGTCGCAGTCTGTATCAAATTCTGAATCCGCTTCAGAAAGTGCCTCAGTTTCTGAGTCGCAGTCAGTGTCAAACTCAGAATCAGCGTCAGAGAGTGCGTCAGTTTCAGAATCACAGTCTGCTTCAAACTCAGAATCAGCGTCAGTAAGTACTTCAATTTCAGTTAGTGAGTCTGCATCATTGAGTGAATCACAGAGCACAAGTTCCTCAATCTCGACTTCAGAGTCAGAATCATTGAGTACGTCAAGCTCATTGAGTGCTTCTGCATTTGAAAGCCAGTCTCAAGCCTTTAGTGCTTCAATTTCTGCGATTATTTCAACTGTTGAATCTATTTCGAACTCAGCTTCAAGCTTTATTTCAGCTAGTGAGTCGCTTTCGACATCTAACTCAGCATCATTGAGTGAGTCGGCGTCATTGAGTACATCTGTTTCAGGATCACAATCAGTTTCTAATTCCGAGTCAGCATCAGAGAGTGCATCGGTGTCTGAATCACAGTCTGTCTCAAACTCCGAGTCAGCGTCAGTAAGTGCTTCAATCTCAGAATCACAATCAGTCTCTAATTCCGAGTCTGCATCAGAGAGTGCATCGGTGTCTGAATCACAGTCTGTCTCAAACTCCGAGTCTGCATCAACAAGTGCGTCTGTATCAGAATCCGTTAGCACATCAGTTTCTGAATCTGTGTCGGAATCAGCAAGCACATCCGCATCAGTCTCTGCGTCAGCCTCAGTGTCAGAATCAGTCAGCGCATCAGAGTCGGTGTCATTGAGCGCTTCAGTTTCAGTGTCGCAATCAGTTTCTAATTCTGAAAGTGCATCAGTAAGTGCTTCAATCAGTGAATCACAATTAGTCTCTAATTCCGAGTCAGCATCATCAAGTGCCTCAGTCTCAGAATCACAGTCTGGATCAAACTCAGTCTCTGCGTCAGCATCAGCAAGTGCATCTGCCTCAGAAACTGCTTCAACAAGCGTTTCAGTATCCGAGTCAGCATCTATATCAGTATTCTTGAGTGCCTCTGAAAGCACAAGCACATCAGCTTCAGTATCTGCATCAGCCTCAGCCAGCACATCCGCTTCAGCGTCTGCATCAGTATCAACTTCAGTAAGTGCTTCGATTTCTACAAGTGAGTCTGTATCGTTGAGCGAATCGCAAAGTGCAAGTGCATCTGCGTCAGCCTCAGAGTCCGCTTCTACATCGGCATTCTTGAGTGCCTCTGAAAGCACAAGCACTTCAACAAGTATCTCAACTTCATTGAGTACATCGGCAAGTCTTTCAGCCTCAACAAGTGTATCTGAGTCATTGTCTGCATCCGCTTCAGCGTCAGCCTCATTGAGCGCTTCAGTTTCAGTGTCACAATCAGTTTCTAATTCTGAAAGTGCATCAGCAAGTGCCTCAGTCTCAGAATTACAGTCTGTCTCAAACTCAGTCTCTGCGTCAGCCTCAGCAAGTGCATCTGCCTCAGAAACTGCTTCATCAAGCGTTTCAGTATCCGAGTCAGCTTCTACATCGGCATTCTTGAGTGCCTCTGGAAGCACAAGTGCTTCAACAAGTATTTCAACATCATTGAGTACCTTAGCAAGTCTTTCAGCCTCAACAAGTATATCTGAGTCATTGTCTACATCAGCGTCAGCAAGTACATCTGCCTCAGTTTCAACTTCAGTAAGTGTCTCAATTTCAGAGTCGCATTCAGTATCGAACTCCGAGTCCGTTTCAGAGAGTGCGTCTGTGTCTGAATCAGAATCCGTTTTAAACTCAGAATCAACTTCAGTAAGTGAGTCAGTCTCAGAATCACAGTCTGTTTCATCCTCTGTAAGTGCTTCGATTTCTACAAGTGAGTCTGTATCGTTGAGCGAATCGCAAAGTGCAAGTGCATCTGCGTCAGCCTCAGCGAGCGCCTCCGCTTCAGTCTCAGAGTTCGCTTCTACATCAGTATTCTTGAGTATTTCTGAAAGCACTAGCACCTCAACTTCATTGAGTACATCAGCAAGTCTTTCAGCCTTTGCATCAACAAGTGCTTCAGTGTCTACTTCAGAATCAATTTCTGAAGTGAGGGATCCTAAGCACAAACGTGGTAGCCAAGCGCTTCCGAAGACTGGTGAGGAAAACTCATCATTAGGTATGACCTTAGGTGCCTTGGCAACTGCAACTGGTCTTGGATTTCTTGCCAAACGTAAGAAAAATGAAGAATAGGACGAAGATTATTCGTATTTCAGGATTGTAGAAGTCTTTACAATGCTCAGATAAGCACAATAAAAAACACCTTCATGTTAGATAACAATTCTAGCTAGGAGGTGTTTTTTTGATTTGGAGATGTTGTGAAAGTTTCAAAATGGAACTGACCTTTTGAAATACTAATGACTACATAAAAATAAGAGACCACTTGAACATGGTCTCTTTATTTGTTGTCTTGCTCATTATCTTGTTTATACATGACTGTTCCCACTGTTACGAGAATAGTTAACAGAATCGGTACAACTCGAAAAACTCCCCAGTCAGGGTCATAGGCCAAAAAAATTGAGACTAGGTAAAAAATAACACTAGTGTATAGAAAGTTTTTATTACCTTTTTTACGTCCTATTCTTGTTAAAATAGTTGCAATAATAAAACTAATCAAATTAGGTGCTAGGAAAATCATTATAACTATTCCCCAAGGATTTGACAGTCCTAAGAGCAAAAATAAGGCAAGATAAACGATAGCTAAATAAAAGGCGACTGCAAGGAGAATAGAAGCAAGCCTGTTGTCTGGAGAGTTCTTCTTAATGAGCTCTTGATTATTGACCTCTTGACCAGTCTGACCCTTATCTTGGCTTGTGTTGAAGTTTGTATGTTGTACTGACATCTTTCTCACCTACCCCTCTATTTGTTTCTAAATAGTTTAACTCTTTTCACCTTTATTATACTCCTTTTTTCTTGTTTTCAGCAGGGTAGATAGGCATTTGAACTATTTGTTATGATGATTTGTCGCTCTACAATCTAGTTTCTGTTCCCTTCGTTTTTGATGGAAAAGAGTATTTTTAATTAGCACTAGAGTAACCAAACTTGCCCCTCTGACACCTCAGTAAGTAATGAATGGCTTAGATAGTTAGAATTTAGATTTTGTATGAGAAGATAGTCTAAAAAAAATACTATCCTAACAGACCTAATGGTTTGGTAAGGATAGTATTTTTGGTCGCTTTGAGAGAAGTGCCTTAAGGATTTTGTGAATTTTCATTAGATTTCCTTGTAATCCCATTAAAAGGAGGTCTTATCAATAATCATTCTAAATAGCCATAGAGTGTCAGTTATCTGTTTCTCAACGAACTAAAATGAGCATGTTTATAAATCCAAACACTCATTTAAAAACTAATGTTATTAAAACAACAAAAAGGACTTTTTCTAAAAAAATTATGAAAATTTATCGAATCTTATTGAAAAAGCTTTCAATGATTTAGAATGAAGCTATAAATGGGAAAAAGGAGTCTTTTTATTATGGACAAAAAAGTACATTATAAAATGCACAAAGTTAAGAAACAATGGGTAACCATCGCAGTTACAGGAATGTCGCTCGGTGCAGTCTCAGCGGTTTCTTTAGGAACTAACGACGGTGTCGTTCAGGCCGACGAACATACGGATGCTACTGTAGCCATCCCCGATATTACTGTTGATACGGGTACTGTATCTAACGATACAACGGCTGCTCAGGATCCAACTACAGCAGTTGCAGCGACAAATGATGTCGCAACTGACCAAGCAGCTCCAACAGCAACTTTCGATTTGACAACTGATACAACAAATACAGTTGCAGCGAATGCTGTTGATACGGCATCGACTGTCGGTACTGATCGTGCGGCAACTACAACAGATACAACAGCAACTAATGATACAGCTGTTGATACAACAAATAACAATACTACAACTGACACAACAACAGTTACTGATCGCGCAGCGACACGTGAACGTCGTGCGACTGGTGCTCGACGTGGTCCTACAGGAGGCCGTCGTGCTACCCCAGTTAACGGCAATACTAACAATGCTAATAATACTGTCACAGTAGTAAACAACGACCTTCCAGCAACTAACACTGTCGTAACTGATGGTCCAAGTCACATCAAAACAATTGATGGAAAACAATACTACGTTGAAGATGACGGCACTATTCGTAAGAACTATGTCCTTGAACGTAACGGCGGAAGCCAATACTTCAACGCTGAAACTGGTGAATTGTCTAACCAAAAAGAATACCGTTTCGACAAGAACGGTGGAACAGGTTCATCAGCTGATAGCACAAACACAAACGTTACTGTAAATGGTGATAAAATGCCTTTTATGGTACAACTGATAAAGATATCGAACTTGTTGATGGTTACTTCACTGCCAACACATGGTACCGTCCAAAAGAAATCTTGAAAGATGGTAAAGAGTGGACTGCTTCAACTGAAAATGACAAACGTCCATTGCTTACAGTTTGGTGGCCAAGCAAGGCTATCCAAGCGAGCTACCTCAACTACATGAAGGAGCAAGGTCTCGGTACCAATCAGACCTATACGTCATTCAGCTCACAAACCCAAATGGACCAAGCAGCGCTTGAAGTTCAAAAACGTATTGAAGAACGTATTGCGCGTGAAGGTAACACTGACTGGTTGCGTACAACTATCAAAAATTTCGTGAAGACCCAACCAGGTTGGAATTCAACTTCTGAAAATCTTGATAATAGTGACCACTTGCAAGGTGGTGCCCTTCTCTATAACAACGATAGTCGTACAAGTCATGCTAACTCTGACTATCGTCTCTTGAACCGCACACCAACTAGCCAAACAGGTAAACACAATCCTAAGTATACTAAGGATACAAGTAACGGTGGTTTCGAGTTCTTGTTGGCTAATGATATCGACAACTCAAACCCAGCGGTTCAAGCTGAGCAGTTGAACTGGCTCCACTACATCATGAACATCGGTACTATCACTGGTGGTTCTGAAGATGAAAACTTTGATGGTGTTCGTGTCGATGCCGTGGATAATGTCAATGCTGACCTTCTCCAAATTGCTTCAGATTACTTCAAAGCTAAGTATGGTTCTGATCAAAGCCAAGAACAAGCTATTAAGCACTTGTCTATCTTGGAAGCATGGTCTCACAATGATGCCTACTACAATGAAGACACCAAAGGTGCTCAATTGCCAATGGATGACCCTATGCACTTGGCATTGGTATATTCACTCTTGCGTCCAATTGGTAACCGTTCAGGAGTTGAACCACTCATTTCAAATAGTTTAAATGACCGTTCTGAAAGTGGTAAAAACTCTAAACGTATGGCTAACTACTCATTTGTTCGTGCCCACGATTCAGAGGTACAATCAATCATTGGTCAAATCATCAAAAATGAAATCAACCCTCAATCAACAGGGAATACCTTCACTCTTGATGAAATGAAGAAAGCCTTTGAAATCTACAACAGAGACATGCGTAGTGCTAACAAGCAATACACACAATATAACATCCCATCAGCATATGCCTTGATGCTTACGCATAAGGACACTGTGCCACGTGTTTACTATGGAGACATGTACACAGATGATGGTCAATATATGGCTAAAAAATCACCATATTATGATGCTATTGAAACCCTCTTGAAAGGTCGTATCCGCTATGCAGCCGGTGGTCAAGATATGAAGGTTAACTACATCGGTTATGGTAATACTAATGGTTGGGATGCTGCAGGAGTCTTGACTTCTGTACGTTATGGTACAGGTGCTAACAGTGCTTCTGATACTGGTACAGCTGAAACACGTAACCAAGGTATGGCAGTTATTGTTTCAAACCAACCCTGCCCTTCGTTTGACAAGCAATTTGACGATTAACATGGGTGCGGCTCACCGTAACCAAGCTTATCGTCCATTGCTTTTGACAACAAACGATGGTGTGGCTACTACTTGAATGATAGCGATGCTAACGGCATTGTCAAATATACTGATGGTAATGGTAATTTGACATTTAATGCAAACGAAATCCGTGGTATCCGTAATCCCTCAAGTTGATGGTTACCTTGCTGTTTGGGTGCCAGTAGGAGCTTCTGAAACTCAAGATGTGCGTGTAGCACCAAGTAAAGAGAAAAACAGCAGTGGTTTGGTCTACGAATCAAATGCTGCCCTTGATTCACAAGTTATCTACGAAGGTTTCTCTAACTTCCAAGACTTCGTTCAAAATCCATCACAATACACTAATAAGAAGATTGCTGAAAATGCTAGTCTCTTCAAATCATGGGGTATTACATCATTCGAATTTGCCCCACAATACGTTTCAAGTGATGACGGTAGCTTCCTTGACTCAGTCATCCAAAATGGTTATGCCTTTACAGACCGTTATGATATTGGTATGAGTAAGGACAACAAGTACGGTTCATTGGCTGACTTGAAAGCAGCTCTTAAATCGCTCCACGCTGTAGGTATCTCAGCGATTGCTGACTGGGTTCCAGACCAAATCTACAACCTTCCGGGCGATGAAGTGGTCACTGCAACTCGTGTTAATAACTATGGTGAAACTAAAGACGGCGCAATCATCAATCATAGCCTCTATGCTGCTAAGACACGTACTTTTGGTAACGACTATCAAGGTAAATATGGTGGTGCCTTCCTTGATGAATTGAAACGTCTTTACCCACAAATCTTTGACCGTGTTCAAATCTCTACTGGTAAACGTATGACTACTGACGAGAAGATTACACAGTGGTCTGCGAAGTACATGAATGGTACTAATATTCTTGACCGTGGTTCAGAGTACGTGCTTAAGAATGGTCTAAGTGGTTACTATGGTACAAATGGTGGTAAAGTTAGCCTTCCAAAAGTAGTCGGAAGCAACCAATCAACTAACAACGACAACCAAAACGGTGATGGTAGTGGTAAGTTCGAGAAGAGCTGGGGCAGTGTTTACTATCGTTATAACGATGGCAAACGTGCTAAGAATGCCTTCATCAAAGATAACGACGGCAATGTTTACTACTTTGATAACACAGGCCGCATGGCAATCGGTGAAAAGACTATTGATGGCAAACAATACTTCTTCCTTGCTAATGGTGTGCAGTTGCGTGATGGTTACCGTCAAAACCGTAGAGGTCAAGTCTTCTACTATGACCAAAACGGTGTCTTGAATGCAAACGGCAAACAAGATCCAAAACCAGATAATAATAATAATGCATCAGGACGTAACCAATTCGTTCAAATTGGTAATAACGTTTGGGCATACTATGATGGTAATGGTAAACGTGTAACAGGTCACCAAAACATTAATGGTCAAGAACTCTTCTTCGACAACAATGGTGTCCAAGTTAAAGGACGTACCGTTAATGAGAACGGCACTATTCGTTACTATGATGCAAACTCAGGAGACATGGCTCGTAACCGATTTGCTGAAATCGAACCAGGTGTTTGGGCTTACTTCAATAATGATGGAGCAGCCGTAAAAGGTTCACAAAACATCAATGGTCAAAACCTCTACTTTGATAAAAATGGCCGTCAGGTCAAAGGTGCTTTGGCAAACGTAGATGGTAACCTTCGTTACTATGATGTAAACTCAGGTGAGCTCTACCGCAATCAATTCCACGAAATTGATGGTAGCTGGTATTACTTCGATGGTAATGGTAATGCTGTCAAAGGCATGGTTAATATCAATGGTCAAAATCTCCTCTTTGATAAAAATGGTAAACAAATCAAAGGTCATCTGGTTCGCGTGAACGGTGTTGTTCGTTACTTTGATCCAAATTCAGGTGAAATGGCAGTTAACCGTTGGGTTGAAGTAAGTCCAGGATGGTGGGTTTACTTTGACGGTGAAGGCCGAGGTCAAATCTAATCGTTTCCAAACTGTATGAACCGAGACAACAGTCTCGGTTTTTATGGCGTAACTGGGTTTTCGTAAAGACCTAGATGTGGACTGTGAATAGTCAATTTAACCCGTTCCTTGAGTTAGTTGTGAAAATACCTCTGACTATTTGGTGACCAGTATGAATCAAAATATCCTAATCCAAATGACTATTATTAATGCACAATTTAATACGAGAAAGCTTTGAATTTAGGGATTTTCATTAAATGCTTTCAATCTATTGACGAAGCGTCAAAGTCAATCTATACTAGGAGTAATGCCAGTTATCTATTGGCATTTCATAGTCGAGGACTAGGCACGGACCTTGTCTGTGTCATTCTCTTAGGTTGTTCCCTTATAACTAAGGTAAAGCTCTAGCCTTCCAAAGATGAGAAGTAGTTGTGATAGTTTATAGTGTATTTCTTATGAGAGTGTCTTTAGGGAGAGAAAACTCCATTAAAGACTCATCATTTAAGTTGTCGGGGTAATCTCATTTTGATGTCACTTTCATAAACTACTTGATAGATATTGCACATTAAAGCGCTATTTTTTTACTTAGGGGTTAAAATGATTAAAGTTCTTACACCTTACTTGTAAAAATTCGATTCTCGTATTATAGTATATATAAGAGATATCAAAAATTTTAATCTTTGATAAGAACTTGTTAGTTTCTCCGAGGGAAAATGAAATCTTAATAGAAAAGATTTCCATGAGAACTTAGCAAGTATAGGATTTTATTTCTCATAAAAAGAAGAAAGGGGAGTATTTTTGAGAGCCTATAGGAAGATGCGACTGAAGCAGCAGCAAGAACTGCTGAAGAGCATATTGCACATAAATCAGCGGACTCTGATTTAGTTGATACTATAGATCTTTTCTAAATTATTGACTAACCCAAAAAGTCGCTCTGACCACAGTGCCCCCTCTCCATTAGATTTTGCTAGAGCTGACGAAGCCCTCTTTGATAATCATGCCCAATCGGAAACCGTGAGGATTCCATCTAAGCAAGAGATTATTTTTCAAGGAGCAGATTCTAAAACTCCAGACCCTGAAGTCATGGAAAATCATGTTTTTACGGGGACTAGAGATAGGAAGACTGGCTTAATCGAATGGGACAAGGACAGTTATACCTATCCTAAGATATCGGTACCAGTTGTCCAGGGCTATTTCGCTGACCAAAAAGAAGCGGGTTTTAACGTTGTCACACCCTATGTGCCAACGGTAACGGAACATGTGACCTATAGGAAATTGGGACGCATTATCCCTGTGACAGAAGATGGGGAATATATTCCAGGTGCTTTGACTAAGCAATATAACAATAACAAAAAAGATCCACGAAAGGCGGGTGAGACAGCAACACCAGCTGTTCAAGATTATATGACAGATATTAAAAGTGTAGTACCGAACAAACCAGGAGGGGATACTCCGGTTGTGTATCGTAAAATTTTCAAGAAAGCCAGCATCACTTATATTGATGAAACTACCGGTGCTTACTTGGTTAGTGACCAGTTGACCGGTGAATTGGGTGAAGCGATTGAATACGGAACAGCAACACGTATCAAGACTTTCAAGGACATGGGATATGACTTGATTCAGGACGAATTCCCTAAAGATGCCATTTTTGATGACAAGGATATTGATGATCAAGAGTGGTTTGTCCTCTTGCAACACGATGTTGCCAAGGTAGGGCCTGATCATGAACAAGTCCCAGATACTCCAATCAATCCTAATAATCCAGATGGACCTAAGTGGCCATCTAAGTATGCTTACGAGAAAGAAGTAAGCTTCACAGTCTTTTACAAGAGTACAGATGGCAATGCGGATTTGCCAGATGCCGATGTGCAAAAGGCTTATTGGGTCCGTACCCTTACCTTTGACAAGGTCACAGGTGAGCTTGTTGACGAGACAGAATGGTCACCAAACAAGACCAAGTATTATGACATCTATGCTCCAGTTGTTTTAGGCTATTTTGCGGATCGAGTAGAAGTTAAAGGTAGAGAGGTTACTGAAGATAACATCGAAGAAACCATTACCTACGTTCCACTTGGTAAGATTATTCCTATTGATGCGAATGGACGCTTGATTCCAAACGTTCCAACGCCAACCTTCAACAACGATGCCAATAACCCAACTAAGGTTAGTGAGACACTTGTTCCTCACATTCCGGGTTATCGTCCAATGCAACAAAGTGTCATGCCTGAGAGCTTGACAGACGATATTCTTGTTGAGTACGCTCCAATCCTTGAAGATGTAACGCAACCAACCTTGCAAACTGTCTTCTTCAAAGGAGCTGGCGAAGCAACACCGTCTGTTAATATCCAGTCTGACTTCACCTTCACTGGTCAATATAACCAAGCAGAAGACACGTACACTTGGGATCAAGACAGCTATACCTTTGCTAAGGTTAATGTCCCAGTTATCGAAGGTTACTATGCGGACAAGGCAGTGGCTGGTATGCAGATTGTTACACCTGATAACCAGAAGCTACAGACAGTGTTGTCTATAAAGAACTCGGTAAGATTATCCCTGTTGATACCTTTGGTAATCCAATCGCGGATGCAGAACCAGTTCATTATGCTAATGATCCTCAAGATGCTACGCAAGTTATTGAAACACCAGCACCACAAGTTGCCGGCTACCAGGCTGAAAGTGAATTGGTATTGCCAATTGACCTCAGCCTGGATCAAACCTTGGTTTACGAACCAATCTTGGATGATATCACGCAAGATACGAAACAAACGGTTACCTTCCAAGGTGCAGGCTACAAAGATCCAGTTATCAACATTCAAGATAGCTTTAGCTTCCACGGTAAGTTTAACCAAGTGGAACAAACAAGCACTTGGGATCAAGAAAGCTTCACTTATGATGTTGTAGAAGTTCCAGTAGTTGAAGGCTTCTATGCAGATAAACGTCAAGCTGGTGGACTTGAAGTTCGCCCAGACCTTCCAGAAGTGGAAGATACAGTAACTTACACAGAACTTGGTAAGATTATTCCAGTAGATGAGTATGGTACACCTATTGAAAATGCACCTACTCCAAGCTACAACAACGATCCTGAAGATCCAACCATGGCTATGGAAACAGTCGTTCCAGATGTTCTTGGTTACATTTCTGAAAAGGCCTTTATTACTCCAGAACACCCAGGTCAAGATACCAACGTGGTTTATGCTAAGGATGAGCAAAAAGCTATTATCCTTTACATGAATGAGCTTGATAAGTCAGAATTGACTCGTGATGTTGTCGTTGGAAGCTCAGGTGAGAAGATTGACTACTCTACTGATGAACAAATCGCAAACTTGCTCAAACAAGGTTATGAACTTGTCAACGATGGTTATGCAGAAGCCTTTGACCACACTTACAATGGTGACTCTGACTTTGACCAAGTCTTCGAAGTGGTTCTTCGTGAACGTTTGGTTCTTATCGACCCAGATATGCCAGCACCAGTTGCAGGTGAAGTCGTAGATCCAAATGATGTGAATAGCCCAGTTTGGCCAAATAGCGTAGAGATGCTTGAAAACCGTGCCGATGTGACACGTACCATCCAGTATGTCTTCGAAGAAGGTGGTTTGGGCTAGCGACGACTACGTTGAAGTTCTTGATTTCAAACGTTTGGCTAATGTTAACCTTGTGACAGGTGCTATCAATTATGAAGCATGGTCAAGTACTCAAGCTGGCTTCTCAGCAGTTCCTTCACCAGAGGTTGTCGGATTTACACCAGACCGTATGGAAGTCGCTGAAATGACAGAGGTTTCTGTGGAAACTCCTGAAATCATGGAAGTGGTTACTTACCTCAAGGATGCTCAGAAAGCTACAGTCACTTATGTTGACGGTACAACTCGTAAGAAACTTGAAGTGGTCGACTTGCTTGGTAAATCAGGCGAAGTGATTGAATACTCAACAATCGAACGTATCAAGTACTATAGCGACCGTGGTTATACCCTTCTTGCTGATGGCTTCACAAACGGTGTGATCTTTGATGGCGATTCACATGTTGACCAAAACTTCATGGTTACTCTTCGTCATGGTACCGTTCAAGTAGGTCCAGATAACATTCAAGAAGCTGGTACACCAATCAACCCAGCAAATCCTGATGGTGCCAAATGGCCAGAACGCGAAAGCTACATCAAAGACGTAACCTTCACAGTTCTTTACACATCTAGCGATGGACAAGCAGAACTTCCTGCCAATAACATCCAGACTGCTCAATGGACACGTAGTTTGACTATTGACAAGGTTACAGGTGAAGAGCTTGGTTCAAGCTACTGGACTTCAAATAAAGGTCAGTTTGAAACAGTCATCACTCCTGAAGTAGAAGGCTATAGCGCTGATAAGGATAAGGTTGAAGGTAAGACAGTAGGTCAACGTAACCTTGAGGAAACCGTTGTTTATATCCCATTAACAGGCGATATTAATGGTAAACCTAAGGAAGACAAGGCAGACGATATCGTTGTTGAAGAAATCCAAGACCTAGAAGTTCTCGACCAAGTCGAAGAACAAGTGGAATCTCATGATGGACCAGTTACTTATGGACCAGGCGATGACTTTGAAGCACCTGTTTCAAGTCAAGCTGAGGGTAAAGGCTCTAAACACAAGATGCCAATTAATCTCTCAAATGAGGAAGAAGCAAGTAAAGGTAAGATTGAAGAAACCATCAATATCGCTGGCTTCACCGTATCGGTAACAGGTCTAGGACTTGACCGCAACGGACGTAAAAAGAAAAATAAAAAAGATCACAAAGATCAAAAGGACAAATAATATAAAGCCCTGAATGACTCAGGCATGCCCAGACAGAAAGAAAATCTCAAGTTGCCTTGTGCACTTGAGATTTTTTTGTGGATTGGTTCTTATCTAAAATCAGATATTTAAAGACTATCTTAGAACATTTTTTAATTAAAAATATGTAAAACTATTAACTCTGATTTTTCCGAAAATATATTGATAAACTACAATTATAGTGAAAAGGTACCTTCACTATAACAAGACGTTCTCCAGATTGGGTTTCAGATTTTAAAACTTCCTCTTTTAATGCATATGCATGGGTGGAACTTGATGGTAAACCTATTGGTGAGAGCATTAGTTTGTCAAAATTTCAAAAGGTTCTATTCGTCAAAGGAAAGCAAAATGATTAATATTACTAATTTAAATAAAACATATGATGACAAAGTTGTATTATCAAATATAACTTTTCATGCTAATAAAGGTGAGATTACTGGTTTGATAGGACCTAATGGTTCTGGAAAATCAACCCTAATAAAAATACTATTAGGATTGGAGTCAGCTGATAGTGGAAAGGCAACTATTTTGGGAACAACATATAGTGAGTTAGGAGCCGAGCCAATCTCTATAGTAGGAACTTTTTTAGATAGTTATCAACCTTATCCAAGTAGAACTGGTTATGAGCAATTAAGATGGATTGCACTTTCTTGTGGACTCAGTAAGCAACGTTGTATTGAATGTTTAGAAATTGTTGGATTAAAAGATGTTGGTAAGAAAAAAATCAAAGATTATTCTTTAGGAATGAAGCAGAGATTAGGTTTAGCAACAGCAATACTTGCAGACCCAGATATTTTGATTTTAGACGAACCTATTAATGGTTTAGACCCAGAGGGAATCCGTTGGTTAAGAGAGTTTCTCAAAGACTTTGTGAAACAAGGAAAAACAGTACTATTAACTAGCCATTATATGAGCGAACTTGAATTAACCGTAGATAGAGTTGTTGGTATTTCAAATGGTCACGTTGTTCTAAATGACAAACGTGAGCAAGTATTGAAGCAATATGATAGTTTTGAAAATGCCTATTTTAGCTCTGTACACGAAAGGAGTAGTGTAAAATGTTAAGTCAAGTTATTAAGGGGGATTTATATAAATATAGTCACCTAACTTTATTTAAAATGGGATTTTTTATCTTAGTTGTAGTTAGTTTGTTTTTTACATATCAAAATATTCAGGTCATTAATGCACTACACAGCGGTGCTGCAAACTCAGTAAATATTGATCCAAATGTAATTGAAACTCCTTATAGAACGGTGAGAGATGCTATTTTATCGTCTCCTTATCAGGCAACCGTATTATTTTTGCCTATATTATCAGCATTAATTATAGCAACTGATTATCAATTTGGTGAGGATGAGTTTTCATCACTAATTTGTGCTAACTGGAAAATAAGATTGTTTTCACAGATATTTAGTATAATTGCTATTTCAATAACGACGACTTTTACGTTGTTTTTATTAAATGCATTACTTCTAAAATTCATGTTAGTTAGTAAGTTACAAAGTATTCTGTCTATAGGCTTAATGCTTGATGTTTTCACTAGAATAGTAGCTTTTTACAATTACACTTAATTTACTCTCTCATTACTTGTAAAAATAACAAAAAGATCAATTCCTTCTTTGATTGTGATAGTTTTATTGTTAGTTTTTCTCTTTATCAGGCATACTTAAGGCAATTTCTCCTATTTTTAGATAATTTATTACCTTTAATTGGAGCTAAGTCTTTTGCTTTCGGTAGGATAGAAGCTCAATCAGACAACTCAATTATATGGAGCGATTCTTCATTATTTGAAACTTTCCTTACTACGATTTGTTTATTTTTATTTAGAAAAAAATAAAATGGGGAAGAAGAATGAAAAAGTCAAATGCATAGCTTATTTTTATAAAAAAATATAGTTTATTACCTATACAGGTTTATTTATTATTTCAGTTAGTACTTGTTATTATAATAAGTTTATTAAGATACCTAAAATTCGAAGTTAATGGAGATTCTATCACTTTTTAACAGTTCTGTTTTATTAACTATAATATCGTTCTCATTTTTAGGGAATGGAGTTTTTAAATGCAAGTGTAGAATTGAGGACACAAAAGTTATAAGCAAGTTTACCTGAACAACGGAAGTAGGGTGAAAGCAGCATTATATATATTATTAATAGATCTACTAGAATGTTTAACACAGTCAGTATTAGCGGGTTTAATAGTAATGATATTTAGTCAGGGTACTCATAGTGAAGTAAATTTTTTTATTACTACTTTTTTTGGTTCAGTTATATACTTTTTAGCGGGTTACTCTTTTTCCTTTTTATGTGGTAATTCAATGATTGCACTTGCATTTTTTGCTATTATTTCCTATACTGGTGTTGCCTTTTTATAGATAGGGTTATACCAATAGCTTCAAGTTTAATAATATATGATTTAGTTTTTTTCAGCTAATACATACAAACTATTCTATAATGCGTTTTATTGTATTCATAATTTGGCTTATTGGATTATTCCTTACTAGTTATTACCTTATTAGAAAGGAATTTTTTTAAAGTAAGTCAAATAAAGATTGTTTTTATTAGATGAGACAACATCAAATTTAGATAGATTGATTGATAAATCGATATAAGACTGTTTGATATTATTATTTAGTACAAAAGACAGTTATTATTATCGCACATAGATTATCAACTATAAAAATGCAGACTGTATTTATTTACTTAGAAATCATAAAATTAAAGACTTTTGGAACGTATATTCTGTTACCTAAAAATGAGCATTATTGAGATTTGGTAGAAGCTCAATTTATTGAACTATAACTTATATGTTAATTTTTGAAATGTATTTTTCGATTTTTTAATTATGTTACAATATATTCAAAACGTACGAGGAAAAATGGTAAAGTCTAAAAATTCTAGTTATTGACGATGATTTAAAAATTTTAAGATTGATTAAGAATATTCTGGAGAAAAACTCCTATGTAGTTGAAACTAGAAATTCTGTTGAAGATATTAACCTCTGTGACTTCATAGGATTTGATTTGATTTTACTGGATATAATGATGCCAGTGAGTGGTATTGATATTTGTAGTAGTATCAGAAGTCAGATTCAAACACCTATAATTTTTATTACTGCTAAAAACCTTGAAGAAGATATTGTTGAAGCTATTGGAATAGGTGCAGATGATTTTATTACCAAACCATTCGGTATGAAGGAGTTGGTTGCAAGAGTCAAAATGCATATTCGACGAGATAGAAGGCTACTTTCTGTCGGAGATACTGAGACTAGTGGTTTACTTCAATTTGATAGGGTAGGAAAGGAATTAATAGTAGACGGTAATAGTATTTCTCTTTCGAGAAGGGAATTTAATTTATTATATTTGTTGTTTACCTATCAAACTAAAATCTTTAGTGTAGAGGAGCTTTATGAATATTTGTACCCTCAACGTTCAGAAGTTCAGTACCGAAGTATCACAGAGTATATCTATCAGATTCGACAAAAATTAAAACCTTATGGTATTGATCCAATTAAAACTCTTTGGGGTGGGGGATATAAATGGCAAAATCAATAACATTAAAGCAGTTGATAAGAGCAACTTATTTGAAAATTATTTTTCAATTTCTGATATGCATTTGTTTTTTTTATATCATTCCTGCCCTATTTACAGCAGTTGAAGGAATTAATGCTAACAATGTGAATAGCTTTACTATGTTTTTTAGTGTTAGCTCGTGGATTTATCTTTGTGTCATTTTAGTTGTTATAATTGTAAGAAATGTACAAAAACTTCTATATGAAATTCAGATAGAGATGAAGACAGTATATGAACAAAGCTTATATTCAGACAATAACAAATACTCTAAGCCACTAAGGTTATTTGAATTTATTGAGACAAAAGAACATATTATGAAGATGCAGGATAAAATTCAGAAGATGCTTGAAAAAGAGAAGAAACAAAAGCAAGAGCTAATGTTCAGAGTGTCTTCCGCAGCACATGATTTAAAGACACCTCTAACAATAATTTCAGGTAATGCTGAGTATCTTCAGACATTTGATTTGTCTCCTGAGTTAACTCAATGCTTATTAGATATCGAATCTTCAAGTCAACAGCTAGATAATTATTTTAATCAATTTATTCAATATTCAAAAACATTTTATAAAGATAATATCAATAAAGAGCATATTACTTCGGAGCAGCTTGCGTCATGTTTGATTAGAGAATTAACTCCTCTGACAACTGGGACCTGTGTCTTAAAAGTATTGAATGAAACCCCATCTGATATTACTATTCATATTGACTTAGTATTATTCTTAAGAGCACTTACTAATCTTGTGAATAATGCAATGTCCTATAGTCAATCAATGATGCCAAGGATAGTTATAAAATTATCATCTGAGCAAAATAAGATTGTTTTATCGGTTGGAATGATGGCTCAAGGTTCTCGGCTAATATGATTGATAATGTAGGATCGCTCTTTTACCAAGATAATCAATCAGGAAAAGACTCTCAGAATCACCATTTTGGAATAGGGTTATCTTTTGTAAAAAGAGTCGTAGAACTTCATGATTGGGAACTGAAACTTTCTAATGAAAATAATGGAGCTATGGTTACAATTTATATTTAGTAATGGTTTTTTAGTTGAGATTATTAGCTAGTTTATATCCATTCGCTTGTGGTAACATCACTTCTATACTACAATATAGGAGAAGAAGCAAAAAAGGAGTATGCCATGCCAACTGAATATGAAAAAATGATTGCAGGTGACTTTTATAAGCCAAGCGATCCTGAGTTACGTGCTCTAGCAGCCAGCTCAAGAGAAAAACAATGGGCCTTTAATGCTGAGCCTGACCGTCTCAAGAGAGCAGAGATTGTCAAATCTTGGTTTGGTTCGACTGGTGAAAATGTTGCCATGAATCCTCAGTTCGTTACGGATTACGGTGTTAATATCCATATCGGTGAAAATTTTTATTCCAACTGGAATTTGACCATGTTGGATATCTGTCCTATCACGATTGGTGACAATGCCATGATTGGCCCTAATTGTCAGTTTTTGACGCCCTTGCATCCGCTTGATCCAACCGAGCGTAATTCAGGCATTGAATATGGTGCTCCAATTACGATTGGTGATAATTTCTGGGCCGGTGGAGGAGTGACCATCCTTCCTGGCGTGACCCTAGGGGATAATGTAGTTGCTGGAGCAGGAGCCGTTGTGACCAAGTCCTTCGGTGACAATGTTGTTCTAGGTGGGAATCCGGCGCGTGTGATTAAGGAAATTCCTGTAAAGAAAGACTAAATATAGCAACTCAAGGATTCTAGGTCCTTGAGTTTTCTATTTTTTGAAAGAATCTATTGACTTGAAGTAATAATTCTTCTATACTGCTAGTTAGCTAACAATATAGTTAAGGAGTCATTTTTTTGGACCATTTTGGACGCTTGTTAAAACAAGCCAATAATAATATGATGCGTCATTTTGACCAGTTTGCTAGGCAGTATGACTTGACTGGAAATCAGATGGCTGTCATTGATTTTATAACTAATCATGTGGATCAAGAAGTCTTTCAACGGGACATTGAGCACGAATTTGAGATTCAGCGTTCGACAACGACAGTGCTCTTACAGCGGATGGAGAAGAAAGGCTTGATTGAACGCCACACTTCTTCAAAAGATGCTAGGCAAAAGGCGGTTATTCTCACGGATAAAGCCCTTAACATCGCTTCTGCCTGTCAATCTTATCTTCGAAAAGAGGAAGAAGAGTTTGCCCAGCAATTTTCAGCTAAAGAGAGAGAAGTCTTTCTCAAAATCTTACAACACTACCGTAATATTTAAGTTTATTTAGGAGGAACAAATACTTATGTCAGACGAAAAAATCTCCACCAAGGTCCTGTGTGCCATCTTTGCAACAGGAATCCTTTCATTTTGTGGGGTAGCTGGTGAAACAGCTATGAACATCACCTTTCCTGTATTGATGAAGGCATTCTCAGTCAATACGTCAACCGTACAGTGGGTTACAACCATTTATCTCCTAGTGGTCGCTTGTGTGGTTCCCTTATCTGCCTATCTCAAGCGCTCGTTTAAGATGAAAACCATCTTTCTGGTCGCCAACCTATTGTCTATTTTAGGTGTTCTCATCGACTTTATAGCCCCTAGTTTCGGCTTTGTTGTTTTGGGACGATTGGTTCAAGGGATGGGTGTTGGTTTTGCTCTACCTCTCATGTTTAACATCATTTTGGAGCAGGTGCCAAGTCGTAAGATTGGTCTCATGATGGGAGTTGGGACACTGATTACAGCCGTTGCACCGGCCATTGGACCGACTGTTGGTGGTCTTTTGACAGCACACTTTGGTTGGCGTTCTATCTTCCTCGTCCAGTTTCCTATTCTTCTGGCTTCACTGGTTGCAGGTTTTCGCTCGATTGAGCAAAAGAGTGAGGTACAACGTGAATCTTTAGATATCCTTAGTCTACTGGCTACCATCTTTCTTTTCTTGGGTTTGATTTTAGGCATTCATGGGGTTGCTGATCATGCTTTCTTTAGTTTCTCAGTTCTTGGTTGGCTTTTGATTGGTATCTTAGGTCTTGTCCTTTTGATTTGGCGTTCAACAACATTGGACAACCCTATTATCAACCTCTCTATTTTGAAAAATCGTAAACTGACAGGTCATATCATCGCTTTCTTCTCTTTCCAATTGGGATCCCTTGCGATGAGTTTTCTCTTGCCAAACTATGTGCAATTGGTTAACCACTCGAATACAACTTCTGCGGCCTTAATGTTGCTTCCAGGTGCTATTATCGGTGCAGGATTCGCTCCATTCTCAGGTATCATTTTAGATAAGATGGGAGCTCGTAAACCGATTCTGATTGGAGCAATCCTTATCGTACTCGCTCAGTTGTTATTTAGCTTGTTTGGTCTCTCTCTTTCCAATACGTTTATCCTCGTTTTTTACATGATTTTCATGACGGGGGCTTGGCGTTTCCTTTGGTAATGTCATGACCAATGGGCAGAAACAACTGTCGCTAGATCAACGTGCTGATGCCAATGCCATCTTTAACACGCTCCAACAATTTGCAGGAGCAGTGGGAACAACCCTAGCATCTCTAATTGTTGCTATGAGTCAAGCTAATCACAAGGTTGACTTTGCACTAGCAACGGCTCAAGGTAGTCGAAATGGCTTTATGGTCTTATTTGCTCTAGCCATTTTCCAACTCCTTGTCTTAGTTAGCGTAGTCAAAAAGAATGATTAATAAGGCGTTTGAAGCAAAGGAAACATGCTTTCCCTTGCTTTTTCTTTCCTTAAATGAAATACTAATCTTACTGCAAATTTTAGTGTTACTTTAAGGTTTATGACTTATAATAACCTTAAAGAATTAACCAGTCTTCGATGAAGATACTAGAAGGAAGGGAAGGCCCATGTCTTTACTTAAGAAAATTCATCCTGAGCAGTCGCTCAAGGAACTGAGATGGTTTGATATCGCTATTGTTACGCTGATTATGTTTGGTCAGTTTATTGTGCGTTCGACACAAATGTATTTGGCGAGTTTGACTCCAAGCCTTTCCACGGCAGTCAGTGAGACAGCAACGAATACAGCCAGTGAAGGAGCAGCTTACTCAAGCAATTTTACCTTGCAGATTATTCTCCTAGCCTTAGCGATTATTTATCTCTGGATACGTCATTTTGACTTTAAACAACTGCCAATCCGTCTAAAGTGGTCTGTTCTCTTTTGGGTACCCTTTATTTTCGCTATCATGGGTTTATTTGCTGATATGGTAAGTACTTTGTCAGGACAATATAATTATTTTAGTCCTCAAGTTCTAGCCTTTATTAGCCCTATGGCTGTGATTGATAAGTTTATGGCTTTGTCACCTATGGCGATTGCTTATGGGTTGCTCAACGGTTTCTACGAGGAATTTTCTTCCTAGGACTCTTGACCTCGGTTAAGGACAAGTATAAGTGGTTGGTCTTGCTCTTTTCAACCATTGTTCGTGTGTCTTTCCATACCTATCAGGGCATGCTATGGGCTCTGGTTATCGGGGTTGTCTTTGGTCTCCTCTATTATTTCCTTTATAAATATAAGGTTAAAAACTTGCTTCCATTTTTCCTCGTTCATGCCTTAGCAGATATGTTTGGCTCAAGCCTTATCTATCTCTTGGTAAACTGGAATTATTAGGCAAACAACTCCCTTCGTTTAAGTACGAGGGGAGTTTTTGTGCTCAATTAACCCAAGAAAAACTCTAAACGACTAGCTGATTGTAATGATTATTGATTAGGAAATGATTTGATTTTTATTAAAAATATGAGATAATAGATTTGGACTAATTTTAAAACAGCAATTTTAGAGGGAGACAATGATGTCAAAACGACTATTTTCGGATGAGCCGAATGCCCCCAAACCCCTTAAGGAGCTTTTCTGGGAAAATGCAGAAAAAGCTCGAATGGGGGAATTTTGGAAAGACAAAAAGAGTTACAGAGAGCTCTCAGAGGCCACGGGGATTCCGGCAGGAAGCCTTCGGATGCTCTTTATGAACAAGCCTAAGGGAAATATCCCAAAGATTGTAACTATTACTAACGGTCTGGCCAAGGTGACTGAAAAAAACATTACACTTGGGAAGCTCTTAGCTCGAGACAATCAGCATGAGGTTTTTGAGTTTCCAAGAGATCCTGATCAGGTCACCCAAAACTTGTGGCACAACATTCGCAAGAAGCTGGAAATCACGGAAGATATGGATGAGGGAGAAGTCAGAGAACGTATGACAGCATTTGTAGTCTCATCTGGTATGGCTCAAACCAACTATGACCTGATCAATCAAAGAGGAACGGTTTCGCTTGATACTTTGGAAAAATTTTCTAAAAGACTTAGAGTTGAGCCTTATGAATTGTTGGCTACCATTAGACGAAGGGAGATTATTGATAGGGACGATTTCCCTGTTCCTAAGGAAAATGATAGCGACTACCACATCGATATTGGCAAGCTCAATACATTCATTAAATCACAACCTTACTCGCCCAACGGTCAAGAGGTAGCCTCTGCAAACTTAAGCCCACAGAATCTTTATCATTATTATTCAAAAGGAACTATCGGAGATATGCCCATAAAAACGGCCTATAAGTTTAAAAGACTTGTAGATATTTATGAAGCAGAATATGGTCCCCTTGAACCTTCAAGTCGAGTTTTAGATGTCAAGGAACTGGAAAGATTTCTTTATAATGGAATGATTACTGGTTATGCCATTGCTAAGACAGGGTTGATGAATGCGACCAATGGAAATCTCTATATTAAGGGCAAACGTCCTATCGAATCCATGCAACTGGATCGTGCCTTCGGTCTCTATAAACACCTAAAAAGACTAAAAAAGGACCAATAAATTCTTTACCTAACAAAAAGCCAAAATCAGCATGCTGATTTTGGCTTTTTGTTTGTTTTTTTATCTGTATGACTAGTAAGAATAATTTTAGTCAATTTTCGGACTTATTTTACAATTGCTTCGCACGTCCATTTTCATCAAAGTGATAAGTCACACCATTGATGGTACGTGTTTGGTTGGTTACAAGCTCACCAGAGTTTTCGTCATAATAACGAGTTCCCTTGTAGTCTGTAACGAAATCCCCCTTCACTTGTTTACCTTCATAATCAAAGTAGAGGTGTTGACCATTGACGACTTGATCGAAGAGGAGAGCCTTACCATCGTTACCGAAGTAGTACCAGTTGCCTTTCCAATTAACGAATTGATTGGTTACAGCAGCTCCAGTCTCAGCATCGAAGTAGTAGTAACTATAGAGTTTAGGTTTTATGATAGTACTGCTAGATGTATGAGGATATCTAGATGATTCTTTTTGCTCAGGACTAAGCACTTCATCTTTTGCGAGAAAACCAGTAACTGAGCTAACTGACCAGGTATTATCAAGGTAATAGAGTTTACCATCTATTTTTTGAAGACCTAAAATTTTGTTACCATTTTCATCAGTATAGTACCATTGAGTACTACTTGATGGAAGCCTTTTTCTCTAACTGCAGCCCCAGTAACTTTATCATAGAAAGGTCCAGAACCGTAAGGTCCAAAAGTTCCTCGACGGGCTTGTCTATCTTCATAGAACGAATAGGTTACACCATTAATGGTTTGAGAATCAGAAAGTGGTTTTCCATCTTTATCATAATAGAAGAGACCATTATCAACATGAACAAATTGGTTCCGTGGGACTTCCTTCTGTTCACCGGTATCCTTATCATAGTAGTGACCGTTTTTAACTACGTTTTTGAATTGTGTTCCGAGGTGGTCGTCAAAGTAGACAGGGACACCATCAATGGTATGAGCACCTTTTAGAATATTACCTTGCTTATCTGCATAGAACCACTTACCTCGACTTGTAAAGTAACGCCCCTTAACAAGTTCACCAGTATCCTTGTCATAATACTTAACTGGGGTACCAAAGACAACAAAGCTATCATAGAGAACATTAATGCCATCTTTATCTACAAAGTCATCTTTAGCTTGTATTCCAAATACCTTGTCGAAATGCACCTGAACGCCATTGATGACGTGGTCCCCTTTAAGGATTTTTCCATTTGAACCGACATAATACCAATGGTTATTAATATTATGGTAACGATTCTTTTCGAGTGAGATTTTCGCACCAGAGTCTTTATCATAGTAGTAACCATCGTCTCCAAAATCACCTTTAACTTGTCGACCATAATAAGAATCAAAGTAGACAGGAACATTATTTATGGTTTGTGAACCTTTTAATGGTTTGCCTTCAGCATCCACATAGTACCAATATTTGTCTACATTGACATAACGGTTGGTCACGAGTGCACCAGTTGAGGTATCATAGTATTTACCATTACCTCCAAAGTCACCTTTCACTTGAGCACCGGTCTTATTATCGAAATAGTACTCTTTACCATCAATAAGAGTAGCACCTTTCACGGGGGTACCTTTTGCGCCAATAAAGTAGTTTTTGTCTTTAACTGTTACGAATCGGTTAGTTACTAGCTTACCAGTGTGTTCATCATAATAGCGGTTTTCCTTATCGAAATCACCTTTTATTTGAATACCATTTTCATCGAAATAGACCTGAGCCCCATTGATGATATGGCTACCCTTTATGATTTGTCCGCTATTATTGAGATAATACCATTTTCCTTTGATTTCAACAAAACGATTGGTTCCTAAATTAACGAAAACACCATCCTGATCGTAAAAGTGTCCATTAGGAGCAAAGCGGTCAATGATTTGAGTACCGGATTTATCATCAAAGTATACTGATCTACGATTAATTCGATACTCACCGTACACGGGGTTCCCATTGTCATCTAGATAGTAACGTTCATATTGTTTCGTATCGTTGCTGTAGGTCACGATAAATTGATTTTTGAGAAGGGCACCGGAATCTTTATCATAGAAATTTAGTTTTTTAGCATTATTAGGATCCTTAGCAAAAACGCCTTTAGCTTGTATGCCATTTTCTTTATCGAAATAGACCTGAACGCCATCGATGGTTTGTGGTCCAGTCAGGTCATTACCATTGGCATCTCTGTAATGCCATTCACCGTTTTGGTCACTGTAATATTGACCACCTGTAACGTTTACGTCTTCATTGATAACAGGAGTTGTCATAGCGGTTTTACTAGTGTCACTGTCTCTTGTTGAAACGGCTTGTGCTTCAACGGTGGCTGTTTCAGTAGGTGCTTGACTTTCATTAGTGGTTGCAGAAGTTGTTCCTCTAGTATTTTCCGAACTTGCTAACTCTGGAGCACTTGTTGAACTTTCAGCAGAAGATATTGCTTCAATACCCTTTGTTTCAACTAAGTTTGCTGTTGTTTCAACATTGGCTGTAACACTTGTTGTTGTGTCAATCTTGTGTGTTTCACCAACAGTTACCTCATCCGCAAAAGCAGCTCCTGCAATAAGCGCAAAACTTGCAAGAGCTGATGCACATGAAAATGCAATAAGATACTTTTTAGATGATTGATGTTTGACCTTATTATTTGTTTCCATAACAAATCCCCCCTTTTTTAATTTATATTATAATGCAATAAGAAATCCTTTTCAATATTAAAAAAATAAAAAGGTTTTCTTTTTAATGTGAAGAGGCTGACAAAAGAGAAAAAAACATATATTTCTCTGGATATTAGGGAGAATCTTTTTATTTTTTTAGTAATTCAAACAATTATCAAAAACAAAAATCCAGGACTTGAGTCCTGGATTAGGAGATTATGAAAAAGAAAAAGTTTTAGGATGATTATAGTATATAAAGTAAAGCCTAAAGTTTTCTTAAAGTGGACAAAATTAATTTTCGTGGATTTTAAAAAGGAAGTTGAAATTAATCAACTTCCTCTAGTATAGATATCTGTGAGAAAAACTTAGTCTATTTTACTAAAATCCTTACAATTGCTTCGCACGTCCATTTTCATCAAAGTGATAAGTCACACCATTGATGGTACGTGTTTGGTTGGTTACAAGCTCACCAGAGTTTTCGTCATAATAACGAGTTCCCTTGTAGTCTGTAACGAAATCACCCTTCACTTGTTTACCTTCATAATCAAAGTAGAGGTGTTGACCATTGACGACTTGATCGAAGAGGAGAGCCTTACCATCCTTACCGAAGTAGTACCAGTGTCCATCTGCGTAGACGAATTGGTTAGTTACCGCAGCCCCAGTTTCGGCTTCGAAGTAGTAAGTTGGATTGTCTTCTGCTCTATTTGGGAAGGAAATATAAAAGTAAGGTCTAGCTAATTGTCCACGAACTTGTTCGTGCGTTTCGTATTTGTTCATTGGATTGTTAGAGAAGAAATAAAGCTTACCATCAATTTCTTTAAGGCCCTTTGCTTTTTTTCCGTCTTCCTCTAAATAGTACCAACGGCCATCAGATTTAACAAAACCAGTTTTTTTCACAGCTTCGCCAGTTTCGTCATCATAGTAAGGTGGCTGTTGGTATACGTTAAAGGAACCACGAAGAACTCTACCATATTGAGCAATATAGTAATCCTTCCCATCAATATTTATTTCCCCAGTTCGTCCATTACTGCTAAGGTAGTATAAATCGTCACCAATCTTAATAAACTGATCACGAGGGAGTTCTTTCCTTGCGCCACTATCTTTATCGTAGTAGTAACCATCAAGAACAGTATCTTTAGCTTGAACTCCATAAGAGTCAAAGTAAACGTGTACCCCATCAATGGTTTGTGAGCCTTTAAGGATATTACCTTCTGCATCTGCATAGTACCATTTACCATTATGGTTGAAGTATTGATTTTTACAAGAGCGCCGGAATCTTTATCGTAGAATTTAACTGGGCTAGTGTAGGAGTTTGCTTTAACCACATACCCACTACTATCGGTAAATTCTCCTTTAATCTGATTGCCATAATATGGATCAAAGTGAACCTGTACCCCGTCGATGGTTTGTGAGCCTTTAAGGATTTTTCCTTCTCCATTAAGATAGTACCAGTTATCGTTGATGTAAACGTAGCGATTGGTACCAAGGTCTACTTTAGCACCAGAATCTTTGTCGTAGAAGTAGCCATCGTTACCAAAGACACCTTTGGCTTGTTTACCATCATAAGGGTCAAAGTATACAGGAACATTGTTAATGGTTTGAGATCCTTTAAGTCGTTTACCGTCATTGTCTACATAATACCAGTCTTTGTCGACTTGGACATAACTATTGATTACGAGAGCACCAGTGATTCCATCATAATATTTATCGTTACTAGCGAAATTTCCTTTGACTTGGGCTCCGGTTTTCTCGTCAAAGAAGTATTCAGTGTTGTCAATGACTGTTGCTCCTTTGATAGCTTTGCTATCGGCTCCAATGAAGTAGGTCTTGTCATTAACGGTAACGAAACGATTAGTAACTAAATTTCCAGAGTCTTTATCGTGAAATTGATTTTTATAGTCAAAATCTCCTTTAACCTGTTTGCCACCATATTCAAAATAAACGTGAGCGCCGTCAATAGTTTGCTCACCTCTCAAGATTTTTCCATCTTCACCGACATAGTACCAGTTGCCTTTGACCTGAACATAACGATTGATACCAAGGTTGACACGATTACCGTCTTGATCGTAAAAGTAGCCATCGTCAGCAAAATTGTCGAAAACCTGGCTTCCCTCGTAGGTATCGAAGTAGACTTGTTTACCGTCAATTGTTTGAGGACCAGTTAACCGAATTCCTTGGTCGTTAACATAATAACGCTCAATTCGATGTTTGTAAGGATTGTAAGCGATAACATATTGATTGGTGGCAAGAGCACCAGTATCCTTATCGTAGTATCGAGATTTATTATCTTCCTCATCTTTAACAAAATACCCTTTAGCCTGCATACCATTCTGATGGAAGTAGACCTTAACGCCATCGATGGTTTGTGGTCCCTTTAAAATAGCACCATCATTTCCAGCATAGTACCATTCCCCGTTTAATTCGAAATAGCGGTTTCTTCCGAAATCCACTTGCTTACCATATTTGTCATAATAACGGCTATCAGGAGCAAAATTATTTGTAATTAGTTCCCCGTGTTTATCAAAATAATTCCATGCTCCATTAATTTCTTTGGAACCAATTGCCTTATTACCATTTTCATCAACGTAATAGGTTCTACCATATTCTTCAACGAATTTATTAGTAACAAGAGCACCAGAATCTTTGTCATAATAGTGACCGTCCCAGCCAAATCCCCCTTTAACCTGAACACCGCCTGGATTGAAATAGACCTTAACGCCATCAATAGTTTGTGGTCCAGTCAGGTTTTTACCGCTAGCATCTTTGTAATGCCAGTAGCCATATTCGTCTCTATAGTATTGACCACCGGTAACATTGGTTTCACTATTTGAAGTTTCGTTAGCTGATGCAGCTTCATTGGCAGCTTGGTCTGTAGTTACAGCTTCGCGTGTTTGGCCTGTGGCTGATTCTGCAGGTGATTGACTTTCACTTGCAGTTATTGAAGCTGTTTCACTGGCAGTTTCAGAGCTTGCAGCAGAAGTTGTGGCTTGTTCTGAGACATTTGTAGTGCTTTCAGTGCTGGCTGCCTTTTCGGTAGTAGCAGGAGCTTCGACAACTTTAGTTTCTACGAGGTCTGCTGTGGTTTCCACATTGGTTGTGGTAGCAGTAGTTGCATCAAGGTTTGATGTGTTGTCAGCTTTAGCTTCCTCAGCGAAGGCAGGTCTTGCGATAAAGGCAAAACTTGCAAGAGCAGTTGCACATGAGAATGCAATCAGACGTTTTGTGGACTTAGGTCCAGTAAAATTAGAATGTACTTTCATAATTTTTCCTCCATTTCCTAAGTCCTATTATAGCGCTATTTTAGAGACTTTCAAGGAAATATAAGAAATTTAGATAAAGATAAGAAAACGATTACACTGAAAAGTGACTAATAAAGTAAATGTCGCAATTTTAGCAGTCACAAGAGTTTAAAAACACAAAAAAATCCAGGACCTATGCCCTGGATTTTAGGAAATCATGAAAAAGAAAAGTTTTAGGATAGTTGTAGTATACAAAGCGATTCCTAAAGTTTTCTTAAAGTGGAAGATGGAATTACTTTTTCATAATGATTACTGTTCACTTACACTAATTGAGGAGTTTTCCATTTCCCTCAGCATCAAAATGGTAGGTCTTACCTTCGATAGTGAGGGTAGTGTTCTCAGTACGTGCACCACTGTTAGGATCATAATAATGAAGTTTATCATTTACAGTGACAAGTTCCCCTTTAGCTTGTTTGCCATCTCTATGGAAATAGACATGAGCCCCATCAATAGTTTGTTCACCGGTTAGTGCATACCAATTAGGTCCAAAGTAATACCAGTTACCATTAACCTCTTTATATTGATTTTTTATAGCAGTAGCTGTTTCCTTATCAAAGTAATAGATATGGCTACCATTAGGAATAAGTGATGGGAAATAGTCTTTAGTCAAGCCATTCGCCCTAACCCTACCATCAGCATATTTATTTGTCGGAGCATCAAACATATAAAGTTCTCCGTTGATAATGTGAAGCCCTAATGGGACGTGACCAGAAGCGGTAATGTAATATCTATTACCGTTTTTGGCCTTAACGAATTGAGGCCCTTTGACTTCTTTGTTATTCAAATCGTAGAATGAAGAGTAGCCGTAAGGATATAGAAATTCTTCTCTAGCAAGGTGGGGATCTGCACCGCCCGTAAAGGTATACTCTTTACCATTGATAGTTCGAACTCCCCCTTCTCTAAGTCTTTGCCTTTAGCATCAACATAATAAGTCTTTCCATTCAAATCGACAAATTGTTCCTTAAGGCGGGCACCACTATCTTTATCGTAAAATGAATCGTTTTCAGCAAAGTTTCCTTTAACCTGCTTACCAGTACTATCGAAGTAGACCTCGACACCATCAATGACTTGTTCACCAGTAAGGCGTTTGCCGTCATTACCAATATAATACCAATTATTGTTTATGTTTTGATAATGATTTTGTCCTAAGTCTACTCGGTCCCCTGAATTTTTACTGTAATAGTAGCCATCCGAAGCGAAGTCGCCCTTAATCTGTTTACCGTCTTGGTCAAAGAAAACATTATGACCATCAACGACATGGGCACCTTTAAGAGGAGTACCTTTAGCACCGATTCTATACCAATTGTTATTGAAGTTAACATAACGATTGGTTACTTGTACTCCTGAATTTTCATCATAGTACGCTCCATTTTCAGCAAAGTTCCCTTTAACTTGCTTGCCATCTTTATCAAAGTAAAAAGTGTTGCCATTAATGACTTGTTCACCTTTTACAATTTTACCTTCGTTATTAAGATAGTACCAGTTACCGTTCACTTGAACAAACTGATTGTTGCCAAGATTAACGCGTGCACCAGAATCTTTATCATAATAGAAACCGTCATCTGCGAAAATCCCTTTAGCTTGAACCCCATTTTTGTCAAAGAATACGGTTACGCCATTAATGACTTGCTCTCCTTTAAGAGCTTTAGAGTCTGAACCGATATAGAACCATTTATCTTTATTTTCAAGGGTATTATATGAGTTACTCTGGTCATTGATTTGAACATAACGATTAGTAACAGGTTCCCCTGTAATTGCATCATAAAAAAGTCCATTAGGTGCGAAATTTCCCTTAACTTGGATACCGTATTCACCGAAGTTGAGATGCTTACCATTAATAATTTGTTCTCCTTAATTGTATTGCCTTCGTTATCGAGGTAATAAATAAGGGTTCCTGATGGTTGCTCTAAGGAGACAAAAGCTATTTTTTTGACGAGTGCTCCAGTGTCTTTATCATAATAAAAAAACCATCGTAGCCGAAGTCTCCTTTGGCTTGGTGTCCTCTATAGTTAAAGTAGACACGAACGCCGTCAATAACTTGTGGACCTGTTACCACTTTTCCGTCTGACCCAAGATAATACCAATGGGTCTCTAGAGTTGGAGCCATTGAGCCGTTCGATTCGTAGCGTGTTAATTGAATATAACGGTTTGTCACGAGCTCGCCAGTATCCTTGTCATAGAATTGGTAGTCAGAATTAAAATCCCCTTTAATTTGATATCCGTAATAAAGGGTAAAGTAAACTTTCACACCATCAATGACTTGTTCACCTTTAAGTATCTTTCCATCTTCATCAACATAGAACCAATGGTTATCGATGAACACGTAGTGTTTTTCCCTAGATCAACTAAATTACCATCTTGATCATAGAAACGCCCATTGTCAGCAACGCTATTACGCACCTGTGCTCCATCATACTTATCGAAATAGACAGATTTTTCCATTGATGATTTGTTCACCTTTTTAATTTGTCGCCATTTTTTATCAACATAGAAAGGATAGATAGTGTTGTTATAGTTGTATTTAGTGCTAAAAAAACATAGCTATCTGTTACAAGGTTACCATCTTTTATCGTAGAAGTGTTCATTGCTAGCAAATCCGTCTCTCGAACTTGAAGTACCGTTGTAATCATTGAAATAAACTTGTTTTCCTTGAATGGTTTGTGCGCCTTTTAATGGTTCACCATTTTTATCGACATAGTAAACACCACCAAGATGATTAATATAACGATCCGTTACAAGAGCACCAGAATCTGCATCATAGTATTGTTTATTTTTTGAAAAGTTTCCCTTGACTTGTATGCCATTTTCATCGAAATAAACGTTGACCCCATCGATTTTTTGTGCACCAGTTAGGTTCTTACCACTAGCATCCTTATAATACCAGTTACCAAGGCTATCACTATAATATTGACCACCGGTAACATTGGTTTCACTATTGGTATCTGCGGTTGCTGATGCAGCCTCACTGGCAGCCCGGTCTGTAGTTACAGCTTCGCGTGTTTGGCCTGAGGCCGATTCTGCAGGTGCTTGACTTTCGCTTGCAGTTGTTGAAGCTGTTTCACTAGCGTTTTCTGAACTTGTAGCAGAAGTTGTGGCTTGTTCTGAAACATTTGTGGTGTTTTCTGTGCTAGCCACATTTTCAGTAGTAGCAGGTGCTTCGACAACCTTTGTTTCGACGAGGTCTGCTGTAGTTTCTACATTCGCAGTGGTAGCAGCAGTCACATCAAGGTTTGATGAGTTGTCAGCTTTAGCTTCCTCAGCGAAGGCAGGTTTTGCGATAAAGGCAAAACTTGCAAGGGCAGTTGCACATGAGAATGCAATCAGACGTTTTTTGGACTTAGGTCCAGTAAAATTAGAATGTACTTTCATACTTTTTCCTCCATTTCCTAAGTCCTATTATAGCGCTATTTTAGAGACTTTCAAGGAAATATAAGAAATTTAGACAAAAATAAGAAAACGATTACATAGAAAAGCGACTTATAAAGTAAATTTCACAATTTTAGCAGTCATAAGAGTTAAAAAAATCCAGGACCTGAGCCCTGGATTTAGGAGATTATGAAAAAGAAAAGTTTTAGGATGGTTATAGTATATAAAGCAAAGCCTAAAGTTTTCTTAAAGTAGACAAAAATTATTTTCTTGGATTTTTAAAAGGAAGTTGAAATTAATCAACTTCCTTAGTATAGATGTCTTATAAGAATAATTTTAGTCGATTTTCGGACTTAATTTACAATTGATTTGCACGTCCATTTTCATCAAAGTGATAAGTCACACCATTGATGGTACGTGTTTGGTTGGTTACGAGCTCCCCAGAGTTTTCATCGTAGTAACGAGTCCCCTTGTAGTCTGTAACGAAATTGCCTTTAATTTGCTTACCTTGATAATCAAAGTAGAGGTGTTGACCATTGATGACTTGATCAAATAGAAGAGCCTTTCCATCGTTACCGAAGTAGTACCAGTGTCCATCTGCATAGACGAATTGGTTGGTTACAGCAGCACCTGTTTCAGCGTCGAAGTAGTAAGTTGGGTTGTCTTCTGCTCTGCTAAGAAAAGAAATATAAAACTTAGGTCCAACTAATTTTCCACGAACTTGTTCGTTTGTTTCGTATTTGTTCATTGGATTGGCAGAGAAATAGTAAAGTTTCCCATCAATTTTTTTGAAACCTGCGACTTTTTTACCATTTTCTAGGTAGAACCAACTACCGCGAGATTTAACAAAACCAGTTTTTTCTACAGCTTCGCCAGTTTCATCATCATAGTAAGGTGGATATTGATATATGTTAAAGGAACCACGAAGGACCCTTCCGTTTTGCTCAACATAGTAATCCTTACCGTTAACACTTATACTTCCAGTTCGTCCATTACTGCTAAAATAGTATAAATCGTCACCAATTTTAATAAACTGATCACGAGGGAGCTCTTTCCGTGCGCCAGTATCTTTATCGTAGTAGTAACCATCAAGAACAGTATCTTTAGCTTGTACACCATTATAGTCAAAGTAAACATGTACCCCATCGATGGTTTGTGAGCCTTTAAGGATATTACCTTCTGCATCTGCATAGTACCATTTACCATTATGGTTGAAGTATTGATTTTTTACAAGAGCACCGGAGTCTTTATCATAATATCTCATAGGAGTACCAGATAGATAATATTTTTCTTTTATGACTAATTTACCATCTTTGTCAGTAAAGCCCCCTTTAATTTGTTGCCCTGTTTTAGTATCAAAATGGACTTGAACCCCATCGATGGTCTGTTCGCCTTTGAGAATCTTACCCTCAGCATTGACGTAGTACCAATTATCGTTAACTTGGACATAGCGACTTGTTCCCAAATCTACTTTGGCACCAGAATTTTGGTCGTAATAGTAACCATTATCACCAAACTCTCCTTTTACTTGTTTACCCCCATAAGGATCAAAGTATACAGGAACATTGTTAATGGTTTGAGAACCTTTAAGTCTTTTACCGTCATTGCCTACATAGTACCAGTCTTTATCAACTTGGACATAGCTATTGGTTACGAGAGCACCAGTGACCCCATCGTAGTATTTATCGTTTCTTGCGAAATTTCCTTTAACTTGAGCACCAGTTTCTTATCAAAGAAGTATTCAATGTTGTCGATGACTGTTGCCCCTTTGATAGCCTTACTATCAGCTCCAATAAAGTAGGTTTTGTCTTTAACTGTTACGAAACGATTAGTAACTAGATTTCCAGAGTCTTTATCATGAAATTGTTTGTTGTAGTCAAAATCTCCTTTCACTTGGATACCTTTATAGCCAAAGTAGACATGAGCGCCATCAATAGTTTGTTCACCTGTCAAGATTTTTCCATCGTTACCGATGTAGTACCAGTTGCCTTTAATTTGAACATAACGGTTTGTGCCTAGGTCGACTCGGTTACCATCCTGATCATAGAAGTAGCCATCGTCACCAAAATTGTCGAAGACTTGTCTTCCATCATATGTAAAGTAAACCTGTTTACCATTGATAGTTTTAGCACCTTTTACACGAATACCCTGCTCATCAACATAGTAGCGTTCATTTTGGTGGGTATAGTTATCGTAGGCAATAACGTAGTTGTTAGTGACTAGTGCACCAGAATCTTTGTCGTAATAGTGTTCTTTATTGTCAGTATCATTTCTAACAAAATAGCCCTTAACTTGAACACCACCTTGATCGAAGTAAACCTTAACGCCATCGATGGTTTGTGGTCCCTTTAAAATAGAACCATCATTTCCAGCATAGTACCATTTTCCGTTTAATTCAAAATAGCGGTTTGTCCCGAAATCAACTTGTTTTCCGTTTTCGTCGTAATAACGGCCATCAGAAGCAAATCTATTCCTAACTTGTTCACCGTAGTCGTCAAAATAATTCCATTCCCCATTAATTTCTTTGGGACCGATTACTTTATTGCCATTTTCATCTAGGTAATAGGTGCTACCGTAACTCTCAACGAATTTATTAGTAACAAGAGCACCAGAATCTTTGTCATAATAGTGACCGTCCCAGGTAAATTCCCCTTTAACCTGAACACCACTATCTCTAAAGTAGACCTTAACGCCATCAATAGTTTGTGGTCCAGTCAGGTCTTTACCGCTAGCATCTTTGTAATGCCAGTAGCCATACTTATCGCTGTAGTAATAACCACCAGTGACGTTTGTTTCCTTGTTCGAAGTTTCGGTAGCTGAAGCAGTCTCATTGGCAGCTCGGTCTGTAGTTACAGCCTCACGTGTTTGGCCTGTGGCTGATTCTGCAGGAGTTTGGTTTTTACTTGCAGTTGTTGAATCTGTTTCACTGGTAGTTTCAGAGCTTGCAGCAGAAGTTGTGGCTTGTTCTGAGACGTTTGTAGTGCTTTCAGTGCTAGCTACATTTTCAGTAGTAGCAGTAGCTTCAACAACTTTAGTTTCGACAAGATCTGCTGTGGTTTCCACATTGGTAGATGTTGCAGCAGTTGCATCAAGGTTAGATGCGTTGTCAGCTTTAGCTTCCTCAGCGAAAGCAGGTCTTGCGATAAAGGCAAAACCTGCAAGGGCAGTTGCACATGAGAATGCAATCAGACGTTTTTTGGACTTAGGTCCAGTAAAATTAGAATGTACTTTCATACTTTTTCCTCCATTTCCTAAGTCCTATTATAGCGCTATTTTAGAGACTTTCAAGAAAATATAAGAAATTTAGATAAAAATAAGAAAACGATTACATTGCATTGCGAGTGAGAGGGGATGATTTTAGTTGCTAAAGAGCTTTCTAAAACAAAATAATCCAGGACCTATGCCCTGGATTTTAGGAGATTATGAAAAAGAAAAGTTTTAGGATGGTTATAGTATATAAAGCAAAGCCTAAAGTTTTCTTAAAGTGGAAGAAATATCTTGTTCTTCACTTTAATTCATTTTCTCAGTCGCTACACCATTTTCATCAATGACATAAGTTTTGCCATCTTTTTCTAGTGTTGCTTTGGTTGTGATTGGAGAACCGTACAAATCTTTCCCTAATGAGGTTGATTTTTCAAAGTGATAGAGCTTACCGTCAATTTCCTTCCAAGTTGGTTGGTAGGAAGATATTATCTGAGGCTCAAGATAGCAGAGATAGCCTTTATCAGTGCGGTAGAATCCTGTTCGAACGATTCCATTTCGTCTGAAATGTAACCGGATTTAGTTTCATTACGTAATAATTCTGCGTAAGAACCGAAAAGATAGGTCTTTCCATCTATGGTTTCTGTTTTATTGATATAGCGATATTGGTTGCTTGGATCTAGGTAATAAGTCTTACCGTCAATTTCTCTCCACCCGGTTAATAGTTTTCCTTCTGAATCGGCAAGATATATTTCACCAAATAATTTAGCTGAACCATCAACTAGGAGTTGCCCATCTCGAGTGAAGTAATAATAATTTCCGTCAATTAGAAGCAACTCTTCTTTAGCTTGAAGACCATTTTCCTTAAAGTAAACACGGTGATTATCTAGTGTATACCAGCCAAAAACTTGAGCTCCATCATTGCCAAAGTAGAGCTTAGAATAGTAATTGTACGGATAGAATGCATTACGGAGGAGTTCACCATTGTTTTCAGCGAAATAGTAGTACTTCCCATCTATAAGGATACGCTTACCTTTTATTTGCTTACCACTGCCATCAAAGTAGAGTTGGACACCGTTAATGGTTTGCCAGCCAGTAGCTAATTGGCCCTTATCTTTGAGATAAGTCCAATCGCCATCCTTGTCCTGAACAAAGGTGTTGCGTAGAGATGATGTGACATGTCCTTCTTCATCAATGTTATAGGTAACACCACCAAGCTCAATGGTACGGTTAGTCCATAAAGCTCCGCTATCTTTATCGAAGTAGTAGGTATCCCCATCGATGTCAACCAAAGTTCCTTTGGCTTGCTTGCCATCTTTATCAAAGTAGAGTTGGACACCATCAATGGTTTGACGACCTGTTAGGAGTTTCCCATCTTTGTCGTAGTAGTACCAGTTCCAAAAGTCGTCGCGAATAAACTGATTTGTAGGTGTAACTTCGGTTGAGATTCCCTTGTCATCAAAGGAATAGACTTTGTCATCAACTTTCAAAGTTGTATTAGAGACAATAATTGTAGGACGCATACCAGCAGTAGGTTCGACGTAATCTCCATCTGTCAATCGGTAACGTTGCCCATTGATTTCCTCCCATGAAGGCTTAGTGACACTTTTTACTGCTGGTTGGAAGTAGTGGAGTTGACCATCAATACCTCGTTGGAATCCTTTAAGACAATCCCGTTTTCATCAGTGCCATAGATCCCATTAAAAATACCTTCATTGTGATAGACAACAGGTGCAAAGTAGGCTTTAAGGCTATTTTTTTGGACTACACTATTAATGACAAAATAATCTTTATTTTCAAAAGTGATAATTCCGTTTAGGACAACCCCATTTTCAGAAAAAATGTATTCCTTACCATCAATTAATTGTCTACCGGTTTGAATGACGCCATCAGCATCAGTATGGTAAGTTGTTTTACTAGAGAAAAACATAGAAGGTCTCTCAACGATTCCATACGTGTTCTTAACCAATTGACCATCATAATCAAACAAATATCTCTTCCCCTCAATGGTTACGACATCATTTTGAGCTCTCAGGCCGTCTGATTGGAAGTAGTAGCGTTTGTTATCGATTGTATGCCAACCTGTAACGGGAGCACCGTCCTCTCCTAGATATTCAAAGAGGTGCGTATACATTGGATTGGTCCTATAACCATTAAAGATGATATGTTCATACCATTGATTAGTCATTAAGGCACCATTATGATAGGCAAAATAGTAGTGCTTGCCGTCGATTTCTTGTTTTTGTCCTTTGACTTGTTTACCTTCTTTATCAAAATAAAGGATGACACCATCAACATTTTGCCAACCAGTCAGTTTCTCACCATTAGCAGTGTAGTAATACCAATCTTTTTGGTTGTCAGATTGGAAATGACCACCGGTCACGACCTGGGTAGGTAGTTGCGTTTTTCGGTTAGGATGCCATCAGCATCTGCTAGATAAGTTTTACCATCTACTTCAATACTTGTATCAGTTACTTTACGTCCATTATCTTTATCGTAGTAGTAGTCTTTGCCATCAATGGTCACCTTTTCACCTTTTGCCTGGATGCCATTGTCATGGAAGTAGAGGTTGAAGCTGTCGATGGTTTGTGGGCCAGTTAGTTTGTGGCCCTCGCTGTCTAGGTAATACCAGTTACCTTGCTCATCAGAAGTGAACTTGCCACCTTGTGAAGGAGTTACGTTATCGCTTGTTTCGGATGAGGTTTCAACACTTCTATCGGTTGCAGCTGTCTCACCAGATTGAGCGGGTTCAACCTTTTTATCAGTCTCGTTAGCAGGCTGTGTAGTAGTCGTTTCTGTAGGCTGACTAGTCGCATTAGTAGATGCAGTGTCAGAAGGTACTGCTTCACTAGAAGCTTTCTCAACAGTAGTGCTTGCTGGAGCCACTTCGGTTCTTGTAATGAGGCTGTCACTTGTCTCAAGATTGCTGTCAGAGACGACATTTTCAGGACTGTTAACAGCAGTCGTTTCTGGTTTGACTTCATCGGCTCCGACCTGTCCTAGTCCAATTAGTGAAGCCCCGATAGCCAAACTTGAGGCGGCGATTGTAATCCAATGTTTCTTAACTTTATGAAGTTTGAAACGAACTTTGTTTTCCATAAGTTTCCCCCTTATTATGGTGACTTGGCATACTCACATCGGAAATAATTAACGAGATTATACCAAAAATTAATTTATGATTATACCTTACCCTTATTTTCTAACAAACTCAATAGAAAACGCATACATAATTATAGTTTCAATAAATAGTGCAATAGAGACGTTTGAGAGAAGTAGATGTTTACACAAAAAAATCCAGGACCTGAGCCTTGGATTTAGGAGATTATGAAAAAGAAAAGTTTTACCCTTTAATTCACTTTCTCAGTGACCACACCATTTTCATCAATGACATAAGTTTTGCCATCTTTTTCAAGGGTTGCATTGGTTGTGATTGGAGAACCGTTAAGGTCTTTACCTAATGAAGTTGATTTTTCGAAGTGATAGAGCTTACCGTCAATTTCCTTCCAAGTTGGTTGGTAGTAAGAGATTACTCTTGGCTCAAGATAGCAGAGGTAGCCTTTATCAGTACGGTAGAATCCTGTTCGAACGATTCCATTTTCATCCGAAGCGTGTCCGTAGTTAGTGTCATTTCGTAACAATTCTCCGTAAGAACCGAAAAGATAAGTCTTTCCGTCTATGGTTTCTGTTGTGTTAGAGTAGCGATATTGTTTGCTTGGATTTAGGTAATAGGTCTTACCGTCAATCTCTCTCCAACCGGTTAATAATTTTCCTTCTGAATCTGCAAGATATAAACTATTATATGATTTAGCGGAACCATTAACAAGAAGTTGGCCATCTTGATTGAAATAATAATAATTGCCGTCAATTAAAAGGACATTATCTTTAGCTTGTAGACCGTCTTCTTTAAAGTAAACACGGTGACCGTTTATTGTGTACCAGCCGAAAACTTGTGCTCCATCATTGCCAAAGTAGTGAATATATGAATTAAAGGAATGGAATGCATTACGGAGGAGTTCGCCACTGTTCTTATCGAAATAGTAGTATTTTCCATCTATAAGGATACGCTCACCTTTGATTTGTTTCCCAGTGCCATCAAAGTAGAGTTGAATACCATCAATAGTCTGCCATCCAGTAGCTACTTGTCCTTTATCCTTGAGGTAGGTCCAGTCACCATCCTTATCTTGAACAAAGGTATTTCGAAGTGACGATGTCACACGGCCTTGGTCATCAATTTCGTAGGTCATTCCATTGAGAGTTAGTCTACGATTGGTCCACATAGCCCCACTATCCTTGTCAAAGTAGTAAGTGTCACCATCAATGTCAATCAAAGTACCTTTAGCTTGTTTACCGTTAGCATCAAAGTAGAGTTGAACACCATCAATGGTTTGACGGCCTGTTAGGAGTTTGCCATCTTTGTCGTAGTAGTACCAGTTCCAGAAATCATCGCGAACAAATTGGTTTTTGGCCGTAAACTCAGTTGCAACTCCCTCATTATCAATTGTATAGGTCTTGTCATCGACTTTCAAAGTATCGTTAGTGAGGATAATAGTGGTGTACATACCAGCGTGGTGTTCAGGAAGATACCATTTTGTTAGACGATAGCGCTTGCCATCGATTTCTTTCCATGTAGGTTTATCAACACTTTTTACCTCAGGTTGGAAGTAGTGCAGTTGACCATCTAAACTTCGTTGGACACCCTCTAGGAGGACACCATTTTCATCAGTTCCATAGATTCCAGTGAAATTAATTCCACCCAAATTTCGTTTTTAGAAAAGAAGGCTCCAAAGTAGTTTTTTTCTATTTTACTATCTTTGACTAGATAAAGTTTGCTGTCATAACCTATGACACCATCGACAACATGACCATCTGAAGCAAAGACATACTCTGTTCCATCGATAATTTGTTTACCAGTTAGGACTTCTCCATCTGAATTAGTTCGGTAGGTATATTTAAATCTCACTCTAGCCCCTGGCTTATCAACAACGCCATAAGCATCTTTGACTAATTGTCCTTTTTCAAAGAGATAGTTCTTACCATTGATTGAATAGATGCCATTAGCAGCATAGATACCGGTTTCAGTGAAGTACAAGCGTTTTCCATCAATATCTTGCCAACCAGTCACAGCAGCGCCATCATTTCCGAGATAGTATGAACGGTAGTCCTTTGATGCAGGACTAATTCCACCAACATTGACTGAGGCCCATTGATTTTTAACCATACGTCCGTTGGTTTTATCAAAGTAATAGGTTTTACCATCAATCTGAACGATTTCATCTTTTGCTTGACGACCGTTTTTATCGAAGTAAAGTTGGTAACCATCAATGGTTTGAAGTCCTTTAACAGCGTGGCCCTTTTCATCACCATAATAAAAATTGACATTTTCAGGGAAGGTGAAATCTACCTTATCCCAAATAAAGGATTTTCGAGCTAACCGTCCTCCCTCACCAAAGACATAGGTTGTGTCTCCTACATTAACTGCTACATTCTTAAGCAGTTCACCATTTTCATCAAAATAGTGAATGAAACCAGCTGCTGTTTTAACGAGACCTGTGGCACGTTTGCCATCTCGGTTGAAGTAACTAGTATGGTAAATGTAGTTTGTTTTATACCGTGAGATAATCTGTTTTTCAGACCAATTGCGGTAAGAATTTTTGAGAAGGGCACCGGTGTTTTGATCTAAGTAATAGGTTTTTCCATCAACTGTGATTTCTTGACCTTTGAGTTGTTTTCCATCTTTGTCAAAATAGAGTTCAATACCGTCCACATATTGGAAACCAGTCAATTTTTCACCTTGTGAAGTGATATAAGACCATTCCCCCTTATCATTAGCTTCAAAATGTCCACCAGTAATGTTTGTAGGCAGTTTAGTTCTCTCTGTCACAACTCCATTCTCATCTGTTTGATAATGTTTTCCATCTTTATCGAGGTAACAATTGACTAAGAGCATACCAGTATGGTCATCTAAATAATAGTTCTTTCCATTTACCTCAACAAATTGGCCTTTGACCTGTTTTCCATCTTCTTGGAAATAGTATTCGCGATCTTCTACATTATTCCATCCAGTGAGATTTTTTCCGTCCTTGGTGTAGTACCAATTGCCTTGATCGTCGGATGTGAATTTTCCTTGAGTGATAGAGATTTCTTGTCCTGATAATGGATGCTCACTAACCTCAGTAATCTCTGACTTATTTTCATTTGTATTTTGCTTGTCGGTGACAGGTTCCGCGCTCCTATCAGCAATAGTTGTTTCACTAGATTGAGCGGTTTCACCCTTTTTATCAGTCTCGTTAGCAGGCTGTGTAGCAGTTGCTTCTGCAGGCTGACTAGTCGCATTAGTAGATGCAGTGTCAGAAGGTACTGCTTCACTAGAAGCTTTCTCAACAGTAGTGCTTGCTGGAGCCACTTCGGTTCTTGTAATGAGGCTGTCACTTGTCTCAAGATTGCTGTCAGAGACGACATTTTCAGGACTGTTAACAGCAGTCGTTTCTGGTTTGACTTCATCGGCTCCGACCTGTCCTAGTCCAATTAGTGAAGCCCCGATAGCCAAACTTGAGGCGGCGATTGTAATCCAATGTTTCTTAACTTTATGAAGTTTGAAACGAACTTTGTTTTCCATAAGTTTCCCCCTTATTATGGTGACTTGGCATACTCACATCGGAAATAATTAACGAGATTATACCAAAAATTAATTTATGATTATATCTTACCCTTATTTTCTAACAAACTCAATAGAAAACGGATACAAAAACGCCATGATTTTATAAAAAGATTCTTATATTCGTGATAGTTGTAGCCTATAAAAGAGTTTTCCTAATTTATTTATTTTTTCGTCTATAGATATGCTTGAAAGGGTAATTGTCCCCATACAGTTTGAGAAAAAGACTCTTTTCTTCAAAAATCATCCTGTGTAAAATAGAGGGCATAAAAACATGAGAGGTGATTGCAATGACAAATCGTTACGACTTAAATAAAAATTTGGCACAGATGCTTAAGGGGGGCGTCATCATGGACGTTCAAAATCCTGAGCAGGCACGTATTGCTGAAGCGGCGGGAGCAGCTGCGGTCATGACCTTGGAACGCATTCCGGCTGATATCCGTGCAGTAGGTGGTGTGTCACGTATGAGTGATCCTAAGATGATTAAGGAAATTCAGGACGCCGTTAGTATTCCGGTGATGGCTAAGGTGCGTATTGGTCATTTCGTTGAAGCACAGATTTTGCAGGCGATTGAGATTGATTATATCGACGAGAGTGAGGTTTTGACACCGGCTGATGATCTTATTCATGTGGACAAAACCAAATTTGATGTGCCTTTCGTCTGTGGGTGCCAAGGATCTTGGTGAGGCTCTTCGTCGTATCTCTGAAGGGCATCAATGATTCGTACCAAGGGTGAACCTGGTACTGGTGATATTGTTCAGGCTGTTCACCACTTGCGACTCATGAATCAAGAAATTCGCCGTATTCAAAATCTTAGAGAAGATGAACTCTATATTACTGCTAAAGACTTGCAGGTGCCAATTGATTTGGTTCGTTATGTCCATGAACATGGCAAGTTGCCTGTTGTCAATTTTGCGGCAGGTGGTGTAGCGACACCAGCGGATGCTGCCCTAATGATGCAGTTGGGGGCTGAAGGTGTCTTTGTTGGTTCAGGGATTTTCAAGTCAGGAGATCCGAAAAAACGTGCGGAAGCCATCGTCAAGGCAGTGACTAACTATAATCGTCCCGATATTTTGGCGCAAGTGTCAGAAGATTTGGGTGAAGCCATGGTTGGTATCAACAAGGATGAAATTGACATCTTAATGGCAGAGCGAGGAAAATAGATGACAAAAATTGGAATACTGGCTTTGCAAGGTGCTTTTGCAGAACATGAGCAGGTCTTGAAAGCACTTGGGGTTGAAACGGTTCAAATCAGAAATCGACAGGATTGGGAAGCTCACGCTGATTTGGACGGGCTCATTCTACCAGGGGGAGAGTCGACAGTCATGGGGAAACTCTTGCATGATTTAGACTTGTTTGAGCCGATTAAGACGAAAATTGATACGGGGTTACCTGTATTTGGAACCTGTGCAGGTCTGATTTTGTTGGCCAAAACCATAGTGGGAGACCAAACAAAACATTTGGCAAGTATGGACATCACTGTAGCCAGAAATGCCTATGGTCGCCAATTGGGCAGTTTTGTCACAGATGCTGAATTTAAGGGAATAGGCGAGATTCCAATGGTCTTTATTCGTGGGCCAATTATTGAAGCTGTTGGACCAGAAGTGGAGATTTTAGCTCAAGTCAATGGGGCTATCGTGGCAGCTAGAGAAAAGCAGATGTTAGTGACCTCTTTTCATCCAGAATTAACGGGTGACGAAAGGGTACATGCTTATTTCCTAGATATGATTAATCAGGCAAAAGAAGAAAAGCAATAGCTCAAAACCTATGACATCGTTTATTTCTTGACCGCACTAAAAAATCCAGGACCCGAGCCCTGGATTTAGGAGATTATGAAAAAGAAAAAGTTTTAGGATAGTTATAGTATATAAATCAAAGCCTAAAGTTTTTCTTAAAGTAGAAGAAAAAGTTTACATGATGATATGAAAAAGGAAGTCGACAGTTGATCGACTTCCTTTCTTATCTCCAAATCCTCATAATTTTGTTGCTCTCATAATCAAAAGAAAGCACTCTATTCAACTTGTAACGGAAATTAAAAGTTTTTATCAGAAATATAAAGAAAAATCTTGATAGAGTAAAAATAAAATTGTATCTTATAATAATGAGATAATTAAACTCCAAATTTACAGTAAATTATTTAATTTTTTTGAAAACGCTTGCAAGTTGTTCGTGGATAATATATATGTGTATATACGATAAGTACAATGTGTTTAAAAATAAAGGAGACAGACTTATCATGGAAAAATCTTAAAACTGATTTTTGTAGAACTTGAACGTTTAGCTGAATTTGGTGGTTCTGATGATGGATCAGTTAAACCTCAGGCAGTATCACCAGTTGTTTCTGCAACTCTTAAAATTTGTTTACCTACGGTTTCTGCAGTCACTACGTTTTTATCTTGTAATAGATCTTGTGGCTGGGGATGTAAAAAATAAGTCGGAATTATTTTCATATTAAAATCTTATTGTATATTTTGTTATTCTTAAATACATTGTAGACTTAAATTATTTATCATCTTGGTTGGAGTACATTTTTGCTGTGATATTATGGTAAATAATTTTTTTAGGAGGAGAAGTGTTAGAAATATTAATTTCATATCATTCCAAAGTGCCAATTTATGAGCAGATATTTAAGCAAATTAGTAATAAAATATTAAGTGGGGAACTTCACCCAGGTGCCTCTTTACCAGCAATTAGAGTGCTTGCAAAAGACCTTGGTGTAAGTATCATTACAGTAAAAAAAGCATACGAATTACTTCAATCACAACATTTAATTAACTCTGTTGTTGGTAAGGGGACTATAGTTTCTAAATTGAGTTCAGATTTTATTGAAGATAGTATACGGAAGCAACTTGAAAAAAAGATTGATGAGGTTATTAAATTTGGTATTGAGGTTGGAATTGATTCCAAAGAAATTAAAGAAATTATTTTATTGAAGTTAGATGATAATGGAGAAAGATAAAATGAATTTAGATAAGAATACTATTTTAGAGGGTGAATAATTTAAATGTAAACTACAAGAATTCCACATTTAAAGTTAGTGATGTTTCTTTTTCGATTCCTAGAGGATGTATTGTTGGACTTATAGGTGAAAACGGTGCAGGTAAAACTACTATAATAAACTCAATATTAGGTTTACAAAAAAATTGAATCTGGAGAAATTAAAATCTTTGGAAGAAATTTTGACATAAACGATACTAATTTAAAAGCTAAAATAGGTGTTAGTTTCTCGGAAACTTATCTCAATAAAAATTTGAAAAATCTTTCAAGTTGAAAAATTTATAAAGGATTATAAAAAAACTGGGATTCGGATTATTTTAATTTCATTTTGGAAAAATTTGGAATTTCAAAGACAAAAATTTCTGAGTGTTCTTCTGGAATGCAAAAGATTTTATCGATTGCTCTATCTTTGTCCTACAATCCACAACTTTTTAATTTTTTTGATGAGCCAACAACTACTCTTGACCCAGTTAGAAGGAAAGATATATTAGGAATATTTCAAGAATTTGTTTTTAGACGAAAATAAAACTGTTATTTTTTTCAAGCCATATAACTACAGATATTGAACAAATAGCTGATATTATCATCTATATTAGACAAGGAAAAAGTTCAGTTTGTTGAAGATAGTACAAAAATTATTACATGACAATGTTTTAGTTAGATGTCTAGAAAGTGATTTTTAAAAACTTAAACCTAGATAATGTAATTGCATATGAAAAAAACAGCTCAAGGATATGAGGTTATAATGCCTAGAGATAGAATTCTGAATCTGGATAATATTGTAGTTGATTCCTTAGATTTAGAAAAAATAATGAGCATTTATTCAAAAGGTGTGGTGATGGAGAAATGAGATATTTAATTAAAAAGGATCTAATGAACTCCAATGTGTTTAGTGGAATAACTTTTGTTGTATTACTTATCTTGCTTATAATTCTAAGCATGTTTAAGTTAGAAGATTTTTCTGCCAATTATTTTGTTCTTAATTATACTAGTTGCGCCGCTTACTTATTTTATGAATATCTTGAATTATACCGATGAAGATTTTTTATAGATTAGAGCAGTTCTTACCAATCAAAATATACAAAATTGTTTTGGCAAGATACATAGAATATTTTTATTGTTACAATTGCGTGTGTTCTATATATTGGATCAATTTTAATTTTTAAGGGGTTATTTAATAGTTTTTATATCCAGGAAGCACAAATGAATGTAATTTTTCTTGGTGTATCTGTCTCAATTTTTATTTGCATCATTTGTAATGTCAGGTTCTTTTTATATTTGGAAACCAAAAATATAAAAAAATATAAGTGTATCATCATTTATCATAACACTTCTACTAGTAAGATTATTCATGGAATATATGAGTAATAAATATAATTTGGCTAATTACTTTGATATTTATGATTCAAGATTCTTAGTTTCTATGTTGGTTGCAATAGCATTTAGTATTTATATTATTTCATACTTCATATCACTTTATGGCTTTCGACAAAAATTGAGGTAACCGACTAATGAAATCTATAGTTTATAATGAATTTCTTGCTGAATTTAGGAACATTACAAATGTAATCATTTTTTTGTTATTATCGCTTATATCATAAGTTTTTATACAACATACTCCACAATTATTTTTTAGTTTTGAATTTTCTTCAAATACTAGGATCTATAGTAATAAAGAATTGACCGAAAAATCAGAGTTTTTTTGAAAGGTTAGTACCAATAAATACAAAAAAACTCGTATTAACTAAATATTTTCTATCTATTTCTAAAAATATTTTGTATCATCACTACTATACTTATTTCTACTAATAGTAATGAATTCGGATATTAATTTCGATAGTTTAGAAGATTTATTTATATTTGTAGTTCTATCAGTTAGTTTTGGTGTAGTAATAGTTTTTAAAAAGTGGTAGGTATCAATAATTATAATAAGGTTAAGTATTATGGTTATCAGTTAGTATTAATTATATCTATTATCATAAATCAGATATATAAATTTATTGATTGTCAAATATCAAATATAGTTATTTTTATGATTAATATTTTTTTATATTCAATTTTTGTAATATTCTTTTATAGACAGACTATTTTTTTATTTAAATAGAACACGAGGGCACTAATATGTTTAACTCAATAAATGAAACATTTGAAAAAGTGGACTACTCGATAAAAGAATATTGTCAATACTGAAAAAAACTCTATTGACAGTATAATGGAGAGAATTCTGTTAGATAAATTTGATAGTCTTAAGAGTAATAGTATTATTTCCGAATAACGTTATTGCAGAAATTGTTGATATTCTCAACGATTTTCAACAAGACAAAAATGAAATTCAGTACTTTTTCTAATATTAAAAGCAAATTCAATTTTAAATATAGAATTAGACTGTGGAGTTAAACATAATGATAAAAAGTGTTGCAAAAGTACTAATTAACAATACAGAATTGTACTATAAACCCAAAAATTTAAATTGGGAGAATATTTATTTGTGATATAAAAAAGGAAGTTGACAGTTGGTCGACTTCCTTTTTAACGATTACTAAATCAAAGTAATTATGCGATATCAATAGTTGTTATTTGAATTATATTCTTATACTTCACCAGGGCCCATCAAATGTCCATTACCGTCAGCATCGAATTTGAAGGCACCAGTGTTTGTTCTAACAATGGTATTTTCAGCGCGTGCCCCATTCTTAGCATCGTAATAGTGGACAGTTCCGTCATCGTCAAATTTGAATTCACCTCTAAGTTGTTTACCGTTTTGGTCGAAGTAAACATGGATGCCGTTTAAGGTTTGAGGTCCTGTCAGTTTATCCCCTTTAGCATCAACATAGTAGTAGAAATCTTCACGATCTAAATCTTTACTTTCTCTTGGATACTGTCCATCCTGACCTACGATATCATTTCCAGGAATGGTAATAGTGAAGTAGAAGATGCGATCACCATCGAGATTTCGGTAATTCCAGTTGTAGACATGAACAAAGCTATCAGTTACGAGAGCACCAGAGTCTTTATCATAATAGTGTCCATCAGGGGCGAAGCGTCCCTTGACTTGTGCCCCATTAGGAAGGAAGTAAAAGCGACTATTTCCAAAGGTTTGAGGTCCTGTTAATGGCTTACCATCAGCATCGAGATAGTACCAGGCAGTAGTATAGACATTTTGATTGTTGATATCATCTCGACCAATATAAGTTAAGATTTCTTTAAAAGCATTGGTTACGAGAGCACCAGAATCTTTGTCATAGTATTTACCATTTGGTGCAAAATGTCCCTTGACTTGTGTACCAGTGAAATCATCAAAGTAGACTTTAACACCATCAATAGTTTGTTCTCCCTTGAGTTTATCACCTTTATCATTGACGTAAACCCAGTTGCTATCTTCAGTTTCAAGATAGCGTTTTGTTACAAGTGCACCAGAGTTTTTATCGTAATAGCGACCATCCTCTGCAAAACGTCCTTTGACTTGTTTGCCATCTTTGTCAAAGTAGACTGGAATGTTGTCAACGAAGTTGAGACCGATGAGGTTTTTACCGTTTGCATCCTTGTAGTACCAGTTGCCTTCGTTATCACTATAATAGTGACCACCAAAAACTCGTGGTGCATTGTCTAGGGAGACAGTAGGTGTAGGAGTGACGGGGGTATCTATTTCTTCGCCAGGTTTCATCAAATGTCCATTACCGTTTGCATCGAATTTGAAGGCACCAGTATTTGTTCTAACAATGGTATTTTCAGCGCGTGCACCGTTTTTCGCATCGTAGTAATGAACGGTACCATCTTCGTCGAATTCAAACTCACCTCTAAGTTGTCTACCATTTTGGTCGAAGTAGACATGGATGCCGTTTAGGGTTTGAGGTCCTGTCAGTTTATCCCCCTTGTCATCTACGTAATAGTAGAAATCTTCGCGATTCAAATCATTGCTAGAAAGTGGGTAATGACTCATATCCAAAAATTGGTTTTCACCGTTAGGTCCAACGACTGAATTATTAGGAATGGTGATGACAAAGTGATTCACACGATTTCCGTCTTGATTTTGGAAATTCCAGTTGTAGACATGGACAAAGCTGTTAGTTACAAGCGCACCAGAGTCCTTATCATAGTAATGTCCGTCAGGTGCGAAACGTCCCTTAACTTGTGCTCCGTTAGGGAAGAAGTACATGTTTGTTCCACCAAGATTTTGAGGACCTTTAAGAGGTCTTCCATCGGCATCGAGGTAGTACCAATCAGTAGTATAGATGTTTTGATTGTTGATATCATCACGACCAATATAAGTTAAGAGTTCTTTAAAGGCCTTGGTTACAAGAGCACCAGAATCTTTGTCATAGTATCGACCATCCTCTGCAAAACCACCTTTGATCTGAATACCGTCTTGGCTAAAGTAAACAGGAACATTATCCACATAGTTCAGCCCAACAAGATTTTTGCCATTTGCATCCTTGTAATACCAGTTACCATTATCATCACTATAATAATGTCCACCAGAAATATGAGGTGCATTTTCAAGTGTTACAGAAGGTGAGACTGGCTTTTCATTGTCTTCGATTGGGGCAGGTTGTTCACTGTTTTTTGTAGGTGTTTTTGTTTCTTCGACAGTAATAGGTTCATTGACTTTTTCTGCCGAAGTCTTTGTGGCAGAGGCTTCTGAAGTTGCGGTTTTGATAGGTATAGCTTTATTGGCCTCATTATCTTGATTGCTAATTTCTTGCTCAGAAGTGATTTCTACTGGTGATTCGCTTGCTAATTCAGATGAGGCGACTTCACTACTAGGAGCTTCACTAAGAACCGTACTGGTACTAGTAGGTAGCTCAGTATTAGTTGAGATAGGATTTGTAGTAGGTGCTTTGACCTCTACATTAGTTACTACAGTTTCTTGTGCAGGTGCAAGAATCTCAGTTGGTTGACCTGTAGCTTCAGGTATTTTTACTTCATCCGCAAATGTAGGGCGTGCGACTAAAGTAAAAGTAGCTAGAGCAGTTGCGCAAGAAAGTGCTACGACGTGTTTTTTGGACATTTGCCAATGATAATTCATTTCAGTATTCATAATAGACTCCCTTCAAAAATGAACACCGATGTTTAGGTGTGTAACATAAAGGAGCTGGGCCGTCAGAAGAGTGTTAAAAGTGAGCAAATCTATTAAAACGACTGAGCCCCATATCTAAATCTCTCAGGGCATGGCTATAAGACGATTTTATAGGCGAGCACGTCAAATGTGTGGCAAGGAGAATATGCTTATGCTGTGTAGTTTATATCTAGAAACAAGTGATTTTATTTTTTTATCCTAATACTTTTATTTCTCTCCTTTCGTTTAATTATTGAATCCAGCCTATGCACATGTCTTCAAATACAAAAAACTAGAGCTTTTATTTGAGGCATTATCTCTAAAGCTCTAGTTTTATATTATAGACAGATGTGTGTATGAAAAGAGCCTTAGATTATCATGCCAAAGTGCCTAAGGACCGGTTTTCATGCATAAAAAATTATTTTGACGTTAGAAGTCTAAAGCCAAGTTCCTAATCCTAATCCCCTGTAGTACACTTTCAACGTTTTTAGTAAAACGCTTACATGTTCACCTATCTTTATTATAATACTTTTTTTATGACAAACAAGTTTTTTTACAAGATAATCGTAATTGTTTAAGAATTGTTGATATTCGAGTTCTATTTGTATGATTGTGATTGATGATATGAAAAAGGAAGTTGACAGTTGGTCGACTTCCTTTTGTGTTGGGTAATTGACCATAGTCACTTGTAAATGACTATCGAAGGATATGGCCAACCCCGTCATTATCAAAGTAATAAGTAACGTGATTGATTGTCAAGGTTACATTATCAGCACGATTACCAGAGCCAGGAAGATAATAGTAAGTCTTACCACCTAAAATGATGAGTTTATCTTTAGCTTGTATACCCTTATATTGTCCATAATCATCATCGTAGAAGTAGACATGCTTTCCATCGATAACTCTTCTACCAGTCAGAATATTTCCCTTACTATTTGCATAATACCAGTTATTTTTGTATTCGAAGTATTTTCCGGTTACAAGTGCACCAGTCTTTTTGTCATAGTAGTGTCTATTGTAGTTTGAATAGCCGAAGTCACCTTTCACTTTCTCACCGTAATTAAAGTAGTACTGAATTCCGTCCAAATACTTAGCACCGTCAAACTTATTTCCTTCTTTATCAACATAAAACTCTTTGCCCCCATCCTCAACCAATCTATCTGTTACTAAAGCACCGTTATCTTTATCGTAATAGTGATTATCAGGAGCAAAATGGCCTTTATATTGAACACCATTGGTGCCGAAATAAACGTTGACGTTATCAATGGTATGAGCACCAAGGAGGAGGTCACCCTTGTCATTTACATAGTACCAGTTACCTTCGGAATCACTGATATAGCGGTTTCGTTCAGTTGATTGACTTTTAATGCTGAGGACACCAGATTGGTCTGCCACATAGGTCTTACCATCGAAATCAAAAGTTGTATCTTTGACTTTTCGACCGTTATCTTTATCAAAGTAGTAAACCTTGCCCTCGATATCAACGAACTCTCCCTTAGCTTGGCGATGAGTTCCTAAATGGAAATACATCTCATAGCTATCAATAGTTACGGCACCAATAGCAGGAAGTCCATACTCATCGTAGTAGTACCAGTAGCCCTCTTTATCTTGAGAAAAATGAGCGCTCTTAGGTCGAAGGTCCTTAAAATCACTAGAAATGAATTTACCAACCCCATCATTATCAAATTCATAGATATTTGGAAATTCTCTCATAATATAGTGTGTAGGAATATTCAATCGTTTATTTCTAGCAATGGTACCATCATTGTAGAAGTAATAGTTATTGAAAAATCTGTGCACGACCATATTTCCATCATCTTGGAAATAGTACTTATTACCATTGATGGTTTGCCATCCTTTGACTGGTAGGCCATCGGCACCAAAATAATACCGTTCGAGTTCAGGATGTTCATTATTGAAAAAATTTGAATATACAGCTTCGTCAAATCTTACTTCTTTAGCATAGTTTTCCTCAGGAATAAATCGTCCAGCTTTGAAGGTGACGAGGCGGTTCGTCACAAGGGCGCCGTTATCTGGGTCGTAAAAATAGGATTTACCATTGACCTTACGGCGTTCCCCCTTGACCTGTTTACCATCTGAGTCAAAGTAATAGGTTAAGCCGTCAATAGTTTGTGGTCCAGTAACTAGCTTCCATCTGTATTCATATAATACCAATGCCCAGCATTATCTTGTAGAAAAGCTGGATGGTTATTAGCTAATGTTACGACGCCACTAGCATCAATATTTAGTTGGAAGTCACCATTCTTGAGATGTGTGTCTTTAACTAATTGCCCCGGATTTTCTTTGCCAGCATCTCCAAAAAGATAGAGTTTGTCACCAACCACGTTCAATCCGTAGCTAAGTTGGTCGTTTCTATCAGGATTAAAGTAATAGGTTTGTCCTTTGATATCTTGTAAGCCAGAAACTCGCACACCATCGCTACCTAGATAGTAAGTTTGACCATTTTCTTCAACAAATTCATCATGGAGCATACGTGCACTATCTGTAAAGTAATAGAGTTTTCCATCAATGGTTTCGAAACCAGGATGTTCTCGCTCTTTTTTGAAATAATAGCGTTCTCCATTAATATCTTGCCATCCCATAAGCTTATTACCGTTATTATCGTAGTAATAAGTAACGTAATAAGGATGTCTTAAGGTAATAAGACTACCTACATAGTTAACTGTTTCGATGCGTTCTTCTTGTTCGGTGACAAATCCATTTCTTTTTTCAGTAAAGGCAGAACGGTCAATTCCTCTCGTGGTATTTTCGTTTGGGATATCACCAACAGATGACACATTCTCAGCTGTAACACTCTCACTAGTCGTTGTACTTACCTCGGAATGTGCAGTTTCAGAACTAGCTCCTTCCGAACTAGCTGTGCTTGTGACTTCAGAGCTTGGTTTTTCAGAAACGTTTTCTGTTGAAGCTACTTCAGAGCTAGCTACTGGTTTTTCTGATACTGTGGCAGCTTCGCTCGAAGCGGTAGCAGGTGTGTTTTCTGTAGGTTTAGCTGTGGTTTCACTAGTTGCTGGAGCCTCGACGTCAATAGCACCTTCTTTGATGATAGCTTCAACAGTTGCTTCATTAAGAGGGGTAGGCTGTTCTTCAGCTGAAGCATAGCTGAGTCCTGCAAAACACAATCCCAAAGCAAGTCCTGTCACTGCAATAGTTACCCAGTGTTTTTTAACTTTGTGAAGTTTAAAATGTACTTTCTTTTCCATGATAATTCTCCTTTCATTTTAAACTGTCATTATTGAGAAGGAGTGTCTATAACTTCACTAACTAATTGGTGTTCCGTTTCCATCCGCATCAAAATGATAGGTTTGTCCCTTAATAGTGATGGTAATGTTTGACAAACGGGCACCCGAGTTAGCATCGTAGTAGTGAATTTTACCGTCGACGGTGACTAGTTCACCTTTGGCTTGTTTACCGTTACTGTGGAAGTAGACTGGGACGTTGTCAATGGTTTGTTCACCAGTCAAGGCGTACCAGTTTGGACCAAAGTAATACCAACTACCTTCCCATTCATGGTACTGATTTTTAAGAGCAGCGCCGGTTGATTCGTTTAGATAGTAAATGTGGGTTCTGTAAGGGGTAAGATCACTGTAATGCGCATAGATGAGCTCACCTCTACTTTGCATTCCGTAGTAGTATTTACGAGTAGGGAGTCCAAAATAGTAGAGTTCGCCATCGATAACTTGAACTGAGACTAATTTGCCTCCCTTACCGTCTAGATAATACCAGTGATTATCTTTGGTTCTGACGAAACCAGCTTTTGTGACCTTTTTACCATCAAATCCGATATAGTCTCCACTATCTCCGTGACCTGTGAATTCTCCGAAGGCCTGATGACCATCTCCAACGATAAGATTCACTTCTTCACCATGAACAATATGTGTTCCTGAGTAAACTTTTCTACCATCTGGACCAACATAATAGCGTTTGCCATCTACTTCGACGATTTGGTCACGGACAGCGGCACCTGTGTCTTTGTCATAGAAATGATCAGCATTGGCAAAAATACCTTTGGCTTGGACACCGTCTTTATTGAAATAGACCTCTACACCGTCTACGGTTTGCTGACCAACTAATTTATCGCCCTTATCATTGACATAGTACCACTTTCCATCTTTTTCGACATAGCGGTTGGTAACGAGGGCACCAGTATCTTTATCATAATAATGGCTATTTGGTGCAAAGTCTCCTTTGACTTGGACACCATCGTCATAGAAGTAGACATTGATAAAATCAACAGTTTGAGCACCGATTAAGAGGCGACCATCTTTATCGCTGTAGTACCAGTTGCCTTCGTCATCAGACCAATAACGATTGCTAACCAGTTGACCACTGTCTTTTTGGAAATAATAGGTATTGCCATCAAGAATGACAAAGGCATCCTTGGCTTGAACCCCATTAGGGTAGAAGTAGAGTGTGAAGTTATCAACAATTTGTTTACCAGTAAGTGCTTTACCATCTGGACCAAAGTAGTACCAATTACCCATTTTGTCAGAGGCAAAGGCATTGCGCGTGATTTGACCACTATCCTTAGCAAAATGATAGGTACTACCATCAATCTGACGGGTATCGTCTTTGACTTGTTTACCATCAGCATCAAAGTAAACGTCTACATAGTCAATAGTTTGTAGACCAGTAAGCGCCTTGCCATCCTTAACATAGTACCAGTTACCTTGGTCATCGCTAGTGTATTGACCGCCTGTAACTACTGTTTTTTCGACTACTTCAGGGCTAGCACTCACCTCAGAATGTGCAGTTTCAGAACTAGCTGCTTCCGAACTAGCTGTGCTTGTCACTTCAGAGCTTAGTTTTTCAGAGACTGTTTCTGTTGAAGCAACTTCTGAGGCAGCTACTGGTGCTTCTGATACTGTGGCAGCCTCGTTTGAAGCGGTAGCAGGTGTGTTTTCTGTAGGTTTAGCTGTGGCTTCATTAGTTGCTGGAGCCTCGACGTCAATGGCGCCTTCTTTGATGATGGCTTCAACAGTCGCTTCATTAACAGGGGTAGGGTGTTCTTCAGCTGAAGCGTAGTTAAGGCCTGCAAAACTCAATCCTAAAGTGAGTCCTGTCACTGCAATAGTTACCCAATGTTTTTTAACTTTGTGAAGTTTAAAATGTACTTTCTTTTCCATGATAATTCTCCTTTCATTTTAAACTTTTTACATATCAAAAAATAAGGGCTGTCATAAGAGTTTATGAAAAGTGAGCATTGGGTAGAGTCCCTAAAGTTGTGGGGCAATTTTTTAATGACAATCCTTATTTTTCCAAGTCTCCTCATTTTTTGTATTGTGAGGCTGTTCAAGGCAAACATGAGTCCTGATGAAATGATTCTAGAAAAACGAGAGCCGTTCGAAATTTTCCTCCTTTCTAAGCATGGAAAATCTCGTTTATTTTGGGTTTCTAAGACACAAAAAACTAGAGCTTACTAGTATGAGGCGTCCTTCTAGAGCTCTAGTTTGAAATAATGCTGTATTTTTTAGAAATGAGCCCTAGTTTGATGGTTCAAAGTGACTCAGGAATGGTCATCCTACTATGATTCTTATTTAGGCACTAGGCAACTAATGCCAATCTTTTTAGATAATCCCCAAGTGTCCTTTGAAGCAAAAATTAAAACGCTTACACGTCCACCTAGTTTCATTATAATCCTTTTTAAGAATAAACAATAGAAACTAATAGAATTATCAAAAAAATGTTAAAGAAGTGACATAAAAAGATTCTATATTTAGTTTCGTTAGTCAAATAAGAATTCACCTGTGTAAATCATTTATATTTTTTTAATTTTTGCTCCTCATAGATAGATCATGGTCTTAGTCAGATGAAAAAAAGTAGTCTTTCTATCTAAAAATTTCTTTTCAGAATTATCTTTTTAAGGGTTACTTCTCTCATAGTTTTGCTATCTCTTAAGGTTAATTGAAGCTTACTTTAATGTTCAAAAGCCTTTAAGGATAAGCATTTGAAGGTGTTTGAAAATCGAAAACTTTCTATTTAGGACCTCACATGCGGTGTAAGGTCTCATTTTCAGTAATCAAAGTTAATAAAACTGAGCGCGTGGCAGAGATTTATGAAGAAAAGATGACTTTTTCCTATTTGTAATTTGTCTGAATATATCATAGAGTAGAGACAACAACAGAAAAAAGGATGATTGATATAGATGGAAAATAAGGTACGTTTTAAACTACACAAGGTTAAGAAAAACTGGGTAACTATCGGGGTGACCACCCTTTCAATGGTTGCCTTGGCAGGTGGAAGCCTCCTAGCTCAAGGAAAAGTAGAGGCTGATGAGACAAGTATGCCAAATGGTGATGGCCTGCAGCAACTGAGTGAGGATGGCACTGCCAGTCTAGTGACGACAACAACTGTTACTGAGCAAGCTAGTGCTCAAGCAAGTGTGGCAGCAGTAGCAACAGCCAGCGTAAGTCACGAAACAAGCTTCCAGGCGGCGACAAGTGCAGTCAGCCAGGAGGCAACTGCTCAAGCACAAACTAGTCCAGTTGCCAGTCAAGAAGTGGCAGTATCTTCGCAAACTCAATCCAGTGGCCAAGAGACACAGACTACTGAACAGGTGTCACAAGGTCAGACATCAACTCAAGTAGCTGGGCAAACAAGTGCTCAGTCTACTCCAAGTGTGACAGAACAAGCAAGACCTAGAGTCTTGACCAATGCAGCGCCAGCAATTGCCACACGCGCTGCTGACAGCACTATTCGTATCAATGCCAACCGCAACACTAACATCACGATTACGGCCAGCGGTACGACACCAAATGTAACCATTATCACAGGGCCAAACACTCCTAAGCCAAACGTGACGGTGACAAGTCCAAATGGCACAAGACCAAATGTGACCATTGTAACGCAGCCAAATCAACCCAACAAACCTGTTCAACCAAGTCAACCGTCTCAACCTAATAAGCCAGTCCAACCAAGTCAGCCAAGTCTTGACTATAAACCAGTAGCTTCCAACTTGAAGACTATTGATGGCAAGCAGTATTATGTTGAAAATGGCGTTGTGAAAAAGAACACAGCGATTGAACTTGATGGTCGTCTTTATTATTTCGATGAGACTGGGGCTATGGTGGATCAAAGTAAACCTTTGTATCGTGCCGATGCCATTCCAAATAACTCTATCTATGCGGTTTATAACCAGGCCTATGATACGTCAAGTAAGAGTTTTGAACACTTAGATAATTTCTTGACGGCTGATAGCTGGTACCGTCCAAAACAGATTTTGAAGGATGGGAAGAATTGGACAGCTTCAACTGAGAAAGATTATCGTCCCCTTTTGATGACTTGGTGGCCAGACAAGGTGACACAAGTCAACTACCTCAACTATATGAGTCAACAAGGCTTTAGTAATAAGGCCTATACGACTGACATGATGAGCTATGACTTGGCAGCCGCTGCCGAAACGGTGCAACGAGGAATTGAGGAACGTATTGGTCGCGAGGGCAATACCACTTGGCTTCGCCAGTTGATGTCAGATTTCATCAAAACACAGCCTGGCTGGAACTCTGAGAGTGAGGACAATCTCTTAGTTGGTAAAGACCACTTGCAAGGAGGAGCACTGACCTTCCTCAATAATAGTGCGACAAGTCATGCCAATTCAGACTTCCGCCTCATGAACCGCACACCGACTAACCAAACGGGGACACGCAAATACCATATTGACCGTTCAAATGGTGGTTACGAGTTGCTCTTGGCTAACGATATCGACAACTCTAACCCAGCTGTTCAGGCAGAGCAACTAAACTGGCTCCACTACATCATGAACATTGGTTCTATCCTTGGCAATGATCCAAGTGCCAACTTTGACGGTGTTCGTATCGATGCGGTGGACAATGTGGATGCGGATCTCTTGCAGATTGCTTCTGACTACTTCAAGGAAATACCGTGTCGCAGACAATGAAGCCAACGCCATTGCTCACTTGTCAATCCTTGAAGCTTGGTCCTACAACGATCATCAATATAACAAGGATACCAAGGGTGCCCAGTTGTCCATTGACAATCCACTACGTGAAACGCTTTTGACAACTTTCTTGCGTAAGAGCAATTACCGTGGCAGCTTGGAGCGAGTGATTACTAACTCTCTTAACAACCGTTCAAGTGAGCAGAAACACACGCCACGTGATGCCAATTATATTTTCGTGCGAGCCCATGATAGTGAAGTGCAAGCTGTTTTGGCTAATATCATCAGCAAGCAGATTAATCCAAAAACAGATGGTTTCACCTTCACTATGGATGAGCTCAAACAGGCCTTAGAAATCTATAATGCGGACATGCGCAAGGCTGATAAAAAGTACACCCAGTACAATATCCCAGCTGCCTATGCCACAATGTTGACCAACAAGGATAGTATCACTCGTGTTTACTACGGGGACCTCTTTACCGACGATGGCCAATATATGGCTCAAAAATCACCGTACTATAATGCCATCGATGCCCTGCTTCGTGCTCGCATTAAATATGTAGCAGGTGGTCAAGACATGAAGGTCACTAAGCTTAATGGCTATGAAATCATGTCATCTGTGCGTTATGGTAAAGGAGCAGAAGAAGCCAACCAGCTTGGTACTGCTGAAACACGCAACCAAGGAATGCTCGTCCTTACAGCTAACCGTCCAGATATGAAGTTGGGAGCAAATGACCGTCTAGTGGTCAATATGGGAGCTGCCCACAAAAATCAGGCCTACCGTCCATTGCTTCTCAGTAAATCGACAGGACTTGCGACCTACCTCAAGGATTCTGATGTGCCAGCAGGATTGGTTCGCTATACGGATAATCAAGGGAACTTGACCTTCACGGCAGACGATATTGCTGGTCATTCAACCGTTGAAGTTTCAGGTTATTTGGCAGTTTGGGTGCCAGTAGGTGCCTCAGAAAACCAAGATGCCCGCACCAAGGCTTCGACAACCAAGAAGGGTGAGCAGGTCTTTGAATCATCAGCAGCTCTTGACTCACAAGTCATTTACGAAGGTTTCTCAAACTTCCAAGATTTCGTTAAGACACCAAGTCAGTACACCAACCGTGTTATTGCTCAAAATGCCAAACGCTTCAAAGAGTGGGGAATCACTTCCTTTGAATTTGCGCCACAGTACGTGTCTAGCCAAGACGGCACTTTCTTGGATTCTATCATTGAAAATGGGCTACGCCTTCGAGGACCGCTACGATATTGCCATGAGTAAGAACAACAAATACGGTTCACTCAAAGACCTCATGGATGCCCTTCGTGCCCTTCACGCAGAAGGTATCTCAGCCATTGCTGACTGGGTTCCAGACCAAATTTACAACCTTCCTGGAAAAAGAAGTGGTAACAGCTTCACGTACCAACAGCTACGGCACACCACGTCCAAATGCCGAAATCTACAATAGTCTCTATGCAGCTAAAACACGTACCTTTGGAAATGACTTCCAAGGCAAGTACGGTGGTGCCTTCCTTGATGAATTGAAGGCAAAATACCCAGCTATCTTTGAGCGCGTGCAGATTTCAAACTGGCCGTAAATTGACAACCAATGAGAAAAATCACGCAATGGTCAGCCAAGTATTTCAATGGAAGCAATATCCAAGGCTCAGGGGCTCGCTATGTCTTGCAAGATAACGCCACAAACCAATACTTCAACCTGAAAGCAGCTCAAACCTTCCTTCCTAAACAAATGACAGAAATCACAGCAACTGGTTTCCGTAGGGTGGGAGATAAGGTCCAATACCTCTCAACGAGTGGTTACCTTGCTAAGAATACCTTCATTCAAATCGGTGCCAACCAGTGGTATTACTTTGATAAGAATGGCAACATGGTCACAGGTGAACAGGTCATTGATGGTAAGAAATACTTCTTCCTAGACAATGGGCTTCAGCTACGTCATGTCCTTCGCCAAGGCAGTGATGGTCACGTCTATTACTACGATCCTAAAGGGGTTCAGGCCTTTAACGGATTCTACGACTTTGCAGGTCCTCGCCAAGACGTTCGCTATTTTGATGGCAACGGTCAAATGTATCGTGGTCTCCATGACATGTATGGCACAACCTTCTATTTCGATGAAAAGACTGGTATTCAAGCCAAAGACAAGTTCATCCGCTTTGCGGACGGACGCACACGTTACTTCATTCCAGATACAGGAAATCTCGCAGTCAACCGTTTTGCGCAAAATCCTGAAAACAAGGCTTGGTATTACCTCGATAGCAACGGTTATGCCGTGACAGGCCTTCAAACTATTAACGGTAAGCAATATTACTTTGATAATGAAGGCCGTCAGGTTAAAGGACACTTTGTCACTATCAATAACCAACGTTACTTCCTTGATGGCGATAGTGGTGAAATTGCCCGTTCACGCTTTGTGACGGAAAACAACAAGTGGTACTATGTCGATGGCAATGGTAAGTTGGTTAAAGGTGCTCAAGTCATTAATGGTAATCACTATTATTTCAACAATGATTATAGCCAAGTCAAGGGTGCCTGGGCCAACGGCCGTTACTATGATGGTGATTCAGGTCAGGCCGTAACCAACCGCTTTGTCCAAGTTGGTGCCAACAAATGGGCTTACCTCAACCAAAATGGTCAAAAGGTAGTTGGTCTCCAACATATCAATGGTAAACTTTACTACTTTGAAGGCAATGGTGTCCAAGCTAAGGGTAAACTCCTTACCTATAAAGGCAAGAAATACTACTTTGATGCCAATAGTGGTGAAGCCGTAACCAATCGCTTCATCCAAATTTCTCGCGGTGTTTGGTATTACTTTAACGCCTCAGGCCAAGCCGTAACAGGTGAACAAGTCATCAACGGTCAACACCTCTACTTCGACGCTTCTGGTCGTCAGGTCAAAGGCCGTTACGTCTGGGTTAAAGGCCAACGCCGTTACTATGATGCCAATACTGGAGCTTGGGTCAGAAAACGATAATTAGGCAGGGAAAAAAATGTATTTTGGAGACTATCCCAGAAGCTTATAGATTGAAAATCAGTAGCTTTCCACATAATTTCAAAACTTTTAAGTACTTGAAGTATTTTTCTTCAAGTACTTTTTCTTTTATCATTTTCCCTCGAAATGTCTAGTGGATTGTAAGCAAACAATGAGTTTGATTAATAGAATCGTCAATAAATTGCTTACTTTCGTTTTAAACTATACTCAGTCCTCTAATGAAGGGGGAGCTAAAACGGCTAAACATCGGAATTTCTGTGTAAAGTTAACAAAATCCAAACGTTCTTTTGGTAACGTTTTCTAACATATAAAGGTTATAGGTATATATCTTAGGCTTGTTTCTTCAAATGGATTATGGGTAGAAGGTTAGTCTTATGAGACTAGGGTTATGCATCTGTAATTGTATCCGCTTCCAAAATCCCTTAACATAGTATAGAGAAATAAAGTTATATTGAAAGGTGTATGTTATGGAAAAGAAAGTTGGATTTAAGTTGCACAAGGTCAAGAAAAACTGGGTGACTATTGGAGTTAGTACGCTGTCGATGGTTGCACTTGCGGGTGGAGCACTTTTAGCAGATCAATCGGCACAAGCAGATGAAGTGTCACTTCCTAATGGAGACGGTTTTGAACAAACAGATGCAGGCATTGAGTCAAGTGCTTCATTGATTAATGAAAGCTATTCGCCAACCTTGACGGAAGATGCTGGCCATTTGTCAGCGGTGTCATCTAACTATGGCAGTCAAACAAGCTCAGGCTACGAGTCTTCATCATCTGTCTCAACAGGAGGCTCATCACAGACTGTGGTAGGTGGTGGATCTGGTCAAGTCAGCTCGTCACAATCTTCTCAAGTAGTAGGAACACAAACCTCTAATTCATCACAAACGGGTTCTGCTTACCAATCAAGTAGTAGTTCATCATCAGTAAGTGCTAGTGCGTCAAGTTCGTCAAGCTCATCAAGTTCAGCTTGGTATTCTTACTCGTCGTCATCATCATGGTCTTCATCATCGTCAGCTAGCGGTTTTGCGACAATTACGACGAGTTCGTCTGACTCAAATGGCATTCATTGGAATGGTGGTCGAAACACGACAATTACCATCACGGCTTCAGGAACAACGCCGAATGTTACTATCGTTTCGAATTCAAATAAACTGTTTCCAAACGTGACAGTAGGTCATTCAAATGGTTCAAATGCTAATGTCACTATCATTTCGCAAGGAAATCAACAAAATAACTCAGGTTACCAAATCATCTCAGGCGAGACTAAGCCAAGTGTTGATTCGAACAATGCCAAGTCATCATTTGTACGTGTAGGCGAAAATCAATGGTATTATTACGACCAATATGGCCAAAAGGTCAAAGGTGAAAAGGTTATCGATGGTAAGGCTTATTACTTCCTTGAAAATGGTCTCCAAGCTCGTGACTCACTTGTTAAAGGTAGCGATGGCTACACTTATTACTACGATAAAAATGGTGTGAAAGCTATCAACGGTTTCTACGATTTTGCAGGTTATCGTAAGGATGTCCGATATTTCGACTGTTATGGTCACATGGCTACTGGTCTCCTTGAAATGGGTAGCACAACCTTCTACTTTGATACACAAACAGGTATCCAAGCTAAAGACAAGTTTATTCGCTTCTCAGATGGCCGTATCCGTTACTTCATCCCTGATACTGGTAACATGGCTGTAAATACTTTTGTTCAAAATAAAGAAAACCAAGCTTGGTACTACCTAGATGAACATGGTTACGCTGTGACAGGAAAACGTATCATCAATGGTAAAGAATACTGCTTTGACTCAGAAGGACGTCAAATCAAAGGTCAGATGATGCAACAAGGCAACAAGCAATACTACATTTCAGCTCAAACAGGTGAAATGGCTGTTTCACGCTTTATCTTTGAAAACAACAACTGGTATTATGCGGATGCTTTTGGTTGCCTCGTTCAAGGTGCAAAAGTGATTGATGGTAAACTCTATTACTTCAATAAAGATCACAGCCAACTAAAAGGTGGCTGGGCTGAAGGACGCTATTATGATGCCGTTACTGGCCAAGCAGTCATCAACCAATTCATTCAAATCGCGGCTAACCAATGGGCTTACCTTAACCAAGATGGTCACAAAGTAACAGGTATTCAAAACATTAACAATAAAGTTTATTACTTTGGTAGCAATGGTGCTCAAGTCAAAGGTAAATTGCTCACTGTCCAAGGTAAGAAATGCTACTTTGATGCCCACACTGGCGAGCAAGTGGTGAATCGCTTTGTCGAAGCTGGACGTGGTTGCTGGTATTACTTCAACGCAGCAGGTCAAGCAGTGACTGGACAACAGGTCATCAATGGTAAACACCTATACTTTGACGGTTCAGGTCGTCAAGTTAAGGGACGTTATGTCTATGTTGGTGGTAAACGCCTCTTCTGCGATGCCAAAACTGGTGAATTGAGACAGCGTCGTTAATTAAGATGTACTTTAAAGCTAGAGCGAATTTTTCCTTTTCCTATATAAATTACTATTATTATTTTCCTATCAGAACTCTAGATGATTAAATAGACGAAAAAGCCAGCATAAGCTGGTTTTTTTAGTGAGGATAGCGTTTTGCTTTTTGTTTAGGTGATTTTTTCATGCTTAAATCCTAATAATTTTATCCCTCTCATATTCAAAAGAAGGAGCCATAGACGTGTTATAATGGGTATTATATTTGTATGTAGAAAATAGAGTTAGGGGTAGTTATGGGGAACTATCTTCGTTAAACTCAAGGTGTAACTGGCTTTTTAGAGGAGGAAAATCATGCTTATCTTGGCTTGGATTATCATTGTCATATTATTTCTTTTAATTTCGAATTATTACTTTTATAAAACAGATTCCAGAACACGTAAAAAAGCATTCCTCTATGCAATTATTGAGACCATAGGTGCCTTTTTTACTAGGTGGTAGTAAATAGAAAGTGAGTAAAAACACCAATCAGAGTTAATCACGCAGGTTTTTCATAGTGATATGTCAATACCTCTAGTTAAACTCTTTATTTCATCTTAGAAATGAAGGGTTTTTTGTTTAAAAATAAATTAATATTGTTGTATTACGACGGATGCTTGGAGGGTCCATAGCTTAATGATACCGTTAGTTCCCAATCACTCCTTTACCCATCCTCTCATCGAAGCCTGATTTCTGAGAAAACTAGGGGCCATTCATTAAGCTGATATTATAGTTGTGTAATTGTATTCTCTTGTCAAATAGCTTATGATAGAGATAATATAAGGGAAAAAGGTATATAATATGGAACAGAAAGTACGCTTTAAAATGCATAAAGTGAAGAAGAATTGGGTGACAATTGGGGTAACAGCACTCTCAATGGTTACTGTTGCTGGTGGAACCTTGTTGGCGGATCAACAGGTTCAGGCCGATGAACAAAATCCTGCGAATCAGTCGGGTGATAGCAGTCAGGATTTGCTTCAAGAGACACCTGCCACAACTAATGATGCAGCAACTACGGTAGTACCAACTATCGCGACAGATGCCAATACTGCTAGTGTCAACATACCTGTCGCAGACGCCACTAGCACGACAACAGCTGTCACAGATAGAGCAGCAGCACCTACCACAAACGCAGCAACAGTTGACACCAACTCAGGTCAAGCAGCACCAAGTACAAATGTACAACCAGCTACAGCTGATACGAGTGCTACAACTACAGATACAAATACTAATGCTGCTACAACAGACCGTGCAGCAACAACTGATACGGCAAATACAGAAGCTCGTACACGTAGTCGTCGTGCCTTGGCAGAAACTCGTGAAGCCAACACCAACACATCGACTGGTATCCAATGGATTAACGGCAAACAATACTATGTCAATAGTGACGGTAGTGTGCGTAAGAACTATGTCTTTGAGCAAGATGGTAAGTCTTATTACTTTGATGCTGAAACTGGGGCTCTTGCGACTAAGTCACAGGATGAATTTTCAACAGAACCTATCAAGGCAACTGTAGATTTTTCATCTGGAAACCAGCTCTACAAAAACGATGACAAGTCTTTGGACCAACTTGACACCTTCATCACAGCGGATGCTTGGTACCGTCCAAAGAGCATTCTCAAGGATGGGAAGACTTGGACAGCTTCAACCGAGGCTGACAAACGTCCACTCTTGATGGTTTGGTGGCCTGACAAGTCAACTCAGGTGAACTACCTTAACTATATGCAAAATCAAGGTCTTGGTGCAGGATCATTCTCAACCAACTCTAGCCAGGAAAGTCTAGACCAAGCTGCCAAGATGGTTCAGACTAAGATTGAAGAACGTATCGCTCGTGAGGGTAATACCAACTGGTTGCGTACAAGTATCGACCAGTTCATCAAGACTCAGCCAGGTTGGAATAGTAGCACTGAAAATAGTTCATACGACCACTTGCAAGGTGGACAGTTGCTCTTTAACAACAGTAAGGGTGATACGGGCAACCGTACCAGCCACGCCAACTCTGACTATCGTTTGCTTAACCGCACACCGACTAACCAAACGGGGACACGTAAGTACTTCAAGGACAATTCTATCGGTGGTCTTGAGTTCTTGCTTGCCAACGATATTGATAACTCAAACCCAGCAGTTCAGGCAGAACAACTTAACTGGCTCCACTTATGATGAATATCGGAAGCATCATGGCCAATGACCCAACAGCCAACTTTGACGGTTTGCGTGTCGATGCCTTGGACAATGTGGATGCCGACCTGCTCCAAATCGCATCAGATTACTTTAAAGCAGCCTATGGTGTTGACAAGTCTGAAGCCAATGCAATTAAGCACTTGTCATACTTGGAAGCTTGGTCTGCCAACGACCCATACTATAACAAGGACACTAAGGGGGCACAACTTCCGATTGACAATGCCCTTCGTAATGCCCTTACCAACCTCTTGATGCGTGATAAAAATACACGTATGCAGCTTGGAGACATGACTGCTTTCATCAATAGTAGTTTGAATCCACGTGGTGCCAACGATAAAAATGGTGAACGTATGGCTAACTATATTTTCACCCGTGCCCACGATACGGAAGCTCAAACGATTATCCAACGTATCATCCGTGATCGTATCAATCCAAATTTGTTTGGCTACAATTTCACTCGTGATGAAATCAAGAAAGCCTTCGAGATTTACAATGAGGATATTGATAAGGCTCACAAGACTTATGCGTCATACAACTTGCCATCTGTCTATGCCCTCATGTTGACCAATAAGGACTCTGTAACACGTGTTTATTACGGAGACCTCTACCGTGAAGATGGTCACTACATGGCTAAGAAGACGCCTTACTTTGATGCCATCGACACCCTCTTACGTGCCCGTATCAAGTATGTAGCTGGTGGTCAAGACATGGAAGTGAAGAAAGTCGGAAATGACGGCCTCTTGACATCTGTTCGTTATGGTAAAGGTGCCAATAACAGAACTGATTTGGGAACTTCTGAAACCCGTACGCAAGGGATGGGTGTCATCATGACCAACAACTATGATTTCCGTTTGGGCAGCAATGAAACCGTAACGATGAACATGGGTAGAGCTCACCGTAATCAGCTTTATCGTCCATTGCTTTTGACGACAAAGGATGGTATAGCAACCTACCTCAACGATTCTGATGTGCCTAAACACCTTCTTAAACGCACTGACTGGAATGGGAACTTGACCTTCAATGCCAACGATGTTTTCGGTGTAGAAAATGTCCAAGTCTCAGGTTACCTCGGTGTCTGGGTACCATACGGAGCTAAGGCTAATCAAGATGCACGTACACAGCCAAGTAATCGTGCCAATAGCGACGGTCAAGTTTACAAGTCTTCAGCAGCCCTTGATTCGCAAGTCATGTATGAAGCCTTCTCAAACTTCCAAGCCTTTGCGGACGATCAACCTGAACTTTACATGAACCGTGTCTTGGCTAAGAACACTGACTTGCTCAAAGCTTGGGGGATCACGTCAGTCGGACTTCCACCACAGTACGTTTCAAGTAAGGATGGTACCTTCCTTGACTCAACAATTGATAATGGTTATGCCTTTGATGACCGTTACGATATGGCCTGAGTCAAAATAATAAATACGGATCACTTGAGGACCTCCTTAACGTTCTTCGTGCCCTCCATAAAGACGGTATTCAAGCCATTGCTGACTGGGTGCCAGACCAAATCTATAACCTCCCAGGAAAAGAAGTGGTAAATGCGACACGTGTTAACGGTTATGGTAACCACCAAGTAGGCTATCAAATCATTGACCAAGCCTATGTGGCTAATACCCGTACAGATGGTACAGACTATCAAGGTAAATACGGTGGAGCCTTCCTTGATGAGCTTAAAGCTAAGTACCCATCTATTTTCAACCGTGTGCAAATCTCAAATGGTAAACAGTTGCCTACAAATGAAAAGATTACCAAATGGTCTGCTAAGTACTTCAATGGAACTAACATCCTTGGACGAGGCATCAACTATGTCCTTCGTGATGACAAGACCAACCAGTACTTTAATACCTCAGCCAACAGCCAACTCTTGCCAACACCACTTCGTGATACTGGTGCCATCACAAGCACTCAAGTCTTCCAACGTCGTGGACAAGATGTTTACTTCCTACGTGATAACCAAACCGTTAAGAATGAATTTGTTCAAGACGGAAACGGTAACTGGTATTACTTCGGTGGTGACGGTAAGATGACCAAGGGTGCCCAAAACATCAATAACAAGGATTACTATTTCTTTGACAATGGTATCCAATTGCGTAACGCCCTTCGTCGTGCTAGCAACGGCTATACCTACTATTACGGTCTAGACGGCGCAATGGTTAAGAATGCCTTCGTTGATTTTGATGACAAACATAAGCAGGTTCGTGCCTTTACGACTCAAGGAACAATGGTAGTGGGTAACCTTCATTGGAGTGGCCACCATTTCTACTTTGACCGTGAAACTGGTATCCAGGCTAAGGATCGCGTTGTTCGTACAGATGATGGCAAATTGCATTACTATGTTGCTGAAACTGGTGACATGGGACGTAACGTCTTTGCGACAGACAGCAGCACAGGTAAACGTTATTACTTTGACGCTGACGGTAATACTGTGACTGGTTCACGTGTCATTGATGGTAAGACTTATTACTTTAACCAAGATGGTAGTGTTGGTACGGCCTACAGCAATCGTGCAGATTCTATTATCTTTGAAAATGGTAAGGCTCGCTACATCACACCAGCAGGTGAAATCGGACGCAGCATCTTTGTCTACAACCCAGCAACTAAGGCATGGAACTACTTTGATAAAGAAGGTAACCGTGTCACAGGACGTCAATACATTGATGGTCACCTCTATTACTTCAAGGAAGATGGTAGCCAAGCTAAGGGCGAAATTATTGAAGAAAATGGCATCAAATATTATTATGAGCCAGAATCAGGTATTCTTGCTAGCGGACGCTACCTCCAAGTAGGTGATAATCAGTGGATGTACTTCAAACATGACGGTTCATTGGCTATCGGCCAAGTTCGTGCTGATCATGGATACCTTAAGTACTTTGATAAAAATGGTATCCAAGTTAAGGGGAAAACTGTTGTCGAAGATGGTAAGACTTATTACTATGATGCCCACAGTGGAGCTCTTGTCACAAGCAGCTTTGCTGAGATTGCACCAAACCAATGGTCTTACTTCAATACTGATGGCCAAGCCCTTAAAGGCAAGTGGACTATCAATGGCAAGGAATACTACTTTGACCAAAATGGCATCCAATACAAGGGCAAAGCCGTTAAGGTCGGTAGTCGTTACAAGTACTATGACGAAAACGACGGTCAACCTGTAACCAACCGCTTCGCTCAAATCGAGCCTAACGTCTGGGCTTATTTCGGAGCTGATGGCTATGCCGTGACAGGGGAACAAGTCATCAATGGCCAACACCTTTACTTTGACCAATCAGGTCGCCAAGTTAAAGGTGCCTACGTCACAGTCAACGGCCAACGTCGTTACTACGATGCCAACACTGGCGAATATGTCCCAGGAAGATAAGCAGTAGTAGCCCCAGTGACTGCTCAGAGAACACACAGACGAGAATGAGGGAAAATTCTCAAGAAAAAAAGATCGTGAAAACGGTCTTTTTTTGTATCTCTATTTCGATTTTTTCGAAATAGTCTTGACAGTAGTCTATGAAAAGCGTAGAATCTTTTTCAAAAAAAGAAAATAGGTGTGCTCACCAAGATAGCATTTCTTTCCGAATTCGATGATAGTATAAATCAAATGTTTACCTTGAGAAAAGCAGGATCTATTTAGGGAGTGTTCTAGTTGACAAAAAGTGATAATATCCAAATTGAAGATATCTTAAACAATATCTATAATCTCATTTTTAAATCCAGAAACAACTGAAGAAGAGAAACTTGCTCGTAACGTTTAAAAAAACGAAATAGAAGTTGGAAAGAAGGACAATGGTGAACTTCTTGCAGAGTTACGCAGAGCTATTCAAGTTCTAGCTGTCGACAATCTTTCTAAAGGGATTTCACTGAGTTCAGGATTGAGTGAATTGAGTAAGACACTCACAGAATTCCAAAATGAATCAGAACGTAACGCTAATCTAGCAATAGGATTGTCATCAATCGCCATGTTTTTTAGATGATTTATCTGTTTGTGATGATTAATAATTAAAATGACAAAAAAGATCGTTTTCACGATTTTTTTTGTGATTCTATTTCGATTTTTTTCGAAATAGAATTGACTGTAGTCTATGAAAAGCGTATAATCTATTTCGAAAAGTATAGAAATAGGTATTCTCACCAAGATAGTATTCTTATTCCGTCTCAATGAAAGGATAAATCAAATGGAAACACTCCTTTTTATGACAATTCTTGCCATGTTAGTTATCGCCATCATAAGTTTTATCGTCCTGAGGAAAAGATGGAAGTTTTCGCTCAAGCTCTTTTTAGTGGGACTGATTGGCTTTGCCTTACCAGTCATGATGATTGAAGGACCTATCAATGCCCTAGTTCTTTCAAGCTTTGGTCACTCTTCTAAATGGTTCACCATTATTTATGGAGGGCTTATGGCTGGCCTTGTTGAAGAAACAACTCGCTATGTGGTTTTTAAGGTACTTGCAAAGAAAAGAAGTTTGATGACGTCTGATATTGTAGCCTACGGTTTTGGACATGGCCTTAGTGAATTTATCTTCCTTGGAGTGATGGGCTTACTCACTAACATCATTGTTTTGCAGGCCATCCATTCAGGTCAGGCCAGTCAGTTACCTTCAACTCTTGTAAGTCAGGTCAACCAATTAACAGGCTTTGCTGTGCTTATGTCTCTCTTTGAAAGACTAGTTGCCTTGGTGTTACAAGTCTTGCTTACAGCTTGGGATTTTCTAGCAGTCACTAAGTATAGGCTTTCATTCTATTTCTGGGCGATTATACTCCACGCTGCCATTGATTTTTGGCAGGTGCTTATCAGCTAGGGATAGTCAGCAATCTCTTACTAATTGAACTTATTTTAGCTATTTATGTGTTAGGTATTGGACTTCTGACACGTCGGATTTGGAGAAAGGAGGGAACTCATGGGCTTATCTGAAACCTTAAAAGCCATCTCTGCCCCTGTGAGGAGAGAAATTTTAGACTATCTAAAGTCTGGACCAAAGTCCGCTGGTGAAATCAGCCAGCAGTTTGACTTAGCTCCCGCAACAGTTTCCCATCATCTGTCTACCCTGAGAAAAGCGGGACTTATTGAAGAAGAAAAGCAGAAGAATTTTATCTACTATAGTTTGAACTTGACCGTTTTTGAAGAAATTTTAACTTGGATTCAATCACTTGGAGGAAAAGAAGATGAAAAATAATATGCAAAGAGTCATTGGTAATATAGTGATACTTACACCGGTTATTGTCGGACTAGTCTTTTACAAACAACTACCAAATCAGATTGCAATCCACTTTAATGTGGAAGAGCAAACCAATGGTTTTATGAATCGCAATTTAGCAATTGTTGCCCTACCTTTTCTTGCGTTAATCATGTATAATCTCTGTTTTTCATTCTTTAAACAAATAACGATCCCATTCTTAAAAGAGTTTATGCTATGGTTGGTCCCAATTTCTGCTGTGCTTATCCAAGGTCTTATATTGATTGTTGCCTTAGGAGGCCATATTCAAGTTCGATTGACTGTTATCTGGTTGGTGGCACTCATTTTTCTAGTGATTGGAAATTATCTTCCTAAAAGTATTGGCTTGGCCACAAAAAATCATAACCAGAGCAGTGAGTCAGTAGTGAGAAAGTTGGGATACCTAATGATTGGAATAAGTCTTGCCTTGCTAATAAGTCTCTGCTTTAATCCCTATACTACAATTATGGTTTTGGGCATTTTTATAGTTCTTATCTTGAGTATCTTGTTACCCAATTTTCGCTATTTAAGAAAATAATGAGAAATTCATCTCAGCTTTCTTTGTGATAGTCAAAGCGAATGACTTGCTCCGTTGCATCTACATACGCGTGAACTCCAAAGGGAACAATTGCTCTTGGTGTGGCATGGCCGACATTCAGATTATAGACAATCGGGATATTGCTATCAATGATGTCCATTAAAGCCTCCTTATAGTCGTCATAGAAGGTTTCATCCATAGGTTTCCCGACCAAGAGTCCACTGATGACCTCAAATATCCTAGTTTCTTTTAAAGTTTGCAACATTTTTTTGAAATCATCAGGTTCAGGCTTTTCTTCACTTGTTTCTAGCAATAGAATCTTTCCTTCCCAGTCGGATAAGTCAGGGAAAAGTTTGTATTTTTGGCAGAGGTCTGTGCTATCTGCGTGTAGTGAGTTGTCAAAAATATCATAGAGAGACTCAAGACAACCACCGAGGATTTCTCCCTCAAACTGAGTATTGCCTTGTAACAAGTCAAAACCTGTATTTGCATGGCTGACACGAGGTGTTCCCAGAGCCTTGGGACTATAATCAGTCCGTTCCTCATACCAAACGTTACTAGGGCGGATTTCTGAGATTCTACCAGTCTCAATTAATTCTTTAAAGTAGTGAAAGCTATAGGGCAACATCTCCTTGTCTAATTCACAAATGTCTGCTAAAAAGGATTGGCCGTAAAAAGTCTTGATTCCTAGTTTATGCAACATGAGATGGTTCATAGTGGTATCCGAGAAGCCAAGAAAAATCTTTGGTTTGATAACCTTTTGTAGTTGGTCATTTTCAAAAAGATAAGGTAGCAAGCGATAGGTATCGTCTCCGCCGATGCTGCATAGGATCATGTCGATGCTATCATCAGAAAGGCCTGAATCAAATCCTCTGCACGAGCTTCGGGATGTTCTTTGATAAAGTCTAAGCCTTTTAGTGAATGAGGTAAAAAAATAGGATTGAGTCCCAGGTCTTTGAGTCGTTGGACCCCCAAGTCCACTTCGTGCTTGACAAAGTCTTCACCGATAATCCCACTAGATAAACTTATAATACCAATAGTAGAAGTCATATATTATCCTCCTAGAAATAAATTGATGCTATTGTATCATAAAGAATGATAGAAAAATATAAGGAATAGCGTTAGACATATGCTTTTATGTCAATAAAGCAATAGAAAACTAACCTCTCGATGTGCTTACTTCAGAATATAGGCAAGCCCTTTTAGAAGTTGGTTACCACGTAGTAAATCTCTTAGGAATATTGATGTAATGGAATTTATAAGAGTTTTTCACTTTATATTCTAAAAGAAACAGATTGAAGAAAGTTGCCTAAAATGGACTTTTTCTTCAATCTGAGAAGTAATCGTTTGATTACTTCTTTTTATCTGTTTGTGCTAAATTTGGACCTTTTGTGGCAGAAGGATATTTTTAGTATTGAATTTGATATGCTAGATGTGTATAATGATGTCACAGCGAACTATTAAAAGAGGTCGTTGCTCATGACAACACAAACAATTAACCAATTTAATTCACTTGCTCGACCTAATCTTGCTACAGGTTATAGGAGGTAATCTAGTTGACAAAAAGCAATAACACGCAAATTACGGATATCTTAAACAATATCTATAATCTTATTATAAATCCAGAAACAACTGAAAATGAGAGAGAGTTGCTCGTAACGTTTAAAAATGAAATAGAAGTTGGGAAGAAGGATAATGACGAACTTCTTGCAGAATTAAGGAGAGCTATTCAGGCTCTAGCAGTCCGCAATCTTTCTAAAGGGAAATCACTGAGTTCTGGAGTGAGTGACTTGAGTAAGACGCTCACAGAATTCCAAGAAAAATCAGAGCGTAACATTAATCTAGCAAGAGGATTAACATCACTCGGCAGTTTGTCTTTTAAATGATCTTTTATGGTTCTTATCTTTGGTGTCGCAATACCTAATTTTCGCTATTTAAGAAAATAAAGAGAAGTAATCGTCTGATTACTTCTTTTTGTCTCCCAAAAACAGCTTGCTAAAATAAGTGTTCTAATGATATAATACAAATATATTAATTTAATTTTATGAGGAGTATTTATGAAAAAGCGTAAGAAAATTATTCTTGGCTCCATAACGGGAGCTTTGTAGCCCTAGCTCTTGCTGGAGGCGGTTTTTGGGCTTATAAAACCTTTGTTCCGCAAGAAACGCCAATTGATAAGAATGCTACGGTAGCTTCTAATTTTTATCAAGCTGTTAACAAGGACTGGCTCCTAAAAGCCAAAATTCCTGCTGATTCTCCAAGCATTGATAATTTTTATACTTTAGGGGAAGATATCAAAGGAAAGCTTAAGAAGGATATCAAAAATTTAGGGGAGGGTAAGGAGACGTCAGATATTACGGGGATGTCTGAGTTTATCACCTTCTACAAGGCTGCTAGTAATTACAAGCAACGTGAGAAAGATGGACTTGAACCTCTCAAACCTTATCTAAAAGAAATTGAGGATATCAAGGATGTAAATGATTTGGCCAGTAAATCTGCTAGCTTGACTGATAAAGGGATTCCTCTTCCATTTGGTTATGACGTAGGAACTAACGCAGAGAATACCAGCCAAAAACAAATCCAATTGAGTCCCCCAAGTATCTTATTGCCAGATGTTTCTATTTATAAAGACGAGGCGAGCAAGAAACAATATTTGACTCCAATCGAAACAGCCACGCAAAAAGCGTTAGAAATGCTTGGATATAGTGAAAAAAATAGTAAACGCATTGTCAAAGAGGCACTGGAGTTTGACGAAATCATTGCTAAGTACAGTCTCAGTAGCGAAGAGATGTCTGAGAGTAAGAATTTGGTCCACCCTAAAACGGCAGAAGAGATTAATGCCTACTCTGGTTCCTTCAAATTATATGATGTCATTAAAGGCATAATGGGACGTGATTTAGAAACTATCAATGTTCCTAATACCAAGTATTTTGAGAACTATAGTAAGATCGTTAATCAGGACAATTTTTCTAAAATAAAATCATGGATCTTGGTGCAAGAAGCTATGGCAGCGTCAAATTCTCTGACAGAAGATTACCGCTTGAATTTTGCATCGATTAGCATGGCTATTATGGGCACACAAAAGCCAATTTCTAAAGAAGATACGGTCTATGAGATGAGTGTCAATCTGTTTAGCGATGTCATGAGTGTATATTATGGACGTAAATACTTTGGTGAAGAAGCCAAGACTGATGTGACAGGTATGATTGATAAAATCAAGAATGTCTATCGTGGCCGTCTCCAACAGAATGATTGGTTGACGGAAGATACACGCAACAAGGCCATCGAAAAGTTGGATAAAATGAAGGTTTTTGTAGGTTATCAGGAAGATGTGGATCCTGGTACTAAGGAACTACATCTTGACCCTAACAAGTCCTTCTTTGAATTGTCAGAAGACATTGCCCAGTTCGGAAAACGTTATACCATTGATCATTTTGATGATCCTATTGATAAGAATAAATGGTCTGGTTCTGCTTTTGATATCAATGCTTATTACAACCCAGAAAGTAACAGTATCAACTTCCCAGCTGGTATTTTGCAAGCTCCGTTTTATGACAAAAACCAAAGTACTGAAAAGAACTATGGTGGTATCGGTGTCGTGATTGGACATGAAATTACCCATGCCTTTGACTCCAATGGTGCCGACTATGATGAGAATGGCGACATGCATAACTGGTGGACAAAAGCAGATACTAAAGCTTTCGATAAGAGGATCAAAGCCTTTGAAGACCAGTGGAATGGGTTGGAAATTTACGGGACTAAGGTAAATGGAAAACTCACAGTCACTGAGAATGTCGCAGATGCTGGTGGTCTCTCATCCACACTACAAGTTCTCAAAACAGATATGACAAAACCTAACCTCAAGGATTACTTTGAGAACTACGCAGATATCTGGAAACAAAAGGCCAGCCTACAGTACAATAAATATACCATGGTACAAGACGTCCACGCACCAAATGAGTTGCGTGTTAACCAACAACTTAAAAACCTTCCTGAGTTTTATGAGGCCTACCCTCAAATCAAAAAAGGCGACGCCATGTACCTAGCACCAAGCAAACGCATTAGTTTGTGGTAAAAAGGCTTGCTACTTTGCTAATCAAGAAGAAGAGAATTTGGGATGGAATCATCCCAGATTCTCTTTTTATGTTGTCGCTTTTGGGAAATCATTTTCTAGTGTTATAATGGTGCTATTAAGGAAAGGATTCAAGAATGATGCATAAAAGGAATCTGATAGAAGATAACAAAAAAGCCGAGAATCAGAGCTTTCTCTACTTCCTACACGAGGAGAAAAATTTGACGTAAAAGCACTTGATAATTTGTGTCACTACATCATAGAACTGGATACAATCAGCCTAGAGCAGTTGAGAGATATTCATTATATTGAAAATCAAATACTACGCCATCTCGTGTATCATTTTGATGATAATGATCTAAGTAAGATTTCCAATCTCCCTTTTGAGTATTGGGAGTATATAGAGCCCTTTGAACGTTTGGTGGCATGTTTGTATGAGGGTGAAAGTAAGTCATGACAATTATCCAGGCCATAACAAAAACTTGCTCGAGCGTTTAAACCAGCAGTATGGCTATGCTAGAGATGTTAAGGAATATTTTAATTTGAAGTAGATTGATGAAAGAGCTTCTGTCAGGTAGCTTTACTAGGTTTTAGAAAACAAAAAGAAAACACCAGAAAAAATGATTTCTGGTGTTTTTGAATACATTTTGGCAAAAATGAGGTATTTTTAAATGCTTACAGTTGTTAGTTTGATATTAATCCTTTTTCTCTGTAGCTACGCCATTTTCGTCAATAATATAGGTTTTTCCATCTTTTTTAAGCGTAGTGTTAGTGGAAATCGGAGAACCCTTTGAGTATCGACTAACTGATATTGGGTTTTCAAAATGATAAAGTTTACCATCAAACTCTGCCCATTCGCCACTAAAAGGAGTAGTAATATAAATTGTAGGGTTGAAATAATAGAGCCTATTATCTTTTAACCGAATGACACCTGTTTTTGCAACTCCATTTTCATCAGAAACACAGAAATCTCCCCAATAGATGTCTGTAGCTGTATTCCTTAGAAGTCGTCCTTTAGGGCCAAGAAGATAGGGCTTTTCATTGATAGTATGTATATATGTTCGATCTTCAGCTCCCCATGGTGGGCTAATATAGTAGGTTTCATTATTGTGATTAACCCACCCGAACTTTAGATGACCGTCCTTATCAGCATAATAGTATTTGTAGTTGCCGTCAATATCATCAGAAAGCATACTACCGTCTTTTTTGAAGAAATAATCGAAATCTCCTATCTTGTATGTATCATTTCGAACTTGGTAGCCATCTTCTTTAAAATAAACACGTTTACCGTCAATAGTTGCCCAACCAAAGATCTGGCTTCCATCCTCGCCAAAATAAGTATATTTTTTAGAAAAGTAATCGCCTGTTTCATGGAATTTATTTACGAACATAGCACCAGTATCTTTATCGAAGAAATAGTATTTTCCATCAAGCAGAAGGCGTTTTCCTTTTGCTTGTTTTCCAGTTGGATCAAAGTAGTATTTTTGATGATTAATAATTTGAAGTCCAGTGGCTAACTGTCCATTCTCTTTAATATAAGCCCAATCACCATCTCTATCTTGAATAAATTGTCCAGGTTTATTCATAGTTACATAACCATTTTGGTCAATGACATAACGAATACCATTAAGTTCAAGTGTTCGGTTAGTCCACATAGCTCCGCTGTCTCTATCGAAATAATGTGTTTGACCGTCAATTTCGACAAGTCTTCCCTTAGCTTGTTTGCCCTCTTTATCAAAGTATAGAGTGACATTATCTATTGAATGGAGTCCTGTGACAGCTTTTCCCTCGTTATCAAAGTAGTACCAATTCCATGCATCATCGTGTTCGAAACGATTTGTTAGTTTAGTTTCGGTCGCTACTCCTTTATCATCAATGAGGTAGGCTTTTTTATTGTAAACTAAGGTCTTGGAAACTGTGAGAGGGGAAGTTTCGGAAAGCGAACTTGTTCTATTGAAAGCATAGAATTTATTATCACTTTGAATTACAGTTTCTTCAATCTTAGTTAAATCTGTGTTTTCTGGAAGTAGATGTCCGATGTAGAAATCATTGTTTTCATCAAGATAGTATAGATTACTATAATTATCACGAATAATACGTTTAATCTTATCGGTCTTTGTTCGTACTCCGTGGTCAATAATGTCTACTTCTTCCCTGACGGTATGGGTATAACTTCTTCCACCATTCTTGTAAGTTCTGTTTATGCTAGGCTCTAAGTGGTATAGCTTATCATCAATCGTTTCCAAGTAGGTGTTGTAACTGTAAACATTTTGGGGATATTGCTATTATCAAAATAGATATTTTCAAAATAATAGAGTTTACCATTATTTGCAGTGCTAACACCAGTAAGTAGAACTCCATCCTTATCTGTACCTACGATGCCAGAGTAGTATGCATCATAATCCAGTTCCTGACGTCCGAGTAAAGGTCCGAGATAGTTTTTTAGAAGTTTGCCTTCAAAATAGTAATAGTCCTTGCCTCCTTTATTGACTATACCAGTGACTGGTGAACCAGAATTTGAAAAATAGTAGTCATCACCATTAATATGATGTTCTCCGGTTAGTACTTGGCCAAATTTATTGGAGCGATAGCTAGTATTTAAAGTTCCAACAAAGACACGTAATGACTGAATATAAAAGGCATCTTTTACCAATTTTCCATGATTATCAAAGAGGTAGTTTTGTCCTTTGAAGATAGTAAGATCATTTTCAACTCGACCCTTATAATCAAAATAATAAAGTTGATCGCCAACTCGATGCCATCCATAGTAACGTCGACCATCAGAACCATAATAGACGTTATACGTTTTTCCAAATGGTTCCCATCTTCTGATTTCAACAGTCCATGTATCCCAATAGTTGGTTTTTACAGCACCTGAATAGTGACTAAAATAGTAATGGAAGCCGTCTATGATTCTTTCCCCATTTTTTGCTTGACGACCTTCTTCATCAAAGTAAAGAGTTACTCCATCTACATTTTGCCATCCTCTTAGTTTCTCTCCTGTTGCGGTGTAATAATACCAGTTGCCTGAGGAATCCTCTTCGAAATGGCCACCAGAAACAAGTGGACGTTGAGGAAGTTTCTGTTCAGTTTCAATCAAAAGTCCATTAGCTTCTGCGTGGTAAGTTTTTCCATTAATAGTGATGTCGGTATTTATGACCTTATGACCACTATCCTTATCAAAGTAATAGGGTTCGATACCTATTGTAACGATTTCACCCTTGGCCTGAACACCGTCTGGGTAGAAATACATGTCGAAGCCATCTATAGTCTGTTCGCCTGTTAGAAGTTTCCCTTCTTTATCACTATAGTACCAGTTGCCGTCGTCATCCGACCAAAAACGGTCACGAACCAATTGGCCAGTATCTTTTTGAAAATAATAGGAATTTCCATCTAGGATGACAAAGGCATCTTTAGCTTGAACACCATTAGGGTAAAAGTAGAGTGGAATATTATCAATAACTTGGCTACCAGTAAGTGCTTTTCCGTCGTGGCCTAAATAGTACCAATTTCCATTCTTATCAGATGCAAAAGCATTACGGGTAAGTTGTCCACTATCTTTCTCAAAGTGATATGTTGATCCATTAACGTGACGGGTGTCTCCTTTGACTTGCTTACCATCGGCATCGAAGTAGACATTCACATTATCAATATTTTGCATACCAGTAAGTGCTTTCCCATCCTTAATATAGTACCAGTTGCCCTGATCATCGCTAGTGTAATGACCGCCGGATATTACAGGACTTTCTTCTACTTCATGGGCTGTATTTGTTTCAGAATGTGATGTTTCAGAGCTTACGACTTCACTGCTAGTAACAGTAGAGACTTCCGAACGAAAAGCTTGTTGAGAGTTAATTTCAGAAGTACTTGTTTCTGGAACAGTTGCTTCAGTGGTACTTAGGTCAGATTCAGTAGAAGTAGCTTCAGTGATGTTTCTCTTGTATTGGGGGCGTCGAAAGATTTGTTTTCTTCTGGTTTAGTAATAACTTCATTAGTTGACGAGCTTACGACATCAATTGCGTTTTCTTGGATGCTGTTTTCAACCGTTGGTTCTGAGGTGGGGTGAGTCTGTTCAGCTGCGGACACATAGCCCAAGTTTGCAAAACTAAGTCCTAGAGCTAGACCAGTTACTGCAATGGTTACCCATTGCTTTTTTACTTTGTGAAGTTTAAAGTATACTTTCTTTTCCATGATAATGCTCCTTTCATTAAACTGAACAATGTTAGCAAGGATATGGTTAACTCATGAGTAAAATTAAGTTAGTATTATGGTTCTATTACTTACATATCAAGTTTATCATCACATTTTAATAAAATCAAAGAATTGTGTAAGCGTTTTTATTTTTGTATAAACTCTTTCCAACTCTACTCTAAACAAAACTGATAGTATATGAATGATGAACTTTCATTAAAGAGTGTTAATGATGTATTTGCTTTAAGTTAGCAGCGGATAGATCCTTGAGTAGGGTATTTTTGATATTCATAATATGCTATTCACTGATTTTAGAACGCCACCAAAAAAAGCCACTGGCATACAAAACCAATGGCTTTTAACAATTTATTTCTTCTTCCCTAGTACAAAATAGCGGCTAGGGATTTGTTGTGTCAAACTGACGGCGATGGCGATGGTAAATGAGGCCAGGAAACAAGCTCGTAGGAAGCTTAGGCCTAGGTGAGAATTTCCAATCAAGAGGAAGTAGACCGCACGGTAGAAGCTCATCCCTGGGATGAGTGGGAACATGCTTGAGGCTAGAAAGACTGTAGCTGGACATCTACGGTAGTGGGCCAAAAAGCGTGAGGTGAAGGTGACCAGAAGGGCCGGAAAGAGGATGGCTAAGACTTCGTGATGGGTATTGTTCCAAATCAAGAGGTAGAGGAGCCATGAACCGGCACCTAGGGTCCCAAGGTCCAAGAAGTATTTCTTAGGCACTCGGTAAAGCACGGAGAAGGCTGCTGTCCCCAGTCCTGCCATGAAGGTCTGAATCAAGACCTCCTGCCATGAGGTAGATGGTGTTGAGAACATGCCTGATAATTGTTCCGCAAAGGGAAGAAGTGAAATCATGGCAAGAACACCGACAGAGATAGACAGACAAGTGGAGACCCCAGACAGCATCAGGGCCAGACCACTATAGTAGTTGTTCTGGGTGAATTCTCGTATGGCATTAACAAAGTAGGCCCCAGGAATCAAAATCATCAAGGTTCCCAGAATAATCACACTACGATGTTGACCGATTCCTAGATAGTAGAGAACATTGGCTGATAAAGCAGCAATGGCACTAGAGAGGATAATCTGCAAGAAACTGGTATGAATAAAACGAGAAAAGAGCTGCATACCAATCCCCACAAAAAGTCCCGATATAGCCGCAGCAGTTCCGTCAATCCAGCTACTTCCAAGGGCTAGCGAGAAGCTCCCAGCACCAATGACACAGGCTATAATGTCCTCTAAAGGACGATAGAAAGTCTTCTGCTCAATGGTTTTCAGCTTTTGGAAAATGCTAGAGACAGGTTGATTTGGCTGCTCTGCCAGTTCACGAGACAGGCGGTTCACTTCCTCGAGTTTCCCAGATGGATAGAAGGAGCTGAGGTAGCTAGGACACGAGACTCCTTAAGACCTGAGCGGTTGAGTCCGGAGATCATGACCCCTCGATTGACCACGTAAGTGGAGAAGTCTCTGATACCAAGAGACTTGGCCATGTGTCCCATAGTGTCTTCAATACGGTAAATCTCAGCACCGCTCTCCATAAGGACACGGCCAGCCTGAAGGACGGCATCCATTTCGTTTTTAGTTTCTATTTCTGTCTCTCTTGGAAAATCGATGGTCATTTGAACCTCCTTATCGCTTAATTCGTCACTCCATTATAAGGTTTGAATGGTGGTTTTTCAATAGTTTTGGCGACTAAAATAGGACTTTCTATGAGATTTTTCTTCTACTTTAATGATAGAGGTCAGGAAAATGGAGGTCTTGCCTTTTGCCTTGCTATTGATAGAGGCAAATGCTACAATTAAATTATAAAATGTATGCGTTTACATATTTTTACGCTGTCTTTCTCAAAAAGCCTTGAAGTCCTTTATTTAAAGGGAATTAACAATCACAGAAGGAAGCCAATGTAAGTGCAAATAGTTGATACCTTTGAAAAGGAGGCAATCCCATGAAAAAAATTATCAATAAACCTGAAAATGTAGTGACAGAGATGCTAGATGGCTTGGCTTATGTTCACAGTGATTTGGTACATCGTGTTGAGGGGTTTGACATCATCGCAAGAAATGAGCAGGCTGCTGGTCAGGTTGGTCTCATTTCTGGTGGTGGAAGTGGTCACGAGCCAGCTCACGCAGGTTTTGTAGGTGATGGTATGCTTTCTGCAGCCATTGCAGGTGCTGTCTTCACGTCACCAACGCCAGATCAGATTTTGGAAGCTATCAAGGAAGCGGACCAAGGAGCTGGTGTCTTCATGGTTGTTAAAAATTATTCTGGCGACATCATGAATTTGAGATGGCTCAAGAATTGGCTGAAATGGAAGGCATCGAGGTTGCTAGCGTTGTTGTAGACGATGATATTGCTGTGGAAAATAGCCTCTATACACAAGGTCGTCGTGGGGTTGCTGGTACTATTTTCGTTCACAAAATCCTAGGTCATGCGGCTCGTGAAGGCAAGTCTCTGGCTGAAATCAAAGACTTGGCTGATAAGATTGTTCCTAACATCCACACCATTGGTTTGGCCCTTAGTGGTGCGACGGTTCCTGAGGTTGGTAAGCCTGGTTTTGTCCTAGCTGAGGATGAAATTGAATATGGTATTGGTATTCATGGTGAGCCTGGCTATCGCAAGGAGTCTATGCAGCCATCTCGCCAGTTAGCTGAAGAATTGACAGGGAAACTCCTTGAAGCCTTTGAGGCTAAGGCAGGTGAACGCTATGCCCTTCTCATCAATGGTATGGGTGCGACACCTCTCATGGAGCAGTATGTCTTTGCTAACGATGTAGCAAGCATTCTTGGAGAAGTTGGACTAGAAGTGGCCTATAAAAAATTAGGTAACTACATGACATCGATTGATATGGCAGGTCTTTCATTGACGCTCATGAAGATTGAAAATGACGCTTGGCTTGAGGCTCTGGAGAGTCCTGTTAAGACCATCGCTTGGTAGTCTGACATGAAAACTAGAAATTAGGTATATTATGGATAAAACAGTTGCAGTAAAATGGATGCAATGCTTTGATCAAAGGGTTGAAGCAGAAAAAGACCACTTGTCTGAATTAGACGGTCCTATTGGAGATGGTGATCATGGTGCTAACTTGGCGCGTGGTATGGCAGCAGCCATTGAGGCTATTAACAGTACTGAACCACAAAGTACGGCAGAAGTTTTTAAGGCAGTGTCTATGGCCTTGATTAGTAAGGTTGGTGGTGCTTCAGGTCCGCTTTATGGGTCTGCCTTTATGGGCATGATGAAAGCTGAACAAGCTGGTCAAGATCTGGCAGGAGTGCTTGAGGCAGGTCTCGAGATGATTAAAAAACGTGGTCATGCACAAGTTGGTGAAAAGACCATGGTGGATGTTTGGCACCCAGTTGTTGAAGCTGTCAAACAAGGTCAATTAACCAATGACCTTATTGATCAAGCTGTTCTTTCAACCAAGGAAGTTGTGGCTACCAAGGGGCGTGCCTCTTATGTAGGTGAGCGTTCTATTGGTCACATTGATCCAGGCTCTTATTCGTCTGGTCTACTCTTCAAAGCCTTGCTAGAAGTGGAGGGCTAGGATATGCCAGAACTTGGAATTGTGATTGTGTCCCACTCTGCGGATATTGCTAAAGGTTTGGTGAGCCTGATTCGTGAAGTCGCTCCAGATATCCCTTTGACGGCTACAGGTGGTCTGGAAGATGGTGGCTTGGGATCTAGTTTTGACCATGTCCAAGTGGCTGTGGAAAGTCAGCCCGCCAATCGCCTTCTGGCCTTTTACGACCTAGGCAGTTCCCGTATGAATTTGGAAATGCTTGAGGAATTTTTCAGACAAGGAAAATCCTTATTCAACAGGTACCTCTCATTGAGGGGGCCTATGCGGCTTCAGCCTTGCTTCAGGCAGGAGCGAGTGAAGTTGAAATCTTATCTCAGATTAATGAATTGACCATTCAAAAATAGAAAAAGGAAAATTATGACAAATCAAATTAAGTATAACTGGGCTAGTCTTGGAACTGGCGTAATTGCCAACGAATTGGCACAAGCCTTGGAAGCTCTTGGTGGGAAACTCTATTCCGTTGCCAATCGTACCTATGACAAGGGTGTAACCTTCGCTGAAAAATATGGCATTGAAAAGGTTTATGAAGAGATTGACCAAGTATTTGAAGATCCTGAAGTGGATATTATCTATATCTCAACGCCTCATAATACGCATATTAATTACCTTCGCAAGACCCTCGCAGCTGGCAAGCACGTCCTCTGTGAAAAATCTATCACTCTAAACAGTGAGGAATTGACAGAAGCTATTCAACTGGCCGAAGAAAATCATGTCAAACTGGCAGAAGCCATGACCATTTTCCATATGCCTATTTATCGGAAACTTTCTGAAATCGTGGAAAGTGGTAAGTTGGGACCTCTTAAGGTTATCCAGATGAACTTTGGTTCCTATAAAGAATATGACATGACCAACCGCTTTTTCAATCGTAACTTGGCTGGTGGAGCTTTGCTTGATATCGGTGTCTATGCCCTTTCCTTTGTACGTTGGTTCATGACGTCGCAACCGACAGAGATGGTTTCACAGGTTAAATTAGCTCCAACTGGTGTTGATGAACAAGCGGGTATTCTCCTTACCAATGCAGAAGGGGAAATGGCCACAGTAACCCTGAGCCTTCATGCCAAACAACCTAAACGTGGCACTATCGCTTATGACAAGGGCTATATCGAACTTTATGAATACCCACGTGGGCAAAAGGCGGTCATCACCTATACGGAAGATGGCTCACAAGAAGTCATTGAGGCCGGAGAAACTGCTAAAGCCCTTCAGTATGAAGTTCTGGATATGGAAGCAGCCGTTGCAGGAGAGAATGATCATACCTACCTCAATTACAGCCGAGATGTCATGGACCTCATGACACAACTCCGTAAAGACTGGGGTTTGACCTACCCAGAAGAAGAGTAGGAGTTTTGAAAACAGAGTAAAAAATTAGACTTATGTACTGACTCCAAATAGATATGCTGTCAATTAAAGTGAGTTTTTAGCTCTATATTCCATAGAACTAAGGTCGTTTAATTGATTCTATATAAATACATTTATGTCAAAGGAGAAAGACTATGAGAAATTTTGCAAGTCCGTCGCGTTACATTCAAGGTGAAAACGCCTTATTTGAAAATGCAAAAACCATTTTGGAACTAGGAAGTCACCCTGTACTATTGTGTGATTCAGTAGTTTATGACATTGTGGGTCAACGTTTCGAAGAATACCTCGTTCAAAATGGACTTACAGTTGTTCCAGTCTTCTTTAATGGTGAAGCTTCAGATAATGAAATTAATCGTGTGGTAAGCTTGGCCAAAGAAAGGGCTGTAATTTAGTCATTGGATTAGGTGGCGGTAAGACTATTGATAGTGCTAAAGCCATCGCAGATCTTCTAAAATCACCAGTAGTGATTGCTCCTACCATTGCATCTACAGATGCTCCAGTTTCAGCTCTATCTGTTATCTATACAGATGAGGGTGCCTTTGAGCGCTATATTTTCTACTCTAAAAACCCAGAATTGGTTTTGGTTGATAGTAAGGTTATTTCTCAAGCGCCAAAACGCTTGCTCGCTTCTGGTATCGCAGATGGCTTAGCAACTTGGGTAGAAGCTCGAGCAGTTATGCAAGCAAATGGTAAAACCATGCTAGGCAAACACCAAACACTTGCTGGTGTTGCCATTGCTGAACGCTGTGAAGAAATCCTTTTTGCAGATGGTTTACAAGCCATGGCCGCCTGTGAAGCAAAAGTTGTAACGCCTGCCCTTGAAAACATCATTGAAGCCAATACTCTTCTCAGTGGTATCGGATTTGAAAGTGGTGGCTTGGCTGCGGCTCACGCCATCCATAATGGTTTCACAGCCCTCACTGGCGATATTCACCATTTGACTCATGGTGAAAAAGTAGCTTACGGAACTCTTGTACAATTGTTCCTAGAAAATCGTCCAAAAGAAGTTTTGGATAAATACATTCGTTTCTATCAACAAATTGGCATGCCAACCACTCTTAAAGAAATGCATCTTGAAAATGCAAGTTACGAAGATCTTCTCAAGGTTGGTCAACAAGCAACAATCGAAGGAGAAACTATTCATCAAATGCCATTTGAGGTGAAAGCTTCTGATATTGCGCAAGCCATCGTTGCTGTAGATGCTTATGTTCATGGATTAGCCTAAGTGAATTTGGTCTTTTGTAGGGGAAGTGCCACTATTCCCATATAGGAATATTATCCCCCTCTGGCACTTATCCCAACAGGATAGACAAATTCTTATAGGAAAGGGTTCAGTTCTGTATTAGATAGGACTGAGCCCTTTTTACTATTTAAAATCCAATAATTTCAAAGTTCCTCAAAGCAGTTTAAGAACTTTTGAAAACATAAAACATTTTCAAGAAATCCTGATTTAACAGTCATTTCACTTGTGTAAGCGTTTCAAAAAGTGTATACTATAAGTAGAAAGATAGGAAAAGGAGTTGGCTAGTGGCTAGTATAACAATTGAAGCGAGCAAGGTAGCTAGAAAGAGTCCTATTCGCGTAGACAGTAGTCTTGTGGGGACAGTTTCTGGAGTGGAAGACGTGAGCGTTTCCCTACCATCGTCGAAAGCTCGTTTGAGTGTCGGAAAGTTGGGTTACAAGTCTAACACCATCACCGTAGAGGACGGACAAACCGTTCGTGTTACTAGCAATTTTCTAAATCGCTTTATAGCGATAGCGCCATTGTTACTCTATCTTGTTGGAGGACGTTACCTCCCACTTGTTGCAGTCCTATCTACTATAATTTGCTTTTTAGCTTACCTTTTCTCAAGTTAGAAATCGTAGGCTGATTAGAATCGGGAGTGGCTTAGCCCTCTGTTTGATACCTTTAACTCACTTTTTCATAATAATGCTAGGCCACTCCCTTTTCATTGGGAACGGGTCGAGACGAAAGAGTGGGTTATCAAAAAGGGAACTCGATAGAGTTTCCCTTTTTTCTTTTTCCAGCTAAATTACATTCTAAAAGACCTCAGTTTTAGCAACTGAGGTCTTTGATGTTTCTAGTCATGCATTATTTACGATACAATTTGTCGTATTGATAGTAAGGGTCGAAGGTTACATTGATACCAAGCTTACGGAGAACATTTTTATCTTCATCAGTAAGGATGATGGTTGAGTGGGCTTCAGAACCCTTGAGGTTACCAAGTTCTTCCATGGCACGCGCCGCATCCGCATTGTTAGCAGCTGTGATGGCCAAGGCAATGAGGATTTCGTTTGAGTGGAGGCGAGGGTTACGGCTACCCAGATGGTCAATTTTCAGACCTTGGATAGGTTTAACCACTTCAGGCTCGATAAGTTTAGTATCCTTATCAATACCTGCAGAAGTCTTGATAGCATTGATCAAAGCAGCCGCAGTTGGACCAAAGAGTTCTGAATTCTTACCAGTGACGATTTGTCCATTTGGCAATTCGAGGGCAAGGGCAGAACCACCTGTTTCTTCAGCCTTAGCGCGTGCTGCAACGACCACTTGGCGATCTTCAGGAGTAATGCCAAGATCGTTCATGAGCAACTCAATCTTCTTGACAGCGGTCTCAGGAACACGTTCATTTTTGAAATCAAGTACAGTTTGATAGTAGCGACGGATGATTTCTTGTTTAGAAGCTTCTTTGGCGGCCTCATCATCAGTAATGGCAAAACCAACCATGTTAACCCCCATATCTGTAGGTGAAGCATAAGGAGACTCACCAAGGATACGCTCAAGCATACGTTTGAGGACTGGGAAAATCTCGATGTCACGGTTGTAGTTTACAGTAGTTTTGCCGTAAGTCTCCAAGTGGAATGGGTCAATCATATTGACATCATCAAGGTCTGCAGTGGCAGCTTCATAGGCCAAGTTGACTGGGTGATGGAGCGGCAAATTCCAAACTGGGAAGGTTTCAAATTTAGCATAACCTGACTTGATACCATTGATTTGGTCGTGGTACATGTTAGACATACATGTCGCCAATTTACCAGAACCAGGACCAGGAGCAGTAACGACGATAAGGTTACGGCTAGTCTTGATATAATCGTTTTTCCCCATACCTTCAGGAGAAATGATATGGTTCATATCCGTTGGGTAGCCCTTGATAGGGTAGTGGATGTAAGACGTGATGCCATTTTTTTCCAATTGGTTACGGAAAGCATCGGCTGCAGGTTGACCAGAATACTGTGTAATAACAACAGAACCTACATAGATATTGAGCTCGTTGAATTTATCAATCAGACGAAGCACCTCTTGGTCGTAGGAAATGCCAAGGTCACCACGAGACTTAGAGTGCTCGATATTGCTGGCATTGATGGCAATGACCACTTCGACCTGATCTTTGAGCTCTTGAAGGAGCTTAATTTTATTGTCAGGTTCATAACCAGGAAGGACGCGGGCAGCGTGGAAATCTTCCAACATCTTACCACCAAACTCCAAGTAGAGCTTGCCGTCAAACTGGTTAATGCGCTCCAAAATATGGTCGCGTTGCAGATTCAAATACTGTTCAGAACTAAAAGCTTGTTTCTTCATAAATAAAAATACCTCTGAGAAAAATTATATCAAATGCCGAGGGTAAATGCTATTGGCGAGAGACGATTTATGGGAGAAAAAGAGGTGAAGTCAATCATGAAACGAATTTTTTATGATAGTCCTTTAGAGTTATTATTTAATTGGAGTTCTCATCTCAGCAGTTAGATTTTTAGATAACAATCACTTTAGAATATTGAATTTCATAAAGGTTTCACATTTGTCGTCTATAATTAGGATAAGAAAAATGAAGAGTCCTCATTTATCTTTTGGTGTAGCTGAGTACCAATGTCTTAAATGGAGGTGGAAGATGGTTCTCTTACAACAGGTAGTTGCTTATATTTTTCCGCAAAAAAACGCGGAATTTTTATTCTTTTTCTTATTTTTATTTTTTTGATATTATCTTGCTTGTATTTTTTTGTTTTTCTCTTATGCAAGTTGGTGGAGGAATGGAGGCACAAATCAGGAAGTCAAGTGGGGCAAGTTTTGATCTGGTAAGTAAAGAAAGAGGGAGTGCCTTTTCCTGGAAAGAGGGGGCAAAGATTAGTCATCTATCTGATGTGATTTCAACGATACCTCAATATGTAAGTCCGGTGCGACTTATCGATAAGAAGGTAGTTACAGGAAAACAAACGGTGGAACGTGATGATCTTGATAATGAGGCTAATCAAGCCTTGGGAGCCACTTTTACTAAGGAAACAGGCCAAAGTGTTGATTTTAGGAGTGGTGCTTTTCAACTCATTAAGGGGAAGCACATATCTGCTAAAAGGCAAATTATGATTCATGAATCGCTTGCTAGGAAAAATAAGCTAAGCGTCGGAGATAAGCTGACCTTGTCCAATTTCCAGATGACTGAAAGTGGAGCTGGGGAAATGACCTTTGATATCGTTGGTATTTTTTCTGGCAAGAAGGAGGAGACATTTACTGGAATGTCCTCAGATTTAAGTGAAAATCAAATCTTCCTCCATTATAACGATAATAGCCAACTGCTTAATTTGACTGATAAGTTAGTGACAAAATTATCCTTTGGTATTAAGAATCCAGATAGAATCAATCAAGTCATTAAACAAGTGGAACAATTGGATATCGATTGGAATCGTCTACGTTTAGACGAGGACCGTAAGGCTTTTGACTCCTTGAAGGAATCGTCTAAAGCGCTACAAGGAATCGTCAGAACGATGATGATTAGTTTAATTGTTACAGGAGCAGGGATCCTCTCATTTTTAATGGCACTATGGACGCGTGAGCGTAATCATGAGATAGGTATTCTTTTAGCAATTGGGAAGAGCAAGGGACGTATTTTCACTCAATTTCTTGTGGAGATATTGTTAGTGTCCCTAGTGTCTTTGCTACCGGCCATTGCTATTGGACGGCTACTAAGTCGACTGTTCTTGCAAGAATTTATAGGTCAGCAAGGACAGCAGCAGGCTCTTCAGTTATTAGATCAAATTCCTCAGGGACTACCTTTAGGGCTATCTTATCTATGTCTTCTATTTTTGGTAATATTATCGCTCGGTGTGACAACAGGTCTCATTTGGCGCAAAACTCCAAAAGAAATCTTATCTAATATGAGTTAAGGAGAAAGGAACACTATGTTAGAACTCAAAGATGTTACGTATAGTTATCAAAATAAAAGTGAAGCTATCCTCTCGAAGGTGAATTATCGTTTCGAGAAAGGTAAGTTTTATAGTATTATTGGGCAATCTGGAGCGGGAAAATCTACCTTACTTTCCCTTTTGGCAGATCTTGATTATCCCAAGAAGGGGCAGATCTTGTTTAACGGAGAAAATATCAAGAAAAAAGGCTCCAGTTATCATCGTAGACACCACGTTGCGCTTGTTTTTCAAAATTACAATCTTATTGATTATCTTACACCTTTAGAAAATGTACGACTTGTTAATAAAAATGCCGATAAGAAGATACTTTCTGAATTGGGATTAGATGAAAAGCAAATTAATCGAAATGTCCTGCAACTTTCAGGTGGGCAACAACAACGTGTAGCTATTGCGCGGGCTTTGGTTTCAGAGGCTCCGATTATCTTAGCAGATGAACCGACAGGAAATCTAGACGAGGAAACTGCGAAGGATATTATTGCTATCCTTAAAAGAATGGCCTTAGAGCGCCAAAAATGTGTCATAGTTGTCACGCATAGTAAGGAAGTTGCTCAGGCATCTGATGTGGTTTTAGAGTTGAAGAAGCAACAACTCAAAGAAAAGAAAAAATAAAGAAAGGACTCTTATGTTTCGAAACGCTTTTGCATATATTACACGAAAATGGTCAAAGTCACTATTACTGTTAACTATTATTCTTTTGATGAGTACTCTTAGTTTGTTAGGACTTGCTATGCGAAGTGCAACCCAAGAAGCTGCATCCAAGAGTCTCGGGTCAATTACCAATAGTTTTTCAATGCAGATTAATCGTAATACGAATCCTGGAACTCCTCGAGGGGCTGGAAATCTTAAGGGAGAAGATATTAAAAAGATTAGTGAGACTAATGGGATTGTTTCGACGATTAAACGGATCAATGGTATTGGTGATTTACTAGATTATGAGATTATCGAAACAGAGCAAACGCTACAAAATCAGTCGCCAGAACGTGCTAAAAATTTTAAGTCTACCTTGATGTTGACAGGAGTGAATGACTCATCAAAAGAAGATAAATTTGTTTCAGGTGCTTATAAACTAGTTGGAGGAGAACATCTAACCGATAAGGACCATAATCAAATCCTGATGCACGAAGGTTTAGCTAAAAAGAATGGTCTTAATGTAGGAGATAAAGTAAAGCTTAGATCTAATCTCTATGATGCTGATAACGAAAAAAGGGCTGATGAAACAGTAGAAGTGACTATTAAAGGTTTATTTTCTGGTCAAAATCAAGCAGCTGTTACCTATGCTCAGGAGTTGTATGAAAACACCCTCATCACTGATCTAGACACAGCAGCAAAACTCTACGGTAATACCGTAGAAACTGCCACTTATGAGGACGCCACTTTCTTTGCTAAAGGTGATCAAAATCTTGATTCCTTGATAGCAAAGATTCAAAAGTTGGACATTAACTGGACCCTCTATGATCTTGTTAAGAGCTCATCAAACTACCCTGCTTTACAGGAATCTATTCTTGGGATGTATCGTGTGGCAAATCGTATGTTTATTGGAAGCCTCATTTTTACAAGTTTATTGCTAACCCTTCTGTTGATTTTATGGTTAAATGCTCGTCGTAGAGAAGTTGGTATTTTTTTGGCCTTGGGACTTAAAAAGACACAGGTTGCGGGTCAATTTTTAGTGGAATTGCTGATGATTGCCTTACCAGCCTTTCTTTTATCATATGGTTTAGCTAGTTTCTTTGCCGAAAAAGTTGGTAAAACAGTCCTTTCCAATGTTACGGAAGGTATCAATAAGCAAATTACCAAAGAATCTCTAGCTGCAAATCTTGGTGGAGGGGCTGAGGCAGAGAGCTTCAATAAGACTCTGACTCAGATTCATATGACAGTTCAACCTAAGCAACTTTTGGTAGTTATTCTAGTCGGTGGCTTTATCTTAAGCTTGGTATCCTTGATTTCTTCTCGATGGCTTCTTCACAAGAAACCCAAAGACCTCTTAGTTGATGTTGAATGATAAGTTTGTTTCACCTATAAAAAACGGTATAATTAAAGAAAACGACTATATATAGATGAGAAGGATAATGTATGAAAATACTAATCGTAGAAGATGAAGTCCTGATTCGAGAAGGGATGAGTGACTATCTCATGGAATGTGACTATGAGGTCTTTGAAGCGGGTGATGGGCAGGAGGCCCTGGATCTCTTTCGAAGAGAAGCGCTGGATCTAGTCTTGCTGGACATCCAGCTTCCTATCCTCAATGGCTTGGAAGTCCTCAAGATCATCCGGAAAACTAGCTCAGTCCCTGTCCTCATGCTGACGGCCTTCCATGACGAGGACTATAAGTTGATAGCCTTTGGAGAGCTGGCAGATGGCTATCTGGAAAAACCCTTCTCCTTGTCCCTATTGAAGGTCCGTATCGAAGCTATTTTTAAAAAGCTTCAACCTTCACGGGTCTTCACCTATGGAGAGGTACAGGTGGATTTTGAGAGTTATACAGCCAGTCTAGCTGGGCAAACCATTTCCATGAATGCTAAGGAATTAGAAATTTTGGAATACTTGCTCCAGCATGAAGGCAAGGCCCGGACCCGCTCACAGATCCTCGATGCTGTCTGGAAGGAGACGGAGGAGATTCCTTTTGACCGAGTGATCGATGTCTATATCAAGGAACTACGAAAAAAACTAGAGCTGGACTGTATCGTTACGGTACGCAATGTCGGCTATAAATTGGAGAGACCATGACCAAACGGAGTATCTTTGCAAAGATCTTTCTGATCACCTTTGCCCTTTTTCTACCATTTGTCAAGTATATCAAGGTATTTGATGAAAAATAGTTTGAGTTCCATAGTCAAACTAAGGAAATTATCTTTTTTTGAACTAAAGTTTAGTGTAAAAAGTGTACACTAAACCAACACCTTATATGGTGATTTTTTTGATAAGGCGTTACAATAATATGGCATAAACAATTTTACCGATTTTGGATAGAAGTATAATCGTAAAGTTTGTTATGCGTTATGAGGTAATACATTGTTCTAATGAGACGATGTATAGAGGCAATCGTGTGTGGTTTGGTTGAAGTCACTTGCGATTGTCTTTTCCGTTTCTCATAGAAGTCTGCGATATGACAAGGATTGGTGTGGCTAGCTGAAGCTATGTTATGAATGCACTTAAAGAGAATCTTTCTGGCATAGGGATTCCCACGTTTGGTGATATGTTCCTTGGCTAGAAAGTTTCCAGATTCATAGTGTCTGAGGTCAATACCGATAAAAGCATTGATTTGATTGGCAGAGTGAAATCGACGAATGTCACCAAGTTCGCCAATAATACTTGTCGCTGTGGTTTCAGCTATTCCAGGGATAGAGAGAAGAATCTCATATTCTGGCAAAGATTGAGCCAATGTTACCATCTCCTCTACAACACCTTGTCTGTGTTCAGAAAGCCTAAGTAACTCCCCTGCATAGTATTTGACCTCTTCTATCACTGGAGAGGTTTTCTTGACCGCACAATAAGACTGATTAGCTAGTTTTGTAAGCTTATCTACTAAGTAAGTCACACGTTTTTCAGAGATACGTTTTGCCGTAGACTGACGGATGATAGCTGTTAATGTGGCGTCATCCGACTCCAGTACAAAACTATTACATGGGAAAGTTATTACCAAGTTCCAATATTGTTCCCCAGTTGGTGCTGACAAGATGTTTTCTAATTCAGGAAAAGTGATCTGTAAAACCTTGTGCAGACGGTTTTTAGCGCAGACAATATCCTCAGTAAGATTCTGATAGAAACGGCTGAGGTCGCGTAATTCTTGGTAAAGCGCTTCTTGGACATAGCTTGGTTTACGATTGAGGATGAACTGAGACATAGCTAGTTTTTCAGCGTCAATCTTATCGGTTTTACGTACTCGTAAGCTATCTAGTTGTTTTTTGGATTCTAAAGGATTGAGCCGTGTATAAGTGTAACTATTATCCTCAAAGAAGGCCTGAAGACGACGAGAATAGACACCAGTCGCCTCGAAGACAATCTCTGGCTGGTGAACAGTCTTCAAGTCCCCAAGTAGTCGATTAAATCCGATGGCATCATTGGGTATGGTATAGCCATGTACTTTTTCTCCATTGACCAAGATGACCACTTCTGAACTTGCTTTACTCACGTCAATACCAAAAACTACTCGCATGATATTACCTCTTTGTCTTGAATGATTCCTTGCTTTAGTGATGCCATTTTCAATACTCGACGTTTTTCGTCCCACATACTTTGATAACATTCTTCCTAAAACAGGTGTCTTGTCAGTTTTAGTTACGACGTCTAGCGCCAAAGGACTCATCGACTTAACAAGACACCTCTACTTTAACATAACGAAAAAGTAGTGAGTACTTTCTCCCGTCGGAGATTTCCTCACTACTAATCTTAGTATGTTTTAGTAGTTTAGTCATCCTTCTACATGCTTCAGTTTACTTTATTTTTCCATCGACCTATATCGAGTCCCAGCACCAGACGATTTTGAAGAAATCGCAAGCCCTGGCTAAGAGTTTCCAGGATCAGGAAGAAGGGACCATTGAGTCGGTCATCGACCTTTATTCCAAGACCAATGATATCAAGGTGTCTATCAAGGGCAAGGAAAAACAAAATGCCATAGAGGTCAAGGATGACCTGCTCCTGAACACTGACAGCCAGAATAATTCCCTGGTGATTGAAGAACGAAAGATTCAGACCAAAGAGGGGAAAGATTTGACCTTGCAATTCTTAGCGACCGTCGATTCGCAAAAGGAAGCGCGGGATATCAGTCTGGGCTTTCTTCCCTATAGTCTCCTTGCTTCTTTTGTTCTGTCATTGCTTGCCTCCTATCTCTATGCCCGCATGATTTCTGCTCCGATCCTTGAGATCAAGCAGATGACCAAGCGGATGAAGCGGCTGGATCGGACAGCCAGTCTTCCTATTCACTCGCAGGATGAGATTGGTGTCCTTAAGCAACAGATTAACGACCTCTATCATCATCTTTTAGAAGTGATCGACAATCTAGAGCAGCAGAAACAGGAAAATCTGAAGTTGGAGCAGATGAAGGTGGAATTCCTACGTGGGGCTTCGCATGAGCTCAAGACGCCTCTGGCCAGCTTGAAGATTATCCTAGAAAATATGCGAGATAAAATTGGTCGCTACAAGGATCGGGACTGCTACCTATCAGTCTCCCTTGATATCGTCGATGAGATGAACCAGATCGTCCTGGAAATCCTGTCCCTGTCCTCTGTCCAAGAATTAGGTGGTGAAAAGGAGTGGATCCAGTTAGATGATGTGGTAAATCGCATACTCACTCAAAATCAAGTGTTGGTTGAGACTCGCTCCCTATCAATTGAAAATTATCTTCCGATAACTAGTATTTTCATGAATTTAGCTATTTTGAAATTGGTTCTCTCAAATATTATCAGTAATGCCGTCAAGCATTCTGATAAGGGTGGAGTGGTTCGAATAGGTTTAGAAAATGGAGGAACCGATTTTGTCATTGAAAATACAATTGTATCTAAAGAAAATTCTTCAACTAAAGCTCAAGCTAAGAAAGAAGGAGGATTAGGACTTTTTGTGGTCAAATACCTTCTAGAACATGAGGAACTTAGCTATAGATTTGAGGAAAGTTCTACGGGGAGGCGCTTTGTTATGGTCTTGCCCAAAAAGTAAAAAGCGATGGTTAAGGTATTAACTATCGTTTTTTTGTATTGTTAAAATAAGCAAAGGCTAACCTTACATTTCAACTCTATTGTTTTTCAACATTACCAAAAATTTAAGGAGTCTGGAGTATAGGTCATTGAAATGTTTTAAACAACGAGAGAAAACGCTTGCATAACTTCTAGAATAACGTAAAATAGAACTATCAGACTCACGATGATAATAAATACGAGGAGTAGAATCATGCAAAAATACTGGTGGCACAAGGCTACAATTTATCAAATTTACCCCAAGTCATTCATGGATTCCAACGGTGATGGCATCGGTGACCTCAAGGGGATTACAAGTAAGCTAGACTATCTTCAAAAACTTGGAATCACAGCCCTTTGGCTTTCGCCTGTTTATGACAGTCCAATGGATGACAATGGTTATGATATTGCAAACTATGAGGCTATTGCGGACATTTTTGGGGATATGAACGATATGGATGAGCTTTTGGAGGAGGCTAAGAAGCGTGATATTCAAATTGTTATGGACTTGGTGGTTAACCATACCTCTGATGAACATGCTTGGTTCATCGAAGCGCGTGAAAATCCAGAAAGTCCTGAACGTGATTTCTACATCTGGCGAGACAAACCTAATGAGTTAGTGTCTATCTTTAGTGGATCCGCTTGGGAATATGATGAGACCTCAGGGCAATATTATCTGCATTTCTTTAGTAAGAAACAGCCAGACCTCAATTGGGAAAATCCACAGTTGCGCCAGAAAGTTTATGACATGATGAATTTCTGGATTGATAAGGGAATCGGTGGTTTCCGCATGGATGTGATTGATATGATTGGTAAGATCCCAGATCAACTGATTGATACAAACGGTCCAAAACTTCACGATTACATCAAGGAGATGAACCAGGCAAGCTTTGGAAAGCATGACCTTCTAACCGTTGGTGAAAACCTGGGGAGCAACACCTGAAATTGCTAAACAGTATTCAAAATCCAGATAATCAAGAACTTTCCATGGTTTTTCAGTTTGAACATATTGGACTTCAGCATAAGCCAGATAGTCCTAAATGGGAGTATGAGAAGGAGTTGGATGTTACAGCGCTTAAGGCTATTTTTAATAAATGGCAAACCGAGTTAGAGTTGGGACAAGGGTGGAACTCACTTTTTTGGAATAATCATGATCTGCCCTCGTATTCTCTCAATGTGGGAGATACTGGTGTCTATCGTGAGAAGTCAGCTAGAGCCTTTGGCTATCCTCCTTCATCTGATGAGGGGAACACCTTACATTTATCAGGGCGAAGAAATCGGCATGACCAATTATCCATTTAGAACTTTGGAAGAATTGAATGACATTGAATCTCTCAACTATGCCAAAGAAGCTCTCGAAAAAGGGGCATCGATAGAAGTTATCATGGACCAAATCCGTCAGGTGGGTCGTGACAATGCTCGAACACCAATGCAATGGGATACTTCTAAAAATGCTGGATTTAGCATATCGGATAAGACTTGGTTACCTGTTAATCCAAACTATAAGGACATAAATGTTGAATCAGCCCTTGCACAATCCAGAATCGATTTTTCTATACCTATCAGAAGCTCGTTGCGCTTCGTAAAACTCAAGATTGGTT